>ERZ773235.76-NODE-76-length-131782-cov-14.227197_pt1 | contig 131782 bp, 102 predicted proteins | sample MGYA00580522_ERZ773235 | MGnify/ENA primary metagenome ERZ773235 (study PRJEB29015, sample SAMEA2737797) | human gut metagenome | biome: human gut; feature: human-associated habitat; material: faeces | place: China | collected 2012 ... | reverse complement strand
AACTCGTGAGTTCTCTCAAGGACCACTTCCCGCACGGCCTCAGGCGGTCTATCACCAGGGTCTTCTCCCTGTTCGACATCCCGTCGAGGCTCGCGGCTTTTAAAACGTCGTTCACCGCCCTGAGGACGGCGTTCTCCAGGACGAGGCGCTCTATCAGGGCGTCCTTGTCGTCCGGGTCGATGTCGGGGTACACCGGACCGTCCCCGACGACCTTCGGCAGATCCATCTTCGCGACCGCCCTCCCGACGGTTCCGCCCGCGGCCCCGGCCCTCGTCCAGCGCGCGACGGCGCTCTTGCTCGGCCCGTCGAGCTCCCGGGCTATCTCCCTGCACGAGAGCCCGGAGCGGCGTAGCTCCCCGGCCCTCTCCACTACGGCTCTACTGTATGTCATGCGGACTCCAAACCGGACCTGATGGTCCAACTTTTTGTCCGCAGTCCCTTTTCACGCATTTAAGTCCGTCCCCAATCAACATTGCTGCGGCGCTTTGCCCGACTAAAGCGTACAATACCGCCTATGCGAAAGGGGAACAGATGATCAACGAAACTATGTATGCTCGCGGTGCGGAAAGCTCCATCATCCGCGAGATTTTTAGCTATGGCCTTGAGCGCAAGGCGCAAATCGGCGCGGAAAACGTGTTCGATTTTTCGCTGGGCAACCCGAGCGTTCCTGCTCCCGCTGCCGTCGCGGAGTCCATCAAAAAGGCGCTTGAACTGCCGAGCGAGCAGCTGCACGGATACACGCCCGCTCCGGGCCTGCCGCAGTGCCGTACCGCCGTGGCTGAGTCTCTTAACCGTCGCTTCGGTACGAGCTATGAGGGCAAGGATGTCTTTATGACCGTGGGCGCGGCGGCTTCGCTCACCTGCACGCTCAATGCCGTTACGAACCCGGGTGACGAGGTCATTGTTATCGCCCCGTACTTCCCGGAGTATCGCGTGTGGATTGAGAAGGCCGGCTGTACGTGCGTCGAGGCGCTCGCCGATGAAGATACGTTCCAGCTGAGCGTGGATAACGTGCTCAAGGCGATTACCGACAAGACGGCAGCTGTCATCATCGACTCACCGAATAACCCGACGGGCGCCGTGTATACGCGCGATACCCTGACGCGACTGGCTAAAGTTTTGTGCGAGGTCAACGCCAAGCGCGATCCCGAGAATCCGATCATGCTTATCTCGGATGAGCCGTATCGCGAGATTGTCTATGGCGCCGAGGTGCCTTGGGTGCCTTCGATCTACGAGCACACCATCGTGTGTTACTCGTATTCCAAGTCGCTTTCGCTACCGGGCGAGCGCGTCGGGTGGATCTTGGTTCCCGATACGAATCCTCAGGCAGCCCGTCTAATGCCCGCCGTTGCCGGTGCCGCCCGTACGCTGGGCTTCGTGTGCGCACCGGCGCTCTTCCAGCGCGTGATTATCGATTGCATCGATGAGCCGAGTGACGTTGAGGCCTATGCACGCAACCGCACCGCGCTTACCGATGCACTGGCGGAGTATGGCTACACCTATGTTGAGCCGGATGGTGCATTCTACCTGTGGGTGAAGGCGTTGGAGCCCGATGCGAACGCCTTCTGCGAGCGCGCGAAGAAGTACGAACTGCTCGCAGTGCCTTCGGATAGCTTTGGCATGCCGGGCTGGTTCCGCCTTGGCTACTGTGTGAGCTACGAGACTATCGTCAATTCGTTGCCTGCCTGGAAGCAACTGGCCGACGAATATCGTCGAAAGTAAAGCGCTCTGCTTACAATGTTTTACGTGAAACGGGGTTTGGTTTTAAGCCAGACCCCGTTGTCTATGCCGTTGTGTGATTGGGATGAAGCAGTTTTACGACTGCCGAAAGCTATGCGTACAATGAATATACGCGACGGCCATACTGGACAAGGAGACCCGATGCCCTACCTTCTTTCTTGTGATATTCATACTCATACGATGTTCTCTGCGCATGCGTACTCAACCATCGAGGAGAACATCTATTGGGCGGCAGAGCGCGGCCTTCAGGTGCTCGGTTCAGCCGATCATTTAAGCTCGATGGTTACGCCTTGTCCCAATGACCTGCGCAGTTTCCAATTCTTTATTAACCAGGATATCTGGCCGCGCATTTGGAGCGGCGTGCTGGTGCTTCGCGGCGCCGAGGCCGATATCGTTTCGCTGGACGGCAGCCTGTTTGGCGAGGACATTCCCGTTTCGCTCGATATCGCCGGCGATTCGTATAGTCATGAGCATTCGCTGTTCGATTTGGTGACGCGTAATTTGGATTATTTGGTGGCAAGCGTGCATAATCCGCAGATTGCTGAAGGCGCGACGCTCGCCCAGACGACCGAGATGTATATCAATGCCCTGGAGCACCCCAAGGTGTTCATGCTGGGCCACACGGGTCGCGCCGGTGTTCCCTTTGATATCGATGAGGTGTTGCTGGCGGCCAAGGCCAAGCACAAGATAATCGAGGTCAACAACCACAGCCTTGAGCATGGCAACGATGCTGAGCATTGGGACGTGTGCCGCAAGATCGCCGAGCGCTGCGCCGAGCTGGGCGTGGGCATTGGCGTGTCGACTGATGCGCACATTGGCATGGCAATTGGCAAGCTCGACCACGCCCGCAAGATGCTCGACGAGATTCATTTCCCGCTGGATTTGATCGTGACACGCGACCGCGAGACGCTGCTTCGCGAGATGGCGGCAGCCGGCGTGTGTGACCTGCGCAAGGGGATGTAGCGGAGTTCATAAGCCAAGCGAAGGGGGCAGTCCAGACGGGCCGCCCCCTTTCTTGTGTCGGTGGATTAGCGGCGCTCGAGGACCGCGACGGTCTCGGTGTGGTCGGTGTGGGGGAACATGTCGACCGGCGTGATCTTGAGCAGGCGATAGCCTCCGTCGAGGAGCTGGTGTAGGTCGCGCTCTTGGGTGACGGGATTGCAACTGATGTAGGTGATGCGGCGCGGCTTGAGTGCGCAAGCGGCTTCGAGGAACTCTGGTGTGGAGCCGGCGCGTGGCGGGTCGATGGAGAGAACGTCAACGCGCTCGTTGTTATCGGCGGCGTCCAGGATGTAATCGGTGGCGTCGTCGGCCATAAACCAAGCGCTGCGGGTGAGGCCGTTGAGCTCGGCATTGCGACGTGCGTCGGCAATGCCCGCCGGGTTGCGCTCCACGCCGAGCAGCATAATGCCGACACCCCTGTCCTGGGCATCCTTCGCGGCGCACAGACCGATGGTGCCGCTGCCGCAGTACGCGTCCATAAGAATGTCACCATGCTGCAGGTCCATGCCGTCAATCGCAAGCTGATAGAGCAGCTCGGTCTGCTGTGGATTGGTCTGATAGAACGCGGTAGGGGAGATATCGAATTCGCAACCGAGCAGCTGGTCGCGCATGCACTCGGCGCCATAGACGATACGAGTCTCCTCACCCAAGATGGCGTTACCGGGACGGCCGTTGATATTTTGGGCGACGGTGACGATATGCGGATCGAGCGCCGCGACGGCCTCAAAGAACTCCTGCGCATGCGGTAAGTCACGCTGGGCGGTCACGAGCGTAACCATGACTTGGTCGGTGCGCCAACCGCAGCGGACGACGGCATAGCGAAGCAAACCAAGATGCTTGTCCTCATTAAAGGCGGGAATATGCAGCCGCTCAGCTTCGCGCGCGATGCCGTTGAGAATCTGACGGGCACCCGGCGCCTCGACAGGACACTCGGGTACGGCGACGATTTTGTGCGTGCCGCGCTCAAAAAAGCCACAGCGGACAGTGCCCTCCTTACCGGGTGCAAACGGAGTGGCAGCTTTATGACGAAAGCCACGCGGCGCAGGATATTTACCCGGGTCGCCCAGGGTGACGCCCATACCGCGAATAGGATCAACGGCGATACCCTCACGCTCGCAGAGCTCAGCAAACAGCTCCTCCATAGCAGCCTGCTTGGTCGCCAATTGCTTCTTATAAGGACGATTGAGCGCCGTGCACCCACCACAAGCCCGCATGATGGAACAAGGCGACTTGGGATCCACGATCTTTCGCGCAGGCGAAACCGAATCTTTATGTGGGCGCTTGGTGCGAGTCTGAGATGCCTTGTCCTCGCTCCGACGAGAGCCGGGACGCTTGGCCTTAGCCTTACCCTTCGCATCCTGAGACGACTTGGATTTCTTAGAAGATTTTTTCTCCTCCGACCCTTCAGTCGCTTCGATCAAAGCACGACGAGCCCTACGCTCCGCACGAGATTCTGCCATGAATTAACCCCACTAATTTACAAATTGAAATCTGAAAGCATTGTACCGTGCCAAGCTAGCGGACGATATGCAAGCACCCATTTCATGTTAGTGATAAGCCCAACGACGTTTGCCCGCCGGGTGCCGGGGCTGGGGTTAAGTTTGTCGCGAGTTCCGCACGAACAGGAGAGCACTTAATGTGCTCTCCGTCGTGAGCAGGACTGTAGAGCAGCAAACTTAACCCCTGCCCCGGCACCCGGCGGGCAAATCCTCCCTTGTACTCTATCAAGGTAAAGTGTATGATTCTGAACGTTACATGACTCACTTTACTTAACTAAAGTGCCACCAAGGGGGAATACCATGAATACCGATATGTCTCGTCGTCAGTTTGTTGGTCTAGCCGGCTCGTTTGCCACGGTGCTTGGCCTTGGTCTTGTCGGCTGCGGCGGTGGTGCCGGCAAGGGCTCCGCTGCTGGCTCTGCCGCGGCCAAGGATACGAAGGGCGCCGCGGAGTCCAAGAAGCTCGTGGTGGGCTTTGATAAGTCCTATCCTCCGTACGGCTTTGTGGGCGACGACGGCGAGTACACCGGCTTTGACCTCGACCTTGCCAAGGCCGTTGCAGACAAGCAGGGCTGGGAGGTCAAATACGAGGCCATCGACTGGGATGCCAAGGACACGCTGCTCAACTCGGGTGCCATCAACTGCATCTGGAACGGCTTTACCATGGAGGGCCGCGAGGACGACTACACGTTCTCCGAGCCGTACATGCTCAACGAGCAGGTGCTCGTGGTCAAGAAGGGCGCGGGTATCAAGAGCTGGGACGATCTTGCCGGTAAGACCGTGATTACCCAGACTGATTCCGCCGCACAGGATGTGCTCGAGGGCGACCAGAAGGATCTGGCGGCGACGTTTGCCACGCTTGACACCATTGGCGAGTACAACACGGCCTTTATGCAGCTCGAGAGCGGCGCGGTCGATGCCGTGGCATGCGACCTTTCGATTGCCCAGTATCAGCTTGCCGCCAAGCCCGATGCCTATACGCAGCTCGACAAGCCGCTGTCCAGCGAGCACTACGCCGTCGGCTTTAAGAAGGGCGACACCAAGTCCGCCGATGCCGTGACCGAGTCGCTCAAGGCGCTCTATGAGGACGGCACGGTCAAGGACCTGTGCGATAAATATGCAGATTACGGTCTTTCCTTCGACAACTGGGTTTTGAAATAATGTCTATTCAGGTCATGATGCAGATGCTTGGCCAGGGATTCTTGGTCAGCTTGCAGCTGTTTGTGCTGACGCTGCTCGGGTCGATTCCGTTGGGAATCCCCGTGGCGTTTATGCGCATGAGTAAAATTACGCCGCTCCGCTGGATTGCGCGCATCTATATTTCGGTCATGCGCGGTACGCCGCTCATGCTGCAGATGTTTGCCATCTACTTTGCCCCGTACTACGTGTTTGGCATTTCGCTCACGCCCGATTCCAAATGGACGGCGTGCGTCGTGGCGTTCATCATCAACTACGCCGGTTACTTTGCCGAGATCTATCGCTCGGGCCTGCAGTCCATTCCGCGCGGTCAATACGAGGCAGCCGAGGTGCTGGGCTATTCGCGCATGCAGACGTTTCTGTATATCGTAATGCCGCAGGTCGCCAAGCGTATTCTGCCGGCGATGGGCAACGAGATCATCACGCTGGTCAAGGACACGTCGCTGGCGTTTGCCATTGGCGTGGGTGAGATGTTCTCGACCGCCAAGGCGCTGGTTGCCTCGCAGGTGAGCATGGTGCCGTTTGCGATTGCGGCGCTGATCTACTGGGTCTTTAACTTTGTGGTCGAGATGCTGCTGGGCGCCGCCGAGAAAAAATTGGATTACTACCATGATTAATTCGGTAATGAATATATCGAACGCGCGCAAGGCGTTTGGCGGCAATGAGGTGCTCAAGGATATTTCGCTTGAGGTCAAATGTGGCGAGGTCGTGGCGATTATCGGGCCTTCAGGTGGCGGCAAGTCCACGCTGCTGCGGTGTGCCACGCTGCTCGAGACACTCGACGGAGGCTCGCTCTCGTTTGGTGACCTTGCCGTTGCGACGGATGCGGGTTCGGGCGCGGCGTACGCGAAGGGCGATGTGCCCAAGCAGGCGCGCTCGCGGTTTGGTCTGGTGTTTCAGAACTACAATCTGTTTCCGCACTATACGGTGATGAAAAACATCACCGATGCACCGATTCGCGTGCTCAAGCGCCCGCGCGAGCAGGCGGAGGCCCGCGCACACGAGCTTATTGCGCAGATGGGGCTTGTGGGCAACGAGAACAAGGTGCCCTGCGAGCTTTCGGGCGGTCAGCAGCAGCGCGTGAGTATTGCCCGCGCCCTGGCGCTCGACCCGGAAATCTTGTTCTTTGACGAGCCGACCTCGGCGCTTGATCCCGAGCTGACGGCCGAGGTTCTGCGCGTCATTAAGGACCTCGCTGCGCAGAATATGACGATGGTGATCGTGACGCACGCGATGCAGTTTGCCCGCGACGTTGCAGACCGCGTGGTCTTTATGGACGGCGGACGCATTGTCGAGGAGGGTCCGGCCGAGCAGGTTATCGATCATCCGCGCGAGCAGCGTACCCGTGAGTTCTTGAGTCGTATCGAGGGATAGGCTCAGCAATTTACTCAACTGTTTATTGAGGTGATGCCGCCGCAGGTCTTACGGCCTGGGGCGGCATTTTATTTGCATCGGCGGGGGTCCAATAATCGCCTCGCATGCGCTCTTCTTCCTCTCGCCGCCCGTATGCATACGCGTGCCGAAAGGTCTGCATGGACAGGCGACTGCAAGGGTAGGGTGGTGGCATAGGACATTTGGAGGGTGAGTCGGCTCGGCTGCCGACCATGCTGCTCCCGGGACGGCATCGACCGCGAACTCTCCCCGTTGGCGTCGCGCATCGCGCGCGACCCTGCAAGGAGGTCATCATGGGTGCTCCCAAGACCGGCAACGTAAGGAACGTGGTGCTCGTAGGCCAAGGCGGGGTGGGCAAGACTTCACTCGCCGAGGCCATGCTCCACCTTTCCGGCAAGACCGCCCGCCTGGGCGGCCACGACGGCACCAAGCCCACGCTCGACTATGACCCCGAAGAGGTCAAGCGTGCATTTTCCATCTCGACGACCATCGCGCCGATCGATTGGAAGGGCGCCCGCATCAACGTGCTCGATGCCCCGTGCTACCCCGATTTTATCGGTGACGCCTATGCCGCGATGAGCGTCTGCGAGACGGCTCTTTTTGTGGTCGACGCCGAGGCCGGCCCGCAGCCTACGACGGTTAAGCTCTGGTATGCCGCCGAGGACCTGCGTCTGGCGCGTGCGGTGTTCGTAAACCGCCTGTCGCGCTCCGAAGCCAGCTTTGCGACCACGATGGACCTGCTGCAGGAGCGCTTTGGTACGCGACTGGGCGCCGTGACTCTTCCCTGGGGCGAGGGCGAGGACTTTGACGGCATCATCGACCTGGTGCGCATGAAGGCACGCCACTGCAACGGCACCGAAGCCGTTGAGTCGGAGATTCCCGAGGAGTATCGTGCCCAGGCCGAGGAAGCCCATGACCATCTGTGCGAGTTGGTGGCCGAGGCTGACGACGAGCTGATGATGAAGTACCTGGAAGGCGAGGAGACGCTGACGCAGGAAGAGCTCGAGGGCCTGCTGTCGAAGGCGATTGCCGAGCGCATTTTTGTGCCGGTCTTTGCGGGCGATTGCATTAAGGAGCAGGGCGTCAACTCGCTGATGGACGACATCGCCACGTACTTCCCGGCGCCGACCGACTACGGCGAGATGCCGCTCATCGACGGCGATTCGCTCAAGATCTCGAGTGACGATGACCGTCCGGTGGCATTTGTGTTTAAGACCCTGGCCGATCCGCAACAGGGTCGCATCAGCTTTATCAAGGTGCTGACGGGCACGCTTGAGCCGGGCCTTGAGCTGATCAATGCGCGCACGCGCAAGGGCGAGCGTCTGGCTCACCTGTATGTGATGTGCGGTCGTGACATGACTGAGGTCGGCCACGCCTATGCCGGCGATATCATCGTGGCGCCCAAACTGGCTGCCGATACGGGCGACACGCTCTCGATTACCGGTAAGGTCGAGGCTGCGGCGTTTAAGTTCCCCAACTCGCAGTACCGTATTGCCATCGAGGCCGAGAATCGCGGCGACGAAGAGAAGCTCTACACGTTTATCGAGAAGGCCTGCAAGGCCGATCCGACCATGAGTATCGACCGCGACGAGGAGACCGGGCAGACCATCATCTCGGCGGTGGGCGAGGCGCAGGTTTCGGTGCTGCTCAACCGTTTGGAGGACCGTACCAAGGTTGTGGCAAAGAGCGTGCCGATCCGCATTCCGTATCGCGAGACCATCCGCCGCACGGCAAGCGCCCAGGGTCGCCACAAGAAGCAGACCGGCGGCGCCGGTCAGTACGGCGACTGCTGGCTGCGCGTGGAGCCGCTCATTGGGCCCGACGGCACGAGCGACGGCTATGAGTTTGTTGACGAGGTCGTGGGCGGCCGCATCCCGCGCTCGCTCATCCCCGCCGTGGACAAGGGTGTCCAGGAGACCATGAAGGACGGCATCATCGCTGGCTACCCGCTCACGGGCATTCGCGTGGCTGTGTACGACGGCTCGTATCACAGCGTCGACTCCAACGAGATGGCGTTCCGCGCGGCGGCTCGCATCGGCCTGCGCAAGGCGTGTGCCGATGCCGACCCGGTGGTGCTGGAGCCCATCGAGGAAATTACGGTGACTATCCCCGAGAGCTATGCCGGCGCCGTGATGGGCGACATCTCGGCCTCGCGCGGTCGCGTGACGGGTATGGAGACCGACGAGCGCGGCGATACCGTGGTCATTGCCCAGGCCCCGCTGGCCGAGCTGACGGATTACTCGACGCGTCTGCGCTCTATTACGCGCGGCACGGGCGACTTTACCATGGAGCCCGCAGGCTATGAGCAGGTGCCTTATGACGTGCAGGCCAAGCTGGTCGAGCGCTATGAGGAGGGCCGCGCTAAGTAACGTGTGGTTTTGCCTGCAATGTAAGTGCTGACGAAAAGGCCGCCCTGGGTAACCGGGGCGGCCTTATTTGATCCCTTGGGGACGGAGGAAAACGGATCATTTTTTTGGGTTACGGGCGGCACGGTCGGCACTAGTCTCCGGATGCCTGGTTGCGGCCGGTGGCGTAGTCGATCTGCACGTGCGGCTGCAGGTTGTAGCAATAAACGTGGAAACAGAGGGTCTTGCCGTGGTCCTCGACCGATTGGGCCTCAAGGCGCACGCCGCGGCAGACGAGTTCCTCTTCGTTATACATGGGCGTGACGCGGTAGAGCACGTGGTTGCCCGTGTCGCGGATATAGCCGAGGATCTGCTCTTCGAAGGGCAGCATGCCCGTCTCGTTGAGATAGCGCGTGCCGGTGAGGAGATTTTTGCGGTTGGCGTTTTCGCCGCAGAGCGACCAAGCGATAAGGTGGCAGCGGTTATAGAGGCTCTGGCCCGGAATAAAGTCGTAGCGCTGCTGGTGCCAACCGGCGGGGTGGATACGTGAGATATCGCCGCGCTTGCCCTGACCGAGCGATTCGGGTCCTATGCAGGCGAGCGCTTTGCGGGTACGGCCCAGGCTGTCGAGTTTAGAGAACTTCTTAAAGCAGCCCTCTTCGGTGGCCCGTTCGTATTCGTCGAGCGTGAACGACGGCGTGCCGAGCGGATGCGTGCCGTCGGCGCGGAGGGCAACGTAGGGGTTGCCGGCGTAGTCGGGAATGCTGCTGAGATATACGCCGCGGGCGCGGTTGAGGTCGGGGTTTTCGACTTCGTCGATGGGGGTGGCGTTCGAAGAGACATCGTCAGCGGTGCCGGTCGTGGCGGAATTGGAGCCATCGCCGGTGCTTTGGCCGCCTTCGGAATCCGTGGAGCTTGCCGTTCCCGATTCGAGCCGGGCGACCAGGTCCGCCTCGTCGTCGGTGCGGCTGGGGCTCTCGTTTTGCTTCTCGGCCAGGGCTGCCGCCTGTTCATCGCTTTGCGGCGACAGCAGCTTGGGAGCTCCGTCGAGCGATCCCGTAAACAACGCAAACCCCAGCACCACGGCGGTGCCGATGGAAAGCACTTGCTTGTAGGCGGACTTGCGCGACATTGAGGCTCCTGGATGGACGGTTGGGAATCTACCAGTCTAGCAGGAGCCGGCAGGGGCCGTTCTGTCGAACAAATACTTAAGATTTGGGATAGACGCTACTGATTAATTTGCCTCATATGGAGCTGCGGTGGTCGTGCATGCAGGGCTATTCGGCGTTTCTCCAGATAAAACCTGCCAAAATAAACCTGTCCCTTTTTGGAAGGTGGCAATTTATGTGTTCAGGTTGAACCTGCGCAGCGCCGAGCGGTTGCGCCGTTTGTAAAACGGCGCAACTTAAAGATTCATGTTGCCGTGGATGTAGGGGGTGACCTCGGGGGAGATATGGCCGCAGCCTAGGTTGCGCAGGGCAGATTCGATGGCGGCGGGAAGCGGGGCCTTGCCCTCGTCGTTGACCGCGGTGCTGCCGAGGGCGGCGATCTTGGCGACGTCTGCCGGCGCGGCCTCGATATGCATGCAGCCGCCGACGAGGCGTGCGCGGACCTGGTTCAGGCCAAGGTCGTGCAGGTAGTCCTCGCAGGCGCGGATTAAATCGACCTTCTCGCGCGTAAGCTCCTCGCCCGTGGGAACGCGCGTGGCAAGACAGGCTCCTGCTGGCAGGTTCCAGACGGGGTATCCCCAGGCGCGCAGCAACTCGCGTTCCTCGTCCTTGGTAAAGCCGACCTCCATAAGCGGCGAGCGCACGCCGAGCTCCTGGGCGGCGCGCATGCCGGGGCGGTAGTCGCCGCGGTCGCTTGCGTTGCTGCCGTCGATGACGGTGGGAAAGCCCAACGACTTGGCGTGGTTGACGATGGCGGTAAAGCCGGCGCGCTTGCAGTGGTAGCAGCGGTCGGCATCGTTGCAGGCTACTTGGGGGAGCCGCAGCTGATCGACCGAAAGATTGAGCACGGGGAGCTTAAAATGCGGCCCCTCATTGGCCTGCCCGTCAACGGACCGCTCAAACGAAGCCTGCTCGGGCGTGCCGATGAGCGGCGTGGTGAGGTGGACGAGAAGCGTGCTGGCGGGCATGATGCGGGCGCAGACCGCGGCCAAAAAGCTGCTGTCGACGCCACCGGAAAAGCCGATGGCGACGCGTCCGTATGCCAAAAGCAGTTGCTCGAGCGCTGTGAGTTTGTCCTGAAGCCCCTCTGCAGGTGCGGTGGTGTCTGAAAGCATGAATCGATCCTTGCCGTTGAGTACTCGGTCGAAAACTATAATCCTACCGAGCCGCTTGTCATAAGACTTCTATCTATGTAACGAAAGTGCAATATGCTATATACGTTATATACAAGTTTACAGGTGCGGTAAAGTTGCGGGAGTACAGCAGCGCGAAGAGATGGGGGACCGATATGATCAAGGCTGTTATTTTTGATATGGACGGAACGCTGGTCGACACCGAGCGTTTGGGTATCAAGGCGTGGAAGGCGGGCGCGGCCGAGCTGGGATTCGCGATTGATGATGCGCTGATCCATCAGTTTATCGGTCGTACGCTGCCCGATGTCATGGGCATCCTTGGGGAGCATTACGACAGCAGCGAAACCGCTGAGGCAATCTATCGTCGCCATAAGGAGATTCGCGACGAGATGGTCAAGACCGATCTGGAGCTTAAGGCTGGCGCTGCCGAGTGCCTGAACGAGCTGCTGGCTGCGGGCTATCACGTGGGCCTCGCGACGTCGTCGCGCCACGTTACCGCCGAGCGCAACCTTAAGACGGTCGGCCTCTTTGACAAGTTTGAGACGGTGACCTGCGGCGAGGACGTCGCGCACGGCAAGCCCGATCCCGAGATGTACCTGCTCGCCTGCGAGCGCGCGGGCTTTGCTCCCGAGGAGTGCGCCGTGGTCGAGGATTCCCGCAACGGCTGCGTCTCGGGCATCACGGCCGGCTGCCACGTCTTTGCCGTTCCCGATATCGTGCCGCTGCCGCAGGACGTGGTGGATGGCTGCGAGGCTGTGCTCGATACGCTGTTCGATCTGCCAGCAGCGGTCAAGGCCGTGCGCTAAAGGTAGGCGCCGAGGTTGATGTCGGTTGTCGGGGCCATGGCTTGGCCCGTCGGGCGCTGCTCGGCCTTTTGGGTGCTCACACGTTCGAGCAAGAAGGGGCGCACGAGCTCCTGACGGTTAATGTCCTCGGTGGCCGTGGCCGTGGTGACGGTGCGCGCGGCGGAGCCGATGCGGACTCGTTTGGTCTTGGCGGCAGGTTTATCCTCGATTTGCTCCATGAGCAATTGAACGCCCTTGCGGCCAATTTCGTAGCCCGGCGGCGCCACGGTGGTAAGGGGAACCGACCCGCTCCATGCTAGGGGGTTGCCGTCGCAGCCGGCCACGCGGACCTGCTCGGGGACGGAGATGCCTTTGTCGGTCAGCGCCGAGATAACGCCCGAGGCTAATACGTCGGTCAGGCCGATGACAAAATCGGGGCGCTCGTTAACAGGGCGTTCGGCAATCTGGGTACCGATGCTGTAGCCGTCGGCTGCGGTATTCCACTCTCCGGCATCAATGACCTCAATTTTGATATCGGGATGCAGGGCAAGTGCCTTGTGGATGCCAAGGACGCGCAGGGTGAGCTGCATAAATGCCGCTCGGCCCACAACGACGATGCGGTGTGCGCCGCGGGCGATGGCGAGCTCGGCGATAATGCGCCCCTGTGCCTCGTTGTCGGCGGCCACGTAGTAACCGGGTTCTGAACAATGGACGTCCAGATGGACGATGGGGACGGGAATCTTGGTCATGGCGGGGTGCCAATCGGGGGACGCCATGGGCTGAACCATGACGCCGGACATCTGCGTGCCCATAAAATAGCGCAGGTAATGATCCTCGAGAATGTCGTCGTTATCGGCATTGGCGATGAGCAAGTCATAGCCGTGCTTGCGTGCCTCGTTGTGGGCACCGCTGGCGATTTGGAGCGAAAAGCCGTGATCGAGACGGGGGAGGACAAGGCCAAAGGACTTAGTGGTGCCGCCGGCCAGCTGGCGAGCGCTTTGGTTGGGCAGGTAGCCAAGGCGATTGATGGTCTCGTTGATGAGCTTGAGGGTCTCGGGGCGCAACTTTTCGGGGTGGTTGAGCGCGTTGGATACCGTGCCCAGCGAGACTCCCGCCTCGCGCGCGACGTCGCTGATTTTTACCTTTGCCATAGCGGCCCCTTTGATGCGTTTCAAGTACAAGCCAGATTGTAGCATCGCCCGCCCCTAGGGTGCCAAAACCTGCCAATTAGGGACAGGTTTATTTTGGCAGGTTTTATCTGCGGAAACGCCGTTGCCAGCGCGACCACCACAAAGGTGCCTGTCCCCTTCGTGGTGGTTTGGACCGGCTGGGCATGTGTGCATCGGGTGGTATCTAAGTTGAGATACCACTTCTGGTATATCAGCTTGCGCTTGCGTGAGTACAATACTCGAACGTTATACGTCTCAGCGCCCCCTGTGCGTGGACGTCTTGCAGTCACGCGAACGAAGGGATTTATCCTATGTGCGGAATTGTCGGCTACACCGGCTCTGATATTGCAAAGAACATCCTGGTCACAGGCCTTAAGCGTATGGAGTATCGCGGCTATGACTCCTCGGGCGTCGCGCTCGAGGTGGGCGAGGGCGCCGCGGCGCACCTCGACGTTATCCGCCGCGTGGGTAAGGTTGCGGGCCTGGAGAGCGAGCTTTCCAATATCGATAGCGACGCAACCTGCGGCATCGGTCACACCCGTTGGGCCACCCACGGCAAGCCTTCTGTCGTTAACGCTCATCCCCACACCAGCTGCGACGGTCGCATCGCCATCGTCCACAACGGCATTATCGAGAACTTCGCCGAACTGCGCGAGGAGCTGGAGGGCCGCGGCCATCACTTTAAGAGTGAGACCGATACCGAGGTCTTCGCGCACTTAATCGAAGAGGCCTATGCCGAGACACACGACCTGATGGCTTCTGTGCGCGAGGCCTGCACCCACGTGGTGGGCGCCTATGGCTTGGCCGCCGTGTGCGCCGACGAGCCCGGCGTGATCGCCGTTGCCCGCAAGGACTCCCCGATTGTGGTCGGCGCGGGCGAGACCGGTTCCTACGTTGCCTCCGACGTCATCGCGCTTATCGACGCCACCCGAGATGTCGTGGTGCTCGAGGACGGTCAGTTTGCCAAGCTTACACCTGCGGGCGTCGAGTACACCGACGAGGCCGGCAATGTCATCGAGCCAAAGGTCACCCACATCGATTGGGATCTGGACATGGCCGAAAAGGGCGGCTATCCCGACTTTATGCTCAAGGAGATCCACGAGCAGCCGCGCGTCGTGCGCGACACGCTGGTCGGCCGTATGACGCCTGCCGGCGAGCTCGACATCGATGAGCTGGGCCTGTCCCTCGAGGAGCTTAACGACATCGACCGTGTCTACGTGATTGCCTGCGGCACCAGCTATCACGCCGGCCTCATCGCAAAGAACCTTATCGAGGGTTGGGCTCGCATCCCCACCGAGGTTGAGGCTGCCAGCGAGTTCCGCTATCGCAACCCCATCATCACGCCGACGACGCTCGTCGTTGCCGTGTCCCAGTCGGGCGAGACGGCCGATACCCTTGCCGCCATCCGCGATGCGCGCATCAAGGGCGCCAAGGTCTTTGGCATCACCAACGTGGTGGGCAGCCCCGTGGCGCGCGAGAGCGACGGCGTCATCTACACCAAGGCCAACAAGGAGATCGCGGTCGCCTCGACCAAGAGCTTCATCGGCCAGGTTGTGAGCCTGACGCTGCTGGCTCTACTGCTGGCGCAGGTCAAGTACCGTCTGACCACCAAGCAGGCGCGCATGCTGTTCCGCGAGCTTTCCGATACGGCCGAGCAGATCCAGTGGATTTTGGATACCCAGACCGAGTCCGTGCATGAGGCCGCCCTGCTGTGCAAGGACGCGCAGTCGGCGCTGTTCGTGGGCCGTGGCATGGGTGCCGCTATCTCCTACGAGGGCGCGCTCAAGCTCAAAGAGGTCAGCTACCTGCACGCCGAGGCCTACGCCGCCGGCGAGATGAAGCACGGCCCCATTGCCCTGATCGACCCGGGCTTCCCTGTCATCGCCGTGGCCACCAAGAGTGCCACCTATGACAAGACCGTGTCGAACCTCATGGAGTGCAAGGCGCGCGGTGCCAAGGTCATCGTCGTTGCCACCGAGGGCGACGAGGAGATCAACAAGATTGCCGACTGCATCATCCGCGTGCCGGCCGTCCGCGACGTGTTCAGCCCCATCACGGCGAGCGTCCCGCTACAGCTGCTCGCTCGCGAGGTCGCTATCTTGCGCGGTTGCGATGTTGACCAACCCCGAAACCTCGCCAAGAGCGTCACGGTAGAGTAGTGGATGTTCCGGCGTTCTAGCGACCAAGGCCCGGCTCCGCATCATCAGACGGAGCCGGGCCTTTATGTGCGGAGAAACCACCACAAAGGTGCCTGTCCCCTTTGTGGTGGTTTTGGCGGGTTAGCGGAGTTTGCTGGTTTCGAAATAAACCTGTCCCTTTTTGGCAGGTTAGCGGAGCTTGCTGGTCTCGAAGTACTCGGGATATTGATCCAGAACTTCGGTTTGGTTGCGGAACATCATGTGCAGGTGCTTGCTGACCAAAAAGCTCGCTTCGATGGGGTCGCGACCGGCGATAGCGCGGCGAATCTGCTTGTGCTCGTTCACGATGTCCTGATTGTCGAGAACCTGCGTGGCGGCGCGCAACCAGCGGAAGCGCTCAAGGTCGGCATTGGTCTCCTCGAGCCACGACCACACGGTGCTGCGGCATGCGATGCTAAAGATCATGCGATGCATGAGGTTGTCGCTCAAAAAGAAGCCTATGCGATCCTCTTCGGCCATCGCCTTTTCCTGCAGTGCGATGGTGCGGTCGAGCTGCTCGATACCCGCCGAGGTGGCACGTGCGCAGCATTCCACAATCACCTGCTTTTCCAGGTGCTCGCGAATGTAGCAGGCGCTTTCGGCAAGGGTGAGGTTGATGGGCGAGACATAGGTGCCGCTTTGGGGTACGGTGCGCACCAGGCCCTCTTGCGCCAGACGCACCAGCGCCTCGCGCACAGGGGTGCGCCCCATATCCAGGTCGTCGCAAAGCTGTTTAACGCCCAGCTTTTCGCCCGGCTTGTAGTCCAGGTAGACGATTTTGCGTCGAATGGTGTGGTAGGACTGGTCCTGTAGGCTCGTTTCCTGCTCGCCGATGTGCATCGATTCTTCCATAGCGCCTCGCAACCGTTCATTCACACTCATATGTCAGTTGTTTATTATGCCGCGAGTCAGCCCTCCGCGGTGGGTAATTCAATCGCTGTCCGAGAACTTTTGCGACATCTTTGCCTGCGTTTGCGCGGGATTGCGCTTAGCGTTGCCGTATCATTAGCCGTCGCAAACGTGAAATAGAAAGAAGGAATCCCATATGCAACTGGCGAATATCGTACGCGAGCGCTGGAAGGGCGTTTTGTTCTGCCTGATCATCGCCATCCCCGCGACGTTGCTCGGCAAACAGATTGAGGTGGTCGGCGGGCCGGTATTTGCCATCCTCCTTGGCATGGTTCTGGCACTTGTCTTTCCCAAGAATCGTCGCGAACAGCTCGCTGCCGGCGTCACTTATACGTCCAAAAAAGTCTTACAGTACGCGGTTATCCTGCTTGGCTTTGGCATGAACCTCTCCCAGATTCTGTCCAAGGGCGCCCAGTCGCTGCCGATTATCGTGGCGACGATCTCGACCTCGCTTGTCATCGCCTTCGTGCTCTGCCGCGTTATGAACGTGCCGGGCAAGATTGCGACGCTTGTGGGTGTGGGTTCGTCGATTTGCGGCGGTTCTGCCATCGCCGCGACCGCGCCCGTCATCGATGCCGACGATCGCGAGATTGCCCAGGCTATTTCGGTCATCTTCCTGTTTAACGTTATCGCGGCGCTCGTGTTTCCGACGCTCGGCGGCATGCTCGGGCTGACCAACGAGGGCTTTGGCCTGTTTGCCGGCACCGCCATCAACGACACCTCGTCGGTAACGGCTGCGGCGAGCGCCTGGGACAGCATGCATCCCGGCGCCAATGTGCTCGAAAGCGCCACAGTGGTCAAGCTCACCAGGACGCTGGCCATTATTCCCATTACGTTGGTGCTCGCATGCTGGCAGATGCATCTGGCGCGCAAGGCCGGCGGCGACGCCAAAAGCACGTTCTCGCTTAAACGCGCGTTTCCCATGTTCGTGCTGTTCTTTGTGCTGGCGAGCGTAATCACCACGGTGCTTCAGCTTCCTGCATCCGTTACGGCGCCTATCAAGGAGATGTCGAAGTTCTTTATCGTGATGGCTATGGCGGCTATTGGCTTTAATACCGATATCGTCGAGCTGGTCAAAAAGGGCGGCAAGCCCATCGCATTGGGCTTTTGCTGCTGGATTGGCATTGCGTGCATGAGTTTGGGGATGCAGCACGTGCTGGGAATCTGGTAGAGAAGTAGCCAATTTGCATGCTGCATGCTGGCAAGCGCATCCTCGCGGTGGAGCGATAGGAGCTCTTGCGGGTATGGCTTGTCCGCAGGTTTATAAGTCCCGAAGAGCTCTTATCGCCCCGCCAGGATGGCGATGCGGGGCAACTCATATACTCGCAGGACGGCGGCTTCTGCCCTATAGTGTTTGGTGAGCAATATCGTTCAATTTTGAAACACTCGACCGCGCAGCCGTCGGTGGCGGCGTGGCGCCGAGGACGGGGCGCAATATGAACAGTGACGCCAAGCTACAAATCTTGATCGAGGCCCTGGCTGCTGCCGGGGCCTCGGCGTTGGCAATCGATGGGCATGGACACGTGGCGATTTCGACCATGGATGATGTCGCGCTCGAGCAAGATGTCGCGGCATTTGTCGCCGAGCGCCTGGGGCGCGTGGGCAATGGCACGCGCCTGGTGATGGGGCATGCGGGAGGGCGCTTGAGCCTCGCGGTGCGTCCGGTCGCCAAGGAATACGGCGCGCTTTGGGTGGTCGTGGTCCGCGAGGTGCACGGTGTGGCGGCACACGCGGGTATTGAGTGGCTTAACGCAGATGGGGTCGAGGCGCGCTATGAGGCGAGCGCGTACGGCATTGTCGAGGGTGCCGCTGCAGTCGCTGGCCCCGTCTGCGAAAGCTATGCCCGCGGCGTGCCCCTCATGTTGGAGGGCGAGCTGGGTGCTGGCCAGGCAGAGATTGCAAAACGCCTCTATCTGGATGGGCCTTATGCTGACGAACCCTTTGTGTCCGTGGCGCTTGACGAGCTCACGGATCGCGGGTGGCGACATCTGCTCAAAAGTTCGGAATCGCCGCTGTTCCAGGCAAGGCTGACCCTTTGTATTGGCGGCTGGCATGCACTTTCGCCGCAGCGCCTGCGCGAGCTTGTCTCTACGATGACCGACACGGCGCTGGCCACACGTTGCCATGTGGTTCTGACGGCAAACGATATGCCGGGCGGTGGCGAAAGCGATCAGGCCGCTTTTGTAACCGAGCGCTTGGCGTGCGCAGTAAGTGTGGCGCCTGCGATTGCCGAGCAGGGTGGCGCATCGAAAAAGGTTGCGCAGTATTTGTCGTATCTGTCAGATGTCTTTGGAACTGCCGCTCCGAGTATGTCCGAGGAGGCCGCCTCGACGCTCAACTGTTATCGCTGGCCACGTAACTATCTGCAGCTTCGCGAGGTCTCGGAACGACTCTATATATTAGTAGGGTCGGGTGTGGCGGAGCGCGCGGTGGCGGAGGAGGTGCTCGCCCAGGAGGACGTCATCAAAACCGCAACCTTTGGCGCTCCGACGCTCGAAAGCGACCTGTATATCCTGCGACCACTGGCCGATACCGAACGCGACATCGCGCGGCTGGTCGTAGGCTACCTTCAGGGCAACCGGACCCGCGCTGCCGAGGTGCTGGGAATAAGCCGCACGACCCTGTGGCGCTTGTTGAAGGACGACGACCGCTGAGCGAGGCACCCGTGACCGCGTGCGGCGCGTGTGCTACAGTCCAAAGCGGTAATGTTTCGATTGCGTTACGGCGTGCGGGGGCGTATGGCGGAGACTTCAAGACCAAACCGGAATAGACGGAGCGTGGCTCCAGTTAACCGCCGCACGACGTCCCGGACGTGGGGCAAGCACGCGTCGGGGTTCGACGGTTCGTTCAAGCGCACCAAATACGGCTATCCTTCGGCAAGCGCTCGCTTGGCCATGCAGGCCGAGTCGTCGCTGCGGGGGCGCAAGCGCGTGGTGGGCTCTAAGCTCAAGCACGACGGAACGCTGGGCTACATTAGCCGCGGTGCGGCTCGCCGCAGTGGGCTCAATCCTGCTGGCTGGCATCGTTATGTGCCGATTGCAGTTGTTGTTGCGGTGATTGTGATCGCACTTGCCGCACTCGGCTATGCTGGCGGCGGGGTCGACCTGAGTGCGATGTTCAAATCTGCTGAGCTCGCGCATGCCGGCACGGAGCTTGTCGAGGGCGCTCAGGCACAGACAGGCGTGGCACCTCAGCGCGGTATTGTTGCCGCTGCCGCAACGATCGCCGATGCCCAAAAGGGCGAGGATGCGGACAGCGAGGATAGCGAAACCAGTGCAAACGGCGCGGGCTCGCAGATCGCGCCCGTAACGCAAGGCCAATAAGTCACAGAACCATCACACTAAGTCACTGTTTGGGGCCAATGAGTGAGCAAAAAAGCAGCAATGTTGTTTCATATAGAACTTATTAGTCACAATTTGTAAAAAAGGCTATACTACTAGGCACTTAAAGGTCCACAAGCTGCAAGTTGAGGAGTACCTAACATGAAGAAGAGATTCATGGCAGCACTGAGCGTTCTCGCTCTTGCCCTGGCTCTGCCCGTGGCTGCTTTCGCCGCCCCGAGCCCTGCCAACACCACCGTCACCGGTGCCAACAACGTGACCGCCAGCGTTAACAACGCTAACGTCAAGGTTGCTTCCACCCCCAAGAACGCCGAGGGCACCCCTGCCAACGCCAACGTGGTCGCTTCCTTCGAGATCACCGAGTCCCAGGCCGGCACCGTTTCCGAGTCCAACCCGCTGACCGTCACCTTCACCCTTGGCAAGGCTTACGCCAACGCTAAGGTTACCGTCTATGTCCAGCACAACGACGGCACTACGGATCAGCTGAACCTGACCGCCGACAACAACGGTAACGTTGTCTTTAAGGTCACCAAGCTCTCCATCTACACCATTGTGGCCGAGAAGACCGCTGCTGGCGCTGCTACCACCGACAACGGTGCTAAGTCCCCGGCTACCGGTGTGAACACCACCGCTGTTGCCGCCGTGGCTGCTGTTGCCGCTGCTGGCGCTGCCTGCGCTTTTGTTGCTCTTCGCAAGAACAACTAGCACACACACGGTTTCAACCGTAAGATTTGAGGACCCGTACTTGTGCGGGTCCTTTTTTTGACCGATTTATAGGGTAAGGGAACACCATGGCACAGCAGCCGCAGGGCAAGCATATGGAAGTTAAGCATATGGACGACTCGGACAAAAAGCGTCGCGCCACGATACTCAAGGGCGTTTTCGTAGTGTTGTTGCTGGTCGCAGTCGGCTGCGGCGGCTACGTGCTCTATATGAATCATCTAGAGCAGCAGCGCGCCGAGGAGATGAGTGCGACGGGCAAGCCTGCCACGAAGGTCGAATCAAAGGGCAAGGAGCTGCCGGACAACCCCATCGACTTCGCTCCGCTCATTCAAGAGAATGCCGATATCTATGCGTGGCTCTACATTCCGGGTGCGGATATCAACACGCCCTTGCTGCAGAGCACGACGGACGACCTGTTTTATCTGGACCACGACAAGGACGGCAAGTACGACCCCTACGGCACGGCGTTTAGCCAGATGGCAAACGCGCGCGACTTTAGCGATCCCGTCACGGTGATCTACGGCCATGTGAACGGCGGTGTGTTCCACAACTTGCATAACTTTGAGGACGCGGACTTCTTTAACGAGAACGGCGAGTTCTATATCTACACGCCGGGCCATATTTTGACGTACAAGATTGTCTCGGCCTATCAATATGACGACCGCCACATTCTCAACTCGTTTAACTTTGCCGACCCTGCCGTGCGCCAGGACTACTTTAATTCGGTCTGCAATCCGGACGCATTGCTCAAAAATGTACGTGACGGCGTGACACTTGATGCAGATAGTAAGGTTGTGCAGTTGAGCACCTGCATGCTCGATAGCTCCCAGGGCAACTCGCGCTATATTGTGAGCGGTGTGTTAACAAGCGACCAGGAGACAAAATAGTCATGAACCCCCGTGGCAAGCACTTTATCGATGCGGTGGATCCCGACGAAAATCAAGTAGACAATCCCGAGCAGCAGGTTCAGGATGCGGCGGAGCCTGTCGAGCCTCAATGGGAGACCAAAGGCACTCCGACGCCTCAACCTGACGAAAAATCCCAGAGCAAGGCCGAGGCTCCCTCCGGCGCAACGGTAAAGACCGATGAAGCTGCGGCGCAGCCTGTTGATGAGGCAGAGTGGCCTTCGCTTGATGAGGCGGGACCTCAGCGTCGTCGACGCTCCAAAGAGTCGATTAAGCGCATCAAGCGCCGCCGTCGTATCCGCACGCTGCTGATCGTGCTGCTCGTGATTGGCGCGGTTGCTGCTGCCGGCTGGGGCTTTGTGAATCACAGCGTGAACCAAGGCAAAAAGAAGATTGAGGAAAAGACCGAAAAGGTCATTAAGGCCAAGGGCGACACCATTACCTATAACGGCAAGAAGTATGCGCTCAACAAGCATATGGCCACGGTGGCGTTTATCGGCTTTGATGGCCGCAATAACGATGACGGCACCCAGAAGGGCCAGTCCGATACCGTGATGGTCGTAGCGCTTAATACCGACACGGGTGAGGCCCGCGGCATTATCATCCCGCGCGACAGCATGGTTGCCGTAGATACGTATTCCAATGGTTCGTTTGCCGGCCAGGTGACCGAGCAGCTGTGCTTGCAGTTTGCCTATGGCACCGATGGCGACAACTCATCGGCGCTGACGGCCGCCGCTGCCTCGCGCGTGCTCGATAACATTCCGGTCGACTATTACTACACGCTCAATATCGAGGGCGTGGCTCCCATTAATGACTCCATTGGCGGCGTGACGCTGGTGCCTACGCAGACTGTGCCGGGCACGTCGGTTGTCGAGGGCCAGGAGACCACGCTGTTTGGTACAACGGCAGAAAAGTACGTGCAGTGGCGCGACACGACGAATCTGACGTCTTCGCTGGATCGTACAGCGCGCCAGGTGAGCTACGTGCAGGCGTTTGCATCGAAGGTGCTCAGCAGTGCCAAGAGCAACCCCGCCATGCTCATCAGCCTGTATCAGGCCATGGGCGACTATACGTGGACCAATTTGGGTCTCGATGAGTTCAGCTATCTGGCGACCACGATGCTCGAGCACGGCCTGACTTCGTTTGATGTCGTGACGTTGCAGGGCACCATGCAGCAGGGCGATACCTTTGCCGAGTTTTATCTAGACCAAGACAACGTAAAACAAACGGTCGTCGACACTTTCTACCACCCGGTCCATTAGCTGCCCAGGTGCCGGATGCCAACAGTGGCTCACTCGATGTCAGGCACCAACAGCGAGCGGGCCGCATTTGCGCCAAGGTGACGTGAAATGAGAGGGCGCTGACCTTTTGGTCGCGCCCTCGAAATTGAACGTCAGATTGGCGTGAATGCGGCCCGCGCAGCGTCAACGGGTCCGCCGTTCGTTAGAACGGCGGAACATACACGACGTTGTCGCGGCGTGGCTTTGCCTCGGGGAGTGCGTCCTCGGCGTAGCCCAGAATGCAGTTGCCCACACCGCGCAGGCTTCCGTCGACGGGCAGACCCCACTTGGCCAGCAGTTCCAGTCCCTCGGGTGAGTCAAAGACCTCGTGCGCGCGGTGGATCCAACACGAATCGACGCCCAGCGCATAGGCTGCGTTGAGCAGGTTGCCCATGGCGAGCGAGCCGTCTTCCAGGTGCGTGGGCACGCTGCGGTCGACGAGCACCACCACAACGGTCTTGGCGCCGTAGAAGGGATCTCCCTCGCTGCCCATGACCTGGGCGTTGAGCTGCGAGAGGTGCTCGACGGTTGCGGGGTCGGTGACGGCGACGAACGTGACCGGCTGGCGTCCCATGCCGCTCGGCGCGTACTGGCCAGCTTCGATAATGCGTGCGAGCTTTTCTGCCTCGACGGGGCGATCGCTGTATTTGCGGCAGCTGCGGCGGTGGATGAGCGCCTCGATGGTCTCCATGTGTCCTCCTGACGTTGGTTTCGATGCCTCGTTCTTACCCGCCGAACCAAAATCGTAATCGCGCAGCCGGCCCCAAACAACGCAAGCTACCAAGTGGAAAAGTTGGTTTGCATAAAACTTCAGCCAGAATGTGACAAACCGGTGGGATGATTAAACGTTTTATCCCGTCTACCCTGCGGTTTTTTACCACTTGCCTAAATGATGCGCGCATAAGCTCTGATAAAGGTTTTACTAAAGGAGTGCCAACGTTTATCAACGCGCCATGGTGGCGCCGGGCCAGGAGGTAACATCATGTTCCAGGCTGGAGATGTCGTCGAGACCGACTTCGAAGGATTTCTGAAGCTGCTGCGTTCCAAGACGCGCGCTTTCGTGTCGATCAACGATCACGAGTACTACATCACGCACACCGATGGCTATTGGCGTGTTCAGGATTGCGAGGCCCTCAACGATAAGGGCCACTTTACTGACTGCTCCGAGCTGGTCAACACGGTCTGCGAGGTCGTCGAACTGCCGTGGATCTGCGGCAAGAGCCTGCACGACAGCTTCTCGGGCGCCACGGTCTACGAGGCCGTCGCTGCGTAACAGCCAGCAATCGATATTCTCTCACAACCGCCGGCGCCGCCCCCGCGCCGGCGGTCTTTTTTGTCGACATGCCTATGTAGAGCTGACCATATATAACGAGCTTATTGACGATAGTCAAAACTCGGACTAATGTAGAGATGTAAATTGGTCAAAACTCGGACAATCGAATGGTGGGATAGATGAATAGTGCGGTTACGCTGGTCGATTTCGACCGGATGCTCAATGGACTCGACCATATCTATTCGGAGTTCTCGCGCACCTGCGGTCTTTCGGATTGCGCCTATTGGATGCTCGTCGACACCAGCACGGCGGACGGCAGCATCGCCGTGAGTCGTCTGACAAGCGAATGGTTCTATAGCAAGCAGACCATCAATTCGGCAATCAAGACGCTTAGGGCGCGAGGGCTTGCGACGTTGGAGTTTGCCGAGGGCAGTCGTAAGAACAAGGTTGTGCGACTGACCGCAGAAGGTATGCAGTTTGCCAAGCGCTACGCGTTGCCGGCGCAAAAGGCCGAGCAGCAGGCATTCGAGGCGCTCGAGCCGTGGGAACAGCGCGAGATCATGCGCTTGGTCGGTAAGTTCTCCCATGTTCTTAACGAAGAGTGCGAGGCATTTAAACGGCAAGTTGCCGCCGAGAACGAGGCTGACGATAAGGGCGAGGGGGAGACATGCGACTCTTAATGAGGTTTATGAGGCCGTACCGCGGTCTGATCGCGGTGACGCTGCTGGTGCTGCTAATCGACAACGTCGGTACGCTGCTCGTGCCCACGATGTTGGCGAACATGGTCAACACGGGCATCACGACGGGCGACGTCGATTACATCTTGCGCAACGGTCTGTACATGCTCATCGCGACCGGCATGGCCAGCGGCGGCGCGGTGCTGGGCTGCTATCTTTCGGCCCGTCTGGCGGCCAATGTGGCCTGCGACATCCGCAACGCCGTCTACGATAAGTCGCTCGAGCTGTCCGCCAGCGATTTTGAGCGCTTTGGCACGGGTTCGATGATCACGCGCTCGCTCAACGACATCAACGTGATCCAGCAAGCGATCCTGCAGACGATTCAGCTGGTGCTGCCGGTACCGTTCTTGGCCGTGGCGGGCATTATCTTTGCCTGGTTTATCGATCCTGCCATGGGCACGCTGCTGGGCGTTGTCGTTGCGATCGTGCTGGTGGCAGCGGTCTTTACCGTTGCCAACGCCGCGCCGATCTTTATGCGCCTGCAGAGCTTTATCGACCACATGAACGTGGTGCTGCGCGAGAACATCGTGGGCGTGCGCGTCATCCGCGCATTTAACAAGGAGCGCCACGAGGAGCAGCGCCTGGACGAGGTGTTTAGCGATTACGCGGCCAACGCCATCAAGGTCAACCACCTGTTTGTGGGTCTCGACAGCTCCAGCTTCTTTTTGATGAACATTGCCGAGGTGGCGGTGCTGTGGGTGGGCGGCAACCGCGTGGGCGTCCATGCCATGCAAATCGGCAGCATCTCGGCCGTGCTGGAGTACGCGCTTCTGATCCTGTTCTTTGTGATGATGGCGCAGATGGTGGTGCTGACGCTTCCGCGCGCCGCGGCGTGCCTCAACCGTGCGCAACAGGTGCTCGAGATCGAGCCGAGCATTGTGGACGGCAAGGCTACGCTGGGCGACGGGGCGCCTGAGTCCGCAGACGGCGCCGACGCGGTGGCCGTGTTCGACCACATGTCGTTCCGTTTTGACGATGCCGACGAGGACACCCTGTGCAGCCTGAGTTTTGCCTGCCGCCGCGGACAGACGACCGCGATCGTGGGCTCAACGGGCTCGGGCAAGTCAACGGTGGCCAAGCTCTTGCTTCGCTTCCACGATGCCACGAAGGGCGCCATTCGCCTGAACGGCGTCGACCTGCGCGACCTTTCGCAAGACGACATCCGCGGGCGTATCGCCTATGTGCCGCAAAAGGCATGGCTGTTCTCGGGTACGGTGGCGAGCAACCTGCGCTTTGGTAACGAGGACGCGACCGAGGCCGACATGCTCCATGCACTGGAGGTTGCCCAGAGCACCTTTGTGCTCGACCAGCCCCAGGGGCTCGATACGCCGGTGGCCCAGGGCGGCACGAACTTCTCGGGCGGTCAGCGCCAGCGCCTGGCGATTGCCCGCGCACTCATGAAGCATGCCGATCTGTATATCTTCGACGACAGTTTTTCGGCCCTGGACTTTAAGACCGATGCGGCGCTGCGCCGTGCGCTGCAGGACGAGACGTGCGATGCCGCGGTGCTCATCATCGCCCAGCGCATCTCGACTATTTTGCATGCCGATCAGATCGTGGTGCTCAAAGACGGCGAGATCGTGGGCCTGGGCACGCACGACGAGCTCATGAAAACCTGCGAGGTGTACCGCGCTATCGCGGAATCGCAGATGAAGGGAGGTGAGTAGCATGACCGAGGAGCTCAAGAAGCAGGGCATTGCCGATGACGCCGCGGTTGCAGAGACAGTCGAGGAGGCGGGCGCCACGCCCGGCCTGGACGAAGCCGCCAAGGCGGCGGAGCGCGAGGCTCGCCGCCAGGCGCTCTACGAGGAAAACGAGCGCGCCGAGGACGAGCGCGCCCGCGCCGAGGCGGAGCGCATGCGCGACGTTGACGACGAGGACGAGGACGAGACGCCCCGCGACACCTGGGCGACGGTGCGCCGCCTGTGGAGCGAGGCCGCCGGCGACCATTGGCGCTTTTATATCGTGTTCGCGAGCATCGTGTTCTATGTCATCTTTAACACCGCGGCGCCGGCTTACAGCGCTCGCGTGATCGATGAGCTGTGGGGGCATATGAAGCTGGCGTTTGCCAACAACACTACCTTCAGCATTACCTGGGAGAACTGCGGCAGGACCATCTTCATCTACTTTATGATTTGGACCGCCGCCGCCTCGTTCTACGCACTCCAGAGCTTTTTGATGTCGAGCGTTGCCGAGCGCCTCAACCTGCGCCTACGCAACCGCATCGCTCAAAAGCTCAACCGTCTGCCGCTTGCCTACTTTGACGCGCATCGTCCCGGCGAGGTCGTCAGCCGTGCGACCAACGACTTGGACAAAATGTCCGAGAGCATGCAGCGCGGCCTGCTGCAGCTTCTGGTGTCGATCGGTACCGTGGTGGGCGCCGTGAGCGTGATGTTCGTGTTTAGCGTGCCGCTCACGCTCGTCTTTTTGTTCTTTACGGCGCTTTCGCTGCTGGTGACGAAGGTCGTGTCGTGCCGCACGCACGATGTGACGGGCGAGCGCCAGGAGTGGGTGTCCAAGATTACGAGCGTGGTCGAGGAAGGCTACTCGGGCCGTCTGGTGATTCGTGCGTTTAACCGCGAGCGCCAGAGCTCTGCCGAGGTACACGAGGCTTCGAAGGAGCTGGCGCGCGTGAGCACCAAGGCCGACTTTATGATTAACGCCGTCGGTCCCGCGGTGCGCTTTATCGGCCGCTTGGCGCAGATCGTGATTGCGCTTGTGGGTTGCAGCATGTTGGTTGCCGGGCATATGACCGTCGGCGTGTTCCAGGCGTTCTTCCAGTTTATCTACGAGGCGTCCGAGCCCATGACGCAGCTGTCGTTTACCTTTAACTCGCTGCAGAGCGCGCTGGCGAGCGCAGAGCGCGTGTTCGATCTGCTCGACGAGTCCGAGATGGAGGCCGATCCGTTGCCGGTGGCCGCCGCCAAGCTGCCGGGCAAGGTGGAGGGCCGCGTCGCTTTTGAGCACGTGCGCTTTGGCTATTCGCCCGACAAGCCGCTTATGCGCGACGTGTCGTTTACCGCCGAGCCGGGTCAGAAGATCGCCGTGGTGGGAACCACGGGTGCGGGTAAGACCACGCTCATCAACCTGCTCATGCGCTTCTATGAGATCGATGGCGGGCGCATTACGCTCGACGGCGTGGATACGAGTCGTATGGATCGCGGCGAGCTGCGCCAGCAGTTTGGCATGGTGTTGCAGGACGCCTGGCTGTTCGACGGCACGATTGCCGAAAACATCGCCTACGGCTGTCCCGAGGCGACGCGCGACGAGATCGTGGCGGCTGCGCGCGCCGCGCAGGTCGACTTCTTTGTGCGCACTATGCCGCAGGGCTACGACACGCGTGTGGCTAACGATGCCGAGAGCATCAGCCAGGGCCAACGTCAGCTGCTGACCATCGCGCGCGTGCTGCTCAACAACCCGGCGATCCTCATCCTGGACGAGGCGACGTCGAGCGTGGACACGCGCACCGAGCTCGCCATCGGCCGCGCCATGGACGCGCTCATGCGCGGACGCACGAGCTTTGTGATCGCGCACCGTCTGTCGACGATCGTCGATGCCGACCTCATCCTGGTCATGGATCACGGCAATATCATCGAGCAGGGTACGCACAAGGAGCTGCTGGCTGCCGAGGGCGCTTACGCCGACCTCTACCTGAGCCAGTTCGCATAAGGTGACAAAGGGACAGTCCCGCATGTCACATCAAAAAGAAGGCGCGCCGGGGGCGGATTCCCTGGCGCGCCTTTTGTGCTGGCGTTCATGCTGTGGCGGTTGCCCGCGGCCCTAACGCTCGTCCACGAGCTTGGCGACGAGGGCTTTGAGCTCAGCCACCTCTCGCTCGAGTTCCTTGACGCGACGGGCGTTTTCGGTGATGCCCTGACGGTTGAGGGCGCTCTGCTCGGCGGCATCATCGGGCATGTACTCGCGATGCTGCTTGGCGTCGAAGCTCTCCTCGAACACGCGGCAGCCGTTGCGCTTGATGATGCGCCCGGGCACGCCCACGACGGTGCAGTTGTCGGGCACGTCCTTGACGACGACCGAGTTGCCGCCGATCTTGACGTTGTTGCCGATGCGAATGTTGCCGAGCACCTTGGCGCCCGTGCCCACGGTGACGTTGTTGCCCAGGGTGGGGTGGCGCTTGCCGGTCTCGTTGCCGGTGCCGCCAAGCGTGACGCCCTGGTAGAGCACGCAGTTGTCGCCCACGATGGTGGTCTCGCCGATGACGACGCCCATGGCGTGGTCGATAAAGAAATGTTTGCCGATCTGTGCGGCAGGGTGAATCTCGACGCCGGTGATATGGCGGGTGAGCTGCGAGAGTACACGGGCGAGCGATTGGTGGCCGTGCTCCCAGAGCCAATGCTCGGGCACGTGGTTCCACTTGGCGTGAAGACCGGGGTACGAAAGGAAAATGACCAGACCATTTTGCGCGGCGGGGTCCTGCGCCTGGACGGTCTTGATGTCCTCGCGAATGGTATTTATAAAGCTCACTGGCCGCCCTCCCTTAGCGCCATGGCAATGCGATTCAATAAAGTATAGCGATTCGCTAGGGATTAGGAAGAGCAATCTTGGCGGCTTTGCGCGACAGGTGTCAGTTATGCAAACTTGCTGGTAATGGAGTCATGCTTTTGTGGGGTTGCGCACGAGGGGGCGTCGCAACCGTATACTGGTCAACTTGGACGTATCCGCGCCCACAACTGAGAGGTTTTACTTCATGGGTTTCATTAATTTTATCGCCGAGCTGCTCAAAGACCCGCGCACCGCGATTGCCAGCTGGATCGCCGCCGGCCCGCTTATGGCCTACGGCTGCGTGTTCCTGATCATCTTTATCGAGACGGGTGTGGTGTTCTTCCCGTTCCTTCCCGGCGATTCGCTGCTGTTTGCCTCGGGCTTCTTTGCCCATAACGGCGGCTTTAACATCGTGGCGCTTCTGGCTACCGCATGGGCCGCAGCCATCCTGGGCGATCAGTGCAACTTTATGATCGGTCACTTCTTTGGCAAAAAGATTATCGCTTCGGGCAAGGTCAAGGCCATGACGCCCGAGCGTATTAAAAAGTCCGAGGACTTCTTGGACAAGTGGGGTCACCTGGCCATCTTCCTGGGTCGCTTCTTCCCGTTTATCCGCACCTTTGTGCCCTTCATCGCCGGTATGGGCGGCATGCATTGGCGCAATTTTGTCATCTATAACGTGCTGGGCGGCATTACCTGGTCGACGGTCTTTACGCTGCTGGGCTATTTCTTTGGCGGCATCCCCTTTGTGCAGGAGCACTTTGAGCTGCTGATTATCGGCATCGTCGCCGTGTCGATTATCCCGACCGTGGTCGGCCTGGTTAAGGCAAAGCTCGGTAAAAAGAACGCCTAGTCCGAGCTTGTTTTCGGATGTTAATTCCAAGGCCCGTCATCGGATTCGATGGCGGGCCTTTTGTGTTGAAGGCAAATGAAAATACTTTACTTAGTTAAAGAAAAGCGTTTTATCCAAGGCGTGCGGGGAGTACAATCACCTGCATGCGAATCGACGCGCCATCGGCTTTGATGCTGCCCGCGTGTCCTGCCCGGCTCTACGCTCCGGGTATGCGACGTTGCGACGCGGCCTGCTTCGGTCCTTGCGTGCGGGTTCGCGAGTATGCAACCGCGTATGTAAGGAGCGACATATGACTGTCGAGAAGAAAGATATCGATTGGGGTAGCCTCGGCTTTGGCTACATGAAGACCGATTACAGCTACGAGGCTCATTGGAAGGATGGCGAGTGGGACGAGGGCGGCCTGACCACCGACCACACCCTGCACGTCTCCGAGTGCGGCGGTATCTTCCACTACTGCCAGGAGGTCTTTGAGGGCCTGAAGGCCTACACCGCCGAGGACGGCAGCATCGTCTGCTTCCGTCCCGACATGAACGCCGAGCGTATGTACAACTCCGCCCAGCGTCTGGAGATGCCCCCGTTCCCCAAGGATAAGTTTGTCGAGGCCGTCAAGCAGGTCGTCTCTGCCAACGCCGCATGGGTTCCGCCCTTCGGTTCCGGCGCAACCCTGTACGTGCGTCCATTTATGATCGGCTCCGGTGACGTGATCGGCGTGGCTCCCGCTCCTGAGTACACGTTCCGTATTCTCGTGACCCCGGTCGGTCCGTACTTTAAGGGCGGCCTCAAGCCTGTCAAGCTGCGCGTTTCCGAGTACGACCGCGCCGCACCGCACGGCACCGGCAACATCAAGGCCGGCCTCAACTACGCCATGTCCCTGAGGCCCACGATGGAGGCTCACCGCGAGGGCTATGCCGAGAACCTGTATCTCGACTCCGAGTCCCGCACCTATGTCGAGGAGACCGGTGGCGCCAACATCCTGTTCGTGAAGGAAGATGGCACGCTTGTTGTCCCGCAGTCGCACACCGACTCCATTCTTCCCTCCATCACCCGCCGTTCGCTCGTTCAGGTTGCTCAGGACCTGGGCATGACCGTCGACCAGCGTCCCGTCGAGTGGGCCGAGGTTAAGGCCGGCACCTTTGTTGAGTGCGGTCTGTGCGGCACCGCTGCCGTTATCTCCCCGGTCGGCGAGATCGACAACAAGGTCTACGGTGCCGACGAGACTGTGACCTTCCCGGCTGGCTACACCGAGATCGGTCCTGTAATGAAGAGGCTCCGCGAGACCCTGACGGGCATCCAGTCTGGTGCTGTTGAGGATAAGCACAACTGGGTTTACACCGTCGCGTAATTTGTCTTAGCTGTCCGGCCCGAGGGCGACCTTCCTTTCCGGCGCGTCCTCGGACATGAAAGAACCCCCGCTGCGCACTACGTGCGGCGGGGGTTCTTTCGTCCTGCGGAGTGCGCCGGAAAGGAAGGTCGCCCTCGGGCCTGCGTTACCTCGGCGCTGCCGTCACGGGCAAAATAGATCTGAATAAAGATGGCGCGCGGCCTTTTAGGCCGCGCTTTTGTTTTGCGTCGCGCCATGTGGGGGCGGTGGCGACGTGCATTTTTGCGAGTATTCTGCAATCGAAGGCCCCTGCATACCGACGTTCGGGCAAAAATCCGTGCTCGTCGATGCTTTTCGCGAATAATAGGCGGGGTTATGGGCCGACAGCACTTGATTTGCAGGGATATTCGCGGTCTTTGGCCTTCGTCATGGCGCCCGATGCTCTTGGTTATGTTGAATACTCCCAAAAATGCACGGCGCTTAGAGGGGGACCTACGCGAAAAAGGAAACCGCTCCGTCGAAGTATGCATTCGACGGAGCGGTTTATGCATATAGCCGATTCAGGATGCGTTGCCAACTTGTTAGAACTTGACGGTCGGTGCCTGGCGGGCGGCCTCGGCTGCCTCAAAGCCCTGGCGCTCCTTAAACTGGAAGATGCCGGCAAAGATAACGGCGGGGAACGTCTGGATGGCGTTGTTGTAGCTAAGCACGCAGTCGTTGTAGCTCTGGCGCGCGTAGCTCACCTTGTTCTCGGTGTCTTCGAGCGTGGCTTGGAGCTGCGTAAAGTTGGTGTTCGCCTTAAGATCGGGGTAAGCCTCGGCCACGGCGAAGAGCTGGCGCAGGGCGCCGGTCAGCACGTTGTCGGCTTCCATCTTGGCTTCGGGCGTGGTGGCGCTCACGGCGGCGTTGCGCGCGTTGACCACGGCGGCAAGCGTGTCCTGCTCGTGTTTAGCGTAGCCCTTGACGGTCTCGACTAGGTTAGGGATCAGGTCGTTGCGGCGCTGCAGCTGCGTGTCGATGTTCTGCCAGGCGTTATCAATGCGATTGCGCTTGGTGACCATGTTGTTGTAGATGCCAGCGATGGCGCAGACAATCACAACGACAACAACGATACCGATGATGACGGGAATCATGGTGTCTCCGTTTCGAATGGCCGCGGCGTTTTCCGCCGGCTGCCGTTGGTGTAACGCTACTAGTATACCCGCAACCTTTGGCGATACCGAACTTTCCGGTAAGCGTTATGTTTCCACCAAGGTGAGGCCATTCGCCAAGGGTGGGCGATACAGGTGTAAGATATGCGACAGATTAGTGAGCGCTGTCTTTTCCTTGAGGAGGGCGATACGTATGGACCTTCGCATCAAGAAAACCTATCGGGCCCTGTTCGAGGCCTTTACTGAGCTGCTCGAAGAGCATCGGTTTGAGGACGTGACGGTTGCCATGCTGTGCGACCGCGCTATGATTCGTCGGACGACGTTCTACAAGCACTTCCGCGACAAAAACGATTACTTTGCCTTCTATATCGATGAACTCATGTCGGGCCTACCGCAAAAGCGAGCCGATGCGGATGGCGCGGAGGGCGCCGAGGACGTGCGAGCGCTTCGCCACGAAGTGTTCGCTGATGCCATGGATCTGATTCTGGCGCATGAGCAGCTCATGGATAACATTTTGGCGAGCAGTATGTCGGGTATGCTGACCAGCATGATTTGCGACCGCATCGCGCGCTCCATACGCGGGCGCGTGATGAGCGCGCTTGACGAGGATGCGCTCGCGCCCGTATCGCTCGAGACAACGTCTGAGTTTGTCGCCGGCGGCATTATTCGGCTCTTTACCATGTGGTGGGAATCGGGCCACGTACTAGAGCGCCGATCCGAAATCGCCGACGTGGTCGATGCGCTGTTCGAGCGGACTATGACGCCGGTGAGTCACTAAGAGTGGCGGAGAGAGGGGGATTCGAACCCCCGGAACGCTCTCGCGCTCAACGGTTTTCAAGACCGCCGCATTCAACCGCTCTGCCATCTCTCCGTGAGTCGTAATGATAGCATCGTTTTGAATTTGCAACAGGGAAGGCGAACGATGACGATCACCGAAATCGACGAGAAGTTCATGCGTGAGGCGCTGGCGGAGGCGCGCGCCGCCGCGGCGGTGGGCGAGGTGCCCATCGGAGCCGTAGTGGTGCGCGCGGGCGAGATTGTCGCGCGGGCGCATAATCGTCGCGAGCTCGATCAGGACCCTTCGGCGCATGCAGAGTTCGCGGCCCTGTGCGCTGCCGCTCGGTCGCTCGGTCGCTGGCGCCTTTCCGATTGCACGGTCTACGTGACGCTCGAGCCCTGCTGCATGTGTGCGGGGCTTATGGTTAACGCGCGCGTGGGGCGCTGCGTGTATGGCGCGAGTGATGCCAAGGCGGGCGCGCTTGGTTCGCTGTATGACCTGAATGCCGATTCGCGCCTGAATCATCGGTTTAACGTGACGGCTGGGGTCCTGGCGGATGAATGCCGCGAGCTGCTGAGTAGCTATTTTGGCGGTCTGCGCGGAGCGGGCGGCACTGATTGCGGTTGTGGGGCCGATCTTGAGGCGCATGCCGCTCACGCCGCAGCGCTTGCAGGTGCCGGTGAGGATGCTGACACGGCGGTTGACTTTGGTCCTGCGTGCCGCCGGCCCCGCCGCGTGCTGCTGGCAATTGACTCCTTTAAGGGCAGCGTTTCGAGCGCGCAGGCGGAGGCAGCGGTTGCCGAGGGCGTGCGCCGCGTTTGGCCCGATGCCGAGCTGAACGCTTTGCCGCTGGCAGATGGTGGCGAGGGAACGCTCGACGCCGTTGCCGCGCGTGGTGGCGAGCTCTCGACCTGCGAGGTGGCAGGTCCCTTTGGTGAACCCGTGTCTGCCCGGATGCTGGTAGATGCCGAGCGCGAGTCCGCGGTCATTGAGATGGCCGAGACGGCGGGTATTGGGTATTCGCCTTGCACGGAATCGGCAGCGTTGGCGGCCACAACCTATGGCGTGGGCGAACTGATGCTTCGTGCGGTTCGCGCGGGTGCAAAGACTATCTATATTGGCTTGGGCGGTAGTGCCACCAACGACGGCGGCGCCGGCATGCTGCAGGCGCTGGGCGCGCGTGTGGTCGATGATCAGGGCTGCGATATCGCCCCCGGTCTTGCCGGCCTTGAGCGGGTGGCGAGCGTTGATTTGGCGCCAGCGCTGCAGGCTTTGGATGGCGCTCGTATCGTTGTGCTTTCGGATGTCGAGAATCCGCTCGTGGGGCGTCGGGGCGCATTAGCGGTGTTTGGCGGGCAGAAAGGCTTGCCGACGGGTGACGCCGAGGCGCTGAGCAGGTGCGACAGCTGGATGGTCGGCTACGGTCGTCTACTCGATACGGCAATTGTCGAGGCTCGGGCCCAGGGGTTGTTGCGCACACCCGAGGGCGCACGGACATTTGGCTCGGTGCTCGGCGTGCCCGGCGCGGGCGCTGCCGGTGGCTTGGGCGCGGCGTTGCTGGCACTCGGTGCGGAGCTACACTCGGGTGTGGAGACGGTGCTCGATCTCGTGGGGTTTGACGAACATGTGCGCGATGTCGACCTCGTCATAACGGGCGAGGGCAATATGGATGAGCAGTCCGCCGCCGGTAAGGCACCGGTGGGCGTGGCCCGCCGTGCCAAGCGCTGTGGCAAGCCGGTTGTTGCCGTCGTGGGCGGTCGTGCCGACAACCTGGATGCGGTGTACGAGCAGGGCATTGACCTTGTACTGCCGATCTGTCGCAAGCCCATGGACCTGGAGCGGGCACTCGATCCGCAAGAAGCCGCAACCAACCTCATCTGCGCCGGCGAGTCTGCCGCGCGAGCCTATGATCTCGCTCGCCTCTAAAACCCATCGCTCTATAAGTTGCGGTGAAATACGGAGTGTTTTTGCCTTTAAGGCGCCAATTCAGTCCGTATTCCACCGCAACTTCGATAATGGCCATTCGAGGTTGGCTGCCTTGGGTCCTGGGTCGGACCTTCCGCCACGAAATGCGGCCATCTACTACGTTTGGCCGAGCACCCTCGACCATCCCGAATTTTGCGAAATTAAAACCGCAGGTAGAGGGCTTGCCGATTTTCGAAAAAGTCGGCTATGGTCGACCCCTGCGACCTAAACGTAGTAGATGGGCCCTTTTCGTGGCACAGCACCAGATCAGTCTATTTAGGACGGGGCCTCCTTGACTACTTTCGCCACCCTGATGCCCCACCAGTCAAAAAGTAGTCAAAAAAGCCCCGTCCCAAATTAGCTGTCTTGCCCCATCGGGCGGGAGCGGGTAAGATATACCGAGCGCCTAGCGCGTTCGATGGGTTCGGATGACGACATGTTCCGAATCTGGTCAGGTCCGGAAGGAAGCAGCCATAAGGAGCCTCTGTCGGGCATCCGAATCCATCGAGTGCGCAGGCGTTTTTTGGTGCCGCGGCTACCCGCGAGTGCCGGCAGGGCGCTTGGTGTCTCGCTGGTCCTCGGCTTCGCCTGCGGGATCGCTCGACTACCAAGCGCCCTGCCGGCACTCGCGGGTAGCCGACCAAAACCGCCTGAAGGGTCACATTTATCTGAATAATTTAATCCCGTGCCTTTTGCTGCTCGCTGGCGTTGTCTGGGCATTGATGGCTACGTAGTTTAAGAGGCGGCGGTGCTGTTGTTTGAATTTTTGCAGTTAAAGAGGTCCGTTTCCCTAGGTGGGGAAACGGACCTCTTTTTGTCTCTGGGCTTGTGGATTGGCGAAGACAATAACCGCTGGCAGCTATTTTGAGTTCTTGATGCGGCGTGTGGCAGTGGCGGTTATTCCGAGGCCTGCGGCGGCGACTGCTACGAGTGCGATTGCGCTCGGTGCTGTGTCGCCCGTGTTTGCGAGCTTGCCGGCGGTCGTATCTGCTTGCTTGCCGCTGCTTGTGTTCGCTTGCTTGGTGGAGCTTGGTAGGGCGTCTTTGCCGGTTGCAGGTGAGCCAACGGGCGGTGTCGCCTCGGCGGGTTGCGCTGAGCCGGAGGGAGGCACTGTCTCGGTCGGTTTCGCTATCTCGGGCGAGGTGGCCTTGTCTGCCGCGGCCTTTGCCTCTTCGTATGCTTTGCAGGCATCGTCATAGGCCGCTTGCGCCTTTTCCAAATCGCCGAGGAGCGCATCTCGCTTGGCTACGTCCTCATCGATGTGGGCTTTGGCTTCCTCTGCCTCACTTTCGAAATACTGAACCCGTTTTTCCTGGCTTTCGAGCCGGCGTTGGCAGCGGTGAAGATCATCTTCACAAGATTTTTCTCGCCTTTCTGCCGACATGATCTCACCTCGCAACTGCTTAATAGTTTCGTTAGAAGCTCCGTCGTCGATTGCCTTATTTAATTCTGCCTGAAGGCCGCTTGTCCGGTTGTGGGCCTCATCGTATTTGGCTTGGGCTGCATCGACGTCCGCTTGCATAGCGGGAAGGGGCTCCCTCCGTTTGGCGGCTTCCGCCACCACCATGTCGTAGATCTCTTGAAAAGCGGCAATGTCATCATCGATTTCCGCAAGTTTCTCGGGACTTGCGGCAACTTTTGCGGCCTCGAGGTTTTTGAGCGCTTCCTGCATGGCTGCAAGCGCTTTTTCTTTTGCGGCGGCCGCATCTTCCGTCTGCAAGGCAACTGCACCGGTGGGGGAACTGGTTTCTGCCGCTATCGCCGTTGCGGGGGCGATTCCCGCGACAAGTGCCGCGGAAAGGGCGATGCCCACGGTTGCTCGTCTTGCTCTTCTTGCGAGAATGTCGTTCATCTCGGCACCTCATTTCAAGGGTTGGCGACTAACTTGGTAGCACTAATGTAAGTATATCAGGCGGTTTGCCCGCCATTGATCGGGCGTGCGCGTATGCTCCTCTGAAAACTGAATCCCGTTAGAAATGACGAGTTGTTTACGCTTCTTTTGGGGTGGCGGTACTATCATGATTCGAATTGAGTGTGAATGATGATAGGGAGCGCCTTTTTATGATTGAGCTGCTCAGGCGTTTTGGTGGTAAGTTTCGCCGATATATGGTGATTGGCCCTGCGTGCAAGTTGATCGAAGTGATCTTTGACCTGCTGACGCCGCTGGTGATTGCCCAGATGATCGATAAAGGTATCGGTGCGCACGACGTGAGTGCCGTCGTCCACTATGGCATGGTACTTGGCGTCATGGCTGTGATCGGTATCTCGTTTACGCTCGTCTGCCAAAAGATGGCGGCGCTGACCTCGCAGGGCATGGGTACTGATATCCGCGGCGCGCTCTACCAGCACATCAACAAGCTGAGCTATGCCGAACTCGACCGCTTCGGCACGCCGTCGCTCATCACGCGCATTACCAACGACGTCAACCAGGTTCAGCTCGCCGTGGCGCTGGGCGTGCGCATGCTCATCCGCTGGCCCTTCCTGGCGGTGGGCTCTATGGTCGCAGCCCTTGCCATCGACCTTAAGCTCGGCATCATCTTTTTGATTTGCACGCCCGCCATCGGCCTGGTGTTCTGGTTTGTCATGGCGCGCTGCATTCCGTACTACAAGCAGCTGCAAGCAAAGCTCGACCGCATTGCACTCATTTGCCGCGAAGGCCTTTCGGGCGCTCGCGTGGTCCGTGCGTTTGTGCGTGAAGATCACGAGCGCGAGCGCTTTGCTCAAGCCGCCGATGACCAGGCCAATACTGCCATCGCGGTGGGCAAGCTCTCGTCGATTCTCAACCCCGTCACGTTTCTTGTGATGAACCTGGGCGTGTGTGCCATCCTGTGGGTGGGCGGCATCCAGGTCAACGTGGGCGAGCTCACGCAGGGCCAGGTCATGGCGTTCGTCAACTACATGACGCAGACCCTGACCTCCATCGTGTACGTCGCCAACCTGGTCGTGGTCTTTACCAAGGCGAGCGCCAGTGCGTCACGTATCAACGAGGTGCTCAATTGCGTGCCGAGCATCACCGACGAGGGCAACCAGCCGGTCGCGCTGCCCGAGCCGGGCAATGTCGCTCCGACCTCCGCGCTGAGCTTGAGCCATGCGAGCTTCTCTTTTGGCGCCGGCGCTGCCAACGCCGTCAACGATGTGACCCTGGAGCTCCCGCTGGGCAAGACGCTCGGCATTATTGGCGGTACGGGCAGTGGTAAGTCCACGCTCGTCTCGCTCATCCCGCGCCTGTACGATGCGGGCACCGGCAGCGTGAGCGTGATGGGCGCCGACGTGCGCACCTGGCCGCTCGATCAGCTGCGCCACGTGGTCGCGACCGTTCCGCAGCGAGCGTCGCTGGTGAGCGGCACCATTCGCAGCAACCTGACCTGGCGCGACGAGGCGGCAACCGACGAGGAGCTCTGGGCGGCGCTCGACATGGCGCAGGCCAGCGAATTTGTGCGCAACAAGCCGCAGGGGCTCGATGCCCCGGTCGAGGCGGGCGGCAAGAACTTTAGCGGTGGCCAGCGCCAGCGCCTGACCATCGCACGTGCCCTGGTGGGCTCTCCACAGGTCCTAATCATGGATGACTCCGCCTCGGCGCTCGACTTTAAGACCGACGCGGCGCTTCGCCATGCCATCCGCGAGCGCAGCGTGCGCGGTGCCGCCGCGGGCGGGCTCCCACTGACCACGGTGATCGTGAGCCAGCGCGTCTCGACCGTGCGCGATGCCGACATGATCTGCGTGCTCGACCACGGTTCGGTCGCGGGCCTGGGCGCGCACGATGAGCTGTACGCGACCTGCCGGCTCTATCGCGAGATTTGCCAGTCGCAGCTTCGTCGTGAGGAGCTCGAGGGTCAGCGGGGGAGCGCGACGTCCACGTCCACCCCAGGCGCCGCGTGCGCCCTGGCATCCACTTGCGCAAAGGAGGGCTGCTAAATGAATCCGTACACTTCTTCCGGCTCGGTCGCCACGATGACCGCCAACGTGTCTGGCAACGATAACCTCAACGACCTGGGGGACGGCCCGCGCCAGCCCGGCGACCCCGAGCGCTATCCCGTGGGCGCGGTGACCCGCCGCCTGCTGGGCTATGTTCGCCCGCACCGCATTTCGTTTGCGGCGTCGTTTGTGAGCGCTGCCATCTCGGTGATCTTGCAGCTCTACACACCTATTCTCATCGGCGAGGGCATCGACCTGATCGTCGCCGCCGGGCAGGTGGACTTCGATGCGCTGCTGCCGCTTGTCACCAAGCTCGCGATTGTCGTCGTAGGTGCTGCGGCTTTCCAGTGGCTGCAGGGCTATTGCGTTAACCGCTTGTCCTACGAGACGGTGCGCGACATGCGCGTGGAGGCGAGCGACAAGCTCAGCCGCATGCCGCTCAGCTTTATCGACAGCCATGCCCACGGCGACCTCATGAGCCGCGTGGTCAACGACGTCGATCAGGTGGGCGACGGTCTGCTGCAGGGCTTCACGCAGCTCTTTACCGGCGTTATTACCATCGTGGGCACGCTCGCGTTTATGCTCTCCATCAAGCTGACCATGACGCTTGTGGTGGTGCTCGTCACGCCGCTTTCCATCTTTGCGGCCGGTGCCATCGCCAAGCTTTCCAATAAGAGCTTTACGGCACAGCAGCGCATCCAAGGCCAGCTCGGTGGCCATATCGAGGAGTATGTGGGCGAGCAGAAGCTGGTGGATGCGTTTGCCTATGGCCCGAACGCTCAACAGCGCTTTGATGCCCTTAACGCCGAGCTCTATACGGCAGGTGAGCGCGCGCAGTTTATGGGCTCGCTCTCCAACCCCGGCACGCGCTTTATCAATAACATCATCTATGCCGTGGTCGCTGTGATCGGCTGCGCGGGCGTGATCACGGGCGTGCCTGCGGCGCTCACGGTGGGCGGCGTGCAGATCTTCCTGTCCTACGCCAACCAGTACACTAAGCCGTTCAACGAGGTCACGAACGTCATCACGCAGATCCAGACTGCGTACGCCTCGGCGCGCCGCATGTTTGCACTGCTCGATGCGCGCGAGCAGGAGCCCGATGCGCTAGATGCCGTGGAACTTGCCGCCCCGCAGGGTGAGGTGACCTTTGAACATGTGGACTTTAGCTATGTGCCCGACCGCAAGCTGCTGCAGGATGTCTGCATCGAGGCTAAACCCGGCATGCGCTTTGCCCTGGTCGGTCCTACGGGCTGTGGCAAGACAACGCTCATCAATTTGCTGCTGCGGTTCTACGATATCGACGCCGGTCGCATTGCGGTCGATGGCCGTTCCTCGCGTGACTACACGCGCGCAAGCCTGCGCCGCGCCTTTGGCATGGTGCTGCAGGACACATGGCTGTTCGAGGGCACGGTGGCGGACAACATCGCTTACGGTTGCCCAGGAGCCGCGCGCGAGCAGGTTATCGAGGCCGCCAAGCGCGCGCACGCGCACAAGTTTATCGTGCAGCTGCCAGGCGGCTACGATACGGTAATCGGCGAGGACGGCGGCACGTTTAGCCAGGGTCAAAAACAGCTGCTGTGCATCGCGCGCGTCATGCTCACCGATCCGGCGATTCTGCTGCTGGACGAGGCGACGTCGAGCATCGATACGCGTACCGAGCTGCAGGTGCAGGCGGCATTCGACGAGCTCATGGCCGGTCGTACGAGCTTTGTCGTGGCGCACCGCCTGAGCACCATCCGCAACGCCGACTGCATTCTGGTGATGCGCGACGGCGAGATTATCGAGCGCGGCACGCACGACGAGCTGCTCGCGGCAGGCGGCTTCTACGCCGAGCTCTACCGCAGCCAGTTCGCCCAGTGAGCAAGCCCGTGGGGCAAATTAATCAGGTTTGTTTGTCCCATAGAGCGATCTTGTTATATAGCGTTCTACCAGCGCGTGAAACATTTTGACGATACTCCGTGACGCAATTTGACGGCGTTTTGTGAAACAGTTTTTCGGCCATTCGTGAAACGTTCTGTGGCGGTTTCAATCCGAAGTACATACTGTTCGAAATCTGTCCAAAGATGTCGTCTGCGTCGCCAATCGACAGACGGTGGTTTACATCTGTCACGTTAGTACTAAGATATTCATCTAATAAATTGCATTAGTGGCTTTAGTTTTGGGGGAAACGAGGCAACGTGACTATGACGTGCTCTTTGGTGGTTAACAGCAAGAGCGGTAATACCAGGATGGTTTCGGGCGCGATCAAGCGCGCTCTGCAGGCTGCGGGTGTTGAGTTTGTCCATGCCGCGGCGTTGAGCGACGATGCGGATGCAGATCAGGTTGCGCTCGAGGCGCAGGGCGCCTGCACGGCCGACACAGTGCTCGTCGGTTTTTGGTGCGACAAGGGCGCGTGCACGCCTTCGGTCGCGGCGTTGCTCTCCGCCTTGCACGGCAAGCGCGTCTTTCTGTTTGGCACCTGCGGCTTTGGGGCCGACCAGAGCTATTACCAGCAGATTATTGATCGCGTAACTTCCAATTTGGCTGGGGATGCCGAGCTTGCGGGCTGGGCGATGTGCCAGGGCAAGATGGGCCCCGCGGTCAAGCAGCGCTACGAGGCCATGCTCGAGCAAGATCCCGAAAACGTCCGATTTAAGATGCTGCTCGACAACTGGGTTGCCGCGAAGGACCATCCCACCAAGGAAGACCTGGATAACATGGCTGCAGCCGCAAAAAAGGCCGTTTTGGGCGAATAACTTCGCCGCTTGCGGTGCCGCGCGTTCAATCGTACAAACGTGAAAGCCTCGAGATTCTCGAGGCTTTTTTCTTAACACGGGGTTGTGGAAGCTGTGTCCCGGAATTTGTCTTTGGAATGGGATGCAGTTTCCGGTTGAGGGGCTCTGCGGAAAATGCATCCCAGTATTCGGCTGAGAAACGGGATGTGCTTTCCGGTTGAGGGTCTTGGCGGAAAGTGCGACCCGGAATTTGTGATCGGAGTGGGATGTGGTTTCCCAACGGGGCCACAAGCGGAAGCCGCATCCCACTCCGGACGTGAATTCTGGGACACGGTTCTCAGAGGATTATGGGCTGCGAACTACATGGGGCTGTCATAAAACTCCGGCAAAGAGGGGTCGGAAATAAATGACACTTCCAGTAGTTTGTTTTAATGTGGGGGGGGGTACCATTATTTTAGTTTCGCAAAAAATCGAACCTTCTATGGGGAAGTTGCGTAGGGGGTTAGTCGTAAGTATTGGATAAAGCAGGCCAATTTTGGTAGAGATGACCACTTACGCCAAAATAGGTAGCATTTGGCGACATAACATTGAAAAATGTGTAGCACATCGCTATGTTTTTATTACGAAAAGATTCCAAATTGGCTTATTTCGGACTCACTTTTCAAGCGCCTTGCGGTTCCTGTTGAAACTTGCTGACCTTTGGATGGGTCGAATAAGGCCTCAAGGGGGATGAATTATCACTTTGACGGCGCGTAGACTCAAACGATTTATTGCACTTTTGAGTAGCTTGGCGTTCGCGCTTGTCATAGCCCTTGCCGTTGTTTCTTTTGTTCCTCGTGCATTTGGATACATGCCCTTTGCTGTGCTCTCGGGCTCTATGGAACCCGAGCTTCCCGTTGGCTCCATGGTGTTTGTTCGCCAGGTTGAGCCAGCGGATATTGCCGTGGGTGACAATGCAACCTTTTACCGATCGGATGGCGCCGTGGTGACGCACCAGGTGTACGAGATCGACCCTGCCGCGCAGATGATCGGCACGCAGGGCATTGCAAACAAAAATGCAGATGGAAGCATCATGCACGATGCCGAGCAGACGCCATTTTCGCGCGTGATCGGCACTGTTTCTTTTTGTGTCCCTTACCTGGGCTTCGTCAACGCTTATTGCACGACGATGCCCGGTTTGCTTGTTGTGGTGGCCGTTCTGGCGCTGCTGATCACGGCGTCGATAGTGCTCGATCGGATGGTTCCCGACGAGCCTGCGGGCAAGCATGCCCGCGTGCATGCGAGGGAGCGGCGTTCATAGCGGCAGGGAAAAGCGTCGGCGGCGGTAGGGGCCGTTGCCGGGGAAAACGATTCTCGAAAGGAAGAGAACGATGGAAAACAAGAAGAAAAAGCGCTACGGCATCATTGCCGCCCTGCTGCTGTTGGTACTGGCTGCCGGTGTGGGAACGTATGCATGGCTGACGGCGACGCAGTCCCTGCAGAACGTGTTTACGATTGGGAAATTTGAGACTCCCGAGAAGAAGCCTGATCCGGATAACCCTGAGCAGCCTGGCACGGAGCCTGGCGGCAATGCTTACCTGTTCGAGACTGCGTGGAAAGAGGACGAAGAACACAAGATGGTCCCCGGTTCTTCGATGGATAAGAACCCGAACGTTGGCATTAAGAAGGGTTCCGACGACGCCTTTGTGTTCATCTATGTAAAGAACGCTGTGGTCAACGATAGCGAGCCCTACACCAAGACTCCGTGCTTTGACCTCGGTTCCAATTGGAAGCCGGTCGAAGGCGAGACCAAGAAGAACGCTGATGGCAAGTATGTGAGCGGTCTGTTCATGTATGCCAAGGGTGCTACGAGTGGCCCCGCGGTTCTGGGTGCCAAGGGCGCCACCGCGGACGTCTACACCGGCGAGCTCTTTAGCGAGGTGATGATTCCCGGCGCAATGACGAAAGAGGACGTTGTTTCGGGCGAGGCTAAGCCTGAGATTGTTGTTTCTGCCTTCATCTTCGGTGCCGACCAGAAGGACGGTAGCACCTCCGCTGCCGATAACGCCATCAACCAGGCCAAGGCTTGGGTTAACGACCCGAATAACAGCCTGAAGTAATCCCACCCCCACCGAGATCCCGGCCCGCCCCCACCCCTATATTCGGGCCGGGATCTCGGTTCCCCTTTGATCGACGATTGGCGAACGTAATGCTCAACAATCTTTCCGACAATCAGAAACGCACCTTGGCGCTTACCGCGATTGCGCTGTTGGCCCTGGCGTGTCTGTGCGGCACGCTGGCTTTTACCGTTGATATGGTTCCGGCGAACAACGTTCTATCGTTTGGCAGCGTGAAGGTACGAGTCTGCGAATACACTCTCAACGAGCAGGGCGAGGAGATTCCGTTTGAGCCCAACGAACACGGGGACTATCCCGACACCAAGGCCGGGGGCTCTGACATCAGCCGCATTGTGCGCGTGGAGAACGTCGGCGCGCAGCCTGAGTACGTTCGCGCGCGTCTGCGCATGACGTCAGTGGCGCCCGACGGTTCGAGAGCGGATGCCTCGGGCAGCGTTGCGTTTCATGTGAACGTGGGCGAGGGATCCCCGTGGATCGATGGCAGCGATGGGTGGTACTACTACCGCGGCTTGGCCGGACGTGGCGGCATGCTCGACCCCGGCGCCATGACGGAGAGCCTCATGGACTCGCTGCGCTTTGTGGGCGACTACCACGATGCCGCACGCGGCGGCTCATTCAGGCTCGATATCGATGTTCAGGCCGTGCAGGCCAAAAACCAGCATGCAAGCGATACCGTCCTCGACGTGCTTGACGTCGTGGGCTGGCCGGAGGCGAACTAGCCTATGAAGATCAAGAACATAAACCGGGGCATGCTTAGCAGGCTGGTTGCCGTCGCAGCGATTGTCCTTTGCTGCGTTATGGCGCTGCCAACGTCAGTGCATGCCGAGGACGTGCCCGAGAACAAAAACGAATATCACATCAAAAATGCGAACGACTTTTTGGCGTACGTGGCGCTGTCGCGCGAGCGCGATACGTCCGGCTGGCACGTTTATCTCGATAACGACATTGAGCTCAACAGCGACGACATGAAAGCCATCGTTGCAAACACCGTTAAGCATCTGTCGTTTGGCAACAAGGAGCATCCGTTTAAGGGCGTGTTCGATGGTCAAAACCACACCGTTGAGGGCCTGAACTACGATAAAGACGCTTTTGACCCCGAGCGCGATACGGGATTTTTTGCCGAGACCAACGGTGCCACCATCAAAAACTTCCTGGTCAAGGACGCCAACGTGTGGGCGGACTTCCGCGGTGGCATTATCGTGGGCAAGGCCGTCAATACGCGCTTCGAAAACGTTATGGTCATGGAGAGCACGCTGCACGTGACCTGCGCCAACAATGCTCTCAACCTCATTACCAACGCAGGCTTTGAGGGCGGTCTCATCGCCGCCGAGCTCGACGGCTGCACCCTCTACAACTGCGAGGTCCGTGGCGGCCGTGCCGTCAACAATGCGACCTCGGGCGTGCAGGCGCTCGGCGGTGAGGGTCTGTATATGGCGGCGTTTGCCGGCTACGTTAAGAACTCGACTATCGAGTACTGCCGCGTGACGCCGACGCGTAAGGACGACGGCTCGATTGCCGCGAATGGCATGACCGACGTCACCAATAAGTACGACGTGGCCATTGGCGCATTGGGCGGCAACAACGTGTATGCCTCGGGTTTTGTGGGCTGCATGGCGGGTAACGCCAAGATTATCGACTGCTTCTCGACGGCGCAGTGCTACAGCTATGCCGCGTCGTACGTGGGCGTCGTCGCCGTGACGCGCGCGTGGACGGGTGGCTTGGCGGGTCGTATTCTAACCGAAAAGGGCAACGAGCTCGTTCGAAGCCATTTTGCGGGTGACTTGAGCTCGCGTCAGTACAATCCCATCGCCGTGATCCCCATCATTCAAAACGATGTGAACCTGGGCGGTATTGCTGCGCGCGCTAACAAGGATGATGCCACGGTCACCGAGTGCTACTTTAAACCGAGCGTGAGCTTGAATGGCAATAGCCAGGGTAATCCCGCTAAAAAGAAAATCCCCGCGTTTGGCGGCGACGGTACCACTAAGGGCGACGGCTATGGCCCGTGGGACGACGAGCGCTACATCACGCGTGAGCTATGGGAAGAGCACGACTACGACTTCTGTGCCCGCACCATGCGCTCGACCGCCAACGACGATGCCCTGGGTGGCCAGCACACCAATGAGTGGGCGATGGATTACAAGCTGAATATCCCCGTGCATGGCCAAAGCGTTAAGGCGACGATCGATTTTCCCGGTGCGGGTACCGCGACAATCGAGGCGACCAAACTCGGTATTGATCAGGCGACTTCGGATCCGTACGGTTTTGCCGTGAGCGCCGTGCTGGCGGGAACGGCTCAGGGCTTGGCCCAGGGCGATACATCGGTAACGTTTAAGCAGGATACCTCCGCAAAGCCCAAGGGTTTGACCGATGCCAACGGCGGTTATCGCTTCATGGGCTGGTTCCGCGAGCCCGGGGTTAAAGTGAACCGCATCGATCATGACAGCAGCTGGTTTAACGGCAAGACCGATGCCGATGCCGTTAAGGCTGGCAAGCAGGTCCAGAAGAACGAAGCGCACGAGAAAACGTCGACCTATACCGCCGATAACGCGAAGGGGGCCGAGGCCTTTAAGGGCAACGACCTGTTTATTGCTTCGTACGAGGCGCAGGTGCTGTTCTATAACGTCAAGGGCAAGACGCTCTCGTGGCAGAGCGGCGAGGAGCACGACAAGTCGACGGACTGGTACCGCTATGGCGTCGGTTTAACGCCGGCTGCCCCTGCGGACCGCGGCACTCTTTCTGCCAGCGCCACCTTTATCGGTTGGACGACGCAGCCGAGTGGCGAGGCCGGGATGCATGGCGGTTACGCGGTCATCACCTCGCCTAAGCTTGCCGAGCTAAAAAACGCCGGTGCGTTCTATCCTGCCGGCACCGAGATCACTGTGCTTGGTCCTACCGATTTTTATCCGGTGTACACCGACTATGTGTCGAACATCATGACGGTGTTTGAGGGCAATGAGCAGGATGCAACCGACGATCAGACTCGGCGCGACGGTGTGGGCAAAACTGACGTTAAGGTTGAGACTGCAGAAGATGGCACAAGCGCGTATACCGTACAGGTGCTCGACGTATCCGGTAAAGCTATATCCGAGGAGGGCCAGCTGCCCGACGGCTATCGTTTCCTGGGTTGGTATGAAAACAAGGGAACCGAGGATGCCCCGCTCGAGGTGCGCGTAAGCCGCGACCCCAGCTATACGCTCCCCGCCGATGTCGATTTAACCGCGCCGCATACCTACATCGCCCGCTTTGAGTACCGAGTGGATTATTACGTTCGGGCTTATACCAACCATGAGTTTACGGACAGCAAGCTACTTTGTTCCGTTTGGAATCGCTATCAAACGCCCTTTGAGGAAAACGTCGGTAGTACCTTCGTGCGTGAAAACGTCGTCCACTGGGGCCCGGAGCATGTTGACCACGGTATAAAGGATAGTTATGAAACGTGTGGCACGCGCTTCACGAAGGAAACCCTTGTCGTGAGTCCCCTTAACGCGTACTCGCACAACGTTAAAAACGATACGGGAGCCGATACTCTAAAAAACCTCTATGCCGATACCGATTTTCCAGGCGCTGCAACGCTAAGCGATACTTGGACTTCGGCTTCGCTGAACGTAACGGTCAAACCGGTGAATGATCGCTATCGCCTGAATTTCTGGACGCTTGAGCGCGATGGTGAATATTGGACATATGTGAAAAATCCCATCGAGAGCATGGTGCGTACAGATAAGAAGTACTACGTTCGCGCGATGATTACCACGGACGTTAATTTCTACAACAAGGGCGATAATGTCGTGAGGACTGCCACGCGGCGCTATGAGAGTAACTTGCTGCAGACCAAGGTGAACGGGGCGGATCCGACGTTCACGTATTACTACCCGCATGTTAATAAGTCGGTTAAAGTGGCCGAAAAGCCAGAAGATGGTGAGAAGGGATCGTATGAGAGCCCCCTGACCCTCGAAGCTTCCCCGACCGATGCCGACATGGCCGTGCCGGGCTATAAGTTCCTGGGCTGGATTTCGACCGCCGAGGTTCAGAAGGATTCTGACGTCTGGAAGTATATCTACGATGTCGAGGGCGATTCCTTCACCACTTCTGACCCGGATAAGGCCGAACCGTATCTGGTGAAACCAGATTTTAAGGTCACCCAGTGGCAGGATGCCTATCCGGTGTACGCGAAGTACGATGTTAGGTACACCACCAACCTGTATCGCGCCGGTTTTAAGGGCACGGACAAGGTCAATGTGCCTAGGTACGACATCGATCCCGTTATCAACGCGGGCACCGACCCTGCTACGGCAACGGTGACCCCTGACGTCACGACTCCGGTTTATAAAGCAGGCGGTGAGCTGTATAAGTTGCAGAAGGTTGAGATCGAGCTTCCGAATGGCGAAGCTGAAGAGATCGAACCTAACGGCGATAACTCGTATTCCCATCAGGTGGAACCCGGCGGGGCCTATACATTTGTGGCGTACTATTCGCCGTTGGCGGTCGTGTACCATCTCAATGCCAAAGATGTTGACGGCAAAGTTGCTCAGCAAGGCGATATGCTCGGCAACCTTGATGGCAGCATCCCGAAGCCCACTTATGACGTCAGCGCTATCGATAGGGATACAGGAGGTGCGTTCAACGCCTTCGTGGGCTGGACGGAAGCCAAGCCGGCACCTGGCAAGGGCTATGTCGCTTGGTCGGAGGGTATCCGCATGGTGAGTGCTTCTACCGTGGTCAGGGCCCCCATGGAGCTGTACCCGGTCTACCGTCCCAGCCTGGTTACCGTTCAATCGAACATCGACTCAAATCTCGCGAATCCTGCTCTTGTCCGCGGTCTCGGCCGTACTGATTCCGGCGACCAGATTTCTCTTGAGGTCAAGGCTGTCAAGGAGGTTGTGGGCATTGACGGCACCAAGTACGACTTTGCCGGCTGGTCGCGCGACTATGATTCCGATGGCAAATACACCCTGTTGACCGATGACGAGAAGTATCCCCTCGAGGGCAGCGAGCCCTTTGAGAGCGTGACCTACACCGCGGTGTACAAGATCGCGCCGTATAAGGTTCGCTATCACGGTGTCGACGGGTCGGTCGTCTTTACGGCGACGGTCGACTCGGACGGCGAGCGCGCGACGGGCGCCGGCTTTGTCCATAACGTCGATGTTCCCAAGGTGGATGAGAGCGGCAACCCGGTCTATGACAACGACGGCAATCCCGAGATGGAGAAAAAGTCCGTGGCATACGACCCGGACGCCCACTCCAAGATCGTCGCGCTGCTCGATGAACGGGCGGCCAGCGGTGACGTGCGCGAACTCTTCCTGGAGTGGCGATATGTGCCTGACGGTGGCGCTGCGAAGTCTTGGGATGAGTTTAAGGACGAGTCGGTTAAGGGCGACATGGACCTGTATCCCGTGACGTATCGCGTGGTCGCCAAGGATACATCAGACCCCGAGAACCACGTAACCATGACCACCGCGCAGCTTAAATGGCTGCTCGATCCCAACGCCGCCAACACAGTCGACAATAGCGCCGACAAAGCACCCTTTAAGGTCTGCTTTGCTGAGCCGTTTATGGGGACGCAGCTGACTGTTACCGTTAAGCGGGCGAGCTACGGTCCTGATGCGTCCATGACGGAGGAACCCGTTAACGACCAGTATGTCTCGCTCTACAGCTTGGGCTCGGGTAACGGTTCGTTCGACTTGGCCAACCGCCTGGAGTCCAAGAAGACGGGCGAAGGCAAGCAAGGCGACGGCAATGCCGTGTTCGACTTCGCCAAGACCCATGCGCTGACGATCGTCAAAAAGACCACCGATGCCAGCGCCATGGGACAAACGTTCCGCTTTAAGGTGGCACGCAAGGCGTCGGAGGATTCTCCTGCCGAGACGCGCATGGTCGAGGTGAAAGTTAGCGAGAGGCGCGACGAAGACGGCGAGACCTGGTATGTCGGCAGCGTGCAATTTGCCGCGCCGACGGGCATCTATACCGTCGAGGAAGACACGAATTGGGCATGGCGCTACGAGGGCGAGCTGAGCACGCCGGGCAAGGCGCCCGGTAAATCTGCCGAGCTGACGATTTCGTCTGCTTCGAGCGCGGGCGATGCGGTGGTGACGTGCGTCAACACGCGCGCGAATGACAAATGGGTCGATGGTGGCTCGCGTGCCAGGAATGTTTGGAAAAACGGCACGCTGAAGAAGGAGGACTAGGATGACTAAGCGCAAGCAAATCGTCGCCCTCCTTGTTGGCGTTCTCCTGTTGGCTGGCGCTGCCGGTACCTTTGCGTGGCTTTCGGTTACGGGCGTGCTGGTCAACGAGTTTGGTTTTGGTTCGGTGGCACCTTCGGTGGATGAGAACCTCAATGACAACGTGAAGAGCGACGTCACGATTGCAAACAAGGGCTCGGCCCCGGCATACCTGCGTGTTGCGGTGGATATCTACTGGCAGGACCAGAATGGCGCGCGCCTGTGGGATGAACCAGTTGCCGGCACCGACTACGTCATTGCGTGGGGCAGTGTGTCCAAGGCATCTGCTTCTAACACCGCCTCGTCTTGGGTTGTCGCGTCCGACGGGTACTACTACTGGACGTCTCCCGTTGCTCCGATGGGCAAAACCGATGTGCTCATCAAGAGCGTGACTGAGAGGAAGGCAGATGGGAAGAACCTGGTCGTTGACATTTCGACCCAGGCAATTCAATCCGCGCCCGGCGATGCAGCTGCAGAGACATGGGGCTGTGCAGTCAAGGATGGCGTGCTGGTGCCGCCGCATGGAGGTGCGTAAGTATGGCCTCTCCGATTCGTAAAGACGTTGCGTGTTTCTTGCATTGCGTGATGGCGGCAATCGTCTGCCTTATCGCGCTCGCCGTTCCTGCACGTGCGTTTGCTGACATTTCCACGATTGCCTATGACGGAAATGCACGCCAGCTAACGGTATCGGGAGCGACGGACTCCTCGGGGGAGCCCGATCTGTTTCCAGCCTTTAAAGATCTAATGCCCGGCGATGTACGCGAGCAACAGATTGGGGTTCGTGCCACGGGTGTAAAGTCCCAGGTACGTGTGTTTGTGCGGGCTGTTGTCGATCACGAGACGGCACATATGCTGTCTCCCACTACCTTAACGGCGACTGTGGGCGATGCCTCTGCAGGTTGGCTCCAGACAGGAACACCGGGCAGCGTGTTCGCCTATCCCACGGAAATCGCCACGTTTACGAGCGATGGCAGCACGGTGCTTAATCTGCAGCTAAGCGTTCCGACGTCGGTGGGCAACGAGCTTGCCGATGCAAACAAGACCATTCGCTGGGAAATCACCGCCGAGGACGATGGCGAGAAGATCCCCGTGCAGTCTGCTGGCAGAAAGAAGCCCGGCTTGCTTGGTCTGGTGGCAACAGGCGACAACACGCTCACGTTGCTTTTGGTGTTGCTGACGCTTGCAATCATCGCATTTATAGCCGCGCTTCTTTTGTCCCGGAGGGATAAGTACTAGGTCCATCTTCTAAACGCAACGCCCTCCCGGGCGGCTGGCACGAAGTTCCCTGCTCTACAGTCCTGCGCAAGACGAAGGCCACATGACGTGGCCTTCGTCTTATATATGTTCAGCGGATGCCCCCATGACAAGCCGTGCTCCAACAACAAGGCGTCTGTCCGGGCGGAGGCATATAAGGTTCATCGCGAGTTCCGCACGCAAAGGAGGCCACTTAATGTGGCCTCCGTCTTGCGCAGGACTGTCCGAGCAGGGAACCTTATATGCCTCCACCCGGACAGACGTTTCAGTTATGAACTCGCAGCTAGTCGCTATTTGATCTTGGTCGTGCCCGGCGCCAGGTTGGGGTCGGTCTCGTTGGCCTCGGTCTGGAAGTGCTCGGTGTAGACGTTCTTGCCGTCGCGGAACATCTCGTAATACTGCATCTTGGCGTAATCCTCGCGCGCCTTGGTGGCGGCTGCGGCAGCGGCGTCGTCACCGGTGACGTTGGAGGAGAGCGCCCAGCGCAGGCTGGCGTCCTCGTAGCCCACGGAGTTGATGGCGGGCAGCGACTCGCGCAGCGTCATATGCGCTTTCTGGTAGTCGGTCAGCGGTGCGCCGATCAGCTGCATGAGCTGGGTGGACAGGTAGTTGGTGGACAGGTCGTCGGTCTCACTCGTCTGGTCGCAACCGGCAACGTCGTAGTTAGCCCAAATGATGTAGTCGGTCTGCCACAGACGCTCCTGGTGCGTGGCGTCGTCCTCGTTGGTAAACCACTTGTCATTGAACTTGGACGGGAAGAACGGCTGATGGTCGCCCCAGAACACCACGACCACCTTGCGGTCAAGCCTGCTCAAGGCGTTAAGGAAGTAGCGCAGCGCCTGGTCGGACTGCTCGATGCACGAGACATACTCGTCGACATCGGAGAGCGTGCCGTCCTCGACGGTCTTGGCGTCCAGGTCGGTCGTGTCGATGTTCAGGTGCATCTGCTTGTCGACCGGCAGCAGGCCCGTGTCGTAGCCCGAGTGGTTCTGCATGGTCACGTCGAAGATAAACTGCGGATCGGCGTTCTGGTCGAGCAGCTCAAGAATCTTGTCGTAGGTCGCCTGGTCGGTCACCATGCCGCGCAGGGTATCGGCGCCTTGGAAATCGTTGATGGACAGGAACTGGTCAAAGCCAAAGTCCTTATAGACGTTCTCGCGGTTCCAGTTGGTGGCGTGGTTGGGGTGCATGGCCGTGGTGGAATAGCCGAGCGATTTGAACTGCTCTGCCAGGTTCCCGGTCGTCTCCATGTTGTAGATGGTGTAGGGGTACACGCCCGAACCCAGGTTGGCCATGGAGTTGCCGGTCATAAACTCAAACTCGGTATTGGCCGTGCCGCCGCCGTAGGCGCTCACATAGAGCTTGCCGCGGCTGAGACAGTTGGAAAGGTTCTTAAAGTACTGCGGGCCCTCGTAGCCGGCGCGCATGTTCTGGTAGATGGACAGGTCCGAGAAGGTCTCGTTCATGATGGCGATGACCGTGGGCTTCTCGCTGTCGAATTGCTCCTTTGCGGCGGCGCGCTCGTCGCTCTTGGCCGCGTCGAACTTGTCGTAGGCCTTGGCGTATTTTTTGAGCGTGGCCTTGGCATCGTCGACGGAGTAGTCGGCGGGTTTGGGCGGCTTAATGGACTGCGCTGCACTAATAAAGGCAGGCAGATAGCCCTCGCGCCAGTAGCTCTCGAGCGGGCGCCAGGTGTAGACGGTGATGCCGAGGGTGTTGTAGTAGTCGATGAGCGTGACATGCGCGGTCACACCGCCCAGGCATAGCACTGCCACGAGCAGGTTGGTGAGCAGCATGCGCTTGGCGCTGGCGGCGCCCTTCTGACGGTGCGGTGCCACCAGGCCGGCGTACTCGCACAGCAGCATGGCGATGGCGGTAAAGCCCATGGACAGCACGCAGAACAGCGAGATCGAGAAGGTGTAGCCGTTGCCGGCGACCGCGGCGGCGGTGGAGATGGCCGAAAGGTCGCCCGGCTGGATGGGCATGGATTTAAACGTGATGACGAAGAACTCGGCAATGCCCAGGGCAAAGAGGGCAAAGGCCAGGACCGCGGGAGCTGCGCCGTGGCGCTGGAATAGGAAGAACAAGCCGGTCATGAGCACGGTGATGATGGCCCACTCGAGCAGGATGCACAGGGGGTAGACCCAGGTAAAGTCGTGGTTGGACGAGACCTCCATGCCCAGCAGCGCAAAGACGCCGGCGAGCAGCAGGCACAAGACGGCGGCGACGAGCGGGCGGCCCACAAAGGCACCGCGCAGGCGGGCGAGCTTGCCGGTGGGGGCGGGGGCGTCGGCCGAGGCGAACGCAAAGACGCGCGGGGCGATGCGGTCGCGGGCGATGCTGGCCCAAGCGCAGCCGGTGAGGATGGCGTTGGTCAGGATGAGCATCACAAAGGCGAGCGGCTCGTTTTGGGCGACGAGGCCAATAGCGCCCCAGACGGTCAAAAAGAGCTGGAACAGGCCGAAGGCGACGCTCCACCCAAGAGCGCTTTTGGCAACGGTGCCCGACTGAGCGCGAATGGCCTTGGCCTCGCGCAAGACAAGGTAGACGGTCGCCGCAAGACCGACGAGCGAGATGGCGGCAGCGAACATGCTGAGACTCCTCACAAACTTAAAACCTACGAAAGCGGGGATTAACCCGATTGTTACCGAGATATGCGCAGCATTTGACGGCTGCGTACAACAACCAGCCATAATAACGCGCGAGTATGGCGGTGTTGCGCAATGGAGTGCCCACCTGCGCGATAATGGACGGGAATTACACGGAAACGTAAAGGCTTCTTAAAGAAATGGCGAGGGCAGGGCGATGAGCGAGCAGGTTTGCAAGGCGGACATGGGCGGCGACGGAGCTGCGGGCGTGGATATGTACGGCTATCCGGTCGAGACTACGGGCAACGCGGTACTGGACATTTTGGAGCACCGCTCGTCCACGCGCGCTTTTGCGCGCGATGACGACGGCCGTCCCGTGGCGGTGACCGACGAGCAGCGGGCGGCGATCTTGCATGCGGCGAGTCGCGCGCCGTCGGCGGGCGCCATGATGATGTATTCCATCGTGAGCATTCGCGAGCAGGCTACGCTGGACCGTCTGGCCGACCTGTGCGATCACCAGCCCATGATCGCCAAGGCGCCCTGGGCGCTCATATTTGTGGTCGATTATGCCAAGTGGATCGATCTGTTTGAGCACGTGGGCTGCTTTGAGCCCGAGTTTGTCGAGCGCACGGGCAAGGCGCCCCGCCCCGCGCCGGGTTTGGGCGACTTTGCCATCGCGGCGCAGGATGCCGTGATTGCCGCTCAAAACGCCGTGGTCGCCGCCGAATCTCTGGGGCTGGGGAGCTGCTATATCGGCGATATCGTCGAGAACGCCGAGGAAGTTGCCGCACTGCTGGACTTGCCTGCCTATACCATGCCGCTGTCGATGCTCATCATCGGCACGCCCCGTAAGGAGCGCCCGGCAATCGCGCATCCCGTGGTGAACCTGGTGCACGAGGAGCGTTATTGTCGCGCCGACGCCGCGACGATGGATGCGCAGGTGGCCGAGATGGATGCGATGTTTCGCCCGCACGCCCGCGAGGTGGGCGAGCGCGTCATCGACATCTACACCCGTAAGCACACGAGCCCCTTTATGGCCGAGATGAGCCGCTCTATGGAGTGGTGGTTCAAAAACTGGCTCGGAAAATGACGAATGTGACAAAGGGGGCGTCCCTTTGTCACATTCCATATCGCCGCGGTGGCCTAAAGGCCGCATAAATGTTTATCTAGCTGGGAAAACGGTGCCATTAAAATATGGGCTGATTACATATAATCCCGTCGAACGTTAAAATTGGGAGGAAACCGGCTTATGGAACAAAAGGCAAAGGAAGTAGCCTCACACGCTGCGATTCCTGTGAGCATCTCGGCGATGCTCGTCACGCTGGGCGTGGTGTATGGCGATATCGGCACCAGCCCCATGTATGTAACCAAGGCGCTCGTTGCCGGCAACGGCGGCATCGGAAGCGTTACGCAGGAGTTCGTGCTCGGCGCGCTCTCCCTTGTCGTGTGGACGGTCACGCTGCTGACGACCGTCAAGTACGTGCTGATCTCGCTGCGCGCCGACAACCACGGCGAGGGCGGCATCTTTGCCCTGTACAGCTTGGTCAAGCGCTGCGGCAAGTGGCTCATCATCCCCGCCATGCTGGGCGGCGCGGCGCTCCTCGCCGACGGCATCCTGACGCCTGCCGTTACCGTCACCACGGCCATCGAGGGCCTGCGCACCATCCCGGCGGTCCATGCCGTGCTCGGTGACGACCAGGGTCGTGTCGTCGCCATCACGCTTGCCATCATCATCGCGCTCTTCTTGGTGCAGCGCATCGGCACGGCCAAGATCGGTCACGCCTTCGGCCCCATCATGACGCTGTGGTTTTTGTTCCTGGGCGGCACGGGCCTGTTCTTTGTCTGCCAGTATCCCGCGGTGCTGCTGTGCCTCAACCCGTTGCGTGGCATCGCTTTTCTGCTGAGCCCCAACAACCATGCGGGCATCATGATTTTGGGCAGCTGCTTCCTCGCTACCACCGGTGCCGAGGCGCTCTATTCCGACATGGGCCATGTGGGCCGCGGCAACATCTATGCCACCTGGCCGTTCGTTAAGTGCTGCCTGCTGCTGTCCTACATGGGCCAGGGCGCGTGGCTTATCAACAACGCCGGCAACCCGGAGCTCATGGGTATCGCCGACCTCAACCCCTTCTACCAGATGCTCGCCCCGGGTCTGCGCCCCTTTGCCGTCGGCCTTTCCACCGTCGCGGCCATCATCGCCTCGCAGGCGCTCATCACCGGCGCATTCTCGCTGGTGTCCGAGGCCAGCCGCCTGGACCTCATGCCGCATATGCAGGTCTTCTATCCTGCCGAGACCAAGGGCCAGCTCTACATCCCCATGGTCAACAACGTCATGCTCGTGGGCTGCGTCGTCGTGGTGCTGCTGTTCCAGAACTCGGCGCACATGGAGGCCGCGTACGGCCTGGCCATTACCCTGACCATGATGTGCACGACAATGCTGCTCTTCTTCTATCTGCACGTGGAGCGCAATCTCAAGGTCGCGCCGTGGATCTTTGCCGCTTTCTTCCTTATGCTCGAGGGCTTCTTCTTTGTGAGCTCGCTCACCAAGTTCTTCCACGGCGGCTATTTCACCATCCTTATGGCCGCGCTCATCATGGGCATCATGGTGTGCTGGTACAACGGCACGGCGGTCGAGCAACGTCAGTTTACGCTGCTGCCGCTGCGCAGCTATCTGCCGCAGCTCAAACGCCTGCGCGACGACGATCGCTACGAGCTCATGAGCGACAACATCGTGTACCTGACCAAGGACACCAACACCGACTATATCGACCGCGATATCGTCTACTCGATTTTGGACAAGCACCCCAAGCGTGCTCGTGCCTGGTGGTTCGTGAATGTCGAGACCATGGACGAGCCGCATACCTTTGCCTACTCGGTCGAGACGTTCGGCACCGACTACGTATTCCGCGTGCATCTGTACCTGGGCTATAAGATTAACCAGCGCGTCAATGCCTATCTGCGTCAGGTCGTTCAGGACCTGGCTGCCACCGGCGAGCTGCCGGCGCAGACGCATGACTACTCGGTCTACAAGGATCCGGGCAACATCGGTACGTTCAAATTCGTCATGATTCGCAAGCTTCTGGCACCCGAAAGCGACGTGGAGCCGAGCGAGCGTACGGCCATCACGCTCAAGTACATCATCCGCCGCGCCGCCGGCACGCCTGCGCGCTGGTACGGCCTGGAGAACTCCAACGTGAGCTTTGAGTACGTGCCGCTGTTCACCAAGTTTAAGGCCGTGAGCAAGATGCAGCGCCTGGCCCCCAACGAGCGCCCGTAGTCGACGTCTGCTGTTTGTCTAGCGACCGCACGCTGCAAGGCTATACACTTGGAACCACCACAAGGAGGCCACCACCGCAAAGGTGCCAGTCCCCTTTGTGGTGGTTTTTGTTTTTGAGAGAGGGGCGGGGCGCTGATGGACGTCCGTGCGGACGGCGATATTGCCGAGAACTTTTGGTGGCGGCGTACAACGCTGACGCGTCGCAGCCCTCTGTATGACGCCTGCGTATCGGCGGGGCTGCTGGTCGCGGCGACGATTGTGGGCGCGCTGCTCGACCATCCGGGGCTCGCGCCGAGCATCATGATCGTCTATGTGTTCGCCGTGCAGCTGTGCGCTTTCTTTACCTGGAGCCGCCTGTACTGCCTGCTGAGCTCGGCTGCCGCCGTGGCGCTCTACAACTTCTTGTTTGTCGACCCGCGCTACGCGCTGTCGTTTATCGACCGCGTCTATCCCGGCATGTTCTTCATTATGTTTGCGGTCTCGCTCGTATCGAGCTCGATCGCGCTGGCCCTGCGCCGCGCCTTGGCGCAGGCCGCCGCCAGCGACCGTCGCACGCAGATGGTGCTCGAGACCAACCGCATGCTGCAGCGGTGTGGCGATCAGCAACAGATTGTGCACGCTATGGCAACGCAGCTGGCGCGTCTTTCGGACTGTCCGGTCGTGTGGTATAGCGCCGATGCCGATAACGATGACCTGCTGCCGCGCACGACGTACACGGCCGTGGGCGATGCCGCGCCGGTACACCAGCTGGCGCCGCAGATGCCGCCGCGGCTCTCGGCGTCCGCCTATGTGGGAACGCCGCTCGATGCCACCTATGGCGCCTCGGCGTTCTACGGCATATACCTGACCGTGCGCTCGGGCGACACCATGGTGCGCGCGGGTGATCCCGCCTCGGTGGTGGGGGTGTTCGCCATTGTCGCCGAGCCCGATGCGCTGACGCCCGAGGAGCGGACGCTTGCCGATGCCATCGTGAGCGAAGGCGAGCTGGCGCTCGATCGCGCCCGCGCCATGGAGGCTCGCGAGGAAGCGGCGGTGCTCGCCAAAAACGAACAGCTGCGTGCCAACTTGCTGCGCTCCATCTCGCACGACCTGCGTACGCCGCTCACCAGTATTTCGGGTAATGCCGACGTGTTGCTCGACCAGGGCTCGACCGGCACGGCCGTGCTCGACGACCAGACGCGCCGCGGCATGCTCCTATCCATTCGCTCGGATGCGCAATGGCTCAACGCTACCGTCGAGAATCTGCTCGCCATCACCAAGCTCGAGGGTGGCGGTATGCGCCTGTCGACCACGCTCGAGCTTATGGACGATATCGTCGAGGAGGCGCTGCGCCACGTGAACCCGGCCGTGCGCGAGCACGACCTCAAGGTGGTGGCGTGCGATGAGCCGGCGCTCGTCAACGTCGACGCGCGCCTGATGGTGCAGCTGGTGGTCAACCTGGTGAACAACGCCATCACCTATACGCCCTCGGATTCGCATATCGTGATCTCGATTGGCGTCGACGACGGATGCGTGGCGTGCTCGGTGGCCGATGACGGCCCGGGCATTGCGCCCGAGGACCGCGAGCGAATCTTTGAGTCGTTCTACACCGCCAACCATGGCCTGGCCGACAGCTGCCGCAGTGTGGGCTTGGGGCTTTCGCTCTGCCGCTCCATTGCGCTGGCACATGGCGGTAGCATAGGGGTTGCCGCGGCGGCCCCGCACGGCTCGGTCTTTACGATTGAGCTTCCCGCCGCCGACGTTTCGTTTGATAAGGAGTAGCGCTGTGCCGAACTCTGCCGTAAAACCGCTCATCTTGGTTGTTGAGGACGACCCCGCCGTCCGCAACCTTATCGTCGCCGCGCTCGAGGCGCACGGCTTGCGCCATATGGCCGTGGAGACCGCCCATGCCGCCATCGCCGCCGCCTCGTCGCAGGCGCCGAGCATTGTGCTGCTCGACCTGGGCCTGCCCGATATGGACGGCGTCAAGGTGGTGGAGTCGGTGCGCGCGTGGTCGGGCATGCCGATTATCGTGGTCTCGGCGCGCAGCGAGGATGCGGACAAGATCCGTGCGCTCGATGCCGGCGCCGACGACTATCTGACCAAGCCGTTTTCGGTCGAGGAGCTGCTCGCGCGCATCCGCACGACGCTCAGGCGCCTTTCGTATGCGCAGACGGGCGGCGTTGCCTCCGAGGGCTCGTTCGATACCGGTGAGCTGCATATCGATTTTGATGCCGGCATCGCCACGATGGATGGCGAGGAACTACATCTGACGCCGATCGAGTACAAGCTTTTGTGCCTGCTGGCGCACAACGCCGACAAGGTGCTGACGCACCAGTTTATCCTGCACGAGATTTGGGGCACGGCAACCAAGAGCGACCTGGCGAGCCTGCGTGTCTTTATGGGCACGTTGCGTAAGAAGATCGAGTCCGACCCCGCGCATCCGCGTTACATCCAAACCCATGTAGGCATTGGCTACCGCCTAGTCACCCAAGGCTAGATCGCCAACCACCATCCCAATATGAGTTGCGGTGAAATACGGTCTAAATTTGCCTAATTCCAGGCAAAACAGTCCGTATTCCACCGCAACTTTGTTATCTGCCCTTAGGCTTGCTGGCGTAGAACTTCTTCTTTTTGGGCTTGCCGGCGGGGGAGGGTTTGCCGGCAAAGTTGGACTTGCCGTTGCCGGCCTGCGCGTGCGCGGGTACTGCCGCACGGGGCTTGCGGGCCTCGGGGTTGCGCAGCTCCTCGGTTCGCTCGGCAATTTCCTCGGCGCTAAAGCCGACCTCGGCCATGGCGTCCTCGATGGGCAGGCGGCGCACGATATAGCAATGGTGCACCTTCTGGTTGCGTGCGAAGTCCTCGGGGATGGTCTGCGCCGTTATGTCCTGTAGCACCACGCCCGCGCGTGCGAGCTTGCGCGTCTCGGGGCGGAAGCCTCGCAGGTTGCAGCTAAAGATGGCATGGCCGCCCTGTGCGAGCAGGCGCGATACGCCGGCCAACAGCTCAACATGGTCGCGCTGGACATCCCAGGTGCGGCGGCCCATCTTGGACGAGTTCGAGAACGTGGGCGGGTCGACAAAAATCAGGTCCCAGCGGTTGCGCGTCTGGCGCTGGTCGCGAATCCAGGCGAGCACGTCGTCGCGCACAAAGTGATGCTGCGGACCCACAAAGCCGTTCTGGCGCATGTTGCGCTCGGCCCAGTCCAGATAGGTGTTGGAGAGGTCGACCGTCACGGTCTCCTCGACGCCGCCATCGGCCGCGTAGCAGGTGGCGGTGCCGGTGTAGGCAAACAGGTTGAGGAAGCGACGCGCCTGCTTGGCGTGCTCGCGCACCAGGTTGCGGGTGACGCGGTGGTCCAAGAAAATGCCCACGTCCAGGTAGTCGTCAAAGTTGACGGCAAAGGTAAGGCCGCCCTCTTCGATGAGCGGGAGGCGACGGCGTGCGATATTGGCGCGCTCGCCCGATCCGCCCTTGCCGGCGCCCTGCTTGCCGTACTGCGAGCCGCCACGCGAACGCATGCGGGCCTTGGCGTGCACATGCTCGGCGGGAACATCTAGGATACGCGGTGCGATGGCCAGAATGTCGAGCATACGGGCCTGGGCCAGTGCGGGGTCGATGGTCTTAGGCGCGGCGTATTCGGCGATGACGAGCCATCGGCCCGGCGTCTGCGGGCAACCCTCGTACAGGTCGATGGCGGCGGAGTAGTCGGGCAGGTCGGCATCGTAGACGCGGTAGCAGCTCACGCCCTCGCGCTTGGCCCACTTGCGACGCAGGCGAGCGTTCTTGCGCAGGCGGTTGGCGAACTGCTCGGACTCGGGGATGAGCACGGGCAGCGGCTTGCCGTCACCCAGGTCGAGCGTGGCGGCGGGTTCGGACATGGGGGTGTTGGCGGCTTCGTCTTCGGCATCTGCGGTCTTGTCCTCGGCATCCGTGCTGGTCGCAGCTTCAAATGCCGCGGCAGCGTGGTCAAGCGAGGGCCAAACCTCAATAGTCGCCTCTTCGTTGTTGGGCATGACGGCGATGGAGCGCGCGGGCTCGGCATGGAGCGCGCGGGCCATAAGGCCGTCGCGAGTGAGCGCGGCGACCGGTGCGGTAGCGAGCTCGGGCGCGCGGCGCAGCTCGCCGACCAGCGTCATGGCGTCGTGCATGAGCGAAAGCGGCGTCTCGGTGGTGTCTGCGACCACGGCAACGCCGGCGACAGCACCCGCATGGTCCAGCACGGTGGCGGGCTTAGCGGCGCAAAAATCGACAAAGCGCTTGTAGCCGGCGCACTTGACCATGCGCTCGGCGGTCTTGCGGGCGGCGGGGTCGATGTCCACGGCCACGATGCGCGCCTGGCGCTCGCGCGCCGCCGCCTCGCGCTCGCGCGCCTCGGCAAGCAGCTGCTCCCATAGGGCGGCATCGTGCAGCTGCCAGCCCTCAAAGCCCCAGCGCTCGCGTGCGGCGCCCGGGGCGCGGTCGGTCAGAATGTTCACGGCCTCCAGCAGCAGGCCGCCGCCGGCGCACGAGGCGTCGATCAGCGTGGGCAGGGCCTCGTTTTCGTAGTCGTCGGCCGTCAACTCGCGCTCGCACAATGCGGTCCAGCCAACTTGAGCCAGCACCAGAGCGGCGTAGTCGGGGCGCAGCACGCGAGTGCCCTCGCCGGCGCGAGTCGCTGCGGGCGGCAGGCGCTTGAACAGCGGATCGCCCGAAAGGTCCAGGCTTATGCTCGCGCGGCGCTGGCGCAGCGAGAGCAGCAGGTGGACATCGGGGTCGGCGGCATCGACATCGGCGCGACGGCCCGTGGCCTCGGCCAGGCGGTCGCACAGCGCGTCCTTGGCGCGCAGGGCCGAGAAGCGCGTGTTGCGCAGCTGCTCGGTCACGCCGCGGGCGGTGATGGCAATGGTGGCACCGGGGCGGACGATATTTTCCCAGGCAATGTCATAAACGCCGTCGTACAGCTCGTCGGCATCCTGCGCCTCAAAGCGCCCGAGCACCACAAACACGCGGCTGGCCAGGCGCGACCACAGGCACGCGCGAAGGCCTTGCTCAAGCTCGCCCTCAAACGTGGCGCGGCCCTTCAGCCGGCGAACATGCGAAAGCCCGAGGCGTTTAAGCTCATCGGCGAGTGCGGGCTCAAAGCCCTTGGGGCAGCTTGCATAAAATTCCATGGGTGACCTCTCTGGTTGCGTCGCTCCATTATATGATGGATGCTTCGTTTGCCATCGCCCTTGAAAGGAACCCATATGATTGATGCGTGCCCCGATTCCGCTGTGCTCTTTTTTGACGTGGACGGCACGCTGACGTATTTCGATCCCGACGATATGACCGATAAGGACTTTTCGGCGGTTCGTCCCTCGCAGACGGTGGTTGAGGCGTTCCGTGCACTGCGCGATGCGGGGCACAAGGCATTTATCTGCACGGGCCGCCCCCTGTGGCTTATCGCCGATAGCCTGCGCGCGCTCGACCCGGCGGGTATCGTTGCCATGGCGGGCGCCACACTCGAGGTCGAGGGCCGCGTGGTGCATGAGGAGTGCTTTGACGAGGGCATTGTCGAGGAGCTTGCGCGCCGCATTGCCGCGGCAGGGTTCGAGGCCTTTTTCGAGGCCAACGAGGCGACCTTTGCGCTGGAGCCTGCGGGCGTTGAGCAGTCGTCTTTGATCGGCACCGCTGTGGTGCACAGTGCCGAGGAAATGCGCATCGACGGTCATCTGCGCGTGGGCAAGGTGTGCCTTAACGCAGCCGACTTGGCTCGCGTGGCCAACGACGACGGCTTTATCGATCGCAACTTTGAGCTGTGCAATACCGGCGGTTCGAACCGCGAGCTGAGTCCCAAGGGTATTGACAAGGGCGTGGGCGTGGCGCGGGCGCTGGAGTATCTGGGTCGCGTGGGCAACGAGCGCACCTTTGGCTTTGGCGATTCGGGCAACGATCTGGGCATGCTTGCCGCCGTCGAGACGGCTGTGGCCATGGGCAATGCCATGCCCGAGGTCAAGGCGATCGCCGACTACGTGACCGACGACGTCGCACGCGATGGCACCGTCACAGCGATGCAGCATTTTGGGTTGATTTAATAAATGGCCGGGTCGCCCGCAGTGGGGGCGACCCGGCCATTTGAGCTATTTTGCAATATAGAGCTTGGGATGACTGCGACTGCTCTCGATCGCCGCCGTCATGATGCCCTCGTCGTCTCCATCAACGATGATGCCGTCGAGGTCATCGATCTGCGCGGACTGATAAAAACTGGTTTTGTTGAACTTTCCCTGGTCAACCATCATGTAGCCCTGGTTTGAGTTGGTAAGGTACATATGCTTGATCATGGCCGAGAAGTCGTGCTCGACGGTAAAACCGTGGTCGGGGTGGAATCCGTCAGCACTGACAAACGCCTTGTCGGCATGTAGTTTGCTCATGCAGTCGAGCGTCAGTGCGCCCGCGAGATAGAGGTGGCCCTTGCGCACGGAGCCGCCCAGCAGCACTACCGAAGCATTGGGGAGATTGAAGCTGGCGTAGTTCGCGATTGCAAGATCGCCGGTGATAATGGTGATCTCACGCTTGTCCATGAGGGCCTTAGCGAAGTAAAAGCCTGTGGTGCCGATATCAATTACCAGAACATCGCCATCATCAACAAGAGTTGCTGCGGTTGCGGCGATGGCCTCCTTGGCCTCGACTTGGACATTGATGCGCTCCTCGGGATACGAGATTGCGTTGGAGCGAGAAAGCGATACCGCTCCGCCGCGTACGCGACGCAGCTTGCCTTCGGATTCCAGCGAGATGAGGTCGTGTCGTGCGGTGACTTCCGAAACCGAAAAACGGCGAACGATGTCGGATACCGAGATATTTGGCTTTTCGGCCAGCCAATTCATGATAAATCGCTGACGCTCGGCCGGTGAAAGGTCTGAAGTAGATGCCATATGCCGCTCCTTTTGAACAAAAGGTAAAAGATGCGCCTTTCGTAATCGAAATATAACGTATCGATATGAAAAGAACAAGGCAAATTCGAATGAATCAAAAGAACGGAATGGCATGTCACAAATGCATGCGTAGCAGATAGTTCGCACGTAAACGGGCTATAAAGAGTCTCATTCTGAAGGTGCCGCCCAAAAGAAGTACGTTCACGCCCGATATTCGACCGTTCACGGAAAGTTGACAATTGAGCTTTCGATAGCTTTTGAAATGGTTTATAAAAGAAAACCGAAAAGCTTTTGAAACAAAGAAGAAGGCTTTCGATAGCAATAGTGTTAGATGAGAAAGGACCGAACATGGCGATCAAGGTGTTTGCCGACGGCGCTAACCTCGAGGGCATGCTTGACATGCATGACAATGGCAACGTTCAGGGCTTCACGACCAATCCTTCCCTTATGAAGGCCGGCGGCGTGACCGACTACCGCGCTTTTGCCAAGACGGTTCTTGAGCACATTACTGATGTGTCGGTCTCTTTTGAGGTATTCGCCGACGACGAGGCAGGTATGGAAGCCGAGGCTCGCGAGATCGCAACCTGGGCAGACAACGTCTACGTTAAGATCCCGGCGCTCAACACCAAGGGTGAGTCCACTGCCGCGCTGGTCAAGCGCCTTTCTGCCGACGGCATCAAGGTGAATGTCACCACTATCTTTACGCCCGAGCAGGTCGACGAGTTTGTCGATGCCGTTTCTGCTGAGACCCCCTCTATTCTGTCCATCTTTGCCGGTCGCATTGCCGATACCGGCGTCGATCCGCTGCCCCTCATGGCGGAGTCCGTAAAGAAGGCTGCCGTTAAGCCTGCTGCCGAGGTTCTCTGGGCGTCTACGCGCGAGGTCCTCAATATCTTCCAGGCGGAGTCCGTTGGATGCCAGATCATTACGGTCCCCAATGCCCTTCTTGCCAAACGCAAGAATTTCGGGAAAGATTTGCTTGAGTACTCGCTTGATACGGTCAAGGGCTTTGCCCGCGACATTCAGGCGCTTGGTTTTCACATTCTGCCCGAGGAGTAGGGGACGAGTATGCTGACCGATCTTCTTAAGCCCGAGCTTGTTGCCTGCCACGTCGAGGCCTCCGACTGGGAGGAAGCGATCAGGGCATGCGGTAAGTTGCTCGTAGACGCTGGCAAATGCGACCAGAGCTATGTTGACGCCATGATTTCATCGGTTCACAAATTCGGCCCCTATATGGTCTTGGAAGAGGGCATCGCCATGCCCCACGCTCAGGCAGATGGCAATGTGAGTGAAGCGGGGATCTGTATCGTCACGCTTGACCCTGCCATTGCGTTTGGACACGAGGATTTCGATCCGGTTCACGTGCTCGTTGGTATTTGCGCACCCGACCCCAAGGCTCATCTTGGCTGCTTGGCGGAGCTTTCGCAGATGTTCGAGGACGAGGACTGCGTTGCCAAGCTCAGCGCATGCGATACGCCCGAGCAGGTTTTGGAGACCATGCGTTCATTCTTTTAGGCCTTAATGGCACGGCGATGCGTCGCCGCTTTTGGATAGACGGAAAACCGTCACGTGTAGGAGAGGAAGGTTGCCATGCATATCATCACCGTATGCGGAAACGGCATCGGGTCCAGCCTGATGCTCGCTGGCAAAGTCGAGGAGCTTTGCGAGGAGGAGGGCATCAAGGCCGACGTTGAGTCTATGGACCTGAACGGTGCTTCTTCCGCAAATCCGGATCTGTTCATCACCGTTAAGGAACTCGCCCCCGAGCTCCACGGCAACGTTGTGATCGTTCGCAGCTATGTGAACAAGAAGAAGATCCGCGAAGACGCCCTCGAGGCAATCAAGGCGGCCGCCGCTAACGCCTAAAGCGGCACAAAAAAGGGCGGTTCCCTGTGGAAGAGGGAAACGCGCCCACGTTAGAGAGAAAGGAAGCGCAGATGCAAGCCATCCTTCCCATACTTGAGTTTATCCAATCGATTCTGACCAAGCCAGCGTGGATTATGGGCCTATTTGCCTTTGTGGGCCTTGTCGCGCTTAAGCGTCCTGCCCACAAGGTGATGACGGGCACCCTGAAGCCCATTCTTGGTTACATCATGCTGTCCGCCGGCGCCGCTGTTGTTCAGGAGAACCTTGCTCCGCTGGGTACCTTCATCGAGACCGGTTTCCACATCACCGGCGTCGTGCCCAACAACGAGGTCGTCGTTTCGATGGCTCAGAGCGTCCTTGGCGTTCAGACCATGATGATCCTGATTCTCGGCTACGTCGTGAACATTATCATTGCCCGCTTTACCAAGTTTAAGTACATCTTCCTGACGGGCCATCACAGCATGTTTATGGCTTGCCTGCTGTCTGCCGTTCTGCAGGCATCTGGCTTCCAGGATGTCCAGCTTGTCATCGTGGGCGGCATGTTCCTGGGCCTCGTGAGCGCTATGCTTCCCGCCGTTGGTCAGCGTTTCACCGAGAAGGTTACCGATGGCGATGAAATCGCCATGGGCCACTTCGGTTCACTCGCCTATTACATCTCCGCTGCAGTCGGTACGCTTTTTGCTAAGGACGCCGAGGAGAACAGCACCGAGAAGATCGAGGTTCCCGAGAAGTTCTCCTTCCTGCGCGACACCACCATCTCCACGGCTCTTACCATGGCCTTCTTCTACCTGGTTACCGCTTTTGCCGCTTACATCGCAGATCCTGCGGTCGTTACCAAGATCGCTGGCGGCGACAATGTAATCGTCTATGCCCTGACCTGTGCCCTGTCCTTCGCCGTCGGTGTCACTATCGTCTACAACGGCGTTCGTATGATCCTTGCCGACCTGGTCCCGGCTTTCCAGGGCATCTCCAACAAGCTGATCCCCGGCGCCATCCCCGCCGTCGACTGCGCCGTCTTCTTCCCCTATGCTCCCACCGCCGTCATCCTCGGCTTTGTTGCCTCCTTCATCGGTGGCGTGGTCGGTATGTTCATCGTGGGCGCTACCCTGGGCATCTTCATCATCCCGGGCATGGTTCCCCACTTCTTCTGCGGTGCTACCGCAGGTATCTACGGCAATGCTACCGGCGGTCGCAAGGGCGCAGCTCTTGGCGCTTTCGTCAACGGCCTGCTCATCACCTTTGCCCCGGCTCTGCTCCTGCCCGTTCTTGACGTCTTTGGCTTCAAGAACACTACGTTCGGCGACTTCGATTTCTCCGTCATTGGTATTACGCTTGGCCGCGCTGCCGAGGCCTTCGGTACCACCGGTGTCTACGCGATTCTCGCTGTCCTTCTGGTCGTTGCCTTCGTCCCCAACTTCATCCACACCAAGGGTGCTGTGATCAATCACGTTGAGGAAGAGTAATCCAGGCATACGTTAAGCCCTAATCGGGCGGAGCTCCGATAACCGGCTCCTACACGGAAGCGGTGACGTCTCAATCGAGGCGTCACCGCTTTTTGCTTTGGAGCGATTGTGAATATGAGCCGGCGAGGCGCTGCTTCTGTTCCGTGAACGGAATCAAACGCAATGATCGGCAAAAACGTTTTGCCGCTGGGGCGTCGATATAAAAATGGTAAATCTGCAAAACCGTTCGCCGAGAAGATAAAAAACCGCAGTTCACGCCTTGATAAACGTAGATAAAGTGTTTAGCAGTTTATCGGCCGTATGCTAACGAAAGGAATCAGGCAGATGGCAATCAAGGTGTTCGCTGACGGTGCAAACCTCGAGGGCATGCTCGACATGTACGAGAGCGGCAACGTTCAGGGTTTCACGACCAACCCGTCCCTTATGAAGAAGGGCGGCGTGACGGATTACCGCGCGTTTGCCAAGGAGGTCCTGGCCCACATCACCGATGTGTCCGTGTCGTTTGAGGTCTTTGCCGACGACGTCGAGACCATGGAGGTCGAGGCCCGCGAGATTGCTGCCTGGGCCGAGAACGTCTACGTCAAGATTCCGTGCGTGACCACCAAGGGCGAGTCCACCGCCGAGCTGGTGCACAAGCTTTCGGCCGACGGCATCAAGGTCAACGTCACCACCATCTTTACGCCTACGCAGGTCGACGAGATGGTCGAGGCCGTTGACGCCGAGACGCCGTCCATCATCTCGCTCTTTGCCGGTCGCATCGCCGACACCGGCGTCGATCCCATTCCGTTTGTGACGGAGTCGGTCAAGACGGCCGCCGCCAAGCCCAACTGCGAGGTCCTGTGGGCATCCACGCGCGAGCTCATCAACATTTACCAGGCGCAGGCCTGCGGTTGCCAGATCATCACGGTGCCCAACAGCATCCTGGCCAAGCGCAAGAACATCGGTCGCGATCCGTACGAGGTCTCGCTCGACACCGTGCGCGGCTTTGCCAAGGATATCGCCGCTTTGGGCTTCCATATCTTGCCGTAACGCGAACACTGGCTGCGCCGCGGGTTGTTCGCCCCGGCCTTTCCTTTCCCTATCGCTCACGCGCTTCGCGAGGGTCGCGCTAGGTAAAGGAAAGGCCGGGGCTGCCGACACGAGCTTGCCGGCAAGTTAGCACTCGGCTTCCATATCCTGCCGTAGGCAAAGGTACCCCCGCCTGCGACGTGCAAAATTGAGAGTATTCAGCAAGGTAAAGGCTTTTACCAGCTGGTTGAAGCACGGAACAGCCCCCGTTTTGGCTCTGACGACGCTAAAACGGGGGCTGTTTGTGACTTTATTGCCTCTGAGGGGCGTTCGGAGCGGCGGAAATTGCAGAATACTCGCGATTTTGCACGCTGCTACAGGGGGTACCCTTGCTTTGGCGGTTTATTTCCCCTGCACCATGGTGAGCGAGATCTTCTTGCGGTCGCGATCGACCTTTTCGACCCACACCTTGACCGTGTCGCCGACGCGCACCACGTCGCTTGGGTGCTTGACGAAGCGGTTGGCCAGTTTGGAGATGTGCACGAGGCCGTCCTGATGCACGCCCACGTCGACGAAGGCGCCAAAGTCGACGACATTGCGCACCGTGCCCTTGAGCTCCATGCCGGGCTCCAGGTCGTTGATGGAAAGTGCCGAGCGGCTAAAGACCACCTCGGGCGCGTCGTCGCGCGGGTCGCGGCCGGGCTTCTTGAGCTCGTTGACAATGTCGATGAGCGTGAGGGTGCCGCAGTCCAGGTCGCTTGCCAGCGCCGAGATACTGCCCAGACGGCGCTCGATGTCGGGCACGCCGCCGCGGCTGAGCTCGCTTGCCGCAACGCCGGCACGCTCCAGGACGGCCGTGGCCACCTCGTAGCTTTCGGGGTGGACGCTTGTCGCGTCGAGCGGGTTCTTGCCGCCGCTGATGCGCAGGAAGCCCGCGGCGTTGAGATATGCCTTGGGTCCCAGCTTGGGGACCTTCTTGAGCTGGCGGCGATCGGTAAAGGCGCCGTTTTCCTCGCGGAAAGCCACGATGTTTTTGGCCACGCTCGGCGTGATGCCCGACACGTAGCCCAACAGGCTCGCGCTTGCGGTGTTGACGTCGACGCCCACGCGGTTGACGACGTCTTCCACCACGTGGCCCAGGGTGCGCGAGAGTTCGGCCTGGTCAAGGTCGTGCTGGTATTGACCCACGCCGATGGACTGGGGCGGAATCTTGACGAGCTCTGCCAGCGGGTCTTGCAGGCGGCGGCCCAGGCTCATGGCGCCACGTACGGTGACGTCCAGGTCGGGATATTCCTGGCTGGCGAGCTCGGAGGCGGAGTACACCGATGCGCCGGCCTCGTTGACGATGGTGTAGCGAAGGCTGGGCGCCTGCTCGGCAATGAACTCCGAGACGACTTCCTCGGTCTCGCGGCTGGCGGTGCCGTTGCCGATGACGATGGTGTTGACGCCGTCCTTCTTGACGAGGCGGGCGAGCTCGCGCTTGGTGCCGGCGACGTCGTGGCGCGGCTTGGTGGGGTAGACCACGCCGTGGTCGAGTAGCTTGCCGGTCTCGTCCATGACGGCGACCTTGCAGCCGGTGCGGTAGCCCGGGTCGAGCGCGAGCACGCGGGCGCCGCGGACGGGGCGTGCCGAGAGCAGGCCCTCAAGATTCTTGGCAAAGACGTTGATGGCCTCGGTCTGCGCGCGGACGGTGAGCTTGGCGCGGGCCTCGCGCTCCAGCGAGGGGGCCATGAGGCGCTTGTAACCATCGGCGATGGCGGCATCGAAGATGGGAGCGAAGACGCCCTGGCGTCGGGGCCAACGGCTGCCGAGGCGCGCCGTGGCGGCAGCGCCGTCGACGTTCACGCGCACGCGGAGCTTACCCTCGCGCTCACCGCGGTCGATAGCCAGCACGCGGTGGTTAGGGATGCGGCGCAGCGGCTCGTCAAAGTTGTAGTAAGGCTCGTAGGGAGTTTTCTCCGCGGGGTCGGTCGCCTCGACGACGATATCGGCGGTGTTTTGCGTAAAGGCGCGCAGGTCGGCGACGTTCTCGGGGTCCTCGGCCACCGTCTCGGCCACGATGTCGGCGGCACCGGCGAGTGCCTTCTCGGGCGTGTCGAAGCCAGCCTCCTCGTTGACGTATGCCGCGGCGGCGTCGAGCGCACTGCCCTTGGCCGAGGCCTGCATGATGATCATGTTGGCGAGTGGCTCCAGGCCGGCCTCGCGGGCCTTCTGCGCGCGAGTCATGCGCTTTTTGCGGTAGGGCTTGTAGAGGTCCTCGACGCGCTGGAGCTGCGTGGCCTCGCGAATCTGCTGCTCGAGTTCGGGCGTGAGTTTGCCCTGGGCGTTGATAAGCAGGATGACGTCCTCTTTGCGCTGCTCAAGATTGCGCAGGTAAGACAGGCGCTCGTCCAGCGCGCGCAGGGCGACGTCGTCCATGCCGCCCGTGGCTTCCTTGCGGTAGCGCGAGATAAAGGGGATGGTGTTGCCCTCGTCGATGAGCTTGACGGCCGCCTCGACGTTGGCGGCCTTAAGGTTGAGCTCGCGGGCGAGCTGGGCGATAAGATCCATGGTACTCCTTGCGTTTAAGGTGCGTTTGCAGCACAGGGCTACCAAGGATACCACCCGCCACTCCACCCAAGTAGTCATTTTGGGACGGGGCTCTTTTAGCTACTTTTGGCGTCCGGCCTACCCGATGATTTTTCTGGGACGGGGATTTAATAATCATCAGGTACACAATGATTATTAAATCCCCGTCCCAGAAAAATCATCCTCAAAGTAGCCCAAAAAGCCCCGCGGGCAGGAGGCTGCTCGCGGGGCAAAGAAGAGGGGCTTGTCGAGGGCAGACCGAGGGACTCGGTAGGGGGTTTGCCGCGATCCGCCCTGGGGCATTACAGCTCGACGAGCTGGCCGGTCTCGGCGGCCTCCTTGATGGCGTTGAGAAGCGTGAGCGTCTTGACGTTATCGGCGGGGGTCACGACGGGCTCGACCTCGCGGCGGACAACCTTCACAAAGTGCTTGAGCTGCATCATGTGCGGCAGCGCCGGGTCGACGGCAGGAATCTCCATCTGCAGCGGCTTATGCCAGTTGGAGGCGCCGTCGTAGGAGAACTGGTGCAGGCGGGGCAGCGACAGGGCGCCTTTAGTGCCGCCGATGAAGTAGGCATCGGCGTCGAAGGGGCGGTACTGCGGGTCCTCGCGGGCGGTCGCCTCCCAGTTCCAGGGGCTGGCGGTGGCGTCGGAGATGGTCATGCTCGCGAGCGCGCCATCGGCAAAGCGAACGTTGACCACGGCGGAGTCCTCGGTCTCAAAACCGCGGGCGGCGCTGGACTGCATACCCTGGACGGCAACGGGCTCGCCCAGCAGGTAACGGAGCAGGTCGACGTCGTGCACCAGGTTGACCAGAATCGGGCCGGCACCCTTCTTGCGGCGCCACTCGACATCGAAGTACTCGTCATTCTTATAGATCATGTAGTGGAAGCTCGACACGGTGAGCTTGCCCAGCTCGCCGGACTCGATGATCTCCTTGGCCTTGTTGACGAAGGGGTTGTGGCGACGGTGCTGACCCACGAGCACGGGCACGCCGGCGGTCTCGGCCTCGGCGGCGAAGGCCTGGGCATCCTCGAGGTCGTTGGAGATCGGCTTTTCGACCAGCGGCACGATGTTGCGCTTGATGGCCTCGCGGGCAACGCCCAGGTGCAGGTTGTTGGGGGTGGCGATAATGACGGCCTCGGGCTTGACCTCGTCCATCATCTGGGCGGGATCGGTATAAAACGGCACGCCGGCGGCCTCGGCCGTGGCGCGGGCGCCCTCAAAGGCGTCAGCGATGGCGACGAGCTCGGCCTCGGGCTCCTCGGTGACAAAGCGGATGTGGTTGCGGCCCATGGCGCCGGCGCCGATAACGGCAATGCGGACGGGGTTGAGCTCAGACATTTCGACTCCTTAATACTGGTGACCGGTGAAATGCGACAAAGGGACAGTCCCTTTGTCGCATCGGTAAAACTAGGCGGACTTCTTCTTGCTGTCGGAGACCATCATGTAGACGGTGAGCACGACGGCGATGGCGGCGATCACAATGGCGCCGTAGAAGGACTGCTGGTAGGCGGCGCTGCCGGCCTCGGCGTGATACAGCACGGCGGTGATGGGCTGGCTGATCCAGGTGGAGGCGGCGTAACCCAAAAACATGATGCCGTAGTTGACGCCGATGTTGCTGGTACCGAAGGCGCCACCGGTGAGCGGCGGGTAGATGACGAGCAGGGCGCCAAAGCTAAAGCCGAGCAGGGCGAGTGCCACAAAGAACATGCTCTGCGTAAAGCTCATCGACATGATGACGAGCGCGACGATGGTGACGACAAGGCTGATGAGCAGCGACTTGTAGGCGCCGAGCTTGTCGATGATCTGGCCAAAGGACAGACGGCCGACCAGGTTGGCGCAGGTGTTGACGGAGACCACCACGCCGCCGAGGGCGACAGCCGCGGCGCTCGTGGGGTCGGCGAAGAGCTGGACGGCGGCGATGGAGGCAACCTTGCCCACGAGCAGGGTACCCGCGGTGGCGGCAAAGGCGAAGGTGACGATGAGGACCCAGAAGCGCGGGGTCTTGACCATCTCGCCCGGGGTGAGGTCGCCGAAGGTGCCGGCATGTGCGCCGCCCTTGGGGGCCTCGAAGCCCTCGGGCAGCCAGCCGGCCTCGGGGGCCTTCAGGAACAGGGCGGAGGCGGCGATCGTCACAAAGAAGATGACGCCGAGTGCCTTGAGGGCGCCAAAGATGCCCAGGCTCGGGATGAGCAGTGAGGCGAGCACCGGGGACAGCACGGCGGGGCCGGCGGTCGAAGCGGCGAGCGTAATGCCGGAGGCGAGGCCCTTCTTGTCGATAAACCACTTTTGGCCGGTGGTGAGCGCCGGGTTGTAACCCAGGCCGTTGCCGATGGCGGCGACGAGCGAGAACCACAGGTAGAACTGCCACGGCTCGGTGACGGTGCCGGACATGAACCAGCCCAAGCCGTAGCACACGGCGGCGGCGATCACGACGTTGCGCGGGCCGATCTTATCGGAGATGCGACCGGCGAAGATGCCCGTCACGGCCATGATGGTCTGAAAGACCGGGAAAGCCCAGGTAAGGGCGCTGGACCACTCGGGGTAGACGGCGAGCAGGTTCTTGCTCACGACGGAATACAGCGCGATGGAGCTGATGAAGAACATGGTGACGCACGCGGCGGAAAGCACGACGGCGCGACCCTTGTTGGAGTTGGTGGAAGCCATTGGACTCTTTCTAATCGATGCGGGGGGAGGGGAGGGGCAAACGCCGCTGAGGTGCTTGCCCCGCGCCCCTTTCTACCGGGCTTGTTTACTGGTCAGTCGGCTTTGCGACGCCGGACTCGTCGGACCAAAGCTCGACACCCTTGTTCTTGAGGTAGTTGTCGGCATAAGCGCGACGGCCGCCGGGCTTGGCGGTGAGGTCACCCATCATGTTGGAGAAGCCGCCGTCGACCTTGATGGCGTCGCCGGTGGTAAAGTCCGAGCGCTTGGACGCCAGGAACATGACGGCGTTGGCGATATCGCTGACCTCGCCGATGCGGCGCGTGGCGATCAGGCGGCTGCGGCTCTTCTCGACCTCGGGGTCGGCGTAAAAGCTCGCCGACATGGGGGTCTTGACGAAGCAGGGCTCGACGCAGTTGGAGCGCACGCCGTAAGGGCCCCACTCGGCAGCGAGCATCTTGGACATCATGTTGACGCCCGCCTTGGTGGAGCTGTACACGCCCGAGAACGTCTCGGGGGAGTGGCTGGCGACGGTCGAGATGTGCACCAGGCGGCCCTGGCCGGCCTTGATCATCTCGCGACCAAAGCGCTGCGAAGTGATGAAGTAGCCGGTGAGGTTGACGTTGATGACCTCGTTCCAGTCGGAGAGCGGCAGGTCCTCCATGGCTGCGAAGCGCAGGATGCCGGCGGTGTTGACGAGGACGTCGACGCGGCCGAAGTTGGCGATGGTGGCGTCGACGGCGGCCTGAACCTCGGCCTCGTCGGTGGCGTTCATCTTGTAGCCCTCGGCGTGGATGCCAAACTCGGCAGCGAGGTCGGCGGCAGCGGCCTTGACCTTCTCCTCGTCCAGGTCGAGCAGGACGACGTTGGCGCCATTGCGGGCGAACTCGCGGCAAATCTCGACGCCCATGCCGCCGAGCGCGCCGGTCACGGCGCAAACATCGCCCTCGAGCTTAAGCCAATTGCTCATAGGAACTTCCCTTCTTGTGCCTCCCGGTGGGTCGCTCCCATTAACCGACCCACGTGGTTTTCGCTGGTTATCGTATGCTTAGCGTTCGCGCAGGTGAATTGCATATTTGTTAGAATGACGTTAACCGTAGGTTTACACTGTATATTGAGGTTTGTTCTCAATTGAGCGCGTGACCTGCGAAAACGACCCCCTGCGGTGCTGTGGGCCCGCGCGTGCGAAAACGGGAGATTGACGTGTACGATCGACGACTTGACGCTATTTCGGCCGCCGCGGAGCTGGGAAGTTTCTCGCGTGCCGCGGCAAAGCTGCGCGTGTCGACGCCGGCACTCGTCAAGCAGGTTTCGGGCTTCGAGGCCGAGTTCGGCATCACGCTGTTCGAGCGCTCGCACTCGGGCGTCAAGGTGACGCCGGCGGGTGCTCTGCTGGTGGACGATGCGCGCTCGATCATGCGCCAGTCCGAGGACGCGTTGCGCCGCGCCCGACGCGCGGCGGGCGATGGCGGCGCCGTGCGCCTGGGCGTGTCGATGATGTGCCCGGGGCGCCAGACGTTGTCGATGTGGTCGGGCATCCACGATTTGGAACCGTCGCTGCGATTTGAGATCGTGCCGGTAAGTGACCTCTATGACGAGCGTGAAACCGTCATGCGCAGCCTGGGTCGCGAGGTGGATGTAGTCCAGTCGAGTTTTTCAACCCCGCGCTGGGGAGACGCCTGCCAAAAGCTTCGCATCGTTACCGTGCCGTTTTATATCGACGTGCCGCGCACAAGCCGACTCGCGCGCAAGACGCGCATCACGGTTGCCGACCTGGAGGGTATGCGCCTGCGCGTGCTTCGTCACGGCAACGACGCCATGGACAGCCTGCGTATCGATCTTTTGGCCGACGGCGGCGTGGACGTGATCGACGTGGACAGCTTTGACTTTGCGCTTTTTAACGAGGCGGAGGAAAAGGGCGACGCGGTGCTCACCTGCGGAGCGTGGTCGGGCGTGCACCCGGCCTTTGTGGGCGTGCCGTTCCTGTGCGGCCGTGAGGTGCCGGTCTTTCTGCACTACCCGCTCGAGCCAACCCTCCAAGTACAAAAATTCGTCAACGCCATGGCCCAACTCCTCAAGTAGCTCACACAAAACGAGGCCCTGGCCAAACGGCCAGGGCCTCACTAACCTTTATTCCGTTTTAAACGACGGGCTGATTGCGCGCAGGAGGGTGCCCCGGGGGCGGCGGGGTATTTCCTCCGCGCGCAGTTTCGCAGCGCAGCGAGAATGTTTGAGCACGGAGGAATTACCCCGCCGCCCCCGGGGCACCCTCCGTCAGTAACTGGTCCTACTCGAGCTCAAACGCACCGGTATACAGCTGGTAGTAATACCCGCGCTTAGCGATCAGCTCGTCGTGGTTGCCGCGCTCGATGATGCGGCCGTGATCCAGACAGATGATTGCGTCGGAGTTGCGCACGGTGGAGAGACGGTGCGCGATGACAAACGTCGTGCGGCCCTCCATGAGCTTGTCCATGCCCGCCTGCACGATGGCCTCGGTGCGGGTGTCGATGCTCGACGTGGCCTCGTCCAGAATCATCGCCGGCGGATCGGCCACGGCGGCGCGCGCGATCGAAATCAGCTGGCGCTGGCCCTGCGACAGCTGGGCGCCGTTGCCGGTGAGCATGGTGTCATAGCCGTCGGGCAGGCGGGTGATAAAGTCGTCCGCGCCCGCGAGCTTGGCCGCCGCGATGCACTCCTCGTCGGTAGCGCTCAGGTTGCCGTAGCGGATGTTATCCATCACGGTGCCGGTGAACAGGTTCACGTCCTGCAGCACGACGCCCAGGCTTCGACGCAGGTCAGCCTTGCGGATCTTGTTGACGTTGATGCCGTCGTAGCGGATCTTGCCGTCGGCGATGTCGTAGAAGCGGTTGATGAGGTTGGTGATGGTCGTCTTGCCGGCACCGGTGGCGCCGACAAACGCGACCTTCTGGCCCGGCTTGGCAAACACGGACACGCCGTGCAGCACCTCGTGGTCGGGCGTGTAGCCAAAGTCGACGTTGTCCATGACCAGGTCGCCGCGCAGCGGCACGTACTCGATCTCGCCGGTTGCGCGGTGCGGATGTTTCCACGCCCACATGCCGGTGTGGTGGTCAGCCTCCTCGAGCTGCCAGGTGTCGGGGTTGACCTGCGCGTTGACGAGTGTCACGTAGCCTTCGTCGGCCTCGGGCTTCTCGTCGATGAGCTCAAAGATGCGGTCGGCGCCGGCGAGGCCCATGACCACGGCGTTGATCTGCTGCGAGATCTGGCCGATCTGTCCGCAGAACTGCTTGGTCATGTTGAGGAACGGCACCACGACGGAGATGGACAGCGCCATGCCCGAGATGCTCAGGTTGGGCACGCCCAGCGCAAGGAAAATGCCGCCCGCCAGTGCGACCAGCACGTAGAGCAGGTTGCCCAGGTTCATAAGGATGGGCATGAGGATGTTGGCGTACATGTTGGCCTTCTGGGAGACCTCGAAGAGCTTTTCGTTGCGCTCGTCAAAATCGGCCTCGGCGGCAGACTCGTGGCAGAACGCCTTGACGACCTTCTGGCCGTTCATGACCTCCTCGATATGGCCCTCGACCACGCCGAGCTCGGTCTGCTGTGCAATGAAGAAGCGCGCGGAGTTGGAGCCGAGCAGCTTGGTCATAAAGGTCATAAAGGCGACGCCGGCGATGATGACCAGGCACATCCACACGCTGTAGTACAGCATGATAAAGAACACCGTGACGATGATGATGATCGTCATGAGCAGGTTGGGCAGCGACTGGCTGATCATCTGACGCAGCGTGTCGATGTCGTTGGTGTAGTGGCTCATGATATCGCCGCGCTGGTGCGTGTCGAAGTAGCGGATCGGCAGGTCCTGCATGCGGTTGAACATCATCTCGCGCAGCTTCTCGAGCGAGCCCTGCGTGACGATAGCCATGGCGCGGTTCCAGAAGAGCGAGGACAGGACGCCGACGCCGTAGATGCAGGCGAGGGTGGTCACGAGCTGTGCGATCTTGGGCTGTGCGGCTTCCCAATCGCCTGACTGCCACGATTCGCTAATAATTTGCAGGGCGCTCTGCAGGAAGGTCGCGCCGATGGAGTTGATGATGGCGCAGAGCACCACGCCGGCGACGACGAGGGGCAAAAGCACAGGATAGAAGCCAAAGAGCGTCTTGATGAGGCGCGACATGGTGCCGCCCTTGCGGTTGCGTGCGCGCTCGGCGGTAGTGGCCTTACTCATGTGCCTCGCCTCCTTCCTGGGTCTGGGCTTGCGATGCAGATGCCTCGGTGCCGGCTGCAGCGGCCTCGCCCGCATCCTCGCCCTCGGCACTCATCTTGTTCTGCGAGGTGAAGGTCTCGCGGTAGATCTCGCTCGTCTTGAGCAGCTCGTCGTGGTTGCCGATGTCCTTGATGCGGCCGCCCTCCATGACGATGATGCGATCGGCATCCTGCACGGAGCTAATACGCTGGGCGATGATGAGCTTGGTCGTGTTGGGCAGATAGCTCGCCAGCCCCTCGCGGATCTTGGCGTCGGTCTTGGTGTCGACGGCGCTCGTGGAGTCGTCCAGGATCAAGATCTTGGGGCGACGCAGCAGAGCACGCGCAATGCACAGGCGCTGCTTCTGACCGCCGGAAACATTAGAGCCGCCCTGTTCGATCCAGGTGTCGTAGTCCTTGGGGAAGCCGTCGACAAACTCGTCGGCGCAGGCCAGATGTGCGGCCTCGCGGACTTCCTCGTCGGTGGCATTCGGGTCGCCCCAACGCAGGTTCTCGGCGATGGTGCCGCTAAACAGCACGTTTTTCTGCAGCACCATGGCTACCTGGTGGCGCAGCGCGTCCAGGTCGTAGTTGCGTACGTCCACACCGCCGACGCGCACGGTGCCCTCGGTGACATCGTACAGGCGGGCGATCAGGTTCACGAGCGTGGACTTGGCCGAGCCGGTTCCGCCGATGATGCCGATGGTCTCGCCGCTCTTAATATGCAGGTCGACGTCGTCGAGCGCCTGGCGCTTCGCGTGCTCGGAATACTTAAAGCTCACGTGGTCAAAGTCGATGGAACCGTCGGCAACCTCGAGCACGGGCTCGGCGGGATCGGCGATCGTGGGCTCGGCGGCCAGCACCTCGGCAATGCGGTGTGCCGATTCGTCGGCCATGGTCACCATGACAAAGATCATCGACAGCTGCATCAGGCTCATGAGAATCTGGAAACCATAGGTAAAGGTCGAGGAGAGCTGGCCCACGTCGAACAGCGTGCCCTGGCTCGTGATGATGAGCTTGGAGCCCAAGTAGATGATGACGACGAACGCGCCGTTGACGCAGATGTTCATCATGGGGTTGTTAAAGGCAAGGAGCTTCTCGGCGCGGGTGAAGTCCATCTGTACGTCGTGCGCAGCGGTCGCGAACTTTTCCTTCTCGTAGTCCTGGCGCACATAGCTCTTGACCACGCGCATGCCGGTGACGTTTTCCTCGACGGATTCGTTAAGGGCGTCGTACTTGTGGAACACGCGGGCAAAGATCGGACGTACCTTGTAGATAATAAAGAACAGGCCAAAGCCCAGCAGTGGAATCATGGCCAGGTAGACAAACGAGACGCTGCCGCCCATGGCGTAAGCCATGACGAAGGCGAAGACCAGCACCAGTGGCGAGCGCACGGCGATGCGGATGAGCATCATAAAGGCCTGCTGCACGTTGTTGATGTCGGTGGTGAGGCGGGTGACGAGCGAGGAGCTCGAGAACTCGTCGATGTTCGCAAAGCTGAACGTCTGGATCTTGTAGAACAGATCCTGACGCAGGTTTTTGGCAAAACCGCAGCTTGCGTGGCTACAGGTGACGCCGGCTGCCGCACCAAAGGCGAGCGATATCAACGCGATGAGCACGAGGACGCCCGAAGTGGGAAGTATCTCGGCCACGGTGGCGCCGTCTTTGATGGCGTCGATCAAGTTGGCAGTGATAAACGGGATCATCATCTCGCAGATTACCTCGCCGAGCACCAAAAGCGGCGTGGCGATCGTGACCTTCGTATAGTCGCGGATGCTGCCCATGAGGGTTTTAATCATCCAATTCCTCCCAAGTTACACGGATTTTCTCGAGCATCTCGGCAAGCTGTTCGCGCTCGTCGTGCGTAAGGGCGCTAAAGGCCTGTTCCCTAAAGCGAATACGGGCCGCCTGGTCGATGCGGGCGTTTTCCCGGCCGGTTTCGGTCAGGCGAATGGTGAGCTGTCGCCGATCCTTGGGGTTACGGCTACGCTCGATGAGGCCGTTGACCTCGAGCTTGGACAGGATCTCGGAAAGCGATCCCGGCTTGAGGTCAAAGTGCATGCCGAGTTCCTGCTGCGACATCTCACCGCCGGGCTGCTTGGCCAGCAGGCAAATGATAGGCGCCTTGCCGGATACGCCTCCGCCATGAAAGTGCATGTAATGGCCGCAAAAACCCAGGCCGCTCAGGATGCGCTTGGCGAGTTTGTCTTCGGCGCTGACCGCTTCGGGTATGTCTACCGGTTGCGACGGGTCACCGCCGGGTTCATGCGGAAGGACGAGTGGTTCAACACACATATCTAAGCTTCGCTCCTTTCTTTAGTTAGGTAGTGGAATTGTTTTGTGCCTAACCAATCTAGGAGCATGAGAAATGAATGTCAAGGTACCAAACTTATAGTTACGGCGTTTTACCAAACGCCGTAACCGCTCGACGCTGCAAACGCTCCTAAGCGGCAATCTGGCGTTCAATCGTCGGGCATGGCCACAAGGCCTATGCCCTCCTCTTTCACGCCACCTTGCTCGCTTAGGAGCGTTTTCGCTGTCCGTCCTCAACATGTGATTCCGCCACGGTCCGCTTCGGTGCATGTGATTCCCTTGGGGACGGAGGAAAAGGGATTACTTTGGGCTGCGATGACGCCTTTCGAAGCGGCCTCGCCAAAAACTATGCCTAATTACTACGATGAATCCGGAATCCCCGACCACAACAGCTGTTTCTGAAAAAGCACAAGCTATCTACCTGCGGTTTTGTTGGAGCGAAATATGTTGTGGTTGGAGGTGGGCGGTTAAACGTAGTAAATAGGCATAGTTTTGAAATGGCGCTATATGAGCAGTATCAACTAGGCCGTTATGGAGCAAACAGTCCCCATTTCCGAAACCTATCCGCAACAATGCGCTCTTCGCGACCCTAGCGACCGCTCACGATGCCTCCTGCGCTACACTTAGTCGCATTGTGGCGCTGTCGCGCCGCGCCCGAAACAAGGGAGACCCTCATGAAGAACACTCAGCTGCTGCTGATCAACGATATGTGCGGCTACGGCAAGGTCGCGCTCTCGGCCATGCTGCCGGTACTGTCGCACATGGGCTATCGCATCCACAACCTGCCGACGGCCCTCGTTTCCGATACGCTCAACTATCCCAAGTTCTACATCCACGACACCACGGAGTACGTTCGCCAGAGCCTCGCTATCTGGGAGGAGCTCGGTTTTGAGTTCGACGCCATCTCGACTGGCTTTATCGTGACCGAGGAAGAGGCGCGCATCATTTCGGACTTTTGCCACCGCCGTGCGCAAAAGGGCACCAAGGTGTTCGTCGACCCCATCATGGGCGACAACGGCAAGCTCTATGCCGGTGTGCCCGAGTCCACGATTGGCCTTATGCGGCACCTGCTGGAGTGCGCAGACTACGCGGTGCCTAACTATACCGAGGCGTGCCTGCTTGCCGATAGGCCTATTGCCGAGGAAATTACGCCCGATGAGGGCCGCGCCCTTGTGGACGCCGTGCGCGAGCTGGGTGCCAAGTCGGTGGTCATTACGAGCGCCGTGGTCAATGGCACGAACGCGGTTATCGGTTACGACCATGTAGCGGGGGAGTACTTTATGATTCCCTTTGAGCTCATTCCGGTCTATTTCCCGGGCACGGGCGACACGTTCTCGGCGGTGCTCGTCGGCCGCGTTATGGCAGGTTGGAGTCTGCAGCGCGCGACGTCCGATGCCATGCGTGTGGTGGCTGAGCTTATCGAGCGCAATGCCGACCAGGAGGACAAGTCGGCCGGCCTTCCCATCGAAGCCTGCCTGGATGTGATTGACCATGAGTAACGCTGGCGAGGGCGGCGCCAAGCCTGCGGGCGGGGGCAAGCCGCTCGGCGCGCCGCGGGGCAAACGTCCGCGTATCCGCGTGAGCTGCGTGGACCAGCTGGGAACGTGCCGCTGCCATCATGGTCACAAGCCGGGCGACGTTTTTGACTTCGACCGAGACCGCGGCAAGATGTGCGCCATGGCCTGCCATGTGGGCTTTCCCTATATCGATATCCTGCGCTATGGCGGAACCGTGCCTGGCAACGAGCCCGGCACGGCAAAGTTCTGCTGTCCCGAGGTCGACACGTTGAACGTCTGGCTTGCCGAGATCGTCGACGAATAGCCGGATGTGACAAAGGGGCGGGCCCTTTGTCGCATCCGCCGATGGTGCCCCTTCTTTTTTGCCTATAATCCTAAATCTCTGCATTTCATCCGATATTAGGTTCTAAAAACTCTGCATTTCATCGATAATCAAGCACATAAACCTTGCATTTCATTTGATGACACTGAGGGGAGAGCCTATGCTGCGTAGGAAAATAGCGGCAGAGCTGGAGCGTTGGCTGAAGTCTGCCGAGCAAAAGGCCTTATTCATTACGGGTTCTCGCCAGATCGGCAAAAGTTATTCGATTCGCGCATTTGGCAAAGCCAGCCATTCAACCTACATCGAACTCAACCTCATGGAAAATCGCCAGGCAAAAGATGCTCTTCTCGAGGCACGGGATGCCGACGATTTCATCAGCAGGGTGACGCTTCTCTCGGGAAAGCCGATAGCACCGGGCAAAACGCTCGTGTTTATCGATGAGGTCCAAGAGGCCCCCGACATCATGACGATGGCAAAGTTCCTTGTTGAGGACGGGAGGTGCCGCTGGGCGTTTTCGGGGTCAATGCTCGGGACCCAGTTCAAGGTCGTTAGGTCCTATCCCGTGGGATATGTTCACGAGCTTAGGATGTTCCCGCTCGATTTCGAGGAGTTTTGCTGGGCGATCGGGGTGAGCGAGGGAGCTCGCCAAACGATACGCGACGCGTGTATCAGCGAGAAGCCCATTCCTGATTACATTCACGACGCGATGATGGCAAACTTCAGGACCTATACCGTTGTCGGTGGAATGCCAGAGGTCGTGCAGCGTTTCCTTGACACGCGGGGCGACCTTGCCTCTGTTCGTCAGCTACAGTCAGAGCTCAACGAACAGTACCGGCGGGATATCTCCAAGTATGCAAGCGGGCGAGCCCTTCAGGTGCAGAGCATTTACGATCAGCTCCCTATTATGCTCGAGGGCGAAAACAAACGCTTCGTGCTCAATTCCATTGACCTCAAGGCGCATTACGACAAGTACCAGCGAGATTTTGTCTGGCTTGTCGATGCCGGCGTTGCTCTCAAGGCGGATATCGTAACCGAGCCAAAGTCGCCCCTGCTCAAGACGGCACGGCCATCGCAGTTCAAGCTATACCAATCGGATACGGGCATGTTGATGGCGCGCTACCCCGTTGGCGTCGCCCAGGCGGCGTATCTTGATAGCAAGGAACCCAATCTGGGCGGTATTTACGAAAACGTGGTGGCCCAGCAGCTGACTGCCCAAAATCGCCAGCTTTACTACTGTCAGACAAAGAAGCGCGGCGAAGTGGACTTTGTGGTCGACGGACCGGATGGAACGGCTGTTCCGATCGAGGTTAAATCGGGTTCCTATTACCACGCGCACGCCGCGCTCGGTCATGTGCTTGATACGGCCGAATATGGCGTAAGGCTTGGGATTGTTTTCTCGAGAGGCAACGTTGAACGCAGCGGAGCTGTTCTTTATTTGCCGCTATATGCGACCTGGGCCCTTTCGGATGTTTTGGGTGACTCCTGTGCCGAGGGGATAAAGCTGGAGGTCAAGCCGGTCTAGGGACAGTCCCCGATGCGACAAAGGGATAGTGCCTTTGTCGCATCCGCTATCCGAGATAATGAGCGTGGATTTTCTCCCGTCTAGAGCGCACTTGAATGCTCAAAGTGGGAGAAAATCCACGCTCGATCTGTATGCCGATGACGCGGCTCGCGAGGTTCGTGCGCCCGCGAACCTCCATCTGCTCGAGCATAGCAGTGCAGCCGGCGAGCACATCGCGGTAGGTGGCATCGAAGTTGCCGGTGTACCAGGGATCGGCCACGTCGCCGGGGCGCTCGGTCCAATCGAGCAAGCGCGTAATCTTGCCGTCGGGGTCGTCGCCAAAGATGCGACGCAGACCGCGCGCGTTCTCAGCATCCATATAAACAATGCGATCCCAGTTGCCATACTCTGCGCGCCGCACCTGACGTGCGCGATGTGCGACGACGGGAATCCCAACCTCGCGTAGCTTGGCAACGGTACCGTGATGTGGCGGGTTGCCGATCTCCTCGGTCGAGGTCGCGGCGGAATCGATGATAAACTCGTCCGCGCGTCCGGCGCGGTGCACCAGCTCGGTAAACACCGACTCAGCCATCGTCGAGCGGCAGATATTTCCATAGCAGATAAAAAGAATGCGTTGCATAGAACGATACCTTTCATATAGAAGGCTGCTAAAGAGTCGAAGCCGGGCGCATACAGAGTTTTATTTCTTGGCCAGTTTGAAGTAGCGCTCAAATATCAATTCGAAAACGTAATAGAACATCAATCGACTGTCGAGGTCCATGCTGCCCAAGCGGATTTCTTTTTGCACGGTGTAGATAGGGTAGTCGGCTAGTTTCGAGAGAGAATTTCGAGAAAAGCCGGTGAGTGTGACAACCTTGCATCCGCGCGTTTTGGCTATCGATGTGGCGTCAATAGACACCTGCGTCTCGCCGCTTACAGAAACGCTGAAGACCAGGTCATTTTTGCCAAGCAGTTCTGCGTAATGCCTCATGACGTGGCGTTCACTGAGCGTGTCGGTATTCTTGCCCATTATTTTGAGCTTTTCAGCCATCTCAAGGCACGGGTATTTCGAAAAGCCCGAGCAGAAGAACACGATATGCGAGGCATCCTGGATAAGACTTACAACCGAATCGATGACCCGGTCGTTAAGCAGATCTTTGGTCTGTACAAGCTGGGTGTCGAGCGGAAGCGTCTCGATAGTGAATCGATTGCGGTCGAGCGAGGCGGAATACGATTGTTTGAGCTCCGTAAACCCCGAGAAGCCAAGCTTATGGGCAAGCCTGACGATTGTATTGGGAGCGACGAAGAACCGTTCAGCAACGCTCTTAAGCGTGACATCGTCAATATCATCACGCAGCTCGATGATGTAGCGCATGATCTCGCTTTCGAGATCGTTGAGCTTGCTCTCGCCAGCTCGCACATGATCATAAAAAGATTCTTGATCTTTCATAAGATGTTTCAGCCCCTCGCGCCTCGCCGTATATATGGTACCGCTTTGTGTAGCCAGGTGAGAAATCGGTAATCGGTCAAGATTGCCTATTGCCCATGAACTGGGCAAACGCGCGTGTTTGCCTACACATATCTGTGTCGTGAGCGAAATCATGTGTCCCCGTTTCGCATTGGCCCACACGGGGATTCGCAAATGGCCTTATGTCGCAAAATAGCAATCGAAACGAAGCAAGCCGAGGACAACCGCGGAGCCCAAGGTCTTCGAGAACACCGATCAGCCAACCCTGGAGGGACGGAACATGAAGGATAAGCTCAATATTGTGATCGTTGGCGGCGGCTCTACGTGGTGCCCTGGCATTCTTAAGGCCCTGACCAAGCACATGGACATTCTGCCGCTGAACCGCGTGATGCTTTATGACATCGATGCCGAGCGTCAGCGTCCGATCGGCGAGTTTGGCAAGATCCTCTTCGCCGAGGAGGAGCCCGGTGTGGAGTTTGGTTACACCACCGATAAGGACGAGGCTTACACCGACGTCGACTTTGTGCTCTGCCAGATTCGTACCGGCGGCTACGAGATGCGCAGCAAGGACGAGAAGATTCCGCTGCATATGGGAATCATCGGCCAGGAAACGGTGGGCCCTGGCGGCATGGCTTACGGTATGCGCTCCATGCATGACATGGTTGAGATCGTCAACGACGTTCGCGCTCATAGCCCGGAGGCGTGGATTATCAACTACACCAACCCGGCTGCTATTGTGGCATATGGTCTCGAGCGCGTCCTGCCCGATGAGCATCGCGTCCTCAACATCTGCGACCAGCCTGTCAACCTCATGCGCTCTTACGGTCGCCTGCTCGGTCGCGATATGAGCAAGACGGAGCCCGTGTACTTTGGCCTCAATCACTTCGGTTGGTTCAAGCACATCTACGATGAAGAGGGCCATGACCTCGTCCCGCAGATTAAGGAATACACGGAGAAGAACGGCTTCCTTCCTGCCGATGCCGAGCAGCGTGACCAGTCCTGGCTTGATACCTACGCCATGGTCAAGGACATGCTCGAGGACTTCCCCGACTATCTGCCCAACACGTATCTGCAGTACTATCTGTATCCCGAGTACAAGGTCGCTCACCTCGACCCCGACTACACTCGCTCCGACGAGGTTATCAACGGTCGTGAGAAGCGCGTGTTCGCCGAGTGCGAGCGTGTTGCCAAAGTCGGCACCGCAAAGAACTCCTCGGTTGTGCAGAACGACGCTCATGGCGATATGATCGTGGAAATCACCTCGGCCATTTATCGCAACACCAACAAGACCTTCATTGTCATCGTGCCCAACAACGGCATTATCGAGGGCATGCCCGATGACGCCATGGTCGAGGTTGCGGCAAGCGTGGGCGCCAATGGCCCGCAGCCCTATGCTGTTGGCAAGATCGGTACCTTCTATCGCGGCCTTATGGAGAACCAGTACGCCTATGAGCGCCTGACTGTTGAGGCTTGGATGGAGGGTTCCTACGAGAAGGCTCTGCAGGCACTCACGCTTAATCGTCTGGTCGGTGACGCAAAGAAGGCTCGCAAAGTGCTCGACAAGCTCATCGAGGCCAATAAGGATTACTGGCCGGAGCTTAAGTAGCTAGTTCCATAGCGCTTGATAACTGTTATGGGGCGTGTGGGCTGTGGAGCTGCACGCCCCGTTTCTTTAAGAGGGGTATCCCATGAACAAAGATGAGCTGCTGGCAAAGTTCCAGCGCCTGGGCAAAGTCCTCATGACGCCTGTCTTGATCCTGCCAATCGCCGGCATCCTTCAGGGCTTTGGCAATGCCTTTACCAGCCCCACCCTTACGGCAGCTGTTCCCTGGCTTGCTGCTCCGGGCTTTGCGATCTTCTTTTCGATTCTCAAGGCCGCTGCCAGCATCGTTATGAACAACATCCCGGTTATCTTCTCGATTTGTCTCGCCTATGGCTTCGCCAAGTCCGAGAAGGCTACCGCGGCGCTTTGTGGCTTTTTGGGCTACATGTGCATGAATTCCGTGATGGGCACGTTCCTTACGGCGACTGGCGTCATCGATCCCGCGAATCTTACGACGGGCCAGAGCACGATCCTCGGCATCACCACGCTCGACACTGGCGTTATCGGCGGTCTTCTGGTGGGCGCAATCGTCGCATGGTTGCATAACCGTTACTACAAGATTGAGCTGCCTGCCGTGTTCTCCATCTTCAACGGCACGCGCTTTATCCCAGCGGTGACGCTGCTCTCATGCAGCATCCTCGCATTGGTCATGTCCTTTGTTTTCCCGTTTATTCAGAACGCTCTCGGTGCGCTGTCCGAGTTCATCAAGACTACGGGTGCCTTTGGTGCATTTGTCTACGGCGCCGGCGAGCGCATGCTCCTGCCTTTTGGCCTGCATCACTTTGTCTATTTGCCGTTCTTCTTCACGTCGCTCGGTGGCGTCGAGACCATCGACGGCCAGACTGTTCAGGGCGCTATCAATATCTACAACGCGATCCTGGGCTCTCCCAGCACGCCGTTTAACATCGAGGTCAGCCGTTTTGTCATGAACGGCAAGGTTATCTTCGCCATGTTCGGCCTGCCTGGCGCTGCACTCGCCTTCTACAAGACGGCGCTTCCCAAGAACAAGAAGAAGACCGCAGCGCTCATGATTGCCATCGTGGTGCCTTGCATCCTCTCCGGCATTACCGAGCCGCTCGAGTACTCCTTCCTGTTTATCGCGCCCATCCTCTACGTGTTCCACGCTCTCATGGCTGGTCTTGCTTATGCGCTGACCTATATCCTGCAGTTCAACGTGGCCGGTTCCGCATCCTTTGGCGGCCCGCTCTTGTCGTTGATCTTTAACGGCATTATGGGTGCAGCCAAGGGCTCCAACTGGAAGGTTATCCTGTTCCTCGGCCCCATCTACTTCGTGGTGTACTACTTCGTCTTCAAGTTCATCATCCTTAAGAAGGACCTTAAGACCCCTGGCCGCGAGGAAGAGTCCGACGATGAGGCCGCAAAGGCTCCCAAGACTGTGATCAGCGACCTCATTCCCGCCATCGTTGAGGCAGTGGGCGGCGACAACAATATTAAGTCTGTCGAGGCCTGCTTCACCCGTCTGCGCATCCAGCTCAATGACTGTGACAAGGTGGTTGATGACGCCGAGTTTACCGAAAAGCTCGAAGCACGTGGCATCGTGCATGTCAACGGCGGCGTGCAGATTGTCTACGGCAACATGGCATCTAACTACGCGACTCAGATGCGCGAGCTGCTGGGCATGGAGTAAACGACTCACATATCTATAAAATCCGGGATAAAAGGCGACGGCAGACAATGCGTCTGCCGCCGCCTTTGAGTTGCTCCACGCGCATTTCGTGTATTTGAAATACACGAAATCGTAGAAAAGCGTGTATCTGAAATACACGAAATTGCACTGCCGGAGCTTGCAGGCGGATAAACACTACTAGTATGGGACGGTTTTCACTGGTTGCTCGCCACCTTGGGCTGTGTTCGTCCCTATGCCTGCATCCGGGGCTGTGCTGATTGACGACGGCGCTCCCAGCGAGCCAACTTAATCGTCACCAGCGTAAGCGCCCAGGCCACAAGCGAGAACGCGGCGCCCACGGCGCCCACGTACGCAATGCCAATGCTGCTTACCACGGCGCCGCCCACTGCAGTGCCAAACGAGATGCCGACGTTAAACGCCATGGGCTCAACCGAACTAGCGAGTACCATCGACTTGGGGTGGCGGCTGCGTGCCACATCCATAAAGTGTGTGATGCACGACACCGAGAACAGGTACATGAGCAGCGCCAAGCTAAAGACAAAGACCAGCGCGAGCGGCATGGTGCCGCCCACGGCAAACAGCCCGAGTAACGCCGCAGCCTGCAGCACAAACGTCACAAGCAACGCCTTCATGCCAAAGCGCACATCGATCCATCCGCCCAGGATGTTCGAGATCAGGCAGAACACGCCGTAGGCCATAAGCGTGGTACTGGCTTCGACCGTGCCCATGCCCAGCACCTGCTCTAGATAGGGCGTCACGTAGCCGTAGAACACATAGACCGATCCCACGCCAAACAAGAAGATGAGCATGCCGGTGATGATGCTCGGCTCGCGCAGCAGCCCCGCCTGTTCGCGGAAGGTGGCGGGTTCATCGGTCTGCCCGGCGCGAGGCATAAACGCCACGAGCGCTCCGCATATCAAAACGGCAAAGGCCAGCGTGCCGTACATGGCCACGTGCCAGTCGAGCGTGTCAGCCACGAACTTGCCGATCGAAGTGACAAAGACCATTGCCACGGAAAACGCACCGTACACGACCGAGATGGCAAGTGAGGTTTGCTGCGGGGACAGCAGCTCTGGGATGTACGTCACGCCCACGGCGAGCAGCGCACCCGAGACAGAGCCCAGGACAATGCGCGAGATAAAGAGCACCTGGAAGTTGGGGGCCAACGCCATGACCAAGTTGCCGAGCACAAAGACGATGCTGTAGCACACGAGCAGCTGGTAGCGGCGGAAGCGGCCCGTGCTGAGCGCAAGCACCGGCGTCGCGATAGCGTAGACGAGCGCGAACACGCTGATGAGCTGGCCCGCAGTAGCAAGTGATACGCCGAGTTCCGTTGCCAAGTCGCTTTCGATGCCGATGACCACGAACTCGGAGCAGCCGAGTGAGAATCCCAACAGCACGAGCAGCGCCAGGCAGAGCTTGGTGCGCGCGGGGGAGAGCGCGGTGGCGGTTGATTTACTTTTAGACGCGGTTGCGGCGGTCAAGGTTGTCACTCCAATGTCGCATGAATAAGCGGGATTCAATCCCTGCAACTCTAACAGAATGTGTCAGGTGCCTGCTCCCTTTGTCGCAGGCTGCGCTTGCCTGTATAGTCGCAATACAGGCGAAGATGGTCTCGAGTAAACCGCGGGCGACGGGAGATCCCATGGGTATGCATACGACAAAGGTTGCAGCGGGCGAGGGCAAGTTTGCGCTCGAGGCCCAGTTGACGGTGACGCCGCGCGGCATGGTGGTGTACGCCTGCTCGCCGGAGTTCGCGCACCTGGGCGCCACGGCGCAGGCCATTCCGCGCCCCGAGCCCGGCCGCACGGCGACGGTGAGCATCTTGGCTGTCCCGTGCCATCGAGACGAGATCCCGGCGCACGATATCGCGGCGGCGCTGGCCACGCGCTTTGGCGTGCCGGTCGTTGCAAGCACGGGTTTTCATGTTGAACAGGCGAGCGGTGACGACCTCCAGCGCGTGCTCGACACCACCAAGGAGCTCATCGCCGCGCTCGAGGAGGCCGCCGCGCGCATCCTGCGCGCCGGCTGGGATGAGGGCGGCGCGGGCGCCGAGGTCGTGGCGGTCGATGCCGCGACCGGCGAGACGCTCGGATCCGTTGACCGCATCGAGGCCCATACCGGCGAGGGCATCCTGCATCAGGCATTTCTGACGCTTTTGGTCGAGGGCCAGGGCGAGGACGCGCGCCTGCTGCTCTGCCGCCGCAGTCCGCTCAAACGACTGTGGGGCGGCGTGCTGGCCGATGCTTGCGCGGGGCATCCGCTGCCGGGCGAGGACGTCGCCGCCGCCACGGCGCGCCGCATCAACGAAGAGCTCGGCATTACGCGCGAGCCCGACCAGCTCAAGCACCTCGGTCACGTGGTGTATCGCGAGGACCACGGCGACGGCCGCTGCGAGTGCGAGTGGTGCGAGGTCTACCTTGCCCATGTTGAGCCGGGTGAGCTGCATATCAACCAAGAGGAGATCTCGGAGGTGCGTCGCGTGGCCCCGTCCGAGCTCAAAGGCTATCTGCAGGGCCACCCCGAGCAGCTGGCCCCCTGGCTCCGCGAGGCCCTCAGCGACCCATCCATCCGTATGGCCCTCGCTATGTAACAAAGGTACAGCCCCTTTGTCACATCCAAACCGTCACAACATTCGATGAAAATCTCGAAATCGAGGAAAAGCGTTGAATGTTGTGACGGTTTTTGTCCAGGGGATCGCTTCTCATCCAAAAATCCCGCTTGACTGTATTGCCGCAACACAGCGCAACGTAAGGGGTGTCCGATAACGGGCGCCCCTTTTTAAGTGGCAACGTGGCTGCGAATCCGGAGCGCCCCCAACAAGAAAGGTGGGGAGATGGAAGCGGAAAAGAAGGCGTTTAAGATCACCAAGCGCGAAATTGGCTTTGTGCTGGGTATCGTTGTCTTTTTGCTGGTGAAGTTTCTTCCTTTGGCGGAGCTGAGCTCGACGGTCGAGCTCACGGTCGGCGCCCAGACCTGTCTGGCGTTGACGCTCGCCACGGTGGTGTTCTGGGCGTGTGGCGTGGCACAGCCGGGCTTTGTGGGCCTGCTCTACTGCGCGCTGCTCGTTCTGTTCAAGGTGTGCGTGGACGACACGGGCGCCGCGAGCATCTCGGCGACGGTCGCCTCCACGTTTAGCTCGTGGACCAAAGCCACCATGTGGCTCGTCATCGGCGCCTACCTCATCGCCAGCGCGGTCAAGGAGTCGGGCCTGGGCGAGCGCATCGCCTATGCGTTTATGCTCAAGTTCGTGCGCGACGCCAAGTCGCTCATCATCTCGATCTTCGCGCTCACCTTTGTGCTGTCGCTGCTGATCCCGCACCCGTTTCCCCGCGCCTTCCTCATCCTCGCCGTCGTCTCGGTCATCGCCGAGTCCGCCGGCTACGGGGACGACGACAAGGGTAAGCTTGGCTTCCTCGTGTTTGCCGCTGCCGCCCCGGGTTCCATGTTCTTCCTGACGGGCGACTCCACGCTCAACCCGCTCGTTGCGCAGTACAGCGTCGAGGCCGGCGGCATGAGCCCGTCCTTTATCGACTGGTTCCTGTACATGAGCGTGCCCATGCTGGTCGCGCTGCTGTGCACCCTGTTCTTGGGCCTCTTCCTCTTTAAGCCCAGCAAGGAGCTCGTCTACGATCGCGAGCAGATCGTGGCCAAGCAGGCCGCGCTCGGCAAGCTCTCCGTCAAGGAGATCCGCACCATCGTGTGGCTTGTCATCGCCATCGCGCTGTGGCTCACCGTCTCGGGCGATTACATCGGCTGGGTGACGCTTGCCATCGGCGTCGCGCTCGCCATGCCCATCATCGGCGAGGTCCTTACCCCCGCCAGCTGGAACGCTGTCGACATCAAGTCCCTCATGTTCCTGACGGCCGCCATGGCCGTGGGTTCCGTGGGCGGTGCCACCGGCATGAACGCCTGGATCGCCGATGTCGTGCTTCCCAGCTCCGTGCCCGAGAACATCTTCCTGTTCGCCCTGCTTGTCGCCGCACTCTCCATGATCATCCACATGTTCATGGGTTCGGTCATGGCCGTGCTCGGCGTGTGCGTGCCGGCGTTCATCAGCTTCGCGGCCGGCTCCAGCGTGAGCCCGCTCGCCGTGGCGCTCATCGTCTTCACGTCCATCAACATCCACTACATTCTGCCGTTCCATAACCTGCCGATCCTTATCGGCGAGGGCAAGGACGCCGGCGGCTACACCTCCAAAGAGGCCATGCGCATGGGCATTCCCCTCACCGCGGTCGTCTTTGTCGTTGTGCTGGTCGAGGCCGCCTGGTTCCACCTCTTTGGCCTGATGTAAGCGGCCGAGTGCTCCATCTATGGGCGCCATGGCCCCACTACGTTCCCCAGCCCGGCGGCACTCCCGCCGCCGGGCACTCTCCCGAAAGGAGCACGTTATGTCCACCACCGATGCTTCCCAGATCCACGACCTGCGCTCCGCACTCGACTTTTTGCGCGAGATGCCGGGCCAGCTGCTCGAGACCGACACCCAGGTCGATCCCGATGCCGAGGTCTCGGGCGTCTATCGCCACGTCGGTGCCGGCGGTACCGTTATGCGTCCGACCAAAGAGGGTCCGGCGATGGTCTTCAACAACGTCAAGGGCTTTGACGATGCCAAGGTCTGCATCGGCATGCTTGCCAGCTGCAAGCGCGTTGCCGCCCTGCTCGATCTGGACGAGGAGCACCTGGGCCTCGAGATCGGCAAGCGCTTCGAGAACCTGATCGCGCCTGAGCAGATCGCCGAGGGTGCGCACGTCGACTGCCAGGAGGTCGTGTACAAGGCGACCGACGAGGGCTTTGACCTGCGCAAGATCGTCCCCGCTCCTACCAACACGCCCGTCGACGGCGGCCCCTACATCACCATGGGCCTCGCCTACGGCACGAGCCCCGACGGCTCCCAGTCCGACGTGACCATCCACCGCTTCTCCTGCGTCGACAAGGACAAGCTCGCCATGTGGATCACTCCGGGCAGCCGTCACCTGGGCGCGTTCTTTGACGAGTACTGCCAGCGCGGCGAGGACATGCCCATTTCCATCTCCATCGGCCTGGACCCCGCCGTGTACATGTGCTGCGGCTTCGAGGCTCCCACCACGCCGCTCGGCTTCAACGAGCTGCAGATCGCCGGCGCCCTGCGCGGCCACGCCGTCGAGCTTGCCGACTGCGTCACCGTTCCGCAGAAGTGCATTGCCAATGCCGAGTACGTACTCGAGGGCTACCTCATGCACGACGAGACCATCAACGAGGACGTCAACGGCCACGGCTACGCCATGCCCGAGTTCCCCGGCTACACCGGCGGCGCCAAGGTCTGCCCGGTGATCAAGATCACCGCCGTCACCACGCGCGTCAATCCCATCATGGAGAGCTGCATCGGCCCTTCGCACGAGCACGTGTCCATGGCCGGCATCCCCACCGAGGCCTCCATTTACAAGATGGTCGAGACTGCTATCCCGGGCCGCCTGCTCAACGTTCACGCTGCCCCCTGCGGCGGCGGCAAGTTCGTTGCCATCATGCAGTTCAAGAAGTCGAGCAAAAATGACGAGGGCCGTCAGCGCAACGCCGCCATGCTCGCCTTCTCGGCATTCTCCGAGCTCAAGCACGTCATTCTTGTTGACGAGGATGTCGATATCTTCGATGTGAGCGACGTGATGTGGGCCATGACCACGCGCTTCCAGGCCGACGTCGACCTCATCACCATCCCCGGCTGCCACTGCCACGTGCTCGACCCGTCCAACGATCCCGCGTTCGATTCTTCGATCCGCGAGCACGGCATCGCCTGCAAGGCCATCTTCGACTGCACGGTTCCGTTCAACCTTAAGAAGAACTTCATCCGCTCGCAGTTCATGGAGATCGACAAGGACAAGTGGGCTAGGGAGATTGCGGCGTTTTAACAAACGCCGCACCGGTCGACGCTGCGCCCGCGCCTGGCGGACATTGCCCGACCTATAGCCGCCATTTTGTTGTTGCTGGTAAGCCCTACCAAGTAGTCAAGGAGTTGTCATGCCTGAGTCTTCTGGCCGTCCCTGTCGCATTGTCGTTGGCGTGTCTGGCGCCAGCGGTGCCGCGCTGGGTCTTGAGTGCCTCAAATGCCTGCGCCAGGCCGGTGCCGAGTCGGCGCTTGTCGTCACGCGTGGGGGAGAGATCACCATCGAGCAGGAGCTCGGCATGACGCTCGACGAGTTTGCCGCGCATGCCGATGTGGTCTACGACAACAAGAACATCGGCGCCGCCATCGCAAGCGGCACCTATCCGGTCGACGGCATGATCGTGGCCCCGTGCTCCATGAAGACGCTCGCCGGCATCGCAAGCGGCTACAGCGAAAACCTGCTGCTGCGTGCGGCCGACGTGCAGATGAAAGAGCATCGCCGCCTGGTGCTCATGGTGCGCGAGACGCCCTTCAGCGCCATTCACGTCGATAACATGGCGCGCCTGGCGCGCGTGCCCGGCATCATGCTCATGCCGCCTATGCTCACGTTTTACAACGGCCCCGCCACGCTCGATGACGCGGTGCATCACATCGCCGCCAAGGCGCTCGAGGCCGTCGGCGTGCCATGTGCAAACTATAAGCGCTGGTCATAGGCGTCTTTAGGGTAGGATACGAATAGTGTTTAAGCCCGCTGCCCCTGTGGGCGGCGGGCTTTGGTGTGTCGGGAGGATCTATGCAGACGGGCATGTATGCGATTAGCGAGATGGCGAGCTTGTTTAACGTTTCGCGCCAAACGCTCGTCTACTACGACAAGATCGGCCTGTTTAGGCCCGCCGTGGTTAACGAAAAAGGCTACCGTTTCTATTCGCCCACACAGATCCCGCTCATGCGTCTGATCTGCATGCTGCGCGACCTAGGGCTCGAACTCGACGAGATTGACCGCCTGATCTCGACGTTCGACATTGGCGAGATGACCGATCACCTGCGCTCGCGGGTTCAGGCGCTCGACAAGCAGATTGCCGGGCTCAAGGCTGAGCGCGCGAGTGTGCAGGAGCGCCTGAGCTTTTACGACGAGGCAGTCTACTGGCGCGAGCGCGAGGGCAGTCCGGAACTCAAGCAATTCGAGCGCCGCTACGTGGTCTTTGAGGAGTTTCCGGGCGATATCGAGCGCGGTCGCTCGATGCTTCACCCCACGCTCATGCGGGCAATCCTGCGCATGCGCACGTTGACGGGCACGCGCCCCATGCGCGGTTGGGGCGCCATGCTGCGTCGCGAGGCGCTGCATTCCGACGACCCTATTGCCGGCGCCGGCTCCTTTGCCGTGCTGCCGCGCGGTGCCGAGGAGCTGCTGCCGAGCGACGCTGCCGAGCTGGCAGAGATCGGCATCGAAGTGCTGCCCGAGGGCACATACCTGTGCATGAGCCGCTGGGGCATGCCGTATGAGCCCGAGGGTATCCGGGCCATCGTGGCCTGCATGGACAAGCACGCGCTTCAACCCATCGGCAACGCCTTTGACTTCTGCTACCTCGATACCACGAGCTACGACGAGTCCCACCAAGAGGACTTCTGCTGCATCCAAATCCCCGTCGCCCTTCAGATGTGACAAGAGGACAGTCCCTTTGTCACATTCGCGGCATGGCTGCCGCCCAAACCGTCACAACATTCGATGAAAATCTCGAAAACGAGGAAAAGCGTCGAATGTTGTGATGGTTTTCCTATCTGTGTCGGCGAGCCGCCGTGCCGTCTGGGGGTATAAGGCTAGCAAGTGTTTATTTGCGAGGCCAAGGGGGCGCCCCGTATGGATATCGATAGCTTTGAATGGTGGTACAGCGAGGGCGAGGCTCCGGATGAGGTGTGGGACGAGCCCTTGCCAAGTGATGAGTTGAGCGACGGGACCGATGTGGACTCCGATGCTGGCGATGCGCTTGACTCGGATGCCGATTCCGATGCCGCCGAGCCCCTGACCTTTGAGCAGGCTTGGGCCCAAGCCGAGGCCGATGAGGCTAAGGCCGATGCCACGGCCACACTGGGTGAGCCAGCCGACATGTCCATCTCGCCGGCAAAGACCCCGCAGCCGCGTCACACTATCGACCCCGACAGCACGGCATCCTTCAGCATACTCGACGTGCCCGCGCAGGGTGCCCAGGCGCCCGCCCCCACGCATCGCCCCAACCTGGCTCGCGAGGAAGACGCGGCCCGCCGCTCACCACTCGGCCCCATCCTCATCGCCTTCATGGCCGGCGTCATCGCTTGCTCGGCGATCGGAAATGTCTGGAGCCACGTGGAGCAACAGCGCAAAGACGCCGCCAAGGTCGAGATGTCTGTCGAGCAATCGCTCAGCCGTACGCGCTCGGTGCATGTGTCGGTCGAGGTCAAGGACGGTGCGACATGGGACACCGCCCGCGGCGACAGCCAGATGCTCATCCACATCGTGGGCCGCACACTCAGGGGGCAGGCGATTGACGAGTATCAATATGTCAACTCCGCTGGCGACGGCATCGAACTCAAACCCGGCGACTACGAGCTCACGGTCGACGAGCCGCCCGTCGCCACCGATGGCACGCGCTTCCGTGCCTCAAAGCGCATGGTTCCCGTGAGCTTTAACTCGCAGGCGCCCGATACGGTCGACAGCACGCCGCAGGGCGGGTTCGACCTTTACGTAATCGCTCAATAACTGTGTCTGCCGCTTCTCCTTGCCGCCAAGAGTGGGACAATAGCCCTCGATACTGTTGTTTATTTTTGGAGGAAGTAGCATGTCCACCGTCACTACCATCAAGCGCGGCGGCCTCACCGCGGCCATCGATTCCATGGGTGCCCAGCTCACGAGCCTTGCCCTCAACGGCAACGAGTATCTGTGGCAGGGCGACCCCGCCTTTTGGGGCAAGCATGCGCCCATCCTGTTCCCCATTGTGGGCTCGCTGCGCAACAACACGGCAACGTCTGCGGCCGGCACCTGCGAGATGCCGCGCCACGGCCTCGCGCGCATCGTCGAGCACAAGCTGGTCGAGGTTTCGGAGGACGGCTCCTCGGTAACTTACGAGATCACCGACACGCCCGAGTCGCTCAAGGCCTTCCCGTTCCACTTTAAGCTCAACATGACCTATGCCCTGACCGGCGACGCCACGCTCACGCAGACCTTTGCCGTCACCAACACCGGCGACGTGGACCTGCCGTTCTCGGTGGGCGGCCACCCTGCATTTAACGTGCCCGCCCCCGGCGCCGAGGACGAGGCGTTCGAGGATTACGAGCTGGCGTTTACCGAGGCTTGGACCAACGAGGCTCCCATCATCACGCCCGATGGCCTCATGACGTTTGAGGGTAGCTACAAGGCGCCCGATAACTCTGACGTGCTGCCCATCACGCACCGCAGCTTCGATAACGACGCCATCATGTTCACCGATACCCCGGGCTCCACGCTTACGCTGCGCGGTCGCAAGTCGGGCCATGGCGTCAAGATCGACTTTGAGGGCTTTAAGTACATCGGCGTGTGGTCTGCCGCCAACGACGCCCCGTTTGTGGCGCTCGAGCCTTGGACCGGTCACACCACCATGGACACCGAGGACGACGTCTTTGAGCACAAGGTCAACACCATTACGCTGGCGCCGGGCGAGACGGACGTCCGCAGCTTTAGCGTCACCCTGCTCTAGAGGTTCCGCCGTTCTAACGAACGGCGGACCGGTCGACGCTGCGCGCCGCCCAGAGCGACAATTTGTCATTCAAAAGGCAAGGCATGACCAGAAGGTCTATGCCTTGCTTTTTATGCCAAGCGGTGCATGGGGGGCAGGCTGCTTTGCGCCAATCGTCCTCGTGTGTCTATTAATTTTTCGCGCACATGCCGCGCTGCTGGTTGCGGGCGTATATCCTGTCTTATTGTCAGTAAAGCAAAATAGGGAAGGCACCAGATGAAACCTCGGCAACAGCGCGGTATGCAGGCCCAGCCGGTGTGCAGCCGTCGCATCTTTTTGGGTAGCGCTCTCGCTGCGAGCGCTTCCGTCGTCGCCGGCGCGCTCGCCGGCTGTCAGCGCCCGTCCACGCTCAAGGTGGTTCAGCCCACGACGGGCGGCGGTCGCGACGACCTGTCCGATTCCGTGATCGGCAAGGACAAGATCCGCATTGGCATGGAAGCGGCCTACGCCCCGTACAACTGGCAGGTTTCCGAAGCCAGTGAGTACACCATCCCCATCGACAACGTGCAGGGCGCCTATGCCGATGGCTACGACGTGCAGATCGCCAAGATCGTCTGCAAGGCCCTCGGCGGCGAGCCCGTTGCCGTCAAGCAGAGCTTCTCGGGCCTTATCGATTCGCTCAACAACGGCCAGATCGACCTCATCATCGCCGGTATGAGTGCCACGCCCGAGCGCGAGGAGTCGGTCGGCTTCTCCGACCCGTACTTCATTGGCTACTTTGGCCTGTTCGTAAAAGAGGGCTCGCCCTACCAGAACGCCACCAAGCTCAGCGACTTCAGTGGTGCCACGGTACTCGGCCAAAAGGACACCATGCTCGACACCGTCATCGACGAGATCCCGGGCGTCGTCCACAAGAACCCGGTCGATTCGGTTCCCACGGTGTTCTCGAACCTGCTGCAGGGCACGTGCGATGCCGTGACCTACAACACCGAGAACGAGAAGGGCTATATGGCCCAAAATCCGGGCATTGTCCCTATTCATTTTGCCGAGGGCGAGGGCTTTAAGCAGGAGGTCGCGGCAAACGTCGGCTGCCGCAAGGGCTCGGACAAGCTGCTTAAGCTCATCGACAAGACACTCAAGGGCATTAGCCAAGAGGAGCGCGACCAAATGTGGGACGCGTGCCTCGATCGTCAGCCGGCATAGGGAGGCAGCATGAAAACCATCAATCGTCTGGCCTCCTTTACCAAGGCCGACCACCGCTATGTGTACCTGGGCACGAGCGTTATCGCGGCGCTCGGCCTGGCGTTTAGCCAGCGCAACCCCACGCCGCTGAGCTTCTTGGCGCCTACGGGCGCGTTCCAAGACTGCCTCTGGGCAATCCTTTGGGCCTGGCTCGTCGTATCGGCGGCGGCGCTGGTCACCAAGCTTATGCACTGGAACGACTATCGCGAAAAGTCGCCGTTCGCATCCGAGCGCTTCCGTCGCGGCGCGCGCCTGGGCAGCTACGTCGTGGTCGCCATCGCGGCGATCTTTTTCGTGGACCGCTGCGTCATGTCATTTATCGACCTGGTGCAGGTGAGCATTGTCTCGGACTCCAACCCCAGCGACTTTTTGTCGAGCCTGGTCTACATGACCTACAAGAGCGGGGACTTCTTTATCCGCGGTATCGAGATCACCATCGCGCTTGCGACCTTCGGTACCGTCATCGCCTTTTTCCTGGCGCTGCTCTTTGTGTTCCTGCGCATTCAGACCTTCGATCGCGTGGACAACGACCTCACGCGCTTCTTTAAGAGCATCGGCCGCGGCTTTGCGACCATCTACTCCACCATCGTGCGCGGCACGCCCATGATGGTCCAGGGCCTGCTCATCTATTACGCGGGCTTCACCGTTTTGCGCGGCATGGGCTTCGAGACCGCCCAGGCCAACCAGATTTGGAGTACCTTCACCGCCGGCCTCGTCACCATTTCGCTCAACTCCACCGCCTACATGATGGAGGTCCTGCGCGGCGGCATCGAGTCCATCGATCCCGGCCAGGCCGAGGCGGCGCGCTCGCTGGGCCTGTCGCAGTGGCAGGCTATGCGCAAGGTCGTGTTCCCCCAGGGCATTAAAAACGCGATTCCGGCGCTCACCAACGAGCTCATCATCAACATCAAGGATTCGTCGGTGCTCTCGGTCATCGGCGTGTTCGACCTTATGTACGCCACCACCACCGTCGCCGGCGTGTACTACCGCCAGATGGAGGTCTACTGCGTGGCGCTCGTGGTCTACCTGATCCTGACGCTCGTGGCGAGCCGCCTGCTCGAGGCCTTTGGCAAAAAGCTCGGCGCCGAGGCCCCGGCAACGCTGCCCAGCTCCAACTAGGCTCAAGACGAGGAGAATCATCATGGCAGATACCGCCACTACCGGCACCGCGGCCGCCGCACAGACCAATGAGCCGCTTATCCGCGTCGAGGGCCTGCGCAAGAGCTTTGGCTCGCTCGAGGTGCTTAAGGGCATCGACCTCGCTGTCAATCCCGGCGAGGTCGTCACCATTATCGGCGCCTCGGGCTCGGGCAAGTCGACCTTCCTGCGCTGCCTCAACCTGCTCGAGACCCCGGACGCGGGCCACATCTGGTTCCACGGCCAGGACCTTACGGCCGAGCGCTGCAATATCAACAAGCTGCGCGAGGACATCGGCATGGTGTTCCAGGGCTTTAACCTGTTCAACAACATGGATGTGCTCGACAACTGCACGCTCGCGCCCGTCACGCTCAAAAAGATGAGCAAGGCCGAGGCCGAGAAGGTCGCGATGGAGCATCTGACGAGCGTGGGGCTCGAAAAGTTCGCGCACGCCGCCGTGGGTCGCCTGTCCGGTGGCCAAAAGCAGCGCGTGGCCATCGCGCGCGCCCTGTGCATGAATCCGCAGATCATGCTGTTCGACGAGCCGACCTCCGCACTCGACCCCGAGATCGTGGGAGAGGTGCTCGAGGTCATGCGCAAGCTTGCGGCCGACGGCATGACCATGGTCGTCGTCACGCACGAGATGGCCTTTGCCCGAACCGTGTCCGACCGCGTGGTCTTTATGGACAAGGGCGTGGTGCTCGAGGACGCCGCGCCGGCCGAGCTCTTCGGCAACCCCAAACACCAGCGCACTCGCGAGTTCCTCTCTCGTTATCTCGAGGACAAATAACCGACCGCAAACGCTTATGTGGCAGGGCCGCTCCGGTGGGGCGGCCCTCGTCATCACAATCGAAAGGATGTCATGGCCGAGGTTTGGCGCTTCTTTGCGCATGAGGACGATTTTGCCGATATAGATGAGGCAGGCGCGTGCGAGCGCTTGGGCCGCGTGCTGTCGTTTCCGACCATCTCGAGCATGGATGCCGAGGCGGTGGACTGGCAACCTTTCGACGACCTGCGCGCGTATATGCAGCAGGCCTGGCCGCGCGTGTTCGCGGCGGGCGAGGTCGAGCTTATCGACCATTCGCTATTGGTGACGCTTGCCGGCAGCGATCCGGCTCTTAAGCCCGTTATGCTCATGGGCCACATGGACGTGGTCCCCGTGGTGCCGGGTACCGAGGCCGACTGGACGCATGCCCCCTTTAGTGGCCACGTGGACGACACCTACATCTGGGGCCGCGGCGCGATCGACATGAAGGACCAGGTCGCAGGCATTCTCGAGGCTGTCGAGTATGCGCTGGCGCACGGTTGGCAGCACGAGCGGACGCTGCTCCTGGCCTTTGGCCAGGACGAGGAGACGACGCAGTGCGGCGCAGGCGCCATCGGCCGCGCGCTCGAGGAGCGCGGTGTTGAGCTCGAGTTCCTGATCGACGAGGGCGACTACCGCATCGTTTCAGATGCCGAGTACAGCGCGGGCGAGGGTTGGCTTATGCATGCCGATCTTGCCGAGAAGGGCTATGCCGATATCGTGCTCAGGACGAAGAGCGAGGGCGGGCATTCTTCCAACCCCTACGGCGGCACGTCGCTCGAAGTGCTCAGCCGCGCTATTGCCGCGATTTGCGATATCGAGTGGCCGGCGCGTGTGACCGATCTGCTTGCCGCGCAGCTCGTCGAGCTGGGGCTTTATACCGCAGACGAGATTGCTGCCAGCAAGGATGCCATCGTGCGCGACTGCCTTGCCAGCAAAAAGCTGTACCCGCTTGTGACCACCACCTGTGCGCCCACGCAAATCGAGGGCGGCAGTACCGGTGCCAACGTAATGCCGCAAGATATGTGGGTCAATATCAACTTCCGCATGCTCGAGGGTACGAGCGTGGCCGATGTCGTGGCCTGCTGCCGCGAGGCCGTTGCCACCGCTGGGCTCGCCGGCCGAGTCGAGGTCGAGCTGGGCCCCGGCAGCTCCGAGCCCTCGCCGTCCCCGCGCGTGGGCGGTCCGGGGCTCGAGGCCGTCCGCGCCATCGCCGCCCGCTATTTCCGTGATCCCAAGCCGACGGAGGAAAACGGATCGTCTGCGGTGGGCCAAGAGCCGATGAGCATCGTGCCCTCGACCGTGATTGGTGCAACCGATGCCGCCAACTACCAGCGCATTTGCCACGAGTGCATCCGCTTCTCCGCCTTTGTGGTCGACGATGACGAATGCGACCGCGGCGTCCACGGCACCAACGAGCGCATCACCCGTCGCGCCTACCTCCAAGGCATCCGCTTCCTCATCGCCCTGCTCCACACGCTCTAGCATGCGACAAAGGGACTGAGCCGATTTCATCGGTAATGAGACAAAAACTGTCATAGAATAAGACTAAGATATCTTAAGAGACATATGCTGGGGTTGGTATTCCTTGAACGACTGCGGGCATGTGCCAGACTGCCTCGGCCCCCGGGGAGCACCCGGGCAGGTCGCCGTGTGACTGGGGAGGAAATTATGCAGGAGCTCAGAGAGACGACGTCTCGACTCGTGAATAATGCTACCGGGGGGGGTGTCTAAGCAGGGAACTTCCTGGTGAACACCGGCCGCGCGAGCGGTGGTCCGTCATGTCTTATGGCCGTCGTCGTGGGCTGCGCCCGGTCTCGCCATATGTGATTGTTTTGGCCCTCGCCGTCGCGCTGACGGCGAGTTTCTTCCTGCCGACCCGTGCGGAAGCGGCGTTTTCGGACCACACGGTTACGACGATTTCGCCTTCGGGGACAACAATCAACCTGTTTGATTACTGGGTGAATCCCGATAACCATCTGTCGGTTTCCGGCAACGGCGGCGTCAACGCAAACCACCGGTTCCAGTTTAACGACGGCCAGGGTGGTGGGTCGCTCAACCATTGGACGGGCAACACGAACCCGCAGCCCGGCATTGTCAACAACACGCTTTTAGACGGCTATCCGCAGCTTTCCAAAACCTGGGGCGGCGAGTCCCTCTGCTACCTGTTCGATTCCTCTGCCCAGATCGGCAAGACGTCCCATTTTGGCGTGACGGGCCTCCTCAAGGTTCAGAACGGCTACTACGTCTATGACAGCTCCAAAAACTACGCAGCCTACAACGCTGACAAGAATGCCTTCGACATCTATGACACCTGGGGCATTGACAAAGTGGGCGATTCGTCCCACCAGGGTCAGTTCTTCCCGTTCGACGCGGCAGACAAGGTGCTCAAAGAGGAAAACGGCCGGCTCGTCCAAACCGGCATCAAGGCAGACAACACCGGTGATTCGCGCTACAACGATGGCCGCCCCGTCAACCACCACTTCGGCCTCTCAATGTCCACGCGATTCGTGCAGCCTGCTGGCGGCAAGACGAACGCGGGCGACGACATGGTGTTCGAGTTCGCCGGCGATGATGACGTCTGGGTGTTCATCGACGATGTCCTCGTGGGTGATATCGGCGGTATTCACAACCGCGCGAGTCTGAGCATCAACTTTTGTACGGGCGACATTAAGGTGAACGGTAATAACGACGGCACACTGAAGGACAAGTACCAGAAGGCGAATAAGGACATTTCGGGCTTCAACGACAACACCTTCGCCGACGGCACCAACCACACCCTCAAGTTCTTCTACCTGGAGCGCGGCGCCACCGACTCCAACATGGAGCTCAAGTTCAACCTCGTGACGGTGCCCGAGTCCGACATCATCAAGTTCGACCAGGACGGCAAGTTCGTACAGGGTGCCGAGTTCAAGCTCTATAAGACCGACAAGGACTTCAAGACCGTGGGCGAGCTCATCGGCTCCGGTACCACGGACGAGGCCGGCCACCTAACGCTCACGAACGACGTGGACAACGGCGTCATCAACTTCGACGATCTCTACAACAAGGATCACGACAACAACAAGTACTACCTCCTGAAGGAGACGCGCGTACCCGAGGGATACCGCTCGAGTCTCGCGGCGACGGGTGGTAGCATGCAGCTCGAGTACGTGCCCGCGAGCGCTGAGAACGGCGCGGGCGGCGTCATCATCAACCGCGGCGGTATGGACGCGGGCAGCGTCGTGTGGAAGACCGGTGCGTTCGCCGCCGCGAAGGAGACCATCACCGCGCCGTCGACCGTGTACAAGGCAAATAATGACCTGACGAAGTCCGACAAGACCGTCAATCTGGACTCCGGCATACTGTTCGCTGTGGTGCTCAAGCGCGACAAAAGCGCAGGCACAGGTATCAAAGATCCGAGCAATTGGTACGCCGTGTCGGGCGACCCATCGACGGGAGCGGGATACACCCTCGCCAAGGAGCCGGGCATGACCGGTGCTATCGAGGCGGCGAAGAAGGACCTGCACGCCTTCACGCTCAACACAAGCGGCCAGTACCAGGTAGAGATTCAAAATCTGCCCGGTGACATCTCCAAGTACTACTACCTGCTGAGCGGTGATGCCCGCAAGGATGCCGAGTACACGGTGGCCATCTACCACACAACGGCGAGCTCGATCGGCGACGCGACGCCTGAGAACACAGTCCACGTGTACAGCGACGACATCGCAGACGGCACGAACTTCAAGCGGCAGTTCGCCACGCGCCTGCTCGTCACGAACATCCAGAATCGCCTGTTCGTGCAGAAGACCGATACCGAGGGTAAGCCCGTTGACGGGGCGAAGTTCGGCCTTTACAAGTCCACCCAGGTGACTACGGATGCGAACGGCAAGGCCGTGCTCGATGGCGACCAGGCCCCCTACGACACCCTGACGACGAGGTCGGTCGCCAACCCGGTCAAGCTCGAAGGGGCGGGCGTATTCCCGTCTACGAGCGACAGTAGCGAGCCGCTCGTGAAGGGTACCTACTTCCTGAAGGAGGTCTCGGCGCCCAATGGCTTCCTGCTTAATGACAGGCTCATCAAGGTGATTGTGGACGATTACGGCGTCCACGCCGATGCTGGTACAGTTGATGACGGCGTTTCGACGTTCGTGGGCGTGGGCTCGCTCATGAAGAGCCTGGGCCAGTTTGGCGCAGAGGGCGACATTGACAACACGCTCACGTGGATCAAGGGCCAGCGCCAGACGTCCGACGGGACGCTCGACGGCAACGGCAACCTTTCCTGGAACAATGACGCCAAGGGCGGCGAGAATGAGGTACATCTTAAGTACGGCGCCAATGGACGTGTCTACCAGTATGGGCCCACCAAGAAGGACGAACCTTACCGCCTGGAGACCGAGACGGGCTGGATACGTATGGGCATCACGCAGGACGTGTCTGGTGACACTAATGCGAAGGGCGCCCGCGCCGACCTGGGCGACATGAATCTGAACGCCCTGTTTACGGGCGCCACCTGCGTGCGCGTGGCGAACGAACGCGAGGCGAGCCTCGAGGTGATGAAGAAGGTCATGGTGCCAGCGGGCCTGACGGGAAAACCGGACGCGGGGTTCACCTTCAAGTTCACCGTGCCCACGACGGCGGGGAAGACGTACAAGGCCGCGGTGTTTGAGAACGCGGGGACCGCAAGCGAGAAGCAGGTCGGCAAAATGTTCGACCTCGAGAACGGCCGCGAGCAGACCATCACGGCCGACCAGACGATCCGCGTGTACGGTCTCGCCGAGGGTGACCAGTACGCGGTGCAGGAGCTGACCGGCGCAGACAAGATGCCCGCGGGCTATAAGCTGACCGGCCGCAAGCAGGGTGACAAGAATCTGACTGAAGAAGGCGATAGCATCTCGGGCAGGATTGCCCCGCAGAATTCCGACGGCACGGTGGCCAAAGACAACAAGCTGGTGTTCACCAACAGCTACAGCGTGAAGTCTTCGGTGACGCTCACAGGCATCAAGGCGAAGAAGAAGTTCACCGGCCGTGAGTGGACTAGCGCCGACAGCTTCGAGCTTTGCCTGCGCGCCGCCGATGGAACGCCGATGCCTGATGGTGCCACGGCAGCGCCCGTGGCCGGCATGAAGCAGGTCGAGAAGACCGTTACGAGCGCCGAAGAATTTAGCTTCGGAGAGATTAAGTATGAGAAGCCTGGCAAGTACACCTACTACATTGCCGAGACTACGCCCGCCAAGAGCGATCCCAGTTGGCTGGGCGGTGTCAGCTACTCCAGCGCCGAATACAAAGTGACCGTAACGGTGAAGGATGACGGCAAGGGAAATCTGACCGAGCCAGTCGTCAAAATGGAGCAGATCTATAAGGATGATGGCACCGCCACATCTCAGGTGATCGACGATCAGATTGCGGTGATCACGAACACGTACCACCCGAAGGAGACCTCGGTAACGCTCAAGGCGACGAAGCGCTTCACGGGCGGTGAGCTCGCGGGGAGTGACTTCACGTTCCAGCTGCTCGACAAGGACGGCAGCGTGGTCCAGACTGTCCAAAACGAGAAGGACGGCAAGGTCACCTTTGCAGCCATCGACTACGCTACGCCGGGCGACCACGACTACACCATCAAGGAGGTGAAGGGCGCCGACTCGACCGTCGTCTACGACGCGAAGGGCGTGAAGGTCCACGTCAAGGTCACCGACGAAAAGGGCGAGCTGAAGGCGACCGTCACCTACGACGGTGAGAAGGCCGTGCCGACCTTCACCAACACGAAGCCGACGGCGGACGTCACCGTTGAGGCCACGAAAGTTCTCGCGGGCAAGGACCTGACGGCCGATGCGTTCACCTTCGGCTTGTACGACCAGGACGGCAATGAGGACGCTCGCGGCACCAACGATAAGAATGGCAAGGTCAAGCTGACCGTCAAGGGCCTGAACCTGGGCGAGTACGACTACACGCTCAAGGAGGAGAAGGCCGGCCAGTCCGTCGACGGCGTGGCCTACGACGCCAAGGAAGTCAAGGTCCACGTCAAGGTAGAGCAGAACCAGGACGACAACAACAAGACGAAGGTGACCGTCACCTATGACGGTACCGCTACGGCTCCCACCTTCAACAACACCTACACCGCAAAGGGATCCGTGGAGCTGACGGCGACCAAGACCATCAAGGTTGCGGACGGCTTCGATCACACGACGAAGCCTGCGGACGGCGAGTTCACCTTCGACCTGAAGGACGCTGCCGGCAACGTGATCGCCACCGCGAAGAACGATGCAAACGGCAAGGTCTGCTTCACGCGCGAGTTCCAGCTCTCCGACTTGGACGGCGCCGCGAGCAAGGACTTCACCTACACCATCGTGGAGCAGCCGGGCGCGGAGCCGGGCATGGTCTATGACAATCATGCCCTCACCTATACGGTGACGGTCACAGACGGCGGGAACGGAGCACTGAATGCGAAGGCGATCGTGACGAGCGCATCCGGCTCGGATACCTTCACCAACACCTACCAGCCGGCCGCGACCGGTCTGGCCCTCGGTGCGCAGAAGAGCTATGTGAAGAAGGACGACAACACGCCGATCGTCCCCAAGGACGGCGAGTTCACCTTCGATGTGTACGAGGGCAAAATGACTGCTGAGCAGCTTGTCGGGGCCAAGCCCGTCCGGACCGCGACCAACGGCGCGGACGGAAGTGTTAACTTCGACGCTTTCTCCTACGCGAAGCCGGGCACGTACGAGTACACTATCGTGGAGCGGAAGGGTGATCTGGCCTACGTGACCTACGACGACGCGGTGCATCATGCCGTGGTGACGGTTGTGGACAATGCCGGCACGCTGCAGGCGAGCGTCGCCTACGACGGCGCGGACGCCACGAAGCCCACCTTCACCAACACCTACAAGGCGAAGGCGACGAACTCCGGCGCGATCGCCCTCACCAAGAGCGTTGACGTGCACGACGGCAGCTATCAGCTAAAGGCGGGAGACTTCGCCTTCGAGCTGGTGGGGTCTGACGGTACGGTGCTCCAGACCCAGAAGAACGACGCCAAGGGCAAGGTTTACTTTAACGAGCTGACCTTCGACCATGCGGGCACCTTTCCCTTCACGGTCCGTGAGGTGCAGCCGACGGACGGCGCGCCGGGCGTGCCGGGCGTGACCTACACCGGCAAGACGTACACCCTGACCTACGTGGTGAAGGACAACAACGACGGCAAGCTGGTGGTAGAGAGCTCTACGGTGAAACCGAGCGAGGGCACCGAGAACGGCGTCACCCCCAATACCATGACGTTTGCGAACAGCTACCAGCCGGGTCAGACCTCCTACCAGATCTCTGGCACCAAGGTGCTTGAGAATGCCGACCCGGCCACCACGCGGACGCCCGCCGATGGCGAGTTCACATTCGTGCTGATTGACGTGGCCACCGGGCAGGAGATCGACCGGACCACGAACGTGGGTAAAGCGTTTACCTTCAAGGCCATCTCGTACACCGCAACTGGTTCGCATGCGTACCAGGTGAAGGAGGTTGCGGGCCAAGATGGCACCATCACTTACAGCGATGCGGTGCTGGACGTAACGGTGAACGTGACCGATGACGGCAGCGGCCAGCTGACCGCGACGGCGAACAAGACGGCTGCGGATCTGACCTTCACCAACACCTACACGCCGACGGCAACGACGGCGACGATTACCGGAACGAAGGCTCTGACCGGCCGCGACCTGGCCGAGGGTGAGTTCTTCTTCGACCTGAAGGACGCCGACGGTAACGTGGCGCAGACGGTGCAGAACGGCGCCGACGGCACGTTCGGCTTCGCGCCGCTGCAGCTGGACAAGGTGGGGACGTACGTCTACACCGTGTCCGAGCGGGCAGGGGCGACGGCGAACGGCGTCACCTACGACACGACGGTCTTTACCGCGACGGTGACGGTGACGGAGAATGCGGAGACGCACGCGCTGGAGGCGCAGGTTGCCTACAGCAAGGGCGGCAAGGCTGCGGATGCGGTGGCGTTCAGCAACAGTTACGCGCCGGCCGCGACTGAGGTGAAGCTGGGGGCCTCCAAGGTGCTGAGCGGCGAGGACCTGAAGGAAGGGCAGTTCTCCTTCCAGCTGAAGGATGCCGACGGCAAGGTGCTGCAGACCGCAAAGAACGCGGCGGACGGCACGGTGGGCTTCGAGGCGATCTCGTACGACAAGCCCGGAACGTACGCCTACAGCATCTCCGAGGTGGACGACGGTCAGAAGAACGTGACGTACGACGCGGCCGAGCACCGGGTAACGGTGACGGTGACGGACGACGGTGCGGGCCATCTGGTGGCGACGGTAACCTATGACGGCGCCGTGGCGCCGGTGTTCAAGAACACGTACACGCCGCCGACCACCCCGCCGACGGAGCCGCCCACCAATCCGCCGAGCAAGTCACCGGTGCCGAAGGAGGAGAAGCCGGGTCTGCCGTATACGGGCGATACCAGCTTGTCGCCGATGGCCCTGGGTGGCATCGCGGGCGGCGCGGTGGTGCTGATCGCCGCAGGCGTTATCCTGCGGCGCCGGAACCGGTAGCTACGGCGGCCGAGAAGGGCTTTGATTGAGGGCGGGTGGTCGCAGGGCGCGGCCGCTCGCCCTTTTTGGTGAAAGGCTATGTTAACCCGCCGTTTGCACGTCCGGCTCCAGATGGAACTCGTACTCCGGCTCCATCATCTTCTTCCGGATCTTTTCGTAGCGCCCGTCGTCGAGCTGCTCGCGCATGAGCGACGTCCTGTCCCCGACGCGTGCGGCCTCGCGCAGCCATCTGAACCACATCAGGCAGCTGTGGAGCCTGCGGGTCGATACGCCCTTGAACCTCTCGAGGAAGTGGCCGAGCGAACCCTGCGCTTCAGCATCCTCTGGACCGTGTCCCGCTCGTACCCGGTGAGCCTGCCGTGGGTCCTCGGGACCGCCCTCGCGGCGCCCTTCCCGCCCTTTCCGGACATGGCGTCCTCCGATCTCCCGGGGCCGGCCGATCCGGCCCTCAGGGTATCGGATTCCCAAATTTATCCGTATATGTGCGGATGAATGCGGGAGGCGTTCGGATGAAGTTGTATTCAAGGAAAGAGACTGACCCTTTGTCGCATTCCGTGCGGGTTATATGCAGGTATGCCTGCGCACGCTATCATGTATGGGTTAGACCGCAACTATGTACCTCATACGCGAAGGGATGCGCATGTATCTGAAGATCGACATGTTCTAGCTGGGCTTACCCCCGCAGTGGCGCCGCGCGCCCCATCAACTCTGCCGATTTTCGCCTTCACGCACATAAAGGAGTCCCGCCATGCGCGACAAGCTCGAAAAGATCATTAAGGCCTACGAGGAGCTCGAGAAGAAGCTATCTGACCCGGCCGTCGCCTCCGATATTAAGGAGTTCACGCGCCTCAACAAGGAGTACGCGCACCAGTCTGACCTCATCGCCGCCTCGCGCGAGTACATCGGCGCGCTCGATGACATCGAGGCTGCCAAGGAAATGCTCCACGATACTACCGATGCCGATGAGAAGGAGATGCTCCAAATGGACATCTCCGAAAACGAGGCCAAGCTTCCCCAGCTCGAGGAAGACATTAAGTACATGCTCATCCCAAGCGACCCCAATGACGACAAGAACACCATCGTCGAGATTCGCTCCGCCGCCGGTGGCGACGAGGCGGCCATCTTTGCCGGCGATCTGTACAAGATGTACCAGCGCTTCTGCGAGTCGCGCGGCTGGAAGACCACCGTGCTCGACTCCAGCCCCAGCGAGGCCGGCGGCTTTAAGTCCATCGAGTTCAAGGTCGAGGGTGACCGCGTCTACTCCGTCATGAAGTACGAGTCCGGTGTGCATCGCGTCCAGCGCGTCCCCAAGACCGAGTCCCAGGGTCGCATCCAGACCTCCACGGCAACCGTCGCCGTGCTTCCCGAGGCCGAGGAAATCGACGTCCAGATCAACCAGTCTGACCTGCGCATCGACACCTACTGCGCCTCCGGCCCTGGTGGTCAGTGCGTTAACACTACCTACTCCGCCGTGCGCATCACCCACCTGCCCACCAACACCGTGGTGCAGTCGCAGGAGCAGCGTTCCCAGATCCAGAACCGCGAGGTCTGCATGCAGATGCTGCGTGCCCGTCTGTACGAGATGGAGCTCGAGAAGCAGCAGGCAGAGCTCGGTGCCGAGCGTCAGAGCCAGATCGGCCACGGCAACCGTTCCGAGAAGATCCGCACCTACAACCAGCCCCAGGACCGCGTGACCGATCACCGCATCGGTTTCAACTCCACCTACAACGGCGTCCTTCTGGGCGATCAGCTTGGCACCGTCATCGAGGCGCTCGCCGCCGCCGAGCGAGCCGAGAAGCTGGCACAGGCCGTGTAGGTTCCGCCGTTCTACCGAACGGCGGATCAGCCGACGCTGCAAACGCCCCTAAGCGGCAATCTGACGTTCAATCGTCGGTCGCGTACCAAAGTACGCTTCCCTCCTCTTTCACGTCACCTTGCTCGCTTAGGGGCGTTTTCGCTGACGTATGCTCAACCTGTGGCGGGGCACTCATTGGGGACAGACTTAAATGAGTAGTCGTTGGGGACGTTCTTAAACGACTAGTCGAATAAGAACGTCCCCAGCGACTAGGTTGGGTACATTGCTTTGAGATGATATTCAATCTGCCTTGATAGCTGTTGAACTGTCTACCAGCTAAAACAATGAGCATCATTCGTCTGCGATCGAAAAGAATGCTCAAAATATCGTTCGAGAAGTCGCGGGGCGATTTTTGGTGCGTCGCGCGTCAAGTGATTTGGCAAGTTCTTGGTTAGATATTGGTCAGTTTTGGGGCAACCTTGCCAAAAACTTGACGGATGCAGATTTAGACGTCGACGAATGAACACTTTGAGCGAGCCCGGTGCAAAATTCTGGGCTGATTCTCGATAATCGCTTCCAATCGTCCCTTGCCGCGTGCCACCCTCGCTTACAATCTGCTGCGACATTCGCGCGCCGCCCGGCGCTTAAGAGGGGAGGGCCCCATGGCAAACGAGATCTGGACCATCAAGCGTTGTCTCGAGTGGACCAAGGAGTACCTGGCCGAGCGCGGCGAGGAGCATCCCCGTCTTTCTGCCGAGTGGCTGCTGTGCGCGGCCACGGGTTTGGCGCGTATCGACTTGTATATGCGCATGGACGAGACGCTTAGCGCGACCCAGCTCGAGACCATGCACGCGGCCGTCGTTCGTCGCGCCAAAGGCGAGCCGCTACAGTACATCACAGGTAGCACGCAGTTTCGCATGATCGACGTCGCGTGCGCCCCCGGTGTGCTCATTCCGCGCCCCGAGACCGAGATGCTCGTCGAGGAAGTCCTCAATTATCTGGATGCCGAGGTGCTGAGCCCCGAGGCTGCTGCCCGTCAGCGTGTTGAACTGCCTTGGAACGATGAGGTTGAAGAGGCCCGCAAAGCCGAGGCCGCGCTGGCAGACGAGCGCGCGACCGCCGAGCGCCGTGCCGCTAACCTGACGGCCGCCGATGAGGCTGCGCTGGGTAGCGACGTGCTCGGTAGCCGCGCCTATGCCGAGGAGCTTGCCGATCGCGAGGCCGAGCAAGCCGCTTCGCAGGCGGCAGAAGCAGAGGCCAAGGAAACCCCCGAGTCCGAGCTCGACGAATACGGCATCGCCATCGACGGTGCCGACCAGGAGACGGCTTCAGCTCAGGATGCCGCTGCGCCTGCCCCAGCCGAGCCCCGCACTGCTCGCGTTCTCGAGGTCGGTTGCGGCACGGGCTGCATCTCGCTCTCCCTTGCTTGGGAGCGCCGCGGCCACGTTACCTGCACCGCTACCGATATTGAGCCGCGTGCCATTGATCTGGCCACCAAAAACCGCGACGCGCTCGGCCTCACGGCAGATGAGGTTGCCTTCAGCCTCACCAACCTGGTGAGCTCCATTCCCCACGACGAGTGGGGCACCTTCGACGTGCTCGTCTCCAACCCGCCTTACATCCCGACCGACGTTATGCGCTCGCTGCCGCACGAGGTCAAGGACTTCGAGCCCGATTTGGCGCTCGAGGGCGGCGCCGATGGCCTTGATATCTTCCGCCGCCTGCTCAATGCGGCACCCTATATGCTGCGTGCCGGCGGACTCTTTGCCTGCGAGCTCTACGAGGGTGCCCTCGACGCCGCCGCCGAACTCTGTCGCCAGGCGGGCCTTTCGGATGTGCGCATCGTCCGCGATCTCACCGATCGCCCCCGCATCGTTCGGGCTATCGTCACCGAGCCCAAACAACGCCAGTAATATTTATTAACTGGTTAGCAAAAATTATAAAGTAGTTTATAATTAGGACGGCTGAAAGAGGTCGGCCCATGCAACCTCCTACCTTTCGGGAAATCATTGCCCTACTCAAGCACGATGGATTCGTGAAGGTCGCGCAAGTCGGTAGTCATGCTAAGTATGTTTCCGGTGACCGTGTTGTCACCGTGAACGGCTCGGGTGGTGATCGACCAAAGAAGGGCACGTGGGCAAGCATTCGCCGGCAAGCTGGATGGTAGCCGAGGGGGTCATGATGAAACAGCGATATACCTATGATTGCGTTCTCATAAAAGAAGACGACGGTTACTGTGCCAGCTTCCCGCAGATTCCCGGCGCCTTTGCCGATGGCGATACGCGCGAAGAAGCGATTGCCCATGCCACCGAGGCGCTGATGGCGTTTTTGGCCGACGACCTCAACAACGGTTTGACTCCGGTGGGGTACGAACGCTCGGCCGAGGTCGTGGCCCTTTCAGTCGAAATCGACCACGAGGACGCTCGGGAAGCGGCGTGCCGAACATTCAAAGACGCAGCGCTGGACCTCAAAGTCTCCGCTCCGCGGATCACCGCGCTGGTCAAAGCCGGAAAGCTCGATGTTGAACTCGTCGACGGCCGTCGGATGATAACGATAGACAGCATCGAGCGCTACGCCGCCCAAGAACGCCACGCCGGCAGGCCAAAGAAGTTCGTCGCAGTCCAATAACCCCCTCACTTTCACCGACTACTAGAGCCGCTCACCAAACCAACATGCGCTCTGGGCAAATAGGTTGAACGTTTCGTGCGAGAATGCCCCACAGTAAACAAACTTGCACCAGAGCGTAAGGGGCTGGCATACACATGCAGACGGTCTATCGGGTATACGAGGGAGCGCGCGAGCCGCATCGGCTTGCCGTCGAGCGCACTGCCGAGGTGCTCGGCCGCGGCGGCCTGGCCTTGATCCCGACCGAGACTGTCTACGGTGTCGCCGTGGCGGTCAACGCCTTCTCGGATGCCGTTCCACAAGATACAAGTGAACCTCTGCCGTGGCCGCGCGATCCGCAGGCCACCGTCAACGGCGCCGCGGTCCCCGCACTCGGTACCGGCTACCGCCGCATCTTCACTCTCAAGCAACGAGAACTCACGCAAACCGTCGCTTGGCTGGTCGATGGCGTCGAAGCGCTCGACCGCTATGGCGTGGATATCCCGGAAGATGCCCGCGTACTCGCGCGACGATGCTGGCCGGGAGCTCTGACTATCGTGATTAAGGCAGCCCCCTGCGTGCCGACCTTTATGCGCGCCGCCGACGACACCGTGGCCCTGCGCGCTTCGGCCTCTCCCGTGGTCCAGGCGCTCATCCGCGCCTGTGGCAGTCCCCTTGCCTGCACGAGCGCCAATACGCACGGCGCGCCCTCGCCGGCAAGCTTTGCCGCCGTCGAGGGTCGCATCCTGGAGGGGGTCGATGTTGCCGTCGACGCCGGTGAGACCCCGTGTCGCGACGCCTCGACCATCGTGTCGTTCCAGCACGGCGGGCTCCAGATCCTGCGCCAAGGCGCACTTCCCGCATCAGAGATCGAACGGGTCCTGTCCGACCCGATGCAATAGAAAGGTGTAAGCGATGTCGTTGAATCTGGGCAGCCTGGGCATGGAAGATGCCTCGTTTAACTTTGGCGGTTCCTACATCATGGCGCTCGACTGCGGCACCACCTCGGTACTTGCGACCATCGTCGACGAGTACGGATGCATCGTCGCGCAGGCACGTCGCAGCGTCAAAACCAGTTTTCCGCGTCCCGGTTGGGTAGAGCAAGACCCCATGGCGGTCCTTGCCAGCCAGATCGCCGTCATGATGGAAGTCCAGTTTAAGAGCGGTATCCACTCCGACCGCATTGCCGCCATCGGCATCTCCAACCAGCGCGAGACCACGGTGGTCTGGGACCGCGTGAGCGGTCAGCCGATCTATAACGCCATCGTGTGGCAGTGCCGCCGTACCGCGCCGGCAATCGACGCGTTGGTTGAACAGGGTTGCGAGGAGTTGGTGCGCTCCCGCACGGGACTCACGCTCGACCCGTATTTCTCGGCCTCCAAGGTGCAGTGGATTCTCGACAACGTCGACGGCGCACGCGAGAGCGCGGCGGCGGGCGACCTCATGTTTGGCACCATCGACACCTGGCTCATCTACAACCTCACCGGCGGCCAGGTCTTTGCCACCGACTACACCAATGCCAGCCGTACGGCGCTCTTTAATATCCATACGCTCGATTGGGACGACGATCTGCTGGCGCTCTTTGACGTTCCACGTTCCATGATGCCCGAGGTTCGCTGGAGCTCGGGCGACTACGGCCGCGTCGCGAGCGACATCATGACCAACATGCCGCCCATCATGGGCGTGGCGGGCGACCAGCAGGCGTCGCTGTTCGGCCACTGCTGTTTTCGTCCCGGCCAGACCAAAAACACCTATGGCACGGGTTGCTTTATGCTCATGAACACCGGCGACGAGATCGTCGAATCCAAGAACGGTCTGGTCTCCACGATCGGTATCGCCGCGGACGGCAAGATCAGCTATGCGCTCGAGGGTTCTATCTTTGCCGCCGGCTCAACCATGAATTGGCTGCGCAACAACATGGGCATCATCTCGAGCGTGAGTGAGTCGGCACAACTCGCCGCTTCGATTAACGACAACGAGGGCTGCTACTTCGTTCCCGCCTTTGCGGGTTTGGGTGCTCCCTGGTGGGACCCGCATGCCCGCGGTATCGTGTGCGGTCTGACCGGCGCCTCGAGCCGTGCGACCATCGTACGTGCCGCCTGCGAGTCCATGGCCTACCAGAGTTATGACGTGCTGCGCGCCATGGAGCAGGACGTGGGGCTTTCGATCGAGCGCCTGTCTGTCGATGGCGGTGCCTCGCGCAACGAGTTCATCATGCAATTCCAGGCCGACCTGCTGGATATCCCCGTGCTGCAATGCGAGACGGTGGAGACCACGGCAATCGGAGCCGCGTACTTGGCGGGTCTTGCCGTCGGCTATTGGGAAGACCTAGAAGAGCTGGAGCAAAATGCCCAGATCGTTAGGACCTTCCTTCCCCACATGTCTGCCGAGCGCCGCGAGCAAAACCTTGCGGGCTGGCGTGATGCAGTCAAGCGCTCGCTCAGTACCGCACAGTAGGGCTGCGATGGGCTGCTCGATACAACAAACCGCTAAACTAGTGCATGGCGTTCGGCGGCAACATTGCTGCGCGCCTTGTCAGCAAGGCCGTTTTGCGGCCGCAACGAAAGGGGCAATCAACCCATGACCGTCACCTACGACGCGTCCCGTGTGACGCTTGTCGATCACCCGCTCGTCCAGCACAAGCTGTCGATCCTGCGCGACAAAAACACCGGCACCAACCAGTTCCGCCAGCTCGTGCGCGAACTCGCGCTTTTTGACGGCTACGAGGCCATGCGCGACCTGCCCATGGAAGACGTCGAGGTCGAGACCCCCATCACCACCGCAACGTTTAAGCAGCTCGCCGGCAAAAAGCTCGCCATCGTTCCCATCCTGCGTGCAGGCCTTGGCATGGTCGATGGCATCCTCGACTTGGTACCCTCCGCTCGCGTGGGCCACATCGGCATGGAGCGCGACGAGGTCACCCACGAGCCGCACGAGTATTACTGCAAGATGCCCAAGGATATCGACCAGCGCATCTGCCTGGTTGTCGACCCCATGCTCGCCACGGGCGGTTCGGCCGAGATGGCTATCAGCTACCTGCGCGAGCGCGGTGTCAAGGATATCCGCATGCTGTGTATCGTCGCCGCGCCCGAGGGCCTCAAGTCACTGACCGAAAAGGACCCCGACGTACATATTTATACGTGCGCCATCGATGACCATCTCAACGAAGCCGCCTACATCGTTCCCGGCCTGGGCGACGCCGGCGACCGCATCTACGGCACGCTCTAGTCGTTGGGCCTTGTCGGCTTCGGTCACAAATACGAAGAAATGGTGCGCGCGGGCGAGTAAAAGACGTCCACGCGCACTCCTGTTAACGGACGTTTTGCCCTGAGGGGTTCGAGAAAAACGTATTACCTACCTGCGGCATAAAGAAGGTCTTAAGAAAACGAACAGGTGCGTATTAACCGTTTGTTTTACGGTTGTACTTTAGCGATTGGCTCGTACAATAGTCACCAATGTTTGGCTGGGACTGTGCTGTGAGGCGTTAAAAAGGAAAGCGAGGAAGCCAGTGTTTCAGATAGCCGATCTGCTCGCTATCGTTGCAGGCGCCATCGCGGGCGCAATTGCCTTCCTTCCCTTTGTTTTTACGCTCAAGCCGGTTCTTGACGATAAGCAGAATGCGGACATGCTCAAGGGCATGGTGAGTCTGGCGGTCTCGGCAATCGCCCTGCTCGTCTTTACCTTGGTTGTGTTTGTGTTGTTCGGAGAGGCATTTCGCATGTTCCTCCTGGGCGAGGCGATCGGCTTCGTGGCCTTTATGGCCGCCTGCACGGTTCGTGTCGCCAAGGCGCTGCGAGATCCTCATGAGGTCGAAAGGTAAGTCGTGGAAATTTTTGAAAAGCTGCCTGATGAGATTAATCATCTGGTCAGCGAGTTCAGCTCCACCCCTGTCGTGGGCGATCTGAGCTGCGGCATCACGCAGTACTCGTTTTGGCTGATCGTCTCCACGATCGTGCTCCTGATCGTCCTGGCCGTGTTCAAGAAGAAGCAGACCCTGGTTCCCAAGGGCTTCTTCGTCAACGGTTTCGAGTACATCATCGAGTACGTCGAGAACGATATCGGCAAGGGCGTCGTGGGTGAGAACTGGAAGAAGCACTTCCCGTTCCTGTGCTCGCTTTTCCTGTTCATCCTGATCAATAACATGATCGGCCTGATCCCGGGAATGAAGCCCGGCACCGGTGCAATCGGCTCCACCGCCGCGCTCGCCATCTTCGCCTTCGTGTACTTCATCTACTACGGATGCAAGGCTCACGGCGTGATCGGCTACATCAAGAGCCTCGCCCCGCAGGGCGTGAGCTTCCCGATGAACGTGCTTGTGTGGGTCGTCGAGCTTTTCTCGACCTTCCTGCGCCTCATCACGCTTGCCGTCCGTCTGTTCTGCAACATGTTCGCAGGACACGTGGTCATGGGCTCGTTCGCCATTATGGCGAGCATGTTCATGCAGCCGCTGCTTCAGCAGGTTTCCGCGGCCCACGCCGTCGGCGCCCTGCCTTCGCTGGCCTGGCTTGCCATCCTCATCCTGATCTATGCGATCGAGCTTGTGGTCGGCGCCATCCAGGCTTACGTCTTCACGGTCCTTACCGCCGTGTATGTCTCCGAGGCAGAGGAGGTCGCGGAGGAGGAGTAGTCTTCCGTTCGCGCCTTAAAGGTAAGGTAATTCGTTAAACCGCCGGTGCCCGTACCCATGGAGCTCGGCAGTTATAAAAAGGTTATCCTGCGTGAAATAAGACACGCACGACAAAGGAGGAATCGTGGGAGTTATCGGTTACGGTCTCGGTGTTATCGGCGCTGGTCTTGCTATCGGCCTGTCTGCTCTGGGTGCTACGGGTGCTATGGCCCGTCAGCCTGAGGTCCAGGGCCGCGTGTTCACCGTCTTCATCATGGGCTCCGCCTTCGGCGAGGCTCTGGCTCTGATCGGCTTCGTTGTCGCGCTGATCGTTAAATAGCACGGAGCGTCAAGTATGAATCTTTCATCCCAGAAGAGCGCGATCGCACTCTCCGCGTCCGCGGCCGCGCTGCTCATGCCGGTTTCCGCGTTCGCCGAGGACGGCGCTGCCGGTGCGGACATCCTCATCCCTAAGATGGCGGAGTTCATCCCGGCGCTTATCGCCTTCCTGATCATCTGGATCGTGCTGGCCAAGGTCGCCCTGCCGGGCATCATGAAAACCATGGAGGAGCGCGGCAAGAAGATCGAGGAGAGCCTCGACGAGGCCGAGAAGACCAAGCAGGAGGCTATCGCCAAGCGCGCTGAGTCCGACTCGATCGTCACCGACGCCCGTCGTCAGGCTGCCGACATCGTTCTCGAGGCCCGTAAGGACGCCGAGTCCGAGCGCGCCCGTATCATCGAGGCTGCTCACAAGGAGGCCGAGGAGATCATCGCCAAGGCCCATACGACCGTCGAGGACGAGCGCAAGTCCATCTACGCCGGTGCCGCGAGTTCCATCGCCGACCTGTCCGTTGCCGTCGCCACCAAGATCGTGGGCGAGGCACTCGAGGACGAGTCCGAGCAGAAGAAGCTCATCGAGCGCTACATCCAGGAAGCAGGTAGCCTGAATGCCGACTAGCCGCTATCAGGACAAGGTGCTCGAGACCTACGCGCGCTCCCTTTTGGAAGCCGCCAAGGCCGAGAACCATGTGTTCGAGGACCTCGAGATGATCGAGCATCTGGCTAGCGCCAGCCCCGAGATCATCGCCGTGCTCGACACCATGTCCAAGCGCGACCAGCTCGACCTTCTTCCCAAGGTGGCAGCTGCCTTTAAGTATGTTGCCGAGGAAGACGAGGATGTAGTGGGCGTGACCGTCACCACGGCGATCCCGCTCGACGACGAGCTGCGTCAAACCATCACTAAGAAATGCGAGCAGGACTTCGGCCGCAAGGTATTCCTTATCGAGCAGGTCGACCCGTCTATCGTGGGCGGCCTGGTGCTCGAGGCCCGCGGCGAGCGTCGTGACATTTCCGTCAAGACGCAGCTGCGCATCGCGCAGGAGACCCTCGCAAACTCTGCTAATTCGTACGGAGGTGAAGCCTAATGTCCGAAACCCTCAATGCCCAGGATATCGCCAAGAAACTGCAGGAGCAGCTCACGAGCCTCTCCGCGACGGTCGATACGCATGAGGTTTCAACGGTCGACGAGGTAGGCGACGGCATCGCGCGCGTCTCCGGCCTCAAGAGCGCCATGGCAGGCGAGCTTCTGGAGTTCAAGAGCTCCGATACCGGTGAGACCGTCTTCGGCCTTGCCCAGAACCTTGACCGTGACGAGGTCGGCGCCGTTCTGTTCGGTGCCGTCGACGCCATCAAGGAAGGCGACGAGTGCCGCACCACTGGCCGCATTATGGATATCCCTGTGAGCCGCGCCATGCTCGGCCGCGTCGTCAATCCGCTCGGCCAGCCTATCGACGGTTTGGGTGACATCGTCGCCACGCACCGTCGCCCCATCGAGTTCAAGGCCCCCGGTGTCATCGACCGTACCCCGGTGTGCGAGCCGGTTCAGACCGGCCTGTTGGCTATCGACTCCATGGTGCCTATCGGCCGCGGTCAGCGTGAGCTCATCATCGGCGACCGTAAGACCGGTAAGACCGCCATTGCCATCGACGCTATCCTCAATCAGCGCGGCAAGGGCATGGTTTGCATCTATGTCGCCATCGGCCAGAAGGCCTCCACGGTTGCTAACATTCGCGAGACCCTCGCTCAGCACGGTGCGCTCGACTACACCATCATCGTTTCGGCCACCGCTGCCGATTCCGCCCCTATGCAGTACATCGCGCCTATGGCCGGTGCCGCTATCGGCGAGTTCTTTATGTACAACGGCGAGGACGGCAAGCCCGCCAGCGAGACCAACCCCGGTGGTCACGTGCTCGTCATCTACGACGACCTGTCCAAGCAGGCCGTGGCATATCGTCAGATGTCGCTGACGCTGCATCGTCCGCCCGGACGCGAGGCCTATCCTGGCGACATCTTCTACCTGCACTCTCGTCTGCTCGAGCGTGCCGTCAAGATGTCCAAGAAGAACGGCTACGGCTCAATGACGGCACTGCCGATCATCGAGACTCAGGACGGCGACGTTTCGGCCTACATTCCGACCAACGTCATTTCCATTACCGATGGTCAGATCTACCTGCAGTCCGAGCTCTTCTTCCAGGGCCAGCGCCCGGCAGTCGACGTGGGCATTTCCGTGTCCCGCGTTGGTGGCGACGCACAGACCAAGGCCATGAAGCAGGTCGCCGGCAACCTTCGTCTGGACCTCGCTTCGTACCAGGAGCTCGCTGGCTTTACCCAGTTCGGCTCCGACCTTGACGAGGCTACTCAGAAGCAGCTGACCCATGGTGCTCGCATGACCGAGCTCCTGAAGCAGCCGCGTTACAAGCCGTTTGAGGTTGGCGAGCAGATCGTTACGCTGTTCGCTGGCAACGAGGGCTTCCTGGATGACCTGGAGATCGCCGACGTGCTGCCCTTCCGTGCCGAGCTCATCGAGTACATGGACAATGGCTTTGGCTCGCTGCTCGACAAGGTTCGCGCCAAGAAGATCGATGATGACACCAAGGCTGAGCTCTTGCGCGTCATCGGCGACTTCAAGCAGCAGTTCATGGCCAAGCACCATTCGGATGTTTCTGGATCAGAGGAGAACTAAGCCCCATGGCCAACCTTCGCGACATTAAGAAGCGAATCTCCTCGGTTACCACGACCAAGCAGATCACGCGCACGATGGAGATGGTCTCTACGGCCAAGATCCGTCGTGCCCTCGATCGCTCCAAGCAGGCCGAGCCCTATAAGGAGGCGCTGACCGACGTCATGTTGACGGTCGCCGGCGACGCCTCCTGTTCGGGCACCGATCCCATGCTGCAGAAGCATGAGAGCGTCAAGCATGGCCTGATTGTCGTTATTGCCTCGGACCGCGGCCTTGCCGGCGGTTTCAATACGACGGTGGAGCGCACGGCCGAAAAGCTCGCCGCTTCTTGGGCGAACGACGGCATCGAGTGCGAGATCATCGCGTGCGGGCGTAAGCCGGCCACGTATTTCTGTGACCGCGCAAACGTTGTCATGCACTTTGAGGGCAACTCCTCTGAGCCCGATTTCAATCAGGCCCGCATGATTTCCTCTCATATCTGCGATGCGTATCGTGCCGGTGAGCTTGACCGTGTCGAGCTTGTCTACCACCACGCCAAGAACCGCGTGGATCAGGAGCTTCGCGTCGAGCATCTGTTGCCGCTCGACCCCGAGATGATCGCTATGGCCCACGGTCCGCGTAAGAACGAGACCGACGCCCCTAAGCGCATCTCGTCCACGTTCGAGTTCGTGCCCTCTCCTGAGCATGTTCTCGGCAAGCTTGTGCCGTCTTATATCCTGACGGTCATCTACCAGGCCCTGATCGATTCGGCGGCTGCCGAGCAGGGTGCACGCCGCAAGGCCATGCACTCCGCGACGGAAAACGCCACCGCGATCATCTCGACCCTTACCCGCACGTATAGTCGCGTGCGCCAGGCTTCGATCACGACCGAGATCAACGAGATCGTCGGCGGAGCCTCAGCATTGGAGGAACAGTAATGGCTAATAACACCGTAAAGCTTGCGGTCGAGGAAGCCACCAAGAAGACGACTGCCGGTGATGGTCGCATCGTGCGAATCATCGGCCCTGTCGTCGACGTCAAGTTTGACGGCGCGGTGCCCCCGATCTACAACGCGCTCACGGTCGAGGCCGAGACCCCGATCGGTCATCTGAGCACGATCCTTGAGGTCGAGAGCCAGCTTCCGGGCGGCGTCGTCCGCACGGTCGCCATGTCCTCGACCGACGGCCTGCAGCGCGGCCTCATCGCCACCGATACCGGTGAGCCCATGAAGATGCCCGTTGGTCCCAAGACGCTCGGTCGCATTTGGAACGTCATGGGCAAGCCCGTCGACGGCAAGCCCATGCCCGAGGTGGAGGAGTTCTACCCCATCCACCATGCAGCGCCCCGCTTTGACGAGCTCACCACCAAGACCGAGATCTTCGAGACCGGCATCAAGGCCGTCGACCTGCTCGAGCCCTACATCCGTGGCGGCAAGACCGGCCTGTTCGGCGGCGCCGGCGTCGGCAAGACCGTTCTGATTCAGGAGCTTATCAACAACCTCGCCCAGGAGCACGGCGGCACCTCGGTGTTCACCGGTGTCGGCGAGCGTACCCGCGAGGGCACCGACCTGTTCCTCGAGATGAGCGAGTCTGGCGTTATCGACAAGACCTGCTTGGTTTATGGTCAGATGAACGAGCCGCCTGGAGCGCGTCTGCGCATCGGTCTGGCCGGCCTTACCACCGCTGAGTACTTCCGCGATCGCGGCCAGGACGTCCTGCTGTTCATCGACAACATCTTCCGCTTCTCCCAAGCGGGTTCCGAGGTTTCCGCACTGCTGGGCCGTATGCCGTCCGCCGTTGGTTACCAGCCCACACTGGCTACCGAGATGGGTGACCTCCAGGAGCGCATTACCTCGACCAAGACGGGATCCATTACCTCCGTCCAGGCTGTCTACGTCCCCGCAGACGACCTGACCGACCCGGCGCCTGCCACGACGTTTACGCACCTCGACGCCACCACGGTTCTTTCGCGTAGCATTTCGTCGCTCGGCCTGTTCCCGGCTATCGACCCGCTCGCATCTTCCTCCGACGCTCTCGATCCCTCGATCGTTGGCGAGGAGCACTACCGTGTCGCCGTCAAGGTCCAGGAGCTCCTGCAGGAGTACTCCGACCTTCAGGACATCATCGCCATTCTGGGTATGGACGAGCTGTCCGAGGAGCAGCGCCTTACGGTCAACCGTGCCCGTAAGATTCAGCAGTTCCTCTCGCAGTCCTTCCACGTCGCCGAGAAGTTCACCGGCAACCCCGGTGTCTACGTCCGCGTCGAGGATACCGTCCGCTCTTTTGCCGAGATTGTCGACGGCAAGGCCGATGACCTGCCCGAGCAGGCTTTCCGCTATGCTTCCACGATTGAGGACGTGCGCGAGCGCGCCCGCAAGATGGGGGAGAAGTAGGTTATGCGTATCCGCATCGTGTGCCCCGTGAGCTGCGCCTATGAGGGCGACGCTGCGTTTGTGTCGATTCCGTCCACGGATGGTGAGTTTGGCGTTCTGCCTGCTCACTCCAGCGAAATCTGCACAATCGACCGCGGTTACGTTCGCGTTTCCGATAAGGCCATGGGCACTGTCGACCACACGTTTGCCGTGGCCGGCGGCTATGCCCAGGTTGCGGACGATGTCGTGACCGTCCTCGCCGAGCGCGCTTGCGATTTGGCGACCGTCGACGCCGATAAGGTTAAAGCTGATATTCAAGGTTTTGAAGAGAAGCTGGGTAATTTGTCGGAGGATGATGCACGCCGCGCCTACCTCTATAATGAAATCGCATGGTGTAAGCTCAAGCTTGCCCAATAGTCAAACGTTTTAGCGTTCGACCATTTGCGAACACATCATGCCCGGGATGGCCCAGCCACCCCGGGCATGCTTTTTGAAAGGGTAGACCTTGGATATTATCCGCGTTGAGGGTGGCCACGCCATCGGAGGTTCCGTGCCTGTTTCGGGCGCCAAGAACTCCGCGCTCAAACTCATGGCGGCAACGCTTCTGGCGCCGGGCAAGACGACGCTGCAGAACGTGCCTGATATTTCCGATGTCCACGTGATGGGCAAGGTGCTCAAGGGTATGGGCGCCACGATCGATGTTCTCGACGAGCACACGCTCGAGATCGATACCTCCCAGGTCGATTCTTGGGAGGCGCCCTACGAGCTCGTTGCCAAGATGCGCGCTTCCACTGCCGTGATGGGACCACTGCTGGGCCGTTTCCATCGCGCCAAGATCGCCATGCCCGGCGGCTGCAACCTGGGCGCTCGCAAGATCGATATGCATATCTTGGGTCTTGAGGCCTTGGGCGTTGAGTTCGATACCGCCCACGGCTATATCAACGCCAATGCGCCTCAGGGCCTGCGCGGCACCACCGTCACGCTCGAGTTTGCCAGCGTCGGTGCGACCGAGAACCTCATCATGGCATCCGTGCGCGCGCAGGGTACCACGGTTATCGACAATGCCGCACGCGAGCCCGAGATCGTCGATCTCGCTAACATGCTCAACGAGATGGGCGCCAAGATTGTTGGCGCCGGCACTCCCGTCGTGACTATCGAAGGCGTGGAAGAGCTCCATCCTGTTACCCATCGCGTGGTGGGCGACCGCATCGAGGCCGGTACCTTTATCGTCGCCGGTGCGCTGATGGCCGACGATCGCGGTGTCGACGTCACGGGTTTTTGCCCCATCCATCTGGGCATGGTGCTCAAGAAGATGGAGCTCATGGGCATCGATTGCGAGCGTACCGACGACGGCGTTCACGTGAACCGTGCCGAGCGTATCAAGCCGGTCGACATCCAGACGCTTCCGTTCCCCGGTTTCCCGACCGACATGCAGGCGCAGATTATGGTGCTCTCCGCCCTTGCCGACGGCAGTTCCGTTATTACCGAAAACATCTTCGAGAATCGCTTTATGTTTGCCTCTGAGCTGGTGCGCATGGGTGCCGACATTCGTATCGAGAGCCACCATGCCATGATTCACGGCGTCAAGGGTTTCTCGGGTGCGCAGGTTACCTCGCCCGATTTGCGCGGCGGCGCAGCTCTCGTTGTCGCCGGTCTGATCGCCGATGGCACGACTGAGGTATCGGCGATCCATCACATCAAGCGCGGCTATGAGCAGTTTGTCGAAAAGCTGCAGGCGCTTGGCGCTCACGTCGAGCACGCCACTGTCCCCGATCCCGTCATCTACTAATGCAGGTTGCCTATGTTTAAGAAAAAGCCCCTTGCGGAATCCCGAAGACCTTCGACCGGCGCACAGGCCAAGATCTATAGCCGTGATAACGTCGCCCGCTATTCCGAGCGCGCCCGTCAGCGCCGTCGCGGCCATACGGTTCGCCGCGTCGCGCTTATTGCCGTGCTCGGTGTGCTGCTGAGCGCAACGACTGCCGCCGGCCTGTGGTTTGCCACCATTATGGGCAAGCTCGGCGATTCCAATGTCATTACCGACAACCTGCGCCAGATTCTGGTCGATACCGACGAGGCAAAAGACCCGTTCTACGTGCTGCTCCTTGGTACCGATGGTCGCCCGGGCGAGGATACGTATCGTGCCGACTCGATTATCCTGGCACGCATCGACCCCACGCAAAAGCAGGCGACGCTCATCTCCATTCCGCGCGACACCAAGGTCGTGTACAAGGGCTCGACCATGAAGATCAACGCCTGCCATACCTACGGCGGCGCCGAAGCCATGGTCCAGGCGGTCAACGAGCTGTGCGGTGTTCAGATTTCCCACTATGCCGAGGTCAGCTTCGACGGTATGCAGTCGCTCATCGATTCGGTTGGCGGTATCGACATTAACGCAACCGATGATGTCGACGACCCCGAGCACCTCGACATTAAGATTACTGCCGGTCAGCAGCACATGGATGGCGCGACCGCCCTTACCTACGCCCGCTGCCGCTACATCTATGCCGATGGCGACTACACGCGCATGCGCCATCAGCGTCAGGTACTCGGCGCCCTCGCCAACCAGATCCTCAACAACTTCGATGCCACCAAGGTCTTCGACCTCGTCAATTCGCTGTCCGACATGCTCGTAACCGATATGAGCGTCCAGGATATCGTGTCTACGGTCAATGCCATGCGCGGCATGGACGTCAATGGCATCTACTCGGCTAACCTGCCTTCGTATGCCGATGACAGCACCATGATTGATGGCGTGAGCTACGTCTTTGTCTACGAGGACCAGCTTAAGGAAATGATGGCGCGCGTCGACGCCGGCAAGGATCCCAAGGGTCCCAATACCATGGGTATGTCCGATGGTTCCAGCTCTACGATCGGCGACCTGAATAACAACACGTCTGACGACTACGCAAACGGTACCGCAACCTCATCGGTCAGCTCTGACGATTCCGATGACTCAGGCGATTCGAGCGATTCGGACTACTACGAAGAGCCCACCGGCGACGGCAACGGCTACGAAGCCAACTACTAAGTTACGGCGTTTTACCAAACGCCGTAACGGCTCGACGCTGCGCGCCGCCCAAGGCGACAATTTGTCATTCAAAAGGCAGGGCATGACCAGAAGGTCAATGCCCTGCCTTTTTCATGCCAACTTGTTCGCCTTGGACGTCGCTCGCTGACGTTGGCTCAACCTGCGATGTTGACTACTCCCCTTGTATCAAAAACCGCCCCGTTCTCTGTAGAGGACGGGGCGGTTTTGCTTACCTAAATTGTTCTAGTTCCTTATGCGAAGCGGGCGACGAGTTCCTGGAGGACGTCGGTCATCTTGACGAGCGAGCTGACCGGGACAAACTCGTTGACGCCGTGGTAGCAGTAGCCGCCCGTGGAAAGGTTGGGGCAGGGCAGACCGCGGAACGACAGCTGCGCACCGTCGGTACCACCGCGAATCGGCAGCACCTGAGGCTCAACGTCGCAAGCACGGTAGGCTTCCTTGGCGGCGTCGATCAGCTCGGGGTAATCGCACACGATCTCGGCCATGTTGCGGTACTGCTGCTTAATCTCCACGGTCACGCGCTCCTCGCCCAAACGCTGGTTGAGCATGGCGGCGGCGGAATCAATCAGATCGAGCTTCTGCTGGAACTTAGCTGCGTCGTGGTCGCGAACGATATAGCGCGCCGTAGCGTGGTCGACGGTTGCAGACACCCCCTCAAGATGATAGAAGCCCTCGTAGCCCTCGGTGTATTCCGGGCGCTGCGCATAAGGGAGCAGCGCGTTAAAGTCGCAGAACAGATTGCCCGCGTTGACCATGCGGCCCTTGGCGTCACCGGGATGGATGGATTGGCCCTCAAAGCGAACGGTTGCCTCGGCGGCGTTAAAGCACTCCCACTCCAGCTCGCCGATGGGGCCGCCGTCGACCGTGTAGGCGTACTTGCAGCCAAAGGCCTCGATGTCCAACAGCTCGGCGCCGTGACCGATCTCCTCGTCCGGGCAAAAACAAATGCCGAGTGCGGGGTGGGGCAGCGAGGGGTCCTGAGCGATACGCGCGACAAGCGCCATGATCTCGGCGACGCCGGCCTTGTCGTCGGCACCCAGCAGTGTGGTGCCGTCGCTGCAGACCAAGTCCTCACTCACAAGGTCGTTCAGGGCGGGAAGCTTGGCGGTGCTCATTGCCACGGGCTTGCCGTCAACAGTACCGCAGACCAGGTCGCCGCCTTCGTAGTGCACAATGTGCGGCTTCACGCCGGCGCCCGGCGCAACCTCGGTGGTGTCGAGGTGTGCGATCAGGCCCAGGGCGGGCTTGCCCTCCGCGCCCGCGCTCGCAGGAATATGCGCGCAGACGTAGGCATGCTCGGTCACATGGGCATCGGCCGCGCCAAGCTCGCGCAGCTCCTCGGCCAGGATGTTGGCAAGGTCAAACTGAACGGTACTCGAAGGCACCTGGTCGCAGTTTGCATCCTCGGATTGCGTGTTGATTTGGACGTAGCGCAAAAAGCGCTCAAGGACGTCGGGGTTCGTGGTGTTGTTTTCCATAAGGACCGCTCCAATCTTGGTCGTCGTGTGCAACAAGAACTCTAGCACGGTGTGCCACGGCATACCGCGACGCTTGGATGGGGTAGAATCAGCCTTTGAACGCAGAAGGGACGGAAGGTCATGGATACGACAAATAGCTCGCGCGAGCTGCATCTAACAGTGGCTAACGAAGACTACTTGGAGTGCATGGTTCGCATCGAAAGCGAAGAAGGGGAGACCAGTGGCGTGCGATCGGTCGACATCGCGCAGCGTCTTGGTGTCTCCAAGGCATCGGTCAATAAGGCAGTTTCAGCGCTTAAGGCGTCCGAGCTTGTCGAGCAATCGCATTACGGCAAGGTCATCCTGACCGACCGTGGTCGCGAGGTCGGCACGGCTATCTGGTACCGTCATCGCCTTATCCGCACGTTTTTGGTCCAGGAGCTCGGCGTCGATTTTGAGCGGGCCGATTCCGAGGCGTGCATGATGGAGCATGCGCTTTCCGAGGACACGATGAGCCGCTGGCTCGCCTATCTCGAAAAACAGGGAATCAGCGTCGAGGAATAGCGAAACACATATATGGATACGAGTTATTACAACCGCCCCGGCGGCGAGGAACTTATGCGCCGCATGTCGAGCGAGACCCTGTTGACGCAGGGCCCCATGGGCAGCGTGCTGATGAGTGAATACGACGCCGCCGACATCCCACCGGCGTTTTGGAACCTTGCCGAGCCGCAGACTGTTTCTCGTATCCATCGCCTGTATGTCGCCGCCGGTGCGCAGGTGCTCATTACCAATACCTTTCAGGCATCAAGCTATGCCCTCAAGCAAGATCAGATTGCGCCGTCCGTGGCTGAGGTCAATCGCGGTGCCGTCGACGATGCGCGCCAGGCTCACCCTCAGCTGCTGCTGGGCTCGATGGGCCCGATCGGCATTGAGTGGTTTGCCGAAGACTCTGCCGAGTATCGAGAAATCCGAGGCATTTCGCGAGAGCAGGCATACGCCCTGCTCAATGCTGGTGTTGACGGCCTACTGATCGAGACGGTGACGTCTATCCGTAATCTGCAGCCCATGCTTGCCGGCGCCCAGGATGCCGCCGACGGCATGCCTGTTTTGGTGAGTTTTGTCGTTGACGATAAAGGCGACCTGCTAGGCGATGGCCTCAACATCGAGGCTGCCGTTTTGTACGCCGAAAAGCACGGCGCAAACTCGGTTGGCGTTAACTGCTGTTCACTTGCGGCCGCGAACGTGGCGGTGCCCAGGATGGTTGCATCGGCGACTACGCCTGTCACGGTACGCCCCAACGTGGGCGATCCGGTCCAAACTCAGGATGGCCCTGTGTGGCGCGAGAACCCCGAAGCCTTCGCGCGCGCTTGCATCGAATGGAGGCATGCCGGTGCCGCAATGGTGGGCAGTTGCTGTGGAACCACGGCGATCACCACGGCGGCGATGGCCGAGGCGCTCGATATATAAAGGTCAAAACCGCTCTATACGGGGCGGTTTTTTTATTGCTTGCACATCGCTGGTGGCATTTGCCCAAATGGTGAATGCCGGTTTTGGCAGGTTGCTGGGCGAGCGTTGCGGGTATACCCCATGCGTATCGTGATCCAAACACTGTGAGGTGTCTGCGCGTGTGCGCGATAATTCATTTTGGAACTGACGGTTGGCGCGCTCGCGTCGACAACGACTTTACCGCCGACAACGTTGCCCGCATTGCCGATGCCGTCGGCGAGTTGTGGCAAAAGATCAATCCCGGCAAAACAGTATACATAGGGTTCGACACCCGGCCGCAGGCGCGCGAGTTCGCTGAGCTTGCGGCAGGCGTGCTTGCGGCTCACGGATTGGACGCAGTGCTCGCATCTCGGCCTGTCCCGACCCCTGCCCTTACGTGGGCGGCGGCGTATGACGGCGAGGCCTGCGGTGCGCTCATGGTGACGGGGTCCCATCATCCGCAGGGGTATCTGTGCCTTAAACTACGCATGGGAGATGGCTCGACGGCCAATCAGGATGTCATCGAAGAGCTCGAAGAGACCATGGCCCCCGAGCCGATGGGGATCGAGGAACGCTATCGCACCGCGGATATTATTCCTGACTATATGCAGGCGGTGGCATCATTTGTCGATGCCGAAGCCATCCGCGCCGCGCACCTGCGCGTGGTTGTCGATCCCATGGGCGGCGCAGCCCAGGGCTATCTAGCCGACTTGCTGCGCGAGCTTGGCGTTGAGGTGCACGAGATTCACGCCGGGCAGGCGTCTGACCAAGAAGATATCTGCCCCGACCCTGTTGAGCCATGGGTGGACGCTTGCGAGCGTGCGGTTGTCGAGGACGGGGCGTGCGCGGGCCTGGTGACCGACGGCGACGCCGATCGTATCGGCGCGGTCGACGAACGCGGTAGATATATACATCCGCATCAAATCATGGCGCTTGTTTTGGGCGACCTCGTTCAATTCCGCAATTTGGAGGGGCGTGTCGTCGTCAATCTCTCGTGCTCGACGCTCGTGCGCCGCATCGCTGAGGCGCTTGGCTGTCGTGTGACCGTTAAGCCGGTCGGTTTCAAATATATAGCTGCAGAGATGAAGAAGGGCGGCGTCCTCATGGGAGGCGAGGAGGCCGGCGGTATCGGCATCGCCGCGCATATGCCCGAGCGTGATGGAATCCTTGCTTGTCTGATTCTGTGTGAGCTTATGGCAAAGACGGGCGCGCCCTTGGGCGTTTTGGTCGATCAGCTCGAGGCCAGTTTTGGTAAGACGAGCTATGGGCGTCGCGATTTACGCCTTGAGGCCGAAGACGCCGAATCGCTGCGAACGTTGCTTCCTGGCATGAATCCTAAATCGATTTGCGGCAAGGCGCCGCAGGCTGTAAGCCATATGGATGGTTTACGTTTGGCATTCGAGGATGACACCTGGCTGCTGATCCGCCCCAGCGGGACCGAACCGGTGGTTCGCGTATACGCCGAGGGGTTCTCGGTGGAGGAGCGCGATGAGTTGCTCGATGCCGGCTGTGCCTTGGCTAAGGGAGCCTATCAGCTTTAGCCATATGATGCTTCGCTATAAAGAGGCCCTCGGTGAGCGGTAGAGAACAGCTGGCAAACGTAAGCAGGGTTTTAATATGTGAAGGAAATGTGTACGCCCAGATTCCCGCCCCCGGGGGCCCTCCGGTCTGGCAATATATCTCCTTGCCGCGCGGC
>ERZ773235.75-NODE-75-length-131934-cov-17.258957_pt1 | contig 131934 bp, 154 predicted proteins | sample MGYA00580522_ERZ773235 | MGnify/ENA primary metagenome ERZ773235 (study PRJEB29015, sample SAMEA2737797) | human gut metagenome | biome: human gut; feature: human-associated habitat; material: faeces | place: China | collected 2012 ... | reverse complement strand
TAAATTGACCTCCTGACACCTCTGTCAATTGGTCCAACTTTTTGTCCGCGTCCCCGAACCCCTTTCCCCTGACGGTGACAGCTTTACGATAATCGAGAAAAGTCAGGACTCAGTGCATAGTAGTTCGTAGCAGCTCGTTTTAAATGGTTTAAAGTATGCTCTTCAAAATCCTTGCTGTTGCCATTTTGGTTTTCTGCTGTTTTTTCTGCTGCTGCGGTTTGGGAAATGTTTCACGTGAAACATTTTCTTGGTTTTTGTCAAAAAAAGACGCCTTGGGATGGTTTGTCCCTTGGCGTCTTTACTATATATAGTCGGTTTTATTCACAGGAAGGATATATATAGTGGTTTGTTTGAAAAGTCTCGTTTTCCCAGTGTTTTTGGGGCAGCACAGGGATTTTTGCATGGGGTTTGTGATTTATCCCAAGAGTTTTTCACAATATTCACAAGCTGTGAAAAGAGGCTGTGTGAATCTTTTTATTTGCTGTTTTTCCGATATTATCGAGGTTTTCACATTTTCACAGGTTTTTATTCACTTGTTTTTATTCACAAAGTTTTCCACAGTTTGTGTATAACTTATCCCGGTGAATTTCTTCGCTTTTTTCTTTCGTGCTGTCAATCTGGCAGTAGCGAGGTTTTTGCAGCATTGGTGTTTTCTTTGGTTTCTTCCGTCTGATTTTCGGGCAGGGCCATGGGTTCTTTGACGAAGTCACGGATGTGCTCGTTGATGACAGCGGCCATTCTTTGTTTGGCGACGACGTCTCCGTGGAGGCCGTCCAGGGCAAGGGCTGGTGTCATTCCCGGGTCAAGGGGGAAGGCAGCGGCAATGTCGATGTGGGGCTGGGTGCGGATGAAGGCGTTGACTTTGGCAAAGGGTGTCTGCCAGTCGTCTACGGTGGGTTCGTCGAAGGTTTTCTTGATGCTGGCCGGGTTGATCGGCGGAAGGGTCATGAGGATGGATGTGATGCCGTTGTCGATGCATTTCTGCTGGATGGCTTTCAGGTCCTCGATGACGTCTTCGGCAGGGACGCCGCCTCTTAAGCTGTTGCTTCCTCCCATGATGAGAAGGTATTTCACATGGAAGGGTAGGACGTCTCTGTCAAATCTTTCGAGCATGGATTCGCTGGTGTCGCCGCTCTGGGACAGGTTGATGACAGGGAAATCGAGGTAGTGCTCGTAGGAGTATTCGAGGTCGTTGGGGCTGTAGGACATGCGTCCTCCGCCGTGGCTGATGCTGTCTCCAAAGACGCCGACGACCCATCCTGCATCGGGGTCGGTGGTGCGTTTCTGTGCTTCGCTCCATTCGCCGACAGGATTTCCTTTGGCATCGATGCCGCGGACGCGCCAGTAGTAGGTGCCTGTCCTCGGTCTTGCGTCATAGAGGTCGCTCAGCTCAGTCTTGGCGCTCCAGAGGCGGAAGAGGGAGGGATCGGTACCTGTCGGATTTTCCGGAGGCTGGGTGGTCACTTCGACTTCATAGGAAGCGGCGCCGGGCATCCAGACGAAGGAATAGACGGGATAGAGCATGGCTCCGCCCTGTTCCCCGCTTCTGTCCGGTTTCTGGTACGGCGCGTCGCGGTCGTCCTTGAAGGCGCCGTCTTCAAACGGCATGTATGGCGTGAAGGCGCTGATCGGGTTTCCGTCGAAGTCGATTGGGCGGACGCGGTAGGAAACGTTTTCAGGATGTTCCAGGCGTCCTTTCTTGTCCAGGAGGACGGAATTGGCGTAGACGAACTGGTTGTCGTAGAACATGCCGTCATCGTCTTTCATCTGCACTTCGTAGCGCACGGCATCGTAATCGGGTTTCCAGGAAAGTCCGATCAGATCTCCCCCTTCTGCCGGCGCGAGCGTCCCGGCGGCGCACCAGAGCATCAGCAGTGCTGCTGTGCATTTATATTTCCAGTAATGTTTTCTCATCGAAATCTCCCGCCTGCCTTTCTTATAAGATTTCTATTAATAGGTCGGTATGAAATGGCCGATTTCGCGGTTGATTTCCCCTGCGATCATCTGCTTGGCGTTCCAGTCGCCGTGGATGCCGTCCATGGCAAATTCCGACGGCATGACGTCGAAGGATGCGAAGGGTGCGGCGGTGTCGATATATGGTTTCGTCCGGATGTAGGCGTTCACTTTGGCGACGGATTCCTTCCAGCCTGCATAGGTGGTCTCGCCGTAGTATTTCTGGATGTTTTCCGGATTGAGCGGCACGATGGTCATGAGAATCGGCGTGATGCCGTGGTCGATGCACTTCTGACGGATTTTTTCCAGGTACTCGATGGCCTTGTCCGGGCTCGTGCCCATGCGAAGGTCATTGATGCCTCCCATGATGAGAAGGTACTTCACGTGGAAGGGAAGGACGTCCCTATCGAAGCGGTCGTACATCATTTCCACGGTGTCGCCGCTTCTTCCCATATTGACGGCCGGGAAATCGAGGTAGGAAACGTAGCTGTACGCCATATCGGCGGGGCTGTGGTAGAGATGGCCGCCGCCCTGAGTAATGCTGTCGCCGAAGATGCCGACATTGTAGCGGCTCTCGACGTCATTTCTCACGCGTTCGGGAAGGCTCCATTCGCCGACGGGCGCGCCTGTCTCGTCCATCCCCCTGACGCGCCAGTAGTAGGTCCCGATTCTGGGATCGCTGTCATAGACGTTCGAAAGGGAGGTCACGCGGGAAAAGACGCGGTGGGCAGAAGGCGCTGTGCCGGAAAGGGTTTCCGGATAGGAGTCTGTCACTTCCACTTCGTACTTCGCCGCGCCCGGGATCCCTGCGTAGGAATAGACGGGATAGAGGAGCGAGGAACCGTTTTCCGGACGATAGACGTTCGGAAGCGGCGCATCGCGGCCAAGGCGCTTCATCGTGCTCCTGACTTCCATCGGAGCTGAGAACGGCGCAAGGCCTGTCCAGTCGGCATCGATCGGGCGCACGCGCCAGTAGAGCACGCCGTCCCCTGCTGGAATCTTCGACAGGTCGATGATGACTTTATTCGTATAGATTCTCTGGTTGTCATAGACGTGATCCGCCAGAGGTTCGTTGCGGTCCAGGTTGTAAGGAATACCGCGGAAAATTTCCACTTCATAGCGGACGGATTCCGGATTTTCTGCCCATGTGAGAAGCACGAGATCCTTTTCCGAAGAAGGCGCATTCAGCCCCTCCTTCGCATTTTCCGCCCGGATAATGCGGTCAGGCATCTGCGGAATGACCGGTGCCGCCGCGAAAGCTGGCAGCGAAGAAATGCCCAGAAGGCATGCCGCCAGAATTGAAATACATTCTTTTCTAATCATTGAATCCTTAACCATTCCCGGAAATGATGGAAAGCGCTTTCTTCGCGTCCTCGTCGCCCAGATCGGCAGCGCGGGTCAGCCAGAATTTCGCCATTTCCCTGTTTCTTTCTGTTCCATACCCATTTTCATAACAAGCGGCCAGCCATCCCATTGATGCCGGATAGCCGTTTTCCGCGGATTTCCTGAATATTTCAAAGGCTTTGTCGTCCTTGCCGTCTTCGTGGTACATGACGCCAAGCTGCATGGCAGACGACTCCATCCCCTTCTCTGCGGCTTTTTTGTAGTAGAGGCGGGCCAGACGTCTGTCCTTCCTTGTGCCTGTGCCGTAGTAGTAGCAGTTTGCCAGATTTCCTTCTGCCGTCGGATCTCCCGATTCGGCTGCCATCTTCGTGTACTTGAAGCCATCCTTCTTTTCCTTCTCGTTCTTGGAGAAGGAAAGGACGAAGCCGAGCGTCAGCGCCGCGGTCATGTAGCCCGAGGCCGCCGCTTTCTTCCAGAGCTGGATGGCTGCCTTCTGGTCCTGCTTCGTTCCAAGACCCCTGTAAACGAGGAAGCCCATGAAATACTCCGCTTCCGGTGCGCCTTTCACAGCGGCAAAGGAGAAATGGATGATGGCTTCGCCCGGATTGAACTGGTCTGCATCCCCCAGCGGATTTTCGCGCAGCTCATTGAACGCGCTTCCGAGGTGAATCGATGCTTTCCAGTATTCTTTCTGCTCTGCTATGGAGAGGAGGGCCATCCCCTTCTCTGTCCATCCTTCGCGCTTCTTTCCATAAACGAGGTAAAACGTTCCCAGCGCATCGGCAAGAACGGGATCTTCTTCTGCCCCTTTCTCTATTTCCGGGATGATCGACTTCTCAGCTTCGGCGATCGTTTCCTCCGAAGCATCTGCCATGAGCGCAAGGCGCATCAGCTTGGCGCCCGCATTTCCTTTCGCAGCGCTCTTTGCCAGAAGCTCGATAGCGATATCCACGTCATACGTCATCATGGCCAGCATGTACAGCGCATCGCTGTCACCGGCCCCGGCCAGTTCCTCCAAGAGAGGCTTTGCCTCCTTCAAGCGGCAGGAAACAAAAAGCTCCCGCGCTTTCTCTATCTCTGTCATACAGACTCCTTCCATGCGTACCATGTATAAAACATCCAATCATTATACGCCAGATCAATCATTCTTTCTACAATTATTATAACAGAGAAAACGGCCGGATATATAGAAATTATCGAATCTTTCCATTCCTCTTTTGAATCTGGTTTCATACCTTTTCCGTATGGGAAAGCGGCAGGAATGCAGGGAGTGGAGGGTAGGAGGTGGTACGGGTCTTGGCATTTTAGCGGTGCTCGTCCACTTCCCCATTTTCCCAATCAAAAAGACCAGCTTTACGGCTGACCTTTCTGATTTATATGCATAGATTGGTGGATTCAATCCATGGAAACAAATTATTTGTCTTCTTTCAGAGCATCGACGATTTCTTCGGCTCTTTCCATTGTCTTTTCTGCGACATAGCCGGAGAATTCATGTTTCTTCTTCAGATCTTCGACTGCTTTCTCATCGACTTTTTCTACTTCTGTTTCACCGCTGACGTCTTTGTCAGCCTGGCCCATTGCGTCTTCGAGCTGCTCAGCACGTTCCATCGTTTTCTCTGTACGGAAACCGGAGAATTCGTGCTCCTTTTTCATTTTCTCAATGGCCTCTTCTGTCATTTCTTCTACTTTCTTTTCCATGATTCGTCATCCTTTCTTGAAGAAAAACTCCCCAAATAAGACTAGCGCCGTACCATCAAGCCCCCGGGTTATTACAAGTGACGGGCAGCGTCGAAAAATGACTGCCTCATGACGATAGAACCCCCGATTGAATTATGAGTACTATCTCTATGAAGTATCTGACTATCTGTTTATAGTATAGATGTTTTTCGAAATACAGACAAACAAATTCAATTTGTGGAAGTCACAAGTTTTATTTGTAGGAATGATTACCAATAGCGCTATTGCGATATGTATGCAGACAATAAAAAAGAACCCATCGCGGGCCCAAAGGGGTCTAATTCCCCGAGGGAAAGTCCCGAAACCGGTTCTTCTTTGTACTCCATATTATAGGCGAAAAAAATAAATTGTCAACAGAGACCCCGCTAAAAAGGAGCCTTGCAGCAATGCTTCAGGGCTCCTTTTTAACAGTGATTTGATTGATCATTTTTTTATCCTCGGGGAATTACGCCGGGTGTTTTGCCATGTGTCTGGCCGATTTTCTCGGATGGCCAAGGACACAATCGTTGATGTATGCTGCGCGGTCGAGTTTTCTCTCAGCCAGGTAGCCGAAGTAACCGTATTCCTTCTTGAAATGCTTGACGCCCTTTCTGATTTCATACTCTAAGATTTTCATCATGATAAATCCTTCCCTTCCGCTCTTGAACGACCGGGAGATCCCGCGCTGTATGCCTCCTTTCTGCTGGTACCGGGTTTCCGGTGATATGAAGGAAATCTCGGGAATTCCGGGCCTTTCCTTCCTTTCACCTATAGTATAGATTTCCTACTATACTAAATCCAACTGTTTTAGATAGTACTTTTTACTGATTGTTTTTGTTACTTTTCATTCTCGATGATGCGGCTGGCACGCTCGAGGTTTTTCTTTTCCTTGAAGGAAACGTAGTCTTCAGAAGACTCTTCCTTTTCACCTTTGGAAGCAGCTGCCTTCTCTTCCAGGTCTTCCGCTCTTTCCAGGTTCTTCTCACTCTTGAAGGCTGTGTACGGACTCTCTTCTTTCATGTCCTCAACGGCTTTCTTATTGACTGTATCAATGATTTTTTCCATGATTCCTGCTTCCTTTCTGCCGGTATTTTCTTAGACAGCGGCTTTGATTTTCTTAGCTTCCGGTTTTCTGAGGCCGCTGATGGTTTCTACGTAATCGGCTCTTTCCAGTTTCCTGGCTGCCATGTAGCCGAAGTAGAAGTTATCCTTCTTCAATGCTTTGACTGCTTCCTTGTTTTCACGATCAATGATTTTTTCCATTTTGTATGCTTCCTTTCTGTGTTCATTTCTTTGATTTTCTTGATCTCTTCGATCTGTCCATAGTATAGGTTTTTTAAGTAACAATATCCAACTGTTTAAATTCGTATATTTTACATGGTATTTTTGTTATAATGAAGAAAATGAACCATGGAAAGGAGTTACTATGAACTTTCAATCGCTGCATTATTTCATCATGCTCGCGAGGGAGAAGAATTTCACACGCGCAGCTGAGAAACTCCATATTTCCCAGCAGACGCTCTCTGCCAGCATCGCCGCGCTGGAGCGCGAGCTGAACTGCAAGCTTATCATCCGCCATGTCCCCCTCGAGCTTACGTATGGAGGAAGGACCTTCTTCCATTACGCCCTCTCTCTCACAGGCGAAGAGGAATCCATGCGCCGCTCCCTCCTCGACATCGCAGAAGAAAAAACAGGAGAACTGCGTATCGGCGTCGGCTATGTCCGCGGCAGGACCCTTCTTCCGCCCATCCTGAAGAAATTCGGGGACAAGCACCCGGGCGTCACATTCCGCATTCTGGAATCCACGAATAAACAGCTCAGGACCCGCCTCGTCGAAGGCGATATCGACCTCTCCATCGGGCACTACAGGGAAGTCCCGCCAGGCATTGAAATAGAACCGATCTACGAAGAACAAATCTGCCTCCTCATCACAAAGAAACTCTTCGACGAAACCGTAGAAGGCACCATCGAAGAAGTCTCCGCCGCCCTCCAGAGGGACGTCAAAGAAGGCATGCGTCCCTTCGCCAAATGCCCCTTCCTGAATACCCGGGGCGAAAACGTCTCCGGCTACTTCGAGACACTCTACCTCGCCGAAGCGCCCTTCACACTCTTCATCCGCTGCATGTCCAACAACATGGAAACCCTCCTCTGCCTCTCCGGAAAAGGCATGGGCGCCCTCTTCTGCCCCCAGAACCTCGTCCGCTCCTCCCTTTCCAAAGAAGACCTCAGGGAAATGTACGTCATCCCCCTGCCGGAGACCAAGTATGCCATGTCCGTAGGCGTAAGGACAAAAGCCGCCCCCTGGTCCATCCGCGATGAATTCATACAGCTCCTGAAGGAAGAACTCGCGAGGGAGAATGGAATTTAAAAAGGGGAAATATTGAGGAAAACCATAAAAAGGGAAAAAAGAAAGAAAACCATACAACAGGAAAACCCTTAAAACAAAAGGGAAAATGGGAAAAGAAAAAAAACAGAAAACAAAAATGTTTCACGTGAAACATTTTTAGTAAAAGAAGGAAAACCTTACGACCGCAGCTTTGCTGCGTGGTAATCAAACCTATCCGCCGGCCTTTTTAGAAAATGAACCCCTTTCGGCGCATCCGCGCCACTTTCCCCTAACGGGGACAGCTTTTACCGCTGGTGCTGTTCGCCTTTTTATCACTTTCGATTTTGAAGATGTGAGAGGGAACAATTTCAGCGCTTTTGGAAGTCCCCGTTAGGGGAAGCTGTCGAACTTTTAACACTGATGTTCGACTGAAGGTGTGCATGATTCATCGCACCTAAAACTATAAAAATGTTCCACGAGCATCGTGAGGTCGTCCGGTTTTTCGCCCGATTCCATCGAGCTTCTACAGTTTTCCCTCCATTTCCCCATCAAAAAAAGGGCTGTAACAAAATGGTTAATCATTTTGCCACAGTCCCCTTTTCTATTGGAATATTCCATTAAAGGATACTAACAAATGTATTTATTGGTTCTATCTGAAAACCTCAAAACCTCGCTTTGCTCGAGAACTACATCTCATTCCCCGGCTTCGCCGAGACCTTCTCCTTTGGAACAAGGTTAACACCCTTAAACCTCGCTTCGCTCGATGGAAATGCACCCCTCTCACGCAGCGAGCTTCTCCGGTTTTCCTCCATTTCCGCATCAAAAAAAGCATTGAAAGCTCGTTTCGAGTTTTCAATGCTTTTTCTTTGGATTTCTTAAATCATATACCCGTTATGTTCGAGAACGGCTTCTGCTTCGTCTACGCCGTTTTCTGCGGCTGCTTCGATCCAGCGGAAGGCTTCGTCTCGGTTTTCTTCGGTGCCGTGGCCTTCAAGGTACATCATGCCTGCTGCGTACTGGGCGCGGGGGATGCCGGCTTCGGCGGCTTCTTTCATGTAGAGGAAGCCGTTTTTCTCGTCTTTTTCTTCGAGGCACAGGAGCGCGAGGGACATGAGGCTTTCTTCGTGGCCCATGGCAATGGCTTTCTTATATAGAGAGACAGCTTTCTTTCTGTCTTTTTCTACGACAAAGCCCTGATCGTAATCGTAGGCAAGTTCAGCGAGTGCTTCGGGGATGCCGGCTTCGGCCGCTCTTTCGTACCAGCGGAAGGCTTTCTCCTGGTCTTCCTTGTCGTCGCTGTTTTCATAGACGGACGCGAGGAGCATGGCTGCTTCACCGTTGCCGTGTTTCCACGACTTTTTCAGCCATTCAGCTGCTTTCTTCGTGTCTTTTTCTTTTTTCCAGGAGCTCAGGAGCATCTCGCCCACTTTGTATTCACTGTACTGGTCATGGAATTTTGCCGCTTTCTTGAAGCAGAGCATGGCGCGTTCTTCGTTTCTTGGAACGGCGTACCCTTCTTCGTAGGCGGAGCCCAGATCGTAGAGCTCACGCCAGTATTCAGCGAGCGCTGCTTTCGTCAGCCACTTTATGCCTTCTTCGAAATTGACGATGAGAGCGCCCAGATAGAAACGCCCTGCTTCATCCATCGCAAGGACGTCGCCGGAAACGGCAGCCTTGAGGACACGCGGGAAGCATTCATTCACGATATCCCACATTTCCTGATCATCGGTCCCGTTCACGAGGGAAATGCCGCAGAGTGCGCTGCCTTCCTCGTAACCTTTCTGGAACCATTTGACCGCTTTCCTTTCGTCGGCTTCGACGTGGCCGTAGCCTTCGCGAAGAGAGCAGCCGATGAGGTACATGGCTCTTGGCGCCCCCATCTTCGCTTCTTTCTGAAGTTCTACGACCGCTTCGTCGATTTTTCCCTGCATAAATAAAGACTCACCCTGTGACTGATTCATTGTCCCTCCATACAATCAGGCATTCAAATATTGCTGCATCAACAACTTCGCGTCAGGATCACCCTGCGCGTCACTTCTTCTGAAACATTCTTCAGCGGCACGGAGATTTCTCGTCCCGCCGATGCCGGTCGCATAGCAGAGGCCAAGGAAATTTTCAGCCCTTGGATAGCCCTGCGCCGCTGCTTCCTTGAAACGCCTGACGGCGCCGTCCCCGTCCTGGTCACGGAGTGCCAGCTCGCCGAGCTCGCAGATGGCTTCCGCCTGTCCCTGCTCAGCGGCTTCTTCAAGGAGCGTCCTTCCTTTTTCTTCGTCGACTTCTGTGCCTGCCCCGTTCACATAGCAGTCGCCCAGAGAGGCGATGGCATCGATATCGCCGGTATCAGCAGCTTTCTCGATCCAACGGAAGCCTTCGCTGGCATCACTGTTCTTCGCAAGCCCCAGAAGGTGCATGCGTCCGATGGATCGCCCGGCAGGGACATTTCCCTTATCCCAGGCGGCCAGGTAGAGATCCATCGCTTTTTCGTAATTGCTTTCTGTCCCGCGGCCGTAGAGGTAGCAGTCGCCGAGCTTGTACATGCAGCTCGGAGAGCCCTGCTCTGCGCCCTTCGTGAAGAATTCATACGCTTTGTCCATGTCCTGGGAAATGCCGTCGCCAAGGACGTACATCGTGCCCAGCGCATCCGACGCTTCCCCGTTTCCATGGTTCGAAGCGCGTTCAAAACAGGTCGCTGCCTTCTCCTTGTCCTCTTCGACGCCGATAGCGCCGTAGAAGCAGTCCCCGAGGCGCAGCTCCGCTTCGTGATACCCAAGCGCAGCCCCCTTCAGGAACCAGGTGAAAGCAAGCTTCGGATCATACCGCGAGAAACTTTCGTCCATCGCGATACGCCCTGCGTCCGCCATAGAAAGGCACAGCCCCTTCTCGGCTGAACGAACATACCAGTCATAGGCCTGATCCATATTGATCTTGCGTCCCAGGCCGCGTTCATAAAGAATCGCAATCTGGCGCATCGCAAAAGGATCGCCGGCCTTTGCCATCGGAAGAAGTTTCTTCATATGTTCTACATACTTCTCCGTCATGTCCTTCTTGTTTCCTTCTCCGTCCCGGTAGAGGATGAAGAATCCGGAGAGCACATCACCTGCTCTCCATCCGCTGTCCACCAGCTCCAGGAAACGGTCTCCATTCCAGCGTACTTCCACCGCATAGAAATAGAAGAGCCCGAGCAAGTACTGATCCCTGCCATTTGCCGGGTCCTTCGCCAGCTCTTTCAAAAGCGAAAGACTCTCTGCAAACTCTCCTGCGAGGAACAACGATTCCGCGCGTTTCGTTTCATTATCCATAAGGCACCTCATTTCAAGCCCGATCCGCTCTTCCACGGATCGACACTTCTTCACCTCTATCATACATTGAATTTTGTCGAAAAATAATAATAAATATTATAATTTTTCTATATTATAGAAAATAGTCTGAAAAAATGGGACTATTTTTACTGTTTTCGTTATAGAGATATATGTAAAACTTTAGAGAAAAGAGACATACCATAGAAAAAAGTAACAATATGGTGGACGTAAGATTAACGCGAGCGAGGATTGAAAACCGGACAGCCTCGCGATGCGAGGGGAAAAGGATTTTAAAACCGAACAACCCGCCTGCGGCTGAGGGAGATGAAAACCTTTACAACCAAGCTGCGCGAGAGTAAAAAGGAAAACCTTCACAACCAGTCTGAAGGCTGTTGGAAATGAACCTCCTCAGTCGACTCCGTCGCCAGCTCCCCCTACGGGGCGAGCTCTGAAACCATTTCCCTGCTTCGCAAAGGAAAACATGCAAACCTCGCTGCGCTCGTAGTAATCAACCCTATCCGCCAGCCTTTTTAGAAACTGCACCTTTGAAAACCACAAAACCAGCCTAACGGCTGAGGAAATGCAACTCATCCGTCGGCTCCGCCGCCACCTTCCCTTCCAGGGCAAGGTCAAAGGCAATTCTTTCCTCCGTTGTGGGCAGCTCGCGATGTGAAATGAAAAAATCAATGGTTTTGTTTTGAACTTATATAGGCACCTTCCCCGTCTGGGAAGGCAAGTGTTAGCGGCGCCCGGAAAAATCAGGACTCAGGAATGCCGAGCAGCGCGAGGTTGTCTGGTTTTCCTTCAGCCCGGAGCTGGTTGTCTGGCTTTCTTTTCTTTTTCCATTTTTTCCCTCTCTTTTCATACTCCCCGTTGCCAAAAAAGAGAATGTACGCCTTTTGGTGTACATCCTTTTTGGTTACTGTTTATTTCCCGCGTAGTTGCCTGGGAGGAAGTAGAGGGGATCGACGGCTGTGCCGTTGACTCTGACTTCGTAGTGGCAGTGCGGGCCGGTGCTGTTTCCGGTGCTGCCCATGATGGCGATGACGCTGCCCTGGTCGACGTGCTGGCCTACGGTGACGAGAATGGCGGAGTTATGGCCATATCTTGTGACGATGCCGTCGGGGTGCTTGATTTCGACGAGGTTGCCGTAGCCGCCTACCCAGCCTGCCTGGGTGATGGTGCCGGATGCTGTGGCTTCGATTGGGAGGCCGTAGTCGCCTGCGATGTCGATGCCTTCATGGTAGGTAGAGCCTATGCCGCCTCCGGGGCTGGAACGGTAGCCAAAGTAGCTGGAGATCTCGCCTTTGACGGGCCAGATATCCGGTGTGGTGGCATTAGTATTGAGGAGCTGGACCTGCATGCCGTAGGTCTGGTTCATGAGTTCTTCTCTTAGGGTGATCATGGTCCTAATCTGGGAATCGAGACGGGAGTCAAGTTTCCTCATTTCACGGAGAAGGTCGCCCGGTGTGGCAACGGATGCGCTGCCATCGTCAGTTTCCTGTGCGGTCCCGGATGATTGATGGTCGGAGGCGGATACGTCTCTTGCCTTATCCGGTACGGTGGATGCACCGCCCTGGCCTCCCTGGCCGCCATTCTGCACGTTGGCGCCGGCGCCGTTATTATTGGCTTTGATCATGTCCTGAAGCTGGCTGGAGATTTTTTCGATGGCTTTTGTCTTGTCATTCAGGGCTTCCATCTTTTCTTCTGCCATTTTCAACTGGTTTCTATAGAGTGTATTCTCCTGGCGGAGGGACGTCATAGAATACGCGGAATAACCGCCAATGCAGATGCTTGCCGCGAATACGACAGCCGCCGCAATGGCGCCGATTTTCAGTTTTTTGATTTCCTGCCCGGTGAAGCTGAATGAAACTTCGCCGGTTTCTTTATTTTCGGTTTTTTTCATGTTTGCCTGCTGTCTATTGAATGCGTCCTAAGTTTCCTGCCCCCACAGAAAACCGAACGTCCGGTCACTTCCTGATTTCCCGGCGCTTCCCCGCGCCGTCTCTTCCATTCCCTGGATAGCGGACATATGCCCGCGGTCTTTCTGTCTTTCTTAGTTCTTTTTTGCCATATCGATTTTGTGATCATGCGGTGCCGGCTGGCCTGGATTCTGTGCCGGCTGGTTGTAGTCGTCAGCTGGTTCTCTGAAGTCCTGCATGGTCTGCGAAGGAGCTGCTGTGTATTCGGTGTATCCGGACTCGGCGGCTGCTTCGGCTTCCTGCTGGGCCTGCTGTGCCATATCAGGCATCAGCGTATTCAGAGCGAGGTTGATGCTTTCTGCTTCTTCGGCGGAAAGTGCTTCGCGGCACTGGCCGTTCGTGACTTTCTTAGCGTAGATACGGGATGCATCGTGGCCTGCCAGAGAGGAAAGGATGAAGCCGTTGTTCTTCCCGTCAAGGATTGTCAGGGAGAAGGAAAGCTTGTCTCCTGTGTCATCGAAAGCGTCGTAGCGCACAAGGCCTGTCTTCTGGAAAGACTGGAGCTGCATATTCGCAAGGAGTTCCTGCTGGTGCAGCATGTTCTCGGAGGACGCGATCATTTCACGAAGCTCCCTCACTTCTGTGGAAAGCTTCACTTCGATCGAGCCGCCTTCAGCGCTCTTCATGAAATACATGTACTTGCGGTACAGGCGGTTTAGCTTGTTCCTCAGAAGGAAGAACTCGAGGACGAGCACAATCAGGAGGACTGCCAGCACGCCGGCGACCACATACATTACTATTGTCTGGTTTATCATTTACTACTCTTCTCCACTCGTATTTTCGGATTTTTGTTTGAGAATATTCGTTATCATAGCGAATTCATCATCATTTTTGAAGGAAATCATGATGGTTCCGCTGTGGGCTTTTCTGCCTTTCCCTGTCTTGATGGAAACATGGGTGCCCACAGAGAGCGTCAGCGATTCTTCGAGGCTCTTGAGGTAAGCAGAGACCTGCTCATCCTTCTTCGGCTTCACTTTTCCCGGTTTCGTTTCACTGGTGAGCTTTTCGACCTCGCGGGCGGACAGTCCGTCCTTCACGATGCGCCTTGCCAGGCTGATCTGCTCGGCAGGGGTTTTCAGCGAAAGGAGCGGCCTTGCCTGACCGGCTGTCAGTTTCCTTTCGGAAAGCATATCTTTCACTTCGTCTGGAAGGTCCATGAGACGCAGCGTATTGGCTACATGCGAACGGCTCTTGCCCACGCTTTCAGCGAGCTCTTCCTGCGTCAGCTCGTACGATTTCATGATTGTCTCATAGGCCGAGGCTTCTTCCACAGGATTCAGGTCCTCACGCTGGAGGTTTTCGATCAGTGCGGCTTCCGCCATCATCTTGTCGTCATACTGCGTAATGATTGCCGGGATGACAGAGAGCCCTGCCATCTTTGCCGCGCGGAAACGTCTTTCGCCGGCGACCAGCTCATACTCGAATTCGCCGTCCGTATCTTTGTAGCGGACCGTGACCGGCTGGATCAGACCCTTTTCCTTGATGGAATCAGCAAGACCCTTCAGAGCTTCATCGTCGAAATCACGGCGCGGCTGCCAGGGATTCGGATGGATTTTAGCAAGTTCGAGATCGATGACCTTGCCCTTCTCGTCCAGAGTTTCCCCCAGAAGAGAACCCAGTCCACGTCCCAGTTTCTGTCTCTTAGTCACGTCTTACTACCTCCCGGCTCAGTTTCTTATATGCCTCAGCCCCCTTGGACTTGGGCGCGTACGTCAGGATCGGTTCTCCGAAGCTCGGCGCCTCGGAAAGCTTTACGGTCCTCGGGATCACCGTCCTGAATACTTTGGATCCGAAATACTTCTTCACTTCCTCAGCCACCTGCAGCGACAGGTTCGTTCTTCCGTCGAACATCGTCAGAAGAATACCGAGGATATGAAGCGATGGATTCAGCTTCCTGGACACCACCTGCACCGTCTTTACCAGCTGGGAAAGACCTTCCAGCGCGTAGAACTCCGCCTGGATCGGGATGATGATGGAATCGGAAGCCACAAGGGCATTCAATGTCAGAAGACCCAGGGAAGGCGGGCAGTCGATCAGGATGTAATCGTAGGAATCCTTGATTGCGGCAAGCTTCTTTCTCAGAAGAAATTCCCTCTCAGGGAGCCCTGCGATCTCGATTTCCGCCCCGGCAAGATCGATAGAAGAAGGAAGCAGCCACAGCTTCTTCACCGCTGTCTTCACAGCGGCCTCCTTCGCATCCGCATCATCCAGCAGCACATCATAGAGATCCTTGCCGAACTTCACGTCCTTGCTGAGCCCGCTGGTGGAATTGCCCTGCGCGTCCTCGTCGATGAGAAGAGTCTTATGTCCTTTGTCGGCCAGTTCCGCCGCCAGATTCACAGCCGTCGTTGTTTTTCCGACCCCGCCCTTCTGGTTGATGATGCTGATGATCTTGCCCATATTTTCCTTCCTTTCACAGATAGTCGCTATTATTATACCATATTTCACTGTCAATATAAGAAATGTTTCACGTGAAACATTTTTGAAAAAATCCGTGAAACTTGCGATGGAATCACATCTTTCCCTATTTCCTGCAAAACATTCCAAAAAACTTTATCCGAATTTATACATAATTTTTGCTTTTCTAATGCATGTTAAATATTGACATTTTCATTCATCTTTGCTACGCTTTATAGAAATAATTCTATTCTTTAATTCATGGAGTCAAAATGGAACAAATTTATTTAGATACCGCAAGAATTCTGAAAGCTATTTCCGATCCGAAACGTCTCAAAATCGTAGACATGTTATCCTGCAAGGAACAGTGCGCCAACAAACTGCAGCAGGCATTCGCCATCACGCAGCCGACACTCTCCCACGATATGAAAGTCCTCGTCGAATCCGGACTCATCATCGACAGAAGAGACGGCAAGAACATTTTCTATTCCCTGAACCCCGCAGCCATGGAAGAACTCTGCGCCATCATGGGAGAAATCTGCCAGAAGAGAATGCACTGCATCTGTGAACACGGAAGACACGAAGAACAGGGCATGATGGAAAACCCGGAAGCAAAGAACGACGTGCGCGAAATCGCTGAATAAAACCACGGTATTCCGTAATAATTTTTTTATAATACGTATAAACGGATTATTTTAACTAGTAATCTTCTGATTATCCTTCAAAAGTGGTACTATATATAAGTAATGGCAAGCATTTTGCTGTATATTGGTCGTAGAGGTGATAAACATGGCAGAAGTAACTGAAAAAAGCATCATTGTAAATGGCGTAGACAAATGTCTCGTATCCGAACTGAAACGTGTATACGGTTCCGTTGAATACCAGGGCGCAGAATACGTATTCCTCCATTTCCCGATCGTAGGCGACACCGTAAGAGAATACCGCCCGGACAGCTACACCACCGCTGTAGAACTCGGCGATGAAATTTGCGAAGGACAGACCTTCCACTATCACGTTACACTGACGTACGATGGACACGTCAGAGAAGTCGCTTATCTCGGACTCGACGATTTCGGCAACCCCGACACCGTTGATATCGAATAATCCTCAACAAAAAGAAGGATGTGTGCGAAAGTGCACATCCTTTTTGCGTGGGATGAATGAATTCCATTTCCGAAGAATACTCGCCTTCCCAGACGGGGAAGGTGCCCGAAGGGCGGATAGGGTTGATTACCACGAGCAAAGCGAGGTCGTATGGTTTTCCATAAGGCAAAGCCTTGGTTTAAGGGTGTTTGACCTTACCTCGTAGAGGAAGGTACGGCCGGAGGCCGGTAATGAAGTTAATTACCCACGGACGAAGTCCGGCTTTATGGTGTTTCTTCGAACGAAGTGAGGTTTAAGGGTGTTAACCTTGCTCCGAAAGGAGAAGGTGTCGCCGAAGGCGACGGATGAGATGTAGTTCCTCTCGCGCAGCGAGGTTTTACGGTTTTCCTCAAGGCCTCAGCCTTGGTTTAAGGGTGTCAGAGCTCGCCCCGTAGGGGGAGCTGGCGCGGATGCGCCTGAGGAGGTTCATTTCTGCGAGCGAAGCGAGGTTTTATGGTTTTCAGTTAATGCAAATATATAAACATGTTAGTTAATCCTCTAATCGAATACCCACGCAAAAAAGGCTGTGAAGAAATGATTGCACATTTCTTCACAGCCTTTTATTTATCATTTATTTTCTCAGACCATTTCTATTCCCCATCCACTCTCTTCAGCCTGAGTCCGGGAAGGATCAGGAGGACGCTCACGATGAGACCCGCGAAGAGGGAATCAATCGGAAGATGAAGAACGACGGCGAGGATGGCCGCCACAGTGCTCCCTGCCATGGAGAGCACCGCCCATCCCCTCTTCAAATGCCCAGGGAAGAAGACCGAAAGCGTCAGCGGAAGGAAAATGCCGCCGCCTCTAAGGCCCATGGAGAGGTAATTCCAGAAAAGGACCTGCGTTCCCCTGTTCATCGCCGCAATCACACAAGCCGCTGCCATGACAGAGAGGACAGAAATTTTTGTCAGACGGAGAAGCGCCTTGTCATCCTGGAGATGCAGGATCGGCATCAGGATATCCGTCACAAGCATCGTCCCGATTCCCAAAGACAGCCCGCCGATCGAGCTGATGAGAGACAGCACGATGCCGCCCATCGCAAGACCGCCGACCAAGAAGGACGCATGATTCGTAAAGTACGTAGGAAGCGTCAAAACAGGCACCACATTCGGATCAAAAGCGCTCATGTACATACCGACAGCCACAGACGGAAGCCCGACAGGAATGACAATCAGCGCCGCCGTGATGCAGCCGGCCGCGGCCGTAATCGGCGTATCTGCCGAGAAAATACACTGGATATACGTCTGCGTGCAAAGGACGCCGACAATCATCGAGAACAGATTCGACATCGACACCTCGAACCCGCGTCCGAAAAGATCCAGATGAGACGGAGGAATTGCCACGGACGAAGAAGCCAGCACCTCATATGCTTCGAAACCGCAGACGAAAAGGGAAAGCCAGATGACAGCCATCTTGAGGATGCCCCCGATGGCCGCACTCTTCATCCCGCCAAAAAACGTATACGCCGCGACAAGCGTCATCAGGATGATTGCCGCTGGAAGCTCGCCCACGCCGAAGATCGAGGAAATGATTTCCATCCCGGGCAGGCAGCTCGCCACCGCCGAAAGAAGAATCCCTATCGAAGAAATCACCGAAGACAGACGCTCCGCCCGCCTCCCGTAATGCATCCCCAGAAACTGCGGAATCGTAGAAAGCCCCGTCGAGCGCATTTTCTGTGCATAGAAAATCCCCATCAGGATGAAAGCAATCCCGCTTCCCAGAGTGAACCACCATGCCGAAAGCCCCACACTGTACGCCAGCTGCGCCGTACCCACCGTCGCACCGCCGCCGACCACCGTCCCGGCAATCCCGCCGGCCACCATGGGCACCCCGGCACTCCTTCCGCCGACACTGTATCCCTCAGCCGACCTGACCTTGCGCGACTGAAAAATTCCCACACCGATGACAAAAGCCACCGTCAAAAGCATCACGGCCATCAAAGGCCACGTCATATGCATGGTCATTCCCCCTTAAGAAAATAATTATTCCCATTATAGCAAAAAAAGAGACAGCATTTCTTGAGAAATCCGCAACGCCTAAGGAAAATGGAAATGAAGGAATGAGACAGGTATAATAAAACAAAAGAAAATGCAAAAAGAAAGGAACAACTATGATCAAAGCCGTCATTTTTGATATGGATGGAACCATCCTCGATACCATCACCGACATCACCACCGCCTCCAACAACGCCCTCGAAGCCATGGGCCTTCCCCACTACTTCACCAGAGACGAAGTCAAACTCTGCTTTGGAAGCGGCATTCACGACGACATCGCAAAAATCATCGCTCTTGCCAGAGGCTGCCAGGGTCAGGACCTCATCGACCTCTGCGAAACCATCCCCGCTTCCCGCTATGCCGTCACCGAAGAAGAAATCCAGAAATGCCGCGCCATCTTCTCCGACCTCTATCCAAGAAACCACAGAAAAACCAGCCCCTACGAAGGCATCCCCGAGCTCCTCAAAAAACTGAGAGAAAAAGGAATCAAAACAGCCGTAGCCTCCAACAAAGACGAAGCCCCTGTCAAAAAACTCACGGAAATGTACCTTAAAGGCCTTTTTGACATCGTCAAAGGAAACAAACCGGATATCCACCGAAAACCCGCTCCAGACATGATCAATGCAATCCTGAGCGATCTTTCCCTCACACCCGAGGATGCCATCTACGTCGGAGACACAGAAGTGGACATAGAAACAGCCAGAAACTCCCACCTCCCCTGCCTCTCCGTCACCTGGGGCTTCCGCCCCGAAACCTTCCTCAGAGCCAGAGGAGGAAAACACTTCGTGAACCATCCCTTGGAAATACTGGATTTCGTGGAAAAAGAATAAAAAAAGGAACCCCGCAGCATAAGCGATGCTGCGGGGTATTTTGATTTGGGAGGATTTGGGAAGAAGGGCCGTAGGCCGGTCTTAACCTTGCCCTGGAAGGGAAGGTGTCTCATATACCAGTTGTCGGTAATGGTAATGCTATAAATGGCGCATAAATTAGTGTATGAGACGGATGAGTTGCATTTCCACGGACGAAGTCCGGTTGTGCGGTTTTGTGAGTAACGCTCACAACGAAAAAAGGACTCTCGATGAGCCCTTTTTTCGTATCTTCGTATCTTTTCTCTTTTATCAATTTCCAAATCTTACTTATGTTCAAAGATATCGACTCTTCTGTCGCCTTCGTTCTTGCCTGTGGAGCCTTCGGAGCCTTTGACCATTTCTACGAGTTTGGAAGCGTCAACGCCTTTGGAGACGGCATAGTCTCTGACAGCTTTGATGCGTCTGGATGCGAGGTTTTCGTTGTAGTCAGCGGAGCCTGTGGCATCGGTGCGGCCTACGAGTTTGAAGACGTGGCCTGTTTCCTTGGCTTCTTTGACGAATGCATCGAGGTTGATTTTCTGTGCCGGGATGATGTCGGAGGAGTCTTCGTTGAAGAGGACGCTATTGAAATAGTAGTCGTTTTCCGGTGCTGCGACTGGTGTATCAGCCGGGACCTGGACGGTCGTTTCTGCGCCGGCATTGTTTGTAGTGGTGACTACGGCTGCCGGGGTTTCGGATTTCTGGACAGTGGAGACTGTGGATACTCTTTCTTCCTGGTTGGCTCTTGCATAAGCGGAGTCGTCGATCATGCCATTTGTTCCGGTGCCATATTCATTGGAGCCGCCGAAGCGGTAGGATACGCCTGCCATGAAGCCTTTATAGGAGACGTTGTTGTCGTCATTTCCTTTGGTATTCAGGTAATGGTAGCCTGCGTTCAGGTCAAGGTCTTCATCGATAGCGAGGTCGACGCCTGCTTCCCACATGGTGGTCTGCTCGGTGCCGAGGGCGCCTTTGGCATAGACGTCAAGGCCGTCGGTCAGCGGATGACGGGCAATGAGGCCTAACTGGGCTACGTTGTTTGTACGGTCGGAAGAGCCGAATACGCGGTCCGGGAAGTCGGACATATGTATGCGGTTCCAGCCGCCGAAGGCTGCCACTTCCGGATTGATGGAGTAGAGAGCATTCAGTTCGTTCATATTTCCGCCGGTGTGGTCGGTGGAAAGGCCTGTGTACTGGTACTGAGCAGCCCATTTGTCATTGATGCCGTATGTCAGGCCGCCGGTGAAGTTCCATTCGCCGTCGGATTTATAGCCATTGGATTTCGCGGATACGTCCCACATGCCTACGTTGATTTCAGTCTGTCCCTTCTGGTACGTCGTCAGAGGAGATGCGTATGCTGCGCTGGAAACTGCTGCCAGTGCGATCATAGCCGCAATAATTTTCTTCATAAGTTTCACCTCTCGCAATCAATCATTTCAATAATTTCAAAGTTTCTATTCCTAGTATCTATTCCATTATACCATAATGAAAAGAAGCGGTTAAGGACGTGATTCTTCTTATCCTCCTTCCGCTTCTTTTTTATGGCCTGCCTTAATTTGTACCTGCGGTAAAATGGGCGTTTCTGCTTCCTTCTTATCAAGGAAATCAGAAATACGCTGCTATTTTATGCGTTTCTTTTATTACTTGTCAGAGGGGAGCATCATGTCCTGCATTTCCTCGATCATGCCGACGGAGCCGCTTTCGATTAGCTTCCTGAATTCTTCGAGCTGATCCTTGATTTCCTTCGACATTTCAGGGAACTTCGGCGCGATGTCCTTCAGTGCCTTGATGACGATCTGGGCGACGACGTAGCGAGTGTACCATTTCTGGTCAGCCGGGACGATGTACCATGGCGCCTCTTTCAGGGAGGTTTCGGAAATCATTTCGCTGTACAGTTCCTGGTAACGGTCCCAGTAGCGGCGTTCGTTGATATCTGCCATGGAAAATTTCCAGTTCTTCTGCTTGTTGAGGATTCGTTCGGCCAGGCGGTCGCGCTGTTCATCCTTCGATACGTGCAGGAAAATCTTGAGGATTGGGAAGCCGTTTTCATTCAGGTACGTTTCCCAGTCGCGGATCTGACGGTAGCGTATATCCCAGATATCCTTGCTGATGAGGTTCTTCGGCATCTTGCCCTGCTCGATCAGATTATGGACGCGGGAAACGATGACGTCTTCATAGTGGGAACGGTTGAATACGCCGATATCCCCGCGGCGTGGAAGGGCTTTGTTAATGCGCCACATGTAATCGTGGTCCTTTTCCTCTTCGGTCGGCTGCTTGAAGGAAACGACGTGGACCCCGTTCGGATCGAGATGAGAGAATACGTGCTTGATTGTGCTGTCCTTGCCGGCAGCGTCCATCGCCTGCAGGACGATGATGAGCCCGTAAGTGCTCTGCGCGAAAAGCTTCGCCTGCAACAGGCTGATTTCATCAAGTGCCTGCGGGAATGCATAGTTCTTCACGGCACTCTTGTCCACATCCTGATCGCAGTACGTGGCGAACTTCTTAAGGTTGATCGTATCGCCTTCCTTGACGCGGTATCTATCGATGTCAATTTTTATTTTCGCATCCTTGTAGTCTTTTACGTCTTTGATTTCTTTGACATCATTTACTTCGGTCTTTCCTTTTGTCTCGTTCTCCATGACAGGTTTCCCCTTTACATTTTATTTTGTTGTTTTAGTTTTCCTTGTTTTCCTTCGATGCCTTCTCGGAAAGCGTCGTCTGGATTTCTGCCAGTTCCTTCACGTCCACCTGGGCGATGAGCTTCTTGAACGTTTCCAGCTGCTTCTGTACTTCCGGATCCAGCTTCGGGAACTGCGGATCGATTTTCTTCAGCGCCTGCAGCGTGATGAGGGCGACGATGTAGCGGGTGTACCACTTCTGGTCTGCCGGTATGATGAACCATGGCGAAATGTCTTTCGACGTCTTCGAAATCATTTCCTCATACAGCTCCTGATAGCGGTCCCAGTACTGCCTTTCATTGATATCCGACATCGAGAATTTCCAGTTTTTCTGCTGGTTCACGATACGGTCGATCAGGCGCTTCTGCTGCTCTTCCTTCGATACATGGAGGAAAATCTTGATCATCATGAACCCGTTCTGACGAAGGTACTTCTCCCAGTTATTGATCTGCTCGTAGCGTTCTTCCCAGATATTCTTATTCACCAGATTCTGTGGCAGCTGGCCCTGATGGACCAGGTCATGGATGCGCGTCACGATGACATCCTCATACTGCGAACGGTTGAAAATCCCGATATCCCCGCGTTCCGGCAGCGCCTTATTGATACGCCACATGTAATCGTGGTCTTTTTCCTCCGTAGTCGGCTGCTTGAAGGAAACCACCTTCACACCGCCAGGATTCAAACTTGCAAAGACATGATTGATCGTACCGTCCTTGCCGGCCGCATCCATCGCCTGGAGCACGACCACGAGCCCGTACGTATTCTGCGCGTACAATTTCTCCTGCAGATCCTTGAGCTTTTCGATCACCTGCGGGAAATACAGATTCTTCACCTGAGACTTGTCTATAGAAACATCGCACTTCGTGCTGTATTTCTTCAGATTGACCTTTTCGCCTTCCTTGACCATGTAACGGGTAACGTCTACCTTGCCGTCCTTGATTTCATCAGCCAAAGGAAATCCCCCCTTTCGGAATTCATTCCAACAAATGCATATATATATTATAATTCATAACATAGAAAGAGTTAATAGAATCTAAACGAATTATAACAAATTAGAATAAGACAATTGTTTTCCATACCTTTCGGTAAACCTTGTGCCAAATGCGGAAAGTCATAATCCGGGAAATTTATAGTATAATGGAAGAAAGAAATCATCGAAGGAGGGCATCATGGAAGAAAACCATAAAGACAAAGGCAAACGATATAAAGTCATGGCCGGCATCGACCAGGTCTTCTCCGACTCCATCACCAGCAAGAAAATCTTCGGAAATGACGGCTTCCAGTTCTTCCTCTTCCAGAAACGGTGGAAGAACATCGTCGGCGACATGCTCGCCAAGGAATCCTACATCAAAAGCTGGAAAGACGACACCCTGGTCATCGCCGTCACGAACTCCGTCTTCCTCCAGCACCTCTTCATGATGAAAGGCGACCTTTTGAAACGCCTCTCCGAAGACGAATTCGGGAAACGATTCAAAGACATCCGCTTCATCGCAGGCCCCAGGCAGAAAAAGGAAAAAGCCTACTCGACTTTGGATCCCGTCAACCATAAAATCGAAGAAGAGCAGAAAATGTACAGTCAGGACCTCACCGAAGGCGAGGAAAAATGGATTGAAAACTGGGTCGAAGGCCACGTCGGAAACGACAAACTGAAGCAGCCCTTCCAGAACCTCATGACAGAAGTCCTCAAAATCAGGAAAGGCGAAGCCGCCGCCGGCTACAAACCCTGCGCCTGGTGCGGAGCTCTCTTCGACCAGAAGGACAAGAACCAGAAACTCTGCCCCAACTGTCAGAGAATCTTCGACAGGAATATCAAACACAGAGCCGTCCTCCTCCTCAAGAAATACCCCCACTACACCTTCCAGCAAGTCCGCTCCATCATCGGCTGCGGCTACAGCGAATACGAAGAAGCCAGAGATATCCTCATCCACAGATACAAAGAAAACATATTCCAGAAACACAGCGGAGCCGAAGAAAAAAGAAAACTCCTCGCCCTCCTCATCCACAAACCCATCAACGAAATCTCAGAACAGGAAGCAGAAAACATCCTCCAGCACATGCCTGAGAAAAAATGGGACTGAAAAAGGAAAATCAAGGAGCTATGACGAAATGTACAATCATCTCGTCACAGCTCCTTTTTCCATTGGGATATTTCATTAACGGATTATCTAACAAATGTATTTATTGGTTCTGTCTGAAAACCTCAAAACCTCGCTTTGCTCGAGAACTACTGTATTCCCTGGCTTCGCCAGGACCTTCTCCTTCGGAGCAAGGTTAACACCCTTAAACCTCGCTTCGCTCGAGAAAAGGAAGAAGCAACGTTTTAACGGATTTTGTCACAGCCCCTTTCAATTGTTTCACGTGAAACAATTTTTAGAAAAGAGGAAGCAAAATGTTTCACGTGAAACATTTTTGGGATGGATAAAGGGAGTAAGAAAAAGGGAAACAGCACCAGCGGCAAAAGCTGTCCCCGTTAGGGGAAAGCTTTTGCCGAGCCTGCGAGGCGAAAGGGGTTCATTTAATCCTTCTATCTCAGCAGCCTTGATTTGAAGGAAGAAAAGCAAAACCCGTACAACCTCGCTCTGCTCGAGGAACTTTTTTGTATTTTAAATCTCAATGAATACTGCACCCCTTTCCTGGCAACAGTTAAAAGATTGGCCGGTACTTCTTCCCCGCTGGGGCAGGTCAAAGTCCTCCGCTTCGTTACTGATGGATAATATCGAATGAGCGTTTTACAGTTTTCATTTATAATATCGGAACTCGTCGGTACGAAAGGTTTTAACCTGCCCGTCGGGGTGGATCCAGACTATCCTTGATACTGACGCTGGTGAAAGGGGTGAAGTTCCACGCGGTTTTATCGCGGTTTTCTGGTGTCGTCAGCGTAGTCTGACAACGAAAAAAGGACTCTCGATGAGTCCTTTTTTCGTACCCTTATACTCTTCTATCTTTCCCTCATTCCTTCCCTACTTCGATAATCTTCGCCTTATGGTCGAAGGGCACGTCGGTGCCTGTGACCATGGTCTGGATATTTCTTGTTTCGAGGAAGTTCATGAGGGCTTTTCTTCTTTTGCTGTCCAGCTCGCTTCCGATGTCGTCCAAAAGGAGGACGGGGTATTCGCTGGTTTCTTCTTTGATATATTCCATCTCGGAGAGTTTCATGGCGAGGATGGCTGTCCGCTGCTGGCCCTGGGAGCCGTAGATGGAGATGTCCATGCCGTTCATGAAGAAGGTAAGGTCGTCTCTGTGCGGGCCTACGGAGGTATGGCAGAATTTGGCGTCTTCTTCGCGGTAGGCAGCAAGGCGTTCGAGGAACCATTCTTCGTCGAATCTCGGCTCGTCGGATCCGGCTTGTTTGTAGCGGATTTCGAGGTTTTCCCTGTTTCCTGTAAGGGCGGATTCCATATCGGGGACGGTACCGTTCATCTTTTTCACGGTTTCAAGGCGTTTCCTCACGATGTAGGCGGCGCATTTCCCGATCTGTTCGTCCCAGATGTCGGTATCCGGGATGATGCCTGTCATCCTGGCGTTCCTGAAGGCTGCGTTTCTTTGCTGGACGGCTCTGGTGTAGCGGAGGAGTTCGGCATAGTAGCGCGGGGAAACCTGGGAGATTTCCATATCAAGGAAGCGCCTCCTGAAAACGGGGGCGCCTTTGATGAGCTGGAGTTCATCAGGGGTGAAGATGACGGTGCGGAAGAGGCCCATGAGGTCTTTTTTACGGACAGGGTTGTCGTTGAAGAAGATTCTCTTGCCCTGGTTCCTCGTCAGTTTCACTTTGATGGTATGCGAGACGTCGCGGATGGTGAAGTCGAGGAGGATGGTGCCTTCCTCGTCCCCCAGCCGGATCATTTCGTTGTCGTTTCCCGTGCGGAAGGATTTCCCTATGGAGGCGTAATAGACCGCCTCGATCAAGTTCGTCTTCCCGCTGCCGTTTTCGCCCGTGAAGATAGTGAGTCCTTCATCCGGCAGGATGGTCGTATCCTCCATATTGCGGATCTGGATCAGCCGGAATTTCACGCACTTCATGGCTAGGCTCCGGTCAGCTTGTATTCGTCGCCGTCGATCTTGAGCATGTCTCCGGCGCGAAGCTTCTTTCTCTTTTCGGTGACCTTCTTTCCGTTCAGTGTGATCTTGTGCGCTTCAAGGTAGGCTCCGGTCTCCCCGCCCGAGCTGATCCGGTCCGTCTTTTTCAGGAACTGGTCAAGCTGGATGAAGTCTCCGTAAATCTGTATTTCTTCCATTAGTTTCTTCCTCTCATCGGGGTGACGACGTAGCGGTATGTCTTGTCGTCCTGCTGTTCCACGAGCATCGGGCCGCTCTTCAGGAGATGCAGCGTGATTGTTTCGCCCTTGGAATGCTTCAATATATCCTCTATATAACTGCAGTTGAATGTGATGTCGATATCATCGCCTTCAAGCTTGACGGGGATCGACGTATCGGAGCGTCCGATTTCCGGATCTTCTTCGAAGACTTCGAGCACGCCCTGCTTGAAATGGAAATTGATCGTATTGTAGTTCACATCGCGGGAAATCGGGCTGACAAAGCGGACGGCTTCGGCAAAGTCGTGGAGATTCAGTTCCGCATGGGCATCAAAGGACTGCGGGATGACTCTCTGGTATTCCGGATATTCGCCGTTGATCAGGTTGCTGATAAAGTACGTGCTGCCGATGGTGAATGCGACATGGTTCTTGGACCAGGAAATTTCCATCTTTTCCTCTTCCCCGTCCGGCAAAAGGCGGATGACGTCGGAAAGAATGCCGGCAGGAACGATGATTCTGCCAGCGGCTGTGGCCGGTTCATCCAGGGAGATTTCCTTGGTAGCCAGGCGGTGCGTGTTGGTAGCGGCCATGGCGAAGAGAGAATCATGGATTTCAAAAAGTACGCCTGTAAAGAAAGGCTTCTGTTTATCAGTGGCTGCTGCAAACTGGACGAGGCTGACCATGTCAGCGAAATCCTTGCAGCGGATGACTGCATGATTCTGATGCTCCATTTCCTCGACTTCCGGGAAATCCTGGGAATTCCTGACAGGGAACTTCGAGAAGTAGGATCCGCTCTTAAAGGAAACGGTATTTTCTCCTTTACCCATTTCCATGACGATATCCCCTGATGGCATCCTGCGAAGTGTACTCTGCAGCTGGGGCGCAGCAATGACTGCAACGCCGTCTTCAAAAATGTCTGCGCTGCAGGTCGTTTTTATGCCGATCGTGTAATCGTTTGCCTGGAATTCGACAATGCCATTGGCAGCAGAAATGAAAAAGCCATTGTTGGTGTTGGAATTGATTTTTGTCTGTGCTGCGCGCTGGACTCGGTCGAGGGCGCTCGTCAGCTCGTTTTTGTTGAATGTGACCTTCATGGCAGCTCCTTAATAAATATGACTAATAATATAAGAGAGTAGTAGCAGGCGTAGTAGTACGCTGTGAATAAGTGAATAACTTTGTGACTATCTAGATTTTATCGATTTTGAGCCTTTGTGAAAACCCGGTGAATAACTTTTTTTCTTCTTCACACATTTCACAGATTTCCGGGGGTCTGGATTTATCCACAGTTTATGCACTGTTTTTTACCCTCTGCGGGCCGTGTTTCTTCACAATACTTTATATAGAGGCAGCTCTTACCTTTTCAGCTGCTTGGTAAGTTCATCGATGACGGCCTTCGTGCTCTGATCGCGTTTGATTTCCTTTTCCACGCGTTCGCAGGCATAGACGACTGTCGTGTGATCCTTTCTTTTGAACTTGTCACGGAGTGCCGGGAAAGAAATGCCCGGGATCAGGTTTCTGGCCAGGTACATGGCAATCTGTCTTGGAACGACATATTTTTTCGGACGCGCATTGCTGAGGACCTGTTCCTTCGTCACGCCGTAGCGGTCGCAGACTTTGTCGATGATGATATCGACCGTCAGCGTATTGCCGCCGTCGAGCGGGATCTTGTCTTTCAGTGCTTCCATGGCAAAAGGCAGTGTGATCGGCTTCTCTTTGATGCGGGCTATCATGACCAGGCTGTTGAAAGCGCCTTCCAGCTCACGGACATTCGTATTGATGTGGCTTGCAATGTAATCGACGACTTCATCCGGCAGATTGATACCCTGCTTTTCAGCGCGGTTCTTCAGGATGATGCTGCAGATTTCATAGTCAGGCGGGGAAATCGGAGCGACAAGGCCGCTCGAGAAACGGCTCTGCAGGCGGTCTTCGAGCTTTTCAATATCCGATGGCGTACGGTCGCTCGTCATGATGATGTTCTTCTTCTTGTCGAAGAGTTCATTGAACGTGTTGAAGATTTCCATCTTCGTCGAGTCCCTCGAGCCGAAGAACTGGACATCGTCGATCAGAAGGAAGTCCGGATTTCTGTACTTCTGGCGGAAGTCATTCGTCGCATGGCGCTGGATGGCATCGATCAGCTCATTCGTGAACGTTTCACTGGACACGAAAAGAACGGAAAGCTCCGGCTTGTATTCATGGATGTAATTGCAGATCGCATGCAGAAGATGCGTCTTGCCAAGGCCGGATGGGCCGTAAATGAAGAGCGGATTCATATTTGTATCCGTCAGCTTTGGATTGACCGCAGCCTGTGCGACGGCCAGGGCCGCCGAATACGCTACGTCATTGCACCCGCCGTGGACGAATGTCTCGAACGTGTACTCCTCATTGATGGGATTTGACTGGAAAACCTTCGCTTTTTTCGCTTCCGGCTTCTTCGGTTCTTCGAAAAGGGAGCCCTGAGCGACATCCTGGATGCTCGGAAGAGCGACCTCGTCGGCCGACTTCGGCTTCAGATTTGTGAAATCCGGAGGCGCTGCTTCTTCCGGGAACGGATCGGCTGCCTTGCTTTCCATCACGGGAGCAGGCTCATTCCCTTCCGGAAATGGAGAAGGGATGCCCCCTTCAGGGAACGGTGCCGGAGAAGGAGCAGGCGGGACAACATTGCGGGCCTTTTCCCTTTCCATATCCTTGGCAGGAGCATGGGCGGAAACGGGACCCGGGCCGTCATTCGGCGTTATTTTTGGAGGACGGTAGTTATCTACTTGTATTGTGATCTGCTGATTCTTCGTTTTAAGAATGTAACTCTCCAGTTTTCTGGAATACACATTGGCCAGCCATGCGACCTGGTACTTCGGCAGTGTGTGGTCCGTGGAAATCGTCAGTACCGAGCCTGAAAGTGAGACAGGGTACAAGTGGAGTTCAAACATTTCTGAATACTCGGAATCATTCGACTTAATATAAGTAACTAAATCCTCCCAGAGTGAAAATAGATCCATATAAAAACCTCATATGTTGACAGTTGTGATTAACCTTGTGAAAAAAATGTGAATTCTGGTGAATAAATCAAGAAATAAAAGTCCGATCAATTCGATATTATCGAAGGAAAATGCACTTGAACAACTCTGTGCAAAAGTGATTAACCTTGTGAATAACTTTATTCTATCATCTATCGGCTCCCTTGTACATTCACAAGATATAGAGAAAAAAGAATATGACAGTACCATAAATTGTGCCTCCTAAGGCGAACATTTAGTCGTAAAAGTCCGAAAAATCCCGCTGCTGCAAGCGATTTCCCTACTTATTAAGGTATAAATTTACAAAGCAGTAAGAAAGCTGTTATACTGGCAGTGAATGCCTCCCCTCCGAGTCACAAACTGCTGCGGGAGATAAGTCAGCGAAAGGAAAGAAGTCATGAAACGTCCACAGAAAGTCACCCGGGAAGACAGGCTGAGCCAGTACGCTCGCAAGATGTACGAAAAAGAAAAAATCGGGAAACAATGGGAAGAAGAACTCCCGGAAGACAAGAAAAAGAACGGAAAGAAAATCAGGACCATCCTGAACCGCCGCCTCCGTCATGACAAAAACCTTGAAGTACCCGCTGACGGCGGCGCTTACAGGAAGGAAGCGGAGTGGAGAGAATAACTCCGCAAGCAAGGAGGAAAAAATGGATAAAGACAGAATACTCGCACTGGACACGGAAACCACCGGAGTCGGCCCCAATGCCGAGATCCTGCAGCTCTCCGTCATTGACGGCGAAGGCGCTATGCGGATGAATCAATATTTCCGTCCGAAGAAAAACTCGTCATGGCCCGAAGCCGAGAAAGTGAACCACATCTCCCCTGCCATGGTCAGCAAATGTCCCTTCATCCTGGACCATAAGGAAGAAATCCAGGAAATGCTCGGCAATGCAGAGGCCATCGTCGGATACAACCTTCCCTTCGACGTGCAGATGCTCCTCCAGAGCGGCCTTACCCTGCCCGATCCAAAGAAAACCATCTACATCGACATCATGCCACCCTTCTCCGAAAAATACGGCGAACGCGATCCCTTCACAGGAAACATCCGCTGGCAGAAACTCATCACGTGCGCCAAACACTACGGCTACGACGGAGAAGGCTGGCACGACAGCCTCGCCGACACGAAAGCGACCATCTACTGCTTCTGGAAAATGATCGAAGACGGGACCATGAAGCTCGATAAAAAAGCAGAAGAAAGAAGCGTGAAAATAGCCTTGGGCAATACAAGACAGAAAAAGAAATACTACGTCGTCAAACGCGGCAGGAACCCCGGCGTCTACTACACCTGGGACGACTGCAAGAAAGAAGTCCAGGGCTTCAACAACGCCGTTTACAAAAGCTTCGTCACCAAGGAAGATGCCGAAGCATGGTACGGAAAACCCGTCAAAGAAGCACCGAAAATTGTAAAACCCGCCGGCACGGCTGCTTCTGCCGGAGCACCCGCTGCGGCGAAATCCTCGGCAAAAGGAGCCAAGGACATCGCAGAAGCAGAAAAGACATTCCCGGCCAAAGCCAAGAAACTCGGACCAGCCTTGAAAGCCGGCTTCAGAGTCCCTGATACCCTCACCATCTACACCGACGGCTCCTGCCTCTCCAACCCGGACGGCCCCGGAGGCTTCGCTGCCGTATTCCTCACAGAAGAAGGAGAAGCCTTCCTCCACCTGACCGGCGGCGAACCAGGCACCACCAACAACAGAATGGAACTCCGCGCTGCCTACGAAGCCCTCAAATGGATCAGCCAGGACGGCAAGAGAAGACAAATCACCTTCTGCACCGACAGCAAGTACCTCCAGAGAGCCATCACCCAGAGATGGCTGAACAACTGGAAAAGAAACGGCTGGATCACAACCAAAGGCACCCCCGTCCTGAACCAGGACCTCTGGAAAGGAATAGACGCCTTCCTCACCTCCCACGCCCTTTCCTTCGAATGGACAAAAGGCCACGCCGGCGCACAGTACAACGAACTCTGCGACCAGCTCGCCAAAGCCGAAGCCTCCCGCTTCCAGTAGTCCTATATAGATAATCGAAAAAAGGTATAGGAAAAATCCGGAGAAAATAAAAAAATTTTCCCGCTCTTTGAAAAAAGAGCGGGATTTTTTGATGGTGAGGGGAAGTGGAAAGAAAAAACACTTATATAATTAATATCATTGTATTATATAAAATGCCTCTTAAAATTCATATTGGATATAAAATGCCTCTTAAAATTCATATTGGCAAATTTTAAGAGGCATTTATTGAAGAAGTGTATAAACTGGCGGATTTAGAAAGTGTTTAATTTCGATTTGCAATTTTAAAAAAAGTTATCTTATATTTAAAAATGTATAGAAATGATATTTTATTTATCTTTTAAGGGGTTGAAAATAATGATTATTCTAGCTTTCTTACTCTTTCTCTTCTGTGTGATAATGCTTTTAATATCTATCATAAAACCTAAATGGGGAACATTGGAAAAAGACCAGAGTTGAAAAGAAAACAAATTTGTTTATTTTACCTGGTGATGTGTTTTGTGTCTCTGTTTCTAATGGTTAAAGCTACTGATGCGATGTTATCGCAACAAAGTGGAATATCTGAAATGAGTAGAGCAGATAAAGAATATGCTTCTAAAATGTTTTCTGTAAAAAGTTTGGGATTTCTGTTGACGATGCAAAAAATATTGAAGCAGCATTGAATTCTATTGGTGTTGAATCAGTAACAGATGCAACTAAAGATGAAAAAGGCATGTATTCTTTAAATGTTACTGCGAAAGGTGGTTATACACCGGAGAAAGGTTATACACATTTATTTTTAGACAAAGATAATAAAGTCGAAACTATTAAATTAAAAGAAATCATTATGTATAAAGATGGACAAGCCGTACATCAACCTAGCGATTATGTATTAAGTGTTAGTGAAGAAAATCAAATGGAAAGACAAGCCAAAGAAATGGTCAAAAAGGTATTAAAGGCTCCAACAACAGCTGAATTTGATTATAAAACATTCAGATACTTTAAATTAAATGGTATTGGAACCATTATTGGAACGGTAGACTCTCAAAATAGTTTTGGAGCAATGATTCGTTCAAATTTCAAGGTTCAATTTGATTGCAATGACAATATGAAACCAATTCATATGAGTTTTGAGGGCAATGAAATATTCTAATCCTAATTGACTGATTTTATCCCATTGCATATATTTTTCTAATCTTGTAAAATATCTGTACAAGGAAAAACGGCAACGTTTTGCAGGACTCTCATTTTCGGATGGGGGTCCTGATTTTTTTATTTGGAAAATCATCCATTCCCAGCTCTTTCCCCTGAATATGGTAAGATGTAAGCAAATGGTTAATCGTTACGTGTAAAATCAGCGCTTTCCCTGGAGGGCTTATGAGCAATTTTTCTTTTCTTGTTTATCGTTCGTCGGATGAGGATTTCTCTGTCAATGCTATTGTCAAGGATGAGTCTGTCTGGCTATCACAGAAGGCTATGGCGGAGTTGTTTGGTGTCAGCAAATCGACGATCAGCAGGCATTTGAAAAATATTTTTGATGAGGGTGAGCTATCGAAGGAAGCAACTGTTGCAAATTTTGCAACAGTTCAAATGGAAGAGATGTGAAAATCTTAAAACCACGCTTTACTCAATGTAAGTAACCCTTTTCAGCAAAAAATTTAATGTAGTAAATTAGAAAAACCAGTTGTTGCAAAAATTGCAACAACCACTCTTCAAGGAAAATAAAAAATCCAACAAAAAAGAAACCGCTCAACCCGAAGCGGTTTCTTTTTTATACCTTATATCTTTTTCCTTATTTCCTTACTTATTCTTTCCCCATGATTTCTTTGGCGATGACGTAGCCTTCGGTGTAGTTATGGCCGAGGTTGAGGCCGAAGATGTCGAGCGGGTAGTCGATGCTGCCGTAGAAGTTGCCGGCGAGGTTGCCTGCGGCGTAGAGGCCCGGGATCGGGTTGTCGTCTTTATCCAGGCACTGCATCTTTTCGTTGATGACGACGCCGGAGCAGCCTACGGTGAAGCGGATGTGGCGGTGTACGCCGTAGAACGGTCCGACTTCGACGGGGCAGAGTTTCTCTGCCGGGACGCCCATTTCTGTATCTTTTCCTGCTTTGGCCATTTCGTTGTAGTGATTGACAGTTTCAAGGAAAGCAGGGATGTCTTTGATGCGGAGCTTTTTGGCGAGTTCTTCGAGGGTGTCTGCTTTGTAGGTGTCGATGAGGTCTTTCATGACGCCTTTGTGTTCGGAGTCTTCTTCCGGCATCCAGTTCTTGAGGGATTCGGGATCGTCGACGGTCGTGCCGATTTTCTTGGCCTGGTCTACGTAGCGGGAGTCGAAGATCTGGCAGTAGTGGCCGCTGTCTTCGGCGAAGGTGAGGTAGCAGTTCATGAGTTCCATGCCGACGGTTTCATCGCAGAAGCGTCTGCCGTTCAGTTTCACGCGCAGGTACGGGGCGCTCATAAGGGAGGTCGGGCCGGAATCCATGTCGTGGGCCATCTTGGTGTGGCCGACGTTTTCCATGCGGCCGCCTGCCCAGACGATCATCTTGTGGCCGTCGCCGCTTCTGCCTGTTCTCTTCAGGGCGAAGTTCGTCATATCCGGGAGGTAGTAGTCCATCATGGACTTATCATTCGCATAGTCGCCTGTGGCAACGACGACGCCTTTCCTGGCTTTGAAGAGGATGTGTTTTCCTTCATGCTCGCCGATGACGCCTGTCACTCTGCCGTCTGCGCCCTGATCGAGCATGACAGCCGGGGTTTCGTAGAAAATGTCGACGCCCTTCTTCTCAGCCAGTTTGCACATGGCCTTCATGGCAGCGCCGGTGTCGTATGGTTTCGGCTTGAAGACGCAGGTCGTGAATTCGATATGCCAGCCGGTTCTCTTCAGGAGTCCTGCATGGGCATTCGTTCCCATATCGACGACCTGGGCGCCTGCTTCCTTGCCCTTTTCAATCGTCCAGAGAACGGCCTCGCCGGATTTCTTGGCCCACATATCGAGAAGCTCCCTCTTGGCCCTGTGGCCGGAAGCAGCTTCGAGCATGGAAACGCACTTTTCCACGTCGACAGGATCGCTCTTGTCCGTCAGGATGCCTGCGCCGAAGTTTCCGCACGCAGCCGCTTCCTTTTCCTTCTGGAGAATGGCGACCTTCGCGCCCAGCTCCGCTGCCTTCAAAGCACACGGAACGCCCGGAGAACCTGCGCCGATGACGACGATGTCGTACTCCTTCGTATCCGCAATATCCGTAATCGGATCCGGCTTTTTGAAAAATGATGGAATCTCTTTCATAAGTCTGACCTCCCCTCTCTATAAAAAATGGAATAGTACTATATGGTATTATCTTTCTATATCTATTATAGTCTTTATAGAGAGGTCAATCCATGGACATAAGATAGAAATTATCCTATTTCTTGCTTTTCAGCATACATGTTTTTTATGGAATGCAGGAAAAAGAAAAATCCTTTTTTGCGCACGAAAAAAGACAGCGGAATCCGCTGTCTTCATTGCTGGTGAACCGTAAGCGCCCACATCAGAACTTTATAGTATACGCTGACTACGTTTCTGTCTTCATCAGCAGAGAAGTCGCATAATTAAAAAAGAGAGCGGAAATCAGAGCTGTTATGCCCTGGTTCCCGCTCCCTTTTTATTTAAAAGAACCGCCGGTAAGCAGTCCAGTGCCCAATGCTAATGCATTGAAGGCTTTATGCCATTATTATACTACTTTTAGGCTTTCTTGTCTGTGGATTCTGCCGGCACAGTTTTAGCCAGGACAGTTTTCACAAAATAGATTGAGCCTTTAATCAGAAGAGGCAGAACAACCTGGTCACGCACTTTATTCCATCCGGTTTCTGCAGTTGCCTGAGACTGGATTTTGGTCACGAAGGCATCAGCTACATCTTCGATGGCCGGCATGCCGTTATTTACGATCTGGGTAGTCAGATCAACTTTTACCTGATCAGTTACATCGTCAAGGTTCAGTGCATCAATAACAGAATCTCTTACATCAGTCCATTTACTCATAATGATCCTCCTAATCTAAATCAAGATACCATTCATTCATATCCACATTGGTGTTACCAATGTAGCCCTTGTCACTGTACTGCCATCCGGCAAGTACATGATCCGGAAATTCATCAGCGAAGCTACAACTGTTACTGTACTGCGCTACCCAATAGGGTACATAGTCTCCCAAAGCGGAGACGTCAACAACATCTTCCAGGGTAGAAAGGCTGGCATAGATCCCGCAAGGAATCCCCTGGGCATTGATTGCATTGATAAATGCACTGCAAACCGCCGTGGGATCTTCCGCTTTCAGGCATTCCGGAGCCTCAAAATCAAACCATACTCCCATAGGAGGCGTGCGCCCTTCAAGCAGATAAACCACTTCATTGGCTTCCTCTGCAGCTTCTATCGGAGTGGATGCATGGCTGTAGCAGTACACGCCCCATTTCAGACCGTGGCTTTCTGCTTCAGAAACATGCCCCCACCAAGTTTCTTCAATAGAAGTTCCTTCAGAGATTTTCGCAATTACGCCATCAACGCCTGCAGCCTCAACTTCATCGTAGTCGATATCTTTCTGCCAGAAAGAAACATCAATTACCTTTGCCATTCTTATCACCTCCTTTCGGATTGCTTTTAATTGTTCCGCCAATATAGCCCAGAAGGCCTGTCACAATACTCATTGCCAGGTTATCCAGACCATAAAAAATAGCCATTATCAGACTTGCTGACAAGGCTATGATTACTAAAATGTTTTCAATATCAATCTTTTCGAACTCGAACATCGGCATCACTCCGTTCGGCTCTGCACTCACAGTGTGGGAGGTCAATGAAGCGCTGGTAAGAATGGCTCACTACATCATTGCCTCCCAGGTTATGGTATGCCAGGAACATCCTGGTAACTACATCGGCTTTTTCAACAGCTACCCATCCCGCTTTGATGTGATAATCCATAGTGTCAATTAACCGGTCTCGTAACATGGCCACCACGCCCATTGCCAGAGCTTCCTGTTTCTTCCGCTGCTCTTCAAGAGCTTTTTTATCGGCCTCGTTACGTTCACGAAACTTATATAGGAGAATTCCCGTAAGCAGGGATGACAGCCCTGAAAGCAGGATAGTAACGCTGTCCATCAGCATCATCTTTCTTTGCTTTCGGTTTTACTATCGGTTGTGCTTCCCGTTTCACTGGATTCTGCATTTTTGTAAGCGATGCACTTCGGATTCTTGCAGCTCCCGTCAGTGTTCTTTTCGCTCCCGCAGTATTCACAATAACTCTTTTTCTTCCAAAAACTCATCCTATTGTCACTCCTTCCACAGCTTCTTTATAAGCTGCTGTCATATCCTGGTAATCTTTTTGGATGCTTGTCACTGCATCAGTATTCCCGGCAAGCTGTGCCGCCTGCAGAGCTGTCAGCATCTCCGCTTTGCTTGATTCATATTCTGAAGCCAGCTCAGCCTTCTGGGCTGCCACTTTTTCTTCGGCAGTTGGTTCTGGTGCGACGTATGGTGCAAAAGTCCCATCAGACTGGCGGCAATATTCTGCATGATCCGAATTATTTCCTAACAAATTTGCATAATCAGATGCATCTACAAAAATAAATCCCTGGCCCAGCAGATCCTGTACTTTAACACTGCCATCAGTAACATTGCCATCAGGATCGACAAAATAATGGACGCCATCGGCATAAGTAGTGCCTCTCCGGCCGTCACTGTTAAACTTGATTAAGTAGTCTTTCATTTTTTACCTCCTAATTTATTTACGAAAGGATGATTTGATTGAGAAAACCGAACGGATACGGAAGCATCAAACGGCTGTCAGGCAATCGGAGGCGGCCGTTTGTTTTTGTAGTAAGCGATGCAGGGAGGCAACGCCCTGTCGAATACTTTGCAACACAGGTGGAGGCTGAAATCTATCAGTCCGACTACAATAAACTTCATTTCCATCGCTCCCTTCCTGGACATCAAATAACTCTTGCTGAGCTGTACCACAGGTGGCTGCCTGCCCACACGGCCAACACCGCACCATCGCAGTCAACACTTGACAGCTATACCAATTCATTCAAGCACTTGGTTCCTCTTCACTATGAGCCAATACAGGATCTGAAATATGCAGACTACCAGAAGATTATTGATGACATGCGAAAGAGCGGGCTGTCTTACAGTTCATGTAAAAAAGTCCGCTCTTTGATTTCATTGCTTGAAAAATATGCCTTGAAAATTGAGTTGATAAATAAATGCTACGCTCCACTGCTATCGATAGGGAAAAATAAAGCCGTGCGTCCGCACCACCCATTCAGTCGCCAAAAGATTAATCGGCTCTGGGCACACTGCGATGACTTCGGCGTTGATACGGTGCTGATACTGCTTTACACCGGCATGCGTGTCGGTGAGATGCTGGCACTCCAGAAGAATGATGTGAACCTCCGTCAAGGTTATATCCGGATTACCAAAAGCAAGACCGTTTCCGGCATCAGAACCATCCCCATCCATCATCGGATTTTCCCTCTCATTACAAACCGTATGAAATCAATCGGTGTGCATCTGATAGCGGATTCCAAAGGAAAGCAATATGACTACAGTCGCTATTGCCAGCTTTGGCGTGAGGTCATGCACTCCATCAAAGCTGATGGTCATACAACCCACGACTGCCGCCATACTGTAGCAACACTGCTGGACAATGCAGGAGCCAATGAAACAGCAAAACGGCGTGTATTAGGTCATGCCGGAGGAGATGTGACTGAAAGGGTTTACACACACAAGGGCTTGCGGCAGCTACGAAAATGCATAGAGCTGCTAAAGTAGTGTTACTAGTACGCTACTCAATCAATCGCACGCATTACCGTATTATCTGCATTATCCGTGGCGTGATGGTTGTTACTATTGATACTGGATAAATCAGCCAGATTGGCAGATATTTACGCTTCTACGATTATGGATATCTGATATTTGGGCAGTTTTTCATGGATTTTATTTTCAAAAAAAATCATAAAATTTCCTCTTCCCTACTTCTCTTGTGCTTGTTCACAAACATCCTTCTACAGTGGGGAAATCAAGAGAACAGCAGTACATCTTGCACATTACCGATAGCGTTTAGCACCCAAAAATTCAAGGCTATAGGTATACATATCGGGAATAATTCAATCAATGTCATTGCTCTTTCGACTTATGAATATAGTTTAACTCAAACTGGATTTAAAACCTTTAACCCAAATGGCGAATATAATGATGTTGCATATGTTCACTGGATTTGCATCGGCAAATAGACAGTGGAGAAAAGCGACTACAGATGAGGTAATCACACTCCCCATCGCTTTCAGTAAAATTAAATTTGTAGTTTTGGGCACCTGCGCTACTAGTGACTGGGTTTATGAAAATGTGTCCGTATTAAATGATAGTGACCTAAGCACTGTAACAGCGTGGAGCGCATCTGAAAGTCAAACTGGCCAAATAGCAAAGCCGAAGAACATAATAGCAATGGGAATTTGATACAGTTTACTTTCCGATTGAAATGTAATAAAACGGATATTTTGTCGCAGATAAAGTAGCAGAAAATGTTATTTCAATCTTCGACAAACCGGAAGGGTTAAAAGCAAAGTTAGTAATTTCGGAATTTGGGCCAGTACCACCAACCACAGCAACTACGTTGTAGCCGGATGATGAATATGATATAGGCAATGGAGCATAAAAATGGCTTACTCCAGCGGTCCAGTCACCAGTCCAATAAAATCCCCACTGTATAATTAATCCCCCGAAGTTTGGACCGAAAGAAACATAGCCATTTGTGTCAATGACGCCGGAAATGCCCAATTTGGCGTTTGTGAATTTCGTTCCGGACCAGGTAACATCAGAGCCGCTCGATAGATTAGAGACTAATGTTGCGAGTGAAGCCAGCGTAGTTGCTGGATCTCTTTTCCATCCATCGGCCCCCGTAGCTGCTTTGATTCTGTTGCCCAGATTGCTGAGCAAATTACAGATGGTATTCAAGTCTGCGGTTGGAGCCAATGTATCAGAAATTGTTGTTTGCATCGCACTATGTGCATCTGTTGCATTATTGTGTGCTGTCAAAGATTTAGAGCCGGTTTCATCGAGACCTTGAATAGTATTATCAAGTGTATCCATATTGGCATTGATATCTGCAATATCTGCAGCATCAGTGTAGTCAGGTTTAATCAAGTTGAGGTAACTTGTTCTTGTTGCCATTTCTGTTCCTCCTATTAGTCAACTTAGTCAACATCTTTAATCAAGGTTTCTTTCCACGTCCTGGTCTTCATGTATGACCAGTTATGCCGGAGTGCATAGTTATCAGACCATATCATTGATTCTTCATCTGTCCAGGGCTTTGCTTTGACATTGGACCAGAATAACGGATAGTAATAGTCACGCCATTTGTTGTAGATGTACCTGAACTTGTAATCAATGTGTGCCGGCTTAATGCGGTCTACAGAAGCTACTAGGGCATCCGTATAAGGAGCCGGTTCCATGTAATGACGGAAAGCATACGTGATTGTAGCGTCACCGTCATACTCAGCTGTGCAGTCTCCATTGTAGATTCCATCACACATCTGCTGGATAGCCGGCATGGATGCAAACTGCTTTGCCAGCCAGTTTATTTGAATATCACTCCGTCGCATGTCCAGCGTGGCATCTTTGGCCGGATGCAGTCCCAGATCTTTTTCCAGCACATTGCAGCCATCTTCATCCAGCTTGTCGAAGAAGAGGTTGTAGTAGTCCTGCATCAGCTTGCCATCAACACCAGTCATGTCTGCGTCGATGGCATCATACAGAGCTTTTACCCATCCATCTTCTCTATACCAGGCATGCAGTGCCTTCAGCATGGTTTTAGTCAGCATAGGTTACACCACCTAACACGGCCACGGATTCCTTTGGAATGACGAGATTTGATGTACCGCCGTTCACTTTCAAATCCGAATAGTCAAGTACACCGGCAGTTCCGATGATGGCCGCACCGATTCGTGCATAGCTGATATAGTCCGTTTCACTGTCACCGGCGGCGAATGCCTGGGAGCTGATGTAGGATTCAATCGCTTTGGTCACATTTTCTTTGATAGTTGCAAGATCTTCAGATGTAGAAACCGATACCGTGACCGATACCGTGACCGATACCGTGTCAGCCGATTTCACTGTGCATACCGCACCTACAGGAGCCTGGCCTTCCCCGTATCCGGTTTTGCCTGGATCGATGTATTCCTGGACGGACTGCACCAGACTGTCAGATGCCGGTTTATTATCATTTCCTATGATGACCACTTTCACAGTGTTACGGCCATTCCAGCAGGGAAACACACGCGCATTGCCCACGCCATCAACAGCTTTTGCCCATGCCAGGTAATGATATTTGTTCCCGCATGTAGCAGGAATCTGTAGCTTTTCATAATAGCGTGTACGGAATTCATCATCCGTCTCTTCTGAATAGCCGCCTTCTGCCGGATCCGGATTAGTAACAGAACCGATACCATTGATGGTGATGGGAATCTGAGTGATGGTATTAGCGGTCACATTTCCACTTGTGCCGGAAACTACAGCCTGCACATTGAAGGTATCTCCCTGAGCGACTGTTTTGGTTTCTGTAGATTCGAACTGGATGCCGTCAACCGTTTCAAACAAGTCACCGGCAACGATTCGCCCGCCGCCGGAAACAATCTGAATGACTGCTTTTGCTTTTACAGCACTGTTTCTGGTTAGGCCGACACGCTGTGCACACCATGAATCCAGCTCAGTACCTTCCAGATTATCTACATTTTGCTTTTCTTCCACCAGGAAGGCTTTCTTCCACAATTGAAACTGCCCAAAGGAAACACCACGGGTAATGTCATAAGTGGGGAAGCCTTCCGCTTTTTGGTAGTCATCCGGAACTCCCTGGAGAATTGTATTGTGAATCTGGTTAATCGTATACATTTTCTGAAATCACCACCTCTACACCATCATTCATGACTGCTGTAAAGCTAAATACACCGGATTCACCTGAGAACGTCCAGTCCTTTGTTTCTTTGATTACCGGACAGGTTTTCAGTAAATCATCAGAAATCTGCTGCTTAATCGTAGCAATGGCTACGGATCTGGGCAGCCGATAGCCTACAAGACCATCAGTATCAACTCCAAAATATTTATCATAAATGGCATACTTGTTTTTGATAGTGTTGATGAACAGCCGGATATGCTGCTCGATGCTTTCTGTCAGCGTGCATTCACGGTTAAATCCGGAGTTAATCACGAATTCTTTTTTCTTATAATCAAAATATGGGCTCCGGCCTAAAGTCGTTACCTCTGTTGTCGCCGCGGATGTGCTGCTGTTTGCATCGGTTGTAGAAACAGCGGCGGTCAAATCGTTCAGATCAATATCGGAGGGAAACATAAATCACACCTCCTACACGATGATATCCACAATAAAGAAGCGCTGGTTGTCCGCTGTTGGAGCTACCATCACTTTATTTCCAGGCTTCCAGTCATCAATCGGATGCAGTGTGACATGGCCTGTGGCTGTGTTAGATGTGGAATAGCTGCTTCCACTGTGCTTATAGCCGCCGGTGCAGCTGCCGGTTGTCAGACTGCCGCTCTGGCTTTCAGAATCAATCGTAAAATCACTGGCTCTCTGCAGGATGTGCCGGCAGATGTAGCCATTTTTCTTGTCGATGATGTAGGCACCATTCTGTATGGAAACCTTCCAGTCATCACCGGTCTGAAGAATCAGGCCGATGCAGTTGCTGATAGGTCTTGGATTGTCCCGCTTTTTGAACTGATTAGCCATCTCCTGGGCCCAGGTATCAGCAGCCATTTACACCGCCCCTTCCTGATTGTCTTTTGTAGACTGGATTTCTAACGTCATAAAATGATTGATGTTGTCATAGGTATGACTGGCAGAAATTACCAAAAAATCACCAATAAGGCCCAGCTCTTCACTGTTGAACGTGAGAACCCTGCCGGATCTGACTTCATCGGATCCGAAAAGCTTCAGACGCTTGCTGATTTTTTTCCTGCAGAGCTCTTTCAGCTTCTTGTCTGCAATCTTCTGGGCATCGTCTTTTTCTTTGTCCGTAACCTTTTCATAATGGACAATTTCACCATAGACTTTGGCAGCATCCTCATTTTCAGCAGTGGCTACAACGGCCACATCCTTTTCCTTCCCAGATGTGACAACAACCTTCGTGACGATATCCTTCACGCTACTGTCTGCCTGGTAATCACCAATCACATTGGTGATATCGAAGGGCTGTTCATTGGGTGCCAGCTGATAGGTAGCAGTAATCTTCAGGTCATCCCGCTTTGTGATATATAGCTTATCTATCCGGACTTCCATCCGGTATTCAATGCCGGTGGCATCTGTTTCCTGAGCAATGATATCCTTCAGCGCTTTGGAAACTTCATCTCCGTTATAGACCTTGTTGATGACCGTATTCATTTCTGCTATTTCTCCGATTTCAATGCCCTTCTGGTCACAGATCCTTCGAATAGCATCAGATGCAGTACAGTCCACCAGCTGCACAAATACCTGGTCTTTATTCAGGAACCATGCGTAATCATATACTTTGTATTTGTACTTTGACAGCCCTTCCCTTGATTCTTCTTCAATGATTCCGGTATAGACTGCCTTACCGTTGTTTTCGAAGCAGATTTTCCCGCCGAACTCCAACCGGTTCCCCTGGTAATTGACGTCAAGCGGATTATCAATCAGGTCGAAATCGAATTCTTCACCTAACTGGTCAATCTGGTCTCCACGGGTATAGTTGCTTGTGATGCCGGTAATATCTTTCGTTGTGCCATTGTAGGAGTAGGTCAGTTTGAAGTTATTCATTCAATCACTCCTTCAGATGCCTGGCTGGCTGCAATATTTACCGGCGGCTTCTTGTACTCACGGAAATCAATCTGGAATTTGATATCGTTGTTCTTTTCCTGATGGTATACGAAATTGTCGATAGTGCAGAGCATATCCAGCTTTACCGCTCCGAATGTTTCAACGAACATCAAGCGAAACACCACGCCATAGCGGCGATATTTCTCAATCCAGTTCACATACTCCCACCCATTTTTGTAACTGGCCTGTGCACGGATGAATGGATAGTTCTTATTAACAGGGAAGATGCTGGAGAATGATAATGTTCGAAGCTTAGGAGCACCAATGACATTAATGTCACCGGTCACGGCTTCAAAGGTGTCATTATCCTGTGGGCTGTTCATATCCGGAAAATCGCCTGGAACAACAGGGAAGACAATGCTGTCTGTGGTGTTATCCACCTTCAACACAATATTGATGCGGGATTTCAGCGCGGAGGTCAAATCACTGTATGAAGAGCCCGTATAATGAAGCAGTATATCAGTCAGTAAGCTCATTTTCCCACCTCCTAGCTGTTCCTCAATGCGTCACGGACTTTGGCCGCGATATATTCACCGGTCTGTCTCATGTAGTCCTGGTTTCCAATCACATTGCCCTGGACAGATAGATTTACTGTTACGCCGTCACCACTTCCCCCATTGTTGATTAGCTGCAGCAGTTCCCGGTGCGGCATGATCTGGCTTCCGGATGGAAGTGTAATCAGCTCGCCGCCATTTTCATTAACCATGGTAGGACCTCCACGGAAGTAAGTGGTGCCCAAGGCATTATTGTCTTCACTTTCACCGCCGCCAGTGTCCCCGCCACCACCAAAGGAAGGAAGGTGTATAGAGCTTACCTTGCTGGCGATTTTATCCACCAAGCCGATGATGAAATTAAGTGGAGCGGCCGCAATACTTGCCAGTGTGTCAAAGATTCCCTGGAAGATGTTCACCACATTCTGCCAGGATCCCTGCCAGTTTCCGGTAAACACATTCACAATGAAACCGATGAGATTAGACAGCACATTGACTACATTTGTCAGTACGCCGCCTATTACATCCACAGCCGTTTCTACTACAGAAGAAATAATTGCAAACTGGACTTCAAAAACAGGTGCCAGGAAACCGGCAACAAGCTCTCCCAAGGCCAGTAGCTGAGATGCCAGATCATTCACTGCATTCCTAAAAGGCTCAGACTGTGTATAAAGTGTGTAGAATGCTACAGCCAACACGCCGATAGCGGCCGCAACTAATCCTATCGGATTCAAGAGTGCGGCGAATTGGACAACGCCGCCGGCAAGCTGGATGCCGTTGAGAAGTGTCCTCAGCATCTGAATTTTACTGATGACGCCGCTAATCACATTGAACGCCGCAAATCCTGTCGCTATGCCGGCAATGACCGGAGCAACAGTTTTGGCGATGCCAATGAAATCCTGAATGTGCTGAACAAGAAAGCTGATTCCATTACCAACACTTTCAATGATTCCTGGCAGCGCCGCCGCAAGGTTATTAGCGAATTCCTGAATAGCCGGCAGTGCTTCATCCACCTTTACTACAAGCTGGTCCATGATCGGAGCCAGGGCATTTCCTAATGGTGTAATCATTCCTGCAAAGGCAGTCATGATGCCTGTACGAACCTTGTTCAGCCGTTTACCGACTTCTTCCTGCATGTCGCCGTAGTCATTCATGATGGCCGCGGCTTTGCCTGCATCTGTCTTTCTCATGGCCTCATTGACGCCGCCGACGTTCTGGGCAAGGACTTCTGCAATCATGGCGGCGCGTTCATCGGCCGTGCCGGTCTTAATGATGCCCTCCTGGTAATCATCCAGGGAGATACCTACACGCTGAAGTGCGCCAACATTGCCCATCATGACTTTACCAATCATGTTGGCCACGTTCAGCGCATCTTCCTGCGTGGCGTTGAGGCCTTTCTGATTGACCAGCAGGTCAAGCATACCGTCAGAAACGGTCTTTATCTGGTCTTCCGTCATCTGGAAAGTTCCCAGCTGTGCCATGCCGGCAAGGGTAACTTCATCGCCAACAACGCCGACAGTCTGCAATTGGGATGCATATTCTCCCAGAGACTTAGCCGCCCGTTCAGCCGCTCCGGCACCTTGCTCCTGAATAGCTCTGACATCTCCCAGAATCGTTACCAGTTTGGTCTCAGCGGCCACCTGAGCATTTGCCTTCTCTATGGCTTCATCAGCAAAGTTTTTGGCGCCTGCTATGGCAAGTCCAGTGCCAATGGCCGCAATACCCATACCGATTTTAGCCACGGATCCGGCAAGTGACAGGAACTTTTCGTTCGCACCACCGGCAAATTTATTGACCATATTCTGGGCATTTTTAATCTGCCTGGTAGCCTGTTTAGTTTCACCGGCCACCTTTTTAAGCGGCTGTGAAAACTTATCTACCAGTGTCAGAAGAACGTTGATGCCTCTTGCCATGCCTTACCCCCCTTTCCCGTTAGTTATTCTCTCTTGATCTTCAGCCATCAAGTCCACATGGAGCTGGTAGAAAAGCCATTCCATGGGAGTGAGAGATTCAAGTTCATGAATGCTGTGACCACGTTCTATGTAGTAACGAATTACAAGTAACTCGTGGTCACGCTTCATCAGTTTTTTATTTCTTGAACTGCACTTTCTGCTCCAACATAGAACTTTTCAATGATTGCCTGAGCAAAGTCTACAATGGCTTCAATGTTATCCCCAAAAACCGCGGGAACTACATCATATGGTTCAGCCAGCCCGTTTCTAAGTTTTTCATCATGCAGCATTGGGACGGATTCGTAGATAATCTTGACGGCCCCTTCAAAACTTTCCCTTGTAGATGTCTTGCCATTGATGACATTGAGGTCATCAAACATGTCAATGACTTTATCAATTGGGAGTTTCTGCACCATGAAAGTCAGACCGATTTTGCTTTCAATGGGGAAGAAGGCATTCCTATCGTTCTCACTCTGCATTTTCCGTTTCAGAAGCTCTTCAAGAGTTGCTTTTTTAGATTCCATATCTGGCTAATCCTCCAAAAATTAGTGCAAGGCGGGTTTTAGCCCGCCTTGTTGTTAATTAAAGTCATCGATTGTATCAGTCGGTACATAGCCGCCAGCGCGGAAAGGAATAGATTCTTCACCGACTTTGGCGTTTTCGAAGCTTGCCATGCCTACTTCATCAAAAGTGACGTTGGACAGCTTCACACGTTCCATGCCGGTTACGGATGGATCAGAAACCTTAGCCACCATATTGATGTCAGGCATGTCCATGGACAGAACTGCATCTTTCATCAGTTTCAGCACATAGGAATCAACCTTGTGCAGTACCATGGTACCTTCGATAGAGGCACCTGTATAGCGGCGCTGCTGGATGGGGTTCCCGTTCTCATCGATGTCTTCATAATTCAGTTTCAGCTTGCATTCAAAGCTTTTGACATTGGCCAGAAGCTTGTCATTCATCCAAAGTCGGCCATTAGTGCCGCGGATGATTTTATTGGTTACACCTTTATCCATTTATGCCACCTCCTTATTCCATAGTAATGACGAATTTCAGATCTTCAATAGCATCCAGAATCTTGACCGTGGCAGCCAGGAAGACTGTGGTCTTGAATGCCATGCTTCTTACTTTATCGTCAGTCCAGTCAGTTGCAGCAGTCTTACCAACAGACAGCCAGGCATTCCTCTGGGCTTCTACATCAATGTAGGCTTCATTGCCTGTGGTACCTGCATCATCGTTGCCGGTATAATCCGGATCCAGAATTTCTTCCTTTTCCAGTTCCTTGAAATAAGCATCAACCGCGTCAATGAAGAGCTTCTGGTTAGACAGATAATTCTTGTATTTGCCCTGGTATTTCTGCTTGAAGGTGGTAGCGATATCTTCAATGATCAGGTTCATGGATTCCACAATGATGATGTGGCTCATGTCTTCCGTATCAGTGGAAGTGAAGGTGGTAAGGCTGTTGACGCCTCTTGCAATCTTGACTTCATCGTCATCCACATACAGACAGAAGTAACCTTTATCAATCCAGCCGTCAATGTCTGTATCATCTGTGGCCACATCCGCACAATCGGCCAGATCTTCTAGCACGTAGGAAGTACAGGACCGATTCATTGGCAGATTAGCCAGAATAGCACACAGACGCGGCAGATATTCATTCATGGCCACGGAAACATTGCTCTTGGTACCATCGCTGGCAGTCTGAATTTCCGTAACAGTTGCATTCTTTACGTTGATTACATACTTGGAATCAGCAGTAGTCGCATTGTAGACAATGCAAACTGTATGCTTCATCATGCCTTTGGTGGTGGCATTGTAGTCTACAACGTAGCTTGCAAGAGCCTGCTGGTTTGCGGCATCAGTGGTGCAGACGTAGTTGTATTTGATTTTATCAAGGACCTTCAGCGCATCCTTGAAATCCCCTTCAGTAGGAAGAGAAATGACTACAACCTTATTCACCGCAACCAGGAAGCACCGTTCAAGGATTTTCAGGTTGGCTTCGGTATAGCTCTTAGAATCAAGATCCATACTGGATCTGTAGGTTTTTTTCGTGATGTCCGTTTTACTCAGCGTATCATCTTTGATGATGATAGCCGCAATACCGCGCTCAGAACGCTTAATTGCAGAAACGGCCAGCTGCTTGAACACAACTTCAATTGTTGGCAGTCCCATCTAATTTACTCCTTTCACAATTCATCTACTTTATAGGTTTTATCTTCTTCCTCATCAGATTCAGAAGAATCTTCAGTAGAAGAACGGCCCGTATCTGTAGATGGTACAGCAGATGGTTTGAATTCCAGGCTGTCGATGATTTCTGCATCCGGCAGTCTGTTATCATCCTGTACAAGGTCCACAGTAAAAGCAATCTGTAAAACCTTGTCAGCCTGATTGATGTCGCTCCGGATCGTATCATCAGCTTGAATTACGAAACCATATTTTTCGGAATTTTCATCTGGATCCAGCCGTGTAGTGTCCTGCAGCAGCTGTATGATGGCATCCCGTTTCTTCAATAGGTCAATGAATCCTTTATAGGTATCGGCCGCAAAGTAATAAAGCCGGAATGACAGCCCATCTTCATAATAGGTGCCTACACGGCCTGTATCGACGCCTTCCAGGTCAAAGAAAAAGCAGGGTCTTTTGAATCCTTCAGTGATGTCGGTATTCTGTACCGGAACATCAGGGAAAGCGCCCTGCAATATCTTGGTGAATCTGGCGATGACCTCCGCCGGAGTAACTAAGCTCATAAGATTTCACCTTCCTGTAAGAGCTGGTCAACGAACTCATCAACCATCCCTTCATATTCTTCCTGGAAGGCTTTTTCTGTATGGGCCATAGTGTGCCGTCCTTCAACCATCCTATTCGTCTTGATTGCATGTTTAGCACCTGGCGGATGCGCCCAAAGCACATGCCCATGCTCAAACAAGTGGGCATGAGGAGCTTTGTTTATGACACGTACGGAAAATTCATCTTTTCCATAGATGTAAGGCCGCCCACGGGAAAGGCCACGCACCAGATTCCCTGTTTTGGGATGTTTAATATCCGATTTGTAGGCGGCTCTTGCTCTTGTTCTCATCCGGTTTCCTGCCCTGCCCATGAAGTTCTTTGTCTCCCGTGGGAATTTCTCTTTTGCCGCTTCCAGGAAGTCATCACTCAACTTCGTGAGTTCATGCAAGTCAAAATGCATCTCAATCATTGAATAATCCCCTCCGTGAAAATCTCCAAACGCTCATGATTGGCGTATGGATCCAAAAGATAAATGATGTCGTACCGCTGGCCTCCGTATCTGATATACATATCAGTCGTGAGGTCAGAACGATAACGAATAATGAATTTATGCGTGACGCGGGTAAGAACCGTATCGGCCGCACGGCCGTGGAGCATGGTGCCGGTTTGCGGAACAATGGCGGCATAGACAGTATCAATAAGCTTTTCAGCGATATCACGCTGGCCCAGCTCGTTCTCATCCCCCTGTACAGGCTGATAGATTTCTATCTTCCGGTTCAGAATGGATGACATGTTAGGTGCTGCTTTCCGATACATAGTCAATGCCTCCTTCCAGCCCTGTATAACTATGCTGGTCAAGGATGGATTTCACCGTAGGATTCACCTCTGCGTTAGTCACAGTGTACTGGCGCACGTCGAACATGTCGGCCACAAGAGCCATCACCGCCAGGGTAATGTCTTCATAATCATCCAGCTGTGCTTTCGTCAGTCCGGTGTAAGTCATGACGTAATGAATGGCAGCGGCAAGCATCGGTTCAAGCATCGTGGCGGCGCTGCCATCCGCACGAACGTATTCCTGCAGGAAATCAACGGTCAGTTCCGATACTTTCATACGTCACGCCTCCTTTGCAGCTTTCTCCTTTAGAGGATTTTTCACTGCTTTGGTTTCCTCTGTCTTGGGTTCCTCTGGCTCATCCAGCTTGATAGCAAGACCGGCCTGGACAAGGTCCTTGCCGGTATTATCACTTACTGTTCGTTCTTCACCGGGATGCATGGTGACAGCCCCGGTGAAGCTAAGCAATGCCTTGATTTTCATGACAGGTCACCTCAAATCAAGCGGATTTCATGGTAAGTTTAGCAATCTTCTGTTCTTCCACAATCTTGCTGTCGATTTCAGTCCATGCAATGACACCAACAACGTGTTCTTCTGCATAGCGTTCCTTTAGCACCTGAACATTGATGTCTTCAGCCAGTTTTACATAGATGCCGGAGTAATCACCGTAGAATACAGGAATAGCGCTGGCTGCAATATCCGGCATAGCGTCAGAGATGTATACAGGTCTGCCCAGAAGGTCCCAGGAGAATTCATTGGTGAGGTCACGATTCATCAGGTAATCACCTTCAGAGTTTTTCAGCTTGCGAATAGCCTTGAAGGTGTTGGTGTTCATGATCCATGCGCAATTGCTCTGGAATCTCTGTTTAACGCTCATCTGAAGGTCAATCAGTTCATCAGCAGTGATGGCAGTTGCAGCAGCGGAAGTAACGCTCTGGGTGCAGGATGCCAGACCGGTCATCTTGCCATCAGTGCCAACAAGCAGCTGTTTTTCAAGAAATTCTGCTACAGCTTCAGCAATCTTATTGACTACATAAGCAGTCAGGTCGAATTCAGTGTTGTTAATCAGGGAAACAGAAACCTTGGTGAGTGCGCCAACAAGGTAGCCTTTCAGAGTGATACCGCTGAAAGTGCCGCTCTTAGAAGTCAGTGCAGTGAATTCTTCTGCATAGGAAGCAGTGGGGCCATTGGAATCATCAAATTTGGGGAATACAAGATCTCCTTTTATGTTAAACTTGGTAGCCAGTGCGTAGATTGGGCAGATATCTTTTACCAGTTCAATGATCTTTTTTGCAATGGTCTTAGGAATGACTGCACCGTTATCGGTTTTGGTCATGTCACCGGCAGCGCGGCATTCTTCCAGGTTGCCACGGATGTAGGCGGCAAAAGCACGTTCTTTGTTCTTTTCAGCCTTTTTTACAGCCGGTTCTTCCGGTTCCTGAGATTTATTGACGGACATTGCAACCCTGATTTTTTCAATGGTTGCATCCAGTGCACGGATTTCTGCAGTAACCTGGTCAAATTCTTTATTTTCATCATCGTTCATGGCGCGGGTTTCATCTTCGGCCTTTTTAACGATTTCATTCAGCTTATCTACCAAAGCATTACGTTTTTCAATGAGTTTTTTCAGATTCATGATTATCCTCCCTATTTAATACCCATCTTTAAAATTTCAATCTGTCTCTTTTTCCGCTCCAAAGCTCCGTAGATGTCATTAACGCTATCCGTCTTGTCATCTACTACACGAATTTCTCTCAGTGCCGCCTTTTCATCACGGATGTTGATGGAAGTTGCATAGTATGCCGGAGTGACGTCCAGAATAGATACTTCATCCAGGCTGATGCCAGTCAGCTCACGGATGCGCCCGTTCTGGTCATCATCACGCCATGTTTCCCCGTTGGGGTTAATCCAGAAGCCAAAAGACCAGCCGGATAGGTTTCCTGCACGGCCTTCCCGCACAATGTCCAGATCATTGACAATCGCCCTTGCATAGAGACCAATATTATCCTCTTTCAGCTCCAGGGTGCCGTCATCCATACCGCCTATAGCTCTTTCATGATTGAAGTACAGCTTCACATGCGGGTTTGTGGCAATCGCTTTGGCAAAGGTGCCTGCTTTTACCACTTCCCGGAAGTTTTTGCCGTCATAATCATGCAGAGTTCTGGACATTCTTTCTACAGCGTTCACATACCCTTCGATAATTGCAGTGTTATCACTGCGAATTTCCACTTTCATCGTTACCACCTCCTTTCAAATTAGTGCTGTCTTTAGGAGGCGCGGCCGCATCGTTGACGTTGGCTTTCACGCCGGTGTTCGGAGTATAGATTTCGCCTGTCTGTGGCTTATAAAGCACTGCATCAAGGCCCAGCTTGATAAAGTCCATGCCAACAGGCAGCATATTTTCACGTTTACGGATATCATCCACAGTGAGCCAGGAATTTTTAAGTCCGATTTCATAGCACTGATACCGTGTCATGGTGTCGGCTTCCGTAATTGCGCTGCTGTCCAGTGTGAAAAACAGCTTGTCTTTCTCCGATTCCAGAAGCATAAACTTGTTCAAGGCATTTTCAAGCGCCCTGGCAACCGGAAGAACTGCTGTCCGGATGGCCTGCAGATAGGTTTCAGATGATGGATTATCACTGAAAAGCCCTGTGGGAATACCGAAAATGGCATAAACAGAGTTATTATTGATGGTTTTGTTGTCCACCAGCTGGTTTTCCGTTGCTGTTGTGCCAATTTCCTGAAAATCAAGTCCATCATTCAGCACTACCACGCTGTTATCCCCGGAAAATAGTTTTGCCCACGCCAGACGGAGAGCTTTAAGAATATCTTTGTCCAAATGCCTGCTGGACTTTAAAAATCCTCTTTTAGCGCCTGATCCGATGGTACTGTGCTCATATCTCAGTGCCTTGAACATGGTGGAGAAAAGTGCCTGGTTCTCTTTCAGGATGCCGTGGCCTTCCATTCCATCATCACTGTTCCTGAGAATGCGTAAAATTTGGTAATCATAATAGCGATGCCCGTTAATCCAGTAATTAACCGCCTTGAAAACAGGATCCGAATTGGTTACAGGGGAAACATTTTCATAGGCAACATAGTTAATAGCCTGAACTTTATTACTCTTCCAGTTCACGAAAGCATAACCGGCACCGTTTAACAGGTAATCTATTACCATTGCCCGCTTGAACTGCACTGCGTCCAAAGTATCACCGGTTTCTCGGTTCAGCAGCTGAGTGCGGTAGTCATCAATCTCTTCTTTCCCGCCGTCTTCCATCTTCCTATACAGCCTTACCGGCATTCCGGAAACGGCACCGGCAATAAACTGCAGGCAGGATGCCACAGCCGGAAGGGTTAAAGCTTCTTCCCTGGTGGCACGCATGTCGATATCTGCCTGGATAAGGTCAGCCAATCCTGCAGGCGTCTCAGCCGGATTTTCAAGAGACCGCTTTTCTTCATCTTCTTTTTTAAATCCCAGAAAACTTAGTAAGCTCATTGTTTCACCTCCTTAAAATTGTGCGCCCCACGTTATTGGAGTATTGAGTTTAACATCCTGCTCCAATAGATACATGGCGTTGATTGTGGCTGCCACAATATCTATTTTTCCGTTAGACTTCTTCTTATTTACATATCGGTTCATGTTGGTGTCATAAACGCATTTGGCATTTTCAAAGTTGATTTCAACCATCTTGTTCCCTGATTCATAATGAAATTTACCGTCTGCAATAAGCTCTGCCAGCCATTTAGTAGGGGAGTGGAGCACGCTGGAATGCTGTTTCACTTCCACAGTATCAATGCCGCCTTCTTCCCACTTTTGTGCTGAACTTAGACAGTTGTACCGGTCAAACCCCAGAGCCTTGACCTTGCAGCCATATCTTTCTTCTAGGCTGAACACATAATCTTCAACCACTTTGTAATCAATGGTCCTATCGCCGCACGGCACAACGTAACCATCTGCAATGTATTCGGCATAAGGTACCCTTTCTGCCCTGGTCTTTTCCTCAATCCTGTCCGCCGGAATGAAAACCATGGGGATGCAGTCAACCACATCGGCTTTGGCATCGTAGGAAATCACACTGACCGCCGTATTATCGTTTGTCATGGAAAGGTCAACGCCTACATAGACGTCACGGCCATGCAGGTCGATGCCTTTAACCTTTCCGCGACGCAAATCCTCCAATGAAATGTAGGATTCTCCGTCATATGTGCCGGATGCCATAATGTTGCAGTGCTTCGTGAGGAAATTCGTCTTTGTGGCTTCAATGTTTAGCGCCCTGGCATGCTTTTTCTTCAAATCATCCCAAATTTCCTGAATCTCGATGCCTGCAGGATTCCCCTGGGCCATTGCCAATGGATTAGTAATCCATTCCTTGGCAATTTCCGGATCCGGTTCATACAGCAACGAAAAAATCGCCTGATCCTCCACCTGTCCGTCAAGGACACGCTTCGAATAAGCGACTTCTGATTCAAATGGGTTATTTACTTTGGGATATTTGGTAGAAATGATGCAGCCCAGCTTGTTTTTGATGTTCAGCTGTCCGGATGCCATGGCCTCAATTGCGCTATTATTTGGAAGAGCGCCAACTTCATCGGCTAGGAAGACGTTCGGCAGACGGCCATCAAACCTGTTTGCGGCATAAGCCAGAGGCGTGTAGGTGGTCTGTGTCAGTGTGCACTTGATGCAGTCACGAAGCAGCTTGAACCGCTTCAATCCATGCATGTCATAGTATACAAGAGGGGAAACCGACAGCGTATTCTGTATGGCTTCCTTGACCTCTTTTGACAGTGCCCGGTCCGGTGCCACACTGAAAAACTGTGAAAATGGAGGTTCCGTAAGAAAAAGGATGATGAAAATAGTCGCTACCGTGTAGGTCTTGAAATTCTTTCTGCAGATTTCAAGGACCGCACGTTCATAGCGCCGTTTTTCCGGATCAGAGCGATACACTTCAGCCAGAACGGATACATAGAACAGCCATTGATAGCTGACCGTGCATTCATAGAGTGGTTTACCGAATTGCAGACCGCGCGGCATGATTAAGAGCTTCAGAAGCCCGTCAATCTGCCGGCATTTGTGCTCATTGATGCAGAAATCAGGATTTTCCCCGTCTGCAACCTGTAGGAAGTCACGGCATTGCTTGATGACGTAGGTGGGAGGCTTATATATATCCTTTATTTCCGGAATGATGGCCATGCTGGTGAAATCTCCGGAAACAATAGCTTTGGCATAGCGATAGGCAGGATGGTTCTTAATGTACTCACTGGGCATGCCACGTCAGCCCTTTAAAGCCTTCAGTAAAGAATCCTGCATGGCCTTGTTCTTAGGATCCTCTTCTTTTTTATTCCTGGCATCTTCCAGCATCTTACTTAATGCCTGTGCTGTCTTGTTTGCACTGTCGGTCACTCTGTTATAGGAATTGATACCGGGATGGGTGTAAATATTGGCCCGGCCTTTGACATATTCCTTGGTAACAAGGACGCCGTCCTTTTCCAGGCTCTTCTGCAGCTCTTCCGCAAGCGCAACCTGCGTTGTATATCTCCGGAAGGTTGTCATGAAGAGGTAGTCATCAGTCAGCCCATAGGCATCGGCCGTTTCAAGCATCTCTTTCGCCATTCTATTTAGTTTTGTCTGAGTGATTTTATAGTTTGGCATTATAAATCCTTCCAAAAAACGCCTGAGAAATCAAAGTTTGTGTGAATTGAGGTAGGGCAGTATGGTCTAGGGCCATTGTCAACTCTCAAATTTCGGAAGCCGGGGGGACATTTTCGCCAGCTCGCGGAGCCGTTCGGCAGGAATGATGCCGTGTTCTGCTTCTTCATGATGTTTTGGACACAATGTAATTAAATTATTTGTATCAAGTCTCTGCTCAAAGTCTCTATCAAGGGATGTGATGTGATGAATCTGAAGCCCTGCATTGTTGATAACATGGTCATCCTCAAAGCAGATGCGGCAAAGGTAGTGATCACGTTCAAGGGCCTCAATCCTTTTCTTCTGCCATGCTGCTGAACTTCTGAATCTTTCGTTCTGTCCTCTTACTTTGCGATACCACTTGTGCTTCGGCTTCTTTGGGCAAACGTACCCAGCCGGGTGCATCCGGCCACAGTAGGGGCATGAAAAAAGCATTGGGGTTTTCACTTCCTATGGGGTAATAGAATGAATGGCAGGCGCTGCAGGTCTTGAGCCCACCTTTCCGGTTTTGGAGACCGGTGTACTTACCTCTGTACGAAGCGCCCATATAACAGAAAAGCCATGCCTAATGGCACGGCCCGTTTGTCTTCAGCTTTCGATGGTATTAGTATATCACACCTTTCCTGCTTTTTCTGTACAAAAATCGTACATGAATCAGTCACGTTTCTGCTCAAAACTGTCACGAAAGTGTCACGGCAAAAAAAGTTATCCACGAAGATTAGACTTATGTGCCAAAAAAATTCGGTTAGTTAAGTAACACCCCTGCAATGGCGCTTTTATTCTAATAATATCTTCATACTTTATATTCGTAATAATATATCCTCCCTCATATTCATAGGATATATATCCGAATAAACTCCACAACGGGTTGATAAAAACTAAGTCCAACTTTATGTATAAGAACCATATCATAAGGAATAATAATAGATTTACAATTACCGAGTAAAAATCATTAAATGAAAATCCCAGTATAGGAATGATATAAGTAAATACATAATTCATTACCTTGTCATCTGGGCGTTTGACATTTACTGGTTTACAATAATTGCTTATTGGTACATTTTTCAAAAGCAAGACACTAAGGAATGATATTACTATCAATATACTTAATGTTGCTATAAAACTCCATAAATACCGGTTTGGTGCCTGCATTATCTTATTACCTTGTGATATAAGTAATAAAACATATAGTGGGAAATAAGATGATATAAACATTATAGAGCGAACAAAAATGGCTTTTATCATATTTCCCTCCTTCTAAAATAACTAATGCTAATTATCGTCTATCCCTTTTCTTTTTCCAATAATGCTACGATAATATGCGTCATTGATAATCCTTAAAATATCCATTCTCTGGTGTTTATCCTCATATCTTAAGCGAGTTTTATCACCACATTTTTCAATTTCAATGTCCAGATCAAACATATCTATAACCTGCCTAATAGAAGAAAAATCGTTGAAAACATCCCCAAATTGATTATTGTTCTCCATCATTTTACTTAATGTCTTGTGGTATCGCTGATCACTTAAACAATCTTCTTCAAACTGATCAAAATTTGAAATGCCATCAGCATCTCTTAATTTTTGTAAAGCCTCTTTTGCTTTATTGCTATATTTTTCTACCAATCTAAAAATCCGCTCCAATGAAATATGATTGAAGACGTAAATATCATTTCCAACACATACTAAGTCAATAAACCCGTCTAGACCTAGCATCTGTTGTTCCATTTTATTTAACGTATTCCCAGAGAACCACGCCAAAATCCCCTTAGATGAAAGCCTTCTAAACTTGGTAATTCTCCTAAAAAACTTATAATCAAATTTTTCATTATCGATTTCAATGCAGTAAAACGTTAAATCATTAGCATCTAATCCAGTATCTACATGGTCAGGATCAGCAAAGCTATCCAAAACCTCTTGAAAATTACCTACATAATCAATATTGCAGGTTTCTACTACTCCTTCTCTATATGATGTTGGATTGAATTCAGCCATTTCTGCAGATACATATTCTTCAATATTTCCCCTAATTAAGTCTAGTAATTCTGAAGACAAAGAGTTTTTTACATTTGGCATGTACGTAGTATATCCCAACTTATTTTTTTGTGTAAAATAAAGCATTATATTGGCATTGCTATCCAAATTATTTAAATCATTCACAATTTTTTCAAATATTGACATGATATCACCTCTTTTAAAATGATACCATAAAAATTCTTCTAATAAAATCTATATCCTCTGCTGCTTTTTGAAGAACACTAGCGACGTTTGAAACGGAATAGCATCAGGCCCAAATATCATGCTGGTCAGCATCTTCAGAGCTTCTCTCGCCCTCTTGCGGCAGAAGCCAACACTGCAGCAGGTATGACGTGCTGTACTTTCCCAAGACGCCCCGTCTATATATCTATCCCGCACTATCACAGCATCTGTCTCATTGATGGATGCCAGGGATTCCATGGACCGATTCAGTCTTTTGATTAATGGTTCAATCTGTTGCAAATCTGCCTGGTACTTCCTGATTTTCTCCTTCAAGGCTTCCCGCTGCATATAGATCCGTTCTTCCTGGCTAATAGTTTCTCCGCCTCCGCAACCGCCAGTTGGGGAGAGTGATGATGCAGCCGGTGCCGCCTCCTGCTGAAGCAGCGCCTCACATTCTGTAATATCCGTTTTCACATTGATTACATATTGTGAAAATTCCCGGTACCTCCGCAGATATTCTTTTACTGCATCCACATAATCATTATGATGCATTCTTTCTCCTCCCATCTATAAAACACGGAAAACAAGGCTGGAGTTTTTACGCTCCGCCTTGCCCGTATCAAGCCTTTACTTCTCGTACGCTTATTTTCAAAAAGCCGGTACTCTGTGAATACCACTTCCGGCAGATTACCTCTACGACCTGCTTGTCATCTTCGTAGGCCACTCCATTCAAGGCATCCATGACAGCTTTCAATACATTATCAATGTCAGGCTTCTTTGCCGGCCGATTGACATTGTGCTGACATGCCAGGCGTTTTCCTTTGGTGTATGACTTTGGGATTCGGAAATAGGCATCTACTGTAATGGCTACATAGCAGCCGGCAGGAATCGTTTTCCCTCCGGCGTCCAGGAACGCTTTACGAATCAGCCTTTCGTACCTGACCGTTTTCGCTGGCGTATAAACGGTTCCGCTTTTCTGGCTGAATCTGGGCCTTGCTTTCCCTTGCGGATCTCCCTCTACGATAAATTCCAAACTGCCTCATCGCCTTTCTATAGGATTATTCACATGTTTTCCGGCGGTGCTCTGCGCATCGCCGCTCTACGGCTACCTTTCCCTGTTGACCAGGAACAGGCAAAAGAACGCGGAAACCACCATTCCGCCGACCATCGCTCCCAGGAAGAATATAATCGCTTCGTTCATCTTTCATGCCTCCTTAAAAGGGTATTTCCGTCTGTTTCATCCACTGCGGGTCTTCTACTACGGTTCCCATTTGCTCAAATCCGCCCGTAGGTGCGTTTTGATTGTCTCCGTGATAAATTCCTTGTGTTGAGCCTTCAGAACGTTTCTCGACGAACTCAGCATGGTTCACGGCGACTTCTGTTGTGTACTTCGTCTCGCCGTTTTTGTCGGTATAGTGCCCCGTCTGTATCCGGCCCTCCACGAGAAGCCGCTGCCCTTTATAGACATAGTTACCAATGGCTTCTGCCGTTTTGCCAAATGCTACGCAGTTGATAAAGTCTGCTTCCTGCTTTTGGTCTTTCTTATACCCACGATTGACAGCCAATGTAAAGCGGGATATGGTCATCCCACTCTGTGATACTTTAATGTCCGGGTTCTTGGTCAGACGCCCAAGAATGATAGATGTGTTCATATCGTTTTCCTCCGTTTTTTCTAAAATCGTTTTAAATGCCGTTTTTAGCTGTTTCCTTTCCGTTCATGATAAATTACTCGTGCAAGTACTTTTAAAGCTGTCAGCGTTCAGAATTCTCGCTCCTGCGTTTGGTTTCATGCTTTCCCTCCCCCTTTCACAAACAATTCCCGTAAGAACTCCGTGTATTCTACCGCCTTTGATAGGTCGCTGATCAACGTGCCCTTCTTTGGGTAGCGGTAAAGGTATTTGATGATGTTCCCCATGTAGTAGGCTTCCGCTCCAGATAGACCACGGGTCATAAGTTCAATTACTTTTTTACACTCTGTGCCCTTCCAGGTGTAGTGATCCGGATGATGAATCATGTCAGATGTTTCACCCGGCTCGTCGTCCAAGTCGGCATTCAGCCAGTTCAGAATGGCATCAACACAACAACGCTGGCCGTCGCAAAATTTTTCTGATGCGGGGCACTTTTGGCCGTCCATAATACTTGCCAGAAATTCTGCCAGCTCATCTTTATCCATCGCTTTTATCGCTTCATAGTTCGTCATAATCAATTCCTCCTTCAGATTCTGTGATGTCCGGAAATCTTGTTTCTGGCCCTGATGTACTCCCGCATCCGCAGAGGGACGCCGGGATAAATGCCGTATTTCAGCCTCCGGATAAACTTTTCGGAAAAGTTTGCAAACGCAAAGTTGAAAAGGGTCTTTGCAAACCTTTCCGCCCTCTTCCTTTCGCGCATCTTCCGCCTCCGTTTATTCCTCATCCTTTACCTCCTTCCAGGGCCATGCTTCCGGAGAGGGAAGCAATGAAGCCCTTCACCTTGCCGTCCTGCAGGAGCGCCAGGTTATGGCGCTCTTCCTTTCTTGACTCCTGCAGCATTGCGTACATCTTCATGAACTGGCCCCGTAAGACGCCGGTCTCATCCGCCGGAGAGGAACAGATTTCTTTCCATCCCATCCGCCGGACCACCTCCGCCGCCGTGGGGTCCCTGATTTTCGGCTTGCAATAATAGCCGGTGCGGGAGATTTCCCGAACCACTTCGCCCCATCCCCTGCCGGCGTCCGGCGGCTCCTCGCCCTGGGCGGCCTTATAAAGGGCCTCCGCACGGCTCCGGATTTCCGCCACCGTCGGGAGGAATGTCGATTCCTTGATGAGGGCTTCGATAGCCTTCACCAGGACGGGCTCCGGGATGTCCTGCGTCATAAGCAGATAGAGCCTTGCCTGCTGGTCCGTAAACTTGGGCCACGCCGCTTTAAGCATCCCAATGGCTATTGTCTGTGGGGAGGGAACTTTTGAATTGTTCGAGTCCATCTATAAAATCCTCCATGTTCTGACTACTCTGCGGAGCGGCCCGCGGGGTCTGCGCCTCTTTCAAAACGTAGAACCCCTGCCACCCGTGTTTAATGCTCTGCAATACGATGGCCGCCATCTGCCGCTCATCGCCGCCTGAAAGCTTCTGCAAATCTTTGAGATTGAGTTCAGCCGCTTTTTCTGTCAGCGGCTTCTTCATCCGCTTTCTCATCTCCTGCCATTCCTTGAGAGCGGAGAGCAGTTCCTGATTGTCACCGGAAAACTTCTCGAAGAGGGGAACCACCCCGCCCTTTCCCCCTTTGGGGGATATAGGGGGTATTACCTTCTTACCTTCTTTACCTTCTTGTGGTACTTTCTTTCTTATTGTTGTGTCATTTTTTGGCTTTGGTGTGTCATGGGTGTGTCCTCGGCGTGTCTTTTTCGTGTCACTTGGTGTGTCACCTAAATCACATAACCCTTGATATTTGCCCCAATTTACTACTGAAATCAGCATTCCTTGGTGTGTCACCTTGCGTGTCAAAAAGTTGACCGATTCAAACCTGTCTAACGCCGTTCTTACAACTCGCTGTGTCACCCCTGCCATATCGGCCAATTTTCGGATGGATGTGAATATTTCCCCTGGCCCGATAGTGAACTCTTTTCCCAGTACATCCCACCGGATGGAATTCCACCTGACATGAAGCAGGATGGTTATTAAGACCACTTTCTGATTGGCTGTACTGCACGTCCAGACCGGACTGTCTGCGATGGACCTCCATAGCCGGATGTACCCTTCCATTTAATCACCTCCAGAGATAGCCATAAGGGCTGAACCATCAGCCCCGGCTACCCGAAAATACTCAATTTTCTTTTACTGCCTTGTTTCCTTTTAAGGATTATTTGGTATCAGGTTCAAACAAATTCATTTGGGCGCGGCTGCCGTTGATGTACTTTTCCGTTTCATCCAGCAGATGCTGTACGGCTTCCCACGTCTGGTTAGCAAGAAAGTCCGTATGCTCTGCACCGGTAGGGTTCTTCATGGTAGATGGCGGCTCCTTGAGAGCTGGCGTCACGACAAAAACGTATTCGCCGGAAAGCGGCAGATAGAGATTGAAGCCAAACTTCACCGATAATTGTCCGGAAGAGCCGTAAGCCAGAACCACTTCATTAGGACTGATACGATGTACCATGACTTCTCCAGTGAAAGACATGATGTTGGAAATATGGCTGTCCAGATTCAGAAAAGCATCATAGAATTCCGGTGCTGCCTTTTCTTCTGATGTCAGCCGCAAGGTATCCCAGTAGTTATCACGATGTTTTTCATAGTCAATCTGGATACTGCCTTTCACGAGCTTTACCCTGGAAATGATGATTTGTTTTGTTGTTTCCATAGCTGCCTCCCTTTATTTCACCGCTTCCTGGTCAGGAATGACTTCTCTGGTTTCCGGATTTACATTTTCAGAGCCGGCATCTTCTGTGGAAGGTTCGGAATCAATGGTTATGGTTTCATCCGGCTCATCAGTCATGTTTTCTGCAATATGGGACTTGATGGTTTCATCAGTTGCCACGGCCCGGACGAAATCAGTCTTGATAGGTGCATATTTCAAACATTTCTTAATGACCGACTTTTTCGCCATTTCATCAAAATACTTGCTCCATGGAGAAAAAGAAGAGCTGTATGCCTGGCTGGTCTTTTTGGCATGGTTGATAATATCCTCTTTACTCATGACTTCGAAGCCATAGCCGCCATTGACCATATGGAAAACTGCATAATAAAGAATGACTTCACCGCGGTTTGTTTTAGACGGAATATGCTTCAGTTTCGGTTCAAGTCCGAACTCATATTCAAACACATCATTTTCATAGACTTCATGGGACTGGATGTCTTTGATTTCTCCGGAGCGATAGGCTAAATCAATCAATCCTTTATAACCGAGCTGGAACTGGCATTCCTCGCGGCCGTGGTTTCTGTACGGAATCAGATACGCCTGGCCGATAGGAGTATTGGGCTCAAGTCCCAGCTGTGCGGCCTGCATCATCGCACCGAGAAAACTCTGCGGGGTGCATTCCTGCAGAACCGGATTGCTGGAAAGAGCCGTGAAAACCATCCTGGTAAATCTTTCCGGAGTAATCACGGATGGGAGCGCTTTCTTGATTTCCGGCTCCATACTGCGAATCAATCCCTTCAGACTGGTATCTTTCTGCTGCGCGGCCACCTGAGCCGTTCTCTTCGCCAAACCAGCTTTAGTATTCATATTCATTACCTCCCTGGTTAATTCCTGATGTGATTTCAACAATGCTGGAGACGCCAAACCTACGGTCAAGGCGATGTCTCCGGATATATTCATTGACTGATTTATGGCTATGGAATATCCGCACTGTATCGTTACGGGTACGTATATCTTCCATGTGCCAATCGTAATAAACAACGATGACTGAGATGTTAAGCATAAGAATCACCGGATCCGTAAAATGCGGGGTGTCTCTGAAACGGAAATAAGGTTCTTTGATTTCAGCATTTCATAGATATCGGTATTGCCTTTCTTGATTTTCGCAAGGCTCACTGTTTCCCTGGGCTTGCCGGCCTTCCATGTAATCTTGTGATTGGCAGTGACAGCCCGTTCTGCATGGCCCATGGCAAGCATGATCTTATTTTTACGAAGCTGAATATTCTCTTTCAGCTTGTTGATGGTTTCCGTATCCTGGTTGATTTCATCAATGAGCTGGTCAAATCCGTCAAGGCTGATTTCTTCATCCTTGCCTTCATGGTAGATTTCACGAAGAGCAGAAGCACAGCTTTCTGATCCATCAATGGCAGGCGGCGTTCTTTTCTGCACAAGGTCCCAGAAGGCTCTCTCGGCCTCAGTCAGAATTGCAATGTCTGCCTCATTCCGGTTGATTTTCTTCCACAAGGCTTCATTCCCGCCCAGCAGAACCGCGACATACCAGGCATCCGCTCCTGTGACAGCCATATAATGAAGGCACTGGCAATAGTAGGAATCAGGAACGTCGTCATCCTGCCATTTCTTGTACTGGCTGACGCCTGCAGTCTTGATTTCAAGACCGGCATTCTCTCCGACAACCTTTCTGTCCACATTCGCAATCATGAATGGATTTTCAATGCTCCGAAGAGTGCCGCATCGTTCCACTTTCTTGCCCGTGTCTTCCGTGAACCAGCGTGCAATGTTGGCTTCATTCATAGATCCCCAATACACGGCCTGATTTCCGGACAGGTCAGGCGCTTCTGCCTGACCTGTTTTCTCCATCCACAGCTGAAAGGGAGATTTGTAAGGATTGAGGCCCATAATGACGCCTGCATCACTGCCGCCAATCCCGATATTACGCATGGCCAGCCATTTATCATGGTCTTTGCCTTCATCTACGGTCAGAACCAATTCAGCATTCCATTTCATGGATCAGTCCACTCCTTTCACCAGCTGTTCCGCAAAGGCGCGGGAAACAGCTTTATTAATTCGCGCATCGGTAGTCTTTGCAGAAACCGTGCTTCCTTTCCTGATTTCCTGCGCCAGAACTGCCAGCCCGGTGAGGCGGTCAACTTGTGCCAGGGAACCTTTTTCTTCCACAGAAACATCTTCTCCATTAATAATGATTATGATTTTCTTCATGATTGACCTCCTACACCGATTTCCGGTCTTGATTCAATGATTTCGCAAAAATCTTTAGCAATCATATTTTTCAGTGTTGCAATTGCTTCAGGAAGTGTCCTGAAACTATCAACCCACTTGCATCCTTCAACCTTCAGTTCTCCTTTCTGCTTTCCTTTCTGGTAAGCAGGGAAGAAATAGATAGTGAAGCGTTTCCCTTCCAGCATGTCCAATACATGGTGGTCGGTATTCTGTGGATATTTCCACATCCCCTCAGCGACACCCGCCATTCGCTTTGAAATCAGATGCCCCCTGCTGGGCTCATAGAGAATCGCGAAGTGGAATTCATTGAGGCTTTTCACCTTCAGAAGAAAGATTGTATCGTTTACAACGTCTTGTGGACTCATCGTGTACCTCCTATCCCAAATGGCCCATCTTGATGATGTCTACCACCATGGCAAGCGGGGAGTCCCCGGATACGCTGACTGTCTTGGTGAATCCGCTGTTATATTTGATTTGAACGGATTCAATGGCTCCGGATTCGTCGTAGAATTCTTTCATGTCTACAACATCGCTTTCGATGCCGTAACACATTTTCTTGAGAAGTTCAAAAACGTAGAGCTTCTTGTTGTTGTCGTTAGAAATTGCATCTTTATCCATTTCTATCACCGTTCTTTTCTGTGGTACAATATTGGCAAGAGCCGCAAACTCTTGCTATGAGCCGTGTCATCCTTCCACGATGGCATGGCTTTTTTCTTGACTCGAATTCAGCGATGGCAGTCAGATAGGCATCAATCTGCCCGCACCAGTAGGCTTCTACAATGGTGCCTTTCTCTGCATCCGCCATGGCCTGAGCGGCAGAAAGCCGGACTTTCAAAAAATCAATGAATTTCATCTTTCTCATTTTCTTTCTCTCTGTGTTCTTCCTCCCACATGTACTGCGTGGCATCAAGCTTGTGGGAGGCTTCAGAAATCTTGATGCCTGCCAATGCAACTGCCAGACAGGCAATGCTGCCAAGGATGAGTTCAATGACGTCCCTTGTTTCCATTACTTCACATCCTTTACATGGATGATGATTAACTGACCAGGCTGAAGGTTCGCGGGATCCTTGATGTGGTTTTCATGCATTGTCCGGTAAACAAGCTCCTCCATGCAGTCCTCATCACTTGCTACCCTGGCGCAGAGGCTCCAAATGGTATCTCCCCTGTCTGCTTCAACGTGGTATTCGATGAGCTCTGCGGGCGGCTCATAAGCATAAGTCCCGGCAGCGATGGCAACAGGAATGGCAATGACTGCAAGAATATTTTTCCATTTCATACGCATCTTATTTCACCTGTCCTTTCAGAAATTCGTTAATGAGTACCAGCGCATTATCATAAGCAACGACTTCGCCGTGGGACTGGCTCCGCCAGATGATGGATTTGAAAGTATCACCGGAATCGGCAAGTTCCCTCTGGCGGAGCCTTTCTAATTTATGTTGAATGCTCTGCAGCTGCCAAAATTCTTCTCTTGTCATCCTGCTCACTCCTTTGCTCTTTAAGCCATTCCTGGTATTCAGCCTCATGCTCATTGACGTATCTTGCGATGTAATCAAGCAGGCTATCCATAGAAATCACCTCTTACGCGTTTACTAATTTGTCTCCAGTCTGCAATAAACGAATAAACTCGTTTTTGCGACCAAAAAAAATATTGTCAGGAGAAATTCTGTAGACACGCGGGATGGCCTGGATGAAACTGTACGGCGCATTTGTGCTATCTTCTTCCAGCTTTGCAAGTGTCTGGTAATGCATTCCGAACCGCTCCGCGGCCTCTTTCTGGGTGTATCCAATGTTAATCCTTGCCGCCTCAAGTGTAAGTTTAATCATTTTATCACCTCCATTCATTGGCTTTATGATAAACGAATAAACTCGTTTTGTCAATCTATAAAAACTATTTTTAGCGTTTTTTGATAGTTGTGTTCCTTGTTTTTAACGATTATATTCGTTATAATGTAGCTAAAGACGGACAGAAAGGAGAAGCAATATGCCACGGAATAAGCTTTCTAAATTCGATAAATCATTGCGTGAACAGATTTCTAATAATCTGAAAAAACTATGTGCCAATATGACACAATATCAGTTATCTGAAATGACGGGAATTCCAGTTTCAACAATATCCGGATATTTTTCAATGCGCTCAACGCCTAATGCCGGCAATGTGCAGAAAATAGCAGATGCATTGCATGTCAAGAAATCAGACATTGATCCACGTTTTTCACCGGATTTCCTGAATAGCAACAAAGAACCGGAGCTTACAGATAAGGATGAACGTGAGATTGAATCCGATCTGGAAGATATGATGAATTCCGTTTCCTCTGCTGCCTATGAAGATGGCGCCGACATTGAAGACATTGAAGCATTCACTGCCACCATTAAGGCCGCAATGATCCAGGCTAAAAAGATTGCAAAGAAGAAATATACGCCTAAAAAGTACCGGAAGGATTGAATAGTATGGAAATACAGCGGAAGGTTCGCCTGCTGATCCGCCGATATAAAACTGATGATCCGTTTGCACTGGCGGAGGCTAGAAACATCCATATCATATATGGAGATTTAGGCGGAAAACTAGGGAACTACTTAAAATACAAAAGGTCAAAATTTATTATTATTGATGACAAGCGCACGCCTTCTGACTTACTGAACTTCGTCTGTGCACATGAATTAGGGCATGCGCTTTGCACTCCGGATGATAATACGCAATGGCTGAAAACTACACAATGAGCATTAACGCCAGCAGGGTAGAGCATGTGGCCAATCAATTTGCTGTGGAATTGCTTCTGAATGATGAATACCTTGCAGATCATGAAGACTGCTCTCTATATGATTTGGCAAGATGCCGTGGAGTTCCAAAGCAGTTTATCCAGCTGAAGAAAGGGGATTAAGGTGGAATTATGGGTGGCTTGATTTTAATTATCATCATCTATGTTGTATGGCGTTACATTCATAAGAGAAAGGAGAAGCGGAGAGCGCAGCTTGAGGCAGAAGCTCCTATGACGTCATTAGAACTGGCTCCGTTCCGGCTTCCTGAATCCAATGGTTTTGCCAGGGTAAGCCTTCCTGTGTCCAATAAATACAAAGTTCCGATTGACGGCTTCGTGGCGTTCGATGTGGAAACAGCCAATGCACAGCCTTATTCAATCTGCAGTATTTCTGCGGTCAAGGGTGAGAATGGCAAGATTGTAGACAGCATCACTTCCCTGATTAAACCGCCTGAGATAAAATTCACGAACACACGGATCCATGGAATCACCTGGGAAATGGTCCGCACCGCTCCGACGTTCAAAGAGTTCTATGAATCTGCTTTTCATGATTTCATCAAAGGATATGTTTTGGTGGCGCATAATGCCCAATTTGATATGGGCTGCCTGCTGCATACTGCGAAAACGGAAGGCATTGCTCTGGATAATCCCCTGCTTTTTGCTGATACCCTGCAAAGTGCCAGATATACCTATAGGGGTTTGCCAAATCATAAGCTTGATACCATATGTAAACATCTCAACATAAGCCTTGACCATCATGATTCATTATCTGATGCCAGGGCCTGTGCGCTGATCATGCTGGATACCATGAAGCGAAAAACCATTCCTATTGTGAAGTCCTTATTTGGACCATCAAAAGACCTGTTTGTGAAAACGGTCCTTTATGAAGCAGAGGTCTATGCAGGCGGAATTTCATATGAATACTTGTATGACGAAAAGCCGGATAGCTATACCAAAGAGGATTTTATAAGGGATTTCGTGGATCCGGGAAATTATGCCCACCTTGTTGACGCTTCCAATGAAACTGAGCTGAAAAAACTGCATAAACCGGAATTGCAGAAAATCCTTGCTGATGCCGGTCTGCCCACTAAAGGATTGAAGAAGGATCTGATTGCCACCATCATAGAAAAAGGGATTGCTCCGGCATTACCTGAAAATTATATTCATCGTTATAAAGTCAAAGAAAACTAAATAAAAATCCCCTACCGCATTGGAGATACGATAGGGGAGTGCAGCCAGGCATTACCAGTACCTTACTGCATAATATAATCCACCAGCTCGGAGGTCGATTATATATATTTAATTATATCATTTCGGCCTCCTTTGTCTATTAAAAGGAGCCTTTTACTATGCCTAAAAAAGAAGCAAATCAACCAATTAAAGCTGTGTTATATGCACGTTATTCTTCGGATCGTCAGCGTGAGGAATCGATTGAAGGCCAGATTCGTGTCTGTGAAGACTATGCCCGCCGGAATAATATTGTCATCGTTCACACATATGCAGACCGCGCAATGACCGGAAGGTCAGACCAGCGCCCGGAGTTCCAGATGATGATTCAGGCAGCCGCCACGCAAGCTTTTGACGTTGTACTGGTATACAAGCTGAACCGCTTTGCCAGGAATAGATACGATTCGGCCAAATACAAGCATAAATTGAAAAAATATGGTGTGCACGTTGTCAGTGCAATGGAAAATATTGCTGATGATCCATCCGGCATTCTGCTTGAATCTGTCATAGAAGGAATGGCTGAATACTACAGCGCCGAGCTGGCCGAAAATGTAATGAGAGGGATGACGGAAAATGCTCTGGAATGCAAGTGGTCAGGCGGACTTGTTCCGTTAGGCTATAAGCTGGATGCAGATCATCACCTGGTCATTGATGAAGCCGGAGCGCCGATAGTCAGGCGGATTTATCAGATGGTGCTGGATGGCCGCACGCCTACCGGAATCATCAATGAGCTGAATGCCGCCAACTGCCGCACATCAACCGGCCGCCCCTTTGGAAAAAGCAGTCTAACTACCATTCTTCGGAATGAAAAGTATATTGGCACTTATACCTGGAACCACATCCGGAAAGAGAACGCTATTCCTGCAATCATTGACAGAAAGACCTTCGAAGCCGTACAGAAGACCTTGCAGTACAGGAAGAATAATCATGTGAAAGTATGCAGTGAAAATTTCCTTCTAACCGGAAAACTTTTCTGCGGTCAGTGTGGTTCTAACATGGTCGGCACATCCGGCACGTCGAAGTACAAAAATACCTATTACTACTATGCCTGCACGAAGCACCTGAAGAAAGACGGATGCACAGCCAGGAACATCAGAGCCGATAAACTGGAAGAGCTTGTTTGCTCTGTTACCACCAGAATCTTGTCCAGTAAGGAAGCTGTTCATGCAATCGCCCGGCAGGCAGTCGAAGCGCAGAAGAAGCAAAAAGAATCTCTGACCGTTCAATCTCTGAAGAATCAGGCGGCAGAGATAAATAAAAAGCTTAAAAATTGCGTGCAGGCGGTCGAGAGCGGCCTTATCTCCGTCACCATAACAAATCATATTAAAGAGTATGAGAAACGCCTCACAGAGCTAAATGAGGCCATTTCTCGCGAAGAATTATTATCCGGTAAGTCAAAGCTGACGGAAAAGCATATTGAATTTTTCTTTTACTCAATCGCCCAGAAAATAAAAACAGCGGACAAGTACAAGAGCATCCTGCTCTCATCGCTCGTCCGCTGCGTGATAGTCTATGATGACTACATTGAAATTCAGTATAATTACAAAAACGAACTCCCACTCCTGCAGAATCCTGTAAGAGTAAAGAGTTCGAATTTGAATGGTATGGTGACCCAAGAGAGATTCGAACTCCCGACACCTTGATTCGTAGTCAAGTGCTCTATCCAGCTGAGCTATTGGGCCAAATTGGCAGGGGCAGAGGGACTCAAACCCCCAACCTACGGTTTTGGAGACCGTTGCTCTATCAATTGCGCTATGCCCCTGTGTCTCAGGTTTTCTCAACCATATGACTTAAATATAATAACAAACGGAAAGCAAAAATGCAAGGGGGTGTAAAATTATTTTTACAAAATTGCTTCAAGGCGCAGGAGAAGGGAGGAAATCCGCACATGACCGCCCCTCGGCGATTTTTTCCTTAATATTTGTTATAATATAGGAAATTTCTTTGACTCGCCTTCCCAGACGGGGAAGGTGCCTATATAAGTTCAAAACAAAACCATTGATTTTTCATTTCTCATCGCAAGCTGCCCCCAACGGAGGGAAGTGCCCGAAGGGCGAAAGGGGTGCAGTTTCTAAAAAGGGGCGGATAGGCTTGATTTCCTAGAGCTGTGCCTTGGTTATATATTTTCCTTCCTTTCGGTTTTCTGGTAATTCTTATCCGGAGGTTCTTATGGAAGAAGTGCGTGCGCCGACGGCGGAGGCGGCTCTGCGGCGGATCCTTACCACGGCGGTCCGCGAGCGCGTAAGTGATGTGCATATCGAGCCGCAGGAGTCTTTCATCCGCGTGCGTTTCAGGCGGGACGGGATTCTGTACGACCGCTTCACGATGATGCTTGCGATGAAGAAGCCGATATCCGTGCGCGCCAAGGTCGTCGGGAGCATGGACATCGCCGAGAGCCGGCTGCCGCAGGACGGGTCGTATTCGGAAACCGTGGACGGCGTTTCCTATGATTTCCGCATTTCCACGCTGCCCTCCCTCTACGGCGAGACGATCGTCATCCGCATTCTCTCCGGGAAGGTAGATTTCATAGAGAATAACCATCTCGGGATGATGGATGTCCAGGAAAAGCTTTTCATGAAGTGCCTTAGAAGGAAAGCAGGGATGATTCTCACGACCGGGCCGACCGGTTCGGGAAAGACGTCGACGCTCTATGCGGCGCTCCGGCTCCTGAATGACCCTTCGGTGAATATCATCTCGATCGAGGATCCCGTGGAGTACCGGATCGAGGGCGTGACGCAGATCCAGGTGAATAAAAAAGCAGGGCTCACCTTCGAAAAAGGCCTCCGCTCGATCGTCCGCCAGGATCCGGATATTCTGATGGTCGGGGAAATCCGCGACAGGGAGACGGCGGAAATCGCCGTACATGCCGCGCTGACGGGACACCTCGTCCTGTCGACGCTTCACACGGTGAATGCAGCGTCCGCGCCGCTCCGTTTGATGGACATGGGTATCGCTCCCTACCTTCTGGCGGATTCGCTCTCCCTGATTATTTCCCAGCGCATCCCCGGGCGCCTCTGCCCGCATTGCAAAAGGAAAGTCACGCTGACGGAGGAAAAATTCGCCGACCTTTCCCTCCCGCAGGAATTTCTGGGAGAGACGGTCATGGATGCAGAAGGCTGCGAGGAATGCCATGGGAGCGGCATCGCAGGGCGAATCGGCGCCTTTGAAATGATTGAAATCGGACGGGAAGAGCGGCAGATCATCCGCGGGGGCTTCTCGGCCGACAAACTGCAGGAAAGAATGAGAGCGCAGGGCCAGCCCGATATGGGCGCGGCGGCGCTTCGCGAGCTCCGGAAAGGCTGGATTTCAGCAAGATCAGCCTCCCAGGTCATCGCGGGAGAGGACTGAGCAAATTGGATATAGAAAAACTCATGCAGACGTATCCGAATCTGACGGATGTGCACGCCACGCAGGATGAACCGCTGATGATCCGCGCAGGCGGCGCGCTGAAAAAGCTTCGCGAGACGGCTGGAGAAGATTTCTTCACGGCGCTTTTCACGTCCTACGTCAATGAAGACAGAATGACTGCATACAAAAAAGAAGGCGCGCTCGATACTGCCTTTTCCCTGGGAAATACCCGCTTCCGCCTCCATATTTACAAGAGCGGAGGGAAACCGGCCGCCGCGATCCGCGTCCTGCCCGAGCTCTCCGCACTCCCTGCCGACCCCGACAAGGCTTTCTTGGACAAACTCTCTGCCCTTGAGCACGGCCTTGTCCTCATCACAGGCCCCTCGGGAAGCGGCAAGAGCACGACGCTCGCGCACATTCTCCTGACAGCCGTGGCCAAGCGCCCCTGCCATATCGTCACCCTCGAAGACCCCGTCGAATACGTCATTTCCTCTGACAAAGCCCTCGTCCACCAGAGGGAAATCGGAGAAGACACGCCGAGCTTTGCCGAAGGCGTCATCGAGTCCCTAAGGGAGGACCCCGACATCATCGCTGTGGGAGAAATGCGCGACGCCGCCACCATCGAAGCTGCCCTGACCGCGGCCGAGACAGGCCACCTCGTCTTTGCCACCCTCCACACCACACGTGCCAAAGACGCATGCACGCGCATCATCCACGCATTTCCTTCCACGAGGGAAAACGAAATCCGGAGCATCCTTTCCTCCTGCCTGCAGCACGTCCTCACGCAGCGCCTCTGCCGGCCGGGCAAGGAAACCTTCCTCATGCGCGAAATCCTGACGAACGTCCCCGCCGTTTCCCACCTCATCCGGGAAGGCAAGGACGAGCAGATCTCGTCGTACATGGAAATGGGCCTCCAGAACATGCGCACCCTGAAGCAGGCAGCGTACGGCCTGAAGAATATCTCCGAAAAAGACAGAGAAAAACTCCTGAAAACCCTCGAATGATTCCCGGCGTAAAGCCGACACAAGATACATATGGAAACATACCTCTACAAAGTCTTCAATACCGAAGGAGCTATGGAAGAAGGCACCATCAGTGCCAGCTCTGGCGGGGATGCCGCGAATGCACTCCGCCTTCGCGGCTTTTCTATTATCTCCCTGACAAAAGAGGCATCGGAAAAGAAAGAAAGACGCAGCTTCCTGAAAAGGAAACCATTCTCCGGAGACGAGACACTCTCCGTCCTTGCCAGCGAATGGAGCGCCCTCCTCAAAGCAGGCCTCACCATCACGGCTACCCTGGCCCTCCTTGAAGAACAGGCGAAAAAACACGAGAAACCTATCCTCTCACGCGCCCGCGAGACTGTCATGGAAGGAAGGACCCTCTGGGAAACGCTCGATGAATCAGGCGCCTTTCCCCGCTTCTTCACCGCCTTGATTCAGGTCGGAGAAATGACAGGCACGCTCCCCGAAGAACTCGACCGCATCGCCGAGCACTACCGGAAGAAAGCAGAATTCAAAAGAAAAGCGGTAAGCGCCCTTGCCTATCCCTGCTTTGTCCTCCTCTTCGCACTGACCGTCCTTCTCACCATCCTGACATTCATCCTCCCCACCTTCGAGACACTCTTCGCCTCCCTGCAGATCACCCTTCCTGCCGGCGCGAGGATTGCTCTGGCCGCCGGGAAATTTCTTCAGGAAACAGGACGCTTCCTCTTCCTTCTGCCGCTTCTCTCGGCCCTCGGTCTTGGTATTTCCTTGAAGACAGAAAAAGGAAGAGAGAAAATAGACGAAATCCTCTACCGCTCCCGCTTCTGCAAACGCCTCCTCCTCATCCGCTTCGCAGCTACACTCTCTGCTTTCCTTGAAAGCGGAAGGACCCTGGGCGACGCCCTTGAAGACTGCAAGGATACCATAGGAAACCGCGAAGCAGAAAGAGCCCTCGAAGCCGTCAAGGAAGAAGTCACCAAAGGAAACGACTTCGCCGAAAGCCTCAAGAAAAGCGGCTTCTCCCTGCCCATCTTCTACCAGCTTACAAGGATCGGCATGGAAAGCGGCGAACTCCCGGACTTCCTCATGAAAGCCGCCGGCCTCATGGAAAGAGAGGCAGAAAGAAAAGCCAGCCGCTTCCGCGCCATCTTAGAACCCGCCATGCTCCTATTAGTAGGCGGCATGACCGCCATCGTCGTATTCTCCGTCATCCTCCCCGTCTTCCACATGGCGGCGAGAGTGTGAAGGGAAAAAAGATAAAACCATAAAACAAGAAAAAACCGAACGCAAGGAAAAAAACATAAAAATCGCAAAAAAGCTCCCTATGAAGAGAGCTTTTTTGCGTGGGAAAATCAAAACTTTCACAACCGGACTTCGTCCGTTGGTAATCAGCCCCTTTCGGCGCATGCGCGCCACTTTCCCCTGACGGGGACAGCTATAGTCTCGCTCCGCTCGCCATTCCTGAGCGTTGATTTTTCAAATCGAAGCGAACTTGTAATCAAATTTCCCTTATTATTTCATTCCTCTATTTCTATTCTTTCCCCATTTTCTATATAATTAAGGAATGTTAAGCAAAGTCTTTTTAAAAAATCGAGCGCAGGAGGTGCGTTAGTATAAAAGCTGTTATTTTTGATATGGACGGGACTCTTTTTGATACGGAGTTTATTTTCCAGAGGATCTGGAATGAGATCGCGGGCGAGATGGGTTTGGTGCTTCCGGATTCTTTCAAATATGAAATCTGCGGGACGAATGGTGCCGTGATGAATGGCGTCATTGAAAAGTACTACCATGTATCTGACGGACAAGTGATCCAGAACGAATGCCGCCGCCGTGTGGATAAGATTTTTGCCCGGTATGTGCCGGAGAAGCCGGGCTGCAGGGAAATCCTTCATTTCTTCCGCGAGCATGGGTATAAAATTGCCATGGGAAGCAGCAGCCGCATTACAAGGATCGAAGGAAATCTGCACCAGACGGGGCTTCGTGATGCCTTCGATGCCATTGCAGGGGGCGATGAAGTCGAGCATGGCAAGCCCGAGCCAGATGTATTTCTTCTGGCGGCCAGCCGCCTTGGTGTCGATCCCAGAGACTGCTACGTCTTCGAGGACAGCCCCAATGGCGTTCGCGCCGGCGTCAAAGCGGGCATGAGAACGATCATGGTTCCTGACCTCATGCCCGTCACTGATGACCTCATCCCCATCGCCTACGGGATTTTCAAGAACCTCTCCGAAGCACAGGAATTTCTGGAGAAGGAAATATAAGGAAAATCAGGACTCAGGAATGACGAGCATCGCGAGTTCCGCATTGGCAAGAACGGCTGCATTACTGCGATGTGCTGAGTCCTGATTTCCTCTCTTATTCCCTATTTCCTTTATATAATAATAGAAATATATATAGAATAATATAATATAGAATAATATATTTCTCCCAATTCCCAAAAAATCACTTCTGTATTATACTTAAGAATGGAAAAGTTTACGAAAGACCGCGGAAGGCGGAATATATGGGAAAGGAGGCGCTGCGATGGCTTTATCGATCAGGGACATTTTGATACTCGACTACTTCGACGGCAAGCCGGTGCATCATAAGATACCGCCGTACAAGCTGAAGATTTACGGCCAGGACGCCAATGACCGGATCGGGCTTTTGTATGAGAATGGCTGGATCCGCTACAGCCGGCCGCAGGAGACGGTCAGCATGCTGCCGGACAAAGCACTCTCGGATTTCCTGAAGCGTTACGGTCTCTCCGGCGAAGGCTCGCATGCCGAGCTCACCGGGCGCGTCATTTCCCAGATTCCCGAGTCCGACTATGCCCACGGCGTGCCGAAGATTTACGTCCTCACCAAGGAAGGCAAGGCGGAAATCGGGCATCACATGGCCTACGTCCTGAACGTCCGTGAGAATTACGGCCTGACCGAAGGGGAAATCGGCGAATCGCAGAATACCCTCGCCCAGCGCGGTGAACCATATACCGCCCGGGACATCCTTTACCGCGCCTTCCAGCAGAAAATTTCCCTCTACATCATGGCCGGCGAATGGTCGAAGCTCCGCAACATGTACTACACTGTCGCGAATTTCTATCTGCGTATCAAAGACAACGAAGAAGCCCTGCCGTACCTGTATCTTGTCTTCTTCATGGACATGTCCGGCATGGGAAACAAAAACAACCTCGTCCCGTACGAGAACCTTTTCCCCACGCAGAAGGGCATGATCCTCCTGATGGATGAAATCCGGAAAGATCTCCACTACTCCATGGACGAAGTGAAGACATCCTTCCTTTCCTCCATCGCCCGCATGGCGCCGAGACTGCCATTCTCGTATTTCTCGCCGCAGGTCATGGCCTCCATGCTCCTCGAACGCCTCCGCGGCATCGACTTCAATGGAGCCAGGTACATCGTTCAGAGAAATACCCCGGATCCCTCCGCCAAGTCGTACCACTACGTACCGTACGGAAGAAGCGAAGCCAGGCCCAGATCCTACCACCCGCCCGTCGTGAAACCAAACTTCATGGCCCCGCCGGTCTTAAGGATGCCCACCTTCACCGCGCCCCCGCCCTTCAAGCCGGGCCAGTCCGCCCCGCCGCCAAGCCGCGAGCCCGTGCCAGAGAAGAAAGAAGAGCCTGTTTTAAGAAGAAAACCCGAAAAGAAAAAGGGCATCTTCTCCAAGCTGAAAGATCTGTTTTAGTCGTACTTGAAAAAGACACCATCATTTTGTAAAATAATACTAATGCGTTTGTAGCTCAGCTGGATAGAGCAGCGGTTTCCTAAACCGTGTGTCGGGGGTTCAAATCCCCCCAAGCGCACCAATGGAAATCAGAGCGTTCCCGAAAGGGGGCGCTTTTTTTGCGTGGAGAAATGGGAACTCACTTCGCTTGCCAGTCCTGAGCGGGGATTTTTATTTCTACGAGCGCAGCGAGGTCGTAAGGTTTTCCACGAGCAACGCGAGGTTTAAGGGTGTTTGACCTTGCCTCGTAGAGGAAGGTGTCGCTGAAGGCGACGAATGAAGTTCATTTCCTGGGCTGCAAGCCGGTTGTATGGTTTTTAAATGTGCAGTTTCTAAAAAGGCCGGGCGGATAGGGTTGATCATTCATTGAGTTTTAAAATCTAAAAAGGTTCTGCGAGCGGAGTGAGGTTGTTTGGTTTTTCTTTTCCCTTTGCGAAGCAAATAAGTGGTGTTGACCTTCCCAGACGGGGAAGGGAGTATGGTAGGGGAAGGGGTACGAAAGGTCCAAAACAAATAAGATTGGAAATCCTTTCTTTATTCCTTGTGAAGCTGCCACCTTCGGGGGAAGTGGACTGTATACCAGTTGAATCTTCTGTAATATCGGTAATGACTCAATTGTTCTGTACAGGCCGAAAGGGGTGCAGTTAATAAGTAAAGCATATTCCTTTTGTGGCGGTTAGGGTTGATTTCCCTCAACCTCCAGGCTGGTCGTCCGGTTCTTTCTTTTCCCCGCTCTGCGGTTGTCTGGTTTTTCATTTCTTTCCCAGTTTTCCTCCCAGCTTTTCTCCCTACACGGTCTCTTTCCTCTCTCCCCATCCTCTTTTATTTTTATAATCGCTATCCTTCCTTGTATCTTCCTTGCTGTTCTTTCAAAAAAGTCCGCTGTTTTTAGAAATTTCCCTCACATTTCCTTTCAAAAGTATACTTTCGGATAGTTTCATTCCATTTTGCGATAGGTTAGAGTAAATGCAGGGAAAAAGCTTTGGCCCTGGCAATGGCGCCGGGGAAGCTCTATTGATTTAGAAAGAGGGAATCGAAATGAACAAAAAAGCAGAAAGCTTCTAGGAATACTTGGATAAGAGAAAACTCAAAGACTTCGCCGTCGAAGAAATTGCCAAAGATCCATTGGAAACCGCCGTATTCCGCTCGCACATGCAGCTTGAAAACGCAAGACTGCCAATCATCGTCATCCTTGACAAGAGCATCTACGGCATCGTCCGTCTCCTTGTCGCTCAGAGCGCCAAGAAGAAGAACAACGAAAAAGCACTCGAAGAGCTCATGAACAAGTTCAATAAACAGTATAAAGCATTCAAATACTACCTCGACGACGAAGGAAACCTCGTCCTCGATCTCAGCATCCTCTGCCCGGAAGAAAAAGTAAGCGGCCCGATGATTTATGCCCTCTTCCAGAGCGTCGAAGAACACCTCAAGACCGCCTATCCGCAGTGGATGAAAATCATCTGGAAGTAATTCATACCGGGGATAGTACAAAAGAAGGGAGGGGAGGGCCCGGACTTTTGTGGAAATGGGAGGAACCATGTTAGGGATTGCGGCAGGAATTCTCGTAGGTGCCGTTTCAGGCGTTGCCTTCTACTGCCTTCTGTGCAGGAACGCAGAGTATATCGACGCATTCGACGAAGACCTCGTCAGAGAAAGATTTATGGAAGATATGAATAACAAAACAAGAATGGAATGATTCCGGGGAAGGAAGAATTCCTGAAGAAACAGCGTTTCCGGGAAGAAACACTATTTCAAAAAAGCAGGCAGCGGGAACTGCCTGCTTTTCACATGGGAAAAATTAAGAGTATACATAAAACAACTCGCCCGCTCGATATTCCAGAGTCCTGACTCTTGAGTGGAATCAGAGCAGCCCACCAATACTCGCCTTCCCAAATGGGGAAGGGAGTATGGTAGGGGATGGGGTACGAAAGGTCAAAAACAAATCAGATTTGAAACTTTTTCTTTATTCCTCTTGAGACCTGCCTCAGCGAGGAAGGATGTCACGGAGTGACAGAAAGGAGTGCAGTTCCTCGGACGAAGTCCGATTGTATGGTTTTGATTTTCCCCAAGGCGAAGCCTTGGTTTAAGGGTGTCAGAGCTCGCCCCGTAGGGGGAGCTGGCGCGCATGCGCCTGAAACATCATCTCCACGAGCAACGCGAGGTTTTACGGTTTTCTTAACCTGCCGCTCTCCGCCCATACGCTTTTATCTCATCCTCCACCTATCTCTTTTCCTCATGCTTATTGAGAAAAAGTAATGACTTATAGTTGCGAGTGAATTGTAATTTTAATAATTCTAAATATTTTTGTTTTGCCATGCCTATAAATTTCTATCCGATAATATCGAGTAAAATCCAGTATAAAGAAATCTTTCGAATATGCCCATTTGTGTTTATAAATCAAATATTGACAGATTATAAATTCTCAATATATAATTAAGACATGAATGAATTAGAAATCTTCAAGGCTCTATCGAACCCTATACGGCTAAACATCATAAAGTGGCTGAAGGAACCGCAGAATAACTTTCCACCCCAGGGACTCCATGTGCCGGAGGGAAACCGTTTTGACAGAAGTGTCTGTGTTGGATCGATCTGCGAAAAGACTCAGATTTCCCAGTCGACCATCTCGCATTATCTTGATATGATGCAGAGAGCAGGTCTTTTGGAATCGCGCCGTTTCGGCAAGTGGACATACTACCGCCGCAACGAAAGGAACATCAGCCGATTGTCAGAGTTCATCCGTAACTCGTTATAACCGGTCATTATAAGGTATAATAAAGACGGCAGGGAATCCTGCCGTCTATTTTTGGGTTTATGTATCTAATAAACGAGATACATTTTGGAATATTTCATGTAAATTCTCATTTTGAAGGCAAAAGCCGGAAAGGACTGTTCACATGATTGAAAAACCATTTATCCTCGCAGGAAAGAAACTCTCCACACGTCTCGTGTTCCCGCCGCTCGCGACCGAAAGCTCAGACGGCGGCAAGCCGAACGAAAAAATCACGCAGCACTACTGCGCCATCGCAGCAAACCCGAACGTCGGCATGATCATCACTGAGCACAGCTACGTCGATCCACAGGGCAAAGCAGACCCGCACCAGATTTCCTTTGCCGACGACTCCGTCATCGACGCACAGAAAGCCATGGTGAAATCCATCCGCAACGTGCGCCCCGACATCTGCCTCCTCGCGCAGATCAATCACGCAGGCGCCAATACACGCAAACTCTACACAGGCATGGATCTCGTCTCCGCCTCTGACATCAAATGGACCAGAGACCAGGCAAGAGCCCTCACCGTCGATGAAATCCACGACCTGGAACAGAAATACATTGCAGCAGCCCTCCGCGTCCAGGAAGCCGGCTATGACGGCGTAGAAATCCACTGCGCACACGCTTACCTCCTGAACCAGTTCTACTCGCCGATCACCAACCACAGAGACGACGAATACGGACCGCAGACCACCACCAACCGCCTCCGCTTTACCCTCGAAATCATCCGAGGCATCAAAGCCAAAGCCAATAAGAACTTCATCGTCTCCGTACGCTTGGGAGGCTGCGACTACAAAGAAGGCGGCAGCACCATCGAAGACGCATGCGCAGCAGCCAAACTCCTCGAAAGAGAACACATCGACCTCCTGAACCTCTCCGGCGGCACCTGCCAGATCTTCAGACCGGGCCACGCAGAACCAGGCTTCTTCACCGACATGTCCGAAGCCGTCAAGAAATGCGTATTCACCCCGATCCTCGTAGCAGGCGGCATCACAACAAAGAAAGAAGCCGACCTCTTCCTCCGTGAAGGCAAAGCCGACCTCATCGGCGTAGCCAGAGCACTCAACGCAGACCCGAAATGGGAAATGTAAAATAAGGAAACTAAATAAGACATTCAAAAAGGACCCCGAAAGAGGTCCTTTTTAGTTACATCGTCTCTGCAACTACCCTGCAGGGCAGTCCGGTCATGCCTTGGTAACGCATAGGGTACGTATTCATTATTACATCTTTATTTAGCAGTTCCTTCAAATTACACATGTTTTCAATGACGAAGACACCATGATCAGCACAGTACTGATCCTTGACAGGATGCTCTCGGCCGCGCCTGATCCCCGCAAAATCCACGCCGATCAATGAAATATGAAGATCGACCAATTTCTCAATCAATTCATCAGACAGCTGCGGATGCTCCTTGAAATACCTTGCACTTCCGTAGCCTTCCTCCTCAATGAATCCTGAGTAAAACATGACAAATGAATCCGCGGGAACTTTCTCCAGATCCACATCAAAGACACCGATATCCCTGTCTTTGATCCCGCTGACATCAAATACGATTCCTCTTCTCTGGGTATACTCTAAAAGAAATTCCTTATTCATTACATCAAAATGAGTTCCCAAATGTCCAGATAAAGATTTCTTATCATGCCCCTGTGCATCCTGTACCATTTTAGGTGTGATTTCAAGCGTTACATCAATTTTCATTACGGTTTCCCCCTTTAGATCTTTGCTGGCTGCTAAATTTTACCAGCACCGATAAAAATCAAGATATGCCCTTAACCTTGCCATGGAAGATGTGAAATGAAAGCCATTTCTTTATTCTTTGTGTTGGATTAAAGTTCTAATATAAATATTATACAATAGCCTCGAGGTGCGAATTTGGAAAGGAGGTAAGATGCCTTTTGCAAACATATCAATCATTGAAAATGATGGCGGTACTATTTTCCAATAAATAGTATACCAATGATGAGAATCAAACGGCTCTATTTTGCATATATTGAACGGTATGTATGAGTTTAAGTGCTAAATAACCTAATATACGATACTTAAATAGCAAATAGCCATAATTAGTATATAATTCAACTTAATTGTGTGCTAAAATGTGTAAAGAATACGTAAGACGTTTGTAAAGGTAATATATATTTGGAAGGAGATGCGTGGAATGAAGTGGAAGGCTATAGTTGCAGGTATGTTAGCAGGTGCAGCTCTGTTAATGGCAGGCTGCGGCGGCTCATCTTCTGGGGATGCAGCAAAATCGGCCAATGCGGCACAGAATTTCAAGGGTAAGAAACTGGTTATGTATGTTTCTTTCCATGAAGATACGGCAAAGGAACTGTCGGACGCATTCAAGAAGAAGACCGGTGCTGATGTAAGCTTTATCCGACTGCCAACTGGTGAAGCATTAGCTCGTATTCAGGCTGAAAAGGATTCACCGAAAGCGGATGTATGGCTGGGCGGCACAGCAGATGCTCACGCAAAGGCAGCTTCTGACGGACTTTTGTCAGCTTATAAGTCACCGAATGCGAAGATGATTCTTCCGCAGTATCAGGATAAGGATGGATACTGGTATGGCACATACCTGGAAGCTCTGTCTGTCGGCTATAACGAAAAACGTTTCAAAGAAGAATTTGAACCAAAGGGCGTCAAGGCTCCTGAAACACTGGATGATCTTCTGAAACCGGAATTCAAGGGCGAAGTCATTATGCCAGATCCGAGAAAATCCGGAACAGGCAATACATTCATCAGCTCCGTTCTTCAGTCCATGGGCGAAGAAAAAGGCTGGACCTATTTGAAAGCACTGAAAGGCCAGGTAGCACAGTTCACTCCTTCCGGATTTACACCAGCACAGAAGACAGGTGCCGGAGAATACCTGATCTGCGTCAACTTTGTTTCTGACCAGAATCTGGTCAGCGCAAAGGGACAGAAGATCCACAGCACGATTTACAATAATTCCGGCTGGACGGTCTGCCCTGTTGGCCTGATCAAAGGCGCTGCTGATGCTGATGTAGCTAAAGCATTTATCGACTTTGTACTGACGAAAGAAGCTGGCGAAATCATGGTAAAATCCACCCATGGTATCGCATGCAACCCTGATGTAGCTCCGCCAGAAGGTATGAAGCCTCTGAAAGAGCTCCCACTCTTCAAGGAATATGACCTGATCAAGGCCGGTGCAGATAAGCAGAAGAATTGCGACGAATTCTTCGCAAATTAAATTGGTTCAGATGATGCCTCTGCCTTTCTGGCGGAGGCATTATTGTTCTACAATAGATTTCTTAAATCATTGTAAGGAGTCACTATGAGCGAAAAAGATATAGGGCATGAACATACAGGAGGAATGGCGGAATTCAAGGCCCTCTTAAGGGAGCCGCCGCTCCTTATCAGCATATCCGTTGTATTTTTGCTGTTTGCTGTTTTTATCATTTATCCATTTGTGAAAATACTGCTGGTCCCGGACGTAAGTGACTGGATCCGTGCGCTGACGGAAGAAGAATTTGTCCTTGCCTTCGCGCATACGCTGTATTCTTCCTTCGTGGCAACATTCAGTGCCATCATCCTCGGGTTTCTCTTTGCATACGGCATCCATTATACGGATATGCCATGCAAGCGGTTCTTTCAGGTAGTGGCTCTCCTTCCTACGATGGCGCCGTCTGTCGTGACGGGCCTTGCCTTTATCATGCTTTTCGGCAGGCGCGGATTTATCACCTGGAACCTCCTTCATCTGAAGGTAGACCTGTACGGCCCATTCGGCCTGTGGGTGGCGCAGACTGTTGCATTCTTCCCTCTGGCCTATATCACGATTTCAGGGGTGCTTAAGAGCATCAGCCCGAATCTTGAACTGGCTGCACAGAACCTGGGGGCAAGAGGCTGGTATCTTTTCAGGACTGTCACATTGAGGCTGGCAACCCCGGGCATTGCCAGTGCATTTCTTCTGGTAGCCATCAACTCTCTGGCAGACTTCGGCAACCCGATGCTCGTCGGAGGAAATTATCAGGTACTGGCGACAGAAGCCTATACACAGGTCACAGGAGCCTGGGATCTTCCCATGGGCGCCACGCTTTCTGTTTTCCTTGTCATTCCGACACTGATCGTATTCTTCATCCAGAGGTACTATCTGGAAAAGAATTCTTACGTAACCGTTACGGGGAAACCTGTCGCAGGGCTGATCCGCGTCACCACGGGGCCGCTTGCAAAATGGCTTCTCTTTGCATTCTCCATGCTGCTCAGCCTCGGGATCTTAATGATCATCGGAGTCGTATTCCTCTTTGCCTTTACCGTTGCATTCGGGTATGACTACACGTTTACGCTCGAATATTTCAAGGAAGGCGTCATCCAATCCCATGTCATGATCAATTCCTGGGTGGCTTCCATATCGACAGCTGCCATCACGACAGTTCTGGGCATTGCGCTTGCCTTTCTTACCATCCGCAAGAAATTCCCCGGAAGAACGATCATAGATTTCCTTGCCATGCTTCCGGTATCCCTTCCAGGTACATTCATCGGCCTGGCATTGATCCTTGCCTTTAACGACGGACCGCTGGCCATGACGGGTACGCTCGGCATCATTATCCTCGGTATGGCCCTTCGACAGCTTCCTGTCGGATACAGGCAGGCGGTAGCAGGGCTGAAGCAGATCGAGGGCTCGCTGGAAGAAGCATCGACCAACCTGGGCGCGAACAGTTTCACCACATTCCGCAAAATCGTCCTTCCTATGCTGAAAAATTCCTTATCCGTCAGTTTCGTTTATGCTTTCATGCGATCCATGAATACGCTGTCAACTGTTATTTTCCTGGTTTCCCCGGAATGGAACCTGGCATCCATCAATATCATGAGTCTGGCAAATCAGGGATTCCTTCCTACAGCGAGCGCCACGGCAGTAGGGATTATGCTTGTCATTTATGCAACTTTTGGTATCGTGAAGCTCATCTTAAGAGATAAAATCAATATCTTTGATCTGTAAAGAAAGCGGGAATAAAGTATGGCAGACTATGTATTGCAGTTAAAGAATATCAATAAATATTTCGGGAAAAGCCATGTGATCAAGAATGTCAATCTGTCCTTTGAAAGAGGCCATTTCATTACCTTTCTGGGACCATCCGGCTGTGGCAAGACGACACTCCTCCGCATGATTGCAGGATTTTATGAACCCGATGAAGGGGAAATCCTCCTGAACGGAAAGAACGTCGAAAGGATTCCTCCTTATGGAAGAAATACATCCATGGTATTCCAGGAATATGCGCTCTTCCCTCATATGAACGTTTTTGACAACGTATCTTACGGGCTGAAAGTCAAAAAGGTTCCCAAAGATGAAATGATCAAGCGCGTGGAAGATGCACTGGAACTCATGCAGCTCAAAGGGATGGAAAAACGTTTCCCGAACCAGATGTCCGGCGGCCAGCAGCAGCGTGTCGCTGTCGCAAGAGCACTTGTCATGAAACCGGACGTCCTTCTTCTCGATGAACCGCTTTCCAATCTGGATGCGAAGCTCCGCGAAAGCGTCCGTGTCGAATTAAGAACCATCCAGCAGAAAATGGGACTCTCCGTTATTTACGTAACACATGACCAGTCAGAAGCCCTTTCCATGTCGGATGCCGTCGTCGTACTGAAAGACGGCGAAGTCCATCAGGTCGGCACGCCGCAGGAAATCTATTTCGAACCGAAGACACAGTTCGTCGCTGATTTTATCGGCACAACCAATCTCATTTCCGTAGAAGGAAAAGGGAATAACGACGTGGCTTATGGAAATACCGTATTCCATTCCACCAATCCCGTCACCCCGGGTGCCAGGTACGTCGCATCCGTCCGTCCGGAAAGCATAAAGATCTCCCTGGAAAAAGCGGAGGGGAAGGTCAATATCAAGACCTCTATCGTAAACCGCATGTTCCTGGGCGAAAAAGTGCGCTACTTCGTCAAGGATGAATTGGACAAGGAATGGATTGTAGACATGTTCGATCCAGGGAAAACGCTTCTCAGCGGTGACGCCTATGTCACGTTCAAAGCGGAAAAAGCATGGGTGATTGAAGACAAATAAGCTTCAACAGACCTTGGGAAAGGAGCTGCCTGGATGTTAGAAGAACTGAAAGAAGAAGTGCTGGAGGCAAATCTGGAACTTCCCCGTCATCATGTCGTGCTTTATACATGGGGGAACGCGAGCGGAATCGACAGGGAAAGAAACCTCATCGTCATCAAACCGTCCGGCGTACCGTATGAATACCTGAAAGCTTCCGATATGGTCGTCGTGAACCTTGAAGGCGAAGTGGTGGAAGGAAATCTGAGACCATCCTCAGATACCAGGACCCACATTGAACTGTACAAGAACTTCCCGGAAATCGGCGGAGTCGTCCACACCCATTCCATTCACGCCGCAGCCTTCGCACAGGCCGGAAGGCCGATCATCCCTATTGGCACGACCCATGCAGACTATTTCTACGGACCCGTTCCCTGTACCAGACCCCTCACGAAAGAAGAAGTGGAAGACGACTACGAAAGAAATACGGGAAAAGTGATCGCTGAAACCTTCCGTGATCTCAAGATTGATCCTAAATCCACGCCCGGCGTACTCGTCAGAAACCATGGCCCGTTCACATGGGGGAAAGATGCCAAAGAAGCTGCATACCATGCAGTCGTCCTGGAAACAGTCGCAGAAATGGCCCTCAAGACATTTCTTCTCTCGCCGGATGCAAGGATACAGAACTACATCCTGGAAAAACACTACGAAAGAAAACACGGACCCCATGCCTACTATGGGCAAGTGAAATAATTTAAAAAAGAGTGGCGCGATGCCACTCTTTTACTATGCATGAAAGGCCCGAGGCTCTTGGATATTCTCATTTTCCCATCACACTCCATGGTATAATGGGAGGAGCAAAGGAGCTTGTTATGTCTACTAAAAATACCCCACTCACATTAAACGCGACGTATACGATCGAGATCCGCGATCTTGGTGTCCATGGCGAAGGCATCGGATCGGCGGAGAATTTTACTGTCTTCGTTCCGGGAGCTCTTCCTGGAGAGACGGTGAAGGCGAAGATCATCCTGATCAAGAAATCGTACGCTTCCGGGAAACTCATTTCCGTCGAGAAGCCGTCTCCCTACCGTACGGTGCCCCAGTGCCCGGTCTATGATTCCTGCGGAGGATGCCAGATTTCCCATCTGACCTACGAGGGCCAGCTGGCAGCGAAGGAACGCCGCGTGAAGGACGTCATGGTCCGCATCGGCAAGGCAAGCGAAGACGTCGTCCTTCCGATTCTTGGCGCGCCGCATGAATGGAATTACCGAAATAAAATGGCCGTCCCTGTCGGACAGGTGACAGGCGGCCCCGTTCTTGGCTACTACCGCCAGGGCACGCACCAGATCGTTCCGATTCAGGAATGCCTCATTCAGAAAGAGGAAAACAACCGCCTTCTCCGCTTTGCGGAAGATTTCATGATCCGCCATGGCATTACCGGCTACAATGAGAAATCCGGAAAAGGCTGCGTCCGCCACGTCATGGGGCGTGTCGGCGATAATGAGGAAGTCATGGCCGTCATCGTGACCGCCACCGAAAACCTGCCGAAGAAGGACCTCTGGGCTGAAGAAATCCAGAAAGCCCTCCCCGAAGTCGTTTCTCTTTACCACGATGTCCAGAATAAGAAACGCAACGTCATCTTAGGACCGGAAATCCACCACATCTGGGGAAGAAAGACCCTCACCGCATCCCTCTGCGGCATTGCCTTCGAAGTATCGCCATTTTCCTTCTTCCAGGTCCACAAGGCCCAGGCAGAAGTCCTCTACCAGAAAGCCTTGGATGCCGCTGACCTCAAAGGCGGGGAAACCGTCATCGACGCCTACTGCGGCACAGGCACCATTTCCCTCTGCCTTGCGAAAAAAGCACGCCGCGTCATCGGCATCGAAATCGTCAGGGAAGCGATCGAAGACGCTAAGAAAAATGCCGCATTCAACCATATAGAAAACGCCGAATTCCACGCCGCCGACGCAGGCCTCCTCATGCCGAAACTCTACGAAGAAGGCCTTCGCCCCGACGTCATCGTCATGGACCCCGTCAGAGCCGGATGCAGCGAAGACGTTCTCAAAGCCGCCGCAGGCATGCAACCCGCCCGCATCGTCTACGTCTCCTGCAACCCCGCCACCTTCGCCCGCGACGCAGAGATCTTGGGCCGCTTAGGCTACAAACTCCAGTCCGTCCAGCCCGTGGACATGTTCCCACAGACCACTCACGTTGAGTGCGTATGTTTGATGTCTAGGACAGGAAAGTAAAAACGCTGGAAAGTGTACTAAATAAGCTATTTCCACTATTTTGAGATTAAAAATGAGAAATTCAAAATCGGAGTTTCATCACCCCATGGGAACATATCAACGCAATCCATTTTTTGATAGTTTAGACGGTGAGTTGGATAAGGGGTTCACGAGTGTATGAGTTGGATGTTTTGAAAAAAATCCCCGGTGAGTGAGTAGGTTGGATGTGGGAAATATATGTTATTGAGATAGGGCTGACAAAACTGCTAAACAATCAATTTGAATAATAAATATATTTGCTACTTATAAGGTAATAGTTGTACCAGGAGGGAAAATGTATATACCAACTGAGGATAAGGTTTTGGAAATGACTCCAACAGATTTTGAAAAATATTCTTTACAAGTGCTAAATACCCAGTGTCACGGACTTAAAAATTATATTATTCAGCATAACAAAATAATTGTAACGTCAGATGGAAAATATCAAATTGATGGATATATTGAATTTGAAGTTATGGGCGTAAAATATAAAACACTTATTGAATGTAAACATTATAAAAGACGCATTGAGAGAGAAATAGTTCAAACATTGTATGATAAATTAAGAGCTACAGGAACTCAAAAGGGAATTTTGATTTCAACGTCCAATTTTCAAACTGGCTCAATACAATATGCAACAGAACATGGTATTGCATTAATCCAATTAACAGAATCAGGAAATCACTGTGTAACTCGTTCATTAAATATGATTACAAATCGTGCTGGTATTACGCCATCAAATTTTGGAAGTCCTTATGTAGGAGTTTTATTAAGGTCAAAAAAACAAGGGTTAATTACCTGTTCATATTTAACCTTTTTACGAGATGGATTGAAACCTTTTCTACTAGATGAGGAGTGATCTGGAATGGGACCAATAATCTTTTTCAATACTGCATGGATGGAAAGATATGAAGGCTTAGTAGATAATGATAAAAGAATTTATGGTGGTGGATCTTTTATTGAAAAAATGGTTATGGAGTAGAAATATATAATTTTAAAAAATACGGAGAAAAGTATATGGTTTTGCGCAATCCAACGGGGATATAAATATTCAAAAATTAGGGGCAGATAAACAAGATGATCATATCTCCGGTGTTCTAATTATTTTTACAGCTAAGTCTCGTGTTGTAGGATGGTATAAAGATGCTATTTTGTATAAGACTTATCAAGATACAGAATTGCAGGAAAGAAAATTTAAAGACGGATATATGGGATATTATGCAGTGGCTGATGTTAAAAATATTAGATTATTAAGTATTGACGAAAGAAATATCTTCCCAAAAGTTCCAAGAGGAAAAGGGGGAATGGGACAATCTAATATTTGGTATGCAGATAGTGGCAAAGGAATAGATTATAAAAATAATATTCTGAAATATATAAAAAAAGATGAAGATGAAAAAAACAGATGTACTTACAAACCCGTATCTCATCAAACCGATGTTATTTTAAAAAAAAGGATTGAAAAAATAGCCATTAAGTTAGTTGAAAAAACATATAGAAATAGAGGCTTTTTTGTTAACTCGTGTGAAATAGAGAATCTAGGGTGGGATTTAAATGCTATTCGTATTAATGAAAAGATAAGTTTACATCTTGAAGTTAAAGGTACATCTGAAAGAAAAATTGCGATTCAGCTTACACCTAATGAATACAGTAAAATGGAAGAACAAAAAAATATTTATAGATTATGTATAGTAGTAAATTGTCTTGATAAACCTATGCTATATATTTTTTCTTATTCAACGGAAGCCAATACATGGTTAAGTGAAAATGGCGAGTCCCTAATCATAGATCAAGTAATTTCTGCTAAATGTTATGTCTGATTTCGAATATAAATGTGTTTTTAAGGGGTTAATGCTATGCCGGATTATTCTATTTACGAGTTTAATGAGCTTGTTACAGATCAAGAATTAGGAAATGCTACACTTATTTTGGGTAACGGAGCTAGTATGGCTGTTAGCAGCAGTTTTAGTTATACCAATTTATTTGGAAAAGCATGCAATGATTCTATTTTGAACCAGACCTCTAAAAATTTATTTGAAACATTGCAAACAACTGATTTCGAACTAGTAATGAATAAACTAAGGCAGGCTTATATTATAAATGAGGTACTTCAATTAGATACTGATAATGTAGCTCTCCACACTTATGATAATATAAGACAATCGTTAATTAAAACCATAAAAGAAATACATGTACAATATGCCGATGCCATATTCCAAATAGATAATATAAGAAAATTTTTAGAAAAATTTAAAACCGTTATAAGTTTGAACTATGATTTATTAATTTATTGGGCCATAATGGCTAGTAATGACCGCAAGCCTTATAAAATGAAAGATTGTTTTACTAACCATATTGATGGAAATTTGGGGTTTGAATATGACATTGAAAAACTTCGTGAACCATATAATGGTGGGCCAGATCCAACGTTGGTTTTTTACCCCCATGGTAATTTGATATTAGCTAGTAACGAAAATAATGATGAGTTAAAAATAAGAATAAATAATAATACTAACTTATTTGATGCAATTGGAGAAAAATGGAAACAGAAGTATGTTCCTTTGTTTGTAAGCGAAGGAAGTTCCGAACAGAAATTAAAAGCTATTCGACGAAGCACATATCTGAATTTTGTTTATGAAAATGTTTTATCTCATTTGGAACCTACGGTAATTATATATGGATGGAAATTAGCTGAACAAGAACAGCATCTTATAAAAAAGATATTTAGCAATAACAAAATTAGCAATGTATATATTTCTATGTATCTCGGAAGTAATCCGGAACCTATAGATGAACAAAAACGGATCGCGAGTATGTTAAAGAGAGAAAATAGAACTATGAATATAAAATTTTTTGACGCTGCAAGCAAAAATTGCTGGTGTAATTTTTAGGTTTATAATATTTATTTATTCATATTCATGTATTTCTTGTAATAGGAGATGCATATAAAATGCCGAAATACTACGTTTTTAGAATCAATTATGAAGAGTCATGGCAGCCACTTGTTAGATCCGCTATTGATAAAGGTGAACTTCGTCAAGGATGGGGAATGCAGCAGGGAACAGACAGCTTGAGGGTTGATCAAGATGAATCTGCGTTTTTGAAAGCATGGGATAAAATATGGCCAGGTAGTGAGATATCGTATTGTAAACGAAAATATAGTTCACTTAGCAAAATGTTGGATTTTAACAATGGTGATATTATTGTTGTCCCTAAAGCACCAGATTGGCGACAATTTTTAATCCTTACTGTAAATGGATCATATCGGTTTGATGATGATTTAAATTCTAAATTTAACAATGGTGATGATTTCCGCCATATTATTCCTGTGGAATATAAAAAAACTGTTGGTTATGACTATTCTGATGATAGCCGGAAAATAGTCAAAAAATTTGGTGCTTATCGATCTCCAATCAACAGTGTATATGATAAAAAATTTCAAAATGCAATTAATACGTTATTGCAAGATTCTAATAAGAATTTAACAACATCCCAAGATGAACTAGCAGCATTAGGGTTGGAGGATTCTCAACCCTTTAAAGACTTAAAAAAATGGATTCCCAATACAATTAATAATTGGGGAGCAGATAAATTAGAAAAGTTAATTCAATCGTTGTTCGAAAAAAATGGTTTTACACTCATCAAAAGAAATCGGCATAATAACAAAGGTGGCGATATTGATTTAGTGTTTGCTATGCCATCTGTTCCACTTTTAGATGGTATTTTAGAAGATACACCTTTTCCTCAAGTCTGGATTCAAGCTAAAAACAAACGAGGCCATGATGCTAATGCAATAGATGGAATTAAACAACTGATAGAACAGAAAAGGACTGATAATTTATCAGCTATTTGCATATTGATTAATACAACAGACTGTTTTGACAAGGAAGCCAAAATGATGGCTGAATCACATGATATTATTCTTATTAATGGGACACAGTTTGCAAGATTGATTTTAAAATATGGTATTGAAGATTGTCTTGCTTGAGCAATTTGATTAATACTTTTGTGAGCAATCTTATGTTTAAAATTTTATAGGGAACATTTTGTTATGTTTATGATTATTTCTCCACATCCACTGTCACACCCGATTTGAATTCTACGGTACAGCTATCCTCAAACACCGTAATGGTTTTAATTAGCTGCCGGACGAGGTAATCATCAAACTGGGTGATGGCAGTGGATGTTGTTTTTAGGAATGTAGCCATATTTTCTATACGGCTGCGGATTTCATCCTGATTGGCATTTTTCGCAAGCGCTTGCTGTTTTTGTTCGCGCAGGTGGTAGATTTCCTCGGCAACATCGTCGTAGCCAGCCTTGGAACTTGCCAGCTTTACAAGCTGTGTCTGCAATTCTTCCAGCCGGGTATCGATAGCTACCAGTGTTTCATCATTGCTGTGACTGAGAACGGTTTCAATATTATGCTGCAGCATGGCAAGAAAATCCTTCTTCTCGCATAGTACCTGATTGATGGCCGTTAGACAGACCTGCTCGAGTGCAGGTTCAGATATGGTGCGGGCATCGCATTTACCTGTATGGTCTACTCGATTGACGCAGCGCCAGACGATGGATTTCTTTCCTCGGTTGTTCCAGTGTATCCGACGGAATATCTCGCCGCATTTACCGCAGCGTATCCGCTGGGAAAAACAATGGTTGCTGCTGTAGGTCAATTTTCTGCCGTTTTTCAAGTGAATAGAACTTCGCCGTACCATTTCTTCCTGCACCTGCAGGAATATGTCGCGGGGAATGATGGCTTCATGGTTATCTTTTACATAATATTGTGGCATGATACCAGTATTCTTGACGCGCTTTTTGGTAAGAAAATCCACCGTATAGGTTTTCTGCAAGAGGGCATCACCCATATATTTTTCATTTTGCAAAATTTGTCTGATATTACTGTCTCGCCATTTGGTGTGGCCAGCACCGTTTTTTAACCCGTCCGCCGTTAAGTTGCGGGCGATTTTTAGCATACTGGCACCCTCAAGATATTCCCGGTAAATGCGTTTTACGATTTCTGCTTCCTCCGGAACTACGACCATGTGTTTATTTTCATCCTTGGCATACCCAAGAAAATGATTGCAGTTGATTTGTACTTCGCCACGTTGGTAGCGGTACTGCAGGCCCAGCTTCACATTCTGGCTTAGGGATTGGCTTTCCTGTTGGGCTAATGATGCCATAATAGTAAGCAGTACCTCGCCCTTAGTGTCCATCGTATTAATATTTTCCTTCTCAAAAAAGACGGGAATGTGTTTGTCCTTTAACTGCCGGATATATTTCAGGCAGTCCAGCGTGTTCCGGGCAAACCGGCTGATGGATTTGGTAATAATCATATCAATCGTACCGGCCATGCAATCTTCGATCATGCGGTTAAATTCATTCCGCTTTTTAGTATTGGTACCGGATATCCCATCATCAGCATAGATTCCGGCCAGTTTCCAGTCCGGATGATTATGAATGTAGGTGGTGTAGTGCTCAATTTGTGTTTCATAACTGGTGGCCTGCTCGTCGCTGTCGGTAGAAACTCGGCAATAAGCAGCCACGCGACATTTTGGTTTTTCTTCAGTATGGCTTCGGTGTAGATAAGTTCGTGCCGGAATGATCGTGACATTCCGCGTCTGTAATTCCATGTATGGATTCCTCACTTTCTATTAAACTGTAGGCATATTCAGCTTGCTGGAACGGATCAGTATAGGTCTGCGTTTTTTCTGCAAGGGAGAAGGTGGTGGGGTATAGAACCGGAGACGCTTTTTTAGGTTCTCGGATGCGCCCCAGCTTTTTGGCACGGCGGGTGATTTCCTTTTGTACCGCAGTAAACGTATCGGCATCAATAATAGCCGGATAATAATCATCCCCGATATAGTGCGTCGTTTGCAGAATATGGCGGATGCCACTGTGGAAGGCGTGGATCGCTGCTTCTTTTGCAGCCGTAGTCAGTGCAGCCCCGGAAAGATAGGCTTGGAACAGCACCTGTATTTTTTTTGCTTCCTCCACATCCACTATCGCTTTGCCATTTTTAATCCGGTACCCAAACGGTGTATGGCTCATCACTTATACCAACCTTTCCCGTAGCGTAATGCCGCATTTTAGCTTAAAGCCGATGTTCGTTCGAGAGTAGGCCAGAATTTGTTCTACAAATTGTTGGAATACTGCTTCGTCAAAGCCCGTTAGCATTTTCGCCTTACAAGTATACTGCAGTAATTCTCTCGTTTCATGGACCGTTTTATTATCATCATTCAAAAAATCTACAAGGGAATCTTTTTGGTGCTGCCATTGTTCAGCTTCCTGCAGCAGTTCGTTATTTCCTTTCTGGTACATCGCAGGCTCTAGATATTTTTTCGTCAGCAGGTACGCCAGTGTTTTTTGATGCTCGGCATTTTCCGCAAGCTTTGTGTCTAAATCTTGAATGACGGTGATGCTGTCGTTCGAATGGAGGGTACGCAAACTGGCAAGCAGCGGCTTTAAAACAAAGGCATGACCAAAGATGAGCTTATTCATCATCGTAACAAAAGCATATTCTAGTGCTGCTTCCTTGATGTATTTTAACGAGCATTTTGTGGTATCTGCTACATGGGTGGCGCAGCACCAAGCTACATAGGAATTGTGACCGCCTTGGATACGCCGCTTGAAGGTAGCGCCACATTGATGGCATCGAATGATACCAGAAAACGGATAACGGTTCTGGTACTTTTTATCCTGTGGCAGCGCACCTTTTTCTTTGCCACGCTGCCGAATGACCTGCTGGGTTGCTTCAAACATGTCTTTGGTGATGATAGCTTCGTGGTGGTGTTCCACCCGGTATTTATCTTTCTCGCCATGGTTATGATGGCGATTAAAATGCGAATCGGTATAGGTTTTCTGGAAAATAGCATCCCCAGTGTAATTCTCGTTTTTCAATATGCCACGAACGGTTGTTGCAGTCCAATGGGTACCGCGTTTAGCCGGAATTTTCTTTGCATTTAATTCCTTGGCAATGGCATCCGTCCCGATACCGGCGAGCGTTTGATCAAACATGGCTTTTACAATCGGAGCCTGCTCCGGCTGCAGTACCAGTTTTCCTTCTATTACATCATATCCATATGGGGCGTAAGCAAGTTTAAAGGTGCCATTCTGGAAACGGCGCTGTATGGACCAGGTGCTGTTTTCGGCAATCGATACCGACTCGTTTTCTGCCAAGCCGCTCAGAATGGATAGCATGAGCTCGCTTTCCATTGAGCCGGTATTCAAGTTTTCCTTTTCAAAATAAATATAAACGGTAAGCTCCAGTAATTTACGGACCAGTTCCAAACAATCGGTGGTGTTGCGGGCAAACCGGCTGATAGACTTTGTCACAATGAAGTCTATTTTTTTATGCTCGCAATCATCTATCAGGCGGAGTAGGGCCGGACGCTTTTCTTTTTTCGTGCCGGTAATGCCTTCATCATAATAAATACCGGCAAATTCCCAGTCCGGATTTGCCGTAATGTAGGCTTCATAGTGTTTTCGTTGTGTGGCAAGGCTGACTAATTGCTCCTCACTATCAGTGGATACCCGGCAGTAGGCCGCTACCCGCAGCTTATGTTTTTGCGTAGGAAATACAAGCTGACCTCCGATTTTTGTCACCGTTTTCATGGATTTTCACCTCCTTGTAGTGTGACATAGTACCTCTATATGCCGGATATATCAAGGAATAGAGGGCAATATAGCCGCTAATACCGGTGAAAATGTTTTTCGGTTTACTGCCGTTATTTTGGAAAATTCATTAGCAGAAAGCAGGCCTTTATGGAATAGGGACTGCAGTATGTGTTGGGCACGGACATAATCGACTTCGTGCTGCAGTTGTTCCTGCGATATTGACCTTGCTTCGGCTTGTAGCTTATTTGCTTCGAGTGTATGGTTGCTTAGTTGTTCGTTCATGGCAAATCATCTCCTTACAGATAGGCCATGAAATAGGGGAAAGTAAACCTATTTTGTTAGCCCTTATATCTGTAGTCGATGAAATAAGCTGCTATTCGAACCCAAGACATAAAAAAAAGACCTGCCAGAGTGATGAGACTCCAGCAGGTCCATGGTATATATTCTTATTTTATTTTCGTAATTGCTTCAATGCTTCCTGCAGTCGATCCGGTATGGGAAGTCCCATCTGTGCGGCATTTTCCAGAATGGAAAGTCCTTCATTGGAGAGGTAAAACAAGATGGTGGCGGTCCGTAAGGCACTGCCGGAGCCGAGCATTGTCTCATCCAGCGTATGAGCGACACCGACGAGTACAAAAAGAAGCACCTTCCGGCAGATACCCATAAAACCGATCTCACTGGATAGCTGCCGTTCCCGGCAGGCGCATAGCACACCGGTGATATAATCCAGACAGACAAACGTCAGCAGGGCATAAAGCAGATTGTCGAACCCGCCGATGAACCAGCCCAGCCAGGCACCGACAGCCGCACATCCGATTCGTATTTCATTCCAGGTCATTTTCATCACCCCGCCAGGGTAGCCTTGATTTCCAGATACTGGTCCCCGTATTTTACATTATCGATAAACTGGATGTTGTACTTTTGCCCACGGAACTTGATGAACCATGTTTCCGAGATATCCGAGCGGTACCGGATAACAAACGACACATCCTTTTCCAGATGAACGGCTGCGGCGAAGAAATACTGCCCGCCGTGGATATTGGTTACCTTGGCCCAGGTACTGCCCTTGCTGACCAGCGTGGTATCATACCCGCCCTGCCCATCAGAGACATTCTCCTCCACCATAAACTCAATCCGCTGCTTCATTTCCCCGATATCCATTAGAACACCTCATCCCGATAGGAAAACAGCATGGCCCGCATGAGCTTGATCATGGCATCGAAGTCCGCCGTATCCCGGTTCTCATACAGATAGGCCACACCATACAAAATGGCTGTCTTGATGTCCTCTGGCAATGTCGTGTAGTCGCTTAGCGGATGGCGCAGTACATTTTCCACCGTCGTGGTGGAGGACTGGATCAAATTGTCGATCAAAGCATCCTCCACATCATTATCGATACGCAGGTATAATTTAGCTTCATCCCGTGTTACTGCCATGCTGCCACCTTCCTTCTGTTATTTGCTGGCCTGCTTGAGTGTCTTGATGGCTTCCGGCAGAACAATTTTGGCATCGACACGCTGGGAGCCGAGAAAGCCGACCTGACCGGTAACCGCGTATAATTCGTTCAAACGCTTAAAAGTGCGGCCCTGCCGGTCGGCAATCCAGTAGTAGGAAAAGTCACCGAACAGCACCGTCTTGGCATCGGCTGCTATCTGCGGCATATAGCGGCTGGTGACGACCGGGCAGTTCAAAATCTTATCCGGCACATCGGCACTGACGGAAGGCTGCCAGATGTACTGGCCCTGCGTATCTTTCAGCTTCCGGATGGCCTTGACAGTGCTTTCATGCAGCAGCAATGTAGCCGACTTGCGGTACGGCTCACGAAGCGAATAGTACAACTCGATCAAATCGTCAAAGGTAATCGCCGTAGCAGAGGCGGCAGTCGAGCCATCCGAAGCACCGGCGGCATCAACGAGGATGCCGGACGGACGATCCGTTCCGGTGCCGGTGAGGAAGGCTTCTTCTTCGGCATTGCCCAGCCTGCGGGCGAACTCCTGCGCCATGTATCCTTCCAGGTCGAAGGCAGAATCGTTCAACAGTTCTTCGGATACCTTGACGAGCGTACCCAGCTTATGCGCCCCGATGGATACCTGGCCGAAGGTGGTGTTGCTTTCGGTGTAGGCGGCTTCTTCATCCGTCCATGCGGCGGTTCCCTCGCTGGCAACGACCGGAATCTTATGGTCGCCGCTGGCGGTCTGGATCACATGGGACAGGGAGCGCAGCACATTTTCCTCAGCCAGCATCTGGATCAGCGTCCGTTCGAACTCGTCCGGTACCAAGTAGCCTCCCTGTGGATCGGCCCCTTCTTTTAAGGTGTTCCGTATTTCCGGACGGGACTTGCCGCGCATGCTGTCCCAAAAGGCGGGTGCATAGGCGTCGCTGAACCTGCCATGCTTCGTTGTATTTTGTTTTGCAGGCTGGTTGACGATAGCACTCGAGGTCGGCTTGCTTAACTCGAGATCAATGGCAGCCTGTGTCTTCAGTCGGTCGATTTCCTTGCCCAGCGCCATGACATCGGCTTCCATCTTGTCATACGTAGCAGCATCTTCGGTGGAAAGCGTGTCACCGGCTGCCTGCTTTTCATCCAGAAAGGCCTTGGCCTGTTCCCAGATGTTGGCGCGTTTTTCCTGCAGTTCTAATAATTTACTCATATTGGTACCTCCATTTAATGTATTAAGAGCGACAGCCGCTGCTGCAGCGACGCTACAGATATATGTGACTCTGTTTTTATCCTTGACTTCTTGGCAAGGGCCTTGTTCAGTAATGCATTGGTGACCTGCCGCCGGGAAAAAGAATAGCTCCCCATACTGGCAGCATCATGCATTTGTTTACTGTCACTATCGGTTAAGATGTTGTCGGCAAAACCAAGCTCGATCGCTTTTCCTGCATTCATCCAGGTCTCGGCATCCATCAGATGGGATAATTGGGTGCGGGAGAGCCCGGTCTTTAATTCATAGGCATTGATAATGGATTCCTTGACCTCGGATAACATGGAAATGGCCCGTTCCATTTCATCGGTATCGCCCATGGCGATCGTGAACGGATTGTGGATCATCATCAGTGCGGTCGGAGCCATATTGACGGTTGTTCCTGCCATGGCAATCACGGAGGCAGCCGATGCTGCAATCCCATCGATATTGACGTGGACCTGCCCGGCATAATCCATCAGCATGGCATAGATCTGGCTGGCCGCTACGCAGTCGCCGCCGGGCGAATTCAACCACAAGGTGACATTGCCCTGTCCGGATGCCAGTTCGTTTTTGAACAGCTTCGGTGTTATGTCGTCATCAAACCAGCTTTCCTCGGCAATGGTGCCGTCAATGGTAAGAATGCGTCCGGTGTCATTGTCGGTATTCCAGTTCCAGAATTTCTTCATGGTTTTTTTCCCTCGCTTTCGGTATAAAATTTTCCTGCCTGATCCAGTGGCAGCATATTACCGTTGACCAGATACGTATCGCCGCCCTGCTCGGCAGGGATGCGGTTCATATCCTCAAGCTCCCGGATGTCGTTGGCGGAAAGCCAGCCGTTCTGCCTGCCGATGGCATAGCCATTCATGCGACTCTGATAGTCGCCGCGCAGCAGGCCGTCCACATTAAACTTTGTAAAGACCTGCGAGCGTTCCGACGGCAGTACCAACTGCTGGTTCATGGCCTGCTCCCAGCGGACGCACCAGGGATTCAAGGTGTATTTGACAAATTCCAGCGACTGCTGCTCGATATTGGAGAAGGTGGACTTTTCCAGGTCACCGACCATATGCGGCGGCACCCGGAAAATACGGGCGATTTCGTCGATCTGGAACTTCCGTGTTTCAAGAAACTGCGCCTGATCCGGCGGAATGGATAGCTGCTGGAATGTCATGCCTTCCTCCAACACGGCCACATTGTGCCGGTTCGTACCGGAAAATTGGGCATGCCAGCTTTCCCGCAGCTTGACCGGATCCTTCACGATGCCCGGATGCTCCAGTATGCCGCCCGGTGTAGCACCGTTGGCGAAGAATAACGCGCCGTACTGCTCGGCTGCCAGCGACATGCCGATGGCATTCTTGGCCATGGCAATCGGACTGTAGCCGATGAGTCCGTCAAACCCAAGTCCCGGAACATGCAGCACCTCATCCTGCGACAGGAAAATCTGCTGGCAGCGGTTATCCGCACCGAACTCGTCCGAGTCCTTGGAGTAGGTGTAGATAAGCTGTCCGTTGGCGGCCCTACTGACATCCATTTTACTGGGAAGCAGCGGGTACAGTGCAATCGGCTGTCCGGTGCCGTTCCGGATAATCTGTGCATAGGCATTGCCCCATAACAGCAAGTGACTCATGAGCGTTTCCCGGAAGATGAAGCTCGTCATTTCCGGATTGGGAGCATCATGAAGCAGGTTGTACAATGGATGGTTAATGGCTTTCTCCTTGCCGCCATCTGGTGTATACAGATTAAGCGGCAGTCCGGCAACGGCCTCGGACAGCACCCGGACGCAGGCATAGACCGCTGTTGTCTGCATAGCTGTCCGTTCCGTCACCACGTTTCCGGAGGAGGTCGGCCCGAATAGGAACGTAAAGGCCGTAGACAGGTAGTTCTTCGGCTTGTCGCGTGAACGAAAAAGTTTACTAAAAAATTCCATAAAATTTTATCCTTTCCACTAGACAATTTGTTTTACATATGTTATATTACATATGTAAAACAAAGCATGTAAATATACGTGCGTGAATTAACTAGTTCAAGAAGGGGGATTCATAATGTCAAAAGCAAAATATGATGATTTTCTTACTCAAAACCCAAACTGCAGTAAATTTAAGGGGAATACGGACGCAATAGCAATCTTTGATCTGCTCAATGAGGACACAACGATCATTAACACGATTGCAGCATGCCAACACAATCAACCTGCCTTCACTGCATGCGCCTTGCCAATTGAACACTTGATGGACAATAAGGCTAACCCTACTATTGACTTGAATGACAAGTTCACACGAACTGTTATCGGACGTATGCTTAAGACGATACTAGCGCCATTTGGATTTGAGCCTACGAAACAAAAGGATCTTCCCAAAACACTTGGTGCAAAATATTTCTCGTCCTCGTCCTGTTATGAACAAACCGGGGATGCTACAATGCACATTGTCAGCCGAATTGAAGAAATCCATTAGTTTTTTTGCTATTGTTGAAATCAAATAAGGGGGATACTAAAAATGACTAAAGAACAAGAATTGATGATTTTTTTACATAACAAAGTATTTGATCCCGTATTAAATTCAAAATCTGCTACTAAAAATGTAAAAAGTGGGGTCAATCTTACTATTGCAAGAATGAACAAGTTGAATGCCGAAAAAATGGTTCAATATTTCTGGTCGGCCCTTGCAACAGAAAATGCAATAGGATTTTCGAAAAAACTAAAGGAAGAACACTTCACTCGTTTTGAAGACATTTTAGAAGAATTCAGGGAGCACTTTAACGATACTTGGCTAAAAAGATAACTTTTTACTATAGAAGTAATAAGCCACGTTTGTCATACACGCTTTCACTTGTATCATTTCCACAGCGAATTGCACGGTCTAGAGCCATTATCGTAGCTACGACACCGTCTATCTTCTCTGTGGATTTTTCTTTGTCCGGCTTAATATTACCTGCCGGATCGGATTTGATGAAGATATTATCCATCATCCAGCGCAGTACCGGATGGCCACCGTGGGCGATCTTCTTTTCCAGCGTCAGCTTCATCAACTCTTTGGTGGGAGGACTCATATCCTTGAACCCCTGCCCGAACGGGACGACGGTAAATCCCATACCTTCGAGATTCTGCACCATCTGCACGGCACCCCAGCGGTCGAAGGCGATCTCACGGATGTTGTACTGCTCGCCCATGGTTTCAATGAACTTTTCAATGTAGCCGTAGTGGACGACATTTCCTTCCGTCGTATGCAGGAATCCCTGCTTCTGCCATACGTCATAGGGAACATGGTCCCGCCGGACACGCAGCGACACGTTTTCCTCCGGTATCCAGAAGTAAGGAAGTACGACATAGTTGTCTGCTTCATCCTGCGGCGGGAACACTAACACGAAGGCCGTAATATCCGTCGTGGAGGATAAGTCCAACCCGCCGTAGCAGACGCGGCCTTTTAACTCATCCGGCTGTACGGGAAACGCGCAGGCATCCCATTTGTCCATCGGCATCCAGCGGATTGCCTGCTTGACCCATTGGTTCAGGCGCAATTGTCTAAATGCATTCTCCTCGGCGGGGTTCTGTCTGGCGGATTCACAGGCCGCCTCGACCTTGTCCATGCCGACCGTAATGCCGAGCGAGGGATTGGCTTTCTTCCACACCTTGACATCCGTCCAGTCGTCGGTATCCTTGGCCCCGTATATCACCGGATAGAAGGTGGCATCAATCTTACGGCCTGCGATAATATCCAGTGCCTTTTGGTGGGTTTCATAGCAGATGGAATGGGTATCCGTCCCGGCTGTGGTAATGAGAAAGTACAACGGCTGCGTTCGGGCATCGCCGGAACCTTTGGTCATGACATCAAACAGCTTCCGGTTCGGCTGCGTGTGCAGCTCATCGAAGATCACACCGCTTACGTTAAAACCGTGCTTGCTGTAGGCATCGGCGGATAGTACCTGATAAAAGCTGTGCGTGGGCAGGTAAATGATTCGCTTCTGCGAAGCCAAGAGTTTCACCCGTTTGGATAAGGCCGGACACATCCGCACCATATCCGCCGCTACTTCAAAGACAATGGATGCCTGCTGGCGGTCGGCAGCGCAGCCATACACTTCGGCGCGCTGTTCTCCGTCGCCGCAGCATAAGAGGAGTGCTACCGCTGCCGCCAGTTCCGACTTGCCCTGCTTCTTGGGAATCTCGATGTAGGCGGTATTGAACTGCCGATAGCCGTTCGGCTTTAAGATGCCGAACACATCGCGGATAATCTGCTCCTGCCAGTCGATCAGCTCAAACGGCTTTCCGGCCCAGGTTCCCTTGGTATGGCAGAGGCATTCGATAAAGGACACGGCATAGTCCGCCATGGTTTTGTTGTATTTGGAATCCTTGGCCTTGAATTTTGTAGATCGATAGCGTTTCAATTTTCGCAAGCAGCGTCACCTCCTTTGCGGCAACAAAAAAGACTGCCGAAGTGGGCAGTCTTGGTGTACAAATTATGATATTGTGTGATTATTTCTTTCTGATTGTAAGGCAGCGGTCTATGCCGTACAGCACGTTCAATGTGCTGCCGTTGTCCCAATGCACCAGCAGGCTGCCGGTGTCATCCACACCGACAACCGTTCCTTTTGTACCAATTGGCGGAGCCTGGGCATCATTCATTTGCAGCAGTACAATCCGCGTTCCGGCAGGATATGCACTGTGCAGTTGCTCCAATCGTTCCTTATTCGGATATCTCATTATGGTGTTCCTTTCTGCCGTTTTTAAAGGCCGAGGAACCGGAAAGGTGCTGTAAGAGCAGCTTCCGTTCTTCCTTGTATTTCGTACCGATAAAACCAAGCCGAAGCAGGAAACAGCGGAAGTCGTATTTCTCGTTGATTGATACTCGTTCCGTTGCCAGCACCCGTTTCTGCTTTTTTGCCAGATGGCAGAGCGCCGTAATGAAATGGGTATAGGCTTTGACCATATCGGCATCTGGGCAGCCGGTGAACCAGGGAAATAGCACCTTATCCTCCGTTACCTGCATGCGCAGCACATCAGTTTGGAAAACTTTTAACATGAGATTGCTTTTTGCCTGAATCAGTTTCTTCAGGTTTTCCAGTGCCGTATCGGTGAAAAAGGAGCGCGGCATGGCAATCACCAAGTCGTCTATGTGTTCCTGCTTAGATGCCGAATCGTCAGGTTCTTCCACTATTGGTTCGGCTGGTTCTGCATGGAATCCCATGCTGTCGAGTTTCTCGAGCAAATCCTTAATTTCTGTACCGTCATCAAAATTAAGATTGCCGTCGCGGTCGACTGTAAAGCAGTCAATTTCGTAGGCATAGCTTGGAATCCCCTGATACACTTTGGCGGCTCCGGTAATAGTGCTGATGGCATCCGCCAGTTCCTTACGTGTTTTTCCTTGTGCATGGTACATAATCTTCATGGTAGTAAACCCCTTTCATTTTTTGTCATGTACATATATCACTCTAACCGGCAATTATAGCAAGGGGTTTGTACCATGATTTATACGTATTATTCCTGTACTGCCGACATTTTACCGAGCAGCTTTCCGGTCAGCCACAGTCCACCGTCAATGAGCGTCGGCAGGAAGCATTGATCGCGGAATTTGTTCCAGCCGGTTTCCTTACCGGCAGATTCCTGTAAGGCGGCTGTGTAGGCATCCGCCACTTCCTTGGCTGCAGGAAGCACCGTTGTATGGAGCCAGGAAATAGTAGCGTTCTTGGCATCCTCCTGCACCGAGTCCAGAATGTGTTCCTTGAGTTCGTTTTTAATCGTTTCAATATCCATTGTTAGTATCTCCCTTCAAAATCTGTTATGCCGCGGGCAATGGCCCGGGCGAAATCATCCGCGTTATTCGTGAGCAGCGCGGCATCATCCTCGTTATCAATAAAAGCTGTTTCCACCAGAACGGCTGGCATTGTGGTATCCTTCAACACGATCAGGTTAGGCCGTTCCTTCAGGCCACGATCCACCGTACCAAGGCTCTGCACAATCTGCGACTGGATGCAGGCGGCAAGCTGCGGAGATGAACCGCTGTCGTTGGCATAGATAAGCGTTTCCGTACCACGGGCGCAACCGCTGTCGGCATTGCAGTGCAGACTGACGAATACATCCGCAGGCCAGGTGTTTGCCGTATCCACCACGCAGGGCAGCTCCGGTATCTCTCCAGCCAAATTATCGCTTTGCAATAATTTTACCTCGCAGCCTGCTGTTTCCAAATATGTTTGGACGAGACTGCCAATCGTAGCAACCACATCACATTCACGCAGTCCGGTAGTGGGATTCACAGCGCCACTATCCCGTTCCCGGTCATGCCCGGGGTTGATAAATACACGCATTATGTTGCCTCCACTTCAGTATAGGTATACGTTTTTCCATTCCGTGTCACAGTTACCTGCTCACTCGAGCCGACCTGCTCAATATACCGTTTCACAATCACATCACAGAACTTTTCATCCAGATCCACCATGTAGCAGCGACGCTTCGTCTGCTCACAGGCCAGCAGCGTCGAGCCGCTGCCGCCGAACGGATCCAGCACAGTGCAGCCGGTCATGCTGGAATTTAGGAGGGGATAGGCTAAAAGCGGTATTGGTTTCATGGTGGGATGGTCCGTATTCTTCTTCGGTTTATCAAACTCCCAAATAGTAGATTCCTTTCGTCCGGTGTACCACTCGTGCTTTCCTTTCTTCTTCCAGCCGTAGAGCACCGGCTCGTGCTGCCATTGGTAAGGTGAGCGTCCCAGTACCAGCGACTGCTTCTTCCAGATGCAGCAGCTGGATAAATAAAAACCGGCATCCGAGAAGGCTTTTCTGAAATTAAGTCCCTCGGTGTCGGCGTGGAATACATAGATACTGGCATCGTCTGCCATGACGGTGTGCATGCAGGTGAACGCATCATATAAGAATTGGTAGAATTTGTCGTCCTGCAGATGGTCATTCTTGATTTTTCCGGCCCGGCCTTCGTAGTTGACATTATATGGCGGATCAGTGACCACCAGATTGACCGGTGTTCCCTGCAGTAATCGCTGGTATGTTTCCGGCTGGGTGCTGTCGCCGCAGAGCAGGCGATGGATTCCCAACTGCCACACATCACCGGCCTTGGAGAATACCGGTTTCTTAAGCTCGGCATCCACATCAAAATCATCATCATGTACACCATCCTTTATATCGGCCTTGAACAGGTCGTCCAATTCTGCCGGATCAAACCCGGTAAGCGACACATCAAAGTCGCTGCCCTGTAGATCGGTAATGAGCAGCGCTAATTTATCCGTATCCCAATCGCCGCTGATTTTATTAAGGGCGATGTTTAGGGCTTTTTCCTTTTCGGTGTCCATGTCGATGACGACGCAGTCGATTTCCAAGATGCCTTCCTGCTGAAGCACCTTCAGTCGCTGGTGTCCGCCGACCACGTTGCCGGTGCGCTTGTTCCAGATGACCGGTTCGACGTAGCCGAACTCGTCCAATGAGCGTTTCAGCTTTTCGTATTCCGGATCACCCGGCTGCAAATCCTTTCTCGGGTTATAGGCTGCCGGGACGAGGTCTTGTATGTTCTTTTTGATCAGTTCCATAATTATTTTCCTTTCCGTGCCTGCAACAGGTGTTCCATCATCGTATCCTGCGGACTTCCTACAAATGCTGTGGTACAGTTCTGCTTGACGATATCGAAAATCTCGTACCAGAGCAGGTTCGCCTGTTTTTGAAATGATTGGCTCATCTGCACAAACGGACTGGTAATGGCACCGCCGGTCGTGGGGTGCTTGCCGAGCAGTCCATACGTGCTGATGGCTTCCTCGCACTGGATATACCGGGCAAATGCCTGGGCATAGGCTTCCAGCAGCCGGGGATTGACGAGCCGTTCGCAGCCGCGGTCCTTCAGCCATTTCCAGGTCTGGCGAAACAGGTCGTCGGCACCGAGCGGCTTGCCGTCCCGCTGCCGGGCAGACAAATAGTCACTGGGATTCGGCATATCCTCGCCGGTGAGATCTGCGGCATCGTTTAACTCGGCACCTTCTAAGGCAGGCGTCGGCAGGTCGATAATGGTGGCTGCTTTTCCCCTGTCGATTTTATCGGCCAGCGCCTCCGGCTTGTCTCCGGCGCGGATCCGTCTGCCGCCGCGATTGGTTCCGTCCTTGGCCATGGCTGTTCAACTCCTTTCCCATGCGGTAAATCCCCCGTTTGAACTGCAATTTTTGTGCGTGTGACCCCAGCACCGGTCTAGCATTTGGGTGCGCCAGAGATTTTGACCGCCCCTCCTGGCAGAGCGTAGTCATTCGTAGTGGTATTCCTTTCTGGCATGATGCCAGCGGTCGTCCATCTCGGCGGTGATCTTTGAGTGGCACGGCTTGCATAATGCCATAAGGTTATCCTCGTCATGGGTGCCACCGCGGGAGAGGGGACGGATATGGTGCACCTCCGTTGCCGGAGTGGTCTTGTGGTTCTTCAGACACATCTCGCATAAGGGGTGTTTTCCGATGTACCGGTCCCGGATGCGCTTCCATGCTCTGCCGTATCGTTTCTTGACAACAGGACTGCGCTCGTACGCGTCATAACGTTTGTCCATTAATTTTTGGTGCTGCTCGCAGTACCGGTTCACGGTCAGCTCCCTGCAGCCGGGGTAGGCGCACGGCTTTTTGGGTTTCCAAGGCAAAGCACTCATCTCCAGACATAGCAAAAGCCTTCAAGGGATTGCTCCCACGAAGGCTTTTCACATTCTTTCATGCTATTAGTATACCATGTAGAGCAGACAAATGCGTCCGCGATTTTGGACATCAGGTCTTCCCAAATAAAAGCAAGGCAAGGTTCTCATCTCCAGACATAGCAAAAGCCTCCAATGGATTGCTCCCTCGAAGGCTTCTCACATTTTTTCATGCTATTAGTATACCACGTCGAACAGATACATGCGTCCGCTACATTACTCATGTGGCTAAAATAATTGGGAATGACTGCCCAAACGATATAGCAGAAGAACAAGTACATCATCTTTGGTTTCATAAATGAGAAGCCAATCTGGATCAATATGGCATTCCCGGCAACCTTTGTATGTTCCACCTAAATCATGGTCTCTATATTTTTCATCCAATTGTTTTCCTTGGGCCAATTGCTCAATGACAGAGAACAGCACATCTATATCTTTGTTCTGCTTCTTTGCCAATTTCAAATCTTTCTTAAATTGAGTGGTGAATTTTACTTCGTACTTCATTTTTCAAGGGCCACACGCAAATCTGTCATATTGGTATACCCTTTTACTTTTTTATCAATGGCGATTCGTTTGCCTTCTTCAATGGCAGATCTAGTTGTTGCATTAGGAACGTCAAGAGTGAGACGGAAGGGAATGCCATTTTCTCGTATCGTTGTTTTTAAGAATATGTTTACCGCCGTCGTCATATTCATTCCCAGAGCATTGAATATTTTCTCAGCCTGATTTTTGACTTCCTTATCCGTCCGGATATTCAAATTTGTATTTACCATATTCAACACCTCCATTTCTGTCTTGAATATAGCATTATTTTTGGCTGATGTCAACACAATGTCAATATAATAAACACATAGCAAAAGCCTCCAAAGGATTTGCTCCCTCGAAGGCTTCTCTCACACTTTCATGCTATTAGTATAACACGTCAAATGGATAAATGCGTCCGCGATTTTGGACATCATGTCTTCCCAAATAAAAGAATAGCAAACTTAGCTAATGCACGATTCTTCCTTTTGTAGGCAGACGACCGCTCGATGTGGAAATGATCAGCGATGGCATAGACGGCACTCGTCTGTGCATCCTCGTCGGCATAAAAAGTTTGCAGCACGTATTGCTCGTCGCTGCTCAGCTTTTCCCATGCAGGCTGGAACCATGCCATGTACTCGACAGCCTGCCGGTACCGTTCTTTCAGAATGTCGATGTCTGCCAGTCCGGAGATGATATGATCTTCTGTTGCATGTGGGTTGCTGGAGTGCGGCATCCCATCAAAGCCGGACGGATGCAGGCTGGTCATGGCAGCGTATGCCTGCTTAATGTCCTCGCTGGTATTTTCGATGATGAACTTCATGCTGTCGTAATCCCGGATGGCATCAATGGCGCCGCTCCGTTTATTCAGGTATTTCCAGATAACACTCATAGGCTGCCTCCTTGCAAGTTGGCCCGGACTGCCTCAATCAGTGCAGCCTGGGTTTTGTTTTTTTCTTTTAATGATTTCATAATGGTTTCATCTATGGTTCCGGCAGTCAGGATGTGATGAATGATGACCGTATCGGTTTGTCCTTGCCGCCAGAGTCTGGCATTCGTTTGTTGGTATAAATCCAAGCTCCAGGTTAGTCCAAACCAGACGAGAGTGGATCCGCCTTGTTGCAGGTTTAGACCATGTCCGGCAGAGGCGGGGTGGAGAATAGCAACAGGAATAACACCAGCGTTCCAATCTGTTATATCTTGTGAAGTCTTGATTTCTCGTACCGTAAACCGTTGCTGAATCCGTATCAGATCATGCTTGAACCAGTATGCAATCAATACGGGTTTGCCATTGGCACCTTCAAGAATGTCCTCCAGGGCATCGAGTTTTCGGTCATGAATGGGAATGATTCGTTTTTCCTCATCGTAGACGGCACCGTTTGCCATCTGGCATAGCTTGTTCGATAGGGCAGCCGCATTTACGGCATCAATTTCTTTCCCATCTAGTGAAAGCACAAGCTGGGAACACATGGTGTCATACATGTTTCGTTCTGGCTTTGATAACTGTACATGGATTTCATTTCGTACTAATGCTGGCATGGTCAGATACTCCTTGCTTTTCATGGAAATGGTGATGTCTGCAATACGTCGATAGATTTCTTCTTCCGCACCGGGTTTTGGCTTGTAAGAAAAGATCATCTGTTGGTTCCGTTTATCTGGTTGGAAAAATTCACTCCGGTAATGGGTGATAAAACGACCAAGTCGCTGTCCCATATCCAACAGGCGAAACTCTGCCCATAGATCCATCAGGCCATTTGAAGAAGGCGTACCTGTCAGTCCTACGATACGTTTTACCTTGGGACGAACTTTTAACAAGCTCCGAAACCGTTTTGCTTGATATGATTTAAATGAAGAAAGCTCATCGATTACCAGCATGTCGTAATGAAAGGGGATGCCGGAATCTTTTATCAACCAAGGCACATTCTCACGATTGATAATATGGATATTGACCTGCTGCAAGAGTGCGGTTTTTCGTTCCGTAGCCGTACCAATAGCAACGGTATACGTTAAGTCATGCAGATAGTCCCATTTCTGAATTTCCGCTGGCCAAGTATCTCGTGCTACACGTAGGGGTGCAATCACCAATACGCGATGGACGTCAAAACTGTCATAGATTAATTGCTCTATAGCGGTTAAGGTAATGACGCTTTTTCCCAATCCCATATCCAGTAAAATGGCAGCCGTTGGATTTTTTAGGATGAAGTTTGTGGCATAGGTTTGATAATCATGAGGTTTGTATTGCATCCAGCATTCCTCCTAGTTGCGTACTATTGTCGATGCAGTATACCGGAAAACCAAGTGCTTCTAACTGGCGCTTCCGATGTACCTGTAGCGGACGCATTTTCTTTCCGGGTGCTTTAAGCTCCACAAAGGCAATGCGTCCATGGGGCAGCAGCACCAATCTATCAGGCATCCCGTCATATCCGGGGGAGACGAATTTGGGACAGATACCGCCTTTATGTTTTACAGCCTGTACAAGCTGCTGTTCGATTATTTTTTCTCGCATGATTTCCTCCGTCAGAGTGTTTAGTATCGACTTTTCATCAAGATGTGTGACACCCCCGACACCTGGTTACTATAACTTCCTATAGGGGTTAATTTTTAAGGGCCTATAGAGACTTTAGGGTAGGAGGTGTCGGAGGTGTCACGCTTTAGTTTAAAATGGCTTTTTCTGTCAGCCGTATTCCGCGAACAAACCGGCCTTGGCGATTTCTGAACCGTACGATTCCGGCTTGTTCAATGGCAGTATAAAAATCGGCAGAATTTCGCACATAATCACCGGTAACATTACAAAAGTTTCGATACGCAGTATAAAAATCACCGGATTTTTCCTGATAGGCTTTACCAAGCTCACAGCACTCATCCAGGAAATGGCCGAGCCAGTCGTTGTTTTCACGATACGAGCCGATGGCTTCCCGCACACAAGCTGGTGTGGTAAGCTGAAAATTTTTTTGAATGATCTTCTGTGCCCCTTCAATGATCCAAGTCAGGACATACTCGCCTGCATTTTTCAGCAGGTAGTCTGCATAATTTTTGATATCGTTGTTTCCTTCAATGCGAGCGTTAAAGGGTATCACAATGAGCCTGCGCCAGGTACCGGGATCATTGGCACCGACGCGGGGTAGGTGATTGGTATAGAGCACCAAGGTATGGCTGGGAATAAACTGGAAGGGATCTTTATATTTCTTTTCTGCAAAGACCGCATCCGTTGAGCATAATTGCTTGATGATGGAGGTGTTGAGCCGCATACCTTCATCAAGCTCGGCGGCAATAAGCAGCCGTTTCCCTTTAGCCTCGGCCATTTCCGGCTTTACATTCCGGCGGCAGCCGACAGTTAATGTATCTGCTGATATGTTGCCGCTATAGGTGCCAAGTACTCGGGAGATAACATTCCAGAAGGTGGATTTCCCATTACGACCTTCACCGTAAGCGATGATCAGCGCTTCTACGTATACTTTTCCGATAGCAGCCAGTCCCACGATTTGCTGGACATACTCAATAAGCTCTGCATCTTTGCAAAAGAAGGTATCGATGGCAGAACGCCACAAATCTTTTCCATTGTCACCGGGCGAAACCTCTGTTACCTTGGTGATTTTATCTGTTGCTGTTGACGGATGTATGCCACATAATCCATCGGGCAGATAATATGTGCCTAGTGGGGTGTTCAGTAAGAATTCATTATTGTCGAGCTCTGTCGGTTTACATTGCAGCATGGGTTTTGCCGCCTGCAGGCAGGAGTTTAAATACTTGGTATCGCGACGCTTAATGACGAAGGTTTTATATTCCTTTGCGATCGCATATTGGGTAAAGGCTGCCAGTTGTGCTGCATCGAACAGCTTCTTTGCCTTAGCTGCACCGGAGCCGACTAACACATCAGAACCACCGGATTGTTTCAGCTTTTGCCAGTCGGCCGCGCTGTTAATAGCAGCGGCGGCATCGCGCAGTTCCTTGATGGTCTGATCCATTTCTGCCATTTTTGACATTCTCTTTGCCTCCTTCCGATAATTGTCTGTCTGCGGCAAGGATCGAGAGGTTCCCTTGCCAGTCTTGCGGATACATGGCTTATCGCGATAAGAACGGCGATAACCTCGATGTCCGCGGGACTTCTGTTGCGTGTCTTGTTCATCACGTTTCCTCCAATCCGGAGCATCTGTTTTCGTGCTCCTTACACTTCCCACTGGAGGCGAGGCAGGCGTTTTGACGAAGGGATAAAAAGAAATTTTGAAAAAAGCTCCGGCCACCACGATGGCCAGCCGGAGCCGCATGATTAGAACCAGTCAGGGAATTCCTTAGAGAGCGTCTCCTTGGCCTTATCCAGCCGGGACCGGAACGTGGTCCGTTTGATACCGATAATCTTTGCGATGGCTTCATCCGAGAGACCTTCCTCGCGGAGCTCTCCGATACGCTTGGCCTCCGGCATGAGCTCCTGCAGACGCTCGAAGAGCTGATCCAGCTCCGCCTTCTCGGAAAGCACCTCTTCAATAAGAGGAGCGCCGTCCGGAACGTAATCGGCGAGCGTTCCATCGCCGCCCGGCAGCGGATCGTCAAGAGAGACGGTCGTGTTGTTGCGGAATTCGCAGTCGAGGCAGTTGCCGTCGCACAGCCACCATTTGCTGCGCGGGCAGAAGCATTCGCCGCGATACTGCATGCGCCTTCTCAGCGCCGTGCGGTTTCGGTCATATTCGCGATATTGGTCCTCGGGGACCTCGTACCAGGTGCGGGTGATCTTGTCATAGATACGTTTACTCTGGTTGTCATTGGTTTTCATGTGCGATACCTCCGTTCGCTTCTCCCGAACCGGAGGCCGCACAAAAAGAAGGAGCGTGACAGGCCAGACGGAACGGGAATCAACTCGTTTCGTTCGGCCAGCCACTCTCGTAGACTGGTTTCTTATTCATTTGTGACCGCTACAACCGCTCGAGCCACCTCTGTGCACCGGGGTGGACGGATATAGCAGGAATCAACTATAATAAGTAAAATCTTTCTTTGCGTTCACAAATTATTTATCAGCGGTTCTTTGAATAATATTGAATTACGCTCGTAACAGTGCTATAATTGATGAAAGTTTTTCTCTCATATGTGATTGATTGTTTTCATTGTACTGAGAATGACCTGAACAGTCGAAAATGCGTTTGACCGCGCTTTGACCTGGGAGGTCAAAAAGGAGTGTGAACAGCGGTGTATTTTCATGAGATAGCCAGCGAATTGAAAACATATATGGCTCCCAAAAGCCGGGACGGCGAGTTCGTCATTTCGCTGGTCAGGCTTTCAATACGACCGCCGATGAATGATGAAGAGCAGGAAGCGGATTATCTTCATGAATACAATCCAATGCAGAAAAACATATCCCTCAACATGCTGGACCAGATACTTGAGGGAAGAGATAAATATATTTCAAAGGCCCGCGCGGGCATGATATGCAGCCTTTATGACGGATCAGAGTTTGCCGAGCAGGTTGACGAATTGTACGACGGAGACAAGGAGCATCTGCAGAAGTTTCTATATAAACATGGCCTTGTCGTAAAGATAGACGAGCTTGGTTCCGCTGTTCAGGACATATTTGATCAGCTTTATCACGGACTCAAAAAAGGAATTCATGACGTGGAGATAAAGCTTACGATTCATGATCCGAAGCCCAGCATAAAAAATCTTGCTGGCGACCGGATTTACTGCGAGAACGGAAAGCTGTATATCGACGGCGATGTCATAGAGCTTCCTATCAAGCTGAGTGATGCGCAGATTTATGATTTTGAGGCCGGATATATTTCCGCCTTATGTGATGCATATGCTGAGGCGCTTTCCAGAGATTCAGTATCAGTGGACGACATACAGAATCTGCCTAAGAAATATCAGCTGAACTTCTATGAGCAGCGAAAGGCATATCTCAGTGCAGAAAGCATCCAGCGTTCCATCAGCGAGGTGTATGAGGACGGTGAGAACCAGTTCGATATATTGAAGGAAGATGCCTTTCACGGCATCAAGACGACATACTATGATGATTACGATAATGGCTACAGGCGGCTGCTGGAGGTATTGAAGAAGATATCTGACGTACAGCTGACAAAGTCGAAGCTGATGCTGATAAAGAATCTGATCGGAAATCTGGAGAGGCTTGGAATCGTTCATATTCTGGTGAACGACAAGACGATGACATCGTGGGTAGATCCATATGGCGAATAAGGTTTTCAATACGGCATTTGAGAACATGCTGCGTCTTCTGCTTCTTGTTGATACATTGAATGGACCGGCAAACGCCGACAGACTTGCCGCTCTGGATTTCATCTGCATCTACGGCAAGAAATGTAAGGTTCTGGACAGAAACCTGCATGGTGATAATGCGTTCGGCTTCGCGGAATTTGCCAATAAGCGCGAAAAAATAACCGAGGCTATAAAGCTCTCGGTTAGGAATGATTTTATTAAAGTTGAACGCACCGATCAGGGACTCATGTATAGTATCAATGACCGTAGTCGGGAAATCGTAAGAGATATACAGTCGCCGTATGCGAGATCGTACATTGTTGGCGCAAAGATCGTATGCAGGCGTTTTGCAGAAGACTCGGATGAAAGCATATTAAGATACATCAACGAAAAAGCGACGGAATCGGGAGGGCGAGAAAATGGAAAACTTTATGATTGAACGTCTTCGCGTATCTGGAAGCGGAAAGGTTGACGGTGTCATCAATTTCAATGACGGTCTGAACATCATCCGAGGGAGGTCAAACACTGGGAAGACGTGGATACTCAAATGTATCTATTATCTATTCAGCTCAGATACGAGGCCGTATTCTCCGCTGACCGGTTATACAGATATTGAAGGGACATTTCTTACAAAGCGGTTCGGAAGGATCATCTTGTCAAGGAAACTTGATGAGGAGTTCGTGACAGTAAATGCTGAAAGCGACGAGATCGACAATGGCGATTATGCGACGAACTACAAGAAGCAGAGTACACGGTATCTTAACGATCTGTGGCTCAGGGTGATCGGCCTTGATGAAACTATAGAGGTCCCAAAGTCCGCCCGATATGCCAGGGAGCGTATCTCGTGGACGAATATCGCAAATGTATTCTTTGCCGATGAGAACGAAATAGACAAGTCGGAGTCCATCGTCATAAAGAACTCCAGATACGAAACACCGCTGTTAGCTTCTTTGTTTTACCTGCTTACCGGGGATTATAAAAGAGGCATACCGGAGATTCTGAAGCCGGAGGTGGCCACGGCAAAGAAAAAGGCCGTGGTTGATTATATTGATGAGCAGGTCGCTTTGCTTACTGAGAAACGCAGCGATTTCATCAAAAAGCTGGAGGCACTTTCGGCTGTGGATATAGAAAGCGAGTGAGCTTTCGGAACATATCCAGACAATAAAAGCTGAAATAAAGGAGCTCGTTGAAGAGAGCACATCCATCGCGAAACAGCTTTATGAGTATCGTCAGGAGGATGTACACAACCGGGTTCTGATTGACAGATATGAGTCTCTTATCAGCCAGTACAAGGCTGATCTACAGCGACTTGATTTCATCGCCAAGGGAGAAAAGGCAGTGAAAGAGCTTCCGCCAAATGGAGTATGCCCGTTTTGCGGAGGAGAGCTTCACACTGATGATAGTGATGATGAAAGCTATATGGCTGCTATTAATGCCGAGATCAGGAGGATTGCCTCGGAGCTTACAGTGATAGCTGCCACGGAAAAAAGCGTTGCTTACGATCAGGAGGCAGTCACTAAGCGCATACAGGAACTTCAGATCAGACAGTCTGAGATTAATGGAGCACTCGATGAGAAGAACAGGATCATAAAGGATTATGATTCCAGTCTGGAACAGTATAGGGATTACACTTCGATTCAGACCAGCATCGATGTGATAAACGATCAGCTCGGCACTCTCGGAAAAAAGAAAGAAGCAGAGCAAAGGAAAAAGAATCAGGCACCTTTGTACCATGCAAAGAAGGAATTCGAAGACGTGGTAGGAACCGGATTTAGTGAACTGCTGAATAAGATTCTCAAGGAGTGCAATTATCGTTCTGGAGGTTATGCCAGCTGGGATTTTTCCACATTTGATATTCTGATGGACGGAGTGCCGAAGTCCGAAGATCAGGGAAAGGGATATCGTTCCTTCCTGAACTAGGTTGTCGCACAGATGCTGTATGAATACTTTAATCAGGATGACGTCTTTATCAAGCCGGGATTCCTGATGATAGATACTCCGCTGCTCGGCCTTGATGAGAACGAGGACGGGTTCGATGGCGAGACTATCAAAAAGGGACTGTATCAGTATTTTATAAATCATCAGGGTGAGGGTCAGGTGATCATTGTGGACAACCTGAATGCTATGCCTGATATGGATTTTGAGTCATACGGAATCAATGTGGTTACGTATTACAAGGATGAGAAAGAAGGACATACATACGGCTTTATGCCAAGTTGGAGAAAGGATATTCCGAAGGAGACAGCATGAAATTATCATATAAAAAACTGTGGGTAATGCTCGTTGAAAGAGACATGAAAAAGACGGAATTTGCTAAGAAAGCCGGTATCAGCTCGGCTTCGCTTGCCAAGCTCGGAAAAGGTGCCAATGTCACCACGGACATCCTGATCAGGATCTGCGAGGCCCTGAAATGCGACATCTCGGACATTTGCGAAATCGTCCCGGATGAAGCTGTGGAAGAAAGAAGCTGATGGCACTGCAAGGAGTAGGTATAGATGGAGATATTTGACAATGTCACGAAAATAGTCCGTGACGATATGGAGAAGACGATAAAGAGGAACGGTAAGATTTCTATCGCCGCAGCCTGCTTTTCAATGTATGCATACAGTGAATTGAAAAAGCAGCTTGAAAGCATTGATGAATTCCGTTTCATTTTTACTTTACCGACATTCGTGACGGAGAAAGCCCAGAAGCAAAAGCGGGAATTCTATATTCCTCGTCTTACCCGCGAGCAGAGTCTTTACGGTACAGAGTTTGAAATAAAGCTCCGCAATGAAATGACACAGAAAGCTATCGCAAAGGAGTGCGCGGATTGGATTCGTAGGAAGGCAACCTTTAAATCCAATACGACAGGCGAAAATATGCCAGGTTTCATGACTGTTGATGGGAGTACCTATATGCCTATCAATGGTTTTACGACTGTTGATCTTGGATGCGAACGCGGCAATAACGCATACTACCCTGTTCAAAAGACGGAGAGCTTTGAAAATGCAAACTATTTTCTGAAGCTCTTTGAGCAAATATGGAATGACAAGGACAAGCTGCAGGATGTCACGGATGTCGTCCTTGAGAATATTACGACCGCATATAACGAGAATGCTCCGGAGCTCATCTACTTCATTACGCTTTATAACGTATTCAGTGAGTTTCTTGAGGATGTTTCCGAGGATGTTCTTCCGAATGAGGCTACCGGTTTCAAGAACAGCAAGATCTGGAACATGCTCTATGACTTTCAGAAGGATGCTGCCCTTGCCATTATTAACAAGCTCGAGAAATACAACGGCTGCATCCTGGCAGACAGTGTTGGTCTTGGTAAGACGTTCACCGCGCTTGCAGTCGTGAAATATTACGAAAACAGAAATAAATCCGTCCTTGTACTTTGTCCGAAGAAACTGGCAGAAAACTGGAATACATATAAAGATAACTACGTCAACAATCCCATCGCTGCAGACAGACTCCGCTACGATGTTCTTTTCCATACCGATCTTTCGCGCGATCATGGTACATCAAACGGGCTTGATCTCGACCGGCTCAACTGGGGAAACTATGATCTTGTAGTTATTGACGAGTCACATAACTTCCGAAACGGCGGAGAACTTTCTGGCGAAGACCAGAAGGAAAACCGCTATCTAAAACTTCTGAATAAAGTTGTGCGCGCTGGAGTGAAGACGAAAGTACTCATGCTGTCAGCAACTCCTGTCAATAACCGGTTTAACGACCTCAAGAATCAACTTGCTCTCGCATATGAAGGAATGCCGGAGCTGATTGATGAGAAGCTGAATACATCAAAGTCGATCGACGAGATATTCCGCCAGGCCCAGACCGCATTCAACGCTTGGAGCAAGCTCCCAGCTGAGGAACGGACAACGGATAACCTGCTGCGCCGACTGGACTTTGATTTTTTTGAAGTGCTTGACTCTGTAACCATTGCACGGTCACGAAAGCATATCGAGAAATATTACAACACGGAGAAGATCGGCAAGTTCCCGGAACGGCGCAAGCCAATCTCACTTAGGCCGAGCCTGACGGATCTTCCGAGCGCCATCAACTACAACGAGATATACGAACAGCTCTCTCAGCTTCAGCTGGAGATTTACACGCCTTCTGCCTATATCTTCCCGAGCAAGATGCAGAAATATATTGATCTGACACACCACAAGGGAAACAATCTGACGCAGTCTGGACGGGAAGAAGGTATCCGCAGGCTGATGAGCGTCAATCTTCTTAAGCGGCTGGAAAGCTCGGTCTCATCCTTCCGGCTTACACTGGAACGCATCCGCGAACTCATTATGGAGACAATCGACGGAATCACTCAGTATGAGAAATATGGAGAAGCCAACATCGACATGTATGAAGCTGATTCCGACGACTTCGACATGGAGGACCAGAACACCGACTACTTCACTGTCGGACGTAAAGTGAAGATTGACCTTGCCGATATGGATTACAAGAGCTGGAAGGACGTGCTGCAAAAGGATGCGGATACGCTCGAACTTCTGATTCTCATGATTGCGGATATTACGCCGGAACATGACACGAAGCTGCAGGAGCTCTACAAGCTTATCTCACAGAAGATCGAGAACCCGATCAACCCCGGCAACAAGAAGGTGCTGATCTTCACAGCATTCTCCGACACGGCAGAGTACCTGTACGATAATGTCAGCCGGTACGTCATGGACAAGTACGGCCTCAACAGCGGCATGATCAGTGGCACGGTCGACGGCAGAACCACGCTGAAGAACTTCAAGGCGACGTTCAACAACATTCTCACATGCTTCTCGCCAGTTTCCAAGGACCGAGACGTCCTTATGCCGGAGAGCAAGAAGGACATCGATATCCTGATCGCAACCGACTGCATCTCCGAAGGCCAGAACTTGCAGGACTGTGACTACTGCGTCAACTACGACATTCACTGGAATCCCGTGCGTATTATCCAGCGGTTCGGACGTATCGACCGTATCGGCAGCAGGAACAAGCAGATCCAGCTCGTGAACTTCTGGCCGGATCTGACGCTTGACGAGTACATTAATCTGAAAGCCCGTGTTGAAACAAGGATGAAAATATCCGTTCTGACTGCTACTGGTGACGACAATCCTATCAGCCCGGAAGAAAAAGGAGATCTGGAATATCGCCACGAACAGCTTAAGAAGTTGCAGACCGAAGTGGTGGATCTGGAAGACATGTCAGGCGGGATATCCATCATGGATCTCGGTCTTAATGAATTCAGACTTGATCTTCTCGAATACATCAAAACGCATCCGGATCTCGACCACATGCCATTCGGTCTGCATTCCGTGGTGAAGAAGACGGAAGACCTGCCAGAAGGAGTGCTTTTTGTACTGAAGAATCGCAACAATGGTGTGAACATTGACAGTCTGAACCGCATTCACCCGTTCTACATGGTCTATATCAGTCTGGAAGGTGAAATCGTCTGCGACTATCTGAATCCGAAGAAGCTGCTTGATGATATGAGGCTTCTGTGTCGTGGAAAAGCTGAACCGATTGTGGAGGTCTATGACCGTTTTAATAAAGAAACCGATGATGGCAGGAACATGAGTGAAATGTCAGCGCTGCTGTCCGATGCCATCAATTCAATCATAGATACCAAGGAGGAAAGCGACATCGACAGCCTCTTCAAGAGCGGCGGCACATCCGCCCTGCTTTCGGAGGTGAAAGGTATCGACGACTTCGAGCTGGTGACCTTCCTCGTGGTAATGTAAAGGAGGAGCCTATGCGGGGATTGTTGAAATCTACGGAGTTTAACAAGCGAATTCCGAAACAGAAGTTTTATGATAACCTTACCGTCAGCCCGACACTCAAGCGAAGCTTTGTCGACCAGATACGAATTATTTACTGGGCGAATAAAATCGCGTCGTCAACTGTCAATCTGGCAGAAGGAAAGAATGTCACTGAGATAGAAGTATTCCATATCCGGCTCAATCAGGAAACACTCGACGAGAATGTGCTGAAGCAGATTGACCGGGAGATCCCGTATCATATTCTCTTTGTACTGGAGTACGACGGAAAGTACAAAGCTGTGATGGGTTACAAGGAGGCCGCAGGCAGTGGCAAAGCTGCGTTCAAGGTTGACAGATACTATCAGACGGAATGGATGCCGGAAGAGAAACTGCCGGTGCATCTTGATGGGCTGAACATCGACACGGTCTACGAGAACTTCATACGGCAGATTGCGGGAGACGTTCTGCAGGCCGCTACGCCGCAGGAATCGCTACAGGAATCCATCGAACGTGATGGCCGGAAAGAAGAACTGAAGAAGAAAATAGCCAAGCTGCAGGCGAAAATCCGAAAGGAAAAGCAGCTGAACCGGCAGATGGAAATGAACGCCGAGTTGAAGAAACTGAGAAGGGAATTGGAGGAACTTAATCCATGAAATTAAGCAAGCGTACGCTTGAGGAACTTAGAAAAATTATAAATGGTGACAATACAGCGGATTATAGGAGCGGGCCAAAGTTAGTTGACTTCTTTAATGATCTTGGATTTGATGATGTGTATGGTCAGGGATTCCCTCCAAGATGGTTTTATACGGATCAGAAGCTTGAAGCTATTAATGGAACATCAGAACTCGATAAGTGCATCAAGAAAGTATTTGCCGTTGTTGATTATATCGAACGTATTGATTACCTTGATAAACAGATAGACCATTTCAACCAGTACCTTGCTTTTGATAAATGGGAAGTTGTTCGCGATAACGATGTAATAACATTTAAAAAGCATGACCGGGTAATCGTGGACTCTTCGAAAAAGCAGACTATAGAAACAGCTGATGAGTTCTTAAGTCAGATATTTAATGTCAACATAGAAAGTATAGGCCTTTCGGCCGAACTAAATGAACTAATAAAAGAGCGATTGAAAGAAGCAGAAAACTGTGTGGCATCTAATGCACCTCTATCGTCTGTAATTATGATAGGCGGCATTATGGAAGGAATATTACTGGGTGTTGCTACTTCATATCCGCAATTATTTAATCAAGCTAACTGTGCGCCTAAGGGCAAAGATGGAAGCACGAGGAAATTTCAAGAATGGACACTTAGTAACTATATTGATGTTGCTGCGGAAACGGGATTCTTGAAACAAGATGTAAAAAAATTCAGCCATGTGGTTCGAGATTTCAGGAATTATATTCATCCTTATTCTCAATTGGCAACAAGATTCAGCCCAGATAAGCAAACTGCTCTAATATGTATGCAAGTTCTAAAAGCAGCCATTTACCAGATTGGCAATTATAGAAAGCAATTGCAAGGAGGAAACTGATAATGGATAAGATGAGAATGGAATCAGAGAATATCCAGCAGGACAACGTCGCGAAGATCGCCGCGCTGTTCCCAAACTGCGTCACCGAGGCGCGAGGCGAGGATGGGCATCTAAAGAAAGCAATTAATTTTGAGCTGTTAAAGCAAATGCTTTCAGATTCTGTCATAGACGGCGATGAGGCATATGAATTTACCTGGGTAGGGAAAAAGGCGTCCATCGTAGAGGCAAACCGTCCCATCCGCAAAACGCTCCGCCCGGTAAAGGCAGACAGCGTCAACTGGGACACGACAGAGAATCTCTATATCGAGGGTGACAACCTTGAAGTTTTGAAGCTCCTGCAGGAAAGCTATCTCGGCAAGGTGAAGATGATTTATATCGATCCTCCCTATAACACAGGCAACGATTTCATCTACAATGACGACTTCAAGATGAGCAGTGAGGATTACGCGGATGAGTCCGGAGAGGTGGACGCGGAAGGCAACCGCATGTTCAAGAACACCGACTCCAACGGTCGCTTTCATTCCGACTGGTGCTCGATGATTTACTCTAGGCTGATGCTGGCGAGAAATCTGCTGAGTAAGGATGGGGTTATTTTTATCAGTATCGATGAACATGAAGACAGTAATCTAAAAAAGATATGTGATGAAATATATGGAAGAGCTAACTATATTGGAGATATTGTTTGGGAATCCACGACCCAACCAATAAATGCTGGCTCAGCTCAGTTTGGTCTACAAAAAAAGACAGAACCAATTATTGTTTATGCTAAACAGAAAGAGAATATAAAAGGATTTGTGCTTAAAGAAACAGATAACGGACTTAAGTATCCGCATGTTGGAAAATATGGACCTTGCAGATTTGAGATAATCGAAAAATCTGATGCTGGGAGCTATAGCCGACCGAGCATGAAATTCCAAATACTTGGGCAGTATCCAAGAGAGGGGAAACGCTGGCAGATAGGCGAAGAAACTGCGAGACAACTTGAAAGAGAAGGAAAAGTTGAAATTGTAGATGGCATAGTTAAAAAAGCCGTATATCCCGAGGATGAGAAAGACAAAAAACAATATGTTCCTTTCTGGTCTTTCTTTGATGCCAAACAATATGGCACGGCACAGACAGGAAAGGACGAACTTAATAAAGTAATGGAAACGGCAATGGGTTTTGATACGGTAAAACCTATTGCTCTTATTAAAAGCATAATTTTTCATATGGGAGAAAACAACATTATCCTCGACTTCTTCTCCGGCTCTGCCACAACTGCCCACGCTGTCATGCAGCTAAACGCCGAGGATGGCGGACACCGCAAGTTTATCATGGTGCAGTTGCCGGAAGAGACGGACGAAAAGAGCGAGGCATTCAAAGCCGGTTACAAGAATATTTGTGAAATCGGCAAGGAGCGCATCCGTCGTGCAGCTAAAAAAATTCATCAGGACAATCCTGACGCAACGTTTGATGACGGTTTCCGTGTTTTAAAGCTCGACGATACAAACATGAAAGATGTTTACTATGCGGCAGGGGATTATTCTCAGGATCTTGTTTCTATGTTTGAGTCTAACGTGAAGCCTGACCGAACCGATCTTGACCTTTTATTTGGATGCCTGCTTGATTGGGGACTTCCTCTGTCGCTTCCTTATACTTCGGAAATAATTGACGGCTGCAAGGTGCATACCTATAACGATGGGGATCTGATTGCATGCTTTGATGAGAACATGCCGGAGTCGGTTATCAAGACCATTGCCAAACGTCAGCCGCTTCGTGCCGTGTTCCGTGACTCCAGCTTCGCCAGCAGCCCGGAAAAGATCAATGTCGGCGAGATTTTCAAGCTGCTTGCGCCGGATACAAGAGTCAAGGTCATTTAAGGAGGTGGCAGAATGAAGCTGCAATTCAAGCATCAAAAGTTTCAGGCTGACGCCGCCAAAGCCGTCGTGGATGTTTTTGCCGGGCAGCCATACCTCACGCCCACCTACATGATGGACAGAGGAACCGGAATCTATCAGCCCGGCCTGAACGAGGACGATGACTTCACGGGCTGGTCGAACGCAAAGATCGTGCCGGAACTGTCCGACGGACAGATACTTGAGCATATCCGTAAGATTCAGCGTGACGGGCAGATCGAGCCGTCCCAGTCGCTCGAGGGCAAATACAACCTGACCATCGAGATGGAGACCGGCGTCGGAAAAACCTATACCTACATCAAGACCATGTACGAGCTGAACAAAGCGTATGGCTGGACGAAGTTCATCGTGGTCGTGCCGTCTATCGCCATCCGTGAGGGCGTTTACAAGTCGTTTCAGGTGACGCAGGATCACTTTGCCGAGGAATACGGGAAGAAGATACGCTTTTTCATCTACAACTCCTCTCAGCTTACTGAGATAGACCGTTTTGCCTCTGATAGCTCCATCAATGTGATGATTATCAACTCGCAGGCGTTTAACGCCCGCGGAAAGGATGCGCGACGCATTTACATGAAGCTCGACGAGTTCCGTTCCCGCCGCCCAATCGATATCATCGCCAGGACGAATCCGGTTCTGATTATCGACGAACCACAGTCTGTCGAAGGCAAGCAGACAAAGGAACGCCTGAAGGAATTCCATCCGCTTCTGACGCTGCGTTATTCTGCCACACCGAGGGAATACTACAACCTGATTTATCGTCTTGATGCGATGGACGCCTACAACAAGAAGCTCGTCAAGAAGATCGCCGTCAAGGGCATCACGGAAAGCGGGACGACAGCTACTGATGGCTTCGTTTATCTGGAAGGACTGAACCTTTCCAAATCAGCTCCGACGGCAACCATACAGTTTGACTGCAAGCGCGCATCCGGAATCAAGCCGATGAGCGCTACCGTGACGGAGGGCTACAACCTCTTTGACCATTCCGGCGAGCTGCCTGAGTACCGGGACGGCTTCGTAGTCAAGCGCATCGACGGCAGAGATGATTCCATCGAATTCATCAATAGCATCAAGCTTTACGCCGGAGACGTGATCGGCAAGGTGGACGAGAATCAGCTGCGCCGTATCCAGATACGAGAGACCATCCTCTCCCATATCGAGCGTGAGAGGGAGCTGTTCAATAAGGGTATCAAGGTTCTGTCCCTGTTCTTCATCGACGAGGTAGATCACTATCGTGTATACGATAAGAACGGACAGCCTCAGAACGGTATCTTTGCCGACATGTTCGAGCAGGAATATGCCGACGTAGTCGGAAATCTGCAGCGGGAATTCGGCGACGACGAGTACATGCAGTACCTTGCGTCCATCCCGGTAGAGAAAACGCATGCTGGCTACTTCTCCATCGACAAGAAGGGCCGCATGATCAACAGCAAGGTCGGCAGGAAGGAAACGACCTCCGACGATATCGACGCATATGACCTGATCATGAAGAACAAGGAGCTGCTGCTTGACCGTGATCCGAAGCGTTCGCCCGTGCGGTTCATTTTCTCGCATTCCGCACTGCGCGAAGGCTGGGACAATCCGAACGTGTTCCAGATCTGCACACTCAAATCATCATCAAGCGAGATCCGCAAGCGTCAGGAAGTCGGGCGAGGCATGCGTCTTTGCGTCAACCAGGACGGCGAACGCATGGACGCGGGAGTTCTCGGAAACGATGTGCAGAACGTCAACGTGTTGACCGTAATTGCGTCTGAAAGTTACGAGAGCTTCGCCAAGGGACTCCAGTCCGAGATTGCCGAGGATATCGCAGACCGTCCTCGTGCTGTTACGAGAGACCTGTTCCTGAACCGTGTTGTCACGGACGATCACGGCAACGAGATGGTTATCGATTCCGATACGGCGTCGGCAATCATGTACGAAATGACCGTGAACCGTTATGTTGACCGCAAAGGCGTTCTCACAGACAAGTACTATGAAGACAAGGCAAACGGCGAGCTTAAGATGGCCGAGGAGGTCAAAGGTTTTGAAGCCGCCGTCGTGGACATCATCGATTCTATCTACGATCCAAAGGCAATGAAGCCTGAGAATGCCCGCAGCAACAACGTGGAACTGCAAGTCGACGAAGAGAAGCTTAACAGCAAGGAGTTCAAAGCACTCTGGTCGCGGATCAACGCAAAGTCCGTCTACGTGGTAGATTTCGATACGGACGAGCTTGTTCGCAAATCTATCGCAGTACTCGACAGCAGGCTGCGCGTGGCGAAGATCTACTTCAAAGTCGAATCCGGCTCGATGGTTGAAATACAGTCCAAGGAGCAGCTGCGGTCCGGCGCGGCGTTTGTCCGGGAATCGTCTTCTACATTCGGCATCAAGCAGGCCATAGTCGCCAGCAAGAGCGTCACATATGACCTTGTTGGAAGAATCGTTGAATCCACCGGGCTTACCCGGAAGGCTGTCATTCAGATCCTCATCGGCATTAATAAGGCTACGTTCGACCAGTTCAAATACAATCCGGAGGAGTTTATCCTCAAGGCGTCGCAACTAATTAACGACGAGAAGGCTACGGCAATCATCGAGCACATCACCTACAGCGTGATGGACGACCGCTACGGCACGGACGTCTTCACCGAGCCTACCATCAAGGGCAAGCGCGGCACGAACGCCATGAAGGCAAAGAAGCACCTGTACGACCACATTGTCTACGATTCGACGAACGAGCGCGACTTCGCCACAGAGCTTGATACAAACACGGATGTGGCGGTCTACGTAAAGCTGCCGGACGGATTCTACATCTCCACTCCGGTCGGCCACTACAATCCTGACTGGGCGATTGCCTTCTATGAAGGAAGCGTCAAGCACATCTACTTCGTTGCTGAGACGAAAGGCTCCATGTCTTCGATGCAGTTACGGCTGATTGAGGAGTCGAAAATCCACTGCGCCCGAGAGCACTTCAAGGCAATCTCCAGCGACAATGTTGTCTACGACGTAGTAGACAGCTATAAATCACTGATGGAAAAGGTAATGAAGTGAGGGGTTTGATATGGCAGCGCATGGAAAGAATATACAGTTGTATTTGATGGACGGAAAACCGCGAATTCTGGCAGAGAAAATTCGACCGGAATACATCAAGAGACAGGGATGTACAGAATCAGCTGAAAGCTGACGGATGGAACGTGATAGTCGTATAGGAATGCGAACTTTCCAGAAAAGCTGACCGCGAGGAACGGCTGCGAAGGCTTGAACGGGAAATCAGGGAATCAAGGGGAAAGCAATGAGCAACTACGTTAAAAAGATAGTGTCAGATTACTGCGTGCTTGACACGGAGACCACAGGTCTTTCCGCCTATTATGACGAGGTGATTGAGATTGGAATTCTGAAGGTGCGCAGTGGAGATGTGACCGACAGGTATGAACAGCTGATCAGACCGAAGTATGAAATAGACGGATTCATCACCAGCCTGACTGGCATCACAAACGAAATGGTGGCGGACAAGCCGCCTATCGAAGATGTGAAGGGAGATGTCCTCGCGTTTTTGGAAAACGACATCATCGTCGGTCATAACGCGTCCTTTGATGTCCGATTCCTCGCCGCGGGATTCCAAGAGAACATCAATAACGAGTACATGGATACGATGCAGTTTGCCAGGAAACTGTATCCTGATTTGCCTCATCACCGGCTTTCAGATTTGTCCGAGTATCTGAATCTGACGAACAATGAACATCGAGCCATCGCGGACTGTGTCACAACGATGGAGCTGTATGAGGTGATGAAAACTGAAATGGCTCAGAAAGGACTGGGCATCAGAGACCTGTGGCAGGTAAATTCAAGCGGACACAGTGGGATAGACATAGGCGCAATTACAGCGACAACGGATGACATTGATGAAGACGGGTTCTTCTACGGAAGGCATGTGGTGTTCACCGGAAAACTTGAACGAATGACGCGCAAGGAAGCGATGCAGATCGTCGTCAATATGGGAGGCATTCTTGACAACAGCGTGAACAAGCACACGAACTATCTCATTCTTGGCAACAATGATTACAACGCTGTGCTCCACGGAGAAAAATCCTCCAAGCACAAGAAAGCTGAGAAACTGAAGCTGGAGGGCCAGGATATAGACATCATTGATGAATTCACGTTCTATGACATCATCAATGGGAATTAGGGCAGATGAACAGAACCTTTCAAAGATACATCTGCACCTTTTAAGGATCGACCGAACATTTTAATTTCAGCCTTAGTTGCTGCTATCAGCGAGCAGATCGGCAGGATCAAAGTGCACTTGCATGGCAATCTGAATCTGCACCTGAGAAAAGGAGACAGAACACGAACAATTCATTCGTCGCTTGCCATTGAGCATAATTCCCTTTCGCTTGAACAAGTTACGGCCATCGTTGATGGAAAGCGTATCCTTGGAAATCTGAATGAAATTCGGGAAGTGAAGAATGCCTACGACACATACGAGATGATGCTTTCTCTTGATCCCTGTTCTGTGAAAAGTACAAGAGAAAGCAACTTGATCGGTGCCCGACCAAGATAAGCGACCAAGATACCGACCAAGTTAACGATATACTGGGTTGAGACCTTGATCATAAACCGATTGAGCAGAGGAGAGCAGGTCGAGACGATGGCTTCCCTCCTGCCCGCCGTATTATAGGTAGAGAAAACACGTGGACCAGTTCTCGCAAACGGAGAGCACCTGTAAAAGCGCCGATTTTCGGCTTAGAGCAGTTCCCGCAAACGAACGGAAATGTGTCCGGAATCCAGACATTCGGGTGCTTGTCTCATGCCACATCGAAACCGTTTCCCTGCTGACGAGGGAATAAGAAATCTAAGAGGAGGCAGCCATGCTGATTAATTTCAATGAAATAAAAGAAGCCAAGCGTTAGCGAAGGCTGATTACATGCAGGCTGTGCTGAGACATGTGTCCTCTTAACGAAGGCAAGTGTTTGCGAAACCTAAGCCTGAATTTTAGAGGCAGAACGTCCTTATAAAAATTGATGTCAGGAAATTAAACCCTGGTACCGTAAAAGCCTTGAAAACAAGGTATTTCTGTGCATTTATCTCTTCGCGTCCAGACAGCCGTCCGGACGCGAAAATTCGTTATAGGGAACTTGTCCAAGGGAAATTGTGCCCACCTCGAGTTATGAGGTTGGATGTCAGAGGCTTGAGGTAGACCAGAATCTGATTGATGAGTTTTCGTACCAGCCCATCGTCAAACTCTACGATGGCGGTTTCCTGACCGGCGATAAAATCCTGAGGTTCAGTGATGCGCTTCAAGGGCAGGAAGTCTGTGGTATAAGTCATTTGCAGCGAGGAGATAGATCAATGATTGATATGTTAAAAAAGTGCGGAATCCGCAATATTTATCTCGTGTGGAAAGGGGATACATATGGAGTTTCCAAGAGAATTATACTTACAGAAGCTGATCGGCAAGATGCACAATGGCCGCGTGAAGATCATTACAGGCATCCGTCGCTGTGGTAAGTCATATCTGCTCTTTCATCTGTTTACCCGCTATCTGCACGAGCAGGGAGTCACAGATAATCAGATCATTGGGCTTTCACTGGAAGATCTGCCAAATGCCAGATATCGTAATCCGCTGGAGTTGGATCAATACGTGCGGAGTCGAATTGTGGATCAGTCACGTCAATACTATGTGATGATTGATGAAATCCAGTTTGTGACGGCAATTCCTAACCCGTATCTCGATGATCCGAACGCGAAGTTAACATTTATCGATGTGATCTTGGGATTGATGAAGTTATGCAATGTCGATCTCTATATCACAGGCAGTAATTCGAAGATGTTGTCCAGTGATATCCTCACACAGTTTCGCGATCGAGGGGATGAAATACGTATCTATCCGCTGTCATTTGCGGAATTTAGCGGGGCATATGAAGGTGACAGTCGAAGAGCATGGGCCGATTACTGTACATATGGCGGTATGCCGACAGCGGTGGAACTTCAGACACATGAAGAGAAGAGCAGATACCTGCAGGATCTGTTTCAGAGGACGTACCTTAAGGATGTGATTGAGCGTCATAACATAAAAAATGACGTGTCAATATTAGATGATCTGCTAAATGTTGTCGCGTCGGCAATTGGATCACTTACGAATGCATCAAAGCTCTCCCGAACATTTATGAGCGAAAAGCATGTTAGCATCAGCTCGACTACAATAGAACGCTATTTAGGATATTTTGAGGAGGCTTTTCTCATTAGTAAAGCCAATCGCTATGATGTGAAGGGAAAGCGATATATGCAGACTCCCAGCAAATATTACTTCACAGATGTAGGTCTTCGAAATGCGAAATTGAATTTTCGACAGCAGGAGGAGACGTATATCATGGAAAATATCCTCTATTGTGATCTTATACGACGTGGATATGATGTCGATGTGGGACTCGTGGAGCAGAATGCCGTAACTGCTGAGGGAAAGAAGATCAGGAAGCAGTTGGAGGTAGATTTTGTCGTTAATCGCGGAAGCAATCGTACATATATTCAATCAGCGCTTACGATTGCAGAGCCTGAGAAGCGGAAGCAGGAGATAGCATCTCTGATACATATTCCTGACTCATTCAACAAGATTGTGGTGGTGCGAGAGTATATCACATCATGGCGTGACGAGAATGGGATTCTTTATATTGGAATCGAGCAGTTCCTGCTGGACGAAAAAGTGTTAGGTTATTAACTTCCAGTTTGTTGAGTTGGTTCGAAATCAGATGGATATGTTTTCGCATATCCTCGGATTTTGGATATATTCCCGCAGACACTCGACATTCATAATGGTGTCTCCGGGCACATCGAAACCGTTTCCCTGCTGACGAGGGAGTAAAATAAAAAGGAGCCAGCCATGCTGATCAATTTCAATGAAATAAAAGAAGCTGTCTTCTCCGGAATGAATGGCGGGGAAGGAACAATGGCTGTCCGGATGTTCAATGACAGCAAATACCGCATCATCCCGACGAAGCTCCATCCGGGCGCATCGATCGGACTCCACAAGCAGGAATCCGGAGACGACATCAATTACATCCTTTCCGGCACCGGCAAGGTTATCTGCGACGGGAAAGAAGAAATCCTCACCGCCGGCTGCTGCCACATCTGCCCTAAAGGATCCTCCCATACCATCATTAATACTGGAGAAGACGACCTTACGATACTGACCCTCGTCGTTCATGGATAGGAGGCAGCCATGAAATACAAGACCATCGACCACATCGTGATCACTACAGAAAATCTTGAGGCATGCCTTCATTTCTATGTCGATATCCTTGGCATGAGGGCCGAGGAGAAGAACGGGAGATACGCACTCTTCTTCGGGAATCAGAAATTCAACATCCATACAAGAAAAGCCGAATTTCTTCCTGCTGCCGGGAATCCCGAATACGGCAGTCTCGATCTCTGTCTTGCCATTGAAGGCAGCATCGAAGATGCCGAAAAGGAAATCAAGGAAAAAGGCGGCGCCATCGAAGAAGGCCCTGTCACACGCCATGGGGCGCTGGGTGAAATGAAAAGCATCTACCTGAGAGACACCGACGGCAATCTTATCGAACTTGCCTCTTATGAAGGCTGAATTGGACCATTTGGAAGGAGAAATCTATGAACAAGGAAGAAACCTGCCAGTACCTCAAAGACCACGGAATCACTTTTGAGACCACCGAGCATAAGGCTGTATTCAACATGGAAGAACTGGCAGAGGTCAAGCTTCCTTATCCGGAATGGGACGCCAAGAACCTTTTCGTCAGGGATGACAAGAAAAGGAATTACTACCTCATCACCGTCAAGGGTGAAAAGCAGGTGAACCTCAAAGAATTCCGCAAGGCGCAGGGCCTGAGGGCCCTCTCCTTTGCCAGTCCCGATGATCTCTTGAAGTACCTCAAGCTCACCCCGGGCTCTGTCACTCCGCTCGGCCTTCTGAATGACGAAGAAAACGCGGTTCACTTCTACCTCGATGAGACATTTTTGAGCCATAAGATAGGTGCTCATCCCAATGATAACACAGGCACCATCTGGCTGGACACAGAAGACCTCATTCGCATCCTCAAAGATCACGGAACCGAAGTCAACATCATGGAAATATAAAAAGGAAATGAAAAAGCAGCCCCGCAAAAGGACTGCTTTTTTAGTGCAAGAACCTGCCTTCCTCATTCCCTCTCGAGTTCCGGCGCTAAGACGAGTATATCGCCGTGTTTGATCACGGTGCTGCCGGAAGGAATGATGGTGTCTATGCCTCTCTTGATCAGGAGGACGCGGCGGGCGCTGGAGGAGGGGATGGCGGCAAGCGGACGATTGGCCGCTTCGCTTGCGCGGTCGACGACGACTTCTTCCAGAGCGTGATGCTCTTCATCCTCGAAACTGTGAGCCGCAAAGACCAGAAGGTCATTTTCCTTCAGAACCGTACTCCCGTCAGGCACAAGGACTTCGCCATTTCTCATAATCATCGCCACGAGAAGATCCCTCGGAAGCTGAAGCTCTGCCAGCGACTTGCCGCACCAGCTGCTCCCTTCCTTTAGGCGCAGCCGGACGAAGCTGATATCGCTGTCATCCTGGTAATCATTAAACGTCGTGCGGATATCCGCCGTAGGATCGATCATCGAAAGCTTCTTGGCCGCGAACGGAAGAAGCGTTCCCTGAATGGAAATCGAGAGAAGTACCATGCAGAACACAAGGTTATAAAGATTGTACGTAATGTCCACCTCGGCCAGCACAGCACCTATGGCAAATACAATCGAGGCCGCCCCGCGGAGGCCCGCCCAGGAAACCAGGGCAATCTGCTCCCGCTTGGCCCCGAAAGGCGCCAGGATCGCCGCGCTTACCAGAGGTCTTGCCACAAGCGTCAGGAACGTTGTCAGCACCAGAGCCGGCACAATCACAGACGGCAGATCCACCGGCGTCACCAGAAGTCCCAGAAGGAAGAAAATCATCACCTGCGCCACATTCGTCAGGACATCGAAGAAATGGACCAGGTACTTCTTCTGCGGAAGCTTCGAATTTCCGATATAAATCCCGCAGAGGTAGACACTCAGATATCCATTTCCATCAAACTCTGCCGGAATCGCATACGCCAGCACCATGATCGAAAACAGGAAAACCGTGTGACTCTGCTGTGAAGGAAGCAGCCGCGAATGCAGAAGCTTCAGCGCAAGCCAGCCGATTGCGAGCCCGAAAAAAGCTCCGATCAGAAGCTGCTTGGCCAGGAGCAGAGGGAAAGAAAACGCTGCCCCGCTCAAAAGCGCAATCGCCGCCATCGTCAGCATATAACTCATCGGGTCATTCGAACCCGACTCCACCTCAAGGAGCGAGTCCGTATGATACTTCAAAGCCAGCTTCTGCGAACGGAGAATGTTGAAAACTGAAGCCGCATCCGTCGAAGAAATCACGGCCCCGATCAAAAAACTCTCCAGCCACGAAAGCGACAGCGCGAAATGAGCGAATACAGCCACAGCTCCCGCCGTCCCCGCAACTCCCAGCGAAGACATTAGAGCTGCCTCGCGCAGAACCGGCCGCGCTGCCCGCATATTCGTCCCGAAGCCGCCATAAAACATAATGAAAATCAGGCACACTGAGCATACCAGGTTCACCAGAGCATAATGATCGAACTGAATCCGAAACGGCCCGTTCTCCCCGAAGAACATGCCCAGACCGATAAAAATGAGCAAAGAAGGAACAGGAATCTTCTCCAAAAACCGATTCAGCAAAATACAAATCAAAATCACAGCCCCCAATAAAAGCAAGGGTTGATTCAACCACACCACATCCTTCCCTAAGTAATAGAAAATACTCTATTTATAACTGTAACAGCTAGGACGCAATACTGTCAAATAATCAGAGAAAATCATCGATAATAAAAGGAAATATATGAGAAATTGGGAAGAATGGCATGGAAATGAGGGGAATAAGGAAGAAATGAGTGAGATTAGATGTATCGCTAACACTTGCCTTCCCAGACGGGGAAGTACGCCCTTGACCTTGCTCTGGAAGAGAAGGTCGGGATAAGATTATGAAAGGTTTCAAACAAATAAACAGAGCTCTTTCTTTTATTCCTCTTGAAGCTGCCCCCGACGGAGGGAAGAATTGCCTTTTACCTTGCTCCGGCAGGAGAAGACCTGCTACACAAGAACAAGCCCCAATTTTAATTTTTTGGTATTTTTTGAATTTCTTATAGAATTTCTTGTCGGATTTCCTGACTGATCCTAACTGATTAGATTTTGGAGTTTGGCCGACTAATTCATTGCACTACGAAAAAGCCGATCTCACACTCGGCTTTTTCCGCTTTTCTTCACTTGTTTGCCTTATTTACGCAGCAAGGCCTAAGTCGCGATACAAATGCATCACCCGGCCGTAGTATATTCGTAAAAACTTAGCCATTCCTGCTACTTTTGCTACTTTTTTATACTTTCCTTCTGCCTCTTTCTTCTTTATGAACCTATATACTGCATCATCTTTGGGGATTTTATGCATAACTAACGACATCATTACTTGATACAATACTTTCCGCAGCCGCGCAGGACCTTTCTTTACTATGTGATTCTGCGAGGCTCGGAATTTCCCTGATTCATGTATTGATGGGGTCAGGCCTGCAAAGCAGATCAGAGAATGCTTGTTTTTAAAGCGTCTCACATCTCCGATCTGGGCAATAAGCGCTACTCTGGTAACTCTTCCGACTCCGCCCATCTCGCCGACGAGTTCATATTCCGGCAGATCCTTGGCTATATCTTCCATTCGTGTTAAACTAGCCATAAGAGCCTCGTCGGCT
>ERZ773235.74-NODE-74-length-132446-cov-5.766381_pt1 | contig 132446 bp, 106 predicted proteins | sample MGYA00580522_ERZ773235 | MGnify/ENA primary metagenome ERZ773235 (study PRJEB29015, sample SAMEA2737797) | human gut metagenome | biome: human gut; feature: human-associated habitat; material: faeces | place: China | collected 2012 ... | reverse complement strand
TCGGTGCATTTCTGTCCTCGATGATTGCCTGAAACATCTGTGCCACATCCTCTGTGATTGGCAATACTCTTGTTCCGGCATCCGTCTTTATAGTTTCTATGATGTATCGCATATCCAATGTTCTCTACAACTGATGGTCGATATTCACAGTTCTGTTCCTTTCGTAGATTTTGTTGCGTCCGTCTCTTCAATGGTCGTTTCTCTGCTACCGCTCTTGGCGGCTACCAGTCCCTGCAGTAACAAAGGCTTGTTCATTGAGAATGTGATGAAATTGTCAAAGTACAAATCCGTTACATCATTTTGTGTAATTTTTTATTGTTTTCATGAATATTTTAAGCTATAATGTAACCGAAGTCCAAAAACTGACGGTAACGCTAACGGTTACGAATTAACGATTGGAATGAGGTATGATATGCCATTAAACTGGAATGATGAAGCTATTCCATCAGAAGCAGATAAAACAACAGATATATTAGGATTTAAAGAAATAGGTGGTATCGGACAACTGATTTACCATCCTTTCCGATTCAAGAAATATGAACTTGATATTGATAACAGCAATGATTATTGTGCAACACCATTTTGCCGTCCCGAATATGAACCAATCTTCCCTAAAGACGATTTTCTTTCCGGGCAGGGACTGCTTACCAGCCTTTGCAATCTGGCAATGCAGATAAACAGCTTTGATAACAAAATTCCATATACACAACTCATCATGGAATGGTGTACAAATAACATGCATCCATATAATATTGATTTCATCTATTCTGAATTGAATGAATCATTTGATATAAATAGCTTCGATGCAGAAATGGTAGAAAGAGATGGAACATTCGAGATTAACGCCTTCTTAGATGATCTTGGAAAATTATATAATGCAGTCATGTTTTATGTTGCTCTCGAAGGTGTCTGTATTGCCGATGACGAATCTGCATATGATTTATCCAACGAAGGAAAATACTTTGAGGGCTACTCTTTCTTTGATAAATATAAGCATCCTATCGTTGCAATACCGGATGACTTAGATTATGGGGATGCAAAAGGAAATCTTATAGAAGAAATGCGAATTGATAATGAGTACATTAAAAATCATCCGGCAGAAAAACCTCCAACCGGAGAATTTGCTACTACACCATATGACGATTACGATGAATTACGGAATGCACTTATTGACATCATCCCGGAATTTACCATGAAATTAAAGATAGATCCACGTACTAACCGATTGGAATTTTCTACCGATATTAATTCTGTATTTGATATTGCATGGCTGACACTTGCAAGAATGCTTTCCGAAGACCCTGCACCAGAAGATAAAGGCAAATCGGATAATCGTCCAGAAGGCATTATGATTCGTTGTCGGAACTGTGGTAAATTCATAATACGAAAGAGCAACCGACAGGAATTTTGTGATGCCGAAGAATGCCAGAAGGTTCGAAATGCCCGAAAGCAAAAAGCCTATCGTGAGCGAAAAGCCATTGAAAAGGCTCAAAAAATCAAGAAAAAAGCACATTAATTTATATGATTTGGCGGAAAGGCAAATAGATTATTGTATCTAATGTCAGCCAGCTACATGCAATTATGTGCTATGATATTATATAAAATATGTTACAAGACACCGGAATCCCCCCCTATGCAATTTCGCGAAAAAACGTGTGTGAGGGGGCATCGGTCTCTGGGCAAAAAAATAACAGAGATAATACTCCCCCCATGGGGTTGAAGGAGGAACACTTCATATGATTAGGAAAGAGAATCTCGAAGCAACGTTAAAAGCAATAGGATATATTCAAAGCACAAGAACAAATGTGTTTGAGAAAAAGTATGCTCAGTTTGATTGCACTATTGAAGTTGATTTTAATGGCAACGGTTCCATTAATTATCCAGAAGAAAAAGGAATGAAAATCACAAGGAAGACAACTTGTAATTTCTCACAGCCAGAGAACTTCGTTGTTCTTGAGTGTATTACTCGATTAATGGATAAAGGATACCGTCCTGAACATATTGAACTTGAGAAGGAATGGACTCTTGGTCATTCTGATAAAGGAGGCTTTGCAGATATTCTTGTAAAGGATGCTGACGGAAAGACTCTCTTTATTATTGAATGTAAAACACCAGGTACAGAATATAAGAAGGAACTAAATAACACACTTAATGACGGCGGACAGCTCTTCTCTTATTGGAAGCAGGAAGGTTATTGTAAGTGGCTCTCTCTATATGCCTCTGATTTCGATGGCACAAGTGTTTCTTATACTACAGAAACTATTGATTGTAGCGATGATGCAAATATCCTTGCAACCGCTAAGAAAGACCCTTCCATTCTCCTCTATCGTGATGCAGGAACAACGGAAGATTTATTCACTGTATGGGATGAAACATATGATAAACGATTATGTGGCGATGTAATTTTCCGCGATGATTCACAGGCATACCAAATAGGAGTTAAGCCACTTCGCAAAGTTGACTTAAAGGACTTTAGCGAAAACGATAAGGTTGTAAACAAATTCGAAGAGATACTCCGTCATAATAATGTTTCCGATAAAGAAAATGCATTTAATAGACTTATTGCTCTTTTCATATGCAAATTAGTAGATGAAATACAAAAAGGTGACAATGATATCGTAGACTTTCAGTACAAGATAGGTACAGATACATACGAGACCTTGCAGGATAGACTCCAGAGACTTCATAAAGAAGGAATGGAAAAATTCATGCGTGAAGAAATCTTTTATGTTGCAGATGATTACGCAGAAAATCTTGTTCAACAATATACCGGACAGAAACGTCAGAAAATGATCGAGGATTTAAGAAATACACTTCGTGTCCTTAAATTCTATACTAACAATGATTTTGCTTTTAAGGATGTACATAACGAAGAGCTCTTCTATCAAAACGGTAGGATTCTTGTAGAGGTTGTTCAGTTATTTGAAAACTATCGTATTATCGGTTCAAATGATGTTCAGATGCTTGGTGATTTATTTGAACAGTTACTCAATAAGGGTTTTAAACAGAACGAGGGACAGTTCTTCACTCCTATCCCTATTACACGCTTTATCTGGGATAGTCTGCCTGTTGAAAGAACTATCAAGAAAGCAGATGGTATTGAATTTCCTAAAATAATTGACTATGCATGTGGTGCCGGTCACTTCCTCACTCAAGGTTTTGAAGCAGTTAATGCAAGTGTACTTTCTATTGATTCCTCATATAAGCTTAATCGTACTTGGGCAGAACATAAAATTTTTGGAATCGAAAAAGACTATCGACTAGCTCGTGTCTCCAAAATATCTCTTTTTATGCACGGAGCTGGCGATGGTAATATAATTTTTGGTGATGGACTTGAGAATTATACAGATAAAGATATCTCGCCCTGTTCCTTTGATATTTTAGTGGCAAATCCTCCATACTCCGTTAAATCCTTTAAGCCTCACCTAAAATTAAAAGATAATACCTTTACAACACTCGAAAAAATATCAAATGATGGTTCAGAAATAGAGACCTTATTTATAGAAAGAATTGCCCAATTGTTGAAACCTACAGGCATTGCAGCTGTAATTCTACCTAACACAATATTGATTAAAGAAAGCGAAAGTTTCATAAGCGCAAGAGAATATATACTCAAAAACTTTAACCTACGCGCTATTTCAGTTATGGGAAGTAAAACATTTGGAGCAACAGGAACCAATACCGTTATTCTTTTTCTTGAAAAATTTAATGAGCCACCTAAACGATTAGATTTAGTTTCCGATAGCATTAACTCTATTTTTGCTTCAAATGATCTTTCGGACTGGGAAGACGAAGATATTATTGATGATTATTTAGAAAAGATACATGTAAAAAAATCCACATATTTTTCATTTATCAAAAGAGACCGAAATTATTCTGACTGGTCAAATGATGAATATTTCAAAATGTATGTAGATGCATTTATTGCATCTGCTGACTTTATTAACAAGACGAAGCAAAAATTCTTTTCAAAATTATCAACTGCCGAAAGAACGGATTGGTACAATAATAAATTCTACGATTATGTAGATGAAATAGAAAAAGAAAAAATGACTTACTTTGCACTTTGCTACCAGCAAACAACGTTAATAATTAATGCTCCTGACGAGAATAAAGCCCAAGAAAAATTCTTGGGTTACAAATGGAGTAATCGAAAAGGTCAAGAAGGAATACAAATCTTATCTCCAGGTGGACTACTATATGATGAGAATGACCGTAACTCACAAACACATATTTCAAGTATGATTCGAAATTCATTTTTAGGAAAGGAATGTATCGTAGAAGGTCTAGAAGATTATGCATACTATTTGAATTTAAAAGATATGTTAGATTTTAGTTCCACAGGCTTTACCAAAACGATAAAAACAATAAAAACTAGGGAACTGAAGACAACACCAGGATTAATTAATTATCGATTAAGTGATAAGTCATTTGAACTAAGTATTGGAAACAGAGTTCTATCTGATGAAGTTGAGCCAGATGGACTATATCCAATCTATAGTGCAAATGTTTTTGAAGAATTTGGAAGAATAAGTAAACAAAATTTAACTGATTTTACATATCCTTCAATCATATGGGGAATTGATGGTGATTGGATGGTAAACATTATTCCAGCAGGCCAACCTTTCTATCCAACAGACCATTGTGGCGTACTCCGAATAAAAGATAATCCTGATATATTGCCGGATTATTTTGCACTTGCACTTGAAGTAGCTGGCATGCACGAAAAATTTTCGAGACATAATCGTGCATCAACACAAAGAATAAAAAAATTACTGATTCAAGTTCCTTCTAAAACAATACAGGAATCATTGCTTAAAAAATATCATGAGATAACCGAAAAAATTAAGCATGAAGAAGATATTATTCAAACAATTAATCAAGAAATAAAGCAGAAATACTTTGATTTATATGGAACAATAGAGTCTACAAAATATAGTTCCTCTCCACTAGAAAAAGTATGTCAATTTATTACAGATGGAACACATCAAACTCCAACATATACCACCGAAGGTAACGGAGTCAAATTCCTTTCATCAAAAGATGTCACAAAGGAATATATTGATTGGTCGAATATAGAATATATTCCTTTTGATTTGCATGAACAGCTTTCTAAAAGAGTTGCTCCAGCAAAAAATGATATTCTTCTTGCAAAAAATGGTACTATTGGCATTGCAGCACTAAATGATACTGATGAAGTCTTTGATGTATATGTTAGTCTAGCTGTTCTTCGACCAAACGAATTAGTAACTCCAGAGTATCTTCTCTGCGCAATCAACAGCGAATATACTAAAAAGCTTTTTAAGGATAGTATTGTTGGTATGGGTGTACCAAATCTACATCTTAATGTCATCCAGAAAACAATGATTGTTTTACCAGATATTACAGAGCAGCTTGAGTTTACTTCATTTGTGCGGGGCAAATTAGCCAATAAGCAATCCGCCATACTCCAAAAGAAAGAATTAGAAGATGAAAGAAAATCATATTTATTAAGTAATTTCTAATAATAACTACACAAAAGCCACAATCTTAGTAATCCTTCTCCCAAAGATTGTGGCTTTCAATGTTCATCTGTCATCTATTAGTAGTCTATTACTACCAAGGATTTCTCCCCACACATTTGCCTTTATCCTCATTTCATCCATGTGCCTTAGTAGTCGAAACCGTAGTATTTATGCAGTTTTCCGCCATCTTATGCCGCACTCTGCCACACTTTGCAGATCCCTGCATCATAGTAGAACTGGAGTGCCGTGGCACACGAAGAGTACTTTTATCATTGCTTTGTTTCTACCTGTTTTGCAAAGGTTTCCGGGCGTTTTGTGAAATGCCCAAAATTACAGATGCAATATCTTCCACTGCTTTTCCAATTTTCATAGAATTCACTCCTATATGTAACTAAGAACACCCCAAAATTGGAGTGTTCTTACTATCTAATTCATATCATAGTTCTTACTTTATATTTGTGTCTTAATGGTCTCAAAATCCAATCATTAAAATCAACTATTTTATCATTTTGCAGTCTTCCTAAAACAATACCAGGATCACGATTTATTCTATTTGCAAATTCCTTAATTGATTGTAAATCGAATTTTGCACCTTCAACAAACTTTTTGTATTGGTCGCTTGGTATCAAACTATCTTGTGCGAACTTATTTGCTGCTTCTTCCTGCTCTCCAGTTTCCTTTTCAAACGATATCCCATAATCGCCATTTATAATATGACCTATTTCATGAAACAACGTAAACCAAAACGAGTCAGCATTCAACCTTCGATCATTTACCATTAGCATAATATTATCACCAATCTTTTTTGTTGCTCCATTAGTCTTCGAACCTGCAATATTAGGAAGAATTACAAATATTACACCCGTTTCCAAAAAAGCTTTTCTGATCAAAGGATAAAATTCTTCGTGATTTCTAGTAAGTGTCAAAGCATATTTTACAGCTTCTTCAAACTTTTTCTTATTAAATTTGGGTGCTGATATTTTTAATGCCTTGTTTGTAGCAATTTGAACCATTGCGTTTGCTTTAACAGTACTAGCTTCCGTCAAATCCTCTGTCGAACTCCTAAAGCTAACAGCCATGTCTCTTTTACACAATACAGTAAGGGTTGCTACATTAAGGAATGTTCTTAATGCCTTAATTTGTTCATCCTTCTGCCTTGGTAAATCTGGTAACCCATAATTTTCTCTAAAGAACTTGTAATCAAAATATTCAAAAACTTTTCTTTCTTCCGCAAGTTCTTCTTCTGACCTAAATTCTGCAATCAATGCATCATACGCATTTTGAAGATTTAACCAATAATTTACACTAGTACCAATCAGCCTTGATAATTTCATTGCGATGTCAATTGATAAACTCTGCTCACCCCGAATTAAAAGGCTTAGGTTTTTAGGCGTCGTATCAAGCCTTTTTGCAAAATCCTCTTGTGTCAATCCGCTTTCATCAACAATTTCTTTTATATAATAACCCGGGTGAAATGCAATCTTATTATTATATTCAATATAGTTACTCATAATGTTTGCTCACCTCCATAATTTCTACTACTCTCACATTTTCCGCTATTTCATCAATATTACAAGGATTATAAGTCTGTTCATTTTCGTCCAACGGCTCTATAATAATTCTCCATTGTTCGCGCCTTGATTTTACATCAATTGCAAAATATCCTTCTAAATCTCTACCATTCTTATTTATTAATTTATGAAAATGAAAAGCAGGTTGCACTATAATATCCTTTATAGTGTCAGCTTGCTTCAATGCATTTATTCGAGCCATAAGACTATTTGCCAGCAATGTATTCCCATTAAAAAATTTTTTTGCTATCCTTAGATCTTCGCACAAATTTTTAACTTTTTCAGTTGAATAATTTACTTTCAAATCCTCCCTCCTTATAATCAAATTACCTGTCTGGTAATTTGATTATACTCTTATCCTATGTTCAAGTCAACAAAGATGCTAAATTGCTTAACAAAATCATGCAGAAAAGCTGAGCTTTGCAACATTCTCTGTTATAGGAAGCTTTCTTGTTCCTGCAGAAGTTTTTGTTGGCTCAATAACCAACGTCATATCGGATAATCGTTGAAGCTGATGATCTATATTCACAATCCTGTTTGTCAAATTCTTTTCACCAAATACTCCCTTGCAATCTCAAGTCCTTTCACGGGAACACAAAACTTCTGGTTATGTGCCAGGCATTCTCTGTAGACATCCTCCAGATTGAACCACTCTACACATTCCAGTTCTTCCTCCTGAACAGTTATCTTATCAATATCTACTTCTCCCATATACACATAGACAAATGCAATTTCATTATCCTTAAATATTTTATTATGGAATTCCTTCTCATATTGTATACGAAATGTGTCTACGAATTGCAATTGTTCAGGCTTTGCTGCTATGCCAAGCTCTTCCTTCAGTTCTCTCATTGCCGATTCCAGTGGTTCATCGCCAGCCTGTATATGTCCGGCTGATGAGGTATCATATCTACCTGGGAAGGAATCCTTCATCAGCGCACGTTTCTGCAAAAGCACCTGCCACTTTCCCATAACCTCTCGTGCAATCCAAATATGTACAGTTCTGTGTCTGGTACCATTTGTATGTGCCAGACTGCGTTCTATCGTTTGTCCGGTCGGATTTCCATTCTCATCAACAATATCAAATATCTCCATGCAAGAACCTCCACTATCTTATGTATCATTTCCCCCTATTATATATGGAATTCCCAAAACAATCTACTTCATTTGGTAATTTCTCATAATACCCAACAGCAAACGGCTGTCATCCGTATGATATCTTCCATATGCCTTATCGCCCTAAAAGCAGAAAGATTTATTGCATAAATGCTTCAAAAATGATAGTCTAAATACATGCTTGTCGTTAGTTATGAACCAAGAGTTCGTTTTAACTAACACTCATGCAGGTATTTGCGAAACACACTATCCCAGATACAGAATTGTGTTGCATTGTGAAAATAACACAATTCGTCACTCGCACAGTAAATTCGCACTTACCCAAATATTTTAAATACAGGAGGTGTCACAATGGGTGATACAGAAAATAAAATACCTTTAAGAAGTGAAGTAGCCGTTGAGAATACCTGGGCATTGGAAGACCTCTATGCTACAGATGATGACTGGAAAGCAGACATGGAACGTCTCAAATCCATGATGCAGCAGGCTTGCGGATACCAGGGCAGATTAAGCCAGAGCAGCGCACAGTTACTGGCTTTCCTGAAATTACAGGATGATATCAATGTCGTTCTGACAGACTTTGCCAACTATTCTTTCCGCAAGGCTGATGAAGATACCAGAAATACCACATATCAGGGATTTAAGAGCCAGACCAATTCTTTGATCGTTGCCCTGTCTGGTGCTTTGTCTTTTGCGGAGCCGGAGATTCTCTCCATCCCGGATGAGACTCTGGAGCAGTTCTATCAGGAACAGTCTGAATTGTCCGTATACAAGCGCTATATCCACGATATCCGTCGTAAGAAGGCTCATATCCTGAGTAATGCAGAAGAGAAGATCATGGCTGCTGCCGGTGAAATGGCACAGGCTCCAGACGAGATCTATGGACTTCTCAACAATGCAGATATGACTTTCCCCGATATCACTGACAGCAACGGCAAGCAGTTACATGTAACTCACGGAAGTTTCATTCCACTGCTTCAGAATTCTGATGTGAAGGTAAGAAAAGCCGCTTTCGAATCCCTTTACAGCAGCTATGATTCCCTGAAAAACACTTCAGCAGCTCTGCTTGCAGCACAAATGAAGCAGTTACAGTTCAATGCGAATATGCGTCATTATGACTCTGCACTGGCTGCGGCTCTCGATAACAACAACGTAGATACTGCTGTATACTACAACCTGATTGAAGCTGTACACGAGAACATGGATGCCATGTACAAATATGTTCGTCTCCGCAAGAAGCTTCTGGGCGTGGAAGAGCTTCATATGTATGATCTGTATACTCCTATCGTATCAGATGTTGACAGCTATATCTCCTTTGAGGATGCAAAAGCCAATGTCCTGGATGCGCTTGCAGTCATGGGCGAGGATTATGTATCTATTCTGAAGGAAGGCTTCAACAACCGTTGGATTGATGTATATGAGAACGTTGGAAAACGCAGCGGTGCTTACTCAGCTGGTACTCGTAAACATCCTTACGTACTGTTAAATCACAACAACGATCTGAATACAGAATTTACACTGGCACACGAAATGGGTCATGCACTTCATTCCTATCTTTCAACTGCCAATCAGCCGGTCGTAGATTCAGATTATGTGATCTTTGTTGCAGAAGTTGCATCTACCTGTAACGAAGCACTGCTGATGCAGCATCTGCTGAAAAAGACATCCGATAAGAAGCAGCGTGCATACCTGATCAACTATTTCCTGGAGCAGTTCAGAACTACTCTGTATCGTCAGACAATGTTTGCAGAGTTTGAATTAAAGATGAGTGAACTGACTGCAAAGGGTGAAAGTGTCAATGCGGAAACTGCGACTAAGGTTTACCATGACCTGATTGATCTGTACTTTGGTCCTGATATCGTTCATGATGAATATATTGATCTGGAATGGGCTAGAATCCCTCACTTCTATTACAACTTCTATGTATATCAGTATGCTACCGGCTTCTCTGCCGCTATCGCACTGTCACAGAAGATTCTGTCTGAAGGGGAACCTGCAGTTAAGGCATATAAGGAGAAATTCTTAAGTGCCGGCTGCTCCAAAGATCCTGTATCTATCTTAAAGGATGCCGGAGTAGATATGTCCACCAAGAAACCTGTAGAGCAGGCACTTGCTCTGTTCAATAGTCTTCTTGATGAAATGGACGAACTAATGAAATAATCTGTATAGAAAAATGGCGGCTGATCAGTTCAGCCGCCATTCTTATGCTTATTATAACAATTCTTTTAAAATCTGATTTACCATTGCAGGATCTGCTTTTCCCTTCATGGCTTTCATGGTCTGTCCTACAAGGAAGCCGATTGCACGGTCTTTTCCATTGTGGTAATCCTCTACTGACTGTGGATTAGCAGCAATGATCTCTTCGATGGTCTTTCTGAGCGCTCCTTCATCATTAACAGTCTTTAAACCCTTTTCCTCTACATACTTCTCAGGGTCTACATCCTCTTCAAACATGACTTCAAATACTTCTTTTGCCACAGAAGAATTAATTGCCTTGGCATCTACAAGACCAATGAGCTTTGCCAGATTCCCAGGAGCGAACCTGATATCCTCCGGGTCTATATTCTTCTCCTTCAAAAGACGCAGTGTCTCTCCCATAAGCCAGTTGGACACTTTCTTGGGCTGCTTGCAGATAGCAACCGTCTCTTCAAAGAGATCAGCCATATGCTTGGAATCTGTAATGATTCCAATATCATATTCCGGTATATCGAATTCTTCCTTGTAACGCGCCATCTTCGCTTCACGGAATTCCGGCTGTCTCAAGCGGATCTGCTCCAGCCATTCATCACTGATATAGACAGGTACAAGGTCTGGATCAGGGAAATAACGATAATCCTGTGCATCCTCTTTGGAACGCATTGCATAGGAATATTCCTTCGCATCATCCCAGCGCCTTGTTTCCTGTACAACTTCCTTACCTGACTCCAACAGTTCAATCTGTCTCTCACGCTCTCCCTCGATTGCATGTGTGATTGCCTTGAAAGAGTTGAGATTCTTCATTTCTGTTCTGGTTCCGAATTCCTTTGCACCTACTTCTCTGACAGACAGGTTCACATCTGCTCTCATGGAGCCTTCATTTAATTTACAGTCAGATGCTCCCAGATACTGTACTGTCATACGCAGCTTCTCCAGATAAGCAATGACCTCTTGCGCACTGCGCATATCTGGCTCTGATACGATCTCAATCAAAGGCACACCGGAACGGTTATAATCTACCAGTGAGCAGTCTTCCCATTCATCATGGATCAGCTTACCGGCATCCTCTTCCATATGAATCTCATGAATACCGATAGATTTTGTTCCCTGTTCTGTCTCAATATCTACATGTCCATTGCGGCAGATAGGCAGATACAGCTGACTGATCTGATAGTTCTGTGGATTATCCGGATAGAAATAATTCTTTCGGTCAAATTTGCAGTACTGCGTGATCTGACAGTTCGTAGCAAGACCTACAGCTACTGCATATTCAACGACCTGTTTATTCAATACCGGCAGAGAACCCGGCATACCTGTACATACAGGGCAGGTATGTGTATTTGGCGCACCGCCAAAAGCGGTAGAGCATCCACAGAATATCTTGGTCTTGGTTGCAAGCTCTACATGAACTTCCAGACCGATGACTGTTTCATATTGCTTTGACATAACTATCTGCCCTCCTTCTTACCAAACTCACCACGGATTTTCTCATACGTATATGCAGCCTGAATCAGTTTCTTTTCCTCGAAGCTGTCTGCAAGAAGCTGCATACCAATCGGTAATCCCTGACTGTCCACGCCGCATGGTACGGAGATTCCTGGTAATCCTGCCAGATTGACAGAGATTGTATAGATATCTCCCAGATACATCTTCAACGGATCGGATAAGCTCTCTCCAAGCTTCGGTGCTGTGGTCGGCGCAACAGGTCCAAGAATCAGGTCGTATTTGGAAAAGGCATCATCAAAAGCCTTACGGATCATGGCTTTTACACGCAGCGCCTTTAAATAATATGCATCATAATAACCGGAGCTTAATACAAAGGAACCCAGCATGATTCTACGCTTTACTTCCGGTCCAAAGCCTTCAGAACGTGTCTTCTTGTACATGTTGTGGAGTCCTTCATACTCAGAAGTACGATAGCCATACTTGATACCGTCAAAACGCTCCAGGTTAGAGCTTGCTTCTGCTGCTGCAATAGTGTAGTAAGTAGGAATCGCATATTCTACCAGACTCAGGTCAAATTCTTCTACAATAGCGCCTTTTGCTTCCAGTGCCCTGGCAGCTGCAAGAACTGCCTCTTTTACCTCGCTGTCCAGACCATCTCCGAAATAATCTCTTGGAATACCAATCTTCATGCCTTTTACATCCTCTATTAAAGCTGATGTAAAGTCTGTGTCTTTTCCAATCGCAGCTCTGTCAATGGAAGTAGAATCCTTGGTATCGTGGGACGCAATTGCTTCCATAACGGTCGCACAGTCTGTTACATTCTTAGTCAAAGGTCCTATCTGATCCAGAGAGGAGCCATATGCAATCAGACCATATCGTGATACTGTTCCATAAGTAGGTTTCAGACCAACGACACCACAGAAGGATGCAGGCTGACGGATAGAACCACCTGTATCAGACCCAAGTGCGAAGAAACATTCCTCTGCTGCTACGGCTGCTGCAGAACCACCGGAAGAACCGCCTGGTACATGCTCTGTATTCCATGGATTTCTGGTAACTCCATAGGCAGAAGTCTCTGTTGTAGAGCCCATGGCGAACTCATCCATGTTGGTCTTACCAATCATCACTGCACCTGCCTTTTCCAGATTCTTCACTGCTTCTGCGGTAAAAGTCGGGATAAAATTGCCCAATATCCTGGAAGAACAGGTTGTCAGAACGCCTTCTGTACACATATTGTCCTTGATTGCCACAGGAACACCGGCTAAAGGTCCTGTCAATTCTCCTGCTTCGATCTGCTTCTGTACAGCTTCTGCTTTTGCAAGCGCAGCTTCCCTGTCTATGGTCACATAGGCATGAATGGATTCCTCGGATGCATCAATCCTGTCCAATACTGCCTTCATGGCTTCTACAGCAGTGGTTTCACCAGCCTTGATTGCCTGTGCCAGCTCCACTGCACTATATGCTAAAATATCCATTGCTTAACCTCCATCCTAGTCAAATGTTCTCGGTACCATGAACATGTTATCCTTCTCACCCGGCGCATTCTTTAAAGTCTTCTCACTTTCATCACCGTTTGTCACCACATCTTCACGAAATACATTCTGTACGGGGAATACATGTGACATTGGTTCAATCCCTGTCGTATCCAGCTCATTTAACTTATCAATATAGTCAAGCATACTTCCCATATCCTTCTTTGCCTGTTCCTTCTCTTCCTCAGAAAGCTCCAGCTTGGATAAGATACCGACATATTCTATTGTCTCATCACTGATTATATTTGCCATACCTGATTCCTGCCTTTCTAATCCCTTACCTTGATGTGAACCTCACGGAGCTGCTGCTCTGTCACATCATTCGGTGCCCCGCACATCAGATCCTGTGCAGAACCGCTCATCGGGAATGCAATAACTTCACGGATATTCTCTTCATTGCGAAGAAGCATGATCATTCGGTCAATACCAGGTGCCATACCTGCGTGTGGTGGTGCTCCGAACTGGAATGCCTGATAGAGTGCTCCAAACTTGCTCTTTAATGTCTCTTCATCATATCCTGCAATTTCAAAAGCCTTTACCATGATCTGCATATCGTGGTTTCTGACTGCACCGGAAGAAAGCTCCACACCGTTGCATACAATATCGTACTGGTAAGCCAGAACATCCAGCGGATTCTTAGTCTCCAATGCTTCCAGACCGCCCTGCGGCATGGAGAATGGATTGTGGGTAAAGCCAAGCTGCTTTGTCTCAGGGTCGATTTCATACATCGGGAAATCATTTACATAGCAGAAACGGTATGCATTCTTCTCGCACAGGTCCAGTTTATCACCTAATTCGTTACGCAGCTGGCCTGCATAATAATTGGCTCTTTCTTCCTTATCTGCAATAAAGAAGATGGTGTCTCCTGCTGCCAGAGATGCAATCCGGGCAAGCTGCCCCTTTAATTCATCAGGAATGAATTTGTCAATCGGTCCCTTATAAGTCATATCGTCGGCTACTTCCAGATAACCTAAACCGCCCATTCCCATATCGGTAGCGAATTTCAGGAGCTTTTCATGGAAGCCCTTGGACATCTCTGCATGTACCTTGATTGCTCTGACTGTTCTTCCAACAAAGGGCTTAAAAGTACATTTCTGGAAGAAATCTGTCACATCTATAATACGAAGCGGGTTACGAAGATCCGGCTTATCACAGCCAAACTCCAGCATAGCCTGCTTATAGCTGATAATCGGATAAGGAGCCTGTGTTACGGCATATCCTTCCGGTGCAAATTTCTCAAATGCTGCTGATAAGACTTCCTCACCTACCCTGAATACATCCTCCTGTGTGGCGAAGCTCATCTCGAAATCAAGCTGATAGAACTCTCCCGGTGAACGGTCTGCTCTTGCATCTTCATCTCGAAAACACGGTGCTACCTGGAAATATTTGTCAAAACCGGATACCATCAGCAGCTGCTTATACTGCTGTGGAGCCTGGGGCAATGCGTAGAATTTACCCTTATATTTTCTGGATGGTACGATATAATCTCTTGCGCCCTCCGGGGAAGAAGCACACAGGATAGGGGTCTGAATCTCCAGAAATCCCATCTCTGTCATCTTCTGGCGTAAGAAGCTGATTACCTGGGAACGGAAGATAATGTTGTCCTTTACCTTGGCATTCCTCAGATCCAGATAACGGTATTTCAGACGGATATCTTCTCTTGTCTCCTTGGATGTCATGATCTCAAAAGGAAGCTGACTGTATACCTTGCCAAGTATTGTGATCTGCTGCGCTTCCAGTTCAATAGTTCCTGTAGGAATCTTGGGATTGTAAGTCTCTTCATCTCTTTTCTCAACAGGTCCTTCAATAGAAAGGCACATCTCCTTAACAATGCCTTTTAACAATTCTGTCTTGCGGATGACTACCTGCAGTACGCCATACATATCTCTTAAATCAATAAAAGACACGCCGCCGTGATCACGGATATTCTCTACCCAGCCTGCCACCTGCAGAGTCTGACCAATGTGCTGTTCACCGATTTCCTTCATAGTGATGTTTCTATACATGTTATACCTCCTACTGTGTGAGGCATTCCGTATAAACAAAAAGTCCCGGAATGCCTTATATTAGCATTCCGGGACGGATAAACAAATTCTGTATCCGCGGTACCACCCGCATTGCCAGACCGACATCTCCATCAAGATGTGTCCTCGCTCTGACCTCTCTTCTCATTTAACGCATGATCACGTATCACCCTAATAGAAACTCGTTCAGATGATCTGCTCCGGAGTGTTCCCTGTGTCAGCTTCCACGTACAGCGCTCTCAGTCGGTGACGCCGTCTTCCTGTCGTATCCCTTAACAAGAGTCTCCTTCATAGCATTTCAGTTGCATAATTATTCAAAAACTTGCAATCATAATAGCACACGTCTTTATCGATTTCAAGTAGTAAATTACATTATTTTATTTTTTTATGAAGTATACCATATATAACGTTCACAGTGACCGTTATAGCGATTAATCAGCAATCACGCTTTCCATTACTGCGTCAACAGATTCACATTCAGGAAAGTCTCCATATATCTCTCTACACTTTCCCAGATTACGACATCTGCATCGTATTCATCCAGCATACTCATAGTGAAGTCCTTGGTGTAGATCCAGTGAACTTCTTTATAATAACCCTTGGCAATCGTAGAGAGGAATCCTGAGAAGGAATCTCCGACTACCAGCGCTACCTCATCTCTGTACTGTGCCTTATCTGCAGTATCTGCGTCAAACACATAGGTCGTGTCGATGTTGTACTTGTCTGCTACACCGCCAATCACTGCCAGGTCACCTGCCAGATCATGGGAAGTAATATCAAAGGACACAGAATCCAGGTCTTTTGCCTCCACACCATATGCCTCATGCATCAGCTGCTGCATTCCTACGAAAGCACCCTTCTGATTCCAGTGTGTATCTGTCTGATAGTAAATCTGCCCCTCTGCCTTGGCATCCAGCAGCGCCTGCTTTGGATATACATAGACCAGATCTGTATTATCCCAGATGTAATCTGCCAGCTGTTCTGCTCTGGAGACAGTATCTACTCTGGCAACCGTATCCGGCATGTATTCCTCATAGATGATCTCCTTATTGGGAAGCGCTGTCACGTAGAAGTCAACACCTCTTTCGTTGAAGCCATCCCTCATGCTCACCAGATTGGCTGCAATCGCTGCCAGCTCCTCATCTGTGAAATGATTGATACCCATATAGTCCCACAGAGGGTGTCCATCCAGTTCTGTCTTATAGAAAAGCCAGTTGTTCTTACCAAGTAATACCTGGGTAGATTCCATATAAGTACCACCTGTAAGCAGAGAGGTCAGCTCAGAGTTGAACGCAATCAGCTTATTTCTTGCACATAATCTCTCCGTGAAACTGTTCAATGTATTCTGCAATGCAGTAAACCATGGTATTTTGGCTTGTTCTGCTGTCTGCCCACCTGTACTCTCTGTGGAGCCCTCTGTATTATCTCCATGGCTTCCACCCTGCATCGTACCATTTTTATCCAAAAGCTCCTGCTGTTCTTGGGTAAGGGTCTCTTCCTGTGACTGTGGCAGGAAGCCTCTGACTACCGTAACAATAGGCAGAGTAAAAATAAATAACATGAAAATAACTGCTATCCATTTATCACGATTCTTCATAGCCTGTGTCCATACCCTTTCCTAGAAATTAAAATAAATGAACGGATTGTAAGCATTGTTGCTGATAAAGGAAACCGACACCACAAGAATGACCACAATACCGACTGCATATACGATGTTCCATGCCTTATATTTACCAAACTTCTCATCAATCCTTGGCATGATTGGTGCACAGCCTATCAGGGCAAAGACAAACCAGATCCAGTTCTGGGCGATATATGCCCACACTGCCTTGTCCATAAAGCCTTTTGCTCCGATGCCAAACATTGCCTTGATATAGAGCATCGCTGTTCCCATGCCTGTAGAGCGGAAGATAACCCATCCAATGATGACAAATACCATAGTATAGATATGTCCCCACCAGTAATTCTTCTTGCCAAGTCCTGATAATTTCTCAAAAGTCAACAATACAAAATATAACAATCCCCATGCCAGGAATGTCCAGTTCGCACCATGCCAGATACCGGTCAGCGCCCATACAACGAACAGATTCAGCACCAGACGGGGCTTGGACACTCTGCTGCCTCCCAATGGGAAATATACATAATCCCTGAACCATGTCTGCAGCGAGATATGCCATCTTCTCCAGAATTCAGATACTGTGGCAGATATATATGGATACTTGAAGTTCTCTTCGAAATGGAACCCAAACATCTGACCTAAACCAATCGCCATATCAGAATATCCGCTGAAATCAAAGAAAATCTGTAATGTATAAGCGATAGCACCTAACCATGCCATACCTACTGATGCCTGGAATTCATTATTAATAATCAGTCCAAATGCATTATCCGCAATCAACGCCATATTGTTGGCAATCAATACTTTCTTGCCAAGACCGATACAGAAACGGGTCACACCGGCATTAAAATCAGCCAGATTCTCTACTCTGTTCTCGATCTGGTCTGCAATTGTCTCATAACGGACAATAGGACCTGCGATCAACTGTGGGAACAGGGATATATACAGACCTACCTGCAACGGATTCTTCTGCACCTTACCATGTCCTCTGTACACATCGATCACATAGGACATCGCCTGGAAGGTAAAGAAAGAGATACCGATAGGCAGTGTAACATCCGGCACGGTAAACTCCGTGTGCAGGAAACGGTTCACCTGTAACATGACAAACTCACTGTATTTATACCAGCCAAGTATTCCAACATTGGTCAATACCATAACAGTCATCAATATCCTTACAGGAACTTTATGATCTCTGACCTTGTCCACAAGGATTCCGAAGAACCAGTTGAACAGAATCACACCTACCATCAGCCATACATTCTGGGGTTCTCCCCATGCATAGAAGAATAAGCTGGCTGCTAACAGGAATATATTCTTCAAATGCTTCGTTTTGCGCAGAAGCAGATAATATACTCCCAATACCACCGGCAGAAATACAAACAAAAATACTTCACTCGGGAAAAGCATAACATCCTCCAAACTAAAAAAGAGCCTTTATACAAGACTCTTTCCTGATTTAAATCTCAATTTCGCCATTGAATACGGAAACAGCCGGACCCGTCATATAAACAAGATTCGCTTCTGTATCCCATTCGCATGACAATTCGCCACCTAATAGTTTAACAGCAACTGTGTGTTTCGTCAAACCATTTATCACGCACGCTACGGTAGTCGCACAGCAGCCGGTTCCACATGCCAGTGTTTCGCCTGTCCCTCTCTCCCATACACGCATTTCCACATGACTGTCATCAATTACATGGACAAATTCTGTATTCGTTCTCTCCGGGAATCTCTTATGATTCTCAAAATAAGGACCAATCTTCTCTATATCCAGATGAGCCACATCATCCATAAATACTACCGCATGTGGATTGCCCATGGATACGCAGGTCATTCGGTAGATTTTGCCTTCTACCTCTATCTCTTCATCCACAACCTGCTCATTGTCAGATATCACAGGAACTTCTGCCGCCTTCAGAATCGGTGCTCCCATGTTGACCTTCACCATAGATACCTTACCATCTTCTCCCAGCGTCAGGTCTATGTATTTTATCTTGCCAAAGCTCTCAATACTCAGATTGGTCTTATCTGTTAAATGATTATCATACACATATTTGGCAACGCAGCGAATGCCATTTCCACACATCTGCGCTCTTGTTCCATCTGCATTGTACATCTCCATCTCAAAATCAGCATGAACAGATGCATTGATAAAAATAACACCATCGCCGCCGATACCGAAATGCCTGTCGCTAAGCCTTCTTACCAGCTCCGGCTTCTTCTCTGGTGGAATCTTCTCCTCCATACCATTTACATATACATAATCATTCCCACAACCCTGCATTTTTGTAAATTTCATAATTCATCCCTTTTCGCAATCCTGCAAATTTATAACGTATTATCAATCAGCTCCTGATAGAACATTGCATAATCCGTTCTGTTCTTTTTGATAAAGTTAATCGCAGAAGAAGGATGGCTGTTAAGCGTCCCTGTCAGAAGATATGGAATATCATATCCCCATACTGCACCTTCCTCTTTTAACTTAAGCATATGCTTCTCTACGAAGCTCATGACTGCCAGCTTGTTGTATCTTGGATTTCTAAGGAAGCTCAGAAGAAGCTCCATGTAGCAGTTACCGGCTCCTCTTCCCATACCGCTGACTGTCGCATCCAGATAGCTTACACCCCTGGACAGCGCTTCTATCGTGTTGGCAAAAGCAAGCTGCTGATTATTATGGGCATGAATACCTACCTTCTTATTGTACTTAGCTGCTATATTAAGGTATTTATCACTGAGCCTTTCAATCTGTTCCGGATAAAAAGCACCGAAGCTGTCTACCAGATAAATGACATCAACACTGCTCTGTGCCAGTAATTCCAGTCCTGTCTCCAGATCATCCTCATTGACCTTTGATACTGCCATGATATTAACTGTAGTCTCGTACCCTTTTTTCTTGGCATCTTCCAGCATTTCAATCGCTGCCGGGATTGTGTTGATGTATGTAGCAACACGCACCAGGTCGATTACGCTGTCTTTTCTGTTCAGGATATCCTTCTTAAAATCTGTCCTTCCGACATCTGCCATTACAGATATCTTCATGTCTGTCTTGTTATCTCCAACAATATTGCGGATGTCCTTCTCATCACAGAACTTCCACTTGCCGAACTTCTCCGGGTCAAAGATCTCCTTAGATGCCTTATATCCAAATTCCATATAGTCAACGCCTGCCTTGATGTTAGCAAGATACAGATCTCTTACAAATTCATCAGAAAAGGCGAAATTGTTCACCAGACCACCATCTCTTAATGTACAATCCAAAACCTTGATATCGGGACGGTAAGATACCAATGTTCCCTGTCTGTCACGACCCATTATTTTTTCCTCCCATCTGCGTTTTTCGTGATTCAACGCTTTAAACCATTAAATTAGCTATGGATAGGATAACGCATTTTTTATATCTTGTCAAGGAAAAAAGCAGAAATCCGGTTACTTCCCAATTGCATTGTTAAAACAACGCTTGTAAATTATAAAAGCATCTGCTACAATGCAAAATAGAATTTGTAGTGTGTTACATAAGAGGTGTGCTATGAACAGTAGAAAGCAGCATAAAAGCATATGCTTTATCCTAATTCTATCCATGCTGTTCCTTGGGATGTGCTTTGAGAATATTGAAGCAGATTCCTCTTTGGCGTACCAGTTAGTCTCACAGGCAGATTCCACGTTACGTTCTTCACAGAATACATCCTTATCCAGACAGATTTATATGGAAGAATCCATAGGCAGGCCTGTCGGTAACAGTATTCAGCTGAATGCACGTCGTAACAATTCCAGAACAGGCAGAGGAACTGATGTCAGCCTGTTATCTGCAGACATTCTGCTGCAGACATTTCCACATACTTCTATTGTTTTGTCACCTATCTACGGTTCTGCATCACACAGCACTTCCGTGATTGTTGACTACATCCATCACAAAGATGGCAAGAAAGCAGCGGCATAATTCAAACGTATATTTTTAAGGGTACATTGACTACCCTTTGGTTTTTGTACCCTTTTTTCAGAATCATAGCAGAAAGGATACTATATTATGTTTGAAAATATTGCATTTGCCGTTATGGCAATTATCGCAGCTGCTGCCGGCATCTGGGTCTGGTGGCTTGAGAATCATGGTCAGGATTCTGACAATAGAACGAATGAAGGAGATAGATTAAAATGAATATCGGCTTGTTATTATTGATTATTATCGGTGGAAGCGTAGGTGCTTTATCCACTCTGTATATTGTAGTGTCTTTGATTGGAACGATTGCATATAAGATCTTTCGTACCACCAAATACCACGTATCCTTATACAGCTGATCAGTAATCATTGTATGGAAACAGTTCTTCTGATGCAGGTTTGTGCCTCTGCGACCACCCTTCCATGCAGCCTGGTTCAAGCCGCTTACAGAAAGCACCTGCAGTTAACATAACCATATATGCGTAACCCCTGCTTTTTTATGCATACAGCTTCCCAAAACAAATGACTGTATGTGCTTTCCACATAACAGAGTCTGTTTTTTCAATGAATATAAAAAGCACAGTCAAGCCTCCGGAGCCTCTGACTGTGCTTTTCTTTATGCGATTGCCTCTATGACAACTCCATGGGCGATGCCGGGAACATTCTGTCCTTCGTTAAAAGATGTCTTATTCAATAACGCCCCGGTGGGGACAAATAGAATCCGGTTCCATTCTCCCGCTTCTATTTTATGCAGCAAATATGCTGACAGCACTGTGGCGGAGCAGCCGCAGCCGCTTCCTCCTGCGTGAACATCCTGCTTCTGCGTATCATACATTAACATTCCACAATCATAGTATCTGTCGCTGATGTCCACCTTCTGTTCTTCCAGCAGTTTAAAAAGGGCATCCTTGCCCACATTTCCAAGATCTCCTGTAATAATTGCATCATAATCCCTGGACTGTCTGTTAAAGTCACGCAGATTTGTCAGAATTGTATCGCAGGCCGCCGGCGCCATGGCACATCCCATATTGAAAGAATCCCTGATACCATAGTCCATGATCTTACCAGGAGTAATCCCGGTGATTGCAATTTTTCTCGAATATGCAGATGCTATCTCTTCCTCTTTTGGAAGCCCCTGAGGCTGTAGAATAAAAGCAGCACTTCCCGTAACAGTCCACGTTGCGTACAGGGGTCTTTGTCCTCCGTATTCCAAAGGATAGCGAAATTCCTTCTGTGCGCTGGCATAATGACTGGATGTCAGACACATGACTGAAGATGCGTACCCTGCTGCCACTGCCATACTGCCAAGACACAGGGACTCGCCGCAGGTCGAACATGCTCCATACAGTCCAAACAGGGGAATCTCATAGTCCATAACGCCAAAAGAGCTGGCAATATTCTGTCCAAGCAGATCACCTGCAAACAAATACCTGATATCTTGTGCTTTTACGCCTGCCTTTTGCAGCGTTATGCCGACTGCTTCCTTCTGCAGGGCACTCTCTGCTTTTTCCCAAGAATCTGCGCCAAACAGATCATCCTTATCCGTTCCTACTTTATCAAAATAACTGCCCAGGGGTCCTTCCGATTCCATCTGCCCTACAACAGAACCACTTGCCTTAATAAAAACAGGGCTGCCATAAGATATGCTAGCCCTGCCCATTGTCTGATTCACTGCCATATATCCGCCTCCTTATGTTGGTTGTTATCCATAGTTTAGACGGATTGTGTGAATCTTATTCTGCTTTTTTAGCGTATTCCTGCTCATCACACGCCTGCATGATGGCATTGATCGGATGTCCGTTCTCATCTACAGGACCACAGGTGTATTCCAGAGGAATACCATAGGTCTTCTCATAGATTTCTTTCCATACTTCATAATTTGCCCTGCGCATTAATTCCACATTCTCAGAATGCTTCAGGGATGCATCAGGATATATCGGTTTGCTGATGTGGATGGTGTATTCCTGAATAGGGAATCCATCCTGATCCAGAAGGTTACTGTCCTGCATGGTAATGAAACAAGGCAGCACCGGCACCTGATTATTCACTGCAAAGGTATAAGCTCCCTTCTTTAAGGGCTTGGGCTTACGGTAATTCCACCACATACTCTGTTCCGGGTAGAAAAGGACAAAATTGCCTTCCTGCAACAGTTCATCTACTGCCTTAACAAACTTCTTCATCGTAGCAAAATTGGAACTTAATGGCAAGGTATTGCAGTTGCGCATTAAATATCCAAAGAAGCCTGGAAAGCTTGTATAATTGCCTTCTTTGATAACACGGTAGAACTTTCTCTCTTTATGCTCTGATCTGTCATATGCCACCTGGATTGCAAAGCTGTCAAAGGCATTGAAGTGATTACAGGTGATGATTGCACCCTGTTCCAGATTCTTAAAATTCTCAATTCCTACAACGTCTTTGATGATCATCTGTTTTCTGCGGATGAGCATGTTCATGAACCAGCGTCCCATCTTATGTGCGTAGCGGTTACGAAGCTTCGCTCCCAGTGTCTTATGGATATACTCGACTTCCTCCGGCATCAGGGTCCTTGAAGGCGGGTCGTTCTCTACATCAATGTCAAAATGACCTTCTCTCTCCAGTCTTGCAATCCGCTCCAGAATCTCAAGTCTCTCAGCTGACTGCTGATTGCTCTTTTTCATCATATTCAGATAGTTATTCTCATTCTGAATCTCACGTAATGCCAGCTCCAGCAGGTGTTCTCCTGAATATCTGTCTTTTGCCTTATCTTCCTCTGTATAGTCAACAAGCTCCTGTCTGATCTGTTCATAGAAGGAAGTCATCTGTGCATATTTCCAGAAATGCTCGGATAAGCGGAAGCCTTCATAATGCCATGGCTTGGATGCCATATTATAATGAAGAATCTGAATATCCTCTTCCTTACAGGGCAGCTCACCAAATACTTCTGTATTCCATGATGCATCCAGCCATAATACCTGATCCTTACAGATGATATTAAGATAGTCCTGATCCTGCGCCACTACGAAAGTATAGGTATTCAGAAGCTGAATAAATTTCTGTAATAAATTCTCCTCACGGAAAACCTTACAATTCATCAACAGCATTCCCGCATTGAAATAGGCATGCCTGTCAAGCCCCAGCACCTTCTCTACATATTCTCCAAAGGTCTCATCCTGAATAACTACCTGATCTCTGACTCCTGCTACATAATATCCGTCAATATTCTGCTCATATAATTTGGAGATATCTCCTATTGTAATGGTATCACTGTCAATATAAATAGCCTTGTCATACTGTGGATACATATCCGGGATAAAAAGACGATAATACGTAGTATGTGAATAATAATCTCTGACCGGTAATTCTCCATCCAGTTTAGCCAGTCTCTCTGTCACATCATCAAAATAAATCCGGGTATTGGCATTTTCCAGCTCCTTGACCCTTTCCTGCATAGCTGCACTGACATCTGTGTGAAGAATATGCATATGGTACGTATACTCCTTGGATGCATTCTCTATCATGGATTTCATTGCCACCATGGTGTACTTTGTATATTGATTGTCACAGGCAAAGAAAATCGGTATGATCGTATTCCTATTCATTGGTAACCTCCTTGACTTTCTCCAATTTCATTTTCTCTCTCGAACTTTCTCTTCAAATATATATATTCATATAAAACATCATCAAACTGTTCATAGTGAAAAACTGTGTGTACTTTGGTCACATCCCACTGCTTGATATTGGCAGTATGTGGATACGGCAGATAGAATAATCTTCTGGAAAAATGCCTTACTACCGTATGCTTATGCAGAAACTTCTGATCGTTGAACCTCTGCGGCAGCATCTTCTTTCTTGTAGTGCTTCTGAATATCGCACTCTGATCTGCAAAAGGCAGCTTCTTCGTCTTAATAAGCTCTCTTGCCTTCTCAAATAACCCTGTACGGCGTATCTCTTTCATATTAAGAAGGAGCACGCCGGCATTGATATAATTAAAATACACCAGATATTTACCATAATGATCTCTGGCTGCTGCATACTCATAGCCCTCTATATCCATATCATATAACAGTGTGATATCACGGTTGAACAGAATATCTACATCCAGATACAGCAGCTTATCCGGTATCTGGGGCATCTTATCTGCAAAAAGGCGAAGTAACGTATAAGGAGAGCAATAACACTGTTCATTTGGGCAATTGGCAAATTCCTCTTCATATAAAGAAGAAACATCACATCTGGTAACACAGTTATCCGGATGATATTCTTTTGCCACCTGTTCCAGATAAAGAGCCTGTCCGGGTGTAACCGCCGTATATTCTGGCTTGATATGCGACACATCCATGGTCAGAATATAAAAATGAAAGGGTTCCGTAGTCTGCGTTCTCTTAAATATCGACAACATACAGGTCAGCATGCCATCAAAAACCTTTTCGTTTCCTGAAAATAAGATATTAATCATTTGTTTCCCCTGATTTGATATATTTTATTCGCTCTATGCTGTTATTTTCACTGCGCAGCTTCATCGTTGCATACACTTCCTGACGCAGCTGCTCCTTCTGTTCTTTGGCAGTCCTGTGTGCATCAGGATAAAAAGGTCCATCTACATAGGTTACGATTCTGGGTCTGGAACTGAATCTTCGTTTCTGATACGTGTCTGTAAAACAATATACAGGCACACCACATTGAACCGGATATCGAAATGAGGTATCCGGGAAAGGTCTGATTCCCGTATAATACGGCCATATATGTGCTTCCGGGTAAATTGCTACGCACTTTCCCTCTGCAATCCTTGCCTTGATTACTTTGACAAAATTCTTCGCAGCCCCGATATCATCCGGCAAAGGTATGGCTCCAAGACTGGGAGTCACCCGCCCCAGCACAGGCATAGATACATTATTGGGATGAACAATCACATAGGCGTCCACCGGATAACTTACCATGCTAGGCATGAAGGCATCTGCAACTGGATGTGTATGATTTCCATATAAAAAGAAACCATGTCCCTTCTCTTTCTTCAAAGCCTGCTTATTCACAATCTTATGACGATATGCCACTTTCAGATAAACCCACGCAAGAGGTCTTGCAAGGATGCGATACCAGAATACATGAGCAGCCTTCCCGGCTAATGTATTATTATCATAACAATAATTCTCATCAATCTTCCTTGCCTTGATCTGTGCTGTCGAAAACTCATCCGTCAATTCATCGTGATAATATATGACCTGCTTCGTCTTCACACTTACTTCTCCCACATTACCGCCTTTTTCCTGCGATAACTTTCCCCGTCTCATCGTACCTGATCCGAATGGTTATGGTAAACCACTTCATACGCACTATGTAGTATAATATATCCGGGTATTTATTTCAAGATTCTTACGCTAAAAGACACAGACTGTATGAATCAATCAGCCTGTGTCTTCTGTAAGTATATTCTATAGTTTATTTCGTATATTTCTCGCTCTGTGCCTTGATCAGATCCATATCCTCGAAGTAATTGATCTTCATAGCGCTCTTTACTTCAGAAAGTGTCTGTGCTGCCACTTCTCTTGCAGCATCGCTGCCCTTCTTGAGGATATTATAGATCTCCGGGATGTCCTTGGCAAACTCTGCTCTTCTGTTACGGATCGGCTCCAATTCTTCCTGTAATACGTTATTGAGGAATTTTTTCACCTTCACATCACCAAGACCACCTCTCTGATAATGTGCCTTTAATTCATCCAGGTTCGCATAATCAGGCAGATATCTCTCGAAATGCTCTGGTCTGCTGAATGCATCCAGATAAGTGAATACTGTATTGCCCTCGATATGTCCGGGATCACTTACCTGCAAATGCTCAGGGTCAGTATACATGCTCATAACCTTGGTTCTTACTTCATCTGCGGTATCAGAAAGATAGATACAGTTGCCAAGGGACTTGCTCATCTTAGCCTTGCCATCAATGCCGGGCAGTCTCATACATGCCTTATTGTCCGGCAGAAGCACTTCCGGCTCCACCAGTACAGGTGCATATACAGAATTGAACTTGTGTACGATTTCTTTTGTCTGCTCAATCATAGGCAGCTGGTCTTCACCTACAGGGACTGTAGTAGCCTTGAATGCAGTAATATCTGCTGCCTGGCTGATAGGATAGGTAAAGAAACCTACAGGAATGCTGGTTTCAAAGTTACGCATCTGGATTTCTGATTTTACAGTCGGATTTCTCTGTAATCTGGATACTGTAACAAGATCCATATAATAAAATGTCAGTTCACATAATTCCGAGATCTGTGACTGGATAAATAAAGTTGCCTTCTCTGGATCAAGACCGCATGCCAGGTAATCAAGCGCTACTTCAATTATGTTCTGTCTGACTTTCTCAGGGTTATCTGCATTGTCTGTCAGTGCCTGTGCATCTGCAATCATGATAAAGGTCTTATCATACTGTCCCGAATTCTGCAGCTCCACTCTTCGCTTTAAAGATCCTGCATAATGTCCTACATGCAGTCTTCCTGTTGGTCTGTCACCTGTTAAAATAATTTTCCCCATTTCAATATGCCTCCTTAAATAACTAAAAAGGCTCTTATCCCATACAGGATAAGAGCCGCAATGTCTTATAGCCACCTTGTATACATACCATCATATGCTTCCTTCATAACGGTAAGGCTTCCGTCAATGCCTACTGACAGTCTCTGCTGTGTTTGGATTGCCCTCATGAGTCCATTCCTTATCCTCCAAAATACCATGCTTGCAGCTTATGCATGGCTCTCTGCAAATCTTCGGATAACTACTACTCTCATTCAACGGTTTATCTTGTTCAAGAATAGCATTAAAAAGCATTAACGTCAAGGGTGAGTTAGACAATCTGTTATAAATCTCTTACTTTAGTAGAAGCCATCCCCAAGTCGTTCTACGAGCCGGTCCATCTCTTCCTTGCTCTTCACTCCGCGGCTTTCAGCAATCAGCCTCTCCTTCTCATATTCAGTTAGCTTTCCGTAATGGTCAAGTGCCTGCTGGTTCATCGCCATACCCATGGCAAACCCAAGCGGCAATCCATCCGTCATAGTCAAATTTCCATTAAAGTCTGTAGGTTCCATGTTAATCACGCTCCTTACAGGCTTTATTATTACCTCTTCTCTTTAATCTATCCCTGCTAATTTCTTCATCTGAATCAGTCTCTTATCAAACTGTTCGTAGAAATCGCAGTCTGTATGATACGGCTCTATATAGAAATATTGCAGAATCTGCATGGCAGTGCGTTTAATCTGTTCTTCGTCCCCACTGGCTGCAAGCCTAGCCTGCACTGCTTTCAGGAAATAGTGCCAGTCAGTGATAAACTGCTGATTCTTCTTCAAATCCGGCGTATCAATCCACTTGCTGACTTTTACCTTGGAACGATTCTCCTTCTGACATTCATGTATCTGTAAAATATAGGAAAAACTGTTATCCTCATAGACTCTGCCTAATGGGAAAATACGGCAGATTCCCGGTCTGTCCTCATGAATGCTGCATCTGCCCTCCGCATCCAGAAATACGCAGGGTTCTCCTTCTGCCTGCGTGTTCATCTTGAGATTGGGCAGAATGACTCCATCTACAATATTCAGTTCTATCTTGTCCTCCAGCAGTACCTCGAATCTGGTCTGGAAATGGCTCATCAGACGATGCACGTCAAGCGGATCAAGCACAATGGAGCTTCCCATGCCGTGACAACAGGCACTGCACCCTTTGCAATCATCGCAGTCAGCCTTCACCATATCATTGATACTGTATTTTTTTCCATCAGATATTTCATCCAGATTACATTCTCTTAACATTCGGAAACTCCTTTATTTGAATATTCAATATTTCTATCATAACCATTAAAATAAAGGTTTTCAATATGTTTTTTAATACTCTTTTCTGACCATGTGTGCGCTGGCGATTCCATAGGAGATTACCAACGCGCAGATACACACAAGTATACATTCCAGATTCAGATACATTGCTTTCTGTGAGAAAAAGACATCCAGCATATGGTCTATATCAATTCCTGTCATTTGCGCTAGCTTCTCACCCCAGACACCAACAATACAAATCACCGCACCAAATGCTATAATTACCAGCCTGCCCTTCTCCGCACCAAATATCAGTGAAACCGGCAGCATCACTGATATTATCAGGACTGCCACACCGATCAGAAACATCACTTCAATCCCCTCAATATTTCCTGGAAGCCATATAAACAGCACAGAAATCAATACTGCTGCCATTAAGTTAATCAGTAAAAGCAGATACTTCTCCTGCACATACTGTTTCCTGCTGATTGGAAGTGACAACAGGAAAATAATTCCATTCTCATGCTGATCGTAACTGACAGTGTTAATTGCCAGAATGCTACAGCTGAATATTAGATAACTTACTGCAAAGGCAGGATTGGTATTGGTGAATACCACAATCGCCCAGATTAACATCATAATCCCAAGCGTTCTGCGCTGATTCCATAACAATCTGTAATCCTTGATCAATAATCCCCTCATAATTGCTCTCCCTTCGTCAGCATCAGAATCACCTCATCAATGCCGCCTTTTTCAATCGTAAGATCTCTGGCATTCTCCTGATAGTACTGCTTCTGATCGGTCAGAAGCTGCCATCCCCAGGCCTCTTTCTTCTGCCGTACAATATAGCTCTTATCCATATCAGCATATTGCTCCTCTGTCACCTTGAGTATGCCATATTCATGCAAAAGCACATCCGTATCCTCATGGAGAATCACTTCGCCTTGTTCCAGCATATAGATATCATCACACAAGCCTTCCAAATCCTCTGCAATATGGGAGCTGATGAGAATTCCCCGATCAGGTGTCTCCATATAATCACGCAGCATATCCAGCAGTTCATCTCTGGCAACCACATCAAGCCCTGCTGTAGGCTCATCCAGTATCAGCAGCTTTGCATCATGGGACAGTGCGACCAGAAGCTTTAGCTTTGCTCTCATTCCCGTGGAAAATTCCTTAATTTGTTTATTGAGGGGAATCCGGAACTGTTCACACTTCTCTTTAAAACTATTTTGATCAAAATGATGATACATAGCAACCTGAATTGCCAAAATATCCGCTACGGTAAGCCAGCCACTGAATCCAGAATCCGCCAGTACGACACCCATATTCTCTCTATCTTGTTGCGTAAGCTTCCCTGGTTCATGTCCAAATACGGTAACTACTCCGCTATCAGGGCTAATTAAGCCCAGTATTGTCTTAAAAGTCGTACTCTTGCCTGCGCCATTTAGACCTATCAGACCTGTAATATATCCTTCCTTTAATTCCATCGAACAATGCAGCTTAAATTGCGGATAACTCTTGATCACATCCTGCAACTGGATTAACTTCTTCTCTACCAATGTTCTAATCCTCCATCATAATATCCAATAATTGACTGATTTCTTCCTTCGTCATGCCACTGCTTCTCGCCTTCCTGATGGCTTCCTCAAAAGCCGCTTCCACTTCTCTTCGCTGTTCTTCCAGTGCAACATTCTTGTTGATTGCCGCAACGAAACTGCCTTTTCCATGCACAGTAACAATAAATCCTTCCTGTTCTAAGGCATCATATGCTTTCTTTACAGTCAAAGCACTGATTCTAAGCTCTCTGGAAAGTGTGCGCACCGAAGGAAGTGCTTCCTCCTGTTGTAATTCTCCATGCTGGATTTTCTCCTTGATCTGCCCTACAATTTGTTCGTAAATTGGCTGCATGGATGAGTTGTTGATAATCAGATGCATCTATTCTTATCTCCATTTCTCGTTATGTAGTCCTTCAAGTAATAAACAGTATATAACAGTATAGATGTGTTGTCAACTGTTATATACTGTTTATCTTATATTTTTAACCTTAACCGTATTCTAAAATCCCTGTCAAGAACCGATAAAGTGTCTATACATATATGAAATAACTAAAAACCACACGCATAGAATAAATTTACTGTCTAATGCGTATGGTTTTTAGTTTCTTCTATATAATATTATCTTTAGCTGCATCTCTTAATTTTGCAAACATTTCCTCATGAGTATATCTTTTATTCGTTTCTTCTGCAACTTTATCTGCTATATCCAATGCATCTTCTGCTGACTCTGTAAGTCTTGAATATGTTTCAATACTCATTACTATCATCGATCCATATCCATTCTTTGTCAAATAAACTGGTGAACCTGCCTTTACTGTACTTTCTATTTCTGTAAATTTATTTCTTAAATCAGATACTGGTCTAATTTGTATCATATACCGCCTCATTATCATAATTATGATAAAATAATGTCATTTCATGTTTATTATATGTAAATTCATGTAAAATATCAAGCTATACATAAATTCCACAGCAGCCTAATATAATGATATCAAAAATATACTACAGGTAGCCTATGTTAAAATGGAATGATATCATAGATACGATTCGTGAGAAAAAAATTAGTGTTAAAGTTGTCACGATGGCTGCTGCACTCCTCGTCCTGACCGGACTTGTTGGAATCCGACAGAGTATCCCTACAAGCTCCACTGTGGGAGACAGAGAACTGCCCATCTATTGTGTGGAAACTCAGGAACCCAAAATAGCTCTGACTTTTGATGCAGCCTGGGGCAATGAAGATACCCAGAAGATCATGGAGATTCTCAAGAAACATAATGTCAAAGTAACCTTCTTTATGACGGGTGGATGGGTAGAACATTACCCTGATGATGTAAAAATGATTCTGGCTGAAGGACACGACCTTGGAAACCACAGTGAGAATCACAAGAATATGAGCCAGCTCGCCGACAGTGAAAAAGAAACCGAATTGATGAAAGTCCACGAAAAAGTCAAAAACCTGACAGGGTATGAAATGTTCCTGTTCCGCCCTCCTTATGGGGATTATGATAATGCTGTTGTAAAAACAGCCAAAAAATGCGGATATTACACGATTCAATGGGATGTGGACTCTCTTGACTGGAAGGACTATGGTGTTGATTCCATCATCAAAACTGTTACAGAGCACAAGCATCTGGGAAACGGCTCCATCATCCTGTGCCACAATGGTGCCAAATACACTGCACAGGCTCTGGATACCCTGATAACAACCCTGCAGGATAAGGGCTACACCTTTGTTCCTCTTTCACAGCTGATCTATCGTGACAATTACCATATGAATCACGAAGGGCGACAGATTTCAGACAATTGACTCTAAAAATGGGCACTTACAAACAAGTGCCCATTTCATGATTAATCACATCATTTTTGACGGTATCCTCATTGATTAATTATACGGGAATCTGCAGCCTACTGTATAAATTGGTATTGTATCAAATTTATCCCCATGTCCACCTTTTGTAGGCTTTACTACTATGCCACGGTCTACAAAATTTTTATCAATGTATACTTTTAGTGACTTTGGTTCTCCATCTTTAGTTTTTACCTCTATCCCATATACAGTTTTATTCCTATCTGCTAACATAAAGTCCAACTCATAATTCCCATACGTTGAATAACATACTTCACTTTCTATCACCTTTAAGTCTGTATATGGTACTTTAAACAGCCTATGCAATTCATTGTATACAAAAGTTTCTGTAATCACACCTGTTAATGATGATTGCTTTATCAGACTTTTATCTGCCAGATAAGATACTATCCCACAATCTGAAAAGTAAGCCTTCCTACTCTCACTTATGTTTCTCATATCCCCATCTACTGCTAAATTGCATGTAGACAAGATTCCTGCATATTTAAGCCATGTAACCGCATTGGCTACTTCTCCCTTATTCACAATTAACTTTGTATTATTTTTTACTAATGTAGTAAGTGTTTCTAAAACGTTCTTTCTATCGCTATCCTCTCGATTACACATCTGTTTTAATGCTTCTCGATATACATTATCAAAAATCTCTACCTCTCTTGCTTCATGAAAATATGCTCTGGATTCATCTTTGAATGCTTCCAATAATTTATCAATGATTCCATAACATTCATTGATATCTCCCGTTTTTACATATTTCTTTATAACCTCCGGATATCCGCCAATTTTTAAATAAATATTATATAATCCCTCAAGCTTGACATAATTGGCTTCTGTATCATCCCCATAAAGATTTATGGTCTTTAACAATTCTTCACACTGAAACACCCTGCAAAATTCAGCAAAACTCAATGTAAACATATGTGCATAACTAATTGTGCCTGCTGGATGGAAAAATTTCTTGTCTCCTAATATTCTTCCAAGGTAACTTCCTGTTACAACAATGTCACATTTGATACTATCATGTAATTTACGAATCGAATTATAAACCATACTGCTACTCTGAATTTCATCTATAATCAATATCGTATTACTATTGTCTACAAAGTGTGGTAATGATGCTCTCCTACAGTATTTTTCAAATTCTATAGGATTACACCCATTATTAATAACATCTATAAAATTATAAGTATCGGCTGTTAAATCAACCATTATGACATACTCATAATTCTTATATGCAAATTTTTTTAATTCCGTTGTTTTCCCTATCTGCCTAGACCCCTCTAACTGTAAGACCTTATGTGATGGGTCTTTTTTCCACTTCATTAAATCATTCTGTATATCCCTGACAAAAGGGTTATCTTTTATTATATTACTGTATTCTTTTTCATTTACATAAGTTCTGTAATCTACTTCAGGAAGTTCTTTTGTTGCCTTTATGACTCCATTTTCAGTTAATACTAAATTATCAACATAGTTTATATTATTCTTAATGTAATCATCCGTATAAAATGTGTCATTAATAATGAAGCCTGCTGTTTTCCCGGTTGAATCTTTTACCTTGTAAGTCGCTACCATTCCCTGTCTTCACTCCCTTCCGTATCTATTCATTATACCGCTAAAGCAGCGATTTTACAAATCATTGCTCCCACCGGGAAAAATTATTAATTTTTTTACTCCCTTTTCGGAAAAGTGTTCCCATTACTTAAAATTCTAAGTAAAATGCATATTTTTATATTTGGTTATAAAATAGATGTCTGCTGTTTGCAATGTATATTTATAAGCTCATTTCCCATAGGGACACAATTCCGAAAATGGAGTTTTTTTATTAATATGTCTTGTTTATGAAAACAAGCATTGAGGTTATTCTTATCAAAAGTCCTAATTGCACCTCAGCGTTGGGCAACGAGGATACGAAGGAAATCATGGAAATACTGAAAAACACTCACGAAGGACATCAGATTGCAGACAACTAAATTGAAAACGGAACACCTTATGGGAATTGGGTGTCCTTGCACTAATTAATTATATGGGAAGCTGCATAAGATCTGAACATTGACAATTGAATAACTTCCAGATATTGAATTTTCAAGGGGCATAGCTAAAATTCATGTGCGAAATTTGAGTTTACTATTCCATTTATGCATAAGCAATTATTCGATTACCGCATTAAATATGACATATTGTGCATGTTTTTCCATTGAATTTTAATTAAGATAATGCTAGTATAAGCCTATAATTATTTGAGGAAGGAGGCAATAAATTTGATATTAACCAGAAAGATTCAATTAATTCCTTGTACAGAAGGCATGACAACTGACGAGGCTAAAGTGGAAGTTAATCGCATATATCACCTGCTTAGAGATGGTATATATGCCCAGAACAAAGCTTATAATATCTTCATCAGTAGAATGTATACTGCTACCATTCTTGGAGCATCAAAAGAAGAATTAAAAGAGATTCGTCTTAAAGGTGAACGAACTCCAAAAGAATCTGATTCTGATTATAGCCTATATGATTTTGATAAAATCAAATTTATCAAAGGACTACCACAAGCCAGTGCACTTGGAGAACAAGCACTGAAAGCTCTAAAGAAACAACAAAAAGATGGCTTATATAAAGGTAAGGTTTCCTTAGCTTGTAGAAAACTGGATGCTCCAATGTGGATTAAAACTAAATTTAGCTTTTTCCATAAGTACAATGACTATCAGGAGTTTTTAGATCATTTATATTGTGATGATTTAAAAATATATATGAAGTTTGTGCAAGGTATTGTTTTTGAAACGGTATTAGGAAATCCTCACAAATCAGAGACTATTCGAGCTGAGTTTCAACAAATTTTTGAAGGACATTATAAATTATGCAGTTCTTCTCTTCAAATTAAAGATAAAAAAATAATGCTTAACCTTGCAATAGATATTCCGGAAAAAGAAATTGAACTAAATGATGAGACTGTAGTTGGTGTAGATATAGGAATCGCTATTCCTGCTGTTTGTGCTTTGAACAGCAGAGAATATATCCATAAATCAATTGGTTCTGCGGAAGAATTGCTACGTATTAGAACACAATTACAATCTCAAAAGCGAAGACTTCAGAAAAATCTCAAAAACACTACTGGAGGTCATGGACGAAGTCATAAACTTGCTCCATTAGATAAACTCGCAAAGCGAGAACGCAATTTTGTTCAAACATATAACCATATGATCAGCAAGACAGTAGTTGAATTTGCAGTAAAAAATAAAGCTAAATATATTAATTTAGAAGATTTGTCTAACTACAAAGATAATGGTTCAGAATTTATTCTAAGAAATTGGTCATATTTTGAATTGCAGTCACAAATTGAATACAAGGCTAAAATGCATGGAATCATTGTTAGAAAGATTAATCCATATCATACTTCCCAAATATGTTCAAAATGCGGACACTGGGAAGAAGGTCAACGAATTAGCCAATCCAAATTTAAATGTAAATCATGTGGATATGAAAGTAATGCTGATTTTAATGCTGCAAGAAATATTGCTCTTTCTACAGATTTTATTGAATAATACAGCAGTAATTGTTCTATGAACTAAATGATTTGTTCTTATTACTGTCTGCGGGCGATTTCACGTCCGAAATGTGAGGGTGCAAAATGGACTTTTGTAGATTTTGAAAAACCACTCACAAAACCACGCATCTAAGTAAATTACAAAAGTGCGAACCTGAAGTTTTCATAAAATCCTTGATACTTTCGCACCGCATTAAAAAAAACAATAGAATACATACCATTATATTATTTCTTCATATTCTATTTAATTTCTATATATGGAAGTATTCATTCATAATTACACTTTATTTGGCAGTTGCATTTTACTTAGGTGTGTGGAATGAAAGTTCCAACTCATGTGCCGACCTATGATACATCTCTGTTGCATTTTACTTAGGTGTGTGGAATGAAAGATCATCAGTAATATAATCTTCCGATTCCCATATCGTTGCATTTTACTTAGGTGTGTGGAATGAAAGAAAGATGCTTTTAAGGCGGCGGCTAATGGCGCTATGTTGCATTTTACTTAGGTGTGTGGAATGAAAGTTTCTGAGGAAGATCAGAGAGACGTATATAAAAGTTGCATTTTACTTAGGTGTGTGGAATGAAAGTTAATTTGAAGAAAGACAAGAAATCCGATAATTCGTTGCATTTTACTTAGGTGTATGGTAAATGCAAACAAGATATTAACAGAATACCCTCAAAAAATAATATATTTAATTTTGCAACTAATTGCAGCTAAATTGAAAACGGGATACCCACATCAGTTATTGTCTGTGAGTACCCCGTTTTTCTTTCAGTTCTTCATGGATTCTGTGATGAGCTGTCTCATATCTGACTTGTCTTTTCCAAGGGCGAAAGCCAGCTCGCTGTAGAGCTTATCCTCTGCCAGCTTGAAATACCGTTTTTACTCTTTCTGTAAGGATTTTCTGCCTTTGCAGGAAAAGTTTGATACTTTCTGCGCATGGATACTGCTCCGTTTTGTTCACAATTATTATACTTTGGGGAGTTCCACCTTCACAATGCGTTCTATCAGTATCTCTCTGCCATCCTCCATAATGAAGGCATGCTTTGGTTCATCCAGCTTCCTAGCCCTGCCTTCTACTGTAAGGTATGCTCCGCCATGCTTCTTCTTATCCGGTTCAAAATAGGTGAAGCTCACCTGTGGATGAGTGGGAAGCTGCTCTCTGATCATCTGCAGCTTCTCATCAAGCCGCTCCTTCTCATTCTCATCCAGCTCTATCCACTGTTGTGTCAGTCTGCCCGTTTCATCAATGGCATCCTCATAGCCTGTCAGCGCAGCAAAAGGCGAGAACTGCGCTGCTCGGTCAGCAACCGGCATGGGAGTATGTGTGGCTGATACATGATGTGGCAGATTGATGATATCGTCATATCTGGTCATGCCCTGTGTCCTCCTATCTGGCTGTTGCGCTGTATCGTTGTAGCACCTTCTTCAAAATTCATACCCTTTAAAATGGCATTCTTGCCGAATTTCTTCTTAATATCCAATACCGCCTGCTGCATTTTTTTCTCTTTTTCAAGCTCTGTCTCCTCAGCCCTGCGCTGCTGCTCTCTGGCCTCATAGTCGGTAAAAAGAGTGAGCTGCTCATATGTCTCTTTCTTCTGCGCTGACTGCTCTGATACGACATGATTCGCTGTCAGATTCAGACGTCTGATGAGCAGGTTCGGATTAACAATTCTGTCATATAGCTCCATGACTGCCTCTGTAATCAGTCTGGTCGAAGAAGTAGCTCTGCTCAGGTTCGCAGTGCCATGCGCATGCTTTGGCACCTGTCTCCCATAGCGGTCAGTTGTAACTTCTCCTTTGTATTTCCTTCGAATGTCAGGATTGGTCAGATTATCGATATCATACCCGACAGTCAATACCACCTGATCCGTCACCAGTCCCTTATCCACCAGATCCAGCACCAGAATATCTGTCATTTCCCGCACGACCAGTCTTGTCTTGTCATAATCATAGGCGCAGTGAAGGACTTGCCCGGAACCGATGCTGTTTGTCTCTGGTTTATAAGCTTTGATATCTGCAATTGTACACGGCTCCCAGCCCCATGCATGGTCTATCAGAAGCTCTGCATTGATTCCAAATATTTTGTATAGCAAGTCTTCATTATAATATTCATTGGCTTTTCCAAGAGAACATCGGGCAATATCTCCCATGGTATACAGCCCTATCTGTTCCAGCTTCTTCGCATAGCCTCTGCCCACTCTCCAGAAATCCGTAATCGGCTTATGCCCCCACAATAGCTTCCTGTATGACATCTCATCCAGCTGCGCCACTCTCACTCCATATTCATCAGGACTGGCATGCTTCGCTTCGATATCCATAGCAATCTTACACAGATACAGATTCGTACCAATCCCCGCCGCTGCCGTAATTCCTGTAGCTGTATACACATCCTGAATCATCCGGGAAGCGAATGCCTGAGGCGTCAGCTTATATGTCTCCAGATACGGTGTTGCATCAATAAAGACTTCATCTATGGAATAGACATGTATATCCTCCGGCGCTACATACTTCAGATACACATTGTAGATTCTCGTACTGTATTCCATATATAATGCCATTCTGGGCGGAGCGGTCACATATCCCACTCCCAGATCAGGTGAATTGGCAATCTCTGTCGCATCGCTGGAAAAGCCATGCAAAGTCCTCCCCGGTGCATGCTGTCTTCTCTCTGCATTGACCTCTTTGACTCTCTGAACTACCTCAAATAATCTGGCTCTGCCAGGAATTCCATATGCTTTCAAGGAAGGAGACACCGCCAGACATATAGTCTTCTCTGTCCTGCTTGGATCTGCTACCACGAGATTTGTAGCAAGTGGATCCAGACCTCGTTCCTTACATTCCACGGAGGCATAGAAGGATTTCAGATCTATTGCAATATAAATATGTTCCTTTGTCATTTTCGTATGCCTCCTTTTATAGAATCTTTTCTTTAGAATAGCATACCCTGAACAAATTTTCTATATCCATTCGAACAAAAGTTTTGCTTTCAGGCATAAAAATGGGAAGCCACCAGGCTTCCCACATCTTACATATTTACTGCATGATCCATTACATTTTGTACTTCATATACCGGTGCTGCTGAAATCTCAGTCTGTAGTGCACCTGCCTGCGCTTTTGCCCAAAACAGCATAAGCAGTAAAAGCAAAATCAATACCAATGCTTCCAACTTTCTGTAGATAGATTCACTCATCCCCATCACCATACCTTTCCATAATCAGTGAACTTCGAATTCCTTTTCCAAAGTCTGTCCCTCAATAACAGATTCCCGTAACTATATTAATTTCTGAATAGTTATCAGGTTGGTATAGTAATTGTACCATAATTTTTGAGTTTTGTATCTATTTTCTGAATTTTTCTATTGAGATTTTATAACATCTTTTTTGGTTATTCTGCCCAATAGACTTTGCTGCCTTTTTCATCCTTGGCAACCACAAGCTTACGGTCTATTTGTTCCTTTAATTCAGTAACATGGGAGATAATGCCGACCAGGCGCCTGTCCCCTGCCAGTTCATTGAGAATCTTAATGGCTTCTTCTCTGGATTCATCATCCAGCGAACCAAATCCCTCATCTACGAACATGGTATCCATTCTTACTTTACCTGCCGTGTTCTGTATCACATCTGCCATTCCAAGAGCCATAGACAGAGCCGCCATAAAGGACTCACCGCCCGACAATGTCTTAACATCCCTTGTCTTATCGTTGACGAGACTGTATACATCCAGGTCAAGTCCCACTGCGCCCTGGCTTCCCAGTTTATCCAGACTTCTACACTGTAGGATGAACTGATTGCCCGACATTTTTACCAGACGCTTATTGGCTTCACGGACAATGGTCTCAAAATACCTTCTCTGGATATAAGTCTGAAAATCCAGCTTTGCACTGCCAGACAGATTTCCATTGGCAGTTTTATCCAGATTACTGTACAATTCATACTCCTGCTTGAGAATCTGCCTTCTTTGAAATAATCCCTGCAATTTCTCATAAGCTTCCTGATTGCGGTGATTAATACCATATAGCTCCTGCTTTCTGGCTTCCAGCTGTTTACCTGCATTCTCCAGCTCTGTCTGCTGCCTGTGCAGTGTCTCTACATCTACAGGTTCTTTGCCTTCTACCTGGCTTTCATATTGTAACAGTGCTTCCTTATTTCTGACACATGTGTCATGATACTTGGTAAGCTCCTGCTCCAGCCGTTGTATCTGTTCTGTGGAAAGTCTGACCTTACCGTACTCTTCTACAGACTGGAACTGCTGCGCCTTTATTGCCTGCTCAAAAGCATTCTGTGCCTTTTTCCAGGTCTGCTGCAAACGCTGATTCTGCTCTTCTTCTGTCTGTTTTGCTGAAACGATCTGTGTCAGTGCATCCCTCGCCTGCTGCCACTTCTGCTGCACCCTTGCAAGCTTATCCTGTAAGTCCTTTAACCGTTCTTCTAATTGGTGGATCTGCTCTTTCGCCTCATCCTCATTCTGTAATTCCAGTTGTCCCTTCAACAGCTCATACTGGGCTTTGGCAGTTTCATAGCTGTTCTGTTCTTTATGAAGCTCTTCCTGTTTCTGAAGGAGTTCTTCCTTCTGGGCAGCAAGCTCTTCATTGCTCTTCGTTTCTTCCTTCTCCGCCTTCTCCCAGCTTTGCTTTGCCTTTTTTACCATATCCTGTGTTACAGGGGAATCAGATAAGGGCGCCTTATGAGGGTGAGAAGTGGAACCACATACAGGACAGGGGCTTCCCTCTTCCAGCTGTGCTGCCATGATTCCAGCCTGTTGTGCAATAAAGCTGTCATTAGTCTGTTCATACAGATGCAATGCCTGAACTGCCTTTTCATGCATCTGCAGAAGCTGCTTCTGTAGTTCTTCCACCTTCTGCTGTTGTTTGGTAAGCTGGTTTTGAACCTGTCCTGTCTTTTGCTCTTGTCGTATCGCGGTTCTGTAATATTCTTGTGCCTGTTCATACTTGGGCAGGGCTTCTTTCAATGCTGCAATCTGCGCCTGTAGCTTCGGCTCCTGTTCCTGCTGCGCCTTTTTACCAAGCTCCTGCTGCTCTTCCCACTGAGCCAGCGCCTGACGTGCTCTTGGAAGTGTCGTTTCATATTGTGTCAGACGTTCATTGCTCTCTTCCAGTAATTTTCTGCAGCTGTTTGCCCGATTCTCTTCCGGGTATATCAGTGCAGCCTTCTTACCAAGCTTCAACTGATTGCTTCTCTGCTCATAGAGCGCACTCTCAGCCTCCAGCTTCTTCTGCGTTGTCCTCACCTGTTCCAGATGCCTGAACAATTCATTGATATGTTCTCCACGCACACTCTCTTCCCTGATCTGCTCTCTGCGTTTTGTATTCTCTTCCATCTGCTGACCAATTAGAGTCTCTTCATCTTTTCCCGCCTGTCTGAGTTGTTCCAGCTCATCCATAAGGGGCTGTACGTCATATTCTGAGAATTGCAAAGATATCTCATCTTCCTTATGAATCGCCCGCACGCCGGATAATTGCATTTCACAGAATTTGCGGTTATCCAGCAATTCTCCGTAACACTTTTTCGCGCGTTCATGTAATGCATCCTGTATCTGCCAGTAGATTCTGGTATTGAATATCCTGCCAAATATCTCTTTTCTTTTATTGGATGGAGCCTGCAAAAGGCGCATGAACTCACCCTGGGCGATCATGGCAATCTGCGTGAACTGATCTGCATCCAGACCTATAATCTCAATAATCTTATCGTTAGTTTCACGCAATTTTCCTACAAATGCACTGCCATCCGGCAAAATCAGCTCTACTCCAGGCTGCTCTGTGGTTTCCTTGTAATTACCATCCTTGTCCTTACGTTTACTGATCCGGGTATACCTGGGGTTACGATGAATGCTATATATCTGCTCTCCATAGGAAAAGGTAAATTCTACAAAGGTAGCCACATCAGGACTTGCATACTGGCTGCGCATGTCACTGCCCTCTCTGGCGCCGCCACTGGTTCTGTCGTAAAGGGCATAGCATATGGCATCAAAAATCGTGGTCTTACCCGCACCTGTATCACCGGTAATCAGGAAAATACCATGTGCATCCATGCCAAAGTCAACTGTTGCCTCCCCTGCATAAGAGCCAAAAGCAGACATTACCAACTTGATCGGTTTCACTCTGTCTCACCCCCTATTTTCACCAGTATCTCCTGCATAACTGCTTCCTCTTCTTCCGATAGAGGCTGCTGCTGCATGATCTGATAGAATTCCCGAAAAGCTTCCATAGGACTGGGAAGAGTCTCTATCTCCCCCTCCTGTCCAGACAGCAAGGCTCTGGTTCTCATATTATCCACGGTAATCTCCAGAATATGATCATATACCTCTTCCAGCGTATCCTTAGGGCGATAGGGTTCTTTCTCATCTGTCAGGGTGATACTCACATAATCATGACAATTCTGTTCATTTCCTGCCTGCAATAATTCCTGCAAAGTACCTTTTATTTTTCTGACATCTCTGTCACAATTCAGAGGGATTGTCTCTATAACAGGTTCATTGCCCTTTTCTTCTAATGTTACCATGGTAATGGATTTGTTATGATGTTCCTCACTGACAGAATATTTCAAAGGTGTGCCACAGTATCTGATTCTTCCATTTCCTATCGTCTGTGGTCCATGAATATGACCTAATGCCACATAATCAAATCCTGAAATGACACTCGTGTCAATTGCATCCAGTCCACCAACTACGACACCAGTTGTCTCTGAATCACACATCTGGGGCTGCTGTCCATTTGTTGTAAAGAACTGATGTGCCACAAGTACATTTCGTCTGTCCCAGTCTATCTCTTCTCTCGCTAGTACCCCAGCAAAAGCCTTTTCATAGTTCAATTCTGTCCCCTCCGGGAACAACTGACGTACATATCCAGGCTTTGTAAAAGGAAATAAGTAGAAATCCACTTCTCCTGCCTCGTCCTGTAATGTAACTCTGCGAAGATGCTCTTCCTCATTTCTTGGTGGCATAGTCGCGATATAGATATGATGCTTCTCCAGAAAAGAAGCCGCGTATTGCAGTCTTTCCGGGCTGTCATGATTACCTGCTATAATCAATACCGGGATTGATGGCATTATCTCCGACAGCTGCACAAGGAAATCATCAAAGATGCGGTATGCCTCTCCTGATGGTACCGATTTATCATAAATATCACCTGCAATTACAATTACATCAGGTCTATACTCCTTCGTCTTTTCCACGATCTGATTCAGAATTGCCCGCTGCTCCTGCGCCAGACTGTAGAAATGTAAGTGTTTGCCTATATGCAGATCCGAAATATGAAATATTTTCATCGTCATTCTCCTTGTATTTATTCCCCGATTAAAACATTCTTCCCTTCAAATGCAAATCCATATTTATAAATCCGCCCTTTGGGTATTCCTCTTGTTATCAACGCCGTTTCATACTTCTGGTTCTCCCCATACTGAATGACCATACCTTTCTGTATTCATTGCTCTACTTCTTATTATAGCCTATATCCTATGCCCGCGCAATGAACAGGTTGCCATTCGCATCCACCAGACTAACCGCAACACTGGCTTCATTGACTTTTTCTCCTGCTGCTGCCTTGTCAACAGATACACCCTCTGCCGGCTTTACATTAACTGTAGTTGCACTTGAAGCCGAACCTGTTGATGAGCTGCTGCTGTCCGAAGAGGAATCTGATGAACCAGTGGAATCTGATGAACCTGAAGCAGATGAACCTCCAGAGTTGGAACCAGTATTAAAAATTCCTGCTACAGGTAATTTAACAGAAGCCTCTGAATAATCACTTAATGCATTCTTAGATGCATCCTTTGGAATCATTCGTACCTTAAAAAAGATATTTTCAGTAGCAGAAGAGATTTGTTTATCAGCACTTGATTTAGCTTCCTCATGATACCATATAGCACCATCTTTTAATAAATATATGCTATATAACTTATTAGCCTCCGGAGTAGTAACCGTTGCAACATTATTATCTCCTAAAGATATTTCTGCTAGGTGTTTGAGAAACACAATATTTTGAATACAAAATTGTACAGATTTAACAAATTCATAAACAGACACTGTGCAGCCGTCAGTACTTAGACGCTGTAATTTAGCGTCTTATGTACTGCTACGAGTGTAGTGGGAGCGGGTCTGTGTTGCATTGTTAAACCTGCACAATTCATCCCATTCTTTATACCTGTTTCGCAATTACCTATATCTAGGCTATTGCGAATAGCTTTTGTATTTAAAATATTATTTCATATTTTCACAATATGCACAAAAATTATTGTACATACTTCACATATGTCAATCCTTTTTGTGCATTCATGCTGTTATCCAACACCAACCGAGCAGATTACAGATTTTTCCTGATATTCTTTAAAGAATATCCTCCACATCCACGACTTTATACCCTTGCTCTATCAAGTCCCTGGCAAAGATTCCCTGTCCGGGGATAAGCTGCCCGGAAAATGTACCATCATAGATCTGCTTTACACCACAGGAAGGGCTTCTGGATTGCAAAATGACACACTCTATCTCTTCTCCTGCAAGTTCTTTCAGAATTAAACTACTGCCCCAATGAAACTCTGTATCCCTGCTGATTCCATCCCTGTCTGTTGCAACACCATTGACCAGTTCTACAGGGGTTCTGGGTGTTGGCAATCCTCCTGCGACTTCTGGACAGACTTCTATGACCTCTTTTCCCTCTAACCACTTATGAAGTTTCTCACTGTAATTATTGCCACCACTGTATTTACAATTGCGCCCCAACAAACACGCACTGACTACAACTTTTCCCATTTTAATTACTATTCCTTTCATGCCAGTTCTTCCGGTACAAAGGTATCTTTCTCGCATACCAGGTAAATATTCTGATTCATTCTCTTTTCAAAGTAATGCATTAACTCAATGTTGGAATCCCATTTATCTTGTGGGTAGGAACCATATCTTCTCTTTACATCGTTCATTCTCTCTTCAATATCGAGGACTCCATCTGCTCCCGCCAGGCTGTCGCATAATTGAATCAGCAGGTCATATTCATCATATACAGTTTCAACCAGTTTGTTTTTTATAAGTGTCAGTTCTTCTTGTGAAACGTCAAATTTTCCTATATATTCATCTACAGTGTGATTGCTGAACGAATGTGTCAGACAGATTTTGGCTACTTCATCATAACCTAATGATTTCATATATGTATAACCATCTGAAACATGTCCCAGGTGTCTCGTTCCAAACTTTCTGCCTATATCATGCAATAATCCTAATATATAGGCTTTCTCAGAATCCATATCTCCACATGCACTGGCAATCTTCTCTGCACAATGCGCTGCTGTCAGGCAATGTCTTCCCCAGGGTCCAGGGTTACATGCTAACCCATCCCTGACCAATGCAATAGCTTCTTCTCTTGTCGGCAACATATCGTATTCCTTTCCTTACATTAAAAATATGTACTAAACGGACTCCTTACATACATCTACCCATTCTGTATATGGTGTGTATTTCTCCATTTCTTCTATTGTCAGTTCAATGGCACTATTACTGCTTCCGCAGGCTGGAAATACCGTATTATACTTGCGAAGTGACTCATCCAGATACACGGTTACTCCATCTTTGATATCAAAGGGGCATACGCCGCCTACTGCATGACCAATTTTCTCAACCACTTCATCCGGAGTGAGCATCTTTGCCTTTTTCCCAAAATGCGTCTTGTATTTATGATTGTCTATCTTCATATCACCTGCTGTTACGATCAGAATCGGTTGCTCCTCCACCATAAAGGACAATGTCTTGGCGATGCGTCCCGGCTCACAGTGAAGCGCCTGTGCTGCCAGCTCTACGGTAGCGCTTGACACATCAAATTCCATGATACGATCCTCTATCCCAAATTGCTGCATATATTTTCTTACATTTTCAATTGCCATTTTAATAACCATACCTTTCGTACAAATTTACGTATGCGCCCATTATAGCCTATATTTTATTCCTGCACAATCATAGCTGTCATAACTTTTCCCGAATTTGACAAGATATAGGCAAAATTCTATAATGTGTGTAACTATTCAGAGCCATGCAGACTGAGGTAGAATATGCTTGTTCACAAATATATTTGACTCAACTTATATGGCAATGTACCCCAATAAGCGGAATGCTATAAAACAGAGATTTTGCGCATGGAGTTGTAAATAGTTACATTGTTCAGCAATGTAACTCATAATTCCAGGAAAGGATAACCTATGTTACATCATCGAAAAATATTTGCTTTACTTATGATAACACTTCTGCTGTCAGGCTGCGCTTCTTCATCGCCTGTATCAGAGGTTGTATCCTTTGATGAATTCACTGACATTGAGTCTGAGAGCACTCCGGCGGCTTCCAACACGCCCATAGCTTCGGACAGACTCTCTATCACGGAAACACCAGACGGTTTTACTGTAACAGAAATGCCGGAAGAAGAAAGTACCCCCGCCTTTCAGGAATATGATATCACTCTTATGGCTGTGGGGGATGATCTGATTCATATGGGTGTTGTCTATACTGGCAAACAAAATGATGGTTCTTTCGATTTCTCTTTTCTGTTTCAGGGAATTACAGATTTTCTAAATAAAGCAGATGTGAAGATCATCAATCAGGAAACGATCATGGCTGGCAATCAGCTTGGCTTTCATGGATTCCCGCATTTTAATTCTCCTACGGAAGTGGGGGATGCCATTGCCAACGCAGGATTTAATGTAGTCCTGCAGGCAACAAACCATTCTGCCGATCAGGGCATTGATGGAATTGACAGCTGTGTCAGTTTCTGGAGAAGTCATCCTGAAGTTCTCCTAACAGGATTGCATGAGCCTGATAACCGAACGATTCCTACCCTTACTATAAAAGATGTTACCTTTGCTATCCTGAACTATACCTACGGACCTAACTACGAGAATGTATCCAATAAACTGGCTTCCCGCATGGAGCTTCTATGCGCACGTAATGAACAGACCGGAGCCATGGACTATACCACAATCAATCCTCAGGTTCTGGAAGACATCAAAACAGCAAAGGAACTGGCAGATATCGTAGTGGTATGTCCTCACTGGGGAACTGAATATCAGACCTCCCCTTCCTCTTATCAGCAGAAATTTGCCAGACAAATGACAGAAGCGGGAGCTGACTTAATCATTGGCGCCCATCCACACGTAGTACAGCCAATTGAACAGATTCAGACTGACAATGGCAACAGCTCCATCTGCTACTACTCCCTTGGCAACTACGTATCGACACAGCAAAACGGCAGAAGTATGCTGGAGGGTATGGCATGGGTCACCTATCATGTAGATCAGGACGGCATCTCACTTCGTCAAGATAAGACGGGCGTTATCCCTCTGGTATGCCACTATACCAGCAGTCCTGTCCGTATTCAGAATATCTATCCTTTGGAGGATTATACGCAGGAGCTGGCTTCCAGCCACGGTATCATCTCCTATGGCGGTATCTCCTTCTCTCTAAGTGACTTACAGCAGTGGAGTGCTGAAACCTTTGGAGACTGGGTATTAACAAAAGACGCTGTACTCTCCGATTAGAGGGTACAGCGTCTTTTGCTTCTATGAAACTGTTACTTTAATATCACATTTTTGAATGAGCTTCTGCAGCCAGCCATAGAACCAGTCAATCACGGGTCCAAGCCCTAATGTGCATACAATTGTTCCTACCCCGATCTCACCACCAAGCAGGAACGCTATTATAACACATACCACATCCAGCCCGATCTTGGCTATCCCAAGTCTTACGCCTTTTTCATGCATAGCCGCCACCAGATCGTCCGTTGGATTTGAGGGAAATATACATAAAATATAAGCAGCTACCGCAAACGCAATAACCTGTACACCAATCAGGAGTAACACAACCGACTCCATTGTGTTATTTCCCTCCACATTCCTTAATATGGCTTTCCACATATCTGTGAATAACCCCAGAAAGAATGAGGAAATAAATGTTGTAATCCGCAGCATTTTCTTTCGGATGACTGCTGCCAGAATCACAGCCAGAAATGCAGTCATGTAGATAGCAAGTGAGGTATTGATCCCCATTCTCTCTCCCAGGGCAAAGTTCAATGCATCATAACCGCCTGCGCCAAGATGTGAATTGACCGTCAATACAACGCCAAGCGGCATAAGCCCAACTCCAATCAGGTATAGCAGCCCATTTGCACACCAGTCTTTTGTTCTCAGCTGAGACTTCCATGTTTTCCACCAGTTCATCTATTACTCCTGTCCGTGTGATATTCTCACACCTATCTTATCTAATTCCCTGGCAAGTCTGTTTGGAATACTTTCCCGCAGTTCACTCCATGGCATCACAATCTCTTTGTCTATCTTCATTTCTTCAAAACACAGGGATGGTTCAAAAGCGTACTGCATTTTAATATAGTCACAGATTCTTTGCTGACCGGCTTCCTCTATTGGCGGAAGCCACCCTCTGAAAGCATCCGGTACAGCCAACCCGTCTGCACCTGCAAGCACTGTGCAGCTCTCTTCCCATTCTGGAACGACCTTTACCAGCCGCGGATCAGGAAGAAGAGCATGCTTCCCCGGCTGCATCCAGACTATTGCCTGTCCAGCTTCATTCAATACCGGCTCACCTGTATCCAGATTGACCATATTCAAGTATTTTCCATGAAAACTTCCCTCAACTTTGCATACATTACCGTCTTTTCCAACATATATCCATACATGCTCCAGTTCATACAGATGCTGAATATCATAGTCGAACCATATCGCATACTCGATCACACAGTTCACCTGATTCCAGTCTGCCTCTATAATACGCTTTGGAAAGGAATCGCTTCTCATGCTGTCCCTAAAGACAGTATAACCTATCGCCTGTATTTTGAATGGTTCCTTCTCATCTACCATAATGATCGGAAGATATTTCTTAGCAAGTACTTCATCCTGCATGGCAAGTCCTTCTTTCTACTACCAGTGTCTTAATCTCAAATGAACCAAATTCCAATACATAGTCTCCATTCGTACTCTGTAATTTTCCCTCTTTCTCTTCCAGCATATTTGTCTCTGTTAATCCTCCTACTTCATAAGGGAAACGTATCCATATCTTTTGAGGAATGCCGGTTGCTTCATACAGACGGATCACAGCCTTGCCACTTCCGTCTTCTGTCAGCTTGACTGCCTCTGTCATGACATGGCAGGACTCAGACTGCTGATATGGCTCAAGAATGCAGATTCCATACTTTTCGGCTAACTTCTGCTCTTTTGCCAGTATCTCCTGTGGAATATGCGCCTGTCTGTCAAAATCCACTGCCTGTTTTGGTATCTCTTCTGATTGAAAAGTTCCAACATAGGGTCTGCATGCGTAAGCAAACTGCTGTACACCTCTATCTGCATCACGATCCGGCATAACCGGTGCTCTTAACAATGTCAGGCTGATCTGATTCTCCTTCGCACTCCAGCCATATTTGCTGTCATTGAATACTGCAATGCCTTCTCTACCATTTTCCAGTGCACAATATCTATGCCTGCATACCTCGTAACGGTCTTTCTCCCACTTCCATGACTGTGTTGTCGGCTGGCTGTATGCACCAAAGGCAATCTCTCCGATTACTTCATGGGAATGAATCACAGAAGGGAAATCCACCTTTAACATCTTATGGCATTCCTGCCAGTCTATCTGTGTATAGAACTCCAACTGTCTGCCGTCTCTGCTCAATACGATATACTGTGAAAATGAGGACTCTCTGATCCTGCCCTGCAAAAGCCATGCTGGGCGCTCATTATATTCTGCTTTGCTGATTTGCCAATTCGTCCTGTCTAACTCTTCTTCCTCCTGTTCATACATCCTGCCAATCTCCCATGCATCATAATAGAAATTGACATTTCTGTACAAACGCAGTTCATTCATAGGACTACTTATATCAACAAATTCTGTTCCGTTTTCTTTATCTCTAAGCTGCCATATCCGCCCAGTGTGGTCAAGCTCAACATACAGGAAAGGACTCTCCATGTAATGTCTCCCAGTATCTTCATGATACCCCATAACACTCTCTGTCTTTTCCATGTCTGGCTGCACCATATCAGGCTCTAACAGCGACAGGCTGTCATTTAATATACGCTTTGCTTCCTCTGCAATTGCCTCCAGTTCCCTGACTGCCTCTTCATGCACTCTGGCGATTCCTGTTCCCGGCAAAATATCATGAAACTCCTGCAAGAGCAGTCTCTTCCATAATTTCTGCAATGCCTCTCTTCTGCCATCTGCTCTAGACTTTGCATAGACAACACACACGGTATCCCAATATTCTGCCTCTTTTAGAAAACATTCTGCCCTGCGTACCCCCAGCTTGGTATGCGCCTGACTTGTATAGGTTCCTCTATGCCAGGCCAGATACAGATCTCCTGTGAATACATTAGTCGGATTACTTTCCTCCAGCTTCTTAAAAAAGCTTTGCGGGCTTGCATATACCGTCTTTGGCATGCCTTCCAGGTTCGCGCATCTGCGCACCATTTCCAGCTCGTCTCTTGTAGCACCGCCACCGCCATCACCATAACCGAAAGGATACATCATAGTGTCGATCTCTTCTGTCTGGATTCGGTCTTTTTCCCATCTTTCTATCATCTTCTCCGGCAGAGGAATTGCATTGTTTTCCTTATACAAATGTGACAACACTCTGCTGCCATCTATTCCCTGCCACCAGAACACATTGTAGGGAAAAGGCTCACACTCCGGGTCCTGTCTCACCAGCTTCTGTGTTGCAAAATACGGTACACGGCATTGCTTCATAATCTGCGGCAGACAAGCCGGATATCCAAATGTATCAGGCATCCATGCCACCTGACTATCCACTCCCAGCTCTCTTTTAAACCATTCCTTACCATACAGGAACTGGCGTACCAGGCTCTCACCACAGGGCATATTCATATCGCTTTCTACATAAAGTGCCCCATCTGCATAGATCTGTCCCTCTTCCACTTTCTGTCTGACTCTCTCCCATACCGCAGGATAAGACTCCTGCATGAACTCTAGAATCGGAGGTTCACATAACAGGAAACGATACTCCGGATATTCTTCCATCAATGCCAGCTGATTTCCATAGGTTCTTGCCGTCTTTCTTCTGGTCTCTTCCAGCGTCCATAACCATGCCAGATCCAGATGTGACTGTCCAAAGACTGTAAATTCGGGTGTGGTAGAGCCATTGGTACATTCCAGTAATGGTTTTAATTCCTCATCGGCTTCCAACAGTGCCTGATGCAGTCTCTCTCCTGTTTCTTCCAGATTCGCCTTTAATGTGAATCTCTTGAGTCCTTCTATGACTTTTACCGCTCTAAGAGAACGGTCCGGCAGACCTTTCACCAGAGAAAACAGCGTCAGATAATCCATTCCTGTCTGAAAAATCACTTCATCCCATACTGCAATGCAGGATCTGCCAATGCTCTGCTGTGGTCCGTCTTGCAGATCAAAGGCATCTTCTCTTCTGGAGCAGAAACAGCCTGCCTCCATTCTTGGTCCATGTCCGGCATAACACTCCATGACAATCTGATAGGTATCTCCCGCACGTGCCTGTCTGGTCAGTGTGATATACTTATGCTTCTTATCAATGGCTCCTCTCTCCTGTCCATTGACCCAGACAAGCATCTCTTCTCCTACTGCTGCAAGAAAGATCAGTCTCTTGCCCTCTAACTGCTGCGGTACTGTCCACTGCGTCTTAAACCAGCCGTATTCCCAGTAATTGCCCCAGGTCATGCCTGGCAGCATCTGTTTTCTGCTGGATTTTATCTGTTCTATTGCCGCCTCATAGGTAAGACGTTCTCTGGTAATGATGCCCTCTATTTCTACACCATCCACGTTATACCAGATATGTCCTTTCAGCCAGTCTTCCCACATTTCCAGTCTTTCCCACCATTGTCTGCCGGGATACTGATCATGATTGTTCATCCTTCTTCTCCTCTACCAAAAATAAGATTGCCAGCGCCTGTCCATAGGGCATTGGCTTAATTGGAATCTGCTTGTAAAATTCCTTATCAACTCTTCCCATGGGAGTGCCATAAGACACCTGTTCCAGTACACCCTCATCCGAAATCAGATTCAGGATCGGCTGCAGCGCCTTTTTCGCCACATAAAGCCATTTCCTGTCCAATACTCCTGTATGGATGCCTCTGAGAATACCATAGGCAAAACCACAGGTACTGCTGGCTTCTTCGTAAGATGTCGGATCATCCAGCAACGTATGCCACATACCACTGTCTGCCTGACTCTCTGCCAGTGCCTTGACCTGATTCTCCAGCGTCTCCTGTAAGATACGTCTTACCTGCTCCGGGCAGTCTATGATTGATAATACTTCTGGAATTGCTATTGTCAGCCAGCAGTTTCCTCTTGCCCAGAAAGCCCCGGCAAAATTGTTGCGCTCCAGAAATGTCCAGCCATGATACCAGAAACCGGTCTTTGGATCCTGCAAATATTTCATATGTAACAGAAACTGATACTGTGCTTCCTGCTTATAATCCTCTCTGTTCAGGATATGTCCCATATTTGCCAGAAACAGTACTGTCATGAACAACGTATCATCCCATAATTCCTGTTCATTGGTATCATCCGAAGTCTGATGTTGAATGCCTCCCTCTTCTGTACGCGGCATCTCTTCCATGATCCACTGTGCTGCCCTCCTGCATGGCTCCAGATATGTCTCATCTTTGAGATATTCTGCCATCAGTGACATGACCAGATATGGCATCATGGTGTTTACATTCAATGGTGGAAATCCAACCTGCATCTGGCTGTCATAAAATTTACGAAGAAGCTCCAAATATTCCTCTCTGCCTGTTGTTTCAAATAGCTTCCACAGTCCATACAGACCTACACCCTGTGTCCATTCCCAGTGTACATATTTTTTGAGCTCTTCTTCTGATATTTTTTTCTTTGTCCGCATATTCTGCATGAATATCTCATCATCTTCATACAGAATCGGACTGAATGCCTGAATCAGCAGTTCCAGCTTACGGTCTATCTTTTTCTGCTCATATTCCTCTTCCAGTCTGCGCAGAAGTTCCGGTAATTCTGATGGGTGATGAATGATATAGTCCGGTTGCCAGTCAGCCTCTTCATATTCACGGAAATAACGTGGTGACCAGTCCAGCCAGATGGATGTTATGCCAAACTGATTGGCTCCTGCCACATCCTTTTTCAGATTATTACCTATCATAACGATTCTGCCCTTGTCTTCCTCTGTCAGTTTCATTGCCTGCATGGCAGTATCAAACATGGGACGGTTTGGCTTTTGCACTCCTACTGTCTCTGATACGACCCAGCCTTCAAAACAATGGCGCAGCCCGTTTTGGTCATAGACATTATGAAAAGACTGTTCTTCTCCATCTGCTACCAGAGCGATTCTGTATCCCTCCTGGTACAGCTCTTCCAGTACTTCTCCTGCATCCTCTATAAAATCTGCACTGGTGACATATCCCTGTTCATCATAGCGCTGTGTTGCTTCGTCAATAATGGTATCTCCACTATCAGTAAAAATAATTATCTTTTTTTCTTTCTTCATATACTCACCATCTTGTTTTTTCCAGAATTTTCGATATACTTTTCCCTATGAACTGATTTACGATCAGAAAGGCAGGTAACAGTTTTGGTCCATCCTATCACCTATGAAAGTCAACGTTTTATTATTGTAAATGATATCAACAATTATATCTTTTATTTCTTCGACTTCGACAGCCGCTCTTACAGCAAGAATATGGAGTTTGAACACTTCCACTCTTACTATGAGATACATGTGCTGCTCAGTCCGGATGCCATCCATTTTATCAAGGGTGTACCCTATCATATCAAGCGAGGAGATTTCGTGCTGCTTGCTCCTTCTCTTCTGCATAAGACCTGCTATCCTGAAGGAGAGCCTTCCCAGAGGCTCATCATCACCTTTATGTACCGTGATGATGGCTATGGTTTCTCTGATTCCTATCATGAACTGTTATCGCCTTTTAACAGAGAGCTTCCTATCTACCGTTTTCCCGAAGAACAGCTTAACGTTCTTAATAAGCTGATCAATCGTATCGTTACAATTTCCAAGGAAGCAGGTACTCAGGAACTTACTGGCGTCTATGAGCTGATGGTTCACAGTATCTTTACAGAATTTCTATACTATTTCAACCGCTTTCAGGACTACAATACCTACGAACCGGAACAGCCCAAGGATCAGATTGAACAACGTATTTATGCCGTTTCCAACTTTATCCATACGCATTATATGGAAGACCTGACCCTGGAGGATCTTGCCAGAGAGAACTGGATGAGTCCTTATTACTTATCCCATCAGTTCAAAAATATTACAGGATATACACTGACTCACTATATCCATCTGGTTCGTATCCGTAACTGTCAGTATCTGCTCATCAACAGCCCGAAGAAGATCACAGAGATTGCAACAGAATGTGGTTTCTCAAGCTTCTCCCAGTTTAATCGTATCTTCAGAAGATTATGTGGAGAATCCCCTTCTGATTACCGCAAGCGCCAACAGTTTATGCAGTGACATTGCGAATGGTAAAGGTATGCTCCCACTGGGTATAATCGGCAAAATACAATGTAAAGCATCCCTGGTCACTGCCCTCACTGCCAAAAAGCCCATCCATATAGGAGTGTGTGCCAAAGGCAGGTCCGACTTCAATAGCATCATCCTTATTAGACAAAAGTGTCATTCCTGCTTTTGCCAGTATTCTCTTGCCCTTGATATCCTGCATGCAGAAATATTCATTATCCGCTTTCTGTGCTCCCAGTGTGGCAATCTCTACACGAAATGGAGCCTGAGAGACACCTTCAATCTTTACTGTTACTTCGATTCCATCCTGAATATCTTTTACCACGGTATCTATTGTCAGATCAGGTCCCATTTTCTTTTCCCTCTTGGTCTGATCCATCTTCCACCAGTCACTGGTCTGTTGCTTCTCCTTGAAGGGAAGATAATACCAGCCATGCATAGTCTGTGTCATATGATATCCGTTCTCTGTATTTTCCAGTGTTTCCGGCTGAAATGCCCTATGCTCGCAGAAAGCTCCTGCTACTTTGACTGCAACATCTATGGACGAATTGCTGAAATACAGGAAATTGCTCTTACCCTGCATCAGTGTATATGTGAAATCTCCCCTGCGAACCCTGGCAATGCCAGAATCCTGATACAATTTTCTATATTCCTTTAGCTGATATTCGCCTTCGTATTCCTCTTCTATAAATTCAGGTCTATTCATGAAATGCCACAAGATATCAGGATAGGATAACTGATTCTCTTCCACCAGCTCAAATAAATAGTTGGCAAATCCCAGAAATTCGGGAATATTCCTGTCTTTTCCAAGCATCAGATAATCCCAGTAGTAATTCTTTGGAATAATTCTCTTACCATTGTCCTGTCTGGTAGAATTGGCTGTAAATACTGTTCCATCCGGCTCCATATACGTAAGCATCATGTAGAGATTACGTACTGCACAGTCTTCATAGGAGCTGTCCTTCGTATACCTGGCTATGGTAATCATGGCTTCATTGTTAATGCGGTTATAGCCTCCTGCGGAGCGCTCTGCATACTCACCATCGGCATTACAGTCGCTGCCCTCCTGTAAATAGATACCTGCTGCCTCTGCCAGTGCCGGTCTGTCAAAGAAATCTGCACATTCCAGCAGATTAGAGGCTATCGCCCAACGGTGGTTAGGTGTGTGAAATCCTCCAAGAAGCAATCCGTCTGCTGCTGCAGATGCAATATTATATAATTTCTCATAGATCTTCTCCTGCCAGGAATCCCTCTCATTATCATGCAGATAATGCAATCCGGGAAGCATCCTCTTTACAATAAAAGCCGTGTCAGGGGCAGAGTGGAAATTACAGTTGATATAGTCAAACAGTCCATCTTCATGCTGACATCTTCTTACAAAATCCAGTCCCAGCAGAACTCTCTGTGCCACCTTCTCATTATGATAGTATTCACTGTCCGCATTGCTGTAGGCTGCTATCATGGTGGTCAGACGATATACGGTATATTTTGCCTGTAGAAGATCATTCTCATCAGGAAATCCACCATAATATTGGCTGTTTTCATTCATGATCTGTGTCCGCAGGCATTTTCTTACCCTTTTATCAGTACCTTCTATAATCTTTTCATAATGCTTTCTCATATTGCAATTCCTCTCTAACCCTTTATAAATGACAATGCTGCTGTATCTGCAACCACTGTAACATCATTATGAAGCTGCAGAATAGATGCCGGTATTCTTGGTGTGACCGGTCCTTCCAGTGCCCTTGCAAGAATAGCTGCCTTATCTTCTCCACTGACGATAAGCAGTATCTTTCTTGCCTGCATAATGGACTTGATTCCCATGGTGATTGCCTGTGTCGGGACTTCTTCTCCTTCACCAAAGAATCTCTGATTCGCCTGCCTGGTTTCCGGCTTTAATACTGCCACATGGGTACTCTTCTCAAATGCCTCTTCCGGCTCATTAAAGCCTATATGCCCATCATGTCCCAGTCCCAGAAGCTGCATATCTACTCCCCCAAGCTTCTGAATGACCTTATCATATCTGATGCATTCAAGTTCTCCATTCTCTGCCAGTCCATCAGGAATATTCGTATTGGATAAAGAAATATTGACTCTGTCAAAAAGATATTTTCTCATGAAATATGCATAACTGTGTACATTGTCAGGGGACAGTCCACAGTATTCATCCAGATTCACTGTCCTGACCTGGGCAAAATCAATATCTCCCTTGTTATACCATTCCACTAACTGATTATATACACCTATGGGAGTAGAACCAGTTGCCAGCCCAAGCACACAATCCGGCTTCATAATCACCTGCGCTGATAGAATATTTGCCGCCTTTCTACTCATATCGGCATAATCTTTTGCTTTGTATATCTTCATGGGAATCCTTCTCCTCCATTTGTCACGGTATTATATAACTATTCTGAATAGTTATGGTATCGAGCAATGCCGCTCCTATAATCCCAGCTTCATTATAAGCTCTGGCAACGCGAATGTCTGTATTACGCTTAGAAGTTCTGGAATAAATCAGCTCTCCTATTCTTTCCTTCACCTGTGGCAGGAAATACTCCCCTGCCCTGCTGATGCCGCCACCTATTCTCAATTCCTCTGGCTGCAATATATTGATAAGATTTGCCAGGCCCTGTGAGAGATATTCAACATACTGTCCGCGGATTTGCAGTGCAGCTGCATCCTGCATACTGACTGCCTCAAAGAACAGTTTGCCGTTTATATTTTGCAGTTCCTGTTTACATAACTTCCATAATACGCTATCAGGGTGAGCAAGAAGTTCTTCTCTGATCTGTTCCACCAATGCCCTGCTTGATGCATAGGCTTCAAAGCATCCTCTGCGCCCGCAATTACAGGGTTTGCCATCATATCGTATGGTCATATGCCCAATTTCACCTTCCGCATAGTTCACACCACGATATATCTTACCATTCAGAATCATTCCACAGCCGATTCCTGTTCCCAGTGTAACCAGTACAAAGGATTTTGCCTTGCTTTCTTCTATCAGATACTCTCCCAATGCTGCTGCATTGGCATCATTATCAAAATAAACGGGCTTACCAAGCTGCTGCTCCAGCAGTTGACAGAAAGGAGTGTGATAGAAGCCAATGTTATTGGCATACTCTATGTTGCCCGTATCCAGATTCGCAGTTCCCGGAACTCCCGCCCCTATCGAAACGACTTCTTCCATAGCCACGCCATTCTGACTCAGCAGCTGCCGTATATCACGTGCAATCGCTTCTATTGTCTGTCCAGGATCTGTATACAATTGTGTAGGAAAGCTTATGGTATCAATCAGTTTGATTCCACTAACCAGTCCTGTTACGATATTCGTACCGCCAAAATCAATTCCAATGTTGTACATAACTGTCACCTTCTGATACGCCTGTTTAAAAAATTGCCCGGACATATCATAACTATCCCCGGGCAATTCTATTCACTCACTTAGGGTCAACATCAGTTTCCAAGGCTGTCATAATATGCTGCTCTGCCATCCAGGATCTTCTGTAAACCTGCATTTAACAATTCTGTATAACTGCTTTCGTAGGTAGATTCAAAATCAGCCGTTGGACAGCAGATTACTGTATAAACAAACTCAACCATTCTGTTCTCAACATCTTTGCCATAGGTCTGTTCATCTTCTGAAATATAACCATATGTAGGGAAACGGAACTTGCCTTCCTCACGTAATGTATAGAAATTCTTAAACCAGTCCAGAGTCTCCCACTGTGTCTCCTGATTGTCAAAATCAGTCTGAGCCAGAACTTCATTGTCATTTACCCATGCAAAGTTCAGGTTCATGATACACAGGTCATCACATGTTCCAGGATATCCCTTGGTATCTTTCTCTTCCTGTGAAGGCTCCTTGGCTACTCCGATCTCGTTGGTTGTATAGTCAGGTGTATAACGTACTTTGGTTGCATTCTCAGGGTCAGCCAGCCAGTTAAGATACTTCATGCAGGCTACAAGCTTATCCTCATCTTTTGTTGTAGAAGGAATCATAACATACATAGCATGTCTGTATTCAAAAGGTATTCTGTACGAACCATCTGACAGATCAAAGCACTGAATCGGAACAAATGTCTCGCCACCTTCTGTATTGTTCAATACCTGGATAGAATCCCAAGGCTGTGTTGCATCATCCAGTACAAAGCCTGCACGTCCATTTGCTACATCAGCTTTCATACCGTCTTCTGTTGTATCTGTCGGGAAATCCTGTGTAATCAGTCCATCATTGTACCACTGATTCAATACTTTTAAGCCATCCTTGGAACCAGGTGCTACTGCCATATATGTTTCACTGTAGATATAGGCATCCCTTTCGCTTGCCAGATCTACATAGGAACCCACAAAATTAAGATAATTCTTCTCTGTATCTGTTCTACCGCTCATTGCCCATGGAATTGTATTATCGCCACCAAGCTTTGCTTCTTTTACTGCATACAGATACTCGCCCAGCTCTTCCTTTGTCTTTGGCATATCCATTCCCAGCTCATCCAGCCAGTCCTGACGGATGTAAGCCATATGACGTGGCATCTCTGTACCTCTTTGCTTCATAACTGCATATCTTGTATCGCCTACAGTACCGATTCCCTGTGCTTCCTCACAATATGTTACAATATTGCTGCCATACTGCTCATACAAAGCAGTCAGATCATTCAAAGCTCCGCTGGATGCGTAATTATAGAACAAACTCTGACTATAGGAAAATACGATATCAGGTGCAGTACCACCAGTCATCATGATATTGAGACTGTCGTCAGAACCGGAACGTGGTACAGATACATATTCTACCTTTATATTATACAGGTCTTTCATCTGTTCCTGAATCCACTGTGTCAGTGCATTGTTCTCTGTGGTAGTATTTGGTGCTGCATTTCCTCTGTCCCAAAGCATAACACGAATGGATACTTCCTTATCAAACTTATCTGTAGTCGCCTGTTCCTGCTCCCCTGTAGACTCTGCTGCCTGCGTTGTTGTTTCTGATGTGCTTTTGGAATCTGTTGCTGTTGTTGCCGGAGCACTGTTGCCACATCCCGTTGTAAAGATCATTGACATTGCCATACACAGCGCTGCTGATTTTGCCATAAAGCCTTTTCTTCTCATGAAAATACCTCCCAATATGTTTTTATATGTAACTTCTCCTCGCCAGAGAGATTCTGACCGTTAACCCTTAACTGCTCCTATCATGATACCTTTTGTAAAGAACTTCTGTACAAAAGGATATACCAGTAACATAGGAAGCATTGATATTACAATACTTGCTGACTTCACATTATCTGCTACCAGATTCGTTCTAATACCTTCTTCTGCTGCGATTTTAATAGACTCCACAAACTGCTTCAATACCATCTGCACTGTGTACAGAGAGGAATTATTGATATAATACATAACATCACTAATACCATTCCAACGACCTACTGCATAGAACAGTCCCAATGTAGCAATTGTTGGATATACCAATGGAAGTGACACCTTCATCAAAGTCTTAAATTCACTGCATCCGTCAATCTTTGCTGCATCATAAATCGCTGAATCAATTCCTTTAAATGCATTGCACATAATAATCATGTTATATGCGCTGAGCGCTCCCGGTATAATCAGTGCCCATACTGTATTGATCATCTTAAAATCCTTTACATTCAAATACTCAGGAATGATACCAGGATGAAGATACATGGTAAGTACGAACAGTGTCATAATAACCTTGCCGCCTACCAGATTCTGCTTGGAAAGCGGATATGCTGCCAACACTGTCATAACCAGGCTGACTGCTGTAGAGCCAAACATCAAAATGATAGAATACCCAAATGCATGTATAAAGCTGCCACTCTGGATTGCTTTTACATAAGCTTCTGTGTTGAATCCAATCGGCCATATCAGTACCTTGCCCGCCGTAATCGCATCCTTGGAACTGAAAGAGACTGCTACTACTCTAAGTAGCGGAACCATCGCGATACAGGTAATCAGAACAAAGAACAGGCTCCATACAAACTGAAATATTTTTTCTGTTTTACTGTTAATTGCACTATTCATCAGATAATTCCCTCCTGTCCCATTTTCTTAATCACTGCATTGGCAGTAAGAACCAGAATTACACCAACGACTGTCTGGAACAGACCTACTGCTGTAGCAAAGTCAAATCGTCCTGCTGCAAGACCTACAGAATATACATAGGTACTGATAACATCGGATGCACTCTTGACCATTGTATTGCCCATCATATATGGACGATCAAAACTGATCGTGATCAGCTTACCGATCTGCATGATAAGAAGTACCGTGATCGTAGATGATATCTGTGGAATCGTTACATGCCAGATTCTCTGCATTCTTGTAGCTCCATCAATATAGGCTGCCTCACCCAGTGAGGCATCGGTTGCCATCAATGCCGCCAGATATACGATCAGGGAATATCCAGCTCCCTGCCATACACCGAAGAACCAGTATATGAATCTCCACAGGAATGCACTGCTTAAAAAGGATACGGATTCAAAACCCAAAGCATTCAATACATTATTTACCAGACCGCTTCCTGAGAAAAGCTGATTTACAATACCTGCGATAATAACCCAGGAAAGGAAATTCGGCAGATACAATAATGTCTGTGTCGTCTTTCTGATCTTGTTACTTCGAAGTTCATTTAAGAATACTGCCAAAAATATGGGAATCGGGAATCCGATAATCAGATCACCGAGATTTAAAATAATCGTATTCTTTAATGCGCTCCAGAAATCACCGGAGGAAAAAGCTTCCTTGAAGTTAGCCAGTCCTACCCATGGGCTACCCCAGATACCGGCAAATACATTGAATTTTTTGAAAGCTACTACTACTCCAAGCATTGGTTTATATTTAAAGCAGATCATATAAACCACCGGAAGCACCAGCATTGCATATAACTGCCAGTTGTTCCTTAAATAGACCCTTACCTTCTTTGCTGACCTTTTCTTTTTCTCCATTTTATAAATCGCCATACCTTTCCGTCAGATATACTTTTTATGTTCTCTGTTGAATATAGCTATAGTTTATCTACATTCGTGCATCATATCTACTTACTTTTTGCTTTTAATTGTCAAAAACATTGCATTTTTTGCTATGAAATCATTTTATTTTGTCTATATTTCCTCTATGTAGTTTACATAATCTAATATCTCAAAGGCATTTAGCACAATTTGATGCTCTGTTGTCCGTTTAAGATCCAGCACAACTTTCAAAGCAACATCTGACGCCAATAATGTCTTTTCCTTTGATTTATTCATGGATATCAGCTCATATCCCGTCTCTGAAATATACTTTCTCAACTTCACTACTCCCTTGATCTTCTCCACTTCTATATAAAGGCTAAGATATCGGTTATGGGATTCCACCTTCTGACTTAAATGCTGCAGAATCCGATTCGCTATCATAATAAGTACAAAGCAGACAAAACCAATGCACAAAAATCCGGCTCCTATCACCATTCCCATTGCCGAACATACCCATAAGCTTGCTGCTGTAGTCAGACCCTTGATCTGATTCCTGCCCGTTACTAGAATGGAACCCGCTCCCAGAAATCCGATTCCACTGATTACACCTGCCGGTATTCTGCTTACATCTGCGTTCAATCCTGGAAGCTGGCATAATTTCACATTCAATACCGTTGCCACCGCTGCTCCAAGGCTTACCAGTGCAAAGGTACGGATTCCCGCATTATGCCTTCTCGCAATCCGTTCCCAGCCTATCAGGCTGCCAAACAGTGCTGCCAGAATCAGCCTGATAGTAATCGCCCCATTGCTCCATCCCTGTAGGAAATTTATCATATTCTCCATTTCATACTCCTGCCTTTCTCTTTATTTTTTCTTATCCTATCATTACGATTTTCTCATTTCTACGCATTCATTTCTTATTTTAGGGAAAAACATTGCATATTTTGCGCATAATAAAAAGACTTGAAGCTATGTCCTCACATAGACTCAAGTCTTTGTATTTTATATACTAATCTATTACATTCTTCACACCAATAAAAGTACTGTCATAATATATGTCACTGACTATGGTGCCTTTTCTGGAATTGGCTTCATGTACGATCTGTCCATTACCAATATAGATTCCTACATGGGTGCACTTGGAACCATTGGAAGAATAGCATACGATATCTCCCGGCTGAATCTCGGATACGCTGATGCTTCTGCCATTACCGCCCCACTGTCCCTGTGGCGTTCTACTCAATGAGTACCCAAACTCTGCATAGATATAGCTGGTAAAGCCGGAGCAGTCCGTACCTGATGCAAGGCTTCTGCCGCCATGCACATAGGGTGTTCCAAGATACTGCATTGCATATTGTACAATAGCACTCCGAAGCTCTGTATTTGTTGTATAATTTGTAGCAGGAGGTGTCACAACTACCGTGGTATTCTCAGGGGCTGTCTGTTCTGTCTGGGCAGCTCTCTGTTGTAACTCCTGCAACGCTGCCTGCTCAGCCTGTTCCTCTGCTATGGATTTCGCATAGATAAACTCCTCCTCCACAGTAATGAACTCGCTGGCAACATAGCCTTCCGTATCCTCTGTATAGCGTATCTTCGTCCATTCCTCACCATACTCTATAATCTGCGCCTTTTCCCCATGATCAATATAGCCAATTCGGGATGCTGATGTATCCGGCTCCTGCCGTACATTCAGACGGTCTGCCTGTACTACTGCATAATGGGTCACGTAATTGTCTATTACCTCTGCCGCTGCGTCTCCATAGATGAAGAATTCTGCCTTAATATAGCCTTCCACTTCACCTGATATGACCTGGAACCAGTCCCCGTCACTCTCCGTTGTGATGCTCTGCACCTGGGCTACAGAACCATCATACATCTTACCAACGATCTCGCCCTCTGTATTGGGAGTGCTTCTGACGTTTACATAATTGTTCACATCCGCTATCGCAAGATTGCTGTATTCATTCTCTGACTCGCCATGCGAAGCCTCACTGACAGCCTCGGCCTCCTGCGACTGGCGCTGCTCCTGTGCATAGCTCTCCAGTTCTGCTGCATCACTGTCTATGATGTCCTGTGCTATCGCTGCTTCTCCGGCTGCCAGACTCACTGTCTGTGCCTCTTTCTCAAGAGCTATCTCATCATTTAACTGCGCTACACCCGCTGTATAGCTTATCTGTTGTTCATCTGTCTGCTGTTCCTCCTGTGCCACTGTCATATCCTGCTCCTGTGAACGAGCCACCAGCCCCATATCACAGGTCAGTGCCAGCAAAAGACAGGGAAACACTGTATATAATAATTTCGCTTTCATCCTGACTTATTTTAAATCCTTTATTTTTCTATCTGTGTAATCTAAAATACACTATACCACTACTATAACGGATTTTAAAGAAAATGACAACGATAAAAGCCGGCAGCTAAAAAGCTGCCGACCTCTCCTGTTTAGTCAAAATCAAATTTGGTGAATCTCTTCGCCATTGCACGGTAACGGAATCTTACCATTTCGTTCTTCTCCAATACATCCTGCTCATTGCCGGTGTACTGACAACGCATGCAATAGAATTCATCCTTTTCCTTATCATAGAACATATCAATATCCAGGTCTCTCATAAAGCAAGAGGGACATCTATAGTTTAATTTGCCTTTTCTACCTTGAGACATGTTGCAAATACCTCCTTATTTTTAAGAGTTGTTGTATAACCTAATGTTAACATTGGTGAGAATGCATAGCCTTCCTTTACATAGCCTGTATAGTTCTTGCCCTCTGCAGTTAAAGATACCTTGGTATCTACAGGAGGAATTACTGCATATACTTCTTTTGCTCCGGCTACTTCTGCTTCTCTGCACTTATAAGCATATTCGATTTCCTTAGTCTCTGTATCGCCTACGCACTTGAGAGTGATACCATTCATATTCTCAGAATATTCTGTTGTACCATAGCATGCAACCATATACTCATTAATGGTAACTTCTGCATCAGGATTGCTCATTTCCAGAATATTTCTTTCAATCTTGATCTCCTGGCTGCCTTCTACGAAGTATATCTTGGTCTGTAACTTCACTGTCAGGTCATAGAATTCGATATCTACAGGATCAAGTGTCAGGATACGTGTCTTGCCCACACCGTTCTCGTTCTCAACTTCTGAGAAGTGAGCCTTGGTACGGCATAAGCACAGGTCAACCTCTTCGCCATTGTAGCATACCTTTGCACTACGGACAGTACCTTCACCTGCATAATGTGTGAAGTAACCTGCTCTGTACTTCTCCTGAATCAGGAAAGGATAGGAAGCATCCCATACATGGTCTGTGCCGATACCTGTCTTCCACTCAAGCTTGGCAGCATAAGGACGAAGGTCAACGATAGCGCCGCCCTGATCCATATTGACACATGCACGCATGAATGGATCGCAGTACCAGAATAACTGCTTGTCTGATCCGTATAAAATATCTCTCCAAAGAGCACATTCAGGCTCTGTGTAGATCTTCTTATTAACGCCCTTCTTCTCTCTGTAGTAATCAGCGAACTCGGACATTGTCATATCAACGAGCTTGCCTTCCTTCTTGAGCTTACCATAATATTCGCAGCCTTCTTCATAAGACTTGAGCAGTAACTCATAAGGAGCTTCCCAACGTCCCATCTTATTCATCCAGCCTGGTCCAACGAACATCATGTTATATGCATAACCGTTGTTGTACTTCTCCAGATCTCTGTACTGGTCGATCAGGTTATAGAGATATGGGAAATCCCATGTCTTGGAATCATAGATCATACCACGAAGTACGTTCTGTGGATGTGTACCAAAGTTAGATCCATTACCATCATAGCATGCGATCAGGTCTCTTGACAGATGAGGGATTGCTACAATACCGGAATCTTCTGCTTCATTGGCAGCAGGTGCATGTGTATTCTGCTTGGAAGGAATCCATGGAGCCCATGGGCCGCCATCCATGAAGGTATACCAGGAGTTGTTACAGGTATGATAAGCCTTAGGTCCTTCTTCCCAACATGTAGCAACTGCACATTTTACCATAGGATATTTACTCTTAATATAGTTAGTCAGATCAGCATCCATATAGTAGGAACCTGTTGATTCCGGATAGAAGCCGAATCTTTCATGGAATTTGCCGAATACATCATCCACGATAGACATCTTGTCTTCCATAGAGAACATCCAGATACAGAAATCCTTGGTCTTATACTTCTCACGGAACTCTGTACAAGGAAGACCTAATAAAGTAAGAGCGATCTCATCACCGTACTTCTCATGATGTTCCTTAGCGATTTCTACAGCTTCATCATTGAAAAGGCTGGCATATGTCATCTGAATGGTTGTCTTCAGACCGTTCTTATGCGCACATTCCTGCTGTGTCTTGAAAATATCAAGACTTTCTGTTAAAAGTGCCTTTCTTCCAATGTCCTCTGCTTTGCCGTGTCCGGTTACCTTCTCTGCATACTCAGGAACCATCTCCGGACGATGAATAATGTTTACTACAAATTTATCCACTGTTCTACCTCCTTTTATGTGGTGCCGCTGTTGCGGCGTTGATTACTTCTTCTATATTTTAAAGAGCATCAGATGCCCTTAAAATCAAATTCCAGTTTAAGCGGTCTGGTCACATCAATCAGATATTCCTCATGAGTCCTTGCTCCCCAGCTGTCATCACCGGCTACACCCATCTGCTGTAAGGCAACTCTGACTACTGTATAGTAGACAGGCGGCAGTTCATAGCTGTGCATTGCATTCTCCAGCTCATGTGGTGTATAGGGAAGTGCGCTAAAGCTCAATTCCTTACCGCTAAATTCTATGCCTCTGCCGAGATTATCCGTGACGCTGGCACGTCTTACGTGGGTATGATTGCCACATTCCTGTGGAACCAGATACTGTGCGATATTATCAGCAACCTTATTCTGATAGATGCCAAGCTTACCGCCTCTTTCACGGTCACAGTAAGTCTCTGCCGGTCCATATCCATACCAGGTCAGGTTCTCATAATCTGCATCAAACTTAAATAACATACCAAATTCAGGCATATCATGTATTCCCTTAGGCGGATCATAACTTAACGCAGTGTGTACAGTGCCGTCTCCTGTAACAGTGTATGTCACTTCACAAGATGACTCAGGTGTTGTCGGCAGATAATATGTGTAAGTTACTGTTACCTTATCTGTCTCCTGCACAATCACCGGATTTGGCTCCTTTGAACCAGGTATGCCGTTTAGCTGATACATACTTGCCAGCTTCCACTGTGCATAACGGAAAGGCATCTGATTGCCGTTATCATTATCTGTCGGTGCTCTCCAGAAGTTAGGCTTCGGGATAGCCTTGATCATTTCTCTGCCTCCATATACATAGGAAACCAGTCCTTTTCCACCTTTATCAAAGAGCACTTCAAAATGTTCACCCTTAATACCTAAGTTGTAAGTACCATCTGTAACCTTCATATAGGACTGGGGTTTTCTCTGCTGGGGTGCTTCTATCTCATAGATACCCTGTCCGAAAGCTACCTCATGGCCACGCTGTGCCCAGAGTGTATCTTCCTTTAATACAAAGGAAACTGTTACAACATATTCTCCGGCATCTGTTGCCATCCAGGGTTCTTCCTTGCTCCATGGTGTCAGATATCTCCAACGAGGAAGCTGATAAGTCTGCTGACTCAACGGTTCTACTCCGATATCCACCTTTGTATCTGCAATCTGCCTGCCATCAAGTGTCAGACTGATCTTACAATCGTACACGTCTGTATTTGTGAAAAGATTCTTATTGATAACAGTAAACTGGTCATCCTGAATCTGGATTGAGATATTCTGATAGTTGAATTTCACTTCCTGCATCTTCGGAGAAGGCATACGCTCACCGCCGTAAGCAATACCATTTCCACTGAAATTATAATCGCAGGGACGATCATCAAAATCACCGCCATATCCCAGTACTTCCTTACCGTATCTGTCCTTATGATAGATAGACTGGTCAATGTAATCCCAGATAAAGCCACCCTGGAATAAAGGTTCTTCATCCGTCAGGTCTGTGTATTTATGCATACCACCGCATGAATTACCCATAGCATGTGTATATTCACACAGAAGATATGGCTTGCTTCTGTCTTTTTGCAGGAAATCCTTCACATATGCAGCACTTGGATACATACGGCTCTCCATATCAGAAGTGTCATTGTATCTGCGGTCATTGCATACACCTTCATAATGTACCAGTCTTGTATCATCTAATGCATGGAAAAGCTTGGACATTTCATAGATAACAGAACCACCAAAGGATTCATTACCACAGGACCAGATGATGATGCTTGGATGATTCTTGTCTCTCTGATACATGGAATTTACACGGTCAAGCAGTAAATCCTTCCATTCCTGTCTGTCACCGGGTAATGCTTTCTCGATAGGCCACACACCTCTGCCTACCATATCCCACATACCATGTGTTTCCATGTTACACTCGTCGATCAGATACAGTCCATATTCATCACAAAGGGCATATAATGCTGAATCATTCGGATAATGGCTGGTTCTGATAGCATTGATATTGTTGCGCTTCATTGTAACAATATCCCGTAAAAGCTCATCATGATTCGGCACACGACCTCTTCTGGAACTGAATTCATGACGGTCAACGCCCTTGAAGACAATACGCTTGCCATTGAGCTTCATGATACCATCTTCAATGGCAAATCTGCGAAATCCCACTCTCTGGGGAATCAATTCCTGCAACTGCTCCTGATCATCTGTCACCTGAATCATCAGATTGTACAGATTGGGCTGTTCTGCACTCCATAAAGCAGGCTGTTCTATTGTCAGCTCTACAACAGTGCTTTGTCCGTCCTTAATCTCTACCTCTGTTCTCGCTGCTTCCTCACCCTGTCTGGTAAGAATCAGTTCGACCTTGCCATTACCAATTGCTTCCAGTACGATCTCCAGATTTCCTCTATCATAAGTATCGTTTAATATCGTCTTGATTCTGATATCACTGACATGCGTGTCAGGAATGCTGTACAGATACACATCTCTGAAAATACCTGAGAAACGGAAGAAATCCTGATCCTCACACCAACTGCCGGATGTCCACTTAAATACCTGAACAGCCAGCTTGTTCTCTCCCTCTTTCAGATAAGAGGTCAACTCGAACTCGGAAGGAGTAAAAGTATCTTCACTGTAGCCTACATAGCTGCCATTACACCAGAGTGCAAATCCACTCTCTACACCCTGAAAAGACACAAAAAGCCTTTTGCCCTGCATGTTTTCAGGAACTGTGAAATATTTCACATAGCTTGCAACAGGATTGAACTGTGTAGGAATCTCCCCCGGTTCAATCGCCTCATGTCCATCCCAGGGATACTGCACATTCACATACTGAGGCTTGTCGTAGCCCTCCATCTGAATATGTGCCGGAACACGAATGTCTTCCCAGCCCTTACAGTCAAAGTCCTCTGCTTCAAATCCAGCTGGTGCTTCTGCAAGATTTCTGGCATACTGGAATTTCCATAAGCCGTTCAGATTCTGTCGGAAAATTTCATTCTTTTCTGCCAGTTCTCTATGATTTTTATAATAATGATGATCCGAATGTGCCTTTACGCGATTTTGTGCAAAAAAAGCCGGATCTTTAATTTTACCGTAGTCAAATTTCATTTCGTACCATACCCCCAATTATGCTTTGAGGTCTTATAATCACTACTTTCCTAACTGATCTGATTATAACACCCATACCTCGTTTATTGTTTCTATATCCACCTGTAAAATGTGCAATTTCAACCATTCCGCACAAAACTTAGAATTTCTATGCGAAAGAGCCTTTGCTCTGAGCATTTAGAAGTTCTTTTTGTGCTACCATCCCTTCAGAGCCGATATCCTGTATTCCTGCAGCTTCCCTTCGTGGTTGTCCGGCCTCTTCTTCCACTGATAAGGCGATGTGCCTATGATCTTACGGAAATTGCGGTTAAACGTAGACTGTGTGATAAATCCCACCTTCTCAGCTACCTCTTCCATGCTGATATCCGTTTTATCAATCAGCTCGCATGCTTTCTTCACCCGGGCGAAGTTCACATACTCGATAGGAGTCATATTCATTTTCTCCTGGAAAATACGCCTGAAATGTGTCTCGCTCATATGACACTGCTGCGCCAGATCGGCAATCTTGAAATCATCCTGATAATGCTGCTCTACATAGTCAATGGCATTTTCCAGCTGAAGCCCGCTTGCCTTGATATTGCTGTTCACGCTGCTTTTTCCATTGAAACGCGCGATTTCATGAAGCAGGGCATATGCCATTCCCTTTACGCATTCCTGATGATACTGCTCCTTGTTCTCCATTTCTTCAAAAATCGTTCTGACCAGTGTTACCAGTATAGGATTATCTTCCACCTTGATAAAAAAGGCATTTCTATTGATTGCTTCTATAAGCTCTCTGGTCTCTGGTGCATTCTTTCTGCCACTGATCCCGATAATCTCCTCCGGGTCCAGATACAGATATTCCCAGAAAGCCGGAACTCCCTGGTCACTTCTGGTCACATGAAGGAAATTCGCCGGAATGCAGGATATCATTCCCGGTGCAAACCGGTAGAAATCTTCTTCCAGTACCAGATCTCCTTCCCCATAATGGCATAATCCTATCTCCAGAAGGTTATGAAAATGCTGATTATCAATATTCTCCCCATAGACCTGAATCCATTTATTGCCCATGAGCGCCAATACAGGCTCATCCTGTGGCAATTCATAGAATCTGAATTCTGCCGGCTGCTTTTTCTTTTTTGCCATAGTAATCCTCATTTCCCACACATGTATTTATCGTGTGGATTCCCTATACACTACTTCATAACCTGATAAGTTCCTGCCCTTGACTTCCTTGCCATTGATAAAGTCCAGCAATACGGAGCACGTAAGCGTTCCCAATGCCCTGTCATCAAAAATCAGCGAAGTAACTGCCGGTTCATGATTTCGCAGTAACGTACTGTCATAGAAAGAAGCCACCTTCATCTGTTCCGGTACTTTAACATGTTCTTTATCTAATATCTGTAATACAATAGAACAGATCATATCATCCATACAGACAATACACTGTGTTCCCCTCCTGACCAGATTATGCACTACCTGCTCTATCTGCTCAGGTGTGATGCAGTCGTCATAAATAAGATTTTCTTCCAGAGGAAGCTTCATATTGCGAAAAGCATCTTTATACCCCTGCAGTCTCGTTCTGTTGACTACATAATCATGGCTGCCTCCTATCAGTCCGATCCGGTTCATCCCCTTCTCAAGAATCCCCATGACCAGCTCGCAGCAGGCTGCCTTATGGTCATTGTCTACCTGCAGGATATCCTCATCCTTGCTGGTTCCCATCAGCACAAAGGGAATCTGCTGTTCCTTTAAGAAAAGCGCAGCCCTGTCCTTCACCACAGAACGGCTCAATATGACACCATCTACTTTATGATTGGCAGCCATGCGTTCCAGATTGGTCAAATGGCTGCCTAACGTTGTTACAAGCATCACATCATAATCCTGTCTGGAAGCCTCCTCACAGATGCCCTGCATACTGTTCTGGAAGAAAGGCATATCCACAAGATTACAGTCGCCTGGAATCACCAGAGCAATATTATAAGTCTTCTGCTGCGCTAACCCCTTGGCAATTACATTCGGCTTATAATCATTCTGCTCTATGTATTCCAGTACTCTGGCTCTGGTCTCCTCACTAATGCGTCCCTTGCCTGATATCGCCCGTGACACCGTAGTTTTGGAGACTGAAAGAGCCTCTGCTACATCTGCTATTGTGATTTTCCTGTTGTCCGCTCTGTCATTGTGGAATATCTCCATTGTCTTTTTCCATGCCTTTCAGTAACCTGACTGTAATCATTTGTGAAGTAATTATCAATTACGCTCATCAAGAGCGTTTATAAATCTGTCAAATGCTGCTGCGCCTTCTGCGTTACGCTTATATACACCGGCATGCTCTAATACCTTACCAAATACAATACCGACTTCCTTCTGCAGAATGTCCATAATAGTATCTTCATTTACCTGACCTGCATATTTAGGAAGGAATTCGTCTACCCAGTCTGCATGCTTCTCAAGCACTTCATCCTTGCGGATATCTTCGCCTGCAACAATCGCCCTGGCAAGCTGTTCCAGCTCCCCCTTGAGACGGGAAGGAAGTACGGCAAGTCCCATGACTTCGATCAGACCGATATTCTCTTTCTTGATGTGATGAAGCTCTGCATGGGGATGATATACACCCAGAGGATGTTCCTCGGTTGTAATGTTGTTGCGAAGTACCAGATCAAGCTCATAATTATCACCGCGCTTTCTGGCAATCGGTGTAATGGTATTATGAGGTTCTCCATCTGTCTCAGCATAGATAAATGCCGCCTCATCTGTATAACCACGCCATTTTGCAAGAATTACATCCGCAAGCTCAATGATTCTGTGATAATCCTTGTGAGACAGTCTGATAACTGACATAGGCCACTTAACGATACCTGACTGGATATCTTCATAGCCTTTTACAGTAAAGGTTCTCTCTACAGGAGCCTTCGCCATGGCAAATTCATAGTTTCCGCCCTGGAAATGGTCATGGCTGAGGATGGAACCCCCAACAATAGGCAGATCTGCATTGGAGCCTACGAAATAATGAGGGAACTGCTCTACAAAGGAAAACAGCTTCTCAAAGGTCTTATGCTCAATCTTCATTGGGATATGCTGGCTGTTAAATACGATGCAGTGCTCATTGTAGTATACATATGGTGAATATTGGAATCCCCACTTCATACCGCATATTTCAATAGGAATGATCCTATGGTTCTGTCTTGCAGGATGATTTACTCTGCCTGCATAGCCTTCATTCTCGATACAGAGCTGACACTTTGGATAGCCGCTCTGTTTTGCAAGCTTGGCTGCTGCAATTGCCTTTGGATCTTTCTCAGGCTTGGACAGGTTAATGGTAATGTCCATTTCTCCATACTCTGTATCAGCCTTCCACTTCATATCCTTCCTGATACGGTATCTTCTGATATAATCTGTATTCTGGCTGAATGCATAATACCAGTCTGTTGCCGCCTTGGCGCCTTTTTCCTCATACAGTCTGCGGAAGGTATAGATAACATCTGATGGTCTTGGTACTAAGCTTCCCATGATCTTAGTATCAAATAAATCTCTGTATACAACGCCCTCGCCTTTTAATAAGCCTTTATCCTGTGCATAATCCAGCATTTCCTTCAAAGTCTCTTCCAGTGAGAATGTGGTCACATCCTCTACTTTGGTAAAATTCTCAGGAGTAAATTCTCTGTCATATTCTTCCAGCTCAAATAATTCCAGCAATTTGTTCACTGTATAAATAATGTCTGCTTCATCTACCAGTCCGCTGGATACCCCATAACGGACAAGGTCTGTAATATTCTGTGTAATCATGGCGTAATGCCTGCCTTTCTTCTATTTCTTTTCAAAGTCTCTGTAGTTTTATTACAGTACGGATGGACCATCACCAATCTCTACTACATAGAAATCTGCTGCATAACCAATCTTCTCTTTGTATGCCTTGCCTACATTCTCAATGAAAGCAGGTACTGCTTCTTCTTTTACAATGCTGACTGCACAGCCGCCAAAGCCTGCACCGGTCATACGTGCACCGATTACGCCCTGCTGCTTTAATGCTTCTGCTACCAGTGTATCAAGCTCGATACCTGTTACTTCATAGTCATCACGCAGAGAGTCATGGGAAGCAATCATAAGCTTGCCAAACAGCTCCAGGTCATTGTCCTTTAATGCCTTAACAGCCTTGATAGTCCTCTGGTTCTCGTATACAGCATGCTTAGCCCTCTTAATCTTTACAGGATCACCGATGAGTTCCTTATTTGCTTCAAATTCCTCTTCTGTCAGCTCACCAAGAGACTTGATGGAGAGCTTTGTCTGTAATGCTGCAAGTGCTGCTTCACACTCACTTCTTCTCTCATTGTACTTGGAATCACCCAGACCACGCTTCTTGTTAGTGTTAAGAATAACAATCTTGGCGCCCTTTAATACGATAGGTGCATATTCATAGGAAAGGTCAGCAGTATCCAGGAAGATTGCACAGTCCTTCTTACCCATGGCAATTGCAAACTGATCCATAATACCGCAGTTTACGCCATTGTACTGGTTCTCTGAGAACTGTCCGATCAGTGCCAGATCCTGATTGGTCACTTCAAATCCGAATAACTCCTTCAGGATAAAACCTGTCAGGACTTCGATGGATGCTGATGAAGACAGGCCTGAACCATTTGGAATATTGCCAAAATACAGAATATCCAGTCCCTTATCTACCTTATAGCCCTTCTTGCCAAAAGCCCATACGATTCCCTTTGGATAATTTCTCCAGTCTCCATCTTTCTTAGTCTCGATATCAGCCAGTCTGCTCTCGCCTACTCCATCTTCTTCAAAGTTCATGGAGAAAAGGCATAACTTGTCATCATCACGAAGTCTTGCAACTGCATATGTACCGATTGTCAGTGCGCAGGGAAATACGTGTCCACCATTATAATCTGTGTGCTCACCGATCAGGTTCACACGGCCTGGTGCGAAATAAACGCCAGCTCCCTTAGAATCTCCAAATACTTCCTCAAATTTCTTTAACAGTTCCTGTTTCATTTTCGTTCCTCCAATTTGTTTTATAGTTTTATGTTAGTTTAAAATTAATCTCTTATTTAGGCTGATAGTCTCTGATGACCTTCAGTGATGGAAGTGCATTGCCTTCATAATCAAAGAGTGCCTGATTCGCCCATTCATTACCACATGGACCTGCTTCCTTGATATATTCCAGTGACTCCGGTGTTGCCCAGCCGCTTCCTGCAACAGGCAGCCATGCCGGCTCCCAATAGAAGAAACCACGTCCTCTGTTCTCCGGGACCTGCTCCAATACCTCCAGAAAAGCCTTTAGGAATCCGCACTGTCCTTCCTTCGTCATAGGGAAAGGTACTTTCTCACATAAAGCAGGCTTGGTCGCCATGCCTTTTCTATCCTCCGGCGCCAGCTTCTCATAAGAAGCATAATCCTCTACCGTATAACCCATGGATACTTCTGCAATCACCAGATCCTTGCCGTAACGCACTGCGATATCGTTCATGTTATTCTTAAGGGCGTCCAGATTCCCATGCCAGAATGGATAGTAGGATAAACCAATGATATCGAAATCTTCCCCTCGCTTCGTATAGTTATCGAACCATTCCCGATAAAGGGCATTGTTACCACCATTATCCAGATGGATCATGATCTTCGTCTCAGGACTTGTCTCTCTCACTGCACGGATACCCGCACTGACAAAACGGGCTATGTTATCATAATCAGGCACCTGTCCTTCCGGCCAGAGAAGACCATTAGACAGTTCGTTACCAACCTGTACCATATCAGGACGTACACCCTCTGCAATGAATTTGCGCATATTCTCTTTGGTAAAATCATACACAGCCTGTTCCAGCTGTTCTACATTGTAGCCAACCCATGCCTTGGGCTTGCGCTGTTTGCCCGGATCTGCCCAGAAGTCACTGTAATGGAAATCCAGCAGGAATTTCATGCCTGCTGCCTTGACACGCTTTGCCATACGGAGTGTTACTTCATAATCAGTGTTACCTGCCCCATAAGGCTTACCATCCTCTGACCTGGGATCATTCCACAGTCTGAGCCTGATATAATTGGAGCCATATTTCTTCAATATCTCCAGCAAATCTCCCTGCTTGCCTTCATCATAAAAGACTACACCTAACTGCTCAATCTCGTCCATTGATGATACATCCATGCCCTTGATATATTCTAACATCCTGTTACCTGTACCTTTCTGTCGGTTATATCTAAATATTTTTATGCGCAACCGTTTGCGCTTTGTAAAATTATCATAACAAGCAAAATGGCATCCGTCAATAGATTTTTATGTAAAAAAAATGGACTTATCGTTCAAAAAAAGCCCTCTGCCATATGACAAAGGACCTTTCTCTTATTTCTCAATCGCCTGATTCAGATTATCTTCTATTTTATCTAATATGTGTTCCAACGTCTCCAGTTCTTCACTGGTCATACCGGCTTTCATAATTTCGTCCGTCATCTGGAATATCTCCAGCACCCTATCTGCCTTTCTGTTCCAGAAGTTCTTCATGGTCGCCTCTTTCCATGATCTCACCCTTTTCCAATACCATGATTGCATTGGAGTTTCTGACCGTAGAGAGTCTGTGGGCAATGACAAATACCGTTCTGCCCTCCATGATTCCATCCATTCCCTTCTCAATGAGCCGCTCTGTTCTTGTATCAATAGAGCTTGTTGCTTCATCCAGAATCAGTACAGGCGGCTTGGCAATCGCAGCTCTTGCAATTGCGATCAACTGCTGCTTCTACCACTTCCATTCTGATTTCACTGACTACCTTCTGTGAAGTATGCACCATCAGCCTGTTATAGCCAAGATTGGACAGCGCACCGCACAGATACGTACCACAGATTCCTGCTCCTGCACTGATGAATACCAGAACTGCCACCAGGGCAAATGCCCACTTGTAATGCCCCAGATAGGTCAGCAGATGACAAACTGCATAGCCGGCATATTCAGTACAGATATTCCAAAAGCCCTCTCTGATTCTGATTTCAGATTATCATTCACATTCTGAAACTTCTCCACTTCATATTCGCCACGCACAAAAGAATAGGACTGATCTGCATTGGTTACACCATAGTCGATCAGATCTGCCATCAACATTCGGCTGTGTCAAGTCTTATTATCCTTCCTGTCTCTGCCATGACTCTGTGTGAGATAGAGATAACAGTTCTGTTCTCGCTGACTCTCTTCAAAGCCTGCAAGACTGCCCTCTCCGTATCAGCATCCAGATTTGCCGTAATCTCATCGAGCAGTAATAGCTTCGGTTCTGCTGCTGCCGCACGGGCAATGGATAACAGCTGCCATTGTCCCTGGGAAAAGAGTTCCGGCGTACATATCGTATCGTAGCCATGCTCCAGATTCATAATGGTATCATGTAACCCTGTCAGTTTCGCTGCCTTTATTACCTGCTCCATGGTTATTGCATCATCATAAAGTGTGATCTGCTCTTTCACAGTTCCAGGAACCATATGAAATGACTGCTCTACATAGCCAAAAAGCCTGCGGCGCTCATTGGCTGAAATATCTGCTGTCTTTTTCCCCTGTATCAGAATCTCGCCTTTTACCGGTTCATACAGTCCAAGAAGCAGCTTGAATATCGTGCTCTTGCCGGCGCCGGTCCTGCCTGAGAGTGTCACCTGTTCTCCCTCCTGTACCTGAATATTGAGATGTTCCAGCACCATATGATCGTCATAGCCAAATGTGACATCTTTTAACTCTACAAAAGGCATATTCTGTGTGTACGTTCCCTCTGACCGGGATTCATTGTTCCTAACCTCAGGCAGAGTCAGAAATTCATTGATTCTGCTGACACCTGCAATGGCTGACTGAATGGTCTGAATCTCCATACCAAGGCTTTCGATAGGTGTAAATATCTGTGAAATATAGTTAATAACTGCCACTGCGGTTCCCGCTGACATACCAAACAGTACAAGCACCTGCTGATTGCCGGAGGCTGAGAACAGCATGACTACAGCTACTACGATGGCATTCAGGATCAGAATGACCGGTGAGTATACCGCATCGTAGAAGTTCGTCTTTTCCATTGCCTGATAGCTCTCTTCGATATACTGGTCATATCGCTTCTCCATATACGCTTCCTTACCAAGGCTGTGAATGGTACGGATATTGTGCAATGTCTGTGGTACATGCCCGGATACACGGCTTACTGCCCTTCTATTCTCAATCTGCGCTGCCAGCATATTCTTCTGTACATGTCTCGTAAACCAGAAGAGAAAAGGCAGCAATATAATAAGCACAAGCGCCAGTCCCTTATTATGAAACCATATGACAGCAAGAATACTGATGATCTTGCAGACATCTGCAAACATACTGATAATACCTGATGTGAACAGATTCTCCACCGTATCCACATCCCCTACGAATCTTGATACCAGTGAGCCAGGCTCCTGATGATTGATCGAATCTGCTGACAGGCGTATGAATTTCGCCATCAGACGGCTTCTCAGTGTATGTGTGATCTTTTGTCCAAAGACTGTCAGAAGTCCTTCTCTTGCCGATTCCATAATGCCCGTCAGTACCAGCAGTCCAAAATACAGTACGATTATTCCTATATTCACCTGCTGCCCCTGTGTCAGGGAATCAACCACGTCTCCCAGAATCAATGGTGGCAGAAGTGCAGTTACAATGGCAGTGCAGACCGCAACCAGAATTCCAAGAGAAAGCCATTTCTTCTCCCAGACTGTATGCATGACTATACTGCCTGCTGTTTCTTTATTTCTGCTCATCTGCCTCGCCTCCTTCCTGTGCACGGTAAATTGCCACATATTCTGGCTCCTTACTCATCAGTTCTTCATGTGTTCCAGCCGTTACACGTCCATTCTCCATCCAAAGCACCTGATCCATCTGTGGGAATAAATATAATCTGTGAGAAATAAGTAATACAATGCTGTCTTTTGTCAAATTCTTCAAATTTGCAAATATCTGCTCTTCTGTCCTTCTATCCAGTGCCGAGAACGGATCATCCAGAATCAATACCGGCTTCTTATGACACAATGTCCTTGCCAGTGCCAGTCTCTGCGCCTGTCCACCGGAAAGTCTGACGCCGCCGCTCCCGACATGGGTATGAATACCCTCTTCCATCTGGGCAACTTCCTTGTCAAAGCACACCATTTTCAAAAGTTTCTCAATATCTTCATCCTCTCCCATAAGGATATTATTCTCAATACTGTCATTGAACAGCTCCGGGTCATGCCCCAGATATCCAATGATGCCTATACGTTCTCTGTCGTCCAGCCTGCCTAATTCCTGATTCTTGAAACGGATGCTGCCCTCATAAGGATATTCGCATAGAAAAACCTTACCAAGTGTAGATTTACCACATGCCACAGGACCTGTAATTCCTATGATCTGTCCGGGCTTCGCCGTAAATGACACATTTTCCAGAATGCGTCCACCAGTCGGGTAGGCAAAATCAACATGTGACACCTGTAATTCTCCTGCCTGCTGCACCTTGCAGGGTTCCTCTTCTTCTACCAGCTTCATTAAAGGGCGGATTCTCTTCCAGGATACCTGTGCCTTATGCACTGCGTTGAACAGCTTGGCTGCACTGGAGGATTTCACTGATAATTTGGTAAAACATGCAAGAAACGTTGCAAAGGCTGCCACATCCCACTTCGTCCATCCGATTCCCAGTACATTCCTGCCGCCAAAATACAGGATAAAGAATACTCCTGCCATGGAAATAATACGGTATATGGGAGGCATCACACTGTTCCAGATATTAGCACGGACAGCACTCTTCTCATAATCATTCAGATTCTGTTCGTAGGCATCTCTTCTCTCTTCCTCACAGCCAAATACTCTGTAAGTGATGGCATTGCTTGCTCTGTCCAATGTCGCAGCACTTAATATTCCTGACTGCTCTTTATATGCTGCTCCGCCTTTCTGTACCTGGACTTTCATCTTCTCCGCTACAATAAACGAAATCGGTGGGAAAAGCATGCACAGAAGTGCCAGTCTCCAGTCATACCATAACAGCATACCTGCATAGGCTGCCAGTGCTACGCCTGTATCAAAAAGCTCCGTAGTGAACTTACGCATCCCTTCCACGCAGTCATCTACATCCAGAATCGCCTTAGTCAGTACATTACCTGTTCCTTCTTCTTCCAGCTCTGTTCTGTTCTTATGTATCAGACAGCCATACAGAATCCGCTTCATTCTGCGATTCACATTGTTGGCAAAACGTCTGACGTAGAATCTCTTGACATAACGAGATACCTGTACGACTGCAATGGCTGCTACATAGCAGATGACCAGTACAAGCATATCCGAGAAGACCTTGGTGCCACCCAGAATATCTACCAGATACCCTGTCATTTTACCCTCGAACCACGGTCCCGCCAGGAGTCCCAGGTTATAGATCAGCCCTGATATGGTTACTGCCAGAAGCACAACCCATTCTTCCTGAAAATAAGAAAGAATGCGGTCAGCCCTGAATGCTGCTTTATTCTTCACGTCCTTCGCCTCCCTTATCAATCAATGCCGATACATCCGGGAAGCCTTCCCGGCTCTGTCTCTTGGAACGCCAATATAACGTATCCAGAGTCTTACAAAATGCCTCTTTCTCCTCCTCTGGCAGCTCTGCCAGAAGCCATTCATAGAAGACACCCTCTATGTAAGCCTTAGAATTCTTCAACTTCTCTGCTTTCTGTGTGGCATACAGCATCTGGCTGCGCCCATCATCAGGATTGGGCTTGCGTATCAGATAGCCCTTCGCCTCCAGACTGGCGGCTCTCCTTGCTGCTGCTCCCTTATCAATCTTTAACTGCTCACGCACTCCCGCCTGAGTAATCCCCGGATTGTGCCGAATCAGATGAATGAAGTCAAACTCCGCTGTTCCAATTCCATCTTCCTTCATCGTCTGCACTGTGAGCTTATTGACTTCTCTTGCAATCTTTGTAATCTTTCTACCCGTCTCGTCCATATGAAACCTCCTACACGAAATAGATGTACCTACATCCATTTAGATGATAGTACATCCATTTTAGGATGTCAATATATAAGACTTTCCTATTTGTATCCGTCTTTTATATTGAATCACTCTTATTTTTTGAAGTTAAATATACCTCAACTGCATTTATTATCATTTCTGCTGTTTCTATCTGTTCAAAGGCTTCATCCTTTGAAGCAATATAAAAATCATCATAATCACTTTTTTCACGTTTTTGTTGCAATCTGGCAATACGTTTTCCAATTTCCCGGTTAAATTCACCCTGTGCAACATAATTCTTATTAAAATGCGCTATTACATCTTTATGCCTTTTAAAGTCAATCTCGCTTAATGCCAGTACTGCCTTAATTGCATAAAAAGCAGCATAATATGAACGATTTATGGAATCTTTATAATGATTCCCTTCAACACAATCTCTGGCAACAGTTAATGTTTCTTTTGCCTGATTCATTCTATATTGGCTTAATTCAATTTTCTTATTTTCCACTTAAAACTACTCCTTCTTTTTCAACATTGTTATAAAAGGGTAATGTTCCCAGCCAATACTTAAATATATCTTCATTCTTAATGATTACAGAAATATCTACACCGTAATCCATAAGGAAATCATAAGCGATATCATATATATCATTTTCTATTTCCGTAATCTCTTTATCTGAAAGAGTGGTCAATATCATAATATCAATATCGGAGTTTTCTTTATTATCTCCTCTGGCATAAGAGCCATAAAGCAATACCTTAATTAGTGATTCTCCAAAATATTCTTCGATTCGTTTTGTAAAATCCTTTAATATTTCTCCAATTGCATAATTCATTGACTCACCCCAATTCATTTTAAAGTTATAACCAACTTGAATATAGTATACCACACTATTGTTCAATACTTCTTTAGTTCTCTCAAAATATTTTAAAACTGCGGGAATAACTTACTTCTGCCTTTTGGGGTCATGACCGGTATGGCAAAAAGCACCGCCTTGCAGACATTATCTGCAATCATGCATAACCATACCGCTCGCAGATCCAGTCCCCATACCTTCACACACAGGAAGGTCAGCAGGATGCGGATGCCCCACATACTGAAGGTCTCTACAATAAATGCATAACGGGTGTTACCTAGTCCGTAGAAGATACCCTCCATGACAATCATGATTCCAAAGAACGGCTCTGAGAATGCCACCAGTCTGAGCATATCCGCGCCCAGGTCAACGACTGCCCGGCTTGGTGTAAAGAAGCTCATAAGCATCTTCGCACTCAGATACAGGACCACACCATTAACACACATCATGGCAACCGTTACAATGACACTGATAATACTGACCTTCCTGAACTTATCCCTGTTCCTCTCCCCAAGGGAATTACCGACCAGTGTAGAGGTTGCAGTACGAAATCCATAACCCGGAATATAGAATATCTCTTCTGCCGTTACGGCAATGGAATGTGCTGCAAATATAGTCGTTCCCATACCTGATACCAGCCCTGCAAAGACTGTATAACCAAGGCATGAGGTAATACTGGTTCCAAGTACCGGAAGTGCGACCCTGCCACACTGTTCCAGAATCGCTGTGTCAGGTCTGATCTCGCCAAGCTCCCAATGCAGCCATTCATTCCTGCGGTATGCCACATACATCATAATACCTGACAATACATAGGAAATGGCAGATGCAATGGCAGCGCCTCTCACTCCCATATCTACACCATAGATCAGTGCATAATTCAGCACTGCATTGATAATATTCGCACCCAGGCTGATGAGCATGGGAGTCTTCGTGTCCTTCGTCGCACGGATGGCTGCACCAAACACAATGCTGGATACACGAAACAGCATAGGCAGGCTGATGATAAAGAAATATTCACCTGCCGCACCCTGAATGGATGCTTCTGCGCCCATCCAGATGGGAATATACGGGCTTAGCAGCAAGGAGATTCCTCCAAGCACAATGCTGCACCCAATGACCATCCATACTGCCTGGCTGGAGATTCTCCTTACCAGATTCTTATCCCCACTTCCTACCGCCTTGGCAATCAGCGCCAATACACCGATTCCTATGGCATGGGGTACACTGTTCACCAGCCATGTAACTGTCGTGCTTACGCTGACAGATGCTGTTGCCTGCTCTCCAAGCTGTCCTACCATAGCTGTATCCACATATTGGATCAGTGTCGCAAGCACCTCTTCTATAATTGTAGGAATTGACAATGTGACCAGCATATACAATACGCTGCTCCATCGCTCCTTCTTCTGATTCACACCCATTCTCCTCTACTACTTTTATATAATGTAACTATTCAGATACAGAATTGTACAGACTTAACAAATGCATTAGCAGGCACTTGCTTTATATTGTAACTATCTAATCTATATGTGCTGTAATCTCTTCAAAGTATCGTTCATTCTCTGGATATTGGCAGTCTGCTGCATCCTGTAATACTTTCTTGCGGTATTTCTCGCACATTTGGGAAACGTCAAATTCCACCTGTACTGCGCCTCTGTACTCTTCCTCATTTTCAGGTACATCCAGCTTCACCTGCTCTGTGCCCTGTTCCAGCATATTCTTATAATTGACATACATGCAGTAGTCCTGATAGCCTTTTACAATCTCCCAATACTTCCCATAGATGTCAATATCATACAGGTCGTATATGTACAATGTGGTATATAATTGGTCATACCTTCTGTTAATGTAATCACGTTCACAATTCGTCAGATTATATTCTTTACCGGAATATTTCAGGTCATATCGGATAGACGACGGCAGTTCGATTGCAATACCAATCAGCATAATCAGACTGAATACACAAAAAAGTGTCTTGAAAATAAAAGGGATAATATGCACTTCATACTGCCCACTCTCATCGTGAAACTTAATTCTCTTCATATTCCCACCCTCTTCTTTCGCAGACCAGCTTTATGAAATCCTGCTCTTCATCTGAATACAAATTGGCATCCACCAGTCTGGTGATATCTTCCTGTGTCATTTTAAAGGTTCCCTCCAGAAAGGCCACTGTATTCTGCTGTGCTTTCTCCAGATATCTCTGGTTCTCAGGATATTCCAGACTGCTTCCATAGGTACGGTTAAATTCCTTGAGCATATACTGTCCGTTATATAAGGCTGAGCCAATACGGTACATTCTTGGAGTCTCTCCATGGTTCCAGTCCTCATTCTGCTGGAAATATGCCATCATCTCCAGCAAATTGCGGTAGGATTGATAGATCTGCACCCTTTCCGTATACTTATCATAGCCATCCTCCCAAAACAGGGAATGTTCTTTTACATACTGAACCAGTACTTCCGTATCCTCTGTCTCCAGTATTGCATCTGCTTCCGCCACAGAAGCCGTACTCCTCACATATCTGTCATGTAAGGTCTCGAACACTCCCCCCACCACTGCGATTGCTATGGTCAGGGCTGCCATCAATACAATACAGACAATGACCACATTCCATATCTGGTCGATCACATATAAAGGAGCCGAATGACGTACTCTCTTTCTTGTGTTTTCTGTTTCATTTTTGGCTTTTTCCTCTGTGTTCTTCCAATGCATTCCCAGTGAATTGGGTTCTCCACAATATGGACATTTCAACTCCTTGGCTGAATACTGTGCGCCACATCTCTTGCATTTCATTCTGACTGCTCCTCTTTGAGCCTCTCAAAGGCCATCTTCTGCATATCTTCCTGTATCTGCCGGAGTCTGTCGTAATCATCCTCATCAAAGCCTCCGGCTGCTTCTATGAGCTTGTCAGTATCTTCCTTCGTTATACCATAATTATCCAGAAGATACTCATATGCCTTGTCTCTGTAATAGGCAGCAGAGGCTTCCTCCTCATACTTATAGTGTTCATCCTGTGAGTACTGACAAGTCGCCAGTATATACATAATATACTTTACATCATAGATGGAATCCCATTGTTTATTCTCCACGATCCACCTGCGGTAATTATCATCCATCGGGTCCAGATACCGTTCAAAATAGCGCTCCATATCCGCTATGTCACTGTATTTTTCATAACCGCTGGTATACATCAGGTTCTTCTTCTCCATGTAGTGAAGGATTCCTGCATAGTCACCCTCCTGATACATCGTCTCCATCTTCTGGCTGTGGCGCTGTTTTGCATGATAGGACACTTTCCTGTTTACTATGGCAGATATGCCTTCATACGCTGCTACAACAATTACCAGCACAATCAGTCCTATCAACAGTTTCGTCACAAGACTCTTGCCCTTTTTAGCAGCCTTCTGTGGCAGCTGTTCCAGATGCTCCTTCTCCCGGTTCAGACCGTTTATGATATCTTCGTGCTCCTGCACGGCTTTTCCAAAGTTATCACTGCCGCAATATGGACACTTGTCTGCTTCCTCATCATACTGCGCACCGCAGTTATCACATGTGATCATCCCCATCTTTATACTCTCTTTCCTACTATTTGTTCTATTTCCAGAAGATCCTGTATCTCATAATCAATTCTGACACCCTTGTCATTTATTGTCTTCTTAGGATTATACCAGCAGCATGCCAGTCCTGCATTGTTCGCTCCTTTTATATCACTGGTCAGGGAATCCCCAATCAGAAGAATCTCTTCTTTTCTGCAATCCTTCAACTCCTGCAAAACTGGTTCAAAGAATCTCACATCCGGTTTCTCATAACCGATTTCATCAGAAATAAATGCCCTGACAAAAATCTGATCCAGACCTGAATTGGCAAGCTTGCGTCTCTGTGCAGTCTGTGTACCATTAGTCACTGCATACTGACGAATCCCCTGCTGCTGTAAATAGTCAATGACCTCTCGTCCATGAGGACAATAGATTGCCACATCTCCAAGCCTCTCCTGATATTCTGCATTAAAAGCCTCTGCCTTCTCTACAGGAAGCCCCTCTGATGCAAAGAATTCCCTGAAACGCCCCTCCAGAGTCTCCTGCTTCGTGATCTCGCCTTTTTCCAGCCTCTCCCAATACTTCCTATTGATTGCAGAATACCTCTCTAACATCTCATCTGAGCATACTCCCAGCCCAAATATCCGGAAACACTCCCCAATCGCATACTTCTCCGCTGCCAGAAAATCCAGCAGCGTCATATCTATATCCCACAAAACTGTTGTATACATAACTCCTTATTTTCCTTTCCCTGATTCCAATCCATTTATATAATTTGATCAGTTACAGAATTGTACAGCTTTCCCAATGCATAAGCAGGCATTGTGAAATCTGTACAATTCGTCCCTCTCAAATACCAAAAAGGGATTGATGTAAAACACCAATCCCTCTTATTATATTGGATTTATCGATTCATTTCAAGCTGTGGTCCTGTAGAATGATGATTTGCAATAATGGAATCAATCTCTCTGAGATTGGAAGATGGCAGATCACCGGGAATCGTATTCTTAACGGCTGCCGTAGCATTGCCATATTCCATTGCCTTCTGGCAGTCCATATTATGTGCCAGCAAGCCATACAGGGCACCGGAGATATAAGCATCACCACTTCCGATACGGTCTACAACATCAATATTCTCATAAGCAGGCTCCTGTACGAAACGGTCTGCAATCGCATCATAGATGCAGGAACCGAAGGAATGAATCTTCGGAGAATGTACGACACGCTGCGTAGCTGCCACTACACTAATCGGATAGTCTTTTGTAAAGCTTCTCATCATATCCTGCACTGTGCCTTCCTTGCCAAAGGTAAGTCTGGCTGTGTCTTCTGAGCAGAAGAATACATCTACATAAGGAAGAATCTGTTCTATACATTCCTTAGCTTCCTGACCGGTCCACAGATTCGCACGGAAGTTTACATCAAAGGAAATCAGAGTGCCATTTTCCTTAAAGCGCTTGATCATCTCTATTGCAGTCTCCCTGGTCTTCTGTCCCAGCGCCAGCGTAATGCCCGTTGTATGGAAGCATCTTGTGGAACGGTACATCTCTTCCGGGAAATCATCAATGCTGACCTCGGAAAAGGCAGTGTTCTTCCTATCATAGATAACATTTGGTTTTCTGGGGTGTGCACCATATTCATAATAGTAAATACCCAGCCTGGAATCCTTCGTCTTATCATAAACCAGGTAGTCATCGCTGACACCACAGAAACGGACTCTGTTCTGAATGAAGTTGCCCAGGTCATTCGCCGGAATCTTGGAAATAATACCGGTCCTGAGTCCAAGGAGCGATACACCGGATACCACATTCAGTTCCGCTCCGCCAGCCTGCTTCTGAAATACCTCACCACGGGTCAGACGCTCATTTACGGGCGGTGACAGACGAAGCAGAATCTCACCAAGTGCCAATAAGTCAAAATCTCTTCTTTTCATTATCATAATGTAAGCTCTCCTTAAACGCATGATAGGACATGTAAGCCCTTACAAAAGTATCCTTTGCATTGTTAAAATAAGTGTATCATGTGACCGGTAAAATTTCCAGTCTTTTCTTTAAAACTCTGTATCAAAATATTTATGTAACCGTTTACATATATTTTACCGTACTTTCGATATTTTTCCCAAAGCTTTTTAACTATACCCGTTATTTTTTACTTTGTTTGCTTTGTATGGCTTTATTATAGGCAATGGAAAAAGGCAAAAAAACACACCTTTTTTTGCAAAAGGTGTGTTTTTTTTAGAATGCTGTATATTTTATTCTTTGACACCGCCAATCGTAAGACCTGTTACGAAATATCTTTGCAGGAATGGGTAAATACATACGATAGGAAGCATAGTGACCATAGTCGCTGCAGCACGGATAGATACCGGGGTAATCGCCTCTGCTGCTGCATTTTTCATGGAATCTGCACTGCCGCTCTGCTGCATAACAGAGGAAAGCAGCTTCATCAGTTCATACTGTAAGGTGGTATATTCAGGCTTCATCCTGTTATAAAGCATGGCATCGAACCAGGAATTCCACTGGCCAACTGCCACGAACAGCGCAACCGTTGCATATACCGGTTTACATAATGGTGAAATGATTCTTGTAAAAATGGTAAAATATCCGGCTCCATCAAGCTGGGCAGATTCTTCCAGAGAATCCGGCAGCCCCAGCATATAAGTCCTCATGACCAGCATATTAAAGGCACTGACTGCACCAGGCACAATATACACCCAGAAAGTACCAGTCAGGTGAAAGCCTCTGTATACCAGGAATGTTGGGATCATACCGCCATTGACATACATCGTGATGACCCAGAACAGAGATAACTGGGAACGGAACAGGAATCTCTTGCGGCTTACGATAAATGCCAGCAATGCATTGGCTACCAGAGAGACCAGCGTACCGATTATGGTTCTAAGCACTGTGATATAAGCCCCCGTCATAATATTCTGCTTATGTATTACTGTTGTGTAATTCTTCCATGTGAATTTACGAGGCAAAAGGTGAATTCCTCCGCGGACAGTGTCGATACCGTCGTTAAGAGAAATCGCCAGAGTGTTCAATACAGGATACAGTGTGATGATTACAAAAGCCACCATGAATATCGTATTGCACACTGTGAAAATAATGTCTGCTGTGGATTTCTTTTTCTTCATAATGATCACCTAAAATAACCTTTCTTCTCCGGCACCCTTAGCCAGCTGGTTCGCTATAACGATCAGAATAATGCTGACCACGCTCTTAAAGATACCTGCTGCCGTACCCAGAGAATAATCATTTTGGCTGATACCCCATTTCAATACGTAAATGTCGATAGTCTGGGATACATTCTGAACCAGACCATTACCAAGCAGATACTGTACTTCAAAGCCTGCATTCAGAACGTTACCTACATTCATCAGAAGAAGAATCATGATCGTAGATTTAATACCCGGAAGCGTAATATATCGAATCTTCGCCCATCTTCCTGCACCATCTATGGACGCTGCCTCATACAGACACGGATCAATGGCTGTAATCGCCGCCAGATAGATGATAGCATTCCAGCCTGTCTCCTTCCACAGATTGGCAAAAGCCACAATTGGCCAGAAATATTTCTGATGTGCAAAGAAATTGATTTCTGTATTAATCAGATGTAATTTCATTAAAATTTCATTGATGATACCTGTTGTAGACAGCGCATCATGCATAATACCTGTAACAATGATCCAGGACAGGAAGTGTGGCAGATACGATATGGTCTGCACAGACTTCTTCCATATTCTGGATGTAATCTCATTTAAAAGAATTGCGAATACGATCGCCATAATAAAACTGGTCACAAGGTTCAATACACCCATTGCCAGTGTGTTGCGGATTACCCGCAGAAAAACAGCATCTGTAAATAAAAATTTGAACTTATCCAATCCTACAAAAGCTGAATGAAGCAAGCCATCCTTGGGTTTATAGTTCTGGAATGCCATGATCCAGCCGCCCAAGGGCAGATAATAGAACATAATTCCATAAATAACGAACAAGGCTGAACAGATCAAAAGAAATTTCTGGCGTTTTATTTCTTTCCACGTAATCTTGACCTTGGTTTCTTTTTCTTTCTTAGCCATATGAATAACCATCCCTTTCCATCTTTGCCTTTTTCAAAGGAAAGAGGCAGAAGCCCTGCCTCTTCCCATAAAGGACTATTCAGCCAATGCTGCTCTTCTGTCCAGTTCTGCCTGCATTTCATCCAGGAAGCTCTGAGGATCGCAGCCTTCATATGCTGTCATATATTCGTCCCATGTACTTTCAAAATCACCTGACATAACTACCTTAGGAAGCCATTCATGCTTAATCTCACCCATCTTGGTCCATGCAACACCACCAGGAGTCGCTGTTGTCATGCTGTTGGAATAAGAATACATAGGGAACCATGAACCCATTTCTTTCTTTGCAGAGTGAAGCATATCTACATAGGAGTCTGCATTGTAAGCCTTGAATGTGTTAACAAGAGGCTCTGCAAGCCCATTAAAGAACTCGGATGTCTGCTGGCTTGGCTGCATTGCATTCTTGCCGTCCTTGCTGGTTCCAAGCCACTGAGGCAGATAAGTATAACCACACATATGATTAGCCTTATAATCTGTATCTGCTGCCTGTGCCCTCATCTCATCTGTACGATAGAACATACCATCATCATCTACCAGATAGTCAACACCTTCCACACCCCAGAATCTCAGGTTATGGATTTCCTGATCCAGTACATCATTGAGGAATTTGGCTGCTTTATCAGGATCTTTACAGCTTGTTGTAATAGATACGCCGCTGGACTGGTTCAATGTATCACCATATGTATGCCACTGATTCTCCATACCTTCGTCAATAGTCAGACCAAGAGGTACATAGTTGCAGCCCTGTGCATCCAGTCCCTGCTGTTTGAATACATCATTTACTGTGTAGGCGAAATCCCACCACTGGTCGCACATACCAAGTACACGTCCTGTAGAAAGCTTGGAGATATACTCATCATAAATCTGGGTTGCAAATTCTGTATCGATCATGCCCTTCTGATATTCTTCGTTGAGCTTCTGGAAATATCTCCTGGTAGTATCTGTTGTGTTGTAATCCACAATCTTCATATTGTCGGTATCTACGATAACGGAACCATCATTTGGATAGCCATCCAGGAACTGTCCTGCATTCTCAATACAGAAGTATCTCCAGTCATCACACAACATGGTATAAGGAATATATGCTGTTCCGTCTTCCATTGTCGGATTGGCTGCTGTATAGTCCTCTAATAACTGGAAGTATTCATCCAGAGTGTTGATCTGTGGATATCCAGCCCACTCCAGTACCTTGCACTGAATCCAGAATGCTTCATCATTGTGTGTTGTGGTCTTATCTTCACCATAGCTGTTCTGGAATACGTTGATCCAGTAGATATGTCCATCTTCCTGACGGAACTTCTCCCACTCTGCATCAGAATACATTTCCTTGATATTAGGATATTTCTCAATATAATCATCCAGAGGAAGCAGTGCACCTGCATCCAGAAGAGACATTGTTCCATCTCCACCATCAATGAAATCTGGATATTCGCCACCTGCAATAATTGTTCCAATTGCTTCTTCTGCGGTCTGTCCTGTCAGCCAGGTTTCCTTAACTCTGACTCCGGTCTTCTGAGCGATCAGCTCCTGAATCTCATTTCCATCATTGATCTCAGAACCCGGCATGGCAATGAACATGGTAAAATCTGTGATATCTCCATTATCTGCGGATTCACTGCCGCTCTCTGCTGTACCTGATGCACTGCTGTCAGTTGCTGTGGAAGCTCCCCCGCCACATCCTGTCAGCATGGATGCTGTTACTGCTGTTGTCATAAATAGCGCCATTATACTGATTGTCCAGCATTTTCTCAAATATTTCCATTTTCTCCTCATATATTACTCTATTTTTTCTTTTAACTTGATTTTCTTTTGTGCATTGTTTATTTTTTATGTTGTATAGTTTACTTTTTATTGTGCATGTTGTATTTATTCAAAAACATGTGAATTAAAGTGGAAAGTAATTTTGAGCAGTTACTTATTTCAAAAAATACTCTCGAAGTCTTCTAAATGAAGCATTCCGGGAGTGCATAAAACAAGGGAGTGATTACATATGGAACCTGCCGCAATCGGTGATTTACGTTCGGAATATTATGATGCTAACAGCGATTTTCCGGGACTTTGGGAATTGGATGAGAACAGACGTGAAGACGTGGATTTTCGCAACAGTTCTTCTATCCGCATCTGGTATAATGATTTAACGTCCAATTATGCCACTCACTGGCATAATGCGTTGGAGATCATCATCCCCATTGACAATTATTATGACGTTGAAGTGGAAGGTATCTCTTACCATCTTAGACCTGATGAAATCCTGATTATTCCACCCGGTAAGCTCCATCAGCTGACTGCGCCATCAAGCGGCAGCCGCTTTATTTATCTGCTGGATATCAGTTGCCTGGAAGGATTAAAAGGCTTCTCTGGTATTAAATCGCTGCTTACCGCTCCTTTATTCGTGACGAAAGAATCCTATTCCCATATCTATGAGGATGTGTATGATCTTCTTGCCAGAATGCGCAATGAATATTTCCGCAAAAACGAATATGCTGAGCTTACCATTTATGCTCTTTTGATCAATCTGTTTGTAAAATTCGGCTACAACCATATTCAGACGCAAGATCTCTTCCCTAATGTGAGATCCTATAAGCAAAAGGAATATGTTAAGAAATTCAATGATCTGCTGGATTATATAGACAAGCACTATACAGAAGAACTGAATCTGGAAGAGATTGCAGACTGCATCGGATTCAGTAAATATCATTTTTCAAGGCTTTTTAAGCAGTATACAGGATTTACTTTCTGTGACTACTTATGCTATCGGAGAATCAAAGCTGCTGAACTGCTGCTGTCAAGACAGGATTTGTCTATTACAGAAGTGGCCCTGCAGTCCGGTTTCTCCAGCATCTCCACATTTAACCGTATCTTCAAGCAGAAGAAGAAGTGTACACCGAGTGAGTATCGAAGCAAGGTGAATGTGTAAGGGTATAGGTTATAGAATATTAAGAAAGGGACGAATTGTGCCGCCTTCCTAATGCATTAGGAAGGCGGCACAATTCTGTTTTCTGGCAATAATACGAAATTTTCGATTTACAAAACTTCTGAATATGAGAAGCGTTTAAAGCAGGCGCAGTCAGTGTTTTCGGTATCAGCGACTGCATAAAGTCCTACTGTACAGCCAGTGAAGCCGCCGGCTGCTTCTGTTGACAGGGTTCGTATATCAACTTCGGGTGATTTCTGTCCCTCTATAATAACCGCAGCAGACAGCCCGTCCACTTCTAATGAGACTTCTAATGGATTAGAGCCTTGTAACGGCATAGAAATGACACGTCTGTCAGTTCCTTTTTCACATAATATCACTTCTGCCATTTTACCATTGACTTCTACTCGCAAGTTGTAGAGATTATTCTGTACATACGCAATTCCTGCCCTTTTATCCTCACTCAGGTTCGATACATCCAATAATGCCTTTGCTATGAAATGATGATGTTTCTGTCTAAATGCCAGATAAGATGGGCTTGCCTGTTCTTTCAGCGTATGGGTATCAAAAAGCATCAACAGTCCTTTGCCCTTTTCCAAAGAATAGTGGGACTTATCCGCATTGCGAAGTACCATAAATTCCGGCGGCAGCTGTCCCATGGTAGAGAATACATATTCATTGCTTTCTGCTGTATATGCCGTCCACTTTGGCAGATTAATCTCCACGGTATCTGTCAGTCTGCCCACTCCCGGATTCACTACAGGCCAGTCATTCTCCCACTCCACTCTGGCAAGGAAAGTCTCACGCCCCATGGTGGTATACCCTTCCAAAGGTCTGACCGCCAGCATGACCATATACCACTCGTCATTTATCGTCTTCACCAGATCAGCATGGCCTACATAACGGATTGGATATTTCCTGCCCAGGTGTCTATGTGTCAGGATTGGATTACAGAAGTTATTTTCATATGGTCCATATACATTCTTACTGCGGCATACAGTAACTGCGTGATCCGGGCCGGTGCCTCCCTCTGCATGCATGATATAATAGTATTCCCCGATTTTATACAGATGCGGTCCCTCCGGCCAGATAATATTTCTCATGGCACCGTTCCATACATTATGCACTTCTCCTACCAGCTTCATGTTCTCAATATCCAGCTCCTGAATCCAGATATACCAGTCACCATCATACTGGCATCCCGCCGGATTGGGGTGTGTTCCAATATAATAGCAGGTTCCATCCTCATCAAAGAACAGGCTGGGGTCTATTCCATCCGCTCCCTCAATGTAATGCGGCTCAGACCACGGTCCTGCTGGATTTTGGGCTGTAATAATGAAATTGCCACCGTAAGATACATTGGTGCATATGATATAAAATGTTCCTTCATGATAACGGATTGTCGGTGCGAACAAGCCTCTGGAATGTCCTGTATCCCCCAGTGGTAACTGGCTTTCTCTGTCACAGGCATTGCCTATCTGCTCCCAATGAGCCAGATCTTTGCTGTACATGATGGGAATTCCCGGAAAATACGCAAAGCTGGAGTTCACCAGATAGAAGTCATCTCCTACTGCGCATATGGATGGATCAGGATAAAATCCCGGCAATATCGGGTTAGTTGCTGTTACTGACATAGTTTTCCTCTCTTTCCTGCTTAAAATCATTCGTATCTGAAATCTGCAAAAATACTGCTGCCACCGGTTTCCATCGTTGCATAGGAGAACAGTCCAAACCGGCAGCCGCAGAAATGGTCAAGCCCGAAGTACAGTTTCTTTTCTGTCCCAATCTGCAGCCATTTCCCGTCTTTTTCATAATAAAAGACAGCTGTATCTTTCATGTCCGTAAAGTCCGCTTCCATTCTGAAACGAATCGAAGTCGCTTCACCCCCTAAAGGCTTCCAGGGGATTCGCTGCTTCTGGTCTTCCATACCTTCTTCCATCGCATTCATGACCAGATACCAGTTATCATTTTCTCTGGTGACAGCTACCATTCCATAGCTTCCCTGTAAGGCGCACAGCCCTGCATAATCACCATTTTTAAGCTTATCGGCATAGACCGTCACTTCTGCTGCACATTTGGGATATTTCATCCTCTGCGTCAGCATATTAGAAGCCTGCAGCAGATTTCTGCACAGCTTCTGATGGGTCATTGTCACCCGACCTGCTTCACAATCATGTGTAATATATCTCACATCAGGTTCATGATTGAACTGCCAGCAGCTCTTAAACCCATAAGAACTGTAGAATCTCTCATCCGCGTCCTTCGAAACCTTGAAATCATCACTTTCTACCAGCGGATGACACTTATAGCCTGTCTTTTCCTCTGGAATCAGCATCTGCTTTGGCATCCTGTCATGTTCTCCCATAACAGGATATGCATGCTCCCATTTCATCGGAACCAGCACAGGAATCCGCCCTACTGCCCCTCTATCCTGAAAGAGCATACCATACCACTGCCCATCAGGTGTATCCACAATTCCCCCCTGTGCTACGCCTTGCCCGTGATACCCCATATCATCATTGAATATATCGCCTCCTGTGAACTCTCCTGTCAGCGAGTCCGACACGAAACAGGCTTGCGTCCTTTTCCAGCGATCTCTTAATGAATGAATCAGAAAAAGATAATACTTTCCATGAATTTTATAGAAATGTGAACCCTCATACCCAAGGACCGGATTGCCCTCATCATTAATAAGTTCTCTGTGAAGTCCACCTTCCAACGGACCACTTAAATCTGCCTTTAACTGTGTCAGATAAATGTGATTATTTCCATAGATGATGTATGCACTGTCATCCTCTTCAAAAAACAGGGAGCAATCATGATAAAATCCCTCTATCTGACTTTTATGCCATGGACCTTCTATGGAATCAGACCGGTACAGATAAGTCTTATGCGTATCATTGGCTACAAAGCAGATATAAAAAATCCCTTTATGATAGCGCAAAGATGCCGCCCACATGCCTTTTCCATAGATATTGAGCCCATCCGCCAGAGCCTGTGCCGGTGTGCTATCCAGCCTGTCATATACGAAAGCTGCATGCTCCCAGTTCACCAGATCATAGGAGCGCAGTATTTCACACCCAGGCATAAAATGCATAGTCGTGCTTACCATATAGTATGTATCTTCCACTCTGATGATATCCGGGTCAGGATAATCCAGCGCCGTTACTGTTAAACTGCCTTTTCTCCAAGTATTTTTCATACCACTATCCTGCCTTTCTATAATATACTGTCATCATAGATTCATTGTATACCAGCTCCCACGGATTATCTGTTTATGTATTGTCATTTATTCTTCAATTATTGCTCTTTTTATAACTTTATAATCTCTTTATGAAGTTCACAGAATAAACACAATTAGATAACAATTGCATCACAAATTGTCTGTAAAGTATAAGGCATAGAAACGAAGAAATGATAAATCAAAAAGATTTTGTGAAAGGAGTCTTTTATATGTATAACGAAAACAATAACAATGAACAGAACAACGGATATACCAATAATGGTCATCCGCAGGAATATTATTACAGCACAGGCAGTCAGAATTACCAGAACAACAGCACACCGGCACGCAAGCCTAAGAAACAGCATCCATTTGCGAAAAAGGCAGTATCTTTTGTCTGCCTGGGTGCACTGTTTGGAGTCACAGCCGGTACAGCATTCAGCGTACCTACTTATATGACAAATAAACAGTTGTTACAGGCCAAAGCACAGTTAGAGCAGGCACAGAGCGAAGCAGCAGCTTCTACTCCTACCCTGTCTACAACAACAAGCTCACTGACGACCAGCAATTCTAACAGCACAGCTTCTGCTGATGTATCTGCTATTGCAGCAAGTTGTCTGCCAAGTGTCGTATCTATCACAAATAAGGGTGTATCCGAGGTAAGAACAATGTTCGGTACCTACCAGCAGGATACTGAGAGCAGCGGTTCCGGTATCATCATTGGTGAGAATGATACAGAGCTTCTGATTGTTACCAACTATCATGTAGTATCCGGCAGCAATGAATTAAGTGTAGTCTTCAGCTATGATGAAGACAGTGATAATCCTTCCTTAGTCAGTGCCAAGTTAAAAGGCTATGATTCCGATAAGGATCTGGCTGTTATCTCCGTTGCACTGAGTGATATCACAGATGAGATGAAATCACAGCTCAAGGTTGCTACAATTGGCGATTCTTCCAGCCTGCAGCTTGGTCAGGAGGTTGTTGCCATTGGTAACGCACTTGGCTATGGCCAGTCCGTTACAACAGGTATCATCAGTGCCCTCAACAGAGAGGTCAGTGTTACCAACGATGATGGTACGTCCATTACGAACAAACTGATCCAGACAGATGCAGCCATTAACCCTGGTAACTCAGGTGGTGCGCTTCTGAACATGAACGGTGAACTGATTGGTATCAACTCCGTCAAGGTAGCTTCCAGTTCTGTAGAAGGTATGGGCTATGCAATCCCTATTTCCGATGTACAGTCTATTATCGAAGAGCTGATGTTAAAAGAAACAAGAGATGTTGTTGATGAATCCGAACAGGGTTATTTAGGTATCGGCGGTACAGATGTCACAAGTGATATCTCTTCTACTTATGATATGCCTGTAGGTATTTATATCAACACAATTTATGATAACTCACCTGCCGGAACAGCCGGTCTGACCAAAGGCGATATCATCACAAAATTTGATGGACAAACAGTTAAGAGTATGAGCGAATTAAAGACTCTGCTTACTTACTATAAAGCCGGTGAGACAATTAATGTAACAGCTATGGTTCCGGGCAGCAATGGTTATACAGAGCAGACCTTCTCTCTGACACTGGCTTCCAAGGATGTCTTTGGCAGTGATGACAATACCTCCGACCAGACTCAGAGCAGTGAATCTTCTGAGAGTCAGCCAAATGGCAATGAACAGGGACAGTCTTCCTATAACTTCTTCTGGCCATTCTCCCAGCAGATGCCTTAATCAAGACATTATCTAATTACTTTTCTACCTCTTGAATAAATTGCATCAAAAGATGCAGTGCGCCGTAAGGCGCTCCCCCCTAAAAAGGCGGACCACAATTCCCCCGTGGTCCGCCTTTTTTATTTTTAATTGATTACATCTCCAACCCTGCTCTTACAGCTATATCTTCCATTGTCAGTGCTGAATTCACGATATCTGCGCTCTCCATTGCAATGCCTGCCGCTTCCAGCCCAACGATTGCAGTCTCACGCAGCTGCAGATGCCTCGTATAAGCAAGTACCAGCCCTGCCATGAAAGCTTCTCTGGCTCCCTCTATATTCACGATATGCTTCGCCCTTGGCTCTATCATCACCGCTTCCCCATTTGCCGCAGCATAGACACCCTGATTCTGCAGAATCACATATACATGCTTCACTCCACGCTCCAGCATTACCTGCGCTGCCCTGGCAGCTGTTGCCTCATCTGTTACTTCAATCCCACACAGAACCTCTGATTCTTTCCAGTTCATAACCAGCGTATGCAGCCTGTCAAGAATATGGGATAACCTTACTGCCTTCTTCGCATTGATCGGATCTGCATAGATAGGTACCTTGCACTTCTCAGCAATCAGCTCCAGCGTATCATAGGGAATATTGCTGTCCAGAATGACCAGTCTTCCATGATTGATGACATCTATCTTCTGCCCCATGAATTCAGGTGTCATTCTTTTATAAATATCCATATCTGAGATAGCCATTGCCATCTGTGTATTTTTCTCCGAGATATAGACACAGATAGATGTGGACTCCTCAGGACAACGGAGTGCATCTGAGATATCAATTCCCAAGGTATTGCAGCCTTCCATGATTCTGTGGGCATACAGATCGTCCCCCAGTGCTGTAATGAGCTTCGCCCCGATTCCCAGCAGACGCATATTATGGGCAATATTTCTGCCTACCCCACCATGCGTCAATCTGACCTTACCCGGGTTAGAGTCGTGCGGCACCAGATTGTCTGCCGCCACGCCTCCTATATCAATATTGGCAGCACCTACCACCGTGCAATAAGATGGCTCATTAGTAATATAACCTTTCCCCTTAATATATCCCTTACGCATCAGATTGGAAATATGCACAGCCACAGAAGATCTCTTGATTCCTGCCTTGGCTGCCAGCTCTTCCTGCGATATCATCGGATTCTCACTGATCCATTGAAAAATCTGCGCTTCTCTGTTTGTCATGATATATCCTCCCCTTTTTTCACTCAATATAACATCCGGTCTGCTTTGCGTCAATTATTTCTTTTCATCCATATACAAAAGGTCTTCAGTTTGCTATAATATTGTCATAAGTATTGAAAATCAAACAACGGAGGTTTTACTATATGAGCAAGAAAAAAGTTGTCGTTGCATTAGGTCATGAAGCACTTGGTTCCACCATTGTTGAACAGCTGGATGCCGTGAAAAATACAGCAAAAGCACTGGCAGACCTGGTTGAAGCAGATTACCAGCTTACCATTACCCACAGCAATGGTCCCCAGGTCAGCATGATCCACAAGGCAATGACCGAATTAAGACGTATCTACATTGATTATACACCGGCTCCTATGTGTGTATGCTCTGCCATGAGCCAGGGTTATGTAGGCTATGATATCCAGAATTCCCTGAAATCAGAGCTTCTTAGCCGTGGTATCTCCAAGCCGGTCAGCACCATCCTGACCCAGGTGACGGTTGACCCTTATGATGATGCTTTCTATGAACCAAAGAAAGCCATCGGCAGATACATGTCCAAGGAAGATGCAGACCTTGAAGTGAATAAAGGCAACTATGTTATCCACGAAGCAGAAGGATACCGCAGAGTAGTAGCTGCCCCTAAGCCCATTGATATCGTTGAGATTGAAGCGATTAAGACTCTGGCTGATGCAGATCAGGTTGTCATCGCCTGTGGCGGTGGTGGAATCCCTGTCATCGAACAGCAGCACATCCTCAAGGGTGCTTCCGCAGTCATTGAAAAAGACAGCATTGCAGGTAAATTGGCAAGTGATCTGACTGCTGATGAACTGCTGATCCTGACAAGCGTTGACTATGTATATCTGGATTATGGCAAAGACAGCCAGCGTCCTATTACTTCCATGACAGTAGCAGAGGCTTCTGATTACATCAAGGAAGGACAGTTCGGAGAGACTGACATGCTTCCAAAGATCCAGGCTGCTATTTCTTATCTGGAGAAGGTTCCTGGCGGTAAAGTCATTATCACTTCCCTGAACAAGACAGCAGATGCCATCAATGAAAAAGTCGGCACAGTCATTACCAAATAATTACAACCTCGAAATAATTACAGGGAGCAGAACCATCATTAAAGTTCTGCTCCCTGTTTTATTTTACTCTCTCATCTGTGAAATGACCAGCAGACAGGAACCTATCATAATTCCAAAATCTGACAGATTGAATACAATATTACGCAATCTGGGATTACGCACCTCAAAAGACACATAATCTACCACATACTTACGGAACAGTCTGTCATACGTATTACTGTAGGCTCCTCCCAGTATCAATGACAATCCGGTCTTAAGCATATGCCTGCCTCTGGTTCCCAGAGTCCCCACATATACCCCCGTCATGAACACGGTAAAAATCACTGAGAGCACTGCCATTGTCTGTTGTCTGGAAGCACCCAGATTCAGCATGGCACCCTTGTTGTGAAATTTTCTGATTATAATCTTCCCATGCAGGGCAGGTCTTAACTCCCCATCAGGGTGATTTCTCTCTATCGCATACTTGATAAGACTATCCGCCCCACATAACAGGGCAGCTATCGCTGTATAAATGTTCTTCATATCCATCCCATACCTTTTATATATAACTATTCAGAACCACATTCGCAAAACCGCTGCTTCACAGCTCTTTTTTTGCTCATGTGGTTACTTCGCCATATAAATTGTGCCAAATATGTTTGCAAGCAACCATATTCGTCTCAATTTACATGGCTCTGGATAGTTACATTATACAGCGAATTTTCTTATCTGCCAATTACGGAGTTACATTTTGTGTTGTGCCTGCCGTAGTATTTGCAGCGCCTTGTGTCTCACCAGCAGCTTCTGTCATCCCTTCTGTCTGGTCTGCCTGCTGGCGAAGCTTCAAAGGAATACTGCGATAGAACTGCTCCATATCTTCATCAATTCTGAAATTCTTGGACTGTAACAGTGCAATATATTCAGACACTACCTGACCTAATCTGCTATCAGGGTTAGCCTCGGCAAACTTCTGGTAATATTCCAGTGAACGCTGATCTACTTCATCTGCATTCTCACCCTGATAATAATTATCTATGCCATTTTCCCTGTCATAGCCTCCTGAAATAGCATTCAGTGCAATCTCTTCATAGAGCTTATATGCAGCCTGTGTTGTAACGTTATCAGGATATTTCTCTAAATGCTGCTCAAAAAGCAATGCTCTCTCCAGCATCTCTGACAAGGTCATACCGATCACCTTACGATTTTCTTCTGTAGACATGACCATAGACGGTGTCTCTGCTTCCAGCTTCATCAGATCCATAAAGGCAATCATATCTTCAGGCATATACTGTCTGCTGTCTTCCAGCTGTGTGAAATCAATATCTCTTACGTCATTTCCAAAGCTCAGCAATCCCCCAAGGTAACGGTTCGTATCTTCATTGGATGCATTGGGCAGATTTGTATTAAGATAATCCATAATCTCCATTGGCTGAGATGCTTCTGAAAGTACTGTATCAAAATCTCTGTTATCACCTGTCTGTGATTCTTCTGTACTGCTGCTTTCCTCTGCCTGATTCTGTTCTTCTCCGGTAAGAGGATCTTTACCCTCATTGCCTTTCTTTCCACAGGATGCCAGCATAAAGCAGCTCATGACGCATAATACTGTAATAACTACTTTCTTTTTCATATCATTGATTCCTCCCATATGTTATGCGCTTTCGGAATCTTCTTCTAACGAAGCATTCTGGCTATATTTTCAATATACTGCTTCATTTAGAAGACTCTGAGAGTACATATATTCCTTAAATAGTTTTACACATTTTGTCAGTAATATACGTCATGTTATATTTTTTCACATTAAGACCCGGCAAGGAATCGAAATACCCCCTCAATATTGAGCCGCCCATACCCCCACTCCCGGTTAGGATATGACATCCCTGCCTCTCTTATTGCTCCTCTGATCAGATAATTACGCATGGTAAAAGAATCTGCCAGAACATTATTACCATCCACAACTGCCCACTGCATGATCTGTGCCACGCCACCTGCTGTAATCGCTGCTGCCATGCTGGTTCCCGTCATGGAACCCATAATTGTTGATACATTTACCCCCGGCGCTGCTATATCCGGCTTCACATAACCATCTCTTGCATATCCTCTTCCAGAATTTGCGTAGAAGCTTCTATTGGCATCATTATAGGCAGTTGCCGTAATACTTCTGTGCACGTATCCTGGTTCTGTAATGGTCGTATATGGAGTAGGCTCCAGAAAAATGACTTCCGATTCCAGAAACTGCGTAATGGGCAGCCACATATCGAAGCTTCCATTGACCACATCCACCTCGGTTCTTACACTTATTGTCCATATACCGGGGGTTGGTCTCTCCATGCGAAAACGCACCAGCTCCGCACCTGAATTCTGTTCCACCACCAGATATTCTACAATAATCCGTGTCCTTTCAAAAATAAACGTAAATTCCTGCGGCTTGCGCAATTGTGAATTGATCCATTGGATACTTTCTCCCCCTGGGGAACGTATTGTAACTGTATAGATATAGGGGACTCCGCCCCAGAAATCCATAACAAAACCTCCCATTTCCCCACCCACACGTATTTCCACGTTCTGAGACGGCTGCTGCCTGGTCAGTTCTCCATGATAGTGATGTGCAGCATTTCCTTCATTTCCTGCGCAGGTAACAGCTGCCCTGCTCTTACGCCCCATGACCAGATCCAGATATCTGGCAAATACAGAGACTCCTGAATGATCTCCCAGATTCGTGCCAACTCCCAGACAGATTACCAAGGGACTATACAGACTAACTGCAAATTTCTGTAAATACTGAATTGCCTGAATCAGGTCTGTCTCCTGATAACATGGCACATCTTCCGGTATGAGATAATATTCCCGCAGATACTGTTTAATTGGCTTTAGCTTAACCACTACAATGTTACAATCTGGTGCTGCTCCGATAAATCTTCTGTTACCGCTTAATCTGCTGCCTGCTGCCACACTTGCTATCGCCGTTCCATGCCCGATGGTGTCTGTACTTGGAACAATCTGCAAAGGATTATCACTGGCAAGTGCTTCATCAATCTGCTCTCTGGTGTATTCTGTCCCATATTCAAATCCTGCTGGCGGCTCACCACTCTGAATGGTCTGATCCCATATGGCTGTGATCCTGCTCTGCCCACCAGAGGTTCGAAACACTTCATTCTCGTAGCGGATTCCTGTATCTATAAAACCAATTGTGACACGTCTGCCTGTCAGTTCCAGTGGCTGCCCCTGTGACTGAAGAATGCCTGCTTCAATGAGTGACGTTGTATCAAATTCCTGCACGCCTCCTGTCACTTCATCCATCTGCATCAGTCCATAGCATTTTGGCAGAAAAGAATAGCTCAGGGAAGATAGTGTAATTGGGGACAGTTCACTGCGTTTTACATATACTATTCCTAGATCGCCCTCTACGTTATGATAGCAGATATCTGTGGGTGTCTTATGCGGAAGCTGCTCCGGCATCTTAAAATCTACTATGATATCCGCATAGTCATTGGATAATATCATTTCCTGACAAGTCACGGCAGTCTCCTCTATAAACCATTATTCTTATTATTCTATCCAGGAAGTTCTATTTGGGTTCCTGACTAAACAAATAGGGAATTGGAGAAAGGGACGAAGTGTACCACTTCTGTATCTTGCAATAACAGTTTCACATAATAGTAAGTTCTAATATGAAAGTTACTCGATTATATTTGAGGTGTGGATAAAGGTTTGTTTATAGAGGCATACGGTTTCGTATCTGTTGAGGAGTTCGGTTTTTGGTTCTTCTTCACATTTGACAGTCACAATACCTATTTTTTCTTTTCTCGTATCTGGTTGTCTTGGTGACTTGGCTGGTTTAGGTTTTATGGGCAAGTCGTACAGCATGGAGCAGGCTTTTCGTATATCGAGTTTCCAGTATAGGATTCCTGTGAGAATGACTCCAAATATGGCTGCTATAAAGTTTATTCTTCCTGCCATCAAATATCCGTTTATGCTCATGACACACCTCCTTTCCATTTGCAGGAGGCGAGCATCTGCTGTGCGCCTTTTAATGCCTGCTCTAATTCCTGTATCTCTTCCATGAGGACTTGACCTGCTCCTGTCTTCATATTCTCTGTCTGCTGACTGATTTCATTCAGCAAATCCTCCATTTCTTGCGGCGGCACACCGTCTTCTTGCAGATATCCTGCATATTCCAGTGTTTTGGTCACAATCTCACGATACAGGCGCAATGTCACCAGATCCCTGTCCGGTGCTTCATCATTCCATTCCTTCAGCCGCCGCAGATTATTCCAGTACTCCCCATACATCCCTTGGTCTGTTCCACTAATCTGGGCAGGAACTATGCGTTGATAGAAATTACCGATTTCCACATAAGTGCTTGCCCTTTTCCACTCCTGTTCTTTCTCAGGATTGCCTGCAAAACCTGCCTTTGCGCTCTCAAACCATGCAACTGCACCAGCCTGTCTCTTCTCTTCATGCTCATAATAATACCAGTAACTGCTGCCAATCCGGTAACACAGTCCTGCATATCCGTCCGGGTTCTGCATTTTATACCGTTCCAGATATTTATCAACACTGATAGACAACTGCAAAAGTACTTTTTCCTCCTGCTCGTCCAGCACACCATCCTGTGTAAATAATGTCAACAGCTGGTCATACGCCTCTTCGCCTGCACAATCTGTCTGAATCGCCTTTTGATAAAAAGCAATACTGTCCTGCTTATTGGGACTTCGCCTGCCAGCCTCCAGATTATAGGCATACTCATCCTTCTGCATATGGTCTGCCGCTGCATAACTGACTCCTGATGCGCCAAAAAGCATGACTGTCATTCCTCCTGCTGCCAGTAAAATCCGCAGATTACGGCGATATCTGCGGATACTGTCCAGATCCAGATCCCGGTAATGCTCCAGTGCATATCTGACCTCCTGCACTGACTGATACCGACTCTTCGGGTCCTTGGAGGTACACTTTGCAATGATTCCCTCCAGTCCTGTGGAAAGCCTTGGATTCCAGTGTGTGATTGGGTACATCTCGTAAGGTGGCTCGGATGGATTATGCCCAGTCACCAGACGATACATCGTCGCCCCCAGTGAATAGATATCCGTTCTCTCATCCGTCTGTCCCATTCCACCGAACTGCTCCGGTGCCGCATACCCCTGTGTGCCAAGGCAAGTCGTATCTTCAACATGTCTCTCCTTAAATTCTCTGGCAGTACCAAAATCAATCAAAACCACACTGCCATCTGATCGGAGCATAATATTAGAAGGCTTCATATCCCTGTAAATAATAGCCGGCTTTCTTGTGTGCAGATACTGTAATACGTCACATAGCTGAATTGCCCAGTCCACCACCTTTTCCTGTGGCTGCACACCCTCTTCCTGCATGATATTTTCCAGAGTAATCCCTTCTATATAATCCATGACAATCAGATAATTGTCCTGCTGGTCTATAATATCAACAATACTCGGCAGTCCCTTATGCTTTAACTTCTTCAAAAGGTTAATCTCTACCATAAGACTTTGCTTTACCAGCTCCCTGTTGCTGATGCCATTCTTGCGCACTTCCTTCACTGCCCATGGTTTATTGGCTTTTTCATTGATAGCCAGATAGACCGTGCTCATGCCACCCCTGCCGATTTCGTTCAGTATCTTGTATTTTCCGTCTATGAGGTCTCCTACTTTAAGCATACCGCCCTCTCTTTCTTCTGCGATAATATAAACCTGCCGCCACACCTGATATTCCAACTCCTGCTGCCGCAATTCCACAGGCTGTTACGATATTTCTATGTGATCTGACCAGGCGAATCCACGGATTAGTCGTAATTACAAAATCCGCACTTCCTGATTCCATGCTTTCTGCAAGCAGCTCATTTCCTGCTGCATCCACCGCCCGGTACAGAAATCTCTGACCCCCACCATATTCTGCAATTTCCAGCATCAGGGGGTTCTCTGCTGCCGCAAGCTCCATATAATCCCAGCTGTTGATTTCCTCACCTTTGTCATTGTGCAGGGACAGTCTGGCTTCTGTAAGCTTCCCGTTATCTGAGAACATGACATTCACTTTCTTCTGCGATGCATCATAGATTCCACCTGCCTCAATCCCATCCATGACAATCTGTGGCGGGGTATTATCTATGATAAAATGCAGACCGGCGTCTTTATCTTTCAGGGTGCTGCTCACTTCATTACCAGCCGCGTCCCTGGAATATAAGGCAACCTGATATGTACCTTCTTTGTCAAAGTTCTCCCCAAAAAGTGTATAGTTATATACATATCCCAGCTTCTCATTCCCCTGGCGCTCTACATTGTAAAGCACCACATCCTCTGTCTTTGGATGATATACATCTGATATCACAGTTGGAATCAGTACGCCATTTCTGGATACGTACACTGCAAACTGCTCTACTTCATCTACATTCATCTCTATCATCTGCAAATCTTTCATTGCCCGTGACTGATAATATGTTCCTTCCGTAGCTTGCCTTGCAAGACTCATATCATATACAGAACCATTACGATTCAGCGAGAAACGATACGTAAGCTCTGCTTCATTTCCCGCCATGTCCAGACTGTTTACATGTAAATAATAAACCTGATCCGGCTTCTCATTTACATTGTAAAGTATATAGGAATACCCTCCATTGACCCGCTGTACCTGCGCCGGTATTTCTATCTGCTCTCCCTTTCCATTTACCAGACTGATTCTGGTCTCTTCTGCATTAAAATGTTCTTCCAGCACTGTAACAACAGGCTGCACCTCTCCTGCATTGGCACTATCATTTATGACTCCCGTTATTTCTATAACAGGCGCTATTGAATCTATATAGAATTCCTGCTGTTCCAATTGTTCCGCTTCATTACCTGCCATATCCGTATATTGGCAATTCCATTGATAATACGCATCCTCCTGAAAACAGATCCTGAGTCTGTGCGTATCTCCTTCGTGACTCCACCCAAGCATCTGATATGGCTGTGCCGTTTCTATATGAAAAGTATCCGGGGTAAAATTATGCTCCTGTATCGTAACTACCGCAGTCCTTGCTTCCCTGTAATAATTGTCACGGTGTGGCTGTGCCCCGTCATATTCTATCTCAATCACTGGCTTGGTCTGATCCATACAAAACGGCTCTGCGCTGACCGGTTCTGCCTCATTGTCCGCCAAGTCCTTGCATGTGACTGTCAGTGTATATTCCCCATCCTCTGTAAAAAGCATGGTTGCCTGATGTCTGTCGCCCTCACTGCTCCACCCGGAAACCGGTATATGATAAGGCTCTCCATCTCTGGTCACTTCCCATTCCACCAGACTGGCATCAAAATTCTTCTCCGTTACGGTTATGGCAGCCATTCTGTCTGTTGTGAAGAATCTGTCTCCTACGGGTTCTTCCTGGTCAAAGGTTATCTCTATTTCGGGGGCTGTGACATCAATCTTCATAATCTGTGTCGATGTCGTCTTATTGCCCGCCCTGTCCAGTGCTGTCACTTCTATACTGGCTTCATTTCCCTCAAATTTAACAGCATCAATCAGCTCCTCCGCTGAAAAAGACGCTGATTGCCGCAGCTCGTCTTCACTGATACCTGCCTTGGAAGTATGATACAGTTCCTTATACTCCTGCACCTGACCTGACGTGATCTGATAACTGACTGATTCCAAAGCGGCGTAATTATCGTCATCCGGCTTATCCTGTACTGCGATATGAACAGTTATGTCTTCCTTGTAAAAGCCATTGTCATTTGCTCCGGCAGGCTCTGTGATAAGCTGCTGGTAATTCTGCCCTGATGGTGCCTGATCGTCCACTACGATTCCATTGGTCCATCCCACTGTCTCATTGCCTGCTACATCTTTTGCCACCACATATAGAAAGCATCGGGTAGAAGGCTCAATTCTGAAGCTGTCGCCAACCTGCCCTGCACCCTCTGTCCACTCTCCATACTTCTTCGCCTGTATGATCTGTATATGATCAATCCCACTCAGTGCATCCTGTGCTGTTACCTCACCCTGTAGGGCAGTCTGGCTAAACGTATCATATATGATCCTGTCCAGCTCTCCTGTCAGGAACTCTTTTCCCTCCAGCCAGACCTGCAACTGTTCAGGTGGTGTCGTATCAATATAAAAGGCATGCTCGTAGACATCACTCCGATTCCCCGCCGCATCCTCGATCCAGTAGCTGAACTGGTATATATCATCCGGCTTCTGTGCAAAATCAATCCTCAGCGCCTGCAGCTGCTTCTGATAACTTTCATGGGAATAGGGTGTTTTATCCTTACAATACGCCAGATATTCTTCTGTTGTCACAAAGCCGACTGTGACAGTTTTATCTTCCTGGCCGGATGAAGAAATCAGTCTGGTATGAATGGTAATGGGTGCCTCATACTCTTCCTTTTGCACACATCCCTGTAAATAAGCCTTACAGTCTATTGCAATGCTTGCAGGTAATGAGCCGGCATGATACCACTCTTCTCCCTGATCGTTGGCAATGACCGGCTTCATGGCTTCCGGCAAAGTCTGCTGTAAGCGGATTTCTCTGCTGGCTATCTCCGATTCCAGTCCACACATGGATATTATCTTAAAGTAATATGTTCCATTTCGGTTCACTGCCACTTCTTCCTGACTGTATGCACCTACTCCAAAGCCTGTCGCATCCATCTCCTGCCATTGTTTCTCTGCATATGGCTTCTGTCCTTTCTGTATCGCTTCCTGAACCTGATGAATGGGAACATACTGATAATACAGCTTATAAATTGCAGGATTATCCTGACGCTGCTGTATCTTATAATGCAGTGCCAGATTCATCCAGTCCTCTACTCCCTGCTGTGGATTCTCCTTACTGTTCTTAGTCACCTGAAGGTCAAGCTTTGGAATCCTGTTATCCACCACCAGCTGTATATACTGCTTATGCTGGTTGGCAAGATGATACTCTTCGCTGATGTTGCCGGCGGCATCCACTGCCCGCAGCCCGATTCCCTGATAGGTACCATTCTTTAGCGTCAGTCTGCATTCCTGCACCTTTGTATCGGTGTTGTCTTTTGCCAAAGGAAAAGCATGCCACGTCCGTCCTGCATCTGTGGTATATTCTACAAGTGCAATGCCACTCATCGTATCCTCATATGCTGCCTTAATCTCATAATATTCGCCCATATACCATACATCATCTGTAGAAGTCTCCTGATAACGCTTCCTGCCATTATCCTCTACTGCAGTCAACTGTGGCTTCTTCTGGTCGATTCCCATGGAAAAGGCAGGCATCTCGCCAACGCCTTTTGTTGATGCATTCCTGTCCTTATGTGTCATCCACAAAACATGCTCTGTCATCGGTTGATCTGCTGTATACTGGATTTTCTCTTTTTTACTGACCATATTGCCACTGCTCTGTTCCTGACAGTGCAATGTATCATAGTATTTTGCACCAGTATCTGTAAGTGATATAGTCACCGGTGCCTTTAACCAGGAATTGTGCTGCTTTAAATACTCCTGCCACTGTGTCAGTGTATAGACCTGTTCCCTGCCATCCCCGCTGTAATGAATACTATAATCCTCTTCTCTGATGCTGCTGTTCTTTACCTGAATCTGAACTGCACCACTCTCCACATCATAAGTAGGACTTTTCACCGCCTTGATTCCAATAGAAGTCTCACCCACGCCGGTTATCGTGTAGGGAATCCCGGATGTGTTGTTTTCTTTCTGCAATGGCTTTTTCTCCACAGATGCAACTGCCGGATCAGAAGTTCGAAGCTCATATTGTATCTGTGACAGTTCTTCCTCATCCATAACCTGTGTATCCTTTAATATCCCCTTATGCATCAGGATAAAAGGCATCTGATAATCCTGATTCCATGCCTTGCGATATTCCAGTTCCACGCTGGACTGCTCCGGCTTGATGTAAGCATTAGCTGCCTGCAATGTCAATTGACAGCTCTGCTTTGGCAGCATTTCATAGGGACAGTCTGTTCCGTTATACAGCACTGCCATTTCCAGTCGATACTGCTCACCCTTATGCAGTTTAGTGAAATTGCGCCAGCCTATTGGCAATACCGCATGATATGTCTTTTCTCCCGTCTCCTTGTTCCAGCCAAAAGGCAGTGTGTACTCTTTGACTGCACCGCTGCTCTCATGAATGATACGGTACTGCAATTTCAGCTTATCATCCTTCTGTAATAAATCCTTGTAGTATGCACCCTCTTCCTGACTGATCTGTGCATGTAGTGCAAGCTCTCCATGAATCGGTATCGTCTTACTGGTCTGCCACTCCCGCTCCTCATCCAGTCTGAGCGTAATATCAGGTGTCACCTGGGCAATTACGACAGGAATAGCTACTTCCTGTGACTCTGTGAACCATTCACTCCCACCATATCTGACTCTTATCACTGCCGGAGCATCCTCTTTCGCTATACCGATGGCACGTATCTGTGTATCTGTTAATCGTAGTTTATCAGACGCATCATTCATGACTTCCAAATGCTCAGTATAAAGCACATTCTCTATCTGTAAATGGCTGGCAACATATTCAGCTACATCCAATATATCACCATATCGCAGTGTAAGCTTCTCCCGAACATCCTGTAGCTCCTGGGAAAGCTTCTCTACCTCGACTTGAAATTGCTGCTTTATTTCACGCTCCTGCCATTCTTCTGTTTCCTCATCCCATATACAGCCATACATAACAGTTGTTATTGAATATTCTCCTGGACTGCTTACATGAAAAGGAAATTTCTGTTCTGCATTTCCATCTTCTGTAAAAATATAACGCTCTGTCTGTGCTTCATCCTGACCGTCTACCCAAATCTCCACCTGCAGTTCGTGATTGTCATTGACCTCTTCCCTGTAAAAGCCTTCCAGAAAAATCTGATACTGTGCTTGATATGTTATGCTATTTTGTTCTGATTGATATTGCTGATCTGTCAGAGTCAGTGTAATTCTCTCATCCCCACCAAGAACATAGCGAGGCGGCTCTGGTCGCGCTGGTTCCTCATTGGAGTCATCTTCTGCCGAGCCATCTGAATCGTCCTTTGTAGAATCTCCTTGATCTGAGTCATCTTCCTGCAAACCGTCCTCACCTGAAATCTCCTGATCCAATCGGTTCGATTCATCTAAATAATGTGGAAGATTCCCCTCTTCCACCGCTGTTACCTTCATCGGTATACATCCTGCCAAAAGTGTGGCTGCCGTCAGTATACACATAATTCTTCGTATTGTTTCTTTTTGTTCTCTTTTCATTCCTCATAATCCTATACTTTTTCTTGATCGCCGCGAGATCTGACTGTGCTAACCAAAATATTCTATTTTTTCAGGAATTACAATAGCTTTTACGAAGTGTTTATGTTTTAATGAAGGTTATTTTATATGTTTCATAGTTATCAGGGAATTTAATATATGTTCGTAAATAACAGACACCAAAAAGGGATACCGCATCTGTCATCTGCAGTATCCCTCTACTCGAACTGTTCTATTAATGATATCATGTTATCTTGTGTAACCTACCTTAAAGCTTGTATAGTACTCTTCTAACAGTTCCTTTAATGTCATCAATGCCTTCATAATGTTTACCTCCTTTAGTGGTTGGATGTTATTTCCTTTTGTTGATTTTAATATAGCATATTGTTTTTACTATGTGAAATATATATAATAAATATATAACTATACCTTATAGGTATCACAAAGGCAAAAGACATAGAAAGGGAAGATACTATGGAACTCAGACATATTCGCTATTTTCTGGCTGTTGCTTCAGAAATGAATTTCACCAGAGCTGCCCAGAAGCTGTGCATTGCCCAGCCACCTCTAAGCCGTCAGATTCAGGAGCTGGAAGAGGAACTGGGGGTAAAGCTTTTTGAGCGCCGTCCCCATGCCCTGCGTCTGACAGAAGAGGGCATGATTTTCAAGGAATATGCAACGCAGGTCATTAACCTGGTGAACAAATCCACAGAGGATATCAGAGAACGCAATCACGGTCTACAGGGTACTCTCTACCTCGCTTCGGTAGAAGGACATGCACCACGTCTGTATGCCCAATGGATTGCGGCTTTTCACAAGAAGAATCCCCATGTCCAGTACAGTCTGTGGAATGGGAATTCGGATGATGTCGTGCATCGTGTCATGAATGGGCTGTGTGATCTGGCTATTATTATAGAGCCACACAACGCAGAAGGTGTAGAATCTCTTCCTGTCTATCAGGAGCCATGGGTTGCCATGATTCCCGCATCGAATCCCCTGAGTCAGAATCCATCACCTACCATTCGTGCCTGTGAATTACTGCCCTACGAGCTGTTTATTCCTTCCAGAACTTCCCGACTTGAAGAGATCAGCAAATGGTTTGGTCCGGATGCCAAGCCCATTGTCCGTGGACGTATCGCCCATCTGCTCAGTGCCTATGAACTGACCAGACTTGGTGTTGGAATTACGATTTATCCTGCATCGGCAGGGGATATTGCCAATCTGACTGACGTCTGCATCAAAGAAATCGTAGAACCCTCCAATACTGCCTCCTATATCCTCATCTGGAATAAGTACCGCCAGCTTTCTCACGTAGCAGAAGAGTTTCTCAACTTCATTAAAAAGCAGTAACTATTCAACCCACATTCCCAAAATCGCATCTGCAATGCTTTACTTTTGTTCATGTAGTTACATTTGCATGGCTTTGAATAGTTACAAAAAACATCGAACCTGCTTAAAGGTCCGATGTTTTGTATATTGTACTCTGTATTTTGCTGACTGATATGTAACCGTCCATAAGGGCACTGATATCTGTCCCTGCTGGCGCTTCAGTAATGGGAATGCCTGCAAGAGTCAGGCGTCTGCAATCCTCTGATATCTCTTCTGCATCATAGTGATCCAGAAAATACTGCGTCTTGGCAGGAACTGTATCCCACTGAATACCTTTATAATCTTCCAGGCTACAGCCAGGGAAATTCACATTCCATATCTCATGGGATGTAATGTCTTTGTTTAGAAGCTCTCTGGTCACTTCGCTCCAATACGCCTGCGTCACCGCATAATCTTCTTCCATATCCACGGAAAAGGCAATGGCTCTGATGCCTTTGCTGATTGCTTCCCATGTGGCACCTACTGTTCCTGAATAAGCGATCTCATATCCTACATTATATCCCTTATTAATACCGGAAAAGACGATATCCGGTAATTGGTCTTTCATCAGATATTCCACTGCAACCTTCACACAGTCAGCCGGTGTACCGCTCAGACTGTAGGCTTCCACACCTTCTACAGGAAAGTCTGCACGCTTTCTCAGCTGCAATTCTCCCCTGACCGTGATTCTCTGTGACATGGCGCTGCACTGTGCATCCGGTGCAACAACCCATACCTCACCGAATTCTTTCGCCAAGGCAGCCAGTCTGATAATCCCTGCTGCCTCAATACCATCATCATTTACTACCAAAATCCTCATACTGATTCCTATGCCTTTCCGCTGTTATACCTCATAGAAATTCTGAGGCTCTGGTTTCTGCGGTTCTTGTGCCTTTTGCTCCGGCTCTGCCTTCGTCTCTTCTTCCTTCTCTATCGCCTTTGGATGTACAGACTCTGTTCTGATCTGAATAAGAGGACCGCCGGTTCCGTTGATATAATCACCTGTAATCGTTACTTCACCAATATTGTCATCCTTGGGAATCTCATACATAATATCCAGCATGAATTCTTCTATAATAGCACGAAGCGCTCTGGCTCCGGTGTCTCTCTCCATTGCTTTCTCGGCAATAGCTTCCAGTGCACTGTCTTCAAAGTTAAGCTTCACTTCATCCAGAGCCAACAGCTTCTGATACTGCTTTAAAATAGCATTCTTAGGCTCTTTTAAGATTTTGATGTAGCTCTCCTTAGTCAGGCTGTCCATTGGACAAATAATTGGCAGACGGCCAACAAATTCAGGAATCATACCAAACTTCTTAATATCCTCTACCGTAACTTTCTTCAAAATATCCTTCTCTTCGTCCATGCTGTCTTTTAACTGGGCATTGAAACCGATCGAGGTCTGTTTGCTCAGTCTCTGCTTGATGATCTCTTCCAGATCCGGGAAAGCACCACCACAGATAAAAAGAATATTTCTGGTATTAATAGTCGTCAAAGGCACCATGGCATTCTTACTGTTCGCACCTACGGGTACTTCCACGTCCGCACCCTCCAGAAGCTTGAGCATACCCTGCTGTACGGATTCACCACTGACATCTCTTGAAGTTGTATTCTTCTTCTTGGCAATCTTATCAATCTCATCAATAAATACAATGCCCCGCTCTGCACGGTCTACATCGTTATCAGCAGCAGCCAGCAGCTTGGAGATTACAGATTCGATATCATCACCAATATAGCCTGCCTCTGTCAAAGAAGTAGCATCTGCAATGGCAAGAGGTACATCTAATAACTTGGCAAGTGTCTTTACCAGATAAGTCTTACCACAACCAGTAGGACCCAGGAGCAAAATATTGGATTTCTCGATTTCGATATCATCCATTGTTCCTGTTGCAACTCTCTTATAGTGATTGTATACTGCCACGGAAATTACCTTCTTGGCATAATCCTGTCCTACCACATAGTCATCCAGCTGCGCCTTGATACGATGTGGTGCAGGCAGATTCTTTACATCAAAGGCTGCATCTGCATTTTCCTTATGCTTCTTTCTCTTTAACTTCTGACGGTTTGGAATGCCACCATCGCCCTGTAAATCTGCAATATTTACAAAGCTGATATTCGGGAAGCGCTTGCTTTCCTTCTTATCATTATTCATATTACTGGTACTGTTCAAGAGTCCCTGATAATCGAACTGACTGACTGTATCCATTGTCTTGTGCATACAGTCTGAACATACGGAGATATGATTAGGCAGCTTGAACATTCTGCCTGCCTTACTCTCCGGTCTTCTACAGATGAAGCACACATCTTCATATTCTGTGTCCTTATCGTAGCCTTCCTCTGTTGTTTTCTCATCCTTTGTCTTTTCGTCGGATGTTTCATCAGACGATTCTTTGGAAGTTTCGTCCTCTTCTGATATATCTAAAATATCCAAATCATCTTTTCTATCCTGATCTGACATATAAATACCCATGCCTTTCTATTGATTTTTTGCCCCCAGTGTAACACTGAATGTCTTTTCCTCATAATTGCCCGTACTCTGGCGCATTACGGTTACATCTACTGTAGAGCCTGCTGCATAATATTCCAGCACTCCCTGTAGCTGAGACATGGTAGTGATTGTCTCCCCTTCAAAGGCAACAATAATATCGCCTTTTAGAATTCCCGCACTCTCAGCAGCTGAATTCTCCAATACCTGCGCTACATAGACACCCTTAGGCATATCGTAAGTAGCTGATACGTCGCTGGTCACATCCGTTCCAGAGATTCCAAGGAAGGAACGTTCGTTATCCGATACCTTTCTCTTCGTCTCATGCTGCATCAGTTCTTCAATTACAGGTTTTGCTGTGGTTATGGGAATTGCATAACCCATACCCTCTATCACATAATTTGCTATTTTATTCGAATTAATACCAATGACCTCTCCCTTGACATTCAGAAGCGCACCACCTGAATTACCCGGATTAATCGCTGCATCAGTCTGAATTAAATAACTGGTGTTATCATCTATTACTACCTCTCTGTTCAATGCACTGATGACACCTGTAGTAACAGATTGTCCATATCCAAGGGAATTACCAATGGCAATCGCCGGTTCTCCTACCTGTAAGGCATCAGAATCGCCCAATGTTGCAATCGCGATCTGTCCTCTGGTGCTCTCTTCAATATCATCCAGAAATACAGTGATCACAGCCAGATCATTGCTGGAATCGGTGCCTTTTACATAAGCAAGCACTTCATGATCGTCAATAAACTGCACACTCAGTTCATCACAATCTTCAATTACATGATAATTCGTTACAATCAGTAACTCATCATCCGTCTCACCGACAATAATACCGGAACCGCTGGCTTCCTCCTGTGTAGTCTCACCATACCAGTCTGTACCTGAATACAGATTCGTGATAGATACAACACAAGGCATCGCTGTCTTCACCACTTCTGTCACATCAGTTACAACTGCGGTTACTGTCTGTGGCTCCATCTGTGGAATCTGCGTTACCTCGTTGGTTCCCTCTATATCAATATCTCTGGACTTAGGCTCAATTCCTGATGATTCACTGCTCTGTGAAGCACTTTCTGTTGACTGTGTCTTACCCACACTTGCCTGCATATCTTCCATCTGTGAAGCCAGATCATCCATCTGTTCCTTGACAGAAGCAATCTTTGCCTGATTCACATCCAGTCCAGACAATTCATATACTACATACACACCAAGCCCCGCAAACAGACCAAATACAATACCGCTTACAATACTAAGCACCATTCTCTTGAATACAGGATGCTTCTTCTTTACCTTAGCCGGCTTCACCTTACCATAGTTCACAGTCTGATTTGCCGGACCGCCATACAGATTACTATACTGCTCTATCCTTGCATAGACCGGCTCTGCCTGCTGCTGTTGCCCATTCCCCTGCTGTTGCAAATTTTCCAGCTGACCATCTACCGATGCCGCCCCATCACTGTATACATTTCCATCCTGTCTGTTCTCGTTCTCTTCCATAGCTTTGTTTCCTCCTTAGAGTTCCCATACACTTCACACTTAGAATCTTCGTCAGTTCCCGAATCTAAGGTATTTTTCTCCACGTCTTACACACCATCTCTATATCTGTAATCTATCTATATCCCTATAAATGATTTTGGAGTCAAAATCCTCTCACTATGATGCCAACGGATTGTTCCGTATTCTGCGAAACGCCCTATTCAAGTAACAGAATTGTACCTGCCTTCATATTGCATAAGCAGGTACTCTGCAGCCGTCGGTACTTAGTGCGCATAGCCGCAAGGCATATGCACACTTACGTACCGCTACCGCTGCAGCGTAGCGAGAGCGGACCTGCGTTGCAATATGAACGCAGGCACAATTCGTCCCACTCGTTATCCTCACGTTTCGCACCAGCCCCCCTTACTCCACAGTTACGGATTTTGCCAGGTTTCTTGGCTTATCTACATCGCAGCCTTTTCCTACTGCTACATAATATCCAAACAGCTGAAGTGGAATAATCGCCAGTGAATTTGCAAAATATGCATTGGTCTTTGGAATATAGATTACATAATCTGCTGCTTTCTCAATCTCTGTATTACCTTCTGTTGTAACTGCCAGTACGAAAGCACCTCTCGCCTTAACCTCAACCATATTGCTCAGTGTCTTCTGGAAAAGAGCATCCTGTGTGGCAACTGCTGCTACCAGTGTTCCCTCTTCAATCAGGGAAATTGTACCATGCTTCAACTCACCTGCTGCATATGCTTCCGAATGAATATAGGAAATCTCCTTTAATTTCAGAGAGCCTTCCATGGAAATCGCATAATCAATACCTCTTCCAATGAAGAATACATCCTTCGCTCCCACATAACGGTTGGCAAATCTCTGGATTCTCTCTTTATTAGATAAAAGCATCTCAATCTGTGCAGGCAGACGTTTCAGATCTTCCAGAAGTTCCTGGAAAGTTGTCTCATCCAGCTTGCCTCTTACTTTGGCAAACTTCATAGCCAGCAGATATAATGCAATCAACTGTGCACTGTATGCCTTGGTTGTTGCTACTGCGATCTCAGGACCTGCCCATGTATACATGACATTGTCAGCTTCTCTGGCAATGGAACTTCCTACTACATTTACAATACCCAGTACCTTATGTCCCAGCTTCTGAGACTCACGAAGCGCTGCCAGTGTATCCGCAGTTTCTCCGGACTGACTGATAACGATGACCATAGTACCTTCTTCCAGAATCGGATTACGATAACGGAACTCACTTGCAACATCCACTTCTACCGGGATTCTTGCCAGACCTTCTATCACATACTTGGCTGTCACACCTGTATGATATGCAGAACCACAGGCAACGATAAAAATCTTACGGATTGCCTTGATCTCTTCATCTGACATATTCAACTCATCAATGACAATATCTCCATCTTTAATTCTTGGCATTAATGTATCTGTTACAGTCTTTGGCTGTTCGTACATTTCCTTTAACATGAAGTGCTCATAGCCGCCTTTTTCTGCTGCATCAGCATCCCACTCAATCGTAACAGGCTCTTTGGTGATCTCTTCTTCATCAATTGTATAGAACTGCATACCATCTGCACGAAGACGTACAATCTCCTGATTCTCGATAAAGTATACTTTTCTAGTATATTTGAGAATCGCCGGTACATCAGATGCAATGAAACAGCCATCTTCGTTCTGGCCAACGATCAAAGGACTGTCTTTACGTACTGCAAATATCTCATCCGGATGTTCCGTAAACATAATACCCAGTGCATAAGAGCCTTGTACTCTGTGCATAACTTTAAGAATCGCCTCTAATGGGTTGCCCTTATAGTAATAATCAATCAGATGTGCCACTACTTCTGTATCTGTATCAGAGACAAAATGATATCCCTTAGACTCCAGCTTGGCTTTCAGTGGCAGATAATTCTCTATAATACCGTTATGTACAACGGCAATCGTTCCCTGTTCATTATAGTGAGGATGGGAATTCACATCACTTGGTGCGCCATGAGTTGCCCATCTTGTATGTCCGATACCAACTGTTCCGGGCATAGTTGCTCCCGCATGTGTCAGTTCTTCCAATACCTTCAGTCTTCCTACAGCCTTGGTGATCTGAATCTTCTCACCATCAAAAACAGCCATACCTGCTGAGTCATAGCCTCTGTATTCCAGCTTCGCCAGACCTTCCAGAATGACAGGCGCTGCCTGCTGCTTACCAATATATCCAACAATTCCACACATAGTTTACTTTCCTCCTGTTATCTATTGCTGTTTCCAATAATTCCTGTTGCTAGTACATTTCATGATCATGCCCTGCCCCAGTGATTTATAATGTATTCCCATCTGATATCCTATATACTTAAAGCCACTCTGTACAATCAGATATGGAATCTGCTTTCTCATGCCAGCCTCTGCCAGATGTCTGGCGGTCTTCTTTACCAACTGTACTCCCTCACTCTTAGAGGACACTCCTGCGAATACTTCAGGGTGTTCTGCCTGTGATACACCAAGATCAAAATTTCTTCTAAACTGCTGCATACAGCTGTAATTATGGGAATGATAGACCTGTGCCTGCGCCTGATATGCAATGCAATAGCCTGCCTCCACAGCATGTCCCGCATATATCATATCTTCATTAAAGATCGCCCTTTTCTCAAATCCACCCAGCATATCGAAGATATTACGGTTATATGCTGCGCATACATTCGAGCAGAAAAAGGTCTTAATTCCAAGCTCGGCAATGTCGTCCTTTGATTTTATACGTGATTCTTCCGGGTAATTAAAGCTTCTGGTGTATTTCTCTATCTCCCTGCAGTCAGGAGGCGGAAGCTGTCTTGCATAGGCGGCAGCGACCTTGGGCTGCTGCAGTGCCTCTACCAGATGCCCGATCAGCGCTGTATCCGCCGGGATCGCATCCTGTGTCATACAGACGAAGATATCGGCATTAGAATATGCTGTTGCACGGTTTCTGGTTCTTCCGTGGTCGAATTCCTTGCCAGAGATATGATGCACTTCTATATTGTTGTATTTTTCAAGAAAGCCGGTGCCATAGAAGCGCTCGTCGAAATATTTCTCCTCTGTGTTCATGAGAATCAGCTTCTGTATGGGATAGTCCTGCTTCTCTATCATCTCGATCAGCTGCAGCACTCCCTTGGGAGGCTTATAGGTCAATACAATCACGTCTACTGTATGCTGCATGATATCTCTCCTTAAATCCGAAAAAGGGAGTCGTATAAGCGACTCCTTTATTCTTTACTTTATTGCCCCGAATAGTATACCCCTGTATCGCTTGCAATCTTGCTGCTACAGGTCTTTACTGTACTCGATGGCTCATAATCCTGCTCATCAAAGAACATCTGGTGAAGCAGTTTTACATTGTATTCCAAATCCTGTGGAATAACAACGCTCATCTTACGTACACGTCCTGTCTGTACACTTCCATCAAATGGGAAGGACGCAGTCTCACCAATGGTATAGCCTGTAATACCACCCAGAAGCTCAATGATCTCTGACAGATCAAGAGATGTTGCAATCTTCGGGAATACTGCATTTGCAATGTTGTTCAGAGTAGCAGGATTCAATGTCATTGCCTTCTTGGCTACCTTCTCAATAACAGTACGCTGTCTCTGTGTACGGGCAAAATCATTACCCACATAACGGATACGGCAGTAAGCTGTTGCCTGCAGACCATTCAGCTTCTGAAGACCTGCTGTAGTTACCGGAATATAATCAACACCTTCTGTTGCCACATAGTTCGGTTCACCCTTTGCATTGAGTGTACCATCCTGCTTACCTACCATACTGATCTGATAGCTGTTCAGGTGTGGAATCTCATTCTCCTGCACATCAATCTCGATACCGCCGACTGCATCAATTACATCAATCAGTCCATCAAAACCAATGGTTACAAAATCAGTAATATTCATATCCAGATTCATATTCAGCATGGCAATCGCCTGTTTCGGGCCGCCCTTTGCATAAGCAGAGTTTGCCTTATTATAGGTATCTGTACTTAAATTCAGATACGTATCACGAAGTATTGATATCATCTTGACTTCCTTCGTATCCTGATTAATGGAAGCAATGATGATCGTATCCGTTCTGGTACTCTTATCCAGCTCTCCATCACGGGAGTCCACACCGAAAAGTGCAATATTACGATAGCCCTTCATGGCACCGGTCTCTGTTGCTTCCTTGACCTGTTCATTAATCTCTACATCCTGGTCATCAATGGTAACAATCTGAATCTGGCGCGCCTTCATTACTCCCCAGAATACAACTAACAGAATCAGCAGGACAAAAATCTCTATAATAAACAAAACAATCTTCCTGCGCTTCTTCTTGGCAGCTTTCTGCGGGTTCACCGGCTTATGGTTTTTCTTTGGCTTGCCCTTGGAAGATGCCGGTCTTCTGTTACCGGCTGATGTACTGTGCTGTGACCTTCCCATCTCGTTCTCCGTCATTCTGCGTGTACCCTGACCAGCCTCTGAACGATATCCTGTCTGGGACTGGGTGGTACGGCGGGTTGTGCCCTGTGTCCCTGCCTGAGAAGGCCTGCGGGTACCCGGCTGTGCTGTTGTCTGCGGCGTTCTGCGGCTTCCTGACGGTGCTCCTGTCTGGGCAGAACGATGTGCAGAACCATTTGGTGCAGACTGAGAACTTCTGCGGGTCGTACCTGTAGTGCCAGTCTGGGCAGTGCGGCGGGGTGCTCCTGTATTGGATGACTGACGATGTGCTGTATTGGATGACACCCTTCTGCCATCCCCCTGTGCTGAGCCCTGTCTGCTGGCAGGTCTTCGGTTGCTATCCTGATAACGATTATCTTCCATTCCGTATTTTCTCCTAATATGCGTTCTTATTTACAAATCCTTTGAAAAAGGTCAGAAACAGGATTTTCATGTCAAATCCCATTGTCCAATTCTCAATATAGTACAAATCATATTCAATACGTTTACGAATCGAGGTATCTCCTCTGTATCCATTTACCTGTGCCCATCCGGTCAGTCCCGGACGAACCTGATGTTTTATCATATATCTTGGTATTTCTTCCTTGAACTTCTCTACCCAGAGAGGTCTCTCAGGTCTTGGACCGATCAGACTCATGTCTCCCTTTAGTACATTAAAAAATTGCGGCATCTCGTCAATACTGGTCTTGCGCAGTATTCTGCCGATAGGAGTGACTCTTGGATCGTTCTTGGTCGTCCAGCCCTTCTTCTCTTCCTCTTCCTTCTGCACTTCCATGGTACGGAACTTGTACATCTGGAATGGTCTGTTATGAAGCCCCACTCTCTCCTGCTTATAGATAAGAGGTCCTCTGCTGGTCAGCTTGATTCCAATGGCAGCGATCAGCATCAATGGGGAAAAGAGAATAATTGCCACAATTGCCCCAAACACATCCACAATACGCTTCATCAGCATATTTGCAGTATTGGTCAAAGGGACACGTCGTATATTAATGACTGCCAGTCCTCCCAGATCTTCCAGATACGGGCTGCTGGGAATGACTCTGTTATAATCGGGAATGAACTTGGTATGCACACCGGATTTCTCACATATATTAACAATATCCTCCAGCCTGTCATAATCCTCCAGAGCCAGGGTAATACCAATCTCATCCATGTTGTTATCCGCAAGTATGGCAGAAAGCTGGTCAATCTCACCTATTACTTCCACACCTTTATATTTGGTTCCCTTAGGAATCCTGTCATCCAGAATGCCGCATACCACATAACCCCATTCCGGATTTTCTCTGATTTTATCAATATACTCCTCTCCTGCACGGGAATATCCCACCAGTAGAATATGCTTGATATTATATCCTTTTTTTCTAATATAGCGCAGCGCAAAACGTACGCACTTACGCATGAATATCTCCAGAACAATATTAATTCCAAAGAATACTGCAATCATACCTCTGGAGAAGTCCGGCAGCTTCACCGCATAGAGAAGCACCATGATGGCAAAAAGCCCCACGGTATTGGCCTTGATGATATTAAAAACCTCATACTTGGTCTTCGCCGTTCTCTTGGGTGTATACATGTCAAAGACATTATACAGGATCAGATACCCAGGTATTACAACAAACAATACCGAGAAGTAAATCTCCCTTGCCAGGACACCGGTACCCGGCTTCATCTCCACAACAGATCCGCCAAGCCACAGAAACCACGCCAGCAGATAGGATACCGTAATGACCAGTGCATCCAGAAGTACAAGCAATCTATTAAAATATTTTTGATTGTCCTTTATCAATTATATCACCTTTTGACTCGCTTTTGCACTACTAAATCCATATTCTACATTATTTCCTGTAAAAGTACAACTTTATTTTCGAATCATGCGGATTATATTGCACCATAACGCACATTGAATCCGTATATATGCCATGAGCCTTGATGGGGCAAAATGCACCTTCTGGCTGCGTCCTTTGGCACTTGCAGACAGCTTAAAGCCTTCTGCCACACCGGCTGCGTATTCCCTGCCCATTCCTTTTCGTATGAAGAAAAGCCATTTGACCAGATAGCCCACCAGCAGAAACGGCAGATTTATAAGAATCTGCAATAATGGCATATTCTTATAAACCAGATAGATACTGTTCCTGGCTGCCAGTTTTGTCTTGAACGCATTATATCTTGAACCGGAGGTTGCACTTCCTGCATGATACACGATCGCTGCCGGAGCAAAACGGTTCTGATACCCACATAACTGCGCACGATATCCTACATCAATATCCTCCAGATAAGCGAAATGGTTCACATCAAATAATCCCACTCTCTCAAAATATTCTCTTCTGTAGATTGCTGCACCACCACAGGCTGCAAAAATACAATCCTCTTTCTCATACAATGCCGGAGCTTTGCCTTTTCCTCTGGCAAAAGCCCATCCAAGTGCACAGTAGTAATCGCCTGCATCATCCAGCTTCGTCATATCATGAAGCGATATCAGCTTGGCGCTGACAGAGAAAATCCGGGCATCCTTTTCTATTGCCTTTTCCAGCTCATGGATGAATGACTTGCCGGCCCTTGTATCATTATTTAGTAATATTACATAAGGTGTTGTACTTGCCTGTATTCCCTGATTCACAGCTTCACTGAATCCGGTATTTGTTTCATTGCAGATCAGCTTCACCTGTGGAAATTTCTCCTGCACAAGCTCCCTGCTGCCATCCGTGGAAGCATTGTCCACCATAATGACCTCAAACTGCGTCTGCGTTCCTGCATACAGGCTGTCCAGACAGTCTTCGATATAACGGATTCCATTGTAATTAGGAATCACCACGGTCGATTTCACCATATCGGCTCCTCCCATCAGATCTTGCGTACCGCCTCCGGATCCAGCAGAAGCCTTGCTCCTTTTGCCTGTAATTTATGACTGAGCTTCTTGTTGAGCCGCTCCAGCTGCTCCGGTGTCAACGGCATGTTTATGCGTTCTCGCCCAACAGCGCGCACGCCTGTTCAAGCTCGACGTCGCGCTCCAGCTGCTCCGGTGTCAGCTCCCTGATCCACTGTGGAAGCGGAGCCGATGTATGCGCTGTAAAAGTACATTCGTACGGATGCCCTGTCACTTCCTCATATACGTCAAAATATGCCTTATTGACCTCAAGATTACGAATATCCAGATAGGCCACATTCTGATACAGGTCCATACGGTTCATATAGCCCGCATAGACTCTTGGCTGGCCTCTGTAGCATCCACTGGCAATCTTGCCCGCATGTACAACGAAGCCTCCCACTGCTGCAAGGTCTTCTCTGTGAATCAGCACATCATTGCGGTAGGCAATACGATAAAATCCCAGATGCTTATTATGTCTGATATCTGCCTTCCAGCCCATGCGGAAGGTAAAATCAGCCAGTGCCTTTCTGCCTGCCTCATATGCATACATCTTGCTCTGTGGATTATCCGCCGTTGAGCCTTCATGGCATCTCCAGTGATACAATACCTTAGGAACATGACAGATATAATCTTCTACTCTTCCAGAATTAGAATTCTCTTTTTCTTTCAGCATCAGACTGCTCACAATACGAAGCACCAGATCATAATCCTGTGCGCCGTCATACTGCTTACGAATCTGCAATTTCTGAATCCAGGCTGTCTCCACAACACATAAATGACAGATATAATTATTGGTCAGAAGCAGGTCCAGGTTAAAGTCCTGCTTAATATGGGGATCATAGAAATGATTGCCCTGTGCGTCGCATTTATCTTCATCAGAATAAAGCAGTACGGGCTTCTCTTTCCCCTCACTGACAGCTTCCGTAATCGCCCTTGCCATCTCATAAAGTGCATCCGGTGTCAATATGTCATCATGATCCACCAGTCCACAGTAATCACCTGTGGCATAGGCAATCGCCTGATTGGTATTCTCTGAGATACCACCATTCTCCTGTAGTCTGACATAATGGATTCTGGAATCCTCATACTGTGACATCACAGCAGAGACCTCCTGCGTTTCACTGCCATCTGCAAGAATCAGCTCCCAGTTGCCATAGGTCTGTGCCAGACAGCTCTCGATCAGGTCTGTCAGATGATTTCTATGCGTCTCAAAAGCCGGTACAATAAGGGAAAAGCTGATGGGCTCCAGAGTTCTGTCTTCTCTTTGACGCTTCAATTCCTCTTCTTTTGGAGTCTCATACGTATAGTCTGCATAATATCTTGCAGTCATTCGCTCCCAGGCTGCAAGGGCAGCCTCCTTGTAACCGTTCTTTTTGCTGTAATTGATTGTTTTCTTAATATTCTGTACAATTGACATTTGTTAATCCTTTTTCTCCAGGAATATTTTTCTGGTAACGAAATTGTATACCATAACAATGGCAGTCGCAACTACCTTGGCAGCCGTATAAGCCAGATTATAATTCAACAGCCTCTGCAGCCATGCCACATTACCATAAACAGGTCCTACGCATATCCAGATAATCAGCTGATTCAGTCCCAGTCCAATGATGCTTAATATGATAAAGATCACGAACTCTGCCTTACGGTTCATATCCTCTTTTCGTTCAAATACAAATTTAAAACTCAATATATAGTTCACAATAACAGAGATTGTGAAGCCTAAAGCTGATCCAGTCATGGAAGCCAGTTCGAAGAACTGCTCTCCGGCTGTATGCAGAATAATATTCAATACAATAATACCAATCAGATAGTCAATAAAAAAGCAGACAAAGCCTACCACTCCAAATTTTAACATCTGCTCTATCAGTTTCTTCATAAGCGTAAACCTAAGCCTTTCCCATATCGCAATTATTCAGAACCCCATTCACAAAATCGCTGTTTCACAGCTTTTCTTTTGTTCATGTGGTTACTTCGCCATATAAATCGAGTCAAATATGCTTGTAAACAAGCATATCTTCCTCAATTTGCATGGCTCTGAATATTACTCAAATGGAATCGGAAAGTATGAACCTTCCGATTCCATCTGGTCTTTTCTCTTATTATGCCTCTATTCTTTAGTCTAATACAGCCTTTACTTCTGCTGTTAATGCTTCTACCTTATTCTGTGCGTCTTCCAGGCTTGTGCCCTTAACGCCCATGTAGAACTTAATCTTAGGCTCTGTTCCTGAAGGTCTTGCGCAGCACCAGGAATCGTTGGTCAGATCAAAGTAGAGAACGTTGGACTTAGGAAGTCCTGTAGGATATGTCTTACCTGTTGCAAGCTCTGTGATCACATCCTTCTCATAGTCACGTACTCTGACTACATCCAGCTCGCCGAACTTCTTAGGAGGATTGCTTCTAAGCTTGTCCATGATTGCTGCGATCTGCTTGGAACCATCAATGCCCTTTAAAGTGATGGCATACTGTGTTTCCTTATAGTAGCCATACTTCTCATAGATCTCAAGCATCATATCATATAATGTCTTACCATGCTTCTTGCACCATGCAGCTACTTCACACAGGCACATAACTGCGACAACTGCATCCTTGTCCCTTGCGTGAGTACCAGCCAGACAGCCATAGCTCTCTTCCAGACCAAATACATAGTTGTTGGAGCCTGTCTGCTCGAACAGCTTGATCTGCTCGCCGATATATTTGAATCCTGTCAGTACCTCGATTCTCTTTACACCATAAGCTTCTGTGATAGGCGCTGTCATATTAGTTGTAACGATAGTTGTTACAAGTGCAGGATTCTCAGGCATTGTACCCGTTGCAGTTCTTTCTCTTAAAATATATTCTGCAATGAGCATACCTGACATGTTACCTGTAAAGGACTTGTACTCGCCGCTTGCTGTATCTAATGCATATACACCAAGTCTGTCTGCATCAGGATCTGTAGCCAGAACGATATCTGCATTCTTCTCCTTTGCAAGCTTCAATGCATATGTAAATGCCTTAGGATCTTCAGGGTTAGGATAATCCAGAGTTGTGAACTTAGGATCAGGATTCTCCTGCTCAGGTACTACGTATACGTTCTTGAAGCCAAGCTCAGAAAGGATTCTTCTGACAGGCTTGTTACCTGTACCGCATAATGGTGTATAAACGATCTTGATATCATCTGCCACTTCCTTGATGACATCAGGATGAATGATCTGCTTTTTAAGCTCTACCATGTAAGCATCATCGATTTCTTTGCCGATTACCTGATATAAGCCTGCATTGATAGCTTCCTGCTTGTCCATGGTCTTTACTGTATGATAATCTGTTACATTCTTAACTTCAGCAATGATTTCCTTATCCTTAGGAGCTGTGATCTGTGCGCCGTCCTCCCAGTATACCTTGTAACCATTGTATTCAGGTGGATTGTGGCTTGCTGTAATGACAATACCGGAGATACAACCTAATGTTCTCAATGCAAAGGACAATTCAGGAGTAGGTCTCAGTGATTCAAATACATATGCCTTAATGCCGTTAGCAGCCATACACAGTGCAGCTTCGTCAGCAAATTCAGGAGACATGAAACGGGAATCATATGCAATTGCAATGCCCTTCTTCTGTCCGTTTGCCTTGATAATATAATTGGCAAGGCCCTGGGATGCCTTTCTGACTGTATAAATATTCATACGGTTAGTTCCTGCGCCTATGACACCTCTCAGACCGCCTGTACCAAATTCCAGTTCTTTATAGAAACGTTCTTCAATCTCTCCTTCATTGTTACGAATGGCGAGAAGTTCATCCTTCGTTGCCTGATCGAAATAATCGTCATTCAACCAGAAGTTAAATTCATCCATGTAGCTCATTTCAGTTTACCTCCATATTCTCTCATTCCAGCATGCACCTTGGCACATACCGGATTCTGGATTGTGAAAAAAATATTTTTCCAAGCCTATGATAATTAAATCAAAATTATGGTAATTTTTCAAGGAAATGTAGTAATTTAATCAAATTTAATCTATTTTTCATTGTTCAATTCTATCTCATCCGGCGTTTTTAAGGAATAATCGCTGTAATTCAATGAGAAATTCGGGTTGTAATACGGGTCTCCCCTGTCTATGACTTCCTTCCATTTTTCTCTGAAATGCGCAGCTTCTTCATTATACCGCTGTGCCTTGGCTGCATCCTCAATATCACTGCCTCTTGATGCTGACTCATAATGATACAGCTCCGCAAAAGGTGTAAATACATTCAGATAGCCCTGTTCTCTCAGACGAAGGCAGAAATCCACATCATTGAGTGCGACCTTGAAGCTCTCATCCAGACCGCCCAGTTCCTCATACAGACTCTTTCTTACCATAAGGCAGGCGCCTGTAACTGCAGATACATTCTGTGCATAGCAGAGTCTGCCCATATACCCCAGATTATCATGGTTGATCTTATAGTGGGTATGACCGGCTGTCCTGTGCGCTCCCAGTCCGATTACGATTCCTGCATGCTGTATAGTCAGGTCTCCATAATAGAGCTTGGCTCCAACAGCCCCCACATCCGGACGCTGTGCATACATCAGCATATTCTCCATCCAGTTCATCGTAATGACCTGTGTATCATTATTCAAAAGCAGCAGATACTCGCCAGCTGCGAACTTCGCTCCATAATTATTGATCTTGGAGTAATTGAAATCCCCTTCATAGGTAACGACTTTGATTCTGTCGTTGCCCTCCAGTGTCTTATAATAATCAAAAGTCTGCTGCTCACTGCTGTTATTTTCTATGATAATGATCTCATAATTGTCATACGTAGAGCGCTCCTGAATTGACTGGATACATCTGCGCAGATCATCCAGATGGTCTTTATTGGGAATCAGAATGGATATCTTGTCTTCCTTTAATATCTCATATTTGATCTCAAATATCGTTTCAAATGCCCTGGTGCTCTTAATCTCAAAATTCTTAAAGCCACAACGAGTCAGGTGATCCGCCACAGCTCCCTTGGCAGCTGCAATTGCATAGGGCTTCGCACTGATATCGCTTGCTACGCTGCCCTTATGGGATCTCCAGTAATACATAAGCTTCGGCACATGCACGATGCACTTGGCATTGGAAGTCAGACGCAGTATCATATCATGATCCTGGCTGCCGTCAAACCCGCTTCGAAACAGCTCTGTTCCTTCCAGCAATTCTCTGGAAAAGACGCTGAAATGGCAGATATAATTATTGGCACGCAGATTATCAATGGAGAAATCAGGCTTAAAATGCAGTGTGATCATATTGTCGATGCTGTCGCCCTTGAAAGTCGTTTCATCGCAGTAAATATAGTCTGCACCCTGCTCGTTGATAACCTTCACATACTCGAATAAAACTGACGGATGCAGGATATCATCATGATCGAACAGTCCAATGTATTCGCCTGTCGCCAGCTTATAACATTCATTAGTATTGCCGGCAATTCCCTCATTCTTTACAAGCTTGTGATATACAATTCTTTTGTCCTTTGCAGCATACTCCTGACAACGTGCTCCTACTTCTGTGTGCTCATCATCAGAACCATCTGCCAGACACAGCTCCCAGTTCTGATAAGTCTGATTCAGCACAGACTCTATCATCTCATTCAGGAATTGCAGTGGGGTATTATACAAAGGCACAAGAATGCTGATCTTCACCATGCGGTCAAACTTCGTATCACGCTGTCTTGCAGCCTCCTCTGGTGTCGGAAAGCTTGCTGTTCCATGGAGTTTTCTAGCCTCCTGCTCTCTTTTCTTCTGCCGAAGCTTTCTGGCAATTCCCTTAGGACCTCCCAGATTACGGAGCCTGCGATAATTGCGCAGTCCCCAGTGCATCGTCTGACGCAGAGGTTTGCTTGCTTTCCACATAGGGTTATTCTTGATTCTGTCCAACTGGAACTGCAGCGTATCTGCTTCATTCTTGGCATCTGCCAGTCTTCCTGCCAGAGAAGCACTTCTTGCCTTTTCCTGTTCGTATGCTTCCTTATAGTAAGAAGCCTCCTCCTGGGGCGTATTGTATTCTTTTTCCATGATTTTCTAATCCTCCTGCTGCCTGCATCTGTACCAATATACCTATGGTATAGGAACCCCTGGGCAGCTTCTCTTTCTCAATCAGCGCATGTATGCCACACAGTGCGACTCTCTTCGTCCGTGCATCCTGTGCAAACAGTGACTCTACATCCTCTCTCAATTTCGGATAAAGCGACACCTGATATACTTCTCTGCTTTCCTCATGCTTTAGCAAAAGCCATCTGGTCAGTAATGCATTATCGTGTTCTCTTAACACATACCAGCCCTCTATCTCTATGACATCCGTTGTCACTTCCACGCTGTCTATCTGCAGCATGGACTGGTTCTCACCTGTCAGCTTACGAATCCAGCGATTCTCATGTGCTTTGGGAAGCTTCTGACTTAACTGTGGCGTTACCATGTAATCACAGGGAAAACGATATTCACAGGAGTATTCCACATCCTTCTTCCACTGTACCAGATTCGGGCTGTAGAATGGGTCCTGATGAAGCAAATCCGGATGCTTCTGATAGAGTCGATCCAGCTCCTGCGCAAGACGCTGCTTCTTTGCCAGTGTATCATCCTGTCCTCTGCTCACTGATTCATGATGCAACAGCACAGCTTCATTGCACACTACCTGCAGATAACCCCGCTCATATAACCGGAAGCACAGCTCCACATCATTATAAGCTACTGCAAGCTCTTCGTCAAAGCCCTGTATCTGTCTGAACTTCTCTCTGTTCAGCAAAAGACATGCTCCCGTGACTGCTATCATATTATAATTCACCAGATTATGTCCATGATACAGGCACCCTTCATCCATAAGACCAGCCAGCTTATGTGCTGGACCAATTCCCATATTGGTAATGCCTGCATGCTGGATTCGGTTTCCAGTCTCACCTTCAGCCTGAGGATACAAAAGCCTGGCTCCTACAGCACCGATATGGAACTGTATCGCCAGCTCCATCATCTGATTCAGCCATTTTCCCTCGATAATCTCTACATCATCATTGAGAAATAACAGATATTTTCCCTTTGCCTCTTCTGCTCCCTGATTACACATTGCTGAGAAATTAAAAGGCTGTGGGCGATACAGATAATGAAGCTGTATTCCATGCTTCTCCTGTAGCTCATTTATTTTAGAAGTTATCCACTGCCTGTTCTCTTCTGTGCTTCCATTGTCCACAATTACCAGCTCATACTGGGGATATTGTGTCTTTTCCAGTAATGTATGCAGACAGCGCAACAGCACCTGCACATTGTCCTTACTGGGAATGATGATAGATACCAGCGCTTCTTTCGTTATTTCTTTGCCATGGAACTGTCTCCACCAGTTCGTGTTGCGGATTCGTTTCCATTCCATATGCCATCCCGGCAGTTCTTCTATCCTCTCAGGGTTGCCATTGGTATAAAGTACTCTGGGAATGCGGCAGATATTCTGGCTCTGTCCTGAGGCATATACCATAAATTCATAAATACTGACACTTGTGTCTTTTTTTTGTCCTGTCTCCCAACACAGCTGCTTCCACATCCTGCGTGCCCAACCGGCTCTGACTGCGAAGATACTTCCATAATAAAAGAAGCCCCTAAGCGTATCCGGTGAATATTCCGGTTTGAACCAGGGCTGGCAGCGAAGTCCCATCACATCTCCTGAAATCTCGCTGTCTTCCTCCAGAATGCGCGTTTCAAAATAATCTTCATCCGCATACAGAATATCTGCCCCATTTCTCTGATAATATGCAAAGACTGCCTCTGTTCTGTCATCTGCAATGCCATCATCTCTTATAAAAAGCCATAACTCACTGTCTGTATCATCTGCCTTGCCTGCAGTATCGGAAGCTGTCGTTTGACCGATGCCTGTGATGCCTCCTTTTTCAAGGCACTCTGTCCAGGATTCCTCGCAGGACAAAAAGGGAAGCCGCACTACCTGCTTCCCTTTCTCTATGTCACATTCCGTATGCAATTCCTGCTCCTGCTTCTTCAGCCATTGCAGATATGGTCTTCGCTGCTCTTCACACAAAGCTTCGTAAGATTTCTCTTCCATGATTTCCGTCCTTATGTCCTGTTTCCCATTCCGAGAACGCCAACTTATTACTCGATTACCAGCTGCTTCTCGGCACTTCGATACATTCTCTGTCTGGAACAGCTATCTTTTGCCGTCAGCCACAGATCATACGTGCCTGATGGCAGAGAGCCATCATATATCCAGCAGCAAAAGCCTGTCATTTCCACATTAGTCTCATCTGGCAGAATTGCCGCCACATCCTTACGATACCGCTTCATGATCGGCATTTCCCATACTTTGCCCTTTTCATTTACCAGCAGCAGCTTCATCTTATATCTCGCATTGTCCGCGCCTGGTATGTAAGCCCAGCCTTTGATCAGATAATATTCCTTACCCTGATTACCGGCACGCAGGAATTTCTCCTTGCCGCAATCCTCTACCACAATCATGATTGCCTGATTAACACGCTTCATATTCGGCAGGGAACTGCCTTCTTTTACCTCATCACGGTAACCGGTAAGATCTGCAAATTCATAGCCCTCCAGCCAGCGTATCTCATACTCTGGTGCGCCTGTATTACGGATTGTTCCATTATATGGGTCCTGGGCATAGAGTCTTGGATGTCTCCTGTACAGAACATCCTTCTCCTCCATGAGACGCTTGAATTTACCCTCATCCTGCATATCATCACCACGACTGAGTGATTCATGATGATACAGCACCACATCATTACGCTGTACGTTACATAAGCCTTTTTCACACAACCGGAAGCATAAGTCTACATCATTATAGGCAACTCTGAGTCCTTCGTAGAGACCGCCTAATGCTCTATATACCTTAGTCCGTATCAGAAGGCATGCCGCTGTCACACCGATCATATCGTAGACCAGCTTATTTCTGCCATAATAATAGGACTGCGTGTCATCCAATCCCTTGAGCTTATGCCCCGGTCCAGATATGGTATTGGTCACACCTGCATGCTGGATCAGCGTAGAATTCGGATACAGAAGCTTCGCCCCTACTGCCCCTACATGGCGCAGAGAAGCCTGTCCTACCATTCTATCCAGCCAGTCCGCACAGTCTGCCAGTACTTCCATGTCATCATTTAACAGCAACAGATATTCTCCACTGGCTTTTTTCGCGCCGAGATTACACATCACAGAGAAGTTGAAATCCAGCGGTTCATACAGATAAGTGAAAGCACATTCCTCCTGGAAATTCTGTAATGCCATTCGAGCCTGTGCTGAACTGCCATTATCTACTACAATAATTTCATAATTAGGATACGTAGTATGCTCATATACAGAACGGATACACTGCTTCAATATCTCCACATTATCCTTAGATGGAATAATGATACTGACTAAGGGTGATTGCTGTACTTCATAAACAGGATATGAGATTCCTGTCTTGTCATTTATGGCCATCCTGCCCTGTAAGCCCCGTCTCTCCATCGCCAGCTCACGTATGAAATCATACTCAGTTCCCACGCCGATCAAATCAAGCGTACTCATAACCTGTGCTTCCACAGTATCTCTATCTGTTCCTTTCCAGAATTTATGGAAAAGAATCTTCTCTATGTGTCCGGCTCTCTTGCCCTGCTCTGTGACTTTCAGCACAAAATCATAAATATTGAGCCTGTAATCATCCATACCGAGCCATTTCAGCTCTGCAAAAGCCGTTCTTCTGACAGCAAACACATTACCAAAATACAGGTAAGAGAACAGCGTATCCGGCGACCACATGGGTTTCACCCAGGGAGCCATACGATGCTTGAGTTCATTATCCGGCTCGGCATCTTCTCCCTCCGGTAAATACCAGATATCCTCATCTCCATATACCACATTGATATCCTGATGACTGTCAAAATACTCTATGACCTCACGAAACGCATGGGGTGAGATCTTACCATCACCAGATACGAACAGAATAATATCTTTCTTCAGATCATCCAGCGAGAAATCTTCCCCACACTGTTCAAAATAAACTACTGACAGTGACGGATACGATTCTTCATCCTTAGAATCCGTACGCTCTGTCTCCCGAATCCACATAAGATACGGATCTGTCTGACAATGCAGTGCATTGCGGTATTCCTCTATGCAGTCCTGATATAATTTGTCCTGTATTGCTTTCTTGATTCTGTTGATCATATCAGACTCCTTCTCAAATCAATCTTCCATCTATTATCCTAGTATAGCGTTTTTAAATTAACTAAACCATATTACTTGCCTATTTTCCCGAT